>OLWP01000004.1_pt1 | contig 386741 bp, 352 predicted proteins | sample 1673741 | NCBI WGS metagenome assembly OLWP01 (sample SAMEA103958125, study PRJEB25191) | human gut metagenome
GGTTACGTACGCCAAAGTACGCGCCCTCGTAAGAACTTGCCAAGAAACGTCAAAAATCCATCAAATTCTCGCCGATTTAAGGGGAGTAATAAGAGAAAAGGTTTTGCGTGCGAAGCACGTTATGTCATTGCGAGGAGCAAGGCGACGTGGCAATCTCCCGGAAGGGCAACCTTATTATATAGCCCCTAAAAGATAACTTTGTTCTTTTGGAAAATGGAACACGTTCCCGAAAAAACTTGTTTTTTGGGTGATAAACACTGAATGTTCTCGCCGCAAGAAACGGCGAGATTTTTATTATAAAGCAAATTAGTATGGACACAATCGTGGCATTGTCAACGCCCGCGGGAAAGGGCGGCATAGCGGTAATCAGACTCAGCGGAAACCCGTTGCCGATTGCCCGCGCCGTTTTTGAAACGAAAGCGATAAATGGCGAAATTAAACCGAACTTTATGTACTTCGGAAAAATCAACGCGAAAGACTTTTCCGACCTTGGTTATATGGTTTATTTCAAATCGCCGAAAAGTTACACCGGCGAAGACGTCGTGGAGTTTCACGTGCACGGCGGAACAAGGATTGCGGAAGGCGTGATTTCTGCGTGCGTGTCGAAAGGCGCGCGCCTTGCGGAGCGGGGCGAATTCACCCGTCGCGCGTTTCTGAACGGGAAAATGGATTTGTCCGACGCGGAAGGCGTCATAGATATGATAAACGCCGACAGCGCGGACGCCGTAAAAGCCGCATATCGCCTTATGACCGGCAAATTGTCCAAGGCGGTGAAAGACGTTCAGAACGACCTGAAAACCGTCCTGACGGGGCTTGTCGCGGTACTGGATTATCCCGAGGAACTGGAAGACGAAACACTGCCGTCGGCGGAAGAAGAACTTGAAAAAATCGTAAAAACCCTTACCGCGCTTCAAAACAGCCGCGCCTACGGCAAAATGATAAAAGAAGGAATGGACGTCGCTCTCGTCGGCGACACGAACGTCGGCAAGTCAAGTCTGATGAACGCGATTTTGGGGTACGACCGCGCAATCGTTTCGTCGATAAAAGGAACGACAAGGGACTTTATCTCGGACAGCTTTGAATTAAGCGGGAAGAAAATCAATCTTTGCGACACCGCGGGAATAAGGGAAAGTAACGACGAAATTGAAAATGAGGGCATTAACCGTTCGATTTCGATAGTTAAAGACGCTCGTTTGGTACTTCGCGTGCTGGACGCAACGCAAGGAAAGCCTGAAAACAAGGCGCTTGAAAACGCCCTTTTAGGCAAAAAAGTCGTGGAAGTTTACAACAAAAGCGACCTTATAAACAATGCGAAAAACGAAGAAAACAAGATTTTCGTCAGCGCGAAAACGGGCGACGGAATCGACGAACTTCTGAAAATCGTCGCAAAATATTTCGATGAAGAAAAGACGTCGGAATCGGAAGTGCTGACGTCAGAAAGACAACTGTCGTCGGTAACGACGGCAAAAGAAAAGGTCGAAGAAGGGCTTAACGCGCTGAAAGCGGGCGTTACGACCGACTGCGTAATTTCCGTTCTGACGGAAGGCTACACCGCGCTTGGCGAAATCACGGGAGAAACCGTCAGCGAAAAAATCATCGACGACATATTCGATAAATTCTGCGTGGGTAAATAATGAAAAAGGTTTACGACGTAATTGTAATCGGCGCGGGACACGCCGGCATCGAAGCCGCACTTGCCGCGGCGCGCATGGGCAAAAGCACCCTTCTTACGACGCTTGAAAAGGCGGGCGTCGCGCTTATGCCGTGCAATCCTGCAATCGGCGGCACGGCGAAAGGTCATCTCGTGCGGGAAGTGGACGCTTTGGGCGGACAAATGGGGCTTTCTGCGGACGAGGCGTTGTTGCAGATAAAAATGCTCAACCGCGGAAAAGGTCCCGCCGTATTCAGTCTTCGCGGTCAGGCGGACAAGGCGTTGTATCACGATATTATGCTGCGCGTTTTGGAAAATCAGAAAAACCTTGACGTGTTGTACGACGAAACGACGGAAATTTTGGTGAAAGACGGCGTGTCGCACGGCATAACCACCCTTGAAAACGGCGAAATCGAGGGACGGGCGGTCGTTATCGCGACGGGCGTATATTTAAACGGGCGCACGATAATCGGCGCGGAAACAAAAAGCAGCGGCCCCGTCGGGTTCAAAAACGCAACGCACCTTACGGACAACTTGTTAAGTCTCGGCATAGATATCCGCCGTTTCAAAACGGGAACGCCCGCGCGCATTGCGAAAGACAGCATCGACTACGACGAAATGGAAGTGCAGGAAGGCGAAAGCGATATCGGCACTTTTTCGTTTATGAACGACGGAAATCTTTATTCTCAGATGCCGTGCTGGCTCACCTATACCAACGAAAAAACTCACGAAATAATCAGGAAAAACATAAAAAGAAGTCCGCTTTACAACGGCACGATACACGGAATCGGCCCGAGATATTGCCCGTCCATCGAGGACAAGGTAATGCGATTCCCCGACAAAACCAGACACCAGATATTCGTGGAGCCCGAAGGCCGCGACAGTGATTTAATGTATATTCAGGGCATGTCGTCAAGTTTGCCGAAAGACGTGCAGGAAGAAATGTACCACTCGATAAAAGGGCTTACGCACGCGCGGTTTATAAGGTATGCGTACGCGATAGAATACGACTGCATAAACCCCCTGGAACTTTCGTCGTCGTTGCAGGTAAAAAGGATAAAAGGGCTTTATTCCGCCGGGCAAATCAACGGCAGCAGCGGATACGAAGAAGCGGCGGCGCAAGGGCTTATGGCGGGCATAAACGCCGCGTTGTACGTCGACGAAAAACCGCCCTTCACCTTAAACCGCGACGAAGCGTACATAGGCGTGCTTATCGACGACCTTGTCACAAAAGGCACGAACGAGCCGTATCGTATGATGACGGCGCGCGCGGAATATCGTTTGAGGCTTCGTCAGGATAACGCCGACTTGCGCCTTACCGAAAAAGGATACGCCCTTGGGCTTGCGACGGAAGAAAGGCTCAAAAAAATGCAGGAAAGAAGGGAAGAAATCGAGCGTATCGTCAGGCTTTCCGAAACCGTCAAAATCAAAAAGGAAAACGGAGGAATATTTGAAAGATACGAGGGTGTGCAGGTTGAAAAAACGATGCCCGTAAAAGAAGCGTTGAAACACCCCGGCATCACCTTTGACGTATTGAAAGAAGTCACAAACGCGTTTTCGGAGTTTTCAAAAAGCGCGCTGTTTTCGGCGGAAGTCATGATAAAATATGCGGGATACCTTGAAAAGGAAGACGCCGCGATAAGGGACGCACGACGTTTGGAAGAAAAGATTTTGCCCAAAGATATTGACTACAACGCTTTAAGCGGATTAAGGATCGAGGCGCGGCAGAAACTTTCAAAAATCCGCCCCGCGACGCTCGGACAGGCGTCCAGGATTTCGGGAGTGAGCCCCGCGGATATTACCGTCCTGCTGATTTATCTGAAAACCGCAAAATAAACCTCCAAACAAAACACATAAAAAAAGCAAGGTTAAAAAGCCTTGCTTAATTTTTTGTTAAATTTTGTCTTATTTACAGAAGAAGGAACGGGTTGTTTTCATAAAACCATTTCGCAACGGTTCCCGATTCGATATTGTCGATTGCCGCCTGCGCGCCCGAGCCGACTTTCGCGATCACGAACATTGCGACGAAAACGAGAGCGACGGTGAATGCCGCCGAGAACACAAGCCCGATAATACGGTCGACGCTGCGGAAGCCTTTTTGTTTTTCGACAATCTTTGAAAGAAGTTTTGAAAGAAGCGAAAACAAAATTTCAAGCACGATAATCGATGCGACGAAAACGATAATGGCGCAAAGGGCTTTCACGATAAGGTTTGCCGCAAACGCCGCAAGGGTAACGCTGCCCGTGAGCGCGCCGCTGAAAAGCTTGACGCAAACGGTTTGTATAAGCAGTGCGATTTTGAGTTTTGACGAGCCTTCGAACAGCGTCGATACGCTTGTCCACGCGCTGCCGCTGACGTTCAGGAAAAGTTCCCCGTCGGAGACCTTTGCTTTGTAGCCCGCCACGTCGAATTTACTTACGAAAAAGTCGCTGATTTTTGCTTGAAGGTCAACAAACGCGGAAACACCGGCAAGATACCCCGCAAGGAATATGCCAAGGCATATCGCCGCGATAAACGCGATGATGCCGCCGATAGTGCCGTTGAGCAATTTTGCAAAGCCTGCGATAATACCCGCGACGATGCCGACCGCCAGAACCGCCAGAATGACGATATCCGAGACGTTCATGCTCGCTGTACATAAAGCATTCAACATACCATAATCCCTCTTTTTTACGATATTTCTCAATATTTATAAATATTATACCAAATTTGTCACAGAAATCAAACAATATTTAATAAAAAAACGCGCTTATTTTTGTAAGCCCTGTCAATACTTATGAAAAGGAGAGAAAAATGAAACAAGGAACCCCCGTAATTTTGTGCATAGGAAGCGACAAAATCGCCGGCGACAGCGTCGGTCCGATTGTCGGCGATATTTTGAAAAACAGGCTGAACGCAAGATGTTTCGTATACGGCGCGACGGGAAAAAGCGTCAACGGAAGAAACGTGCAGGACTTTCTGAAACTCATAAAATGCGCGCACCCCGAAAGCCCCGTAATTGCGGTGGACGCGTGCTTGTCAAAGGAGGCGGAAAAGCCTTTCGTCGCGGTGGTTTCGGGCGGAGTCAACCCCAAAAGGGCGATAACGGGAATCGAAAATCCCGCAGGCGACGTCGGCATTCTCGGCGCGGTCGAAAAACCGTCGGACGATCCGCTGAAAACTCTTATGGCGGTATCGTGGGATAAAGTGCAAAAAACGAGCGTTAAAATTGCGATTGCGCTATATAAAGCGTTATTTTCCGCGTAAAAATCAACAAAACCCGAGTTTTTAATTTTAGTTGATTTTTAGGGAGTTTATGTTATAATAGTACTAACTTCGTGATAAAGATAAATAATAAGACGTTTTTATTGCGGAAGCGGAGGCTATTACACAGTGAAAAAAAGAACAAAAGGAATAATAATTTTTCTGATTTGTCTTGTGCTTGTCGTGCTTGTCGCGACGATGCTCTCGGACAACGGCGCGGGCGAGATAAGCTACACGTCGCTTGTCGAAGACATAAAGGCGGGCAAAGTCGCTAATATTCAGATTACCGGCGACTACGTTCTGAAAGTCAGATATAACGACAGCAAGATCGCCGAAAAGAATTTTCCGAATAAGTACGACGCGTTTTGTTATATTCCCGACAGAAACGTTCAGCAGGTTTACGACATGATCGAAGACTGTCAGGGCAACACGGGTTGGACGTCTCCCAAGGTTTCGTACGACAATCCCGCGCGCCGCTCGCTTCTTTACAGCTTGCTTTTGCCCATACTGTCGGTCGTGCTTCTCGGTATCGTGATGTACATTATTTACCGTCAGAGCCAGGGACAAAACCAGCAGGCGATGAACTTCGGAAAGACCAAAGCCCGCGTTACCCAGTCGGTTAAGGTGCGTTTTTCGGACGTCGCCGGCGCGGAAGAAGAAAAGGAAGAACTGCAAGAAATCGTGGAATTCCTTAAAAACCCCAAAAAGTTCGTCGATATCGGCGCAAGAATTCCCAAGGGCGTTTTGCTCGTAGGTCCTCCGGGCACCGGTAAAACGTTGTTTGCAAAAGCGGTCGCAGGCGAGGCGAACGTGCCGTTTTTCAGCATAAGCGGCAGTGACTTTGTCGAAATGTTCGTCGGCGTCGGCGCGTCTCGTGTGCGCGACTTGTTCGACCAGGCGAAACACAATATGCCGTGCATCGTTTTCATCGACGAAATCGACGCGGTCGGCAGACAGCGCGGCACGGGCTTGGGCGGCGGTCACGACGAGCGCGAACAAACGCTCAACCAGTTGCTTGTCCAGATGGACGGCTTTGAAAAGAACGACGGCATTATCGTTATGGCGGCAACCAACCGCGCGGATATTCTCGACCCCGCATTGTTGCGCCCCGGCCGTTTCGACCGTCAGATTTACGTACAGGTCCCCGACGTTCGCGGCAGGGAAGAAATATTCAAGGTTCACGCAAGGAACAAGCCTCTTGCCCCCGACATCGATTTCAAAACGCTTGCCCGTCTTACTTCGGGCTTCACCGGCGCGGACATCGAAAACCTTCTGAACGAGGCGGCAATCCTTTGCGCGCGCGACAACAGAAAGGTCATTACGATGGGCGATATCAACGAAGGTATCAATAAGGTCATCGCAGGCCCGCAGAAAAAGAGCCGCGTCGTCAGCGAAAGAGACAAACGTATCACCGCGTATCACGAAAGCGGACACGCAATCGTTGCGAAACTCCTTAAAAACTGCGACGAAGTCAACGAGGTTTCCATCATACCGCGCGGACAGGCAGCAGGCTATACCATCACCCGTCCCGTGAACGACGACAACCACGTTACCCGCGGAAAGTTGATGGACGAAATCGCAATGATGCTTGCGGGACGCGTCGCCGAAGAAATCGTCATCGAAGACATCACGACGGGCGCAAGCAACGATATTCAGCGCGCAAGCGCCATCGCAAGAAAGATGGTTACCGAATGGGGCATGAGCCCGCTCGGCACGATATATCTCGGCAATCCCGAACACGAGGTGTTCCTGGGACGCGATTTCAATCAGCAGGCAATGTCGCCCGAAACCGCCGCGAAAGTCGACGCCGAAATGAAAAGTATCCTCGACGAGTGCTACGACACCGCAAGGAATATTCTTTCGGAACACAGAGACCTTCTAGACAATATGGTTAAGGTGCTGTTTGCGAAAGAAACCATTTTCCAAAACGAAGTCGATATGCTGTTTGAAGGCAAAACGCCCGAAGAAATCATTAAAATCAGCAACGAAAAAAGCATGGAAAAAATGAAAGCGGCAGAAGCGTCGAAGACGGAAGAAAAAACCGACGAAAAATCGGACGTCGGTGCGGACGACAAAACGGCTGCGGACGAAATTAAAAAACTTCACGAAAAGTTGAAGGAAAAGATTGAAAAAATCGAAAACTCCGCGCCCGCCGAACAAACCGAAACGGACACGTCGGAAAAACCCGAAGACAACAAAACGGACGAAAAGCCCGACGAAAACAAGTAACGAACCAAACAAAAACCGCCGTATGAACGGCGGTTTTCTTTTTGCCGAAAATTATTTTCTGAAAGGTTTTTCGTATTTTTCTTCCCATTTCGAAAAGGCGGCTTCGTCGTAATATTTGGGCATATTCGACGCGGTCTTACATTCTTTCTTCATCTTTTGCAAAAGCACGGCAAGATTCAGAAGAAGGGGAAGTTTTTTGATTCCCTTTACGGCGGCTTGCGCCATTTCCGCGGGCGACATGACGATCATATGCCCCGCGCTCGCTTCGATCAGGACTTTCCTTGAAACCACGCCTTTACCGAGCAGAAAGTCGACATCGCCTTTTTTGCTGTTCAGAAGCCAGTTTTTCATCATATCGACGGCGGCGTGCTTTCCGCCGATTTCTTTCATAAACCTTGCCTGATAGCGATAAAGATTTTCAACTGAAAAAGGGTTTTCGCCGATGGGGGAAGAGATAACGTCCGAAAGCATTTTACCGGCTTTCATACCGCTTGCCATGCCGCTTCCCAGCATAGGAATGGTCATACACGCGCTGTCGCCGAGCAGGGCGTATCCGTTTGCGACGAAACGCGACAAGGGGTGGCGTACGGGGATTTGCAGAAGTTGTCCGCCCGTGATGATTTTATCGCCCACGATTTCGTTGTCGCGGCGGATATCGGCAAGGGCGTTTTCGTAGGTTTTGTCGGACATTTCGCCGACGCGGCCGATAAGGACGTCTGCTTGTTTTTCGTCATGGGACAGCGTGCACCAGGATATGCCGCGCTCGTTGATATGTTTAAGGTACGCGCGGTTCGTGTACTTCGGGCGCGCCGTGTTTTCGGGGCGATTGAAGAAAGTGCGCCTTACGATGAAAGTGTCGTTTTTGTCGACGTTTCTCGTGATTTTCAAAGATTCGGGCAGGCTCTTTCTAACGGCGGAATTTACGCCGCAGCAATCGACGACAAGCCCCGCAGGCACGACTTCGCCGTTTTCAAGTTCCACTCCGAGAACGACGTCGTTTTCGACAATGGCGCGCTTTACCGGGGTTTCGTAAAACACCTTCACGCCGGCACATTCTGCGCGCGACAAAAGCCACGCGTTGAACGGACGACGATATATCGCCATATCAAGTTGGTCGTCGGGCAAATCCATAAGGACGTTCACGCCTTTTTCGGGAGGCACGAACGTCCAGTTTCTTTTTCTCGTGTAAATCTCCTTTGGGGGAAGGGGCATGCCGACTTCTTCAAAGGTTTCTTCAACCATATCGTCGGTCCAGTCGTACGCGACGTCGCATTGTTTTTTCGCCTCGTACACGGTGACGTCAAAGCCGGCGTTTCTTGCAAACGCGGCAAAAACAAGCCCGGTCTGGTTTGCGCCGACAACGATGATGTTTTTATTCATAATTTCCTCCGTACCGCATAAAACACAAGTTTACGCGTCGATTTTTATTTATTAAACGGTTTATCGTACTTTTTCCGCCACTTTTCAAATTCTTTTTCGTCAAAGCGCGGCGGCATTTTCGTGGCGTGAGATACGACGCACGCCGCTTTTATTGAGACGCCGAAAAGGGTTTTCCACAGCGAAAAATACTTGAAAAAGAGTGCAAGGAAACTTTTGACAAGTCGCTTTGCGCTTCCGCCCGACACGACCGACGCCAACCCCTCCATAACGCCCGATTTCACAAGATCGTCAATTTCGTTGCCGCGGCTTGAAAGCAGTTTGTTTCTGACAAGTTCGATTGCGGCGTGTTTTCCGCCGATTTCGCGCATAAATTTCAACTGATAGCGATAAAGATTTTTCTTTGAAAAAGGAGCTTTATCGGCACTCGTCACGGCGTCAGCAAGCATTTTTGCGGCTTTCAGTCCGCTTCCAATTCCGCTTCCGATTATGGGGATTGTCATGCACGCGCTGTCGCCGAGCAGTACGTAACCATTTGCAACAAGATTTGAAAGGGGACGGCGCACGGGAATTTCAAAAATTGCGTCGCCGCCGGAAACCTTGTCGCCGATGACGGGATTGTCTTCTTTTAAGTCGGCAATGGCGTTTTCGTAGGTTTCGTCCGAAAGACTGCCGATTCTGCCGACAAGGACGTCCGAGGTTTCGTCGTCCTTTTTCAAAAAGCACCGGGAAATGCCGTTTTCGTTTTTGTGTTTAAGATATATTTTTTTGGGATGCTCGGGACGCGGACAGTTTTCGGGACGCGCGAAAAATTCTCTTTTCACAAAAAATTTGTCGTTTGCGTTCACTTCGTTTTGGATTTGGAAAATTTGCGGTAAGGAACGTCTAACAAGCGAGTTCACACCGCCGCAGTCGACGACAAGGTCGCATTCAAAAGTTTCGCCGTTTGAGAACTCCACGCCGTAAACGACGTCGCCGTCGGTAAGTGCGCGCGTGACGCACGCGTCGAAATATAATTCGACACCTTCCGAAAGAAGAGAAATAAGCCATTCGTTAAGTCCGCGCCGCGACACGTTTATGTCAGGTTCTTCTTCCTTCTTAGGGACGAAGACGGGGTTGTGCCCGGGAGGGACGAAAGTCAGACTCCTTGCGCGGGTAAAAATATCGCTTGGGGGAAAGGGTAATCCGACCTCTTTGAAAACGGACGGAGAAATATCGTCCGTCCATTCGTACGCCGCGTTTTCACGGCTGTTTTTTTCAAATACAAAAACAGAAAAGCCTTGTTCCGAAAACAACTTTGCGGCAAACAAACCCGTTTGATTCGCGCCGATTATCGCAACCGTACCTTTCATATTTCACCCCTTATTTCTTTTGCTCATTTTGCCATAACGATTGCAAGGAACACGCATTTTCCGCCGCCCGTCGCAATCATTCCGTGCGGGTTTCCGCTGTCGTAATACAAGCAGTCGCCTGCGTGCAGAATTTCGATATTGCCGTTTATGTTGCATTTCAGGCTGCCCTCGAGGATAAAGTCAAGTTCCTGTCCCTTATGGCTGGAAAGGTGAATTTCCTTGTCCTGTTCTTCCTCGATGTACGGGGCGGTAACGACAAACGGCTCCGCAATGCGGTTTTTCATATATTGCGCGACGTGCAGATACTCAAACCCTTCGCGACGTTTCAGTTTCATGCCGTAGCCCGCGCGCACGATGGAATATTCCGACAGGTTCGGCGATTTTCCGAGCAGCAATTCCGTGATGTCGATGCCGAGTTTTTTCGCGCAGTTATAAAGCAGGGTAAAGGTGAAGTCCTTTTTGCCCGATTCGTAGTCGATATATTCGTTTTCCGAAATGCCCGCGCATTCCGCCATTTCCGCCGTGGAAATTTCTTCCATTTCGCGGATTCCTTTCAGCCTTTCGGCGATTTCCTGAATTTCTTTCATACGTTACCTCTTTTTATCTATTGTAAAATAAACGAACGGCGGTGTCAAACGATTTATAAAATCGTCAGGTCGAAGAATTTGTCGTATGCTTGGCAACGTTCGTATTATTATCTGTTGGCATTCCCCGAAAACAGTCCGCAGCCGTTCCCGTTTTCGCCGATAAGCACGGCAAGCGTCGAAGCAAACAGTACTATAAGTTCCGTCCCCGCGATTTCGCCGTCGCGGCCGAACAGCACCATTATTATGAACAGGTACAAAATCCAGTTGTCGTCAAACATATTTTCCCCCTTTTGAAAATCTCTTAAATATACAATATGCGACAAAATGAGATAAATTTACCCAAAACCGCGGTTTTCTTTTAATGTATAATCGGTGTGAACAAAGGGGGAAAACCATGCCGCTTATCGATAATAAAACGCAAGTCAAGGTCAGATATTATCTGCCCGACAACGCCGTTCTTACCGAACTTTCGGATTTGTTTTCGGTTTTGTCGGACAGTACACGCATAAAAATCCTTTCGGCAATCTGCATTTCCGAAATGTGCGTCGGGGATTTGTCGGAAATGCTCGATATGAATCAGACGACAGTGTCGCATCAGCTCAAAATTCTGCGCTCCACGGGCATCGTTACGGCGCGCCGCGACGGAAAAACGATATATTATTCGCTCGCAAATATGATAATTCCCGAAATTATGCGTTTCGGAACGCTTTATCTTGGGTATTATTAAATGTATGCCAACAGATAATAAAACCTAAGTTCGTATTATCTGTTGGCATAAAACCGCCCCGAAAACCTGCCCGATAACCAAATTTTCTCGTTTCTGTTGACACGTGGGCAAAATTTCGGTTATACTGTTTTCAGGCAATTAGCCAATAACGGAGGATAACTATGAATAAAAACGAATTTGTCGGCGCAGTCGCCGCGAAAGCAAACATCTCACAGGCGGCAGCAAAAGAAGCCGTCGACGCCGCTCTTCAAGTCATTGCGGAAGCGTTGAAAGACAACAACGACGTCGCCCTTGTCGGCTTTGGTACGTTCAAAGCAAAAGAAACCGCCGCAAGAATGGGCGTCAACCCCAAAACCGGCGAAGCAATCGAAATCTCCGCAAAGAAGACCGTTGCTTTCAAACCCGGCAAAAACCTGCTTGAAGACATAAGATAATTGTTGAAAAAGGATAACCCTTCGGTTCGCCCGAAGGGTTGTTTTTTGTCGTGTTTCAAAATAAACCGCTTTTAACTGCGTTTAATCGGTTCAGTTGGTTAGTGCCACTAACCAACTGAAAAAACGCGCGCTGATTTTACAACAATTTTTAGACAAGTGTCGGGAAAAATTTTGAAATATTAGCAAAATATCGTAAAAAAAGACAAAATATATGTCAAATTATCGTTTTTCCCCAAAAAAACCTTGACGGCTTTTTGCTGCCGCGGTAAACTAATTAAAGTTTACGGACAGAAAAACGATCAGAAGCAGGGGAAAATGAAGGGGAGAAAGAAAATTTTGCTGCTCGCGTTGTTCGCGGTGGCAACACTTGTGTTTTCGGCTTGTTCCAAGACACAGACAAATAACGACTTTTCTGTCGGCGGTATCGTAATAACGGACGCCGAATTTTTTGAGATTTCAATTCTTGTCAACGGCATAAAAACAGATTATTCGCTTGATTCAAGCGGATGCTTCAACATTTCTCATCTTAAAAGCGGCGACGTAATCACGTTTTCAAAGGAAGGATATTCTTTCAATTCCTACACGGTGGGAGGCTTTTCCGTGGACGGCATTGAAATCGTCGGGACGAAGTGCCGGTACGACGTGCTTACTTTTTTTGACGAAAATTACGGGACGGTTTCGGGCGCGGGAAAGTACGAGTACGGCGAAACCGCAACACTTACCGTCACCCCGAAAGGACATTTTGAAATCGACGGGATTTACGAAAAAGACAATCTTGTGTCATCAAACAGCGAATACTCGTTCACGGTAACGAACGATCGCGTTTTCGTTGTTAGGTTTTCAAAAAAGAAGTATCCGATAACAATTGAAAAGACAGACAAAGCGTGCGTGGTCGCGGCGCCCGAAAGCGCGGTTTTCGGCGAAGAAATCACGGTTTCCGCAAGCGACGACGAAAACTTTGCTTTTGCATATTTCGAGATTGACGGTACGAAATATTACGATAAAACCTTGAATTTTACGATTAAATCCGAAAACACAAAAATAAACGCGGTGTTTTTGAAAAGACTTTCACAGCCCGAAATATCTTTTGACGGAAGAAGAATTTCAGTTGTCAAAGGTGAAAACGCCGAAAGCTGCGAAATATTTTTCGACGGCGAATTTTTGTTTAATACGACTTCCGACAAGACGTTTTCCCTTGCGGATTACAATGTGTCGGACGGCGCGCACAACGTGCTTGTAAAAGTATCCGGCGACGGCTTCGGCGAGAACGAAAGCGCAATAAATATAAATTACGTCCGTCCGTACGATACGCCGAAAAACGTCGGTATGCTCATCGAAGAAGGCAAGGTTTATTTTGTTTTCCAACAGGTACTTGCGGCAAGCGGTTACGAAATCTATATGAACGGGCAAAAGGTTGAAACGCCACTAGGCAAGAAGGCTTCGGGCGGAAGCATACTTATCCGCGTCGATACGCTTTTCACAGAAAACGGCACATATGCTTTTTCCGTCCGCGCGACGGGCGACCGCCCCGAAAGCGAAATGTCCTTCGCGGCGGAATATACCTTCAAAGGCACGCTTTCCGCGCCCGTTGCAAAAATCGAAAATGGCGTTCTGACCGTTTCCCACGAAAAGGACGTGAAATTCCTTGTCGAAATCAACGGCGTCAACGTCGCGGACAAGCTTGACGAAAACAAGTCGCTTGCGTTATCCGACGTGCTGGAAAATGGCACAAGCGCGGCAAAAATCAAGATCACGGCCATGCTTGACGGCTATAAGCCGAGTTCGGTCGAAATTATATATAATGAGGAGGAATAAAAAATGAAAAAAGTAATCGCGGCGGTGGTGTTTATGCTGCTTGTCGCCGTCTTTGCGCCGTTTGGCGCAAGCGACGTTGCTTTTGCAAACGACGGCAAAACGATGCCGCCGCAAAATCTTTCCGTCAGAGAGCGTGACGGGAATTATTATCTGACCTTTGAAAACGTCCCCGGCAACAACGGGTACGAAGTCGTTGTAAACGGAACGGCGACCGTTGTCGAAAAGGACGTAACGACGGTGCCGATTAACGTCGAAAGCGGCAGCGAATTTTCGGTAAAGATAAGGACGATTTGCGCTGACGAAACGCGTACGTCCGACTTTTACGAAACCACGCTCGTTATCGGTCGCGCGCTTTCCGCGCCCGAAAAACTTACGATGTCCGCCGACAAGAAACTGTCGTTTTCCGCGGTTGACGGAGCGGTGTCGTATGACGTCGTGATAAACGGCGTGTCAGTCTTAAAATCCGCGACCAAAACAGAGATCGAACTTAACGACGTACTGACTTCGCCGATAAATTACGAAATAAAAGTGCGCGCAAACGGCGACAATCGTTTGACTTTCGACAGCAAGTTTTCAACGCTTTCTTACGACAACGTGATGCAACTCGGCACCCCGGAAAACGTCGGGATAACAAGCGTCGACGGGAAGGTGATTTTATCATTCGACAGCGTTTCGTACGCAAGCGGATATGAAATCGACGTGAACGGCGAAATATTAAAAACAACCGATAACAAGTATGATTTGACAGATAAAGTGTCCGTTCCTGCGGATTATACGATAAAAGTGCGCGCGACGGGCGGAAAAGGATACGACGCGGGCGAGTGGGCGACCACAACGTACGAATGTCGTAAAACCATTGAAAGTCCGCGGCTTTTGGTTGAAAACAAAACGGTGTCCTGGGCAAAGTCGGAAGGCGCAAACGAATACTCGGTCGTCGTAACTTTTATGGAAACCGAAATTGAAAAGGTCGACAGATTTTCGGGAACGAGTTTTGACCTTTCAGAACTTGTCGCAAAGCACGGCGCGGGCGAATACGCGGTGAAAGTGCAGGCACTTTCGAACGGGAATTACGATTATTCCGACGTAACGACGATATATTACCGCAATTACCTGACGCTCGAGGCGCCGACGCTCACCGTAAACGGGACAATCGTCAGTTGGGCGAAAGTTGAAAACGCGGTCGATTACACGATAAAAATCGACGGCAGGATAATTTCCACAAACGTAACAGCAGAAAGTTTTGACGTTTTGCCGTACGTTGCGGAAGTAAAAACCTACACGATTGCGGTTGTCGCAAACGCAAATGGCTGGTATTATGAATCGGCGGAAGGAACGGCGACTTTTGTTAAGACGGGCGCGCTCTCGTCACCCGTACCCACGGCAAGCGGAAGCGTTATAAGCTGGACGAAAGTACTCGGCGCAACGGCGTATGACGTTTACGTCGGCGGCGAAAAGGTGCTGACGGTTACCGAAACAACGGCGGATATTTCCGCGCATCTTCAACAGGGTGAAAACAAAGTGAAAATCGTCGCGACAGCCGAAGGGTTTTCAGACGGAGTGTCGGAAGAAATCGTCGTAATCGGCGACGCAATCGAACGCGTAGGACTCAAAACGTACAGAATGATAATTGAAAACGAAAGCGACTACATCGTTTTCGTTGACGGACAAAGGACTGATAAGAAAATCGAAAACGGCAAAATCACGCTTCCCGGTACGGCGGAAAAGATGATTATCGTCCCCGATATAACGAATTTGCCGGAGGAAGGGGGATACATAATGTTGTTTTCGGAAATCGACCTTACGACAGCCGCAAAAGACGGAGAGGAGTACGTGGCAACCAGTGTAGGCGAATGGTTTTATGAAAAAGACCTTACGATTATCGGCGAAGGCGAAGGGACAAACGAACTCGGCGAACATACCGTGGACGGCGGGAACAAAGTCTATTATCTCAACGAAAAAGGCAAATACCGTCCGAAACAGCCGGGCGAAGAATAAATAAAAGATATTCGTTAAGCCTTGTATTTTAAGAAAAAGACTGATATAATATATCGCGAGGTGAAATTATGAGCGTCGACAAAACGTTAAAAACCCAACTGAAAGATTATGACGTGCATGAAGTCGCGCCGAAAATCTATAAAATCAACGAATACAACCTTTCGACAATGTTCGTGATCGTGGGCAGCGAGCGCGCGCTTTGCATAGATTGCGGCACGGGCGTAGGCGACTATAAGGCGGTCATCGAAAGGCTTGTCGAAGGGAAACCTTACGATATGGTGTTGTCGCACGGACACGTCGACCATGCCGGCGGCCGCGAGCAGTTCGACAAAATATACGTCAGCAGTCGCGACAAAGACATTGTAAAGGAAGCAACCCTTTTGTACCGCAAGTTTTACATAATCATTATGCGCTATCTTATGTTTTTCAAGTGCATAAAGTTTAAGGACGCGGTCATGAAAAAGGTCGAAAAGGAGCCGGAACTTATCCCGATTTGCGAAGGGTTCACGTTTGACCTGGGCGACAAAAAGATTGAAGTTTTTGAGACGCCGGGACACACGGAAGGCTGCTTGTGTTTCTTGTCGAGGAGCGACCGCATAATGTTTTCGGGCGACACGTTCAACCCGCTTATGCTGATGTTTCTGGCGCACGCGACGTCAATCGAAGAATACCGCGAAACGCAAGAAAAACTTTTGAAAATCGACGGATACGACGTGTTCTGGCCGTCGCATCTTTCCGCGCCGCTCACCCGTGAAGACGGGGCGGGCATTATGAAAACCGCTGACAAAATTTTGAAGCAAAAGCACAATTTCTTCCTGCCGTCGATATTCATAAAAACGGTTGATAAAATGAGCATTATTTATCGTCCCGACCATGTTCGTCGCAAGAAGAAAGAAAAACAAAAACAAGGTTAAACAACCAAAATTATGCGGTAAACTGCTCTTTTTGCAGTGTGCCGCATTTTTGATATAAGGAGAAAGAAATGATTATTTTTGCAAAATACGGTGAGTACGACAGGCGTGAACTTCTGGAAGAATGCCTGACGAAATATCTTGAAACCATGAAAAAAACCAAGCTCGAAGGCGAACTTACCGAGCTTAAAAACCACAACGACAAACCTTATTTCAAGGATTATCCCGACGTAAGGTTTTCGATTTCGCACAGCGGCGCGCTTGTCGTCGTCGCAATGGCGCAGACGGAAGTCGGAATCGACATCGAGGAGTTCCGTCCCCGCGCTTATCAAAAAGTCGTCGAAAACGTTTTCACGAAAGGCGAGGCGAAAGAAGTCAAAGACCTTGAAACTTTTCTTGCGGTATGGACGAGAAAGGAAGCCTATCTCAAACTCACGAGCGAGGGGCTTTCGGGCGTCAGGTCAAACGACGTGTCGGGCGATTTGTTTTACGAGGGCAAGCGCGTCGTCGCAACGCCGCTCAACATTTTCGCGGGATACGTCGGCACGGTCGTTGCGGAAGACCAGCCCGTTATTTTCGTCGATCTCGATTGACTTATCGAAAAAGATTTAGTAAAATAAAACATATTCCGAAACGGAGGACTTTGAAATGGTACTTGATAAAATTAAAGACATGCTTGAAAAACAACTCGGCATCGACAAAAGCAAAATCACCGAAGATTCCGATATTATCAAAGACATCGGCGCGGACAGCTTGGACATCGTAGAATTTCTGATGGACGCCGAAAACGAATGGGGCATCACCATCGAAGAAGAAGACGTGAAAAACCTTCATACCATCGGCGACGTCGTAAAATATATCGAATCCCGCATTTAATAAAATTCGCGAAAACACGAAAAGCACAAAAGAAAACCACCGAAAATTCGGTGGTTTGTTTTTTGCCCGTTTGGCATAGTTCGTATTATTCACGGTTGGCATAATATTGATTTTTAACGGTTTTATCTTCGTGCTTGTATATCGGCACGCTTAGGTAATGATTGCTATAGAAATTACTCATTGTGGATAATATAACCTCTCCTATCCATTTTTTATGTACTACCGTCTTCCTTTTCTATGCAATGCTCCTTCATATCTTGGATTGAAAGCATAATGCATAACCGCCTCTATCAACTCAATCGCCGCATCTCCGCAACTTGCATCAACGAGTATGTTTATACGGTGAGTATTAGCTTTTATCCAATCGGATGCATTTTCCCCATTCATTTCTGTTTCCCACATACTTTTATCGGCAACTAAAGATTTTGCCAATGTACTGCTCGCATTAAATCCATAATGTTGCGATGAATATCTTGCATTCGACTTCTCATTTGCTTTACCGATTTTTAGTGCTTCGTCTTTGTAGAAAAACATATATACTGCGCACTTTCCCTTGGGAAGTTGTGAGCTTTGATGCGGGCATCCTCTATCTTCTATTATGTAATCTTTTTCAGTTATCGGATTGCCAAGCTCAGTGGATAGACGACAAACGATATCCATTATATTTTTGACTTTATCTACAATGGCATTGCTCATCTTTTATCTTCCTCCTCCTTCGTTTCTGCAGTCATCGTCAGGGCAATCTTCACATTCGCAATCTTCGTAATACTCATCGCATTCCGAACAGTTCTCTTCCCAATCGTCATCAAAGATGTTTTGTTTCTTTTCTTTACCCTTTTTCTTTGGTGTTCCAAACAGTATATCCCATAACGAAGGTTCTCTATCTCTCATATTAATTATTCCCCCGATCTTTTCTATACACGTCCATCAATGATTGAATATAAATCGGCTTGAAACTCTACCAACTGCTCTTCGCCTTGGAACATGCCGAAAAGCGTCTTTTTATTTATCCTGATATACGCGCCACAGGAAGTCTTTTTCCTTTTTAAGGACGATGCGCGCCGAGGGCATCCACGTTTTCAGGTTGTAGTCGTGGAAAGAGTTGAGCGGTTCCCACGCGCAGAAGTATTCGTAAGGAATGTCTTTTGCTTCCAGCGCTTTTCTCAGTTTCTTGCTGCCGCCGTTCGTGAAGACGTCCTGCAAGCCGTTGTTAAGGAACAGACGGGGGAAGGGTTTCTCGACGCCGAGAAATACCTGCAATTCGTTGTAATATTCGTACTCCGATTTGAGTTTTTTGTAGTGTTTGATGCCGGTGCAGTGATAAGTCATTGTGCGGATAACGGGCAGGTTGATGATTTTGCCTTCGAAGTCGATTGCGGGGCAGTTGAGAATCGCACCCTTGATTTTTATATCGACGTCGGGAAGTCCCAGATGTTCGCGATATTCGGGGTGATTCTGGCAGTTTATCGTCACCATGGAAAGGTGTCCGCCCGCGCTGTCGCCGGAGATGACGAAGTTGTCAAGGTCAAGGCCGTATTTGTCGGCGTTGGCGACAACCCATTGCAGAGCCTTGTAGACCTGTTTCATGTAGTCGGGGAAGCGGTATTTCGGACCGAGACCGTAACTGATATTGACGGTGAAAGCGCCCGTGCGCGCCATATGTTGGCAATAGCCGCGGCGCATTTTTTTGTCGCCTTCGATCCAGCCGCCGCCGTGAATCATAAAGAACACGGGGAACTTTCCTTCCGTAAGTTTTCCGCGTTGCTTTTCGTCGTAAATAATATCGAGTTTTCCCGTGTCGGGATGTTCCTCGTCATAGACGATATCTTTCACTTCCGTAAGCCCTTTTCCGGGGAAGCGGTTGCATAATAAATATTTGATATAGTCATCGACAAAAAAAGCAGTGCTTAATAATGACATAAAATTCCTCCAAGATTTATTACGATAATTATAATAAAAATCGCCGCACTTTGCAACAGTTTTCCGCCGCCCGGCAAAAGAAAAAGGCAAAAGACGGAAAAACGCGCATACGATTTTATTAAAAAAGAAAATACAAACGCGCCGTTTTGTCAAAAATCGCCTTAAAAACACACGTTCTTTTCCATACAAAACAAGACGAGTGTAAAAAATAATATTTTTATCTGATTAAGGATTGAAAAATGGCGCGGTTTTATGATAAGATTAAATTACTAAATTCTATAAAAAGGGGGATATCCTATGGACAACATCACCAAGGCAAAAATAAATCTGTTTGCTGTCTTAAGGAACCTTGAAGATTTATGTGCAATGGACAAAGAGTCCGCCGACATCATCAAGGATACCAAACTTTCCGTACAGTTCAACGTGCCCGACGTAGGAAGCGCAACCATAGATTTCGATCACGGCAAGTGCACTTTCAATCGCGGCAAAAAACACGCCGGACTGCAACTCTTCTTCACTTCGGCGGAGCATTTCAACAACCTTATCGATCCGCCCAAGGATGCTAACGGTAAACCCAAAACGGTCATACCTATTTTCTACAACGTATTCAAAGTAGGATTCCTTCTCAATCAATTCACGAAACTCGCCGACAGGCTCTCGTATTATCTGCAACCGGCGGCGGACAAGAAGGCGGAACTTCTGAAAGATCCCGAATATTTCAAAATCAACACGACTCTCACGCTGTACACCGCGTTGTTCGCACTCTGCGAAGTCGCAAACAGCGATAAGGTCGGCAAACTTTGTGCAAAGCGTATGTGCGACGGCAAGATCGCTGCGGGTATCCCCGGCGGTCCGCAACTCAACATCACCGTCAAAGACCACAAACTTTACGGAGCAAAGGGCGCAATCGACGACTGGTCGGCACAAATGTTCTTTGCGAATATGGAATTCGCACACGACTTGCTGAACGGCAACGCGTCGAGTTTCGGCGGTATGGGCAGCGGCGACTTCCAGGTAAGAGGCCGTCTCGATATGCTGGAACAAATGGCAAAGATGCTCAACCTCGTCAGCGCATATCTCGGATAGGAGGAAATTATGAATCTCGTTTACGAACCCAAAAAGATAATTGACGTTACCAAAAGCCAGGCCACTTTCAAAAGGGCTCTGAATTGTATCCCCGCGGGCATTTACGGACATCTCGGACCTTCCGAGGGCTGTATGGTTCCCGTATCGTCGTATCCTTTATATATGGATCACGCGCAAGGCGCGTACATATACGATATCGACGGCAACAGAATCATCGACTATATGTGCGGTTACGGCCCCAACTATCTGGGCTATAACGATCCCGACGTCGACGCTGCCGCCGCCGCTCAGAGAAAGAAGGGCGACTGCACCACGCTTATCAGCGATATCACCGTCGAATTTGCGGAAGAAGTTTGCAAGACCATCAATATGGCAGACTGGGCATTCTTCGCAAAGAACGGCAACGACGTCACGCAGTTTGCGATGATGATCGCGCGTGCTTATACCGGACGCAAGAAAATGGTTTTGACGAAAGGCTGGTACCACGGCGTATCTCCCTGGACGCAAAAACTCGGCTATTCGGGCATCATCGAAGAAGACGTTTGCAACAACCTTTATATCGAGTGGAACCATCCCGAACAATTCGAGGCTCTCTGCCAACAGTACGAAGGACAAATCGCAGGCTTCATTTCGCAACCTTATCAACACGGTAACTTTGCGGATAACGAACTGCCCGCCCCCGGATACTGGCAGAAGATTCGCGAAATCTGCGACAAATACGGCGTAGTTCTTATTATCGACGACGTACGCGCGGGCTTCCGTATCGACATCAACGGTTCCGATTACCATTACGGCATTAAATCCGACTTGTCCTGCTTCTGCAAGGCAATCGCAAACGGATACAACGTATCGTGCCTCTGCGGCAATAAGAAACTTCTCAACGCGACGTCCGACATCGCGTACACCGGCAGCTACTGGCTTTCGGCAGTACCGTTTGCGGCGGGTATCGCAACCCTTCGCAAGGCAAAAGCGTTGAACGCTACCGAAGAAAACGCAAAAAAAGGCAAGAAACTTACCGACGGCCTTAAAGAAATCGCAAAAGACAACGGATTCGACCTCCGCGTCACAGGCGAACCGGGTATGTTCTATCTGCGCCTTGCGAACGACCTTCCTTCGCGCGTTATCCATCAGGACTGGGTATGCGAGTGCGTAAAACGCGGCGTATTCTTCACCAGCCACCACAACCACTTCATCAACTATGCACTCAGCAATGAGGACATCCAATACACTTGGGAAGTTGCGGACGAAGCGTACAAAGTAGTGCGTGAACGCTATCCCCAGGCACAACTCATTAAATAATTTTAGGAGGAATCAATTATGGCTTTAACTAAACAAGAGTGGATAAGACTTGAAGAAAAGGCTGACGAACTGCGCAAACTTTGTCTTTACACCACGCATTGTTCCAGCGGGCATATCGGCGGCAGCATGAGCGCAGCCGACGTCCTCACTGCTCTTTATTACAAGTATATGAATTTCGACCCGAAGAACCCCGACGATCCCGACCGCGACAGATGCATCGTGTCCAAAGGACACATCGGCATTTTCCTTGCGGGTATGTTCGCCGACCTCGGTCTTGTCGACAAAGAAGAACTCAAAACCTTCAACCTTACCGGCAGCCGTCTCGGAATGCACCTTGACAGCAATAAGGTCAAAGGTCTTGACGCGTCCACCGGTTCGTTGGGACACGGCCCCTCGCTTGCTCTCGGCATGGCTTATGCGGCACGTCTTAACAAACAAAACTACACCACGTACGTTATGACCGGCGATGGCGAACTTGACGAAGGTTCCTGCTGGGAAGCGTTCATGGCAATCTCGCACTTCAAACTCACGAACTGCGTCGTTATCATCGACCGCAACCATTTCAGTATCGACGGCAACACCGAAGACGTTATGGCGCTTGAACCCCTTGCGGACAAAATGACCGCTTTCGGTTTCGACACCAAAGTCATCAACGGACATCGTTTCGACGAAATTTGCGACGCTATCGAATACGCAAAGAAAGCACCGAACGGCAAACCCGTTTGCATCATCTCCGACTCTATCAAGGGTGTAGGTATGAAACTTACGTCCGGTAACTTCAAATGGCACTACGGCGCCATCAACGACGAAATGTATGAAACCTGCTTGCACGATCTGGACGAATACAAGAAATCCAGAATCGCTGTGGCTGAAAAGGAGGGCATTTAATTATGGCTGGCGGATTAGTATATACTGCGCTTGAAAGCACATCAATGGCAACTGCCGAAATTTACGGCAAAACTCTTGTAAAACTCGGCGAACAAAATCCCAAAATCGTCGCTCTTACCGCCGACCTTAAAGGCTCGACGAAAATCGGCGACTTCGCGGCGAAATTCCCCGAAAGAACCATTAACGTCGGTATTGCGGAACAGAACATGTACGGCATGGCGGCAGGTCTTGCGAAATGCGGATTCATTCCTTTCGCATCTTCCTTCTCCGTCTTCGCGTCGCTCCGCGCGCTTGACCAGATTCACACCGACATCTGCTATCAGAACGTCAACGTGAAAATTATCGGCACGCACGGCGGTACGTCGTTCGGTCAGGCGGGCTCCACCCACCACGCAATCGAAGACTTCGCGGTTATCCGTTCGCTTGTCAACATGACGCTTATCTGCCCCGCCGACGGTATCGAAACGGGCAAAGCGGTCGAAGCGGCTGCAAACACCGAAGGTCCTTTCTACATTCGTATTAACCGTGGTTTCGACACCAACGTTTACGCGGACGACAACTACGACTTCGAAGTCGGCAAAGCCGTTCTCCTTAACGAAGGTAACGACATCACCATCATCGCGTGCGGCAGCTGCGTATATCAGGCTGTTCAGGCTGCGAAGATCCTTAAATACGACCACGACATCAATGCTCGCGTGCTGAACATGCACACCATTAAACCTATCGATAAGGAAGCAATCCTTGCTGCGGTCAACGACACTCGTCGTATCATCACCGCGGAAGACCACACCGTTATCGGCGGTCTCGGCAGCGCGGTTGCGGAAGTCGTCATCGAAGCAGGTAAGGCTTGCGCGTTCAGAAAACTCGGTCTCCAAGACAAGTTCAGCAAAATCGGTCTCCACGAAGACCTTATGGCTATGCACGAAATCGATGCGGAAGGCATCGTGAAAAACGCTCTTGAAGTCATCAATCAGGACTTCGAAAAAGAAGGCGTCAAAGGCTCTGCCGTCAAAGCGGAATCCGCAAAAGTCGGCGCAGCCGTCAAACTTGCTCCGCAGGGCGCAAACTGGGTAGACGAGGTATAGTATTATGGCAATGACTCAAGGCGATAAGTATGCATTGAGAATTTTCTTCTTCGCCGCGATTCCATTGGCAAAAACCGTTGCGGAAAACGATCCGAAATTCGTAAAGAAATTCAAGGGCAAAAACTTCGTTTTCCAGATCAGCGTTTTGTCGCCGGAATTCAAGAAGACCGGAAAACTTTCAACGCACTTCGTTGTCAAGGACGGCAAGTGGGAAACTCACACCGGTGAAACCCACCCCCATCCTGATATCGAACTGGAATTTTCAACCCCCGAGAAGTTCATTCTGTTCTTCACCGGAAAAGGTATGCCGCTTCCCAAAATCAAGGGCGCGCTCGCACACCTTCCCACTTTCGTGAACATCCTTATGACGCTTCTCAGAATGGCGGGACTGCTGCAAGCCACCGACGTTCCCGAAAAACCCGAAGATCAGGAACTTTTGGTCTTGCTTTACATCAACCTTCTTACCGTCGGCGTCAGCCAACTTAACAGGGTTGAACATCCCGACGTCAAGCACTTTACGGAAGGCAGCCCCGACCGTGTGTACGCATTTGCGGTTACCGGTCACGAAAAACTCCAAGGCTGGCTCCGCGTTAAGGACGGTCAGACCGTTTCGGGACGCGGCGAATGCCAACGTTGCAAACCTTTCGTATGCATGCGCTTCGACTCTCCCAAACACGCTCTTGAAATTCTCATGAGCAAGGTCGAGATGATTCCTTATATGCAAAAAGGATATTTGTCCATCGAAGGCGCGCCCGAATTCGGCAACGAACTTTCGGCACAGCTCTTCACGGTTGCATATTACGCACAGGGCACGTATCTTGACGACCAGAAGAAACAATAATCTTCAACAATGCAAAGGGCACGCTGTTCAGCGTGCCTTTTTTTGCGCCTTTTTAAGGGGTATATTATTGCCGGAAAAAAACGGACGGGTTGCCCGTCCGCAAAAATCAGATGCTGTAATTTTCGGTAGAATGTTTTTCGGCGTATTCTTCGTCAAGTTTTTTCAGGGTTTCGTTCAGGGGCTTACGCAGTGCGACGTATAAGGTGTAAATGGCAAGCCCGCCGATTTTTATCGACGAATGGAAAACGTCGGACGTGATTTGCGCCTTTATAATGTTTCCGCCGATAAGCGTGCCCACGGGGATAAAGTCCATAATCGCGTAAACAAGCGCAAAGATTATGCTTGCAAGCCCTTGCCTTAAATAAATTTCGCCGTACTTTTCGCTCTTTTTTTTGAAGCAGCAGATTGCGATGCCCGACGCAAGCAGGGCGGCGACGGAAAGGCTTTCGACAATTTCGTACGCGATGAAAAGCCCTTGCTTTTTATCGGGATAAAAGTTTTGCATACCGCTGATTATCGGAAGGACAATCACATTGACAAGCATAAAGACGACGGCGATAACAGACGGAATAAACACGCATTTTTTGTATTCGGTTTCTTCACCCTCGGGGAGCCCTCCTTTTTGCTTTTCGCGCACGGCGTGGAAAATGAAAATGCCGTATTCCACGATAACGCGAAGAGCAAGGACGGTTATCCCCAGGTCAACGACGAAGCCGTCCTGAATCCCCATAAGTTTCAGCGGCGCCCAGAATATCGTAACCGTCGTGTTGTAGTTGAACGCGGTAAGGAACACGCAGCTGACAATCGACGCAATCGCCGTCGCGTAGTAATATTTCGTTTGTTTTTTTCTGCTGTGGAAGTTCAGAAACGTCAAAATTAGGCAAATGAAAGCGATTGCAAGGTACAACGCCGCAAACACCGACACCCATATGATATAAGTGTTTTCGTCGGTGTAGTCCTGCATGAAAGTGTAGTTCCGAACGTTGAAGTGAATGAGCGAGATAAAAAGCGCGATGACCGCCGTCGCGTCGTACGCAAACTCTTTTTTGACGCTCATCGGCGCGAAGTTTCTGAAATCGATATATCCCAAGACGAAGGTCAGGGGGATTGCAAAAAGTAGGACGACGTTCACGATTGCGGCGGCTTTCATGCTGTCCGTGGAAATCGCCAGCAGGTTGACAAGACTTACCGCCGCCATCACCATAAGCAAAAACCAATAAATATTCAGAAGTTCTTTTTTCTTTTCGTTTTTTACGTTTTGTTCGTCCATACGCTAATGTTATCATTATTCTTTGAAAAAAGCAATTTTATTTTAATTAGTATATTCTTTTAATTTTTCGACACGCTATCAGGGATATGAAAAAATGCTTATTGTTTATGATGACGGCGGCGGTGTTTTTCATCGCGGGTTTTGAAAACCGCGGCGCGTCAAACGCCGCAACGCTTTACGATGTTTTCAGCGAACGCCACCTTGAATTTTACGAAAACGAAGTCGCAAAAGAAAAGGTTTTCAGCAAGTATTCGGAGCGCGAACTTGCAAAAATGGCAGTTGACAACGATATTTCGATTGAAAAAGTCAAAAAACTGCTTGTATATTGTCACGCGATGAAAAATATCGGGAAGAATTATACAATAAAAGAAGCGGACAAATTATCAAACGCCACGGTAATTTCCGACACCAGAAAGTACGTCGATTACCTGAAAGCGACAAGGTCAAAGGAGGAACTTGCCGCGCTTGAAAAAAGATTTAAGGAAATCGGCAGGGGACAATAAACCGACAAAAACCTACAAAAAGGCAACAAAAAAGCCGCGGAAATTCCGCGGCTTTCTGTTGTGTCAAATTATTTCTTATAAGTCTTTTTGAAAAGATCCAGCGAAAGTTCGGTCGTGTATTTGTCGGCTTTTGCCTTTTCGACGGTCTTTTGCTCGATATAAGTTTTGCAACCTTCTTCCAAAGCGCGGCACGCTTCGAAAGCGTCTTCCAGGGTTTTCCCGCATACGAAAACGCCGTGGTTTGCAAGGAAGCAGGCGTTTCTGCCTTCCATTGCGGCGACGGTATTTTTCGTAAGTTTTTTGGTTCCCGCAAGTCCGTACTTTGCACAACGGACGTCGCCCAGAAGATACTTTTTCATTTTATCGTTGAAAGCGGGCAATGAAAGGTGCGTGCTTGCAAAGGTTGCGCCCCAGGTGGGGTGGCTGTGCAGAACGACGTTGATTTCGGGACGCGCACGAAGAATAGCGGCGTGGATTTTCCTTTCGCTTGTGGGTTTCCGGGGGCCCGTCCATTCAAGCGTTTCGATATCGACGACGGGAAGGTCGTCGGGCGTCATAACGACGTAATCGAGTCCCGACGGGGTGACAAGCGCGTGCTTTTCGTCAAGGCGGATCGAGATGTTGCCCCAGGTGCCTTGCACGAGGTTTTCTTCCAGCATTCTGACGCCTGCGTCTTTGACCATTTGTCTTAATTCTTTTTCGGTAAATGCCATAATAAACCTCCTATTCGCGCTCGGCTTTCAAAAGCGCTTCCTGATTCGTCTTGCTGTATTTTTTGCGATACACGACGTGTTCCAGCACCGCGCCGATTTTGCCGACGGGTTTGCAGCCGCCGACGGCTTGCGCCATGATAAGGGTATGGGCGGCTTTGTCAAGGACAAGACAAGCGGTGAACGCTTCGTTGAGCGTCGTGCCTGTCGAAAGAATACCGATGTCCGAAAGCAGGCATGCTCCGCGGCCTTTAAGCGCCTTGGAAATGCCAAAGATGTCGTTGGTTTTTGCGGTTCTTGCGGTAGGGCCGACGATTTGCGCCATATCGTCCAGAACGGGCGGAATGTTGACTTTTTTATTTGCGACGGTCAGTGCGAACACGGGCGAAGTAATCATAATCGCGCCGACGTCCTGACGCGCGCCGTACAGTTTAACGTGCAAAAGCGCGTCTTTCAGAGTGTCGGAAGGGCATTTGTCGGTTTCGTTGAATTTTACCTCAATGATATCTTCAACGGTCAAATCTTTGAATTTAACCCCCGATTTGGTGATAAGCATACTTTCCGAGTCCACTCTTGCGCTGATGTTGTTGGTGTGCGCGCCGAAAAGATTTTCGTCGTAAACCTTATGCGCGTACTCAACCATTGTGTTTTTGAGTTTTTCGTTCATAACGACTCCTTATTAAAAACAGCGGGCGGAAAAAACCGCCCGCAAGTTTTAACGATTATTTCTTTTTGGGTTTTTCGAAACTGCGTTGAAGTTCGGGCGTGCCTTGTGCTTTTACGAGAGAGAAAACTTTGTCAAAGCGTTCAAGCGCGGCGTCGATGACTTCGTCGGTGTCCGCCATGGAGGTGTAAAGACGGCTTCCTGCAAGGGTAACGATACCGTTTGCCATGTACGCTGCGCCCATATCTTTCATGGCTTCTGCGCGGGCTTCCATTTCGGGCTTGTTTTTGAGAAGTCCCAAAGCGGATTTAAGGAAGCTGAAACTGCTGTAATCGAAGCTCATTGCGCCGGTGCATTCAAGGTGAACGATGCTGCCCTGGTTGTAAACGACGTAAGGAAGATTGTGTTTTTTGACAAGGACTTTAAGGCCTGCCGCAAGTCTGTCGCCCGCAATACCCGCTTTTTCGCAAGCGTTGTATTTTTCGATGGCTTTGATGCAGCAATATCCTGCGTATGCGGACAAGGGGTTCGCCGCGAGAGTGCCGCCGACGTACGCTTTTTTGCCAAGGCCCGCGACGCCCGCCGCCATAAGGGAGATGTATTCGCGTTTGCCGCCTACGCCGCCCGCTGCGGGATAACCGCCGGCGATGATTTTGCCGAAGATGGTAAGGTCGGGTTTGACGTTGAAGAAGCCTTGCGCTCCGCCAAGACCCATACGGAAACCGGTAACGACTTCGTCAAAGATGAAGAGCGCGCCGTATTTGTGGGCAAGTTCAAGGGCTTTCTGGTTGTAATCGAAGTCAATGGGACGAGTGCCGCTTTCGGGGCCCACGGGTTCAACGATGACGCAAGCCGTGCCGCCGCGAAGTTTATTGCGTCTGAGCATACCTTCCAGCATTTTCAGGTCGTTGGGGCGGACTTCGTCGGTGGAGCCGAAGCAGCCTTTGGGAATGCCGTGGCTTTCAAGAAGGTTGCGGCTTCCGGGGATTTTCAGACCATAGACCATCTGGTCGGACCAGCCGTGATATGCGCCGCCGACTTTGATGACGCGTTTGTTTCTGGTTGCGCAACGGGATACGCGGATTGCCGCCATGACGGATTCAGTACCCGAGCCGAGCATACGGAACATTTCGCACGCAGGCATATGTTTATTGATCTCTTTTGCAAGCAGAAGTTCCGCTTCGTGGAAAAGACCGGTAACGGGACCGCAGGATTTGATAAGTTCGATCGCCTGTTCCTGAACTTCGGGGAAGTTGCTGCCGAGGATTGTCGGGCCGCCCGCTTGCAGGAAGTCGAAGTATTTGTTGCCGTCCGCGTCGTAAAGGTATGCGCCTTCGGCTTTTACCATGCACATGGGGAAGGGTTTGTTGAAAGCAAGGTTGTGCTGAACGCCGCCGGGGATATATTGTTTTGCCTCGGTGGTGATTGCTTTGGATTTCGCGCATTGTTTGTCGAAGTAGTTTTCGACGATGTCCTTATACGCTGCGTCCGATACGCAATAGATGGGTTTGCTCGTGAGTTCGTGCAACTCGTTGTAGATGTCTTGCGCTTTCGGCCATTTGCCTTGTTCGCAAGCGTAACCGTTTCTGCTCATAGTGAAGTCCTCCTAACGTTTTAAGTAGTTAATAAATTTATCGATTGACTGTTTGATTTCAACGTCGACAAAGGGTTTGTTTTTGATGAAGCGTTGAAAAACAATTCCGAAATATGCGCCGAGGATATATGCCGAAAGTTCCTCGGGAGTGAACGTTTCCAGAAGTTTCGCGTATGCCGCGTGCGTTTTTATGCGCTCCGTCGCCATATCGTAAATTTTCGAGAAACTGCTTTCGCCTTTGCACAGGATACCGCGCATTAAAAGATTGCCCGTAAGGTAAGGGTAAGGAATCGTGTCGTCGACGAGTTTGTCGATGAGCGCCGATATGGAAACTTCCTGCTCGGATTCTTCAAAGACCGAAACAAGGTCGTTGATTTCTTCCGCCGCGATTTGTTCCATAAGGTCGTCCAGCGAATTGAAGTGAGTGAAGAAAGTGCTGCGCGATACGTCCGCCGCCTCCGATATTTCGTCGATGGTAACGTTCCCGAGACCTTTTTCTTCAAACAGTTTTTTCGCCGCGTGCAACAATGCTTTGTGGGTGTTGTTTTTTTTGCGCAGACGGCGTGACGTTTCCAATGGTGCCATAAAATCTCCTTTTAATATATTTTGATTATATCACTAAAATAATACGGTTGTAAAGAGATTTTTGTATTAAAGTACAATTTTGTACTGACGGTCAGTTTATTGATAACAAAGCCCCGAAAATTTTCATTTTTTGTCGTTTTTCGTCTTTTTTCGCGCATTTTGGCGCGATAGCGCGCCCGTAAGGCGGTCAAAACCATTGACAAAACGAAAAGTCGCAAGTATAATAGGGCAATAGACATTGGCATATTTTATATGCCTTTGATTTTTTATGGAGAAGAAAAATGGAAAAAGAAGTTTTTTTAACCAAGGAAGGCTACGACAAATTAAAACGCGAATATGACGAACTCAGTTCGACAGGTCGCAAAGAAATGGCGGAGAAAATCAAAATCGCCCGTGAGTTCGGCGATCTCAGCGAAAATGCGGAATACGACGCCGCCAAAGAAGAGCAGGGTTTCCTTGAAAAGCGCATTCGTGAAATCAACGAAATGCTCAGCAACTGCACGATTATCGACGAAAGCACGATCGATACCAAAACCGTCAGCGTCGGTTGCATCGTAAAACTTCAGGATCTGGAATTCGGGGACAAGCTCGAATATAAAATCGTCGGCGTTTCGGAAGCGAAAATCGAAGAAAATCTTATCAGCAACGAATCTCCTCTCGGCAGCGCGCTCATCGGCAAGAAAAAGGGACAGGAAGTCGTCGTTACCACCCCCGGCGGCGAAGCAAGATTCAAAATTTTAAGCATTAACGCATAAGAGGTCAAAATGGCAGAAAACGACGTCCGAAACAACGAACAACAGGAAGATTTAAGCGAGCTTATCAAGGTTCGCCGCGATAAACTGCGCGATTTGCAGGACGCGGGCAAAGACCCTTTCAAAGAAGTCCGCTTCGAAAAAACGGCGATGTCCAAAGAAATCGTCGATAATTTTGAAAAATACGAGGGCAAAACCGTGTCGCTTGCCGGAAGACTCGTCAGCAAACGCGTCATGGGTAAGGCAAGTTTCGCGCATATACTTGACGGCGACGGTCAGATTCAGCTTTACTTTAAGCGCGACGTTCTGGGCGACGAGCCGTATGCGGAATTCAAAAAATACGACATCGGCGATATCATCGGCGTTACCGGCGAAGTTTTCGTGACGCACATGGGCGAAACCACCGTCAACGTAACTTCGGTGAAACTTCTTTCAAAGTCGCTTTTGCCGCTTCCCGAAAAATTCCACGGACTTACCAACACCGACCTTCGTTATCGTCAGCGTTACGTTGACCTTATCGTCAATCCGGAAGTCAAGTCGGTTTTCGTGAAGCGCAGCATGGTTCTTTGCGAAATCAGAAACTTTTTGGACGAAAAAGGTTATCTCGAGGTCGAAACCCCCGTTCTGCACAACATCGCGGGCGGCGCAAACGCAAGGCCGTTCATTACGCACCACAACACGCTCGATATCGATATGTATCTTCGTATCGCTTTGGAACTTTATCTTAAACGCCTTATCGTCGGCGGGTTTGAAAAAGTTTACGAAATCGGCAGAGTTTTCAGAAACGAAGGTATGGATCAACGCCATAATCCCGAGTTCACTTTGTTGGAACTTTACGAGGCATACACCGACATTCACGGCATGATGGATATCACCGAAGGTATGTTCAGATACGTCGCAAACAAAGTTTGCGGTACGGGCAAAATCACCTTCGACGGCGTGGATTTGGACCTTGACAAACCTTTTGAAAGAATCTCGATGGTCGAGGCGGTCAGAAAGTACGCAGGCGTCGACTTTGACAAAATCGAAACACTGGACGAAGCAAGGGCGGTCGCGAAAGAACACCACATCGAATACGAACAACGCCACAAAAAAGGCGACATTCTCAATCTGTTTATCGAGGCTTACGTCGAGGATAAACTCGTCCAGCCCACGTTCCTTACCGGACACCCCGTGGAAATCAGCCCGCTTGCAAAGCGCGATCCCGATCATCCCGGCTACACCCAGCGTTTTGAGTTGTTCATAAACGGCAGGGAATACGCCAACGCTTTTTCGGAACTTAACGATCCCATCGACCAGCGCGGCAGATTCGAGGCTCAGGCGGAACTCAAAAAACAGGGCGACGAAGAAGCCAACGACATCGACGAAGATTATCTCACCGCAATGGAATACGGCATGCCCCCGACGGGCGGATTGGGCGTCGGCGTTGACCGTCTTGTAATGCTTGTTACGGGTGCGGAGACGATAAGGGATGTTTTGTTGTTCCCCACAATGAAACCTATTAAAAAGTAAATATTTTGCGCCTTTTCGGCGTTTTGACGGAACCCTGCTCAGTTACGTACGGCAAAGTACGCGCCCTCGTAAGAACTTGCCAAGAAACGTCACGGGGTCCCCACAAGATACTGTGTACTTGTGGGGCTTAATAGCATCAAAATTCTGACTTTTTAGAGAGAATTATATTTAAGCACCCTGACGGGTGCTTTTTTATTAGAGCAATTTTAATTCCGTGCAACGCACATTATGTCATTGCGAGGCATAAATCAGGGGACCCCGCGGGATACTGTGTACCCGTGGGGAGAAGGAGCACACAAGCAAAAGAGTGAGCGTTATCGCTTGCGATAACGTGATTTCAAAAGAGAAGTGTGCGACGCGTACGCGCCTTCGCACGAACCCGTCAAGAACCCCGAAAATCCATCAAAATCTTTACTTTTTAAGAAAGCCAATAAATAAAGCACCGAAATATCGGTGCTTTTTGTTTTTTATATCGTTGCGCGCTGTTATTGATTGTTGCGGAAGCCGAATCCGCTGACTTCTTTCGCCTTATTGATATAGGTGAACGCGTTGGGATCGACGTCTTTTATGATTTGTTTGAGCAGGGCGGATTGCTTTTTCTTCACGACGCAGACCAGGATTTTTCTGGTGGAGTTTGTATAGATGCCTTCCGCGTGGATTATCGTGCCTCCGCGGTGCAGGATTTGCACGATTGCGTCGCCGACTTCTTCCGCCTTATCGGTGATGATATTAAACACGACGCTGGATTGCGTACCCGTCGTGATGACGTCCGCAACCTCGCTTGTCAAAAACAGGGTGATGAACGAGTAAAATATCGGGGAAGCGATTTTGACGAAGGTAGTATTCGCGTCCATGCCTTTTGCCGACAGCAGACCGACGATACCCGACAGCAAAACGACGATGCTGTCAAACAGGAAAATAAACCAACTTGTATTAAGTTCGGGCTTTTTCTTGTTTGCGATTTTCCCAAGGATATCCGTGCCGCCCGCGCTGCTGTTCGTAAGAAGGGAGCCGCCAAGCGCAACGCCCGTAATGACGCCGCCCGCGATTGCCGAGATTATCGTCAGACTGCTTTCCATGCCCGAGCCTTGAAATACGGGCAGTTTAAGTGCGGAAAACAGTGCCATAAAGCCCGAATAGCCCAAAACGATGACGGTCGTATTGATTGCAAATTGTTTGTTGAGCGTGAAAAACGACGCGATAACAAGCGGCAGATTCAGCACGAAAATCGTGACGGCGGGGTTGAACACGCCTTCCGCAAGTTTATGGTCGTACAGATTGACGACGTTGTACACGATACTCGCGATACCGCCTACGCCGCCCGGGGCAAATGCGTTCGGGACAATAAAGACGTACGACGCCACCGCGCGAAGCAGTGCGAAGAATAGCAAAAGACCGTAAAACCCGACACGACTTAAAAATTTTTTCGATTTCTCTGATTTCATAGCCCGTAATATAAACTTATAAAAGAAAATTGTCAACAAAAATATCTCATGTTCGACACAAAATATTTTGTCGATATTCCAAAAAAGATATATTTATATCAATCTTCAAGTTTTTTGAGTTCCTCGTCGTCCGAAGAATCGTCGGGTTCCACCGATTGATGCACGCGTGCCGACACGTCTTTAAGGTCGTAGGTTTTGACGTCGAAACTGCCGTCTTTGTCCATGATTTTGACTTTGACCTGCTGTTTTAAGATGTCGTTGCTTTCCACGACGCCTTCGCCGTCGGGAGTTTTTGCGCGACTGCCGACCTTGGGCATTTTTTTGTACATTTCGGCGTAGTAATCGTTCTCGAATTTCAAGCAGCACATAAGACGTCCGCAAACGCCGCTGATTTTTGTGGGGTTAAGCGACAGTCCTTGCAGTTTCGCCATTTTGATGGAAACTTTCGCAAAGTCGGGAAGACAGGTGTTGCAGCAGCACGGCCGTCCGCAGGGGGCAAGCGCGCCGCGCATTTTCGCGTCGTCGCGTTCATAAATCTGGCGAAGTTCGATGCGGTTTCTGAACACGCCCGCAAGGTCTTTGACAAGGTCGCGGAAATCGACTCGTCCCGCCGCTGTGAAGTAAAAGATAATCTTCTGACGGTCAAAAGTGTATTCCACGTCCACAAGCTTCATATTAAGGTTGTGTTTTTCGATTTTCTCGTTTGCGATGCGAATGGCTTCCGGGCGCATGGCAAGGTTTTTTTCCACCTGTTTTTTGTCGGCGTCGGTGGCTTTCCTTAAAACGGGTTTCAAAGGTTGCACGACGTCTTTGTCGTCGACTTCGCGGTTTGAGAGCACGACTTCGCCGTATTCCGTGCCGCGCGCCGTTTCGACAATCGCCGCGTCGCCTTCCGAAAACGAAATGTTCTCGGGGCTGAAATAGTACACCTTGCACGAGTTCTTAAATTTTATGCCGACTATCGTTACTGACATTTATATTTAACCTCCAAAATACCGAGAAGCAGGTTTTCGACAACGCCGGTGCTTCCCACGTAAAAACTCAATTTTTTTCTTTCTTCGTTGACAAGATAAAGTATGTTGGAAAGGGCGTCAAGCGAAAAGCCTTTCGACAGCGTTTCGATTTCCCATTCCTTATGTTTGCTCATGATAAGGTTCTTGTCGGTTTTTGCCGCAATCATATCGCGAAGCACTATTGAGAGCGCGTCCAGAAAAACGGGCAAATTATCCTTATCAAGGGTTTTATCGTTCAAAAACGACGCCACATCGCTGCTTTTTTTCAGATTGTTGAGTATGAATATGGCGCGGTCGAACGTTTCCGAAAAGGCGGAGTTTGACGAAATTTCCTTTGCGCGCCACAGCATACCGTCGGCGCAGGCGGCGGCAATCGTCGCGTTTCCGTCGGCAACGCCCGAACTTAGCAGCGCGTCTTTTATGTCGCCCGCGGAAAACCTGTCAAGGGTTATTTTTTTCGTTCTCGACTTCACCGTGTCCAGAATCGCGCTTTCGCTGCCGACTCCCAGAAATATGCTCACCGCTTTTTGCGGTTCTTCCAGAGTTTTCAGCAACTTGTTTTGCGCGGCGGGGTTCATTTTGTCCGCGGAATTTACAAAGTACAGTTTGTTGTCGCTCTCAAACGGTTTCGTCTCGGTGTCTTCGATAAGGGCGGCGACGTCTTCGACCTTGATTTTTTTGCCGTCTTCGTTGATGAATTTCACGTCGGCGTGATTCCCATTCAGCACTTTTTTGCAAACGGGGCAGGTCGTGCAGGCGTCCTTGCAATATACCGCGCACGCAATCAGTCTGAAAAGATTCTGCACGGCGAAAACGTCGGGCGAGATCACCATATAAGCGTGCGACAAATTGCCCGTGTCGATATCGTGTTTTATTAAGTTGTAGGCGCGGCTCTTTTTCAGAGCGTCCTGAAACTCAATCATCTGATAAGTCCTTTTTCGCGAAGGGCGTCGATAATATGCCGGCTTGTTTCGGCCTTGCACTCGCATGGGACGATGCGGATCACCCTTTCCGGATTTTCGTCGGCGATGTCGGAAAAGCCCTTGTAAACGCGGGCGTGGAAATCGCCCGATTCCACCTCGAAACGGTCGCCCAGTTCTTCCGCCTTTTTGCGGCTTCTGAACATTTTGTCGTGGGGCAGGTCGATGAAAACCGTCGCGTCGACGGGACAGCCCTCGATTGCTTTTGCGTTTATGTTTTTCACGACGTCGGTGCCGAGTCCGCGTCCCGCGCCCTGATAGGCGACCGAACTGTCGACGTGCCTGTCGCAAATCACGATTTTTCCTTCGTTAAGGGCGGGAATGACGACTTCCCTTAAAAGTTGCGCGCGCGCCGCTGCGTAAAGATACGCCTCGCACTCGGGCGTCATATCCGCGCTTTCGGGAGAGAGCAGTATTTCGCGAATTTTTTCACAAATGGGAGTGCCGCCGGGCTGACGAACGAGAACGGCGGGTTGCGACGTTTTTTCAAGATATTCCATAAGAAGACGAACCTGCGTGGATTTTCCGACGCCTTCGCCGCCTTCAAAAGTGATAAATTTTCCTTTCATAATGATGTCCGTTAATTATTCTACTTATCTATTGTAACATATAATCTGCCGTTTACAAAACCAAAAACGTCGCGGTCTTTCAAAAAATCGGCAATATTTTCGGTAATTACTTCGCCGTACGCGACGACGGGAATGCCCGGGGGATACGTCCCGACTTCCCTTAACGACACGTGACCTATCGCGTCGTGCAGCGGAAGATACGCGCCGCCGCTCGTTACTTTTTTGAAAACAGGCGCGGGCAAGGGCGGAATTTCACGCGCGCTTTCACATTTCACGTCTTTTAAGGCGTCGTAAATATCGTCGATTCTTTCCTCGTTTTCGGGAGAAAGTATAAAGACCGCCAAATCGTAAAAAGTCATTTCCGGCACGACGTTTTTACTCCTAAGTGCCGAAAACCCGTTGTCCCCGCACCTTACGACAAGCCTTGTGAAGTCGTCGTTTTTAATTATTTTCCCAGGCAGTTTTTCTTTTAATAAGTTTACCTTTTCAAAAAGGTTTTCATACTTTTCTTCGCCCGATATTCTTCTTTCGTCAAGGGAATAATCAATGCTTGCAAGGGTAAGATAGCACGGGCTTGTAGTGTGCAAATCGGCACGTAAACGCAACAAATCGTCCGTTAAAGTATCGTTATTGCAAAATAAAGCCGCCCCGCCCGAATACACGGGCAAGGTTTTGTGAAAGCTTGTAACAGAGATGTCGGAAAATCCCGAAAAGCCTTTTTCAAAGCGTTCTGAAAACGGGAAATGCGCGCCGTGCGCCTCGTCTACGAAAAGAATTTTGCCACGTTTTTTCACAAGCGCGGATATACTTTTTGCGTCCGCCGTCATGCCGAAGTAATTCGGTGACGTTATGACGCACGCGCCCGCAGACGGATATTGTTCAAGCGCGGTTTCGACGTCTTTTTCCGTCACGGGCAAAGGGATTCCGTTTTTGTCGAAAGACGACGGAATATATCTTACCTTAAACCCGAGCGTTCTTGCCGCCGCGTAAACCGACTTATGCGAAGAGCGGGCAACGATTATTTCGTCGGTGCGGTTTCGCATCGCGCACATTGCAATGAAAACCCCCGTCGTGCTGCCCGAGGTCAGATAAAAGCAGTTTTTCGCGCCGTACGTTTTCGCGCATTCCTTTTCGCTTTCAAGGATAGCGCCCGTCGGATTTTGCAGATTGTCCGAAAAATCGAGTTCGGTCACGTCGTATTTCGCGCTTGAAAAAAGCGGATTATCGCCCGTGCCGAAGTGCGCCGGCATATGGAAGCGCGCGGGATTTTTTGCGACGTATTCGCAGATCTTGTCGTACAACGGTTTCATAATCCTTATTATATATTGTTTTCGCGCGTTTGTCTAAATAAAAGTCAAGTAAAATTTGAAAACCCTTGCAAATTCCGCGGCGGTGTGGTAATATAATGAAAAGGGGAAAACCCAAATAAGACAAATTTGAAAAGGAGACGTTACTATGGCACACAAAATCAGTGATGAATGCATCGCTTGCGGAGCGTGCGCGGACACTTGCCCGGTAGGTGCTATTTCCGAAAACGGCGGTAAATACGAAATCAACCCCGACGAATGCATCGATTGCGGCGCTTGCGCAGAAGGCTGCCCCGTCGGAGCAATCCAAGGCTGACAAACACAAAAAGAAAGAACCCCCCGGATTTTTCCGGGGTTTCTTTTTGGAAAAAACACGGCGGAATCTGAAAAATCCGCCGTTTTTTGACAAAATTCGAAAAAATGTAAAAATCGTCAAATAAAAAAAGGGATTCGATTGTTTATTTGTTGCAAGGGTTATATCGGTTGCAAAATTCTTCCCGACTTTGTATAATATGCCTATTAAATAAAAGAGGTATTCCGTTTGGATAATAAACGCCTTGACATTTTAATAGCGCGCATCAAGGAATCTGGCGATGAAACCGCTTTTGCGGAGTTTTACGAACTCACGTCAAAAGGTTTGTTTTCGTATTTATTGTCGATAGTAAGGAGAAGGGAAGTTACCGAAGACCTTATGCAGGATACGTACGTGCGTTTCAGACAAAGCGTGCAAAGTTACAAATCGGGCAATCCGGCGGCGTTTCTTATCGAGATCGGCAAAAACATCGCCTTCAACCACATAAAGCGCGCGAAGTACGAGACCGCGACGGATTTTTCGGAGTGGGAACCCGTGTCCGGCGAAAAGAGCGTCGAAGACCTTGCCGACACCACCGTCACCGACGCGATGAAAAAGGTGCTGACCGCCGACGAAGCGCAAATCGTTATGCTGTACGTCGTGGCGGGATTCAAACATCGCGAGATTGCTGAAATCGTAAAAAAACCCGTGGGCACGGTACTCTGGACGTACAACAACAGCCTTAAAAAACTCAGAAAATACTTAAAGGAGGAGCAAGCGTGAACAACAAAGATTTGAAAAACAGATTAAAAAGCGAAATCGAAAGTATTACGCCTCGCGTTTACGATGACGTCGTGCAGTCCTCCTATATCGAAAAACCCGTGGCGAAAACAAAGAAAGCGGGCGCAAGCAAAGCGTTCAGAATCGCGACGTCCGCCGTGGCGTGCGTGCTGATTATGGCAATCGCGATCACCTGCGGCGTCTTATTCGCGCCGAAAAAAGATAATTCGCCGATAAGCAATTATTATTACGTGCAAGTTTCTGCGGGCGCGGACAAAGCGACTGCGGCGGCGGACGAAAAAACCGACTGCGCAAAAATCACGCTCACGTTAAACAGCGAGGAAACCGTAGAAACGGTGCGCGCCGAAAACGTGGACGGCGACATGATACTGCATCTTTCGGGCGAATTGAAAGGGCTTAAATTTGACGCCACGACAAGAAAAATCAACGAAGCCGCACGGACGCTCAAATTCGTCGATGACGCGGACGGGCTTTCCGTTTCCGTCTCCGGCGAGACCGCCGAAAGCTTTGCAAAACGGCTTCGGGCGGCGTTTGACTTTTCGCTGTCGATAAAGACGATTTCAAAGGAAGACCTTGCAGACCTGGCAAAGAAATATTTGCAAAACGCGACTTCATCAATGAGTTTTGAACAATTAACCGCCGCTTTTGCCAAAAGAAAGAGTTTGCTGGAAGAATCCTGGTCCGGCGACAGAAGCTTGTTTTCGGACATATATTATCAGTTTGCCGAAGCACAACTTTCAGACATTATGCAGAACAGTGGGTTTGATGTATTCAAGGAATTTGTGAGAGGCAGTTATAGTTATTATGATATGATCGATAAACTTGAAAAAATCGAGAAAGGGTTGCCTTATCCATGGAATGAACAAGTTGCGAAAATCCGTATCTCCCTTGAAAACATCGACTTTGCGAAAATCAAGACGATGTACGACAATTATATCACCGGTTTAATCAACGATATTCGGAACCCGAGCGAACAAACATCGAACAGTATTTTTAATATTTAATAAACAATATAAAAATAAAAACAAGCCTTATCGGAAACGGTAAGGTTTTTTATTGAAAGACACCTTGTTATAAAACCCACGCAAGATACTTTTGTACTTGCGTGGAGAAAAAGGCGCACACAAGCAAAAGAGTGAGCGTTGTCGCGTGCGATAATGCGATTTCAAAAGTGCAGTGTGCGACGCATCTCCCGGAAGGGAACCATATTAAATCCCACGCAAGATACATTTGTACTTGCGTGGAGTAAAAAAATAAAAAATTTTTTGTAAAATCCCAATAAAACGCGCTCGTCGATTGTTTACTTTGCGAAAACAATTTGAAAAACACGGAGGTTTTACTCAATATGAAAAAGAAAATCCTGGCAATACTTCTTGTAGTATCGATGGTAGCGGCTCTTGCGGTCGGACTTACCGCCTGCAATAAGGATAAGTCAACCGCACCTGCAAAAGCAGACAACGCCGAAACTCTCGGCACGGCAATCGCAGTCGCAATGAACTCTTCGGCAGCGGGCACTGCTTCGGCGGAAGGCAAAGGCGATGAAAACGTTGATCCTTATTTCACCATTAACGGCATCGGCGGTATCAACTTGGCAACCAACGAAATCGCAAAATACCTTAACGAATACGTAAACAACGCAAAGGCGTACATCAAAGATCACAATGTTGACGTCAAAGTGGAAGCATCCAACGAAAAAGACGGATACAACTACAAAATGCTCGTGACCGTCACTTATAAAGACGCCGAAGGCAAAGACGTATCCGACGTATCGACGATTTACATCAACGCAAAGAAAATCAAAGACGGCGAAGTAAAAAACGATGAAGACGCAGACATCAACGGCAAAGAAGACTATGCTTTCGAAGCGGTTGTTGCACACGGCGAAGCCAACCTTGTAGAAATCAAAGGCACCTGCACTTATGACAAAGAAAAAGACACGATGGTCTTCAAGTTTGGTGCAGGCGTAGGGGTTGAAGTCGACAACGTCGGCGCAAAAGTTATCGCATATGCAAACGAAAAGGGCGGCGTAGTCGTTGAAGTTAACGTCGGTGTTGACAACGCATGCAAGGTCAACGTAAAAGTCGAACTTGGCAAAATCAGCGATACCGAAACCGGCGCGAAAGTCTACGTTGACGTAGTAGCGGCAGGCGAAAGCGTAAAAGTGAACGTCGTTGCAAACGTTGTCTCGAATCCAAACGCAACCAACCTTGAGGAAAACGACTTTGCAATCAACGGCACGGCGGCTGTCATCGTGACGGGCGCTGTAAACGTGAATGTGAACGTCGATATCAGCGGCGCTGCAAAATACGTCCCCGGTGAAACGGAAGACGAAAACGGCAAATACGTTGTACAAGTCAGCGGCAATGCCAGCGTCAATGTCGGCAAATAAGATGCTTATTATCGGATTACGACAGTAATCTTTCCACCTAAATCAAAGGAACGTCCCGATTTTCGGGGCGTTTCTTTTTGCAAAAATTCACCTTGCGAAAAAACAAAAAATATCAAACATTTTTCAATAATATGCAAAGCATTGTCATATTTTGTATGCAATAATGCAATCAAGAGGTGAACAAAATGAAAAAATTATTTGTAATAATCAGAAACACAAAGGTTAAAACCCCCGCCCGCCGATCGCTCGAAATATATCATATCGACAAAGGATTTTCGGAGCCCCTTTTTGAGTGCGCGGATTACGTCGTGTCCCGCACGAGCGGACTTTTTGAAAACGCGGAATATCACGAAGTCACAAACTCATACGGCGTAAAGTTCAACGTGACGAAAAGCGTTTTATAAATCGCGAAGCGCGAAAAAACCGTCGGGAAGCGACGGTTTTTGTTATGCCAACAGATAATAATACGAACTTAGGTTTTCCGCCGTGTTTTTGACTAATACTGCGTTACGCTCACGGCTTATACGGTAAAGTATTAAGCCGCTCGTGTGCCTTGTCTTATCCTAAAAACACGACGGAAAACTTGTTCACAACCGAAAACGCCGAGATTTCAGATGATTTTTGGAAAAGGCGAACGCAGTTGTACTGTATGTACTGCAAGCGAGCATTTTTCATAAAAGCGTTGAAATATCGGCGTTTTGGCAACGTTCGTATTATTATCTGTTGGCATCGTATTGTTTTCGGTTTATCAAAACTTCACAAGTTCCGGCTCGCGGTTCACGTATCGGGTGAAACCTTCAAAGCCGATTTCTTTCATTGCCGCCGCAATTTTGTCGTAATTGTAAGCGATGCTGTTGGTGCGGTGTGCGTCGCTGCCGAAAGAAATTTTCCTTCCGCCGAGTTCGTAGTATCGTTTCAGGACGTCGACGTCGGGGATTGACAGGTGTCGCAAAGAAAACTCGCTTGTGGTTTTTCCGCCGCGATAAGTTTTGCTGTTGACTTCCAGGCACTTATCCTTTTCGATGATGGCGGTGAGGATATCGTCAAAGACGTCCGAAAACTCCTCGTAAAACATATCGGGCTCCTTATACGGCGCGTTTCTCTGGATATAGCCGATGTGGCCGATAATGTCGTAGGGGTAGGGCGCGTCGACGCTTTCCCGGACGGCTTTCAGGTATTCGAGATAGGCAAAGTGTTTATAGGGGCACTTATTGAAATATTCCGCGTAATAGACCTCGCTGCCGAGCACGCAGTGAACGCTGTTGATAATGACGTCGAAGTCGATATCGGCAAGGTCTTTGATATACAGATTGTTTGCCGATTTCAAGAAACCGAGTTCCGCGCCCATGGCAAGGCGGAAGTTTTTCTTATTGAAGCGGCGTTTGAAGTCCTGCATCGCGGCGACGTACGCCGACATATTTATTTGCGGGTTGTCATATCCGATGACCTGATAATCGCGGTTGACGTGATCGGTGATTGCGACATAGTCGCAACCGCGAGAAAGCGCCGTCGCAACGACGTCTTCGACCGCCTCCATGCCGTCGTCCGAAAAAATACTGTGAACGTGCGAATCGTGCATAAAATTCCTCCTAACGATTATTATACAAACGTAAGGACAATATGTAAAGGTTTTTCGCAAAATATTACACGCGGGCGCATTTGTAACGTTTAGGTTAAAAATTACCTTAAAACGATTTGCCGATAACCCCGAAACGGCGCGCGTCGGGCGGAAATCACGACTTAGCCTTGACAAGAAAGCTAATAAATATTAAAATATAAGATGTAGAGATATGCGTACGTCCGCGTGCGTGTACAATTTAAATCTCGAAAGGAGACGAAAAATGAAAAACAAGAATTTTTTGCGAGTACTCGCAATAGTTTGCGTTCTCGTTTTGTGCGTCGGAGTTCTTGCTGCCTGCAATAAAGGAAGCGGCGGCGGAACGGGCGGCGGTGGCGGAACCGGCGGCGGTGGCGAAACCGGCGGCGGCGGAAGCACCGGCAACCAAGCAGGCGCCTCGATGAACGCATTTGTCAACACAATGTTCCAAAGCGCAAACGAAATCGCAAACGGCACTTCGTTTGAACTTGCCGACGGCAAAAACATCGCTTTGAGCCTCGGCGCGACAATCACCCTTAAAAAGGACAGCGGCGTCGCGGGCGAAATAATGCCGATCGAACTTGCTCTGAAAGGTTTTCTCGACCGTCAGAACGTCACCGACAAATATATCGATGACGCAAACGGTGCATACGTGCTTATCGACGGCAAGTACGTGTCGTATGACGCAAGCCTCCACGAAGGACAAACGAGATATTCGAAAGCGGTTGCTCTCACGGAAGACAACGAAACCTATATCGACGTGTCCGCGCGCATTAACGGCGTCGATTCTTTCCGCCTTATTTACGAAAAAGACTTCCTTTACGCAACGATCGCAGGGAACAAAGTCGGCGTTGACCTTTCAAAACTTGAAAAGACCGCAAACGGACAAACCGTCAAAGACGCGCTTTTCACCAAGATCGAAGGGCTGCTCAAAAACAACATCGTAAAGAGCGTTGTCGAAGCTTTCAACGGCGGCGACTTTGACCTTAACGAAGTTATCACCGGGCTTATCAACACGTTCGTAAAGAAAGAGTATATGCCGTACAGCGACACGCTTGTCAATGCGGCAAACCGTACTCGTTACAACTTCGTTAACGGCGAATATGTTAAAGCCGCAGACGGCACGCACGTTGTGAAAACCCTTGCCGACACGATTTTTGAGAAGGACATTTCTTTCAGCGGCATTTCGATCAACACCATGCTTTCGGATATATTCGGCGGCGAAGAAAAGTTTTACAGTTACTTTGGCGAAACCCTTGACGTTCAGGGCATTCTTACCGCGGACTTAAAAGGCACACCGTTTGCAAGCAACTTGTTCAGCGAACCTACCTGGTACACCTGGAAAAACGGTCAGTTCCAAGAAGCGAACAAAGGCTATTCGTCCGTCAAGAGCGACCTGTCGCAAAAACTTTCCGCAACGATCGCGCTCAATCCTTTCAGTTTTGGCGACAGCATTGCCTTGACGAAAAACAGCGCAATCAAGCTGGGCTTTGAAAAAGAAGCGGGTGCAAACGGCAGCATCGGCAAGATGAGCAAATTCTTCCTCGACCTTAATCTGCCCGCAGGCGAAAACAACAGGACTTTCGGTATCGAACTTGCAATCACCGACCTTAAAATCGGAAACGATAAAGACGCGATTTCCACGACGGCTGTAAACAAAAAAGATTACGGCGCAATGAATATCGACGCAGGTCTTGATTTCGACTTCGGCGAAGACCTTCTGAGCCTTGTCGCACACGATTACACAAGTCCCAACGGCTTGACTTTCAAAGTCGGCGGCGACGATCTGACATACGACAAGGAAACGAACACGCTCACCGTTCCCAAAACGCTGAAACTCAATATCAAAGGCACGCTCGATTTCGTAAATATCCAAAACACTCGCGCGGTTGCAACGATTACCGCAAACGACAAGGTGTTTGCGAAACTTCAACTGTATTCCGTCCCCTTAGGAACAGATGACGATTACGACCTGCAACTTGACGCGAAAATCATGGAAGAATACAAAGATGTTCTCCCCGGGATTCTCGATATGTGCGTCGCGCTCGGTAAAAACGGCGCAATCGGTATCAACGGCTTTAAGAAAGTAAACGTTGGTGGCGAATGGAAATGGGGCTTCTATGCTGCGGACGACACAGACAAAGTCGGCGGCGTCCTGTACTCGGTCTATGAAGAGCACGCAGACGGCAATTACGGCAAAAATGAGGAAACGGGCGAATACTTCCTGCTGACCGCTGACAACTCGGCAACCTACACCGGCGCGAAATATAAGAAATATAACGTTTCTTACAGCTTTGCAAAAGTCAATGAATCCATCGATCATCTGATGACGAGTGGCGAAGCGCACGTCAAAGGGCTCAACTTCGTAAAACTTGTCAACTACCTTATCAATAAGAATGGCAACGGCTTGTTCGTGAACTACGATGATTACAAAGCCGAAGCGGCAGCGGAAAACGACATCACGATTGGCGACGTTATTATGAACCTGGTGCTTAAAGACAACGTGGGCATAATTCCCGCAGTGTACGGACTTATCGGCATCAATCAGGCGGACGGTCTTGACAACTCGCTTGTTATCGGCGGCGAAAAACTCCTTGCGACGACGTTCAAAAACTTGTTTGAATACAACAACAATAATATCGACGCGGTGAGCATGGTCGCTCTTGCAATGAAATACTTCACGAAGTATCAGGTTGACCTGAAAGGCAAGACTTACGACTCGGTCGCGGTTTATAAGGAATTCGAAACCGAACTTTACAAGTTGACGGCTCGCGGAATTTACGCGCAAGGTCTCAGCAAACAGCTTTTGTTGCTCCGTCCCACGGGATATATGACGACAGGCGAAAAGTTCTTTGCAGACAATAAAGCGACGGCAACGACCGCAATAATGCACGAAAACGGCCACAAAGAATACGCCGTGGTCGAAGACAGCGCGGGCAACAAATATCTGTACCCGTACGTGCTTTATGCAGAGCTTGAAAACGCCGTAAAGAAAAACAACGAGACATATATCCGCGAAGAAGGGTTTGAACTTAAAAACGGCACACTCGTGCTTATCAAAACGCCCGACGTCCTTAAACAGGCAATCGTAGACGAACTCAATCGCACAGCGGGGGAATACACGGAAAGCAACTATATCGACGGCAAAGCCGGTTCGTTGCTCCGTCAGGCATACCGCCTCGGAAAGACCTACGTCCCGTATTTCGATAAGACGGCAAACAGCTGGAAAGTCGAGGAAATAGCTGCGGCCGGCACAAGCGCAAATGCGGAAATTATTGACGACATCGCGCTTAAAGTCATCATCGGCACGAAGAAAGACGGCGACCGCGAAACGTACGGCACCGCAACTGTCGAAGGAAAAGTCTACGGAAAGACGTTCTCGATCAAAGGCTACGTCAACTACCTGACGGAAGCGCCGGAAATCACAAAAGAAAACCTTATTTCCGACGAAACAAAGGGAAAGGCTTTTGAAATCCAGATCATCAATCCGCAAACGTATAACAAATAAGTAATACGTAAAAAACAACACAAAGGGCTGCACGTTTACCGTGCAGCCCTTATTTTATTAAAAAGTCATAATTTTGCGACCTTTTGAGTTTTTTCGGGAACCCGAAAATCCGTGTACGCATTAGTACACAAGGATTTTCAGAACCCCAAAAGAAACGTCAAAATTTCATCAAAATTCTGACTTTTTAGGGGTTTTGGGGTCCCCACAAGATACTGTGTACTTGTGGGGCTTAAAGACATCAAATTCTCGCCGTTTTAAGGAGCTGGGGGGGCGTTTGCCGTTTTAAGGTGTGTTGCACGGAAGAAAATAAACGCAGTGCGCGCTGTGGGCAAGTTATGGATAAATACCGCATAATGACAAAGACCGATTATAAACGCTTAAACTATTTATGTAAAATTCATAATAAAATTAACCGAATAAACATTGTACGGTATTAAAAGCAAATTTTCTTATCCAAAATACACTCAACCAGGATACCAGACAATTTCTCATTAAAAAGATGGTCATCTATACAGCAAGAGTGTCCTATTGACAGGATGACGTTTTTTATTTGTTTTGTTTCATCTGAAAACCACATTTTTTTGAAAAGCCTTTACTTAACAAATATCGTGTGTTAAAATATTGTAAGATTGTATAGGGAGAAAGTTATGTTACTCAACAGATTGCTCATAAAAACGGTCGCACCCGTTCCGAAAATCGAAAAATTCAAGACGTATTTGTTCGTTGCGCCGCACCCCGACGATATCGAAATTGCCGTGGGCAGCACCGTCGCAAGGCTTGCGCGCGAAGGGAAGGACGTATATTATCTCGTTTGCACCGACGGACGGTTCGGCACGGAAGACGAAAACATGTCGCCCGAAACGCTTGTTAAAATCCGCCGCGACGAACAACTGGCAGCCGCGAAAATTCTGGGCGTTAAGGACGTCAGATTTCTGCCTTTTGAGGACGGCGGCATGTACGACGAAGTCGCGCTCCGCATCGAAATCGCAAAAGTCATCGCAGAAATTAAGCCCGACGTCGTGATCGGCCCCGACCACAAACTGTACCCCGAAAGCCACCCCGACCATCTTCGTGTGGGAGAAGCGGTGTCAAAGGCGTATTTTATGTGCAGCAACGTCAATATGATGAAAAGCGTCGGGGCAACCCAAATTGCAAAACCAACGGTTCTGGCGTACTATTTCACCGGTAAACCCAACAGATTCGTCAAAATAACCAAAAAAGACTTTGAAAAAACAAAAGCGGCGTACGCTTGCTTCGTGTCACAATGTCCCCCGCCCGACAACGGCAAAAGTCTTATGCTGTACATGCGACTGAAAGTCCGTCTTAACGGCTTGCGAAGCTTCCATATTCGCGCCGACGCATTCAGAGTAATGAACAATATGCACATTCACTGCTGCGGCGAAGCGGAAGACACTGCAATCAGACGCCCGTTATAATAAGGAGAAAGTATGGCAAAACAAAAACTCACGCCCGAAGAAAAGGCACAAAGAAAAGCAGACAGAAAGGCGAAATTCAAGGCAATGAACGAGAAAAACGGCACTCGTTGGCAAGCCGTCAAATACTTACTTTGCACGGCAAGCGCGGGGATTATCCAGTTCGTTTCGTTCACGATAATGACTTATGCGTTCGCAAAACTCGACTGGGGCACGATAAATTTCATCACCGAAATGAAAAAGACGACCTTCGTCGCAACGACCGTCGCGCTTGCTCTGTCGGTTTTGTGGAACTTTACGTTAAACCGCAAATTCACGTTCAAATCGGCAAAGAACGTTCCCGTCGCAATGACGCTCGCGTTCTTGTTTTACGTCCCGTTTTATCCGTTCCAGACCTGGTACGTTCACGCCGTGTCAACCGCGCTCGGCGGCAAGGAATGGGCAAGCCTTATTGCGGAAGCAACCGTAATGCTTATCAACGGCGTTCTGGAATTCTGCTGGCAGAAATTCGTCATTTACAGGAAGTCCGCAAACACGGCAGCGCATAAGGAAGCCGCGCCCGACGCCGCGCCCGAAATCGAGCATATCAAAGACAGCGGAGTTTCGGTGGAAGATGTGACCTCCTTGGACGACACCGATACCATCACCAAAGGATAAAAAGTCATAATTTTGCGACCTTACGGCGTTTTGACGGAACCCTGCTCAGTTACGTACGACAAAGTACGCGCCTTCGCACGAACCCGTCAAGAACCCCGTAATCTCATCAAAATTCTGACTTTTTAGGGGTTTTGGGGACCCCACAAGATACTTTTGTACTTGTGGGGAGAAGGAGCAAACGAGCAAAAGAGTGAGCGTTATCGTCTCCGATAACGTGATTTCAAAAGCACAGTGTGCGACGCATTCTCGCCGTTTTATGGGCGTTGGTATTTTGATACCCGCCGAGAAAATCACACGGGGTCCCCACAAGATACTTGTACTTGTGGGGCTTAATTATTAATCCCGCCTACAAAAGGCGGGAATTGTCTTTTTCGAGGCGAATAGAGTTTTCCGTTTTGCACAGAATAAAGGGCGGAGGGTTTATGAAATCATTGAAAAGTAAAAATGAAATCAACCAGGCGGCGTTTGCGCCGAATATGTATGATCCGCTTGGAATGTACGGCTGTTTCCCCGCGCTTATGACTTTTGTAACGTACGAGCCGCTTGAAACGCCCACGCAAGATGCGGACGACCTATAGGCGCACGCGTCATAAACTGCGCTTTTGACCAAACGATTGTCGCTTGCGACAGTCGTTTGTCTTTTGCTTGTTTATTCCTTTTCCCCAAAAGTACAAAAGTATCTTTTGGGGACCCCTATCTTGATTTTGAAAACGCATTATCGCGCGCGATAATGCTCACTCTTATTCTTGTTTGCGCCTTTTCCCCACGGGTACACAATATCCCGCGGGGTCCCCGATTAGAGGTGTTTCGCAATGACAAAAGTGCTTTGCACGGAAGTGAACAAAGGGCATTGTCGAGACGACGTAATATGCGTTGCACTTGAAAGTATAATTCACCAAAAGCACAAAAAAAATCACCGATTGCTCGGTGATTCTTTTTTTGTTAAGCAATAATACTTATTTTGCGTCTTTTACGCCTTGTTCGGTTCCGTAATAAACGATTTTGCCCGTACGTTTAACAACGAGAGAATATTTGCCAACTTTGCCGGTGGGGGCATCTTTTTCAAATTTTTCCGCGTCGTCAGTCGTTTTGAATTTATAAATCGTAACGGCTTCGGTGGTGCTCTTCACAGCGGAAACAGACCAAACGATAGAAGCGTCTTCTTTGTCGGTTTCAGCACTGGAAACGGTGTAGCCTTTCTTTTCGAGTTTCTTCGTGAAAGATTCGGCGTTGCAGGCGCAAAGTACGGTTGCAAGAAGTGCAACAACAAGAATAACGGCAAGAATTTTGCCAATGTTCTTTTTCATAAACAATAAATCCTCCAAATATATTTAGATACGCTTATTATACGCGTGTAAGAAAAATATGTCAACGATTTTTCATTGACCGCGCCCGTTTGTTTTTGATGTATTTCGCTTTGAAAAAGCGCGCGCTCGGGGTATACTTATAATAAATATCGGTAATCCGATCACAAACAAAAAAGGGCAAAGAAGAATGATTATTCACGGGCTTAACAAACTGACGCTCCTGGACTATCCGGGGCTTACCGCATGCACGCTTTTTACGGGCGGGTGCAATTTCCGTTGTCCGTTTTGTCACAACGCGAGTCTTGTCGAAAATCCGATGGGACAACCCGTCATTCCCGAAGACGAAATATTCGCGTATCTTAAAAAGCGACAGGGCATTCTGGAAGGCGTTTGTATCACCGGCGGCGAGCCTACGCTCAACCCCGACCTTATCGACTTTATGAAAAAGGTAAAGTCGCTTTCGTACAAGGTAAAACTCGACACCAACGGCACGAACCCCGATATGCTGATCCGCGCGGTCGAAGAAGGGGTGGTGGACTACGTCGCGATGGACATTAAAAACAGCCCTGAAAATTACGGCATGTCCGTCGGCATAAAAAATTACGACACCGCAAAAATAAAACGCAGCGTGAAATACCTTCTTGAAGACCACGTCGATTACGAATTCCGCACGACCGTCGTCCGCGAATTTAACGACAAAAACTCGTTTTACGGCGTCGCCGACCTTATCTCGGGCGCGAAAAAATATTATCTTCAGGCATTTAAGGACAGCGGCGATCTGATTGACGAGACACTTCACGGGCTGACAAGAGAGGAAATGGAAGAAATATTGCCGATTTTCGACGGAAAAGTCGATAAAATTGAAATTCGCGGCATAGACTGATACCACAACATCTTGTGGTGCGGTTAAAAAAACAAATCAATATATTGATATAAAACAATTGACACGTGCACTTATGCGTGTTATTATGAATGTACTCGCAATAGCGATATGTCAGGGTGTTATCCGCTTGGATTTTTCAAAGAATCTTCACGGGAAACTCCCCTTTTTGTGCCCAAAAACGACAAAACGGCAAAATCTTGCGCCTTTTTTAAGTTTTGTCAAAAATCGTTTTATAGGGAGTTTAGTAAGAATCCGTGCAACGCACTCTGTCATTGCGAGGAGCGTAGCGACGTGGCAATCTCCCGGAAGGGACACCGAATAATGAAAACATATTACGTATACATAATGACAAACGTGGACAATACGGTATTGTATACGGGCGTCACCGACGATATAGAAAGAAGAGTGGCGGAACACAAAAGCCATACATTGAAAGGTTTTACCGACAGATATAACGTAACGAAATGCGTGTACGTTGAAGAATACGGGAACATAAACGACGCAATAATGCGTGAAAAACAAATCAAAGGTTGGAGCAGAGCAAGGAAGTTTGACCTTATCAACACGACAAATCCGGTATTAAAGGACTTTGGGGAATAAGGTAACCCTTCCGGGAGATTGCCACGCTGCGCTCGCAATGACACAAGTACTTCGTACAAAGGGCAACCAAATAAAAAACAAAACGACGACGTCGTTAAGTATAAAGAAATCAACAAAAGAAATTATAAAGGAAATGAGGAAAATGTATCAGGTAATTAAAAGAGACGGTAAAATAACCGATTTTGATCTTAACAAAGTCTCTGTCGCCATTACCAAAGCGTTTGAGGCGCAGAACAAGCAGTACGTTCCCGCAATCATCGACATGTTGACGCTCCGCGTTACCGCCGATTTCGAAAGCAAGATTGAAAACAATCTCGTCCACGTCGAAGACATCCAGGACAGCGTCGAGCACGTCCTTGAACAATCGGGCTACACCGACGTTGCGAAGGCATACATTCTTTACAGAAAACAACGTGAAAAGATCCGTAATATGAAGTCGACGATACTTGACTATAAGGAAGTCGTCAACAATTACGTCCATCTTGAAGACTGGCGCGTGAAAGAAAACTCCACGGTCACTTATTCCGTCGGCGGACTTATTCTCAGCAACAGCGGCGCAATCACCGCAAACTACTGGCTTTCGGAAGTTTACGACGAAGAAATCGCACGCGCTCACAAAAACGCCGATATTCACATCCACGATTTGTCGATGCTCACCGGTTACTGCGCCGGTTGGTCGCTGAAACAACTTATTCAGGAAGGTCTTGGCGGAATCCGCGGCAAAATCACGTCAAGCCCCGCGGCGCATCTTTCCACGCTTTGCAACCAGATGGTAAACTTTTTGGGCATCATGCAAAACGAATGGGCGGGCGCACAGGCTTTTTCCTCATTCGACACGTATCTTGCGCCGTTTGTCAAAGTCGATAACCTTTCTTATAAAGAAGTAAAGCAGTGCATACAATCCTTCATTTACGGCGTCAACACGCCCAGCCGTTGGGGTACGCAGGCTCCGTTCACCAACATCACGCTTGACTGGACGGTTCCTAACGATCTGGCGGAACTCAACGCAATCGTCGGCGGCAAAGAGTGCGACTTCAAATACAAGGATTGCAAAAAAGAAATGGATATGGTCAATAAGGCCTTTATCGAAATCATGATCGAGGGCGACGCCAACGGCCGCGGTTTCCAATATCCTATCCCCACGTATTCCATCACCCGCGACTTCGACTGGTCGGAAACCGAAAACAACAAACTCCTGTTTGAAATGACCTCGAAATACGGCACCCCGTACTTCTCGAATTACATCAACAGCGATATGGAGCCTTCGGACGTCAGAAGTATGTGTTGCAGACTTCGCCTGGACCTTCGCGAACTTCGCAAGAAATCGGGCGGCTTCTTCGGCAGCGGCGAAAGCACGGGCTCTATCGGCGTCGTGACCATCAACCTTCCCAGAATCGCGTATCTCGCAACCGATAAGGCGGACTTCTATCGCCGCCTTGACAAGATGATGGACATCTCCGCGCGCAGCCTGAAAGTCAAACGCGACGTCATCACCAAACTCCTGGAAGAAGGGCTTTATCCTTACACCAAACGTTATCTCGGCACGTTCAGCAACCACTTCTCGACAATCGGTCTTGTCGGCATGAACGAGGCAGGGCTCAACGCAAAATGGCTCAGAAAAGACCTGACGAACGTCGAAACGCAGGAGTTCGCAAAAGAAGTCCTCAACCATATGCGCGAAAGACTTTCCGATTATCAGGAACAGTACGGCGATTTGTACAACCTCGAAGCAACCCCGGCGGAATCCACTTCCTATCGTCTTGCAAAACACGATAAGGCGCAATTCCCCGAAATCATCACCGCTTCCGAAAACGACAATATCCCGTATTACACCAACAGCTCGCACCTTCCCGTCGGATACACTGCGGATATCTTCTCGGCACTCGACGTGCAGGACGAACTCCAGACGCTTTATACTTCGGGCACGGTATTCCACGCGTTCCTCGGCGAAAAACTTCCCGACTGGAAATCCACGGCAAAACTTGTCAGAACCATCGCGGAAAACTATAAACTGCCGTATTACACCATCTCGCCGACGTACAGCATCTGCAAAGAGCACGGCTATATCTCGGGCGAACACTTCAAGTGCCCCAAATGCGGACAACCCGCCGAAGTTTACAGCCGTATCACCGGCTACTATCGCCCCGTACAGAACTGGAACGACGGCAAGCTGCAAGAGTTCTCGCAAAGGAAAACTTACGACATCGCAAACTCTTCGTATCACGGCGTAAACCAGCATATCGTCAGCGATACCTGCTGCGGCGAACAGGACGTGAGAGTGCAGGCCGATCCCAACTTCAAAAAGAACGACGGCGAAATCCTGTTGTTCACAACGAAAACCTGCCCCAACTGCAAAATGGCAAAAATGATGCTCGATAAAGCAGGTATCAAATACACCGTCATCGACGCGGAAGATCAGAAAGACCTTACCCAAAAATACGGCGTCAAAAAAGCCCCCACTATGCTCGTCGCGAACGGACAGGGCTACGACCGCTACGAAAACGCGAGCTTCATTAAAAAATTCGTTGAAAACGCAAAATAATTTATGATTTACGATGTAATTATCATAGGCGCGGGGACGGCAGGCATGACTGCCGCCCTCAACGCTTTAAGAAACGGCAAAACAGTCCTTGTGCTGGAAAAAGAAACCGTCGGCGGTCAGATTTCGCTTTCGCCGCGCGTCGAAAACTTCCCCACGATTACCGCAATCTCGGGGGCGGAACTCTCCGACAGACTGTTTGAACAGATTATGCACCACGGCGCGGATTTCGAGCTGGAAAAAGTCACCGGACTTAAAAAGGACGGCGACGTCTTCACCGTTCTTACCGACTACGGCGCGCACGAAGGGAAATCCGTCATCATCGCAACCGGCGCAAGCGCAAGACATATCGGCGTCCCCGGCGAAGACGAACTTATCGGTCACGGCGTGTCTTATTGCGCGCTGTGCGACGGAGCGTTTTACAAGGACGAAGAGGTCGCGCTCATCGGCGACGCAAACACCGCTTTACAATACGCGCTGTTTTTGACGAATTATTGCAAAAAAGTCCACGTTTGCACGCTTTTCGACAGATTTTTTGCCGACAAAGCCCACGTCGACAACCTTATGACAAAAGACAATGTCGCGATTTATCACAACCTTTTGCTGAAAGAGTTTTTAAGTGACGGCGGCGAACTTTCGGGGCTTGTTTTTGAAAATACCGTCGACAAATCGGAATTCCGCCTGCCCGTAAAAGCCGTGTTTATCGCGATAGGGCAAATCCCCGACAACTCCGCTTTCAAAGACTTCGTCGACATCGACAAAAACGGATATATCGTCGCGGGCGAAGACGGCACGACCAGAACCGACGGATTGTTCGTCGCGGGCGACTGCCGCACCAAACGTATCCGTCAACTCGCAACGGCGGCGGCGGACGGCGCGATTGCCGCAACCAACGCGTCCATTTATCTTAAATAAGAAAACGCAAGGGCTTTTTCGCCCGCCGATTCCTTGACAAACAAGTTGCAAAACGATAAAATCTTTTTTGCAACTTATAAAACGCTTCCGTAGTTAAATGGATATAATAAACCCCTCCTAAGGGTTAGTTATGGGTTCGATTCCCGTCGGGAGTACCAAAACGACTGAATAATTCAGTCGTTTTTTTACACCTAACGGAGAATCGAACGGCTGTTAACACAGCCCGATTCCCGTACGCTCGACAAGCTCGCTGATGAACGGGAGTACAAAAAAGCAGACACAGACGTGTCTGCTTTTGCTATCCCGACTTGAAATCGAAGGACGGCGTTCCGTCGTCCCGATTCCCGTACGCTCGGCAGGCTCGCTGATACACGGGAGTACCAAAATGACTGTGAAGACAGTCGTTTTTATATGATGAAGAGAAAGGGCTGACGATTCAGAACGCACAAAGGGTTTTCGGAAATAAGTTTTGATAAATGAAAAACAATAAGTTTACGGGTGGAAACACAGTGGATAAAGGTTGGGGAAATGAAAAAACAGGCAAAAGAAAACGAGACGCCGCAAAGGGCGTCCCGTCAGGTTTTGGGGGATTTAGGATTGTTATTTTGCGGGGACGAAGCCTGCGACAACCGCGAAGATCATAAGCGAGCAGCAGATGAGCATGCAGACAATCTGCACGGGTTTGCTGTTCTTTACGCGATTGACAAACTTGTCGAATTTTTCAAAGTAGAAGTTTTGTTCAAACCAGTTTTTGCCGCCGATCTGCAAAATACCGCCGAATGTTAAGGTGCTTGCTCTGAACAGGAGCCAGAGACCGGGGTCGGGAGCCATGCCGAATCTGCCCATTCCTACAAGAGGTCCGACGAAAACGGCAAGGATAGGCGCAAGCAGGAATCCGACGTGCATAAGTGCAACTGACGAAGAAAACTCGCCGGTAACGAAAAGCCAGTTCCAGATTGTGTAAGCGATCATCGTGGCGATGGTGATGCCAAGGCCGACGCTTGTCGTGCCGGATACCGCGCCGTTGAAAAGGTTGGTCTGACCGGTGAAATACGAGGAATTGAAGGCAACTTCCGTGCCGAGTTTCGAGAAGCCGTCGATGAAGTAAATGGGGGAGTTGGCGGTTGTGGTAGTGCCCCAGGTCGAGCCCAGGAAGAGTGCCGACGCGCCGATTGCCATAAAGAGTCCCGAAACGCCGTTGAAGTATTGCTTGTTTTTGAAGAAGTCGGTCATCGTTGCTTCCAGAACGTTAATGATATAAAGTCCCAGTACGACGACAACGAAGATATCGCCGGGAAGAAGACCGAAGCAAGCAAACAAGACGATTGTTCTTCCGACGAGCAACGTGGTAAGTTTCAGCGTCTCGAAGAACACGGGCTTCATTGCGATCAGTACAAGGATACCGAGCACAAGGTTGAAGGGGATATTGCCGTACGCCTGGAATTTCGACGTGATGACGGAAACACCGAGAATCGTCGCCGTAAACATAAACCATTTGAGAATGGTGTCGAGTCCCGGCGTGACCTTATAGTCAATCGCTTCGGGGCCGGGTGCAAACATTTTTTTGAGTCTTTCGACTCGTGCTGCTTTTTTTTCGCTGTCCATAATTTTGCTCCTGAATGTTTTTTGATTTCTAATCAAAGCATACCCGCCAAAAGTGTATTTGTAAACGAAGATTTTGGGACTAAAAGCCAAAATCGTCCCAAAATAGAACCAAAACAAAGAAAAGACCTGAAAATATTGATAAATATTTAACAATATGCTATTATGATTAAAGAAGGAAGACAAAAAACGACAAAACCAGAAGTCTTTTTTCGGGTGGTGGAAAGATGTCCAAGGATACGACCAAACAACACATCACGGATTGTTTCAACGGATTGTCGAGAAAGTACACGCTTGACCAGATAACCGTCAATATGATTGCCGAGGCGGCGGGCGTTTCGAAGTCGACGTTTTATCGGCATTTTCTGGACAAGTACGACGTCATGAACTACAACTACAAAAGGGTGCTGGACGAGATTTTTTCGTTCAACGCCTGCAAGAGCTGGAACGAGTTGTTTTTATGCATACTTTCGTTTATCGAGAAGGACATCAACAGGATAAGGCACGCTTTTTTATATCTCGGGACGAACTCTTACGAGCAGTACGTTTTCGAGTATTCGTTCAAACGTATGAACGAGAAGTGCGTCGAAAAACGCGGCAGCGAGCTGAGAGAAGACGAGATATTCACGGCAAAACTCATAATATATGGTTGCGTATACGCCGTAAAAGACTGGGTTTTCGGCGATAAGCGGGTGTCGCGGCAGGAACTTGCGCGCCAGATCGACAACGCAATCCCCGAAGAATACAAGGCGTTATTATAAGGTCGCGCGCATAAAAACGCACACAATAAGAAATCAATAAAAAATATAAACAAATCAGAAGAGGTACATTATGGCTATGAGAAAAAGCATTCTTCATCTGGTCAAAGTTATGGGCGGTCTCGCCGGAATGATGACCAAAATCACAGAAGACTCTCCCGAGTATTATGCGCTTAATTGTTTGACCGACGAAGAAGCGGACGTTGCCGCAAGTCTCGGACTGAGAAAACCCAGAACGCTCGAATACGTCGCCGACAAGTGCGGAAAATCGACGGAAGAAACCAAGAAGATTCTGGACAGACTCGGCCATCTCGGAGTAATCAAAATTTACACCGAAAACGGGCAAACCCTGTATTTCATGCAGATTTTTGCGCCGGGCACGCTTGAAATGATGGTGGGTTGCACCGAAAACGTCAAAGAGCACCCGGAAATCGCAAAGGCGTTCGAGGCGTATACCCGCGGACTTATGGAGTCCATGGGCACGATGTTGCCGTACGGCGCAAGTATGATGAGGGTTATCCCCATCGAATCCGCTATTGCGGGCGACAGTCAGGCGATCCCTTACGAAAAGATTTCTTATTATCTTGACAAATACGACACTTTCTCGGTGTCTCCCTGCTCGTGCAGACGTTCAAGGCGTTTGCTGGACGAAGGCTGCGGACACCTTGAAGACGATATGTGCGTCCAGATGGGTTCGGGCGCGGAATACTTCATCAAAACCGGCAAGGCAAGACAAATTACGAGGGAAGAAGCCGAGGCGATTTTCAAAAAAGCCGAAGAAAACGGACTTATGCACCAGATGCCCAACCTCGAAGGACCGGGCGAATCGGCGGCAATCTGCAACTGTTGCGCGTGCTCGTGCTTTGCAATCCGTATTTCCACGATGTTCAATTGTCCCGACGCGGAACGCAGCAACTACCATGCCGAAATCGATCAGGAAAACTGCGTCGCGTGCGGTCAGTGCGTTGAAAACTGCCCCACGAACGCGGTAAGACTCGGCCAGAAACTTTGCACGGTAAAGCCCATCGAAACCCCCAAATACGACAAGGTTCGCAACACTGTCTGGGGCAAAGACAAATGGAACGTCGATTATCGCGAAAACAGACAAGATACCCTTGAAAGCGGCACCGCCCCCTGTAAGACCGCTTGCCCCGCGCACATTGCGGTTCAGGGCTATATAAGGCTTGCGTCTTTGGGCAAATATACCGAAGCGTTGGAACTTATCAAGAAAGAAAACCCGTTCCCCGCAATCTGCGGACGTATCTGCCCGCATAAGTGCGAAGACGCTTGCACGCGCGGACAAATCGACAAGGGCGTCGCAATCGACGAAATCAAAAAGTTTATCGCAGACAAGGATAAAAACAGCAACCACAGATTTATTCCCAACAAAAAACACGATTATTCGATGAAGAATATGGCAGTCATCGGCTCGGGCCCCGCGGGACTTTCCTGCGCATACTACCTTGCCGTCGACGGATACAACGTGACCGTGTTTGAAAAGGAAAACAAACTCGGCGGTATGATGACGCTCGGTATCCCCGCGTTTAGGCTTGAAAAAGACGTCGTCGAGGCAGAAATCGACATTCTGCGTGAGCTGGGCGTAAAATTCGTAACCGGCGTGGAAGTCGGCAAGGACAAGACGCTGGACGAACTGAAAAAAGAAGGCTTTGACGGATTCTATCTTGCAATCGGCGCAAGCGCGGGCAGAAAACTCGGCGTAGAAGGCGAAGACGCGAAAGGCGTAATCCTTGGCGTTGATTTCCTGAAAGACGTCGCGCTTGAAAGAAGCGAACCTTTGCACGGAAACGTCATCGTTATCGGCGGCGGAAACGTTGCAATCGACGTCGCAAGGACGGCTGTCAGATGCGGCGCGCAAACCGTCAATATGTATTCGTTGGAACAAAGAGCGGAAATGCCCGCTCTTGAAGAAGAAATCGAAGAAGCGGAAAGCGAAAACGTCGTCATTAACAACGGATACGGACCGAAACGCATCGTCGTTGAAAACGGCAAAGTCGTCGGCGTAGAGTTCAAGAAATGCGTGTCCGTATTCAACGCGGAAGGCAAATTCGCGCCCAAGTACGACGAAAACGACACCGTTATCGTTCCCGCGGACTTCGTGCTTGTCTCAATCGGTCAGAAAATCGAGTGGGGTAACCTGCTGGACGGCACCAACGTCAAACTCAACAAAAACAACACCGTTGCGGTTGACGAATTCTACGTTACGGGCGACAAGAATATCATCGCCGGCGGCGACTGCGTGACGGGACCGAAATTCGCAATCGACGCAATCGCAAGCGGCAAAGAAGGTGCAATCTCCCTGCACAGGGCGGTATGGCCGGGACAAACCCAGAAATACGGCAGAGACAGAAGAGTTTTCATCGAGCTCGACAAGGATAATCTGGAACTCAAAGGCTACGACAACGTCAAACGTCAACGCCCGCTGCACATAAAAGAAAACGACGGCACGTTCAAAGACAACCGCGCGACCTTCACCGAAGAACAAATGAAAGCCGAAACGGCAAGATGCCTCGGATGCGGCGCGGCGAAAGTCGATACCTATATGTGCGTAGGTTGCGGACAGTGCACGACGAAATGTAAGTTCGACGCAATCAAACTTGTCAGAAACGACAAGACCGTCGTGGCAAAAGTATACGAAAAACTGCCCCTCGAAATGGCAAAACACGCCATCAAACGCGTCGGCAAAATCATCACCAAACCCATTTCGCCGAAGGAATAAAGTATGCACGAATTAGGAATCGTTTTTGAAGTCGTAAAACTTGTGGAACAGGTGGCGGTCGAGCAGCAGCTCCCCGCCGTCGACACCATAGTCTTGCAGGTGGGCGAACTGTGCGGGGTAATTCCCGTATATCTTGACGAATGTTGGCCCGCCGCAATCGACAAAAAGCCGTTTTTCAAAAACACGAAACTGAAACTCGACGTCGTGCCGGGAATGGCAAAGTGTCGCGCATGCGGGGAAGTATTCAACGTTATCGCAAACGAAGGATATTGCCCGAAGTGCAATTCTTTTGACAAAGATTTGTTGTCGGGAAGGGAATTTATGATCAAAGAAATTCTCGTGCCCGATGACGGTTTCGACGAGACGGAAACAGTCAATAATGACAAAAACGACAATTAAAGGAACGGAATTTTAACATGATCGACCCGATTAGTACGATTGAACTGAAAAAGAGCATTCTTGAAGATAACGACGCCGACGCCGAAAAACTTCGCGCGGAACTTAACGCGCGGGGCGTTTATTATATCAATCTGATGTCTGCGCCGGGCAGCGGAAAAACCTCGCTTCTCGTTAAGCTTATCGGTGCGCTTAAAGACAGGTGCGCCGTCGGCGTAATGGAAGCGGATATCGACGGCGACGTGGACGCATATACCGTAAGAGAAGCCGGCGCCGAGGCAATCCAGCTGCACACGGGCGGCATGTGCCATCTTGACGCGGATATGTCCAGACAAGGCTTCAAGGAGTTTTGCACAAGCGCGGACGTCGTGTTTCTGGAAAATATCGGGAACCTTGTGTGTCCGGCGGAATTTGACACGGGCGCGCATCTCAAAATGGCGCTTCTTGCGGTTCCCGAGGGCGATGATAAACCGCTGAAATACACCCTTATGTTTTCGACGTGCGACGTTGTCGTCGTCACGAAAACCGACACGGCAAAGTACTTCGACTTCGACCTTGAAAAATGCAAAAAATATATCGCGAAAATCAATCCGAATGCAAAAGTTTTCGCCGTATCGTCCAAGACGGGCGAGGGCGTCGATACGCTTGCGGACTGGATTTTCGACAGTTATACAAATTGGCGCGAGGGATTGAAATGAAAGTTATTGCGGTCAAAGAAAGTATTTTTTCCAACAACGACAAGGTCGCGGACGAACTGCGCGCGTCGCTCCGAAAAAAAGGCGCGTTCATGATTAACGTTATGTCTTCGCCGGGCAGCGGAAAAACGACGCTTCTCACAAGGCTTATCAACGATATGAAAAGCAAAATCAGGATCGTTGCGATGGACGTTGATATCGAGACCGACGTCGACGCAAGGCGCATTGCGGAAAACACCGGCGTCGAAAGCGTGCAAATCCACAACGGCGGACTGTGCCATATCGACGCGCAGATGGTCACGGACGCGCTGGAACAGGCGGATTTTCCGGAAACCGATCTTATCGTGCTGGAAAACATCGGAAACCTTGTGTGTCCGGCGGAATTCGACACGGGAGCACACCTTAATATGATGCTTTTGTCCGTGCCCGAAGGCGACGATAAGCCGCTGAAATACCCGCTTATGTTTGAAAAGTGCGACGTGGTTGTCGTCACGAAAATCGATACACTCGAAGCGTTCGACTTCGATATGAAAAAGTTTGAAGAACGCGTCGGAAAACTCAATAAAAACGCGCGGATTTTTAAGGTCAGCGCAAAAACCGGCGAGGGAATCGAGGCGTTGGAAAACGAACTGTACGAAAGGATAAAACTTCTGAAAAAATAAATATCCATAAAAAAGGACGGCAACTTCAAACGAGATGCCGTCCTTGTTTTATATCCTTATCGGTATTGATTAAATGTGGGTTTTCTTTTTGATTTCGTTGTATATCGTGCGCCCCGTGAACGCGACAAGGAAAATAAGCGTTATCATGGATATTCCGAATGCCACCATCGGAAGAATTATTTCGGTGCACGCGCCCGCCATGACTGCCGCCGCCGGAACGATTCCAAGAAGACACGTCATCCACATATATCTGAAAAACGACTTGCCTTTTCTTTTGCGGAAAGCCCCGACAAAAACAAGGTGCAGGGCAAGCGACGATATTACGGTTACGGGCATCGCATAGGCAAAACACCACTCTTTCGTTTTGAAAATATACTGCGCCGTAATGAATATGACGGACAGCATCAGCGTTTGCGAAAACACCTTTGCGCCGCTCGGTCCTTTGTAAAAAACGGTGGTTTTGAGTGTAAAATAGCCGTATAAAGTAAGGATTAGTGCAAAAACGCACCAAAGATACTTTCTTGCAACGGTAAGGTTGACGGCAATGCAGATTACGTTTATCGAAAGCGCGACGAGAAGATATACGCTTGAAAACGTCACCGGGTGCCCGATTTTTCTTATATGCTTTTCGGGATACAACGGGCGCTCCGCAGGCTCGCCTTCGAGCGGGGATTTACACAGGGGGCAGACGTCGTAAATACCGTCGACGTGAACGCCGCAATTTTTACAATACATCGTTATTCCTCCCAATAGTTACTTCGCACGGTAACGTCCATACCTTCGCCCGCAAGGAAACGGAAAAATTCCTTTTCGACAGACGTGTCGACGAGTTTTCTTGCAAAAGTAAAGGTGGTTTTGTCGAGTGCAGATACGCTTGTCAGCGCGCGCGGCGACGTTTTTGCCGTCGACGCCATGATGGATATTTGATCGACCTTGGTTTTCATTCCGTCGGGAATCTGCACGACGCCCATGTTTGAAAACGTCATCGTTTTTTTGCTGTTTCCGAAGAAAAGCCCCGACGCCTTGAAAATAAATTGTTTTACGGGCAGGGGAAGTATGCGGAACAAAAACAGGCGTTCCGTTTTTGCGGTCACGTTGATTTTGTTTTGCAAAACTTCTTTTTCGGTGTCTTTTTTCAGGCGGGTTTCGACGCGCTTTATTATTTCCTCAAACGACGGCGCGTCGTTGACGTCGACGCCCACGCGTGAGAACAACGAGAAGTTCAGCAAAGTGCGGCTCGGGAAAGGCTTTCTGAGATTTATCGGCACGAAAAGCACGATGGGCGGATTTCCGTCGGGCTTTGTGATTTTTGCCTTGTAAATCGCGTTTATGAGAACAGCCGCCAAATACGCCGTTACGGTTGTGTGATATGCGTGCGCGCGTTCAAGGAGTTTCGCCGTGTCGACGGTCCCCTCGATTACGCCGCTTCCCTTGAAGTCGAATCTGGCGTCGGGAAAAGTGTACGCTTTGCTGCCTTGCAGGTCCTTCACGCCTTTAAGGTGGAAAATGCTCACTTTTTGTGCGTATTTCAAAAATCCGTCTTCCGCTTCGTCGGGCAAAGGCGCGCTTTCGGGCAGCCTGATTTTGCCCTCGGGATCCACGTCGTCGCTTGAAAGACGGACGTATTCGAAAAGTATCGTTTTGAAAAATTCCATGCAGCCGTTTCCGTCGCAAAGGGCGTGGAAACAGTCGATTGAGATTTTGTTGTTGAAATAGGACACGCGGAAATTATATCCGTACGTTTCGATGCTGTCGATGTCTTTGATTAAGTAGTCGGAATCGGGCACGACCTCGGGCTTTCCGTCAAGTTCTTCCAAATAGTGCCAGAAAATCCCGCGACGCAAACATACGTTGAAATACGGATATCGCTTTATCGAGTTTTGCAGGGCGGTTTGAAGCACGGCGGGATCCACGTCGTCGCGCATAATCGCCGATATTCTGAACAGGTTTTGTATGTTGCTTTTCAGGTTGAACGGATATATCTTTCCGGAGTTGTCCAGCCTGTGCCATGACTTGATCTTTTCCATTATGTTATAAAGTATAGACTTAACTATGCAAAAAGTCAATAAACGAACGCCCGTAAAGAATTGTTCCGAGATTTGATTAAAAAACGAAAAGCGTTATTATTATTGAAATAAAGCAAAAAGATTTGACAAATCAAAAATAACCGCTTATAATTACCATTGCTTAAAAAGTAAGTACCATTAGCTCAGCTGGATAGAGCGTTTGGCTACGGACCAAAAGGCCAGGGGTTCGAATCCCTTATGGTACACCAAAAAGACTCGCGAAATCGTGAGTCTTTTTAATTTGCACAAGGGATTCTGCGTGCTATCGCACGCGTTGCTTTGCAACCGAACCCCTGCGGGCTGACCGCAAGCGAAGAGAGAAGCAAGCGCTTGCATTTGCGGAAATCGAGCGCAGCGGAGATAGCCAACGATTGTGCGATTTATCGCACGAATGCACAGCATTGTTGCTTGCAACAAATCGTTGAGCGTAGACGATCGTTTTTGCGATATTCAGGGAACCCCAAAAGATACTTTTGTACTTTTGGGGAAAAGGAGCACACAAGCAAAAGATTGAGCATTATCGCCCCCGATAATGCAATTTCAAAAGCACAGTGTGCGACGTTACTTCGCTATTACGCCTGTCGGCTACGAATCCCTTATGGTACACCAAAAAGACTCACGAAATCGTGAGTCTTTTTAATTTGCACAAGGGATTCTGCGTGCTATCGCACGCGTTGCTTTGCAACCGAACCCCTGCGGGCTGGCATTGTATAAAAAAAGTTATAAAAAAAACTCGTTATTGCGAGTCGTTTTTGTGTTTTCGGAAATTTATATCTTGCAAACGTCAATCCACTCGACGAAGTTTGAGTACTTTTCAAGTTCGGGAATCGTGAGTTCGATTGCGCTGTTACTGCTGCCGCAGGCGGGGAAAACCGTCCCGAATCTTTTCAGCGATTCGTCAAGGTATACCGTGACGCCGTCGTTGATACCGAAAGGGCAAACGCCGCCGATACCGTGTCCGATAAGGTCGTTCACTTCCTCGGGTTTCAGCATTTTGGCTTTCGCGCCGAAGAAGGACTTATATTTGTGATTGTCGATTTTCGCGTCGCCCGCCGTAACGATTAAAATCGCTTTGTCGCCCAGCATAAAAGACAACGTTTTCGCAATGCGGCACGGCTCTGTGTTTAGGGCGTGCGCGGCAAGCTCGACGGTTGCGCTCGACTCGTGAAATTCCTTGATTCTATCGGCGATTCCGAATTGTTCAAAATATGCTCTTACTTTCTCAATTGCCATTTTACACACCTGTTTTAACGACGTAAACTCTTTTTTGCGAAGCGACGGGTTTTTTTATTCAACCCGTTTCGTTCCGCTGTTTGCTGGCATTATACCACCTTTTATTATTATTTGCAATTAAAAAGACATTGCCGCATAAAAATAAAACCCCGTCGCATACGTTTACGCGACGGGGGGAAAAGAATGATTAGTCTAATAATCCGTTTGACACAAAGTTTTTAATGGTCTGATTATAGTGTTTTGAACGAAGGAACGTCTAATTTGCAATGGGTTTTTGCAATTTGTTTCGGAGACCAAGTGAGCAGTAGTTTATCTTCTATGTATTTGACAATTCACTTGTATCGCTCACAAAACAGCTGTCATTTTCTATTCATCCTTTGTTATTTCTGCTTCGCCTATATCAAACAATTCTTTTATTTTGGGAACAATCATATTAATAAAAGCTTTACTTCCACGATAAAAAACTATTCTATAAGTTTTTTCTTCTAAATCATACCATACTCTTCCACGCGGTAATGTATCAAATTGATAAATACTGTATTTGCCCCCGAGTTGTTCTTTCGAGAGCTTTTCCCAAACGTCTTTATGTTGCTTACTGTAAGTTATTATCATATCTTCAGCTTGATAATCGTTGGAATATTCTTCAATGTCAAAAATAACATCAATATCTAAAAGCACCGAAGCCCAAAAAACGCCTACTTTGATCATACCTGTTGAATTAGTCCGAATATTTATCGTAATAGCGAACTGTATAAGGGTCACTATTTTTTTCATCATAAATATATCTACCCATGCACGTATATTTACGAGTATAACCAAGATCTTCTATTTGAATAACAATCCTTTTTTTATCAACATCTTTGATTGGCTTGCCATCCCAAACCCTTACATGTTTTAAATTTTCTTCTTTAATACGTGAATCCGAAATAAAAGTATTCGTCCAGCCAGCATTTTCTGTATTAAATCTTACCATCCAAACAATCCAATTTTCATCATACTTCCATACGCATTTCATATAAGCTTTATAATTTGTACCAAAAGCCTGATTCAAAAATTCCGCATGCGTTCTTGCATAAATAGGTTCACCAGTTTTCATAATTTTTTCTCCTTGTCTTATAAAAATAATTTTCTTATTACCATTTTCCTTAATAGAGTTGTCTTTAATTTCTGCTCGATAATCAAGAATTAATGGTATTCCCACGAATATAAAAAGCACTATCATTACTAAAGGTATTGTCCACCACATTACATTCTCCCTTAATTGTTACTCTCTTACGATTTGTTCGATTTTATATCCCAGTTGCTCCGCGCGTTTAATAAAATTGGATATGTTTAAAATCCCCCATTGAGAGCACACCAGCATATTTCCATCAACCAAATGTAAGATATCATTGTCTTTTATAAAAAACCTGACTTGATAATCTCTGCGTTGTTCTGCGACGTTTTCGTTTTCCACGACGCCGATTGAGCCTTGCAGCGATTTATCGAAAACGGTTTTTAATTCATTGCAAGTTATTGAACGGTTGTTTGCAACATAATCCTTGACGACAGCCAGGACGAGTTTGTTTTTCAGATAAACGTTACCGTTAAACAAATATCGTGTTTTATCTCGTTGAGAAGGGCAGTCGGGAGGCAAAATATTTTGCGTGCGGGAACGGGGCGCTTCTTCAAAGGACGCTCCTCGTTCCTTTTTCAATTGTTCAACTTCCTTTTCAAGTTTTACTATGCGATTAAGCATATCTAAAATCAAATCATTGTATTCCATTTTTAGACTCCTAAACGACATTATATAACAAGCAAAAACGAAACGCAAGTATTTTTATGATATTTTTTGATATTTTATGTTTTTTAATATTATTCGTCGAATTTTAGGGTAAATAAAACAAAATATATTGCTTTTTCAACACGATATTTTTGAAAACTCATTCTTGGCTACGGTTCGTATTATTCCTGTCTGGTTCGAACACTCGGGGCAAATGCCCGTTGCTATCGCTAAAACAGCGCACTGTGCTGTTTCTTAACGCGGCAACCCCTTCGTGCGCTTTTTGTTGCACAAAAATGCTGCGGCGTGTCGTCTGTCCGAACCATACCGGTACAGTATAAAAAAACTGACCACAAAAATGCAGTCAGTTTTTTTGGCTCCCCCTGTCTGGTTCGAACAGACGACCCTTCGGTTAACAGCCGAATGCTCTACCGCTGAGCTAAGGAGGAATATTGTTGCTACCTTGATAGCACGATTATTCTATAATACAAAACCCGACTTGTCAACGATTTTCGCGGTTTATTTTGAAAAAAATTCCGTTATTTCCTTTTCGGCGTCGGGATTTTTTCTGCCGCGGCGTAACCTTGACTTAATCGGTTGATATGTTATAATAGATATATTGTTAAAAACACAAAAGAGAGACAACATGGATAAAATCAAATCGTTTTTCAGGGAAGAAAATGCTGCAAAGATTTTTGAATCTAAGGAATTCGTCTGGGTATGGCTTGCAATCGTATTCATATGCTGGATTACCGGTGGCTGGGTTGCGGGCTTTATAATCGCGGCGGTGCTTGCGGGGATAATCTTATGTTTATGTCGCGACTCGTTGCCGGTAACGACGATACTTTGGACGTTCCTGTTCATACTGGGCGCAAACCGACACAAACTTCAAGGCATGGCGGGGCTTATCGCGGCGGTGCTTTTCATAGTTGTTGGTATTGTCGTAAACGTTGTGAGATTCCGCCCGAATTTCCGCTTTATGAGTTATAAAACGGTAACGGCGACGACGGTTGCCATACTTGCGTTCTGTGCGACGGCGATGCTGTCGGGGATTGCAAGGGGCGAAAGGTATTCGAACTTTTCCGAGCACGGCTTATATGCGACGGTTGTCGGCGCGTTGTGCGTGATGCTGGCGCTGTGTTACGTCTTTTTCTCGGCGACGATATCGGGAGGAGAAGACGGCAAAAGGGTATTGAATCACCTTTTATTTCTGATGTTTGCGTCAAGCGTCGTCATCGTGCTGCAACTTATCGTATATTATGCGATGCGCGGCGGCGGATTCAAGGCGGTTATTGACGGATTTGTGCATAAAGACGTCGAACTCGGCTGGGGCGGCCCGAACAATTACAGCATAATCCTGGCGATGATGACGCCCGCGACGTTGTATTTCGCCGTGAAAAACGGAAAATATTCGCCGTTGTATCTGATTTATGCCGTCGTGCAATACTTTTTCATATTTGCGTCGGCAAGCCGTGGCGCGATACTTTTCGGTGCGTTCGGACTTGTCGCGTCGTTCGGCCTTGCGATTTACAAAAGCGAATTCCGCGGCAGAATGATAATCACGACGGGCGTGCTGATGGCGGTAACGACCGTCGTTCTGATGGCGAAAGCCGACGTCATTTACGACTCGCTGGGCATATTTATGGGAAAAGCCCTGGACGAAAACGGACGTATTCCGCTGTGGAAAGACGCCTGGAAGAATTTTAAGGCAAATCCGATTTTCGGCACCGGGTTCGATTACTATCTCGGCGGACACAACGGCGGAAAATCCGACGGATATACGCCGTACTGGTATCACTCCACGTTTTTCCAGGCACTTGCCGCAACGGGCATCGTCGGTTTTTTGGCGTGGGTAAATCTGGAAGTTTCGAGACTTCGTGCGTTCCTTACGAACGTCAGCCTTGAAAAGTGGTTTATGCTTTTCGGATATACGGTGTTCTGGCTGTACGGCATGGTCGACGTGTTTTATTACACGCCTAACGGGCTGCTTTTCCTGTTTGTCATCACGCTTGCAATCGAAAAGAGCGTCGAAAGCGCAAAGCTTCGTCCGTACTCGCTTGTATATATCGAAAGGAAACGCCGGCAAAAATTGCTGACGAAAAATGCGGAAAATGAAAAATAGAAAGCCGTCGTTTTGCGACAAGACGTCGTTTTCGCTTGCGATGGCAGGGGTAAGCCGCGCCGTCGTCCTGAAAGAAACCGAAAGCACCAACGACGTCGCGAAAGAGATGCTGAAAAACGGTTGCCGCGACTTTGCAACGGTCGTTGCCGAAAGACAGACGAAGGGCAAAGGGCGCAGCGGAAAATCTTTTTATTCGCCCGACGAAACGGGGGCGTACGTCAGCGTCGCTCTGCACGCGTCTGACGACAAAAGACCGTACGTCACGGCAATCGCCGCGCTTGCGACCGCCCGCACCGTCGAGGAGTTTTCGGGCAGCCCCGCCTTTATCAAGTGGGTGAACGACGTATATCTTTTCGATAAAAAGGTTGCAGGGATTCTGGCGGAAAGGGTAATATCCGAAAGCGTCACCGGCGAAGTCATCGGCATCGGCACAAACCTGCAAGATCCCGACGACGGTTTCCCCGACGACATAAAAGACGTCGCGGGCTCGTTGAATCTTCTCGTCGACAAACGTGCGGAATATATCGGCGCGCTTGTAAAAAACCTTCGGGACGAATATGAAAACTTTGACAAAAAGTCCGCCCTGAAAACCTTCCGCGAGAAATCGTATCTCACGGGGAAGGACGTAAACGTCCGGGATTTATTCGGCACGTACAAGGCACGCGTTCTCGATATCGACGACGACTTCGGGCTTGTCGTGATGAAAGAAGACGGCGTGTCCGTTTTAAGAAGCGGCGTCGTAAGCATATCGGTAATAAGAGAAGAATAAAAACAAAAAACGAAAATTTTCAAGCCGTCGGAAGACGGTTTTTTTATTGCGCGGGTTTTATATTTCGGATTAAGGCAAAAATACGATATTATGATCAGGAGCGCAGACGTAATCAAAAAACTGAAAGCCGACGTATCGTCCGACGACTTTATCGCGCGCGATTTTTCGGCTGACGGCGCGGCGGGCGCGTTGCTTTACGTCGACGGAATGAGCGACAAATTACTGCTGGAACAAAGCGTTGTGAAGCCCTTGCTTTCAATGAAGTGGGCAGGGGTTGGTATTGCAGACGTAAAGAAACTTCCCTATGGCGAAGAAATCAAGGAAATCGAAGAAACCGCGGCGGGACAAACCGTCGCAAACGGCGATCTGGTGCTTGCGCTTGACGGGGCGGACAAACTTTACGAAATCTCCCTTCGGAACTACCCGCACCGCGCCGTTGCGGAGCCGCCCACCGAAACCGTAATCAAAGGCCCGCGCGAAGGATTCACCGAAGAAATCAAAACAAACGTGTCGCTGGTCAGACGGCGCATAAAATCGCCGCGACTGAAAGTGAAAAAATTCACCGTCGGAAAATACGGAAATACAACCGTTATGATTGTTTACATTGACGATATTGTCGATAAAGACGTTGTTTTGCGAATATCCGAAAAAATCAAATCCATAAACATCGACGGCATAATCGGCGCGGAATACGTGTCGCGGTTTGTCTGCGAGCATGCGGGCAGCATTTTCAATCAGTCGGGAATGACCGAAAAACCCGACATTGTCAGCGCAAAAATTCTGGAAGGACGGGTTGCGCTTTTCATCGACGGCACGCCCGTCGTCATAACTTATCCTTACGTTTTGCTGGAAAGTTTTCAGGACGGATACGATTATTACGTCCAGAACAAGCGCGCCACGATGCTCAGAATAATCAGGATTATCGGCGCGTTCTTGGCGGTGTTACTGCCGGGGCTTTACGTCGCGTTTCAGGAATATCATTATCAACTGATGCCGCTGAAATTTCTCATATCCCTGCTTAACAGCGTGTCGGGGATACCTTTCACGCCGCCGATGGAAATGTTGTTTGTCCTTGCGCTTTTCGAGGTGCTGAATCAGGCAAGCATCCGTATGCCGCGATACGTCGGCACCGCGCTTTCGATCGTCGGGGCAATCGTTCTCGGCGAAACGGCGGTAAACGCCGGGCTTTTAAGCAGTCCGACGGTGCTGGTGATTGCGATTTCGGCAATCGGCATAAACTGCGTGCCCGACCTTGTGGACGCTTTCAGCATTTTGCGGCTTGCGGGGCTGATTACGGGAAGTATTCTGGGGCTTTTCGGCATCGTCGTATTTTCGATGGGGCTTATCGCGTATTTGTGCGGGCTGGACAGTTTCGGCTCGCCTTATCTTGCGCCGTTCGCGCCGATGATAACCGCCGATTTCAAGGACGCCGTCGCAAAGGAAAACCTGTTGTCGTTTGAAAAGCGGCCGTATTCCGTGCCGACGAAAAACAGAAGGAGAATGCGCCGTGACAGATAATCGGAATTTAGTTTATACAAGGCAATTCGCGCTACTTGCGTTCGTGACGTGTCTGACTTTTCGGGTGTCGAGGTTGCCGCCGCTTATGCGACAGGCGGTGGGCACGAACGATCTCTTCGTGCTTTTACTGTATCTTCTTCTGGACGCTGCTCAATTTTTCGTCGTATATAAATTCGTCGCAACGGGCGGAAAGGAAGCGATACAAGACACCGTGTTTTACAAGGTCGCGGGGGCAATGCTTTTCGTCAACTTTTTTATGAAAACGTTTATGGCGACGGCGGGAACGACGGCGTTTACGACGGAATCCCTTTTTGAAGACATCGGCACGGGCAGCGTTGTCGTCGCGCTTCTCGTTACGACGGGGTACGTCGCGGCAAAGGGCATAAGAACGATAGGTCGCACAGCGGAAATATCGTCGTTTCTTATTTTCACTGTATTCACGCTGAATTTCGTTTTTCTGAAAGTGTATCTCGATATTTCCGAAAACCTGCCGTTTATCGACGGGGAAATTTCGGACGTGTTAAAACGTGGCGACAAGTTTTTCATGTGGTTCGGCGATGCGACGCCCTTATTGTTTTTAAGCATTAAGCCGTCAAGGCGGAATCCGACGTCGTTGATGTACGGGTTGTCGGCGGGATTCGTGATAATCGGATTCGTGCTGATGAACGCGATTTACGGAAACGCAAGCGAATACGTCGTCAACCTTGTCGTGAAAGTCGCGGGGTTCAATCAGTTTTCGGACGTTTTGGGCAGGCTTGACTGGACGGGCCTAATCGTGTGGCTCATGCTTGCGGTCATTTATATTTCGACGTATCTTTGGGCGTCGGGAGAGGCGCTCAAAAGCCTTTTCAAAGGAAAAAAGAATATCGTCATAGTCCTTACGGTTATCGGCGTCGGCGCAATGACGATATTGAAAAAGGATATAAGAAACATGCTTGATTTCGTGACGGGCGGCGCAAGGTGGTACGTTGCCGCGACAAACTATGTCCTGCCCGTCGCGCTTATCGTTTATGCGGAGGTCAGAAAAAGAAAGTCGGCAAAAATCGCGCCGGCGAAGGAGGCTGTAGGTGAGTCGGAATCATAAGAAGGCGATAATCGCATTCCTTATCGTTTTTGCCGTCGCGCTTTGTTATCTGCGCGTCGTGCCCGAAACCGCGTTGTCGGAGCGGGCAATCGTCGTGGGGCTCGGCATCGACAAGACGGAAAAAGGATACGCCGTATCCTGCGAAATAATCAATCCGAAATCGCAAAGCGGCGGAGGGCAGGGCGAGTCGGACGGCTTTGCTTTAATTTCCGGAACAGGAAAAACTCTTGACGCCGCAATCGGCGAGATTTCGCAAAAAACGGGGTTAAAAGTGTCGTTAAGTCAGTGTAATCTTATTGTTTTGGGAAATATGTTTTTGACAGAACAAACTTTTCCGAGCGTGAATTACCTTGTGCAAACCTTTTCCGTGCCGGAACTTGCGATAATCGCCGTTGCCGAAAACAGCGCGGCAGAACTTTTGAAAACAAAGCCCGTTATGACGACTCTCAGCGCGCTTCAAATGCAAAAGACCTTGCATTCCGCAACCGACGACGCGTCGATAATTTCAACGAACGTAAAGGACTTTTTCAACGGGTATCTGTCACGGACGGGGGTGGCGAACGTCGTCAGCATATCCGCAAAAAAGATTGACAAAAACGACGTCGATAAAGGCTCGGGCGAAAGCGGGGACGTTTACGAATACGACTACTCGAAACTTGCGCTGTTCATAAACGGAAAAAGCGCGATGCTTCTTGAAAAGGACGACACCGTCGCGATAAATTATATGAAGTACGACCTTAAAAAGGGCGGCGAAACGGTGAGCGTCGACGGCGAGATTTTCGGGTTGCAGATAACAAGCAAAAAAACGAAATACAAAACGGAAGTAAACGGCGGCGTGCCGAGCGTCTTTGCCGACGTCGAAATAAAAGCCCGTATTTCGGAAAAAGACGGGCTAGGAAAATATTTTTCCGTTGACGAGATTCCGGAATGTTTGACCGAAAAAATCGTCGCCGCGATGAAAGAAGTCGTCGAAAAAAAGATTGTCGCGACGTTTGAGAAGTGCAAAGCGCGCGGCGTCGACGTTTACGAACTTTTCGATAAGTTATACGAAAAAAGTTTCAAGGATTTCAAAAACGAGTCCCCAAGCGGCGATTATCTGAACAGAATCCGACTTATCGTCAACGCCAAAATCAGCGTCGTCAAAAAATAGTTGTTCCGACAGCCGCCGTTTTTCGACAACGAAAGCGACGAAACAACGTTTTTTCCGCCCAATACTTTTTCGTATTCTTTCTGCATTTTAAGCAGGTTTTCTTCGTCGGGGAAAGCAAAGTCGTCCATCGTCGCACCTCCGATAAATTTTATGCAAAAGGGGCGCGATTTGTGAAAGACGACGATTTTTTAAGATTGCTTGCAATAAGCGCAAATAAAATGTATAATAGCAGATATGGAATATAAGTTAATGACGCCGATGACGCTCTGGCAAGGCTACAATCCCACGACCGAGCCGCTGGACGTTGTCGTAAACGGCGTGAAAAACAACGAAAAATACGTTTCGAAAGAAGTGTCTTTCACCGCGGAAACGGTTGCCGACGGGAAAATTCGCGCGTATGCGAACATTGTTGTGCAAAAAAACAAGGTCGCGCCGACGTTTTTATATCTCCCGAGCGGGGAGTCGTCGATAAAGCGCACGGCGTTTTTTGATCTGATTGTCGACGCCGGGTTCAATATCATCACGGTCGATTTTGCCGGAAGATCGCCCAAGAAAAAGGTTTTTACCGAATATCCCGAAAGCCTTTCGTACTGCAATTTTTCCGAGAATAAGGAACGTGCATACAGCCCGTGCCGGGCGGATATGTCGCCCTGGTTTGTGTGGATGAAGGTTGTGCGTCGCGCGATAACGCTCGCGTTTGAAGAAAGCAACGTCGACAAAAACAACTTTTTCCTGATCGGCAATCTCGAAGGCGGGCAGCTTGCCTGGAAAGTCGCGGGCATCGACGGGCGCGTTTCGTGCGTTATCCCCGTGGGCGCCGACGGATTTACGGAGTTTTTCAACAAGCCGAAATACGATTCCAATCCCACCACGCAGTTTTCGGACGAGTGGGAATGTTATCTTGCCGGTATGTCGACGCAGGCTTATGCGCGCATGCTGACCTGTCCCGTATATTGCGTGCTCGGCACGAACAGTTCTTATGCGGATATCGACAGACTGTCCGATTTGTTCAACCTTATTCCGCACAATAAAAAGTTTTCGTCGTTTTCGGTCGGCACGAACGTGAGCATTTCTTTGCAGAATTTCACGGGCGCGGTAGAATTTGTAAAAAGCGTTGTTGCAGGCACTGAAGAAACGTTGCCTCGCCCCGGAATCAAGACGTACGTCAGCGACGGCAGGCTTTACGCAAGCGTGACAGACATTGGCGATATGGCGAAAACCGAAGTTTATTATTCCACCGACGAAATCACCCCCGCGTTCAGACGATGGGAACAGTGCGAAAAGCCCGTGCTGCTTAATAACGAAGAAGTATTGTGCGAGCTGCACCCCGCCGAAGAAAACAAAATTTTGTTTGTATTTGCAAACGTTACGCTCAAAAACGGGATCGTGCTTTCGACTCAGGAATTGATGATGGACCTTACGAAAGTGTCCCTTAACGATTACGACGAGGACGCAAAAACGACGGAAAGAATCCTTTACAACAACGAGATGACGACCGTGCCGTTTTCGGTTGAAGATTTTAGCCCCGTCGTCGACAACGACGTGTTGAAAATCAAAACGGGGCCGCTCGGGCTCAAAGGGTTCACGACAACCGAAGGCAGACTTTGCACCTACGACGTGAAGCCGCCGGAAACGTCGTCGATACGCAACGAGGACTACATATTGCAGCTGGAAGCGTATTCGGAAGAAAAGCGCAACGTCCGCATCGTTATGTACACGGCGGAGAATACCGTCACGAAATACACCTCGGTGCTGCATCTTGAAAAAAGCAAGAAGTGGCAGCGTTTCAACCTTGAAATTTCCGATTTCAAAACTGCCGACAGGAAAACGCTGAAAGATTGGCGACTTGTAAAAATTATGAAAATCAAGGACGCCGAAAACGTTTTGTTCAACAACATTCTGTGGATTTGATGGAAGACAATATCGCAAAAAAACAACCTAATCGCACAAAATCGACAGCGCAAGTCCTGATTGTGATAATATGCGCCATTATCGCCGCAAGCATTATCAGTGGCGCGGCGTTTGACGTAACACGGATTTCGGGCAGGAGCATGGACGATACTTTGTACGGCGGGAAAAGCGTCGGGCTGTATGACGACGCCGAATACAATTCCTCGCACTTCGACGTCATACGACAGGATACCGCGTTCGACGTTCTGTTTTTCGGACGGCAGGACACGCTTGGCGATAAGGCTCTTCTTCTGAGAACCAAAAAAGCGCGCCGCGGCGACATCGTCGTCTTCATGCACGAAAGCGGAGGGAAAACCGAACAATGGATAAAACGCGTAATCGGCGTTTCCGGCGATACCGTAAGAATTTCGGACGGGAAAGTTTATCTGAACGGGAAAGAACTTGACGAAAGTTACGCCCTCGGCAACACGTTTCCGCGCGGCGTTACCGACGAGTGGACGGTGGGCGACGGCGAAATGTTTGTGCTGGGCGACAATCGTGCGGTTTCGCAGGACAGCCGCGACATAGGCGTCGTGAAAACGCAGTCGATGGTCGGTCGGGTTATCCTTGTTGCCAAAAAAGACGCGAAAAAACTTGTTTCCGCAAAGAAACTTTAATCCGACAAAATTCGATATTTTTAAGTTAATTCCGACGTATATTTTCGTGCGTCGGAATTTTTTTGCGCGCGGGACGGCGTAGCGTTTTTAATATGAAAAGGATTTCGCTTAGGCGCAACGATATTATAAGATATTTTTGCGACCTTGTAATTTTGTTACTTTTTGAAAACGCGGAAGCCGCGGGCGGATTACGACCGCTCGGACTTGCGGTGTTTTCCGCGCTGGTGTTTTCACGGCGGAACGTTATATTGCTTGCGCCGATGTATCTTGCGGCGTGTTTACTGAAAGATTTCTCGTACGTCGGGCTTGTCGTCGCGGTAACGCCCGCGGTGCTGTTTATCGCGGCGTATTTCGTATATCACAAATTAAACCGTCCGATGCACAGGACGACCGCGCTTATCGTTACGCTTTTGTCGTGCGTGCCGCGCGTTGCGTTTGCTATGGTAAACGGCGAAATATACGCGCCGATTTTGTCGTCGGTGATAACGCTTGTCGCGGCTTACGTGCTGATGACCGCGCTGAACGCCGTCGCCGTCAGGGGACTTCGGTATCGTCTGACCGTCGACGAAAGGATATCGCTTATCGTCGCCGTCGGAATGCTTTCGCTGTCGTTATTCACGATAAAAATAAGGAATTTCAACCTGCTTTATCCGTTTTTCGCGTTTTGTCTGATGCTTTCGACGTATGCGTTTCAAGGCGTTCAGGGCGCGCTCGTTACGGGGCTTTCGGTTGCTCTCGGGGCAAGCCTTCAAGGGGGTTCTTCGGGCGTTTTCGCCGTGATAATGATTACTGCAGGCGTTGCCGCCGCGTTCAAAAATCTGCCCGAGGCGGCGTGCGCGTTCGCACTGACCGTCGCGTTCACTTTCTCGCTTTTCTTTCTCGACACGTTTTCGGGATACGGTTACGTCAACGCGATCTCGATATTCGTCGGCGCGTTTTCATACGTACTTGTCCCAAGAAAATACAAAACTATGTTGTCGTCGTCGGGAATAAGTTACACGGCGGTCGGAAAATCCGTCGTCAACAAAAACCGTCGGGAAACGTCGATACGGCTGTATTCGCTTGCCGGCGTTTTTGAGGATATGAAAAACCTTTTGTCGGCGGAGTCGGGCGGGAAAACCGAAGTGTCCCCGGAAGCGGTCGCATACGACGTCGCGTCGAATTTTTGCGGAAGATGCGAGAACGCGAACAACTGTTTCCGCTCGCTTGGCGGAGATACCGGCGTAATACTTAACGGCGTTGTGGAAACGTCGATGAAAAAGGGCAAAGCCACGATAATCGATATGCCGCCGTTTATTACAAGCAGGTGCAAAAAACTCAACGGACTTATCGGCGCGGTGAACGATCGCCTTATTAAAATCGAGTGCGCAGGCGAACAGGCGGAAGAAGCCGACAAAAACCGCGCTCTCCTTGCCGCGGAAATGGGCGGCGTCGCGGAAGTCCTTGACAACCTTGGGGACGAGTTTAAGCGGCCGCTGTCTTTCGACGGGCGAAGGGAAAGACGAATTTCCGACGAACTCACAAGGCGCGGCGTCGATTGCAAAGAAGTTCTGGTGTGCGGCGAGCAGGCAGACGTTGACGTAACGCTTGTCGTCAAAAAAGAAGACGCCGACAAAAAAGCGATTGTCGAAGAAGTGTCGCGCATTATGAAAGTGCGCCTTAAAAAAACGCACGAAAGCGACGCGACCGATGGATACGCGGGGATAGTGTTGTCGCCCGCGCCGCGATACGATTTCGTTTACGGCAGTGCGGGAAAAAGCCGCAGGGGCAACGACGTTTCAGGCGACGTGATACTTGTCAAGCGCATGTCGAAAAACCGCGTTTTGTTTGCCGTCGGCGACGGAATGGGCAGCGGCAAAAATGCAAACGATTTGTCAGAAAGAGCAGTTAAGACAATCGAAAACTTCTTTGAAGCGGGGTTTTCGGAAGATGTCGTGATGGAAGTGTCCAACAAAATACTGACGCGGCACGCCACTGGCGACGGGTTCAGCGCGGTCGATATTATGGTGCTGAACCTTAACACGGGCGCGGTAAACTTCATTAAACTCGGCGCGACTTTTACGGTGATTAAAAGCGGTGACGAGCCGGAAATTATTGAAGGAAACGCGCTCCCGATGGGCGTGGTCGAAAACGTGCAGCCTTTCGTCACCCGTCGCGTATTGTCCGAAAACGACGTTGCGGTGTTGCTGTCCGACGGCGTTACCGACGTTACGACAGGCGGCGAAATCGCGGAAATTCTTGACGAAGAAAGGCGGATAAATCCCGAAGTTTTGTCGTCGAAAATACTCGATGCGGCCGTGAAAAACGGGGCAAGTGACGACGCGACGGTTTTGACGGTCAAAATCTTTTCGCGCATTTAATAATATATATTTAATAAAATTATTGTTTTTTAACGCGGATGATAGTATAATTTTATTCGTGAAAGAAAAGATTATCCAAAACGTTTCGGAGGCAGCGAAAAATCAAAGAATTGCCGTCGGCGTCAGCGGGGGAGTTGACTCGATGGTGCTTTTGCGCGCTCTTATCGAAGCGAAAAAATCGACGGATTTTTCATTTTTCATTGTTAATATCGAACACGGAATAAGGGGGCAGTCGTCCGAAAACGACAGCAGATTTGTGGCGGATTTCGCACGTTCGCACGGCATAGAGTGCCGCACGTTCAAGGTTGATTCATTGCGCCGCGCGAAAGAGTTTGGCGAGACGGAAGAAGAAGCCGCAAGGGCTTTAAGGTACGGTGTTTTCCAAAAACTGCTTATCGACGGCGATTGTGACAAGGTATTTCTCGCTCATCACGAGGACGATCAGGCGGAAACGGTATTGATGCGTATAATCCGCGGCACGGGCATAAAGGGGCTTTCGGGCATGCAAAAGGAAACGCGCGGATACGTCCGTCCGCTCCTTGACGTGTCGAAGGAAGAAATACTCGACTTCCAAAAAAAATACGACGTGCCGTACGTCGTGGACGAAACCAATTTCAAAAACGACAAAACCCGCAATTTAATACGCAATGAAATTATGCCGCTTCTGAACCGCGCTGGCGACGCGACGGGAAGCCTCAACAGACTTTCGCGCATTGCCTCCGACACGGAAGAGTTTTTAAGTACGCTCGATCTGCCGCTTGAAATCTCGAAGGATAGCGCCGGAATCGACGTGAAAAACCCGCCCGTTTTCCTTTTGAAGCGTGCGATAAGGAACGCGTTTTTGGCGCTCGGCGTTGAAAAGGACGTGGAAGAAAAGCACGTCCTCATCATTCTCGATTTGTTGCAAAAAGAAAACGGCGCAAGCGTCGATATGCCTTACGGCGTCGTCGTCACGAAAGAATACGACAAGATCGTTTTTTCAAAATCCAAGCAGAAACAAGCCTTTACAACGCCGTTTGCGACAGGTAAAGTCGCGTTTTTGGACAAAACCGTGATAATCGACAAAACCGCGAAAAGCAAGGACGGCGTAAAAACGCTTACTTTCGATCTGTCGAAAATACCCGCGGGCGCGGTAATCCGCACGCGCGAAGACGGCGACGTTTTCACAAAGTTTTCAGGCGGCACGAAAAAACTCGGCGATTATTTCACCGACAAAAAAATCCCCAAAAGAGAAAGGGACGAAATACCCCTTGTCGCAATCGGTAAAGACGTACTTATCGTCGTCGGCACGGAAATTTCCGACAAGGTAAAAATCAACGAAAACACAAAACCCGAATATATTTTTGAAATTACATCGGAGGACAATTAAATGTACGGCAAAGAAATTGAAAAAGTTTTAATCACGAACGAAGACGTCAGAAACAGACTGAAAGAAGTCGCGAAAAAAATCGGCGACGACTATAAGGGCAAAGACGTTCTGTTCATTTGCGTTTTACGCGGGGCGTTTATGTTTTTCGCCGACCTTGTCAGGGAAATCAGCGAATACGACGTCAACGCGCAGGTTGACTTCATCGCGGTTTCGAGTTACGGCGAAGGCACGGTCTCGACGGGCGAAGTCAAGTTTATCAAAGACTGCTCAACGCCGATTGCGGGCAAAAACGTAATCATCGTCGAAGATATCGTGGACACGGGCATCACTCTCAATTACCTTAAAAAGGTGTTTCTGAGCCGCGAGCCCGAATCGCTTAAAATCTGCACGCTTCTCGATAAACCCGCGCGCAGAAAGGTTGACCTTGTTCCCGACTATAAACTTTTTGAAATTCCCAACGAATTCGTCATCGGATACGGGCTCGACTACAACGAAGACTACCGCGCGCTGAAAGACGTTTGCGTACTTGCGCCGTGGGTTTACGAAAACAAATAAAAAATGGATATCAGACTTCCGAGAAAACTGAAAATTCTGTCGTATTATCTGCCGTCGCTTTACATCGTCGGCGGTTACGTCAGGAATTCTTTACTGGAACTTCCCGTGAGCGACGTCGACCTTGCGGCGGAATACACCGTGCAGGAGCTTGCGACCGCGCTTTCCAACACGGAATTTTTCTTAAAAGATTTCAACAAAAAACTGGGCACGGTCAAAATTCTGAGCCGCGAAGACAGACGTTTTCAGGCGGAATACACGACTTTCCGCATTGACAGTTATCCCGTAAATTCGGGCGCGCATACGCCGACGGACGTAATTTTCACGCGCGACATCGAAAAGGACACGCTGCGCCGCGATTTTACGGTAAACGCTATATATTACAGCATCGACACGGCGGAATACGTCGATTACACCGGTGGAATTCCCGATTTGTACAAGCACGTTTTAAGGACGACGCAATCGCCCGAAAAGGTTTTTTCCGAGGACGGTCTGCGTATTTTGCGTATGGTAAGAATCGCCGCGGAACTCGGCTTCGACATCGACGAAGAAACCCTTGACGGCGCAAAAAAATCAGTGCATCTTCTGAAAGATATTTCGGGCGAAAGAAAGCGCGAGGAATTTTTGAAAATTTTGCGCGCGGACAGAAAATACCCGTCGGACAGGACGAAGGACAGCGAAGTAAAAGCACTGCGCGTGCTTGACGAAATCGGCGCGCTCGAATACATTCTGCCCGGCATTTCCGCCGCAAAGGGCATGGAACAACGTCCCGACTTTCACGTTTACGACGTGTTCAACCATCTTATCGAGACGGTGCGTTATTGTCCGCCCGATTTACGTCTTGCGGGGCTTCTGCACGACGTCGGCAAACCGCTTTCGGTGCAAAAGTACGGCAATATGCATATGCACGCCAAAACGGGACAGGAAATCGCCAAAAAAATTCTCGGCCGCGACGGGCTGAAAATGTCGAATAAAGACGTGAACAAAATTCTGCGGCTTATCGACACGCACATGTACGACATCGACGGGCTGACAAGCGAGAAAAAAATCAGAATGTTCGTTGTCGACAACCTTGAAATTATCAACGATATAATCGCGCTGAAAAGGGCGGACGCAAAAGCGTCCCAAGGCGACGCGTCGGCAACGTCGGTGTCCGCCGAAAAAATCAATAAGATTTATCGCGAGATGCTGACCGACGGCACTCCGCTTGCTTATTCCGATTTGAAAGTCGACGGCAACGACCTTGTCGGCACGAAAATTCCCGAGGATAAGCGCGCCTGGGCGATGCGTAAAATTCTGGAACACGCCGTCCTGCACGAAGACTGTCGCACGCGGGAATCGCAACTTCAATATTTAAGGGGATTAAACTATGGAAGCAATTAGTATAGTCGCACTCGTTCTGGGCGTCGTCGCCGTCATACTTCTTATTGCGGTGCTTGCGCTTACGGTTCGTGGCGGAAAGAAAAAGAACGACTCGTCCGTCGAAATCGGGCAGGCGACCGTCGACGTCATCAAGGGCGAAATCGCACGCGACGGACAAACCACCAGGGAAAACGTACTGAGCGCGATGGGGCTTCAAAACACGTCCATTCAAAACGCGCTGAACGCAAACCAGACCGCCATTCTTGACACCGTACGAAAGGAAGAAGAGCGCACCGAAAGGTTGCAGACGAACGTTTACGAAGGCTTTGCGACAATCACGACGGAACTCAAAAACTCCCTGAAAGAACTTAACGAAAGCAACGAAAAGCAGCTTGACAAAATGCGCGCGACCGTCGACGAAAAACTGAACGAAAATCTGGAACAACGCTTTCAGAAATCTTTCCAGATGGTGTCCGAAAGAATCGACGCAATCACGAAAGGCTTTGGCGAAATGCAAACCCTTACAAGCGGAATGTCCGACCTTAAAAGGGTTTTGTCCAACGTGAAAACGCGCGGCACCTGGGGCGAAATGGCGCTCGATAACCTGCTTTCGCAACTTCTGACGCCCGAGCAATACGACAAAAACGTCGCGCTTACCAAGTCGGAAAACGCCGACCGCGTGGATTTCGTCATCAATCTTCCCGGGAAAACCAGCGACAAAGTTATGCTGCCCATCGACGCGAAATTCCCGCTCGAAACCTATCAGCACGTCCTTGACGCGCAAAACGAAGTGCAGATTAAGGAAGCCAAACAGGCGCTTGCCGTCAGACTCCGCGCCGAAGCAATCAGCATAAAGAGCAAATATATCCGCGTGCCGAAAACCACCGATTTCGCGATACTGTATCTGCCCATCGAGGGGCTGTTTGCCGAAGCCATGCAAATCCGCGGGCTTTCCGACGAACTTCTGAACAATCAGCGCATAATTCTTGCGGGGCCCACAACGCTCGCCGCGCTTCTGAACAGCTTGCAAATGGGATTCAGAACGGTGCAGATCGAAAAACGTTCAAGCGAGATTTACAAACTTTTGGGCGCGTTCAAAAAGGACTTTGAAACCTTCTGTCAGATTCTTGAAAAAACGCAGAAAAAGCTGGGCGAAGTCACGACGGAAATCGAGCGCGCTGGCAAGCGCACCGAATATATCCAGAAACGACTTGACAAGGTTACCACCGACGACGAAGGTATCGCGGCGGAACTTTCCGAGGGGGAATTATGAAAGTAAATTTGCATACGCACAGCGTTAAAAGCGACGGTGTGTTCACGCCGGAAGAAGTCGTGAAAATCCAGCGCGACGACGGCATCGAAGCCATGTCGCTTACCGACCACGACAACGTTTCGGGCATTGACGAGGCAATCCGCGCCGGCGAAAAATACGGCTTGAAAGTGCTCCCCGGGATCGAACTTTCGTGTTACAGTGTTTGCGAAATCCATATTTTAGGATACAATTTTGACTACAAAAACATTGATTTTGTGCAGGATCTTGAAAACGTCAAGGATTTAAGACGTCAAAGAATAAATAAGACCGTCGATAAACTGCATGACCTTAACGTGCCTTTCGACGACAGCGCGCTCGACTTTGAAAACGCAAATCTCGGCCGCGTCCACGTCGCCAAAGAAATGGTAAGACAAGGGCTTGCAAAATCGGTGTCCGACGCCTTTTATCAATACTTGGGCTCCGGCAAAAAAGCGTATATTCCGGGCTACCGACTCCGCCCGATGGACGGCGTGAAGCTCATCAAAAAATACGGCGGCGTTGCGGTTGTCGCACACCCTGTGTATATCCCGAAAGACAAGTTGGAACTTCTTGTCGCGGGGCTGGTGCCGTACGGCCTTGACGGGCTTGAATGTTATTATTCCACCTTCAACGAAACGGATACGAAAAGGTTTTTGAGCCTTGCCGCAAAGTACAATCTCATCACGACCGCAGGCACGGACCTGCACGACGCGAACCTTTACGTATCGCCGACGTACGATTGTACTAGGGTAGATATGCGTTCTCTCAAAAAACTCGGACTGTAAAACGGCGATAATTTGCGATATTTTGCTTTTTCGGCAGAACCCGAAAAATCGTGTACGCATTAGTACACTGGATTTTTCAGAACCCGCCGAGAAAAACACAATCTCATCAAATTCTCGCCGTTTTAAGGGAAGTTAAATATCAAAATGCTGACTTTTTTGGGGAGTAATTAGAGAAAATATTATTTTACGTACGAAGTACTTATGTCATTGCGAGCGCAGCGTGGCAATCTCCCGGAAGGGCACCATATTACAAAACCCACGCAAGATACTGTATAATGGGTCCCAACGGGATACTGTGTACCCGTTGGGAAAAGGAGTATGCGAGCGTAAGACAGACATTTGTCGCTTGCGACGATTGTCTGGTCAAGAATGAAGCATACGACGCGGAGGAAAAGGCGCACACAAGCAAAAGAGTGAGCGTTATCGCTTGCGATAATGCGATTGCAAAAATATTCCGAAAAAACCTTATTCGAAAGTAAAAACTTAATATATACACATAATAGCGGTATGGCAAAGGTAAGAATTATTTTGGTCGTACTGCTTTTTTTATGCGCGGTAAGTGTTGCGGCAAAGCCGAAAACACAGATGCGGGTTATTGTCGTGGACGGGGCGGAGATATGTTTTGACGAAACTTTTTCAGCCGACGGCGACGGTATTCCGCCGTTAAAGCGGTTGTTCGGGTTTAACGTTGAAAAGCGACTGACGGGGCTTTTAAGGCAGGGTTATTCCGAAAAGGACGCGCTTTTGAAAACCTTTCCGTCGCTTCTTCGCTCGCTTGAAAATCTGGCGAACGAAAAATACGTGCCGCCCGAAAACGCCCGCGTAACGTTCAACCCGGACGGTGAAAAAACGTTTGAATACGTCCCCGAGAAAACGGGGCGCAAGGCGGATCTTGATAAACTTATCAAAGACGTCGTGAAAAACGTAATCGGCGCGCAAAGCGTAGTAAGCGTTTCGTACGGCGTACTGTATCCCGAAATCACCGAAAAAGATTTGCGCGAAAACACCCTTCTTCGCGGAAAGTTTTCGACGGCGTTCAAAAGAAGCTCGGACGCAAGAAAGTCAAACGTCGGGCTTGCCGCGAAAAAACTTAACGGTGCGACGGTAAACCCCGGCGAAGTTTTTTCGTTCAACGAAAGAATCGGGGCAAGGACACTTGACAACGGATTTCTGGAAGCTCCGGTCATCGTAGACGGCAAATTTCAGGGCGGCATCGGCGGGGGCGTATGTCAGGTATCGACGACTTTATACAACGCCGTGCTGTATGCGGATCTGACGATAATCGGCGTATCGCGCCACTCGCTCCCCGTAAAATACGTGCCGGCAAGTTTCGACGCGATGGTGTCGTCGATGACCGACTTTAAGTTTGCAAACGACGGAAGGTATCCGATATACGTCAAGTCGTACGTTAAAGACGACGAATTGTACGTTGAAATATACGGAAGCCCGTTGAACTATGAAGTGCGGCTTGTGTCGGAAATCACGGGAAGCGCGCCGCGGGACGTGAAATATATTGACGACGACACGATGAACGTCGGCGAGGAACTTGTGCTTGCCGAGGGGGCGGACGGCGTGATAAGCCGCGGAATAATGGAAAAGTATATGAACGGGGAATGCGTGTTCCGCAGGGAAATCCGGAAAGACTTTTATAAATCGCAACAAAAAGTCGTGGCGCGCGGCACCAAAAAAGCGGCGGACGATAACAATAAAGAAAATCAACTTGCGGGGATAATTTGACTTTACTTCCATTATCATATATAATACTAATGCAGTAAAATATCAATAGGGGCAAGTTATCCACAAAGTTATCCACATCGGGTGATTTTATTGTTGACAACTTGATTAAAAATCGCAAAAAGGCTATGGATTACAGAGATATCTACAAAAACTGGCTTGCATCAGGCGCATTGACAGCCGACGAAAAGGCGGAATTATCGGCGATTTCCGATGACTTAAACGCACAAAAAGACCGTTTCGGGGCGGAACTCGAATTCGGAACGGCGGGTATGCGCGGCGTTCTCGGCGCAGGCATTAACAGAATGAATGCGTACACGGTTGCCCGCGCGACGAAGGGACTTGCAAGGTATATTATCGGCAGGGGCGAAGACGCAATGCGTCGCGGCGTCGTGGTGTCCTATGACACAAGGCGTTTTTCGACGGAGTTTGCGATTGTTTCGGCGGAAGTCCTGAATTCTTTCGGCATACGCGTATACCTTTTTGAAAACGTACGCCCCGTGCCCGTTTGCAGTTTTGCAATCCGCAATTTGAACGCGGTTGCGGGCATTATGATTACCGCGTCGCATAACCCCAAAATTTACAACGGATACAAGGTTTACGGCGAAGACGGCGCGCAGATGTCGCCCGAAGACACGGCTGTCGTCGTGAAGTTTATCGAAGAAGAAAAGGATTATTTCGCGCCGTATAAAAAAATAGGAATTACCGAAAGCGACATAAGAAACGCCGACGGTAAAACGTACGAAAATATCACCGTCATCGGGAAATCCCTGGACGAGCGTTATTTTGCGGCAATCGAAAAACTCATGTTGTCCGAAGACGCCGTCAAAGCGCAGCGCGACAAAATGAAAATCGTTTACACCCCCATTCACGGCAGCGGCTATATGCCCGTCACGACAATGCTTGAAAGAATGGGTATGCCGGTCGTTACCGTTCCCGAGCAGGTCAATCCCGATCCCGACTTTTCGACGGTGCGCGTGCCGAATCCCGAGGAAGCCGACGCCCTGTCGATGGCTGTCGCGCTTGCGAAAAAGGTCAATGCAGCGGTCGTTATCGGCACCGATCCCGACTGCGACAGAATGGGCGTTGCGGTACGAAACGACAAGGGCGAGTTCGTCCTTCTGAACGGAAACCAGACGGGCGTTCTTATTATGGATTATATTTTGAGGCGCAACCGCGACAAAGGAACGCTTCCGAAAAACGCCGCCGTCGTCAAAACCATCGTTACGACAAGGCTTGCAAACGTCGTTGCAAAAGATTACGGCGCGACCGTATTCGACGTGTTGACGGGGTTCAAGTTCATCGGCGAAAAAATAAAAGAGTGGGAACAGACTCACGAATATACCTTTATGTTCGGCTTTGAGGAAAGTTACGGCTGTTTGTCGGGCACGCACGCCCGCGATAAGGACGCCGTCGTCGCCTCGATGCTCTTTGCGGAACTTGCCTGCTTTGAAGAAAACGAAGGTTCGAGCGTTTACGACAGATTGCAAAAGATTTATAAGGAATACGGATATTTCCTTGAAAGGGCATTTTCGTTCGGCTTCACCGGCATCGACGCCATGGACAAAATGAACAAGATTATGAACGATATCCGCACAAGCGATATTTCGTCGGTTCAGGGCAAAAAAGTCCTTGCGCTCAGCGATTACCTTACGGGCGTTACGACGAAATGCGACGGCACCAAGGAAAAAATCACTTTGCCGAAGTCCAACGTCCTGCTTTACACTCTTGAAAACGACTGCTGGATGTGCGTCCGCCCGAGCGGTACGGAGCCGAAACTCAAAATCTATCTTGCCACGAAAGAAGATTCCTTCGATTCGGCGGAAAAAGACCTTGCCGCGATGAAAGACGAAGTGGTAAAAAAATTCAATTTGTAAAACAATTAACACTTATATACAAAGGGAGTAAACGTTATGAAAAAGTCAATATTTAAGATTACGGCATTTTCGATTATCGCAGTGCTTGTCGTCGCGCTTTCGGTAACGGCGTTTGCATTGACTGCGCCCGGCGGGAACGTCACAACGACAGGCGACAGCGTTTCGTATGCGAAAACCAACAACGATAATCCGTACATAGTTTACAACACGACGGGGCTTTTGCGTTCGGCTCACCGCGCAGGCGGCGTACAGGATCCTGAAAACACGATGAAGGCAATCAAAACCTGTCTGAACAGTATGAACGAAGGTTACGACGTCGATATTCTGGAATTCGACCTGCACCTGACGAAAGATAACGAGCTTATCCTTCTTCACGACGAAAATTTTGACCGCACCACAAACAGCGTCGAAGTCTGGGGCAGAGAAGGCGTGTTGCCGCGCGACAAAGACCTTGCAGAAATCAAAGAGCTGAACTTTGGATACTGGTTCCCGTACGAAAGGGGCAGCGTCCAGGTTGAAGATAAGCGTATTTACAAAGACCTGAACGCTTTGCCGGACGGCGTCGATGCAAACGATTTACGCGTCGTTACGCTGGAAGAAGTTATTGTCGCGGCGGAAAATGCGGGCAAACAATATCGCTATATCATCGAAATCAAGGACAAAGGCTCGGTCGGCAAATACGCGGCGGAACAACTTTGTGCACTTATGGAAAAGTATAATATGTTCGACAAAGTTGTTGTCGGCACGTTCAACGGCGATATCAGCGATTACTTCGATTATCTCAACGCCAACGTGTACAACGGCAAAATCAACCGCTCCGCAGGTATCCTCGAAGTTCTGAAAATCTTTTTGAGTTACCTTATGAACCGCGACCTCGGCACGGTGAAATACAACGTTTTGCAAATTCCTTATATGAGCTGGTTCCCGTTCCTTGGCAGCAAGTCGTTCATTGATTACGCGCACAAGTACGGCATCGCCTGCCAGTTCTGGACAATCAACGAGGCAAGCCAGATGGAAACACTCATTAAAAACGGCGCGGATTGCATTATGTCCGACAATCCGAAACTTCTGTATGAGGTTGCAGACCGCGTGAAATACGGAAATATGGCGCAGCCTGCCGAACTTCAACCGCAACAATAATCTTAAATACTTTATAAAGCCCACGGCACGCCGTGGGTTTTTCATTGCAAAATATAAGGTTTTATGGTTGAATTAATAAAATAATTATAATATATTTAATACAGGCTTTTTAAGTCTTTGGCTGAAATGCCATTATCAGGATGGACGAGCGGGTGACTGCTCGTCGCACACTTCGCTTTTGAAATCACGTTATCGGGGGCGATAATGCTCACTCTTATGCTTGTTTGCGCCTTTTCCTCCGCGTCGTATGCTTCATTCTTGACCAGACAATCGTCGCAAGCGACAAATGTCTGTCTTACGCTCGCATACTCCTTTTCCCAACGGGTACACAGTATCCCGTTGGGACCCATTATACAGTATCTTGCGTGGGGTTTATGACAAGGTGCCCTTCCGGGAGATTGCCACGCTACGCTCGCAATGACATTTTTTATCCTCAACGTGCCGAAGGCACACATCGCGCCGCAGGGCACATCACGTTCCGTGCAACGGAACACATCGTTGAAAAAAGACCAACCCTTGCGAGTTGGTCTTTTTTCTGGTCGGAGTGACGGGATTTGCTCCGCAACCCTACGGGCGCAGGCGTTTTATGCGCCTTTTTTGCGCCGCTAACGCGGTTGACACGCCGGGGACTAAAAACAGCGCACTGTGCTGTTTTCTTAACGTTCCGTTCAAAGCCCTTATTGCGGGCAAATAAAAAACACACAACGCAAATAATGCGTGTGTGTTTTTTATGGTCGGAGTGACGGGATTTGAACCCATGGCCTCATGGTCCCGAACCATGCGCGCTACCATCTGCGCTACACCCCGGTAATACGGCGGTTTTTGCCGTACTGCTATATTATATAATATTTTTTGAAATTTGCAACTGTTTTTTCACACATACATTATCGACAATGCGATTAAAGCCTGTCCTGCGAAATAGGTCGCGAGTTCCAGAACGGACAAAGTACGGTTTGCACGCCATTCTTTGAAGTACACGAACGACAGACACGTGTCGCTGAACAGTAGGAAAAGCGCGCCGATCATCGCAAGTAGCCCGCCGACGGTCTTTTGCACCGCGTACAGATAACATGCGGACACCGCCGTAAACGTTACCGTAAAGGAGTAAAGGGTGATAAGTATGCGCATCCACAGCGGAATTTCAAACTTAAAGACGTACGAGCCGCCAAACGTCAGTATTGCCGCGACCGCCGCGACGATTGCCGTCACGAAATAAAAACCGCTTGTCAGATTGAACGCCGTTGAAAAGGCGACGTGGCCGAGAAGGAACGCGAATAAACCGATGGGGATAAGGCGTTTTCTGTACGTCGGAGTAAGTTCCTTAACGCCAAGGAAAGCGTCGCCGGCATGGCACAAGATAAGCCCGAGAAACAGCGGAACGAAGTAGTTCATATTGCAGGCGGGGTTTTTTGCGAATGCGGTAATTCCGATTATCAGAAAGGACAGCGATGCGATATATTTTGCGACAAGCCCCCAGAAGTTTTTATTGAGCGACCGGAAGCCGAGGCAGAAAGTCGCCGCGATTATGCAGATGCCGAAAAAGAGATATACCATTTTTGATTATGCGTTTGCGAAACGCGCTTTCATACGCAACTCGTGGTTTAAGATGCGTTTTCTGATGCGTAAACTCTTGGGAGTGACTTCCAACAACTCATCGTCGGCGATGAATTCAAGACACTCTTCAAGGGAAAGTTTTTTGACGGGGATAAGGCGCAACGCGTCGTCGCTGCCAGACGCGCGGGTGTTCGTCAGATGTTTTTTCTTGCAGACGTTGACGGTAATATCGCCGAGCGTCGGGGGATAGCCGATGACCTCGCCTTCGTACACTTGTTCGCCGGCGGAGACGAAAAGGATGCCCCTTTCCTGCGCGTTGAACAATCCGTAAGTAACCGCCTCGCCCGTTTCAAAAGCGATAAGGCTTCCCGTTTTACGGCGGGGGAAATCGCCCTTATATGGTTGATATTCAAGGAATATGCTGCTCATTACGCCTTCGCCGCGGGTAAGCGTCAAAAGTTCGCTCTTAAAGCCGAAAAGTCCGCGCGACGGAATATCGAATTCAAGGCGCATTCTGTCGCCGATTGCCTGCATGTGTACGAGATCGCCGCGACGTGCGCCGACCGCGCCCATGACCGAGCCGTTGCAGTCGCCGGGGACGTCGATGACAAGCCTGTCGATAGGTTCAAGCAGAGTGTCGCCTTCCTTTTTGAAAAGGACTTTGGGCGTGGATACCGCAAACTCATAGCCTTCGCGGCGCATTGTTTCGATAAGAATGGAAAGGTGCATTTCGCCGCGTCCGGACACTTTGAAGCTGTCAGTGCTGTCGGTGTCTTCGACGCGCAGGGAAACGTCTTTCAGAAGTTCGGAATAAAGCCTTTCTCTCAGGCGTTGGCTGGTGACGAATTTACCTTCCTTGCCGGCAAAGGGACTGTCGTTTACGGAGAAAGTCATTTGCACGGTGGGGTCGGTAATTTTGACGAACTCGCACGGTTCGGAGTTTTCGGGGCTTGACACGGTGTTGCCGATGTTGATGTTTTCGATGCCCGAAACGCATACGATGTCGCCGACCGCCGCCGATTCGCAGGGAACGCGCTTTAAGCCTTCGATCTGATAAAGGTTGGCGATTTTGCTCTTATAAGGTTGAATGCGGTTGTGCCAGTCGCTGACGACGACGTCGGAGTTTGTCCTTATGACGCCTTGTTCGACGCGGCCGATACCGATACGACCGACGTAGTTGTTGTAGTCGATTGCGGAAATCAGCAGTTTTGCGGGTTTTTGGTCGTCGCCTTCGGGGCAGGGGATATGGCTCAGAATCGTTTCAAAAAGCGGGATAAGGTTTTCGCCTTCCGCGCCTTCGGTAAGGGTGCTTGTGCCTTTTCTGCCGCTGCAATAGACGATGGGGCTGTCCAGCTGTTCGTCGGTGGCGTCAAGGTCAATCAAAAGTCCCAGAACTTCTTCCACGACCTCGTGAATACGCGCGTCGGGACGGTCGATTTTGTTTATGCAGATGATTATTTTAAGCCCGAGCGATAAAGCCTTTGACAAAACGAATCTTGTCTGGGGCATCGGCCCTTCGACGGCGTCGACAAGCAAAAGCACGCCGCTGACCATTTTCAGGACGCGTTCAACCTCACCGCCGAAGTCCGCGTGTCCAGGGGTGTCGATGATGTTGATTTTCACGCCGTTGTAATGGATTGCGGTGTTTTTCGCAAGGATGGTGATGCCGCGTTCGCGTTCAAGGGCGTTGCTGTCCATAACGCGATCTTCAACCTGCTGATTCTCGCGGAAGGTGCCGCCTTGTTTAAGCATTTCGTCAACCAGCGTGGTTTTGCCGTGGTCGACGTGGGCGATAATTGCAACGTTTCTTAAATCTGTTCTTTTCATATTATTATCTCTCGTTTGATTTTTGTATTATATACATATCTTAAAATAATAGCAAGGATATTAACCGCCCGACGCGAATTTTTTTGAAAAAATTAAGTTTTCGGCAAAAGAAAAGGGACGGAAAAACCCGTCCCCGGAATGGATATTCGTTTGTCAGCCGTCGATTTCGTCGGCGTTTGTTTTCATATCGCCCATCCACTTTCTGAAAAAGTTTTTGACCCTGAATGCGACGCACCAGTCGCCCAGCATCGATATGCCGTGTACAAGCAGGAACACGCCCAGAAGTACCGTGAGATATATCGCGCCGCCGACGGGATTGAAGAACGCCAGCATACCGAAAACGATTTCGAATATCGAAGTTATCAGAAGTACCCACCAGTACGGCAGTTTGAGTCTGCCCGCGGCAATCGCCATCGACAATTCCGAAATGCCTTCGTAAATAAACCACATTGCGAAAATGAAGGGCAGGAAACCTGCGACGACGTTTTCGTTTGAAAGCATGATTATGCCGAGAATCGTCGTGATTATGCCGTCCGCAAGAAACGCTCCGCCGCCGAAAAGCCCGACCGTCGTGAAAAACATTGCGATTTCCACGACGCCGATTACGAGCACGATCGCACCGATTACGTATGCGAGCGTCGTAAGCGTGGTGTCAACGGGCAACGCAAAGCACACGATACCCGCGGCAATCATCAGAATACTTGCCAAAAACCATAAAATTGAAGTTGATTTTTTCATATCGTTCACCTCTTTACGACTGCATTATACAACCGATAATTAGCAATGTCAATAGCCGAGTGCTAATTTTTTTCGCAATTATTAAAATTGATTTTTTCTGATAATAAATCTATCAATTTGATTTAATTTCCGTCGTTTAATTTCAGCATGAACGCGCCTTGCTTTGCGTGGCACAGCGGACATTCTTTTGGGGCGGATTCGGCGGTTGTTTCATAGCCGCAGCCCGAGCATTTCCATTTTACCGCTTTCGGGCGTTTATAAAGGGCGGAATCTTTCAACTGCTCGTGCAGGTCAAGAAAGAGTTTTTCGTGGCAGGTTTCAACCTGAATAAGGTTTTCAAAAAGCCCCGCGATATCATTGAATCCTTCCTTTTTCGCGGTTTCCATAAATTCGGGATAGATTTTTTCCGCCTCGTTTTTTTCGTCTTCCGCGGCAAATGCAAGGTTGTCAAGGAGATTCCATTTTTGTTTGAAAGGGAAGCCCGCGGAAATATCGATGTTTTTGATGACTTTTTCGTCGGCGGTTTGCAGGAATGAATAAAGCATGCGTGCATGATTGAATTCTTCGTAAACCACTTTGTCGATGATTTCGGACAACGCGACGTAGCCTTCGTTTCTCGCGCCGTATTCGATGAACATATATCTGACGTGAGCCTGACATTCGCCGGCAAACGCCCGCGCCAGATTTTCGTAAGTTTTGCTGTTTTTCAGATTTTTCATAAATACCTCCGAAAAAAGTATCCGCAAATTTACAAAAAATATACGGTCTTGCTTTCAAAGTATCAAAAGATGTGATATACTAATCGCCGTTATGAGATATTTGTTTTTCGACATAGAGTGCAGCGAAGGTAAAAGTATGTGCAGTTTCGGTTACGTTCTGACCGACGAAAAATTCCGCATACTCGAAAAGGACGATATTCTGATGAACCCCGAGGCGATTTTCCATACGGGCGCCTGGGGCAAGAAAAACAGGGAAGCCTACCCCGGCATCGAAATGGCGTACCCGAAAGAAGTTTTTCTGAAAAGCCCGACTTTCCCCGCGCTGTACGAAAAAATCAAATCGCTTATCGAATATAAGGATCAGACCGTCATCGGGTTTTCGCACAAAAACGACACCGTGTTTCTGGACAACGCCTGCAAGCGTTACAACCTGCCGTCAATAGATTACGACTTCGTGGACGTGCAGACAATTCATAAGGATTACAATAATCTCATAAACCCGTTCAGCACCGAAAAACTTGTGGAAGAACTGAACCTCGACGTCAACAAATACGTCCCGCATAAGAGCGACGATGACGCCGAAGTGTCGATGCTCGTCACCAAAAACTTTTGCGAAAAGCTGGGGCTGTCGCTTAATAAACTTATCGCGCAGTATCCGAACTGCATGGGCGTTCATAAGGCGTATAACACGGTTTATCTTTACAAAACGCGCGCAGAAAGCCTTATTTGTGCAATAAACCGCAACAGTACGTCGGGAAGCAATTTAATGCGCGGCAGTAATTTCAACAAATACAAACACTTTCTGGAAGACTTTATCGCGGATTCTTCGGTTGAAAAATCGTTGTTCGGAAAACACGTCGCAGTGTCCAGAAATTACTTTGACAATCACTTCCGCGAGATGTTGCTTATCGTCGAAAAAGTCCGGGACAGGGGCGGCGTTATGGAATCGCACGTCGGTCGCGCCGATATATTTGCGGGCAACCCATCAAAAGAAGAAGAAAGGGCGATTGAGTCCGCAATACGCCGCGGGAAAAACGTCCTTACCGTCACCGAGGACGACCTTTTCAAAATGCTTTCGATTGATAAAATATAATTGTTTTTTCAACCTTTATCACATATTGAGCATTTTTTTGCGAAATGCTTTTGACAAATGCAAACTCGTATGCTATTATAATTAAGCATCTTTTATGACGCGTTTTCGGTTTAAGGAGAAATACCCAAGAGGCCGAAGGGGCTCCCCTGCTAAGGGAGTAGTACGTGAGGAGCGTAGCCAGGGTTCAAATCCCTGTTTCTCCGCCAATCAAAACCTAAATCGAATACGAAAGTGTTTGGTTTAGGTTTTTCTTTTGCAAAAATTCAGGTTTTATCTGCGTTTTTAGGCTTTTAGAGCGTCAAAGTTGCCGTTTCTTGGGGTTCGTACAGAAGGTTATTTCCTTTCGCTCTACCATCGAAATTCAAGTATTTCAAAGCAAAAACCCGACGTAAGCCTTTTCGGACTTTCAATCGGGTTTTGACATAGATATTAAGTTGTTTCGACTCATTATTGCAAAGCAGCCATATATTTTTTGCGTATACTGTTTTGTCTACGCCAGATTGTCGTGCGGTTGACGTTCAATATTTTGCCTATTTGAAGCATTGTAAATCCTGCCATCAGGATAGAAAGCGTTTCGTACTCTACTGCGGTCAAGTGCATTTTGGATATGAGGCTGTCAAAAGCGGTATAATCATTCTTTTGCTCTTCACCGAGTATTGTTTCGTGTTCGGTTGTAATCTGCTCGTTAAGTTTTGTTGTATTAAGCATGGGGCTTACAAAGTTTTTAGCCAAATATCTGTCGACAACGCTGAAACACGCGTGCTTTATGGTAATTTTTCTGCCCGTTTTGGTGTAGTAAACGTTGTTAAGTCTTTTGCCCATATGCTGGCAAAGGAACAACATTGCTTCTTGCGCAATATCATATCCGTCGGAATAACGGCTCATATCGTCATTTGCACGGTTTATATCTTTTAACAATCCTTTGTAGAGATTATGCAAGTTTTTACCGCCGCGGACTATTATCGTTTTTATAGCACATAAGGCAATCACTTCGCCCAAACGCTGCACATTTTCAGCAGAGATAACTCTATCGTTATCTAAAACGCCTTTTTGAAACTCTTTCATCTTTTTTACCTCCGAAGTATTTTCTTCGCCTTTCGGCAACAACGGAAGTAGCACCGGGAAAAGATTTTTGTTATATCTACTTACATTTTGCAAGACGGAAGTCAACGAAACAGCAAAAAAATATTACGTTATAATTTGTCTACTAAAGTTTTTCTGTAATATTTTTTGCCGTTTACTCCCGTTTTTCTCTGTGCTACAACGGAAAACCGAAAGGAGAAAAATTCGGAAGTTCGGCAAATTAGATAATAAAAAAAGAATGGTCGCCACCAACCATTCTTCGTGTTTCTATATCAGGAGGCGAAAAGCGTTACTTTCCGTTTACCTCCTTTTCCAGATTTTTGCTTAACTTTGTGTATGTGTAATCATACTCATTGTATTTGTAATACCCAAAATTCATGTCAGGCTCTTTTTCTTGAGCCTCCGTGTTGACATATACCAACTCATTGATAAATAAAGCGTTGTCAAGATTATCTCTAATACTTGCGAAGTTAATCGTTTGTGCTTCAAGATACATATCTTGTTTGTCTTTATAATGATTAACTTGATAACAGATATCATATTTGCTAATATACTCCAGGGGGATGAAGTAATTCTTGAAGTAAGTATTCAGCAATATGCATTTATCTAATAGAGCAGAAACGTCCTCTTTCGTTGGCATATTATAATTTATTGCAACGATTCGAGTTTCCGAGTTTCTATAATCCGTGGACATTGAATAAGAAACATTTTCTTCGTCGAGAAACTTTTCTATAAAATCAATCACAGCGGTATTATCAATGTTTTGTAGCCTTATCAAAACAGAGCCAACCCATCTTGGTTTGTTTTGTATACCTTTTAACTTCTTAAAAAATCGTATACCGGAAGCAGAATCGAAGAAATTTACATCTGTATTCGTTTCCTGTTGGGCATTAGCCGTTTTTGTCGCTCTTTTGATTTCGTAATGATTTTCAACTTTAACGATTTCAAATTTTAGTTTATTTGCAACAAAACAAGGGAATTTATCGGCTTTTTCATCGTTTGTTGAAATGTGACAACAAACCAAATTGTAATCAGCCGTTTTTCCGCCTCGACTTTGAGGAAGAACATGATCAACATTCCAACCATATTCGCTATTGCGGTCATTGTAAGCCCCTTTGGCTATTTCACGTCCGGCAAAATCCTTTACTTTAGTTTCCTTGCCAAAGGTTTTACTCCAAAGACGCATTGCTGTTTCTCGATTGAGATCCATAAATTGAGTTTGTTTCTTTGCCATAATAATTATGGAAAGATACTTTTGCCTCCTATGATAAAGTCAATTCAACAAAATCATTGACTAACCATAGGGTGGCCTATTGCTATAAACCTCAAAGGGCAATCCTCATAAATAGCATTACAGAAGATTAGTTAGTCGGCTTTCTTTGAAAGCAGTAGTTTTATTAAATTGCATACTTATTATACAATAAATTTTATATTTTTTCAATATAATTCATATTAACTTTCGTGATTTGTTGTTAAAATGCCATATTTTTTTAACAATGCGACTTATAGCCGCATTGTTAGCCGAAAATCTTTCAAGCCATAATACTTTTTGTTTTGTATCACATACGGCATTTTAACGTTTTTGTCGTAAAAAGAAAAACCCTGACTTTCGTCAAGGTTTATCGTCTTTGGGGTGTTGTAGATAATTATCATTTTGTCGTCATACAACTGAATTTCTTTTATGAAGTAATTTATCAGTTGTAGCGGCTCTTTTTTAAGTGCGGATTTGTAATAGTCTATTATTTGTTCTTTGGAAAGCCTGAACGCCGTTTGAGATTTTTCAATCGTCAATCGCTTTTCGATGTCGGTCAGTTTTTCTTCGAGTTCTCGCATACGTTTCATTACCGTTGCGCTTTGTCCGCCTAATTCTATGGCTTGCATAATGTTATTTATCGTATTCTCGGTTTGGCGTTTCTCTTTTATGAGATTAGTCAGAACCGAGTTTTGTTTTATGCGGTTTTCCTGCACTTGCAGTAAATACGTTGCCATTTTATCTAATATTTCGGGGCGTTGCATTTGTTCGCATACGTTGTCAAGCACATATTTTTCGAGTATTTCTTTTCTTACTTGCGACTTCTTGCAACCGCTTTGGTGTTTTCGTCCTAAACATTTGTAATAACGTATTTTTTGTCCGTTTTTAGCCGTTCCGCATTCCGCAGAAATAGGACTGCCGCAGTAGCCGCATTTAATTTTGTTGCGAAGAATATACACGACTTCAACGCTACGAGTTCCGTATTTGTTGGTTTCGGTCTTTCGTCTTACGTTTTCGTAAATTTCCGTCGGCACGATTTGCGGATACATATTCGTAAAAACTTCATTGCCGTGTCTGTATATACCCGAATACTTTTCGTTTTTGAGTATGTTGTAGACGGTATTTCTCGCAAACTTTTTACCGCGGTTGAAAATACCTCTTTCGGTAAGCGTTTTTATTATGTCTTTAACGTAAACGCCTTGCGCGTATTGGTCATAAATAAACCTTACGACTTCGGCTTTTTCTTCGTCTATCACGACTTTATGATTTTCTACTTTATAGCCGTAAATGATAGTTCCGCCCGTAAAGTTGCCTTTTTGTCTTGTTTCGTTCATTCCGCGCTTTACCTTTTGCGAAAGTTCGGCAGAGTAATATTCGGCATAGCCCTCAATCATACTTTCGAGTATAATCGCCTCGGGGCTGTCGGGAATATATTCGGTTGCGGAAACGACTTTAACGCCGTTGTCTTTTAACGTTTTCTTGTGTTTCGTAGTTTCGTATTTATTACGCGAAAACCTGTCGAATTTGTAAACGAGTACGACATTGAAATCGTGTTTTTTGCTATCTTCTATCATCTGACGGAAATCGGGACGATTGTCGTTCGTACCCGTCATAGCACGGTCTATATAGGTTCTTAAAATGAGTATGTCGTTGTTTTTCGCATACTCGTTGCATACACGGAGTTGTCCCTCTATGGACTGTTCCGTTTGGGTATCGCTCGAATAACGAGCATAAATAACTCCAGTTTTCAAAATTTGTTACTCCTTTAATTTTATTTTTAGATTTGTCTTTCGACGGGAATGGAGAAAACGGAAACGAATTAAAATTGTTTTCATTCGTGGCTTACGGCTTTTCTCGTCAAGGGTTGCACCAAGCAATGCACTTTACCCTTGACGAAAAAGTCGTTTTCGTTTAACCTTTCCCGATCCGAAAGACTAATTAGTTGCAATGCGGCAACTGCGCTATAATTTCTTTGTTTACCTTTCCGAGAATTTCGCCCTCGTTGATACAGGTAAAGTTATCGAAAAGCAACACTTTGCGGTCGTCAATTCCGAACGTGCATATAACATCTTCGTCCAAAACGTCCGAGCGGAAGTAAGTCGGTAATTTCCCGCCATAGACTAAACGCTCGCCGGACTTTTCCATATACTTCGTTATGTATTTCGCCGCCTCCGAAATATCGTCCTGTGTGGCAATGTCTTTGAAATCGTTACGCCCGAATTGTTTCAGAAAATACGTGTTTTGGTATGTCGTTTGCATACGGTGGTTTCGGGTGTCGTAGTCTTTCACTTCTTCGAGTTTTCCTATCATTTTGCCGTCGGGGATATAGAAAATGCCGTGAAAATGTAGTCTGTTTGTATCTTCGCCACGCTCCCATACTCCGACGTATTTCCAACCGTTTCTCGCAACAAGGTGTTTAAGAGTGTTAGACAACTTTTTGCGGAACGTTTCTTCGGTGTGTAGTTCGTTCGAGTAGGTAAATGTTACGAAAAAATTCCAATCTTGCAAACGCAACTTTCGCATAAGCCTTACTTTGCGTTTAATGGCGTTGGTGTTCATTCTCTCGGTGTGTTTCTCGACGAAAGCGTTTAATTCGGCTTTGTCGGCAAAGTCGTCTTGCATAGCGGCTTTTATATGAGCCTTGCGTTCTCGCTTGGGCAACGATTGGCTCTCTTTATATGACGTTTCAAAGCGTTCTTTCGGAGTTTCGGGCGGCGTTACGTCTGCAGTCGATTGTTGTTTCATCGGTTTAACGGCGCGCGTTTTACAGCCTTTTCCGCTCGGAAACGCTCCTTGCGGTATTCCGACGTAATGACCGCCGTCAAAGTAGATTTTCATATTTGCGTAGTTCATAGTTTTACTCCTTGTGATTTAGATTTTTTGTATGGCGAAAGAAAATAAAAAAACGGCAGAATACGAAACACCATACAATTTCATACTCTGCCGTTTACAGTTCGGTTTAATTACAATTCAGTTTAATTCGGTTAGTTTAAGTCATAAATAGATTTCCGTTCAGTTCCTTTCATTTCGTTTATGTTATCGCTTTTTTAGCGTTATTTTCTAATTTAATATTTTTCTATTTACTCGGTTTAGTTTATTTGGTTTTTTTGCGTAACTTTTCGGCTTTTAAGTCAGGTTTCGTTTTTTTTCGGTTTGCGTTTGTTGGTGCAGTTCGACTATCCTTGAAAAGATACTTTCAAAGAAAGAGCGTTTTTCGCCGTCGGTCAACGCCTCTAAATCAGGCTCGCCGACGGCTACGACTTTTAGGTTTGTTTGCAGCATTTTTCCGTCCTCCTTTTTTGAATAAATTTTATTACCCGAACTCGCAAGATTTTTGCGACTTCGAGAAAATAATAGTCTGCAAATACGACAAATTTTGTCGCATTCACAAAAAAGGAATAGAAAAAGGACGTAATACGACCGTAAAATTTCGTACTTCGCCCTTAAAATGCCGCCTCCGACCCTTTTATTCACGGGTGTAATGCTTTTCGCTATCTGTCCTTACGCCGTTTGATAGTTAGTTCGCTCCTGACTTAAAAACTTGGCTTGCTATTCTTGCTATACGCCTTTGACTATTCGATTGCGTTACAACTATAACACGGGAATTTGGCAAACACAAGGACATCGTTGTAACCGAAATGTACCAAAATGTGATGTCGTTGTAACATCTACGATTATATCATACGCCGATGAAAACGCGTGAATGGGTTGAAGTAGGTTTTGCGTGGATTTTTGACGTTTTCAGGGAGTAAAGTCATACTCGAAAGGGACTAAAAAATGGTTTTTGCGGTAGTAAAAAAGGACGGCGTAAAAACACCGCCCGAAACAAAACGCAACCGAAAACACTCGGAAGAAAGAAAAGGCACAAAAACTCAAAATATAGCCGACGAGCGAAGAATTACGGGGCGATTCGCCAAGCGGTTTAGCGGCGAACGCCCCGTTTCGCTCGGCTTTGAGTTGACCTTTTTATCCGAGTTTAAGCGAGTTGTTTGGCGGGTGCTTGACCGCGACGCGAAGCGTCGCGCTTGTATAGTCAAGCACCCGCCAAAGTGCCATTTGAAGTTTTTTGTTCTGTTTCTTTGTTTTTAATCTATAAACTAGCAAAAAAAATCTAATTATTGGTGTCATAATATCTTGATTTTCTGTTAGAAAAAATGTATACTATTCCTAACGAGGTGAAGTGATGAATAGGCCTAACTATCTTGGTGCGATTAAAAATAGGATATTAGATGAAAAAATAGGAGCTGTCTTTGTTGCAGCGGACTTTGCCGATATAACGGACAAAACCACCACAAACGTTGTATTGGCTCGTCTTGAATCAGAAGGGATTATTAGAAGGGTTTTGCGTGGAGTTTACGATAAACCCGAATACAACGAATTCTTAAAAGAATATATTGCACCTATACCGGATAACGTAGCACATGCACTTGCTCGTAATTACGGGTGGACAATCGTTCCGTGCGGCGATACAGCATTGAATTTACTCGGATTGTCAACGCAAGTTCCGGCAACGTGGGTTTACGTCAGTGACGGCACATATAAAGAATACGCCTACGATAACACGATTATTCAATTCAAAAAAACGACAAACAAAGAAGTATCTAAACTTTCATACAAAACAGCACTTACCATTCAGGCGTTGAAAGCACTTGGCAAAGAAAAGATAGACGATGCTGTACTTGATAGTTTGCACAAATTGCTTACAGCAGATGAAAAGCAAACAATGATGTCGGAAGCAAAAACGGCAACGTCTTGGATTTACGAATATATAAGACAAATTTGCAGAGGTTAAAATGCGCAATATTGCAACAATCAACGAAAACGACAGAAAAGCACTTTTTCATAATACCGCCGCCAAAATGGGTATGACTGATGCCATAGTAGAAAAAGATTTTTGGGTTTGCTATATGCTCGATTACCTTTTTCACCGTTCGGCATGGAAAGACAATATTGCATTCAAAGGCGGCACAAGTTTGTCGAAAGCCTACGGACTAATAGAGAGATTTTCGGAAGACATCGATTTAATTCTCGATTGGCGTGTTCTTGGATACGGAATAGACGAGCCGTGGCAAGAAAGAAGTAACACAAAGCAAGATGCTTTTAACAAAGAAGCCAACACTCGTGCCGAAGTCTTTTTGAGGGATGCATTTTTGCCGGCAACGCTTGCTGATTTAACTGCCGAGCTTGGTCAAAATGTCCACTGTTTGATTGACGATAACGATCCTCAAACAATAAAAATCGTCTATCCGAACAGTTTTGCCGATTCGTCGATTTTGCAAGAAATACGACTTGAAATCGGTGCGCTTGCCGCTTGGACTCCAGTAAAAGAAGCGACCGTTACCCCTTATTCGGCACAAATATATGCAAGATTGTTTACGCAACCGTCAACAGAAGTATTGACCGTCTTGCCCGAACGCACATTTTGGGAAAAGGTTACCATTTTGCACAGAGAAGCATTCCGCCCGGAAGATCGCCCGTTCCCTTCAAGGTATTCGCGCCACTACTACGACTTATACAAAATGATGAAGTCACCCGTAAAAGATAATGCGCTTGCTGATAACGATTTGTTGGAACGTGTTGTGAAATTTAAGGACAAGTTTTATCGTTGTCCGTGGGCAAGATACGATCTCGCAAAACGTGGTACAATGAAATTGTTGCCACCCAATTATAATTTGGCAAAACTTCGCTCCGATTACGACCATATGCAAAATATGTTGTTTGGTGAAAAGCCGACATTTGACGAAATTATGAACGCAATGACACAATTGGAAGCAGAGATTAACGGAGCAAGAAAATGACTGACATAGACATAAAAGAAAATAATTTATATCGCTTGGATAGCCGGTTACTCGAAATTTTACTCGTTGATAGAACGACAAAGAAAAATCTTATTTGGGCAACGGATAACTATTCTTCTCGCGGACCGGGATATAAAGCAAGCGATAACATAAATGTTTATGCGATTATCAAACGCAACGGCAGCATTATAAAGCCTCGTGTTGAAAAATCGAAAAAAGAACAAACCGACAGGGTTAAGTCCAAAGCCGAGGTGTTTACACCGTCGTGGATTTGCAATGCGCAAAATAATCTTATCGACAACGCTTGGTTTGAAAGAGAAAACGTGTTTAATACCGAAACTGAAAAGGGCTGGATTGCAAACATGTCTAAAATCGCTTTCCCTGACGGAAAAACTTGGCAAAATTACGTCAAAGAAAATCGTCTTGAAATCACTTGCGGAGAAGCCCCGTACCTCGTAAGTCGTTACGATACCGTTTCAGGTGAAGAAATTCCCATTGCCGAGCGTATAGGATTACTTGATAGAAAACTTCGCGTCGTGTCCGAAAACGTTGATAGCGAACCTGAGTGGCTTGAATGGGCAAAAACCGCTTTCAAAAGTGTATACGGATTCGATTGGCAAGGCGATAACGTGCTTTTAGCTCGTGAAAATTTGTTGCGCACGTTCATTGATTATTACGTCGCAAGATTCGATAATTTTCCGATTATCGAATATTTATTGGAAATCGCCGAAATTGTTTCGTGGAATATTTGGCAAATGGACGGGCTTAAATATGTAATTCCTAACAGTTGCAAGACAATTGACGAAACGGTCTACACACTTTTCGGGGAAGAACGGCACAAGGAAGTATGCGAAGGTTGCAAAACGAACAACCCGCACAAGCATAACGGAAATTATTGTAAAATAAAAGATTGGCAAACAGGCAAAACTATAAAATTTGTTTCGCTTATTAAAGGGGGAAGAAAATGAGTGAGTTCAAATCAACATTTGAGTATAAGCTGATTTATATTTTTCGTATTAACGACGAACAGCATAAAGGGCTGTTGAAAATCGGTGACGCAACGGTGCATACGGACAAATCTGCGGCCGAGTTATTTCCTAATTGCAAGGAACTCAACAAGGCGGCAAAAGATCGTATAAACGAGTACACCAAGACGGCTTCGATAGAGTACGAATTGCTTTATACCGAACTCGCAATAAAAAACATCTCAAACGGCGATATGCCCAAGGCTTTTCGCGATAAAGCCGTGCATAACGTTCTTTTGCGTTCCGGTGTGAAACGTCACGAATTCAAAATAGAAAATGCCGGTAAAGAATGGTTCAAAACTGATCTCGAAACCGTTAAAAAAGCAATTGTTGCCGTAAAAGAAGGTCGTTCTTCACTCAACCCGGACGACGTAACCGAAGACGAATCCCCTATTGTATTTCGTCCCGAACAAGCGAAAGCAATTAAAGATACGATTACACAATTCAAAAAGGGCGATCGTATGCTTTGGAATGCAAAAATGCGTTTCGGCAAAACGCTTTCGGCTCTGCAAGTTGCAAAGCAAATGGGATTTACTAAAACGCTCATCTTTACCCACCGCCCCGTAGTAAGCGATGGTTGGTACGACGATTTCAAAAAGATTTTCCGTGGCACCGACTATGTTTTCGGTTCAAAGACAGTCGGGGAGCCTATTGAAAAACTTGTTGACGGTACAACGCCGTATGTTTATTTTTGCTCTATTCAGGACCTTCGCGGCTCTTCTGCCGTAGGCGGAAAATTTGACAAGAACGAATTTATTTTTCTGATAGACTGGGATTATATCGTCGTTGACGAAGCTCATGAAGGTACACAGACGTCGCTCGGACAAAAGGTATTGGAAGCGGTTCTGGAAGGTTCGTCGTCAAGCAAAAAGCCAAAACTTTTGGAATTGTCAGGAACCCCATTCAATCTTTTAGACAGTTTCAAAGAGGGCGAAATATACACTTGGGACTACATAATGGAACAGCGTGCAAAACGCGATTGGCCGCTTAATCACTTCGGCGATTCCAACCCGTACGAAGAATTACCCAAGCTCGAAATCTTTACATATAATCTTGATAAGTCCATTCCCGGCTACATCGACGTTGCGGACGGAGCATTCAATTTCCGTGAATTTTTCCGTACATGGACTGGGGATATAAGCAAAGATTATAAAACTATGCCGATAGATGCCCATATCGGTGATTTTGTCCATCGCGACGATGTGTTGGCGTTCCTGAATTTACTTACCAAAACGAATACCGGCAATAATTATCCATTTGCGACCGAAGAATATCGCTCCTATTACCGCCACACATTATGGATGGTTCCGGGCGTAAAAGAAGCAAAAGCATTAAGCAAAATGTTGCAATCGCACCCTGTGTTTGGTTCTGGAATGTTTAATATCGTAAATGTAGCAGGCGAAGGAGATGAAGAGCAAGACAGCAGAGATGCACTTCAAGCTGTTAGAAATGCTATCGGCACGGATCCCGACGATCATTATTCGATAACTATCTCTTGCGGACGACTTACTACCGGAGTAACCGTTCCAGAATGGACGGCGGTCTTTATGTTGTCCGGTACGTTTTCTACCTCTGCGGCTAACTATTTGCAGACGATATTCCGTGTTCAGACTCCCGCAAATATCAACGGCCGCATGAAGGAACGCTGTTCCGTATTCGATTTTGCCCCTGACAGAACGCTTAAAATGGTTGCCGAAGCAGGCCACCTTTCATCAAAAACAGGCAACGTCAGCAATGACAGAGTTCTTATGGGCGAATTTTTGAATTTCTGCCCGGTTGTATCGATAGACGGTTCTGAAATGAAGCCGTACAATGTGGACGGTTTGCTTCAACAACTCAAAAAGGCTTATACCGATCGTGTTGTTAAAAACGGATTCGATGACAGGCATATTTACAACGATAATCTTCTTAAACTTGACGATATCGAGTTGAAGGATTTTGAAACGCTTAAAGGTATTATCGGAACAAGCAAACAGTCTGAAAAACCTAAAGATATAGATATTAACGACCAGGGCTTTACCGACGAAGAATACGACGAAATAGTCGTCATTCAAAAGAAACCGCCAAAGGAACGCACGCAGGAAGAAAAAGACAGGCTTGAAGAATTGAGAAAGAAGAAAGATTCCGCACAAAAAGCGATGTCTATTCTTCGCGGTATTTCAATCCGTATTCCTCTGCTTATCTATGGTGCGGATGTGCCGGTTGATCAGGATATAACAATAGATAATTTCGTTGACTTGATCGATGACGTATCATGGGCAGAATTTATGCCTAACGGCGTAACAAAAGCTATTTATCGTAAATTCTCAAAGTATTACGAGCAAGACGTTTTTATCGCCGCCGGTAAGCAAATAAGGAATATGACTCTTGCCGCCGACGAACTTTCGCCGCTCGAACGCGTGCAAAAAATAGCGACGCAATTTACCATGTTCAAGAACCCGGACAAGGAAACAGTTCTTACCCCTTGGCGAGTTGTCAACATGCATATGAGCGACTGTCTGGGCGGTTGGTGTTTCTATAACGAAGATTTTACCGACACTTTGGAAGAGCCTCGTTTTGTAGATCAGGGCGACGTAACAAACGATACGCTTGCAAACGTCAACGCAAACATTTTGGAAATAAACTCAAAGACCGGTTTGTATCCCTTGTACGTTACGTACAGTATTTTCCGTAAGCGTTTGGACGGAATCCCTGTCGAAGAACGCACGATCGAAAAACAATACGAACTGTGGGTAAAAACCGTAGAAGAAAACATTTTCGTCATTTGCAAAACGCCTATGGCAAAGGCAATTACAAAGCGCACGTTGCTGGGCTACCGCAAAGGTAAAGTCAATGCACACGCTTTCGACGATTTAATCAATCAACTTAAAGAAAAACCGCAACAATTCCGCGAAAAAGTCCTCCGTGGTAGCACTTGGGGCAAAAAGGAGTCCGTTATGAAATTCAACGCAGTAGTAGGTAATCCGCCGTATCAATTGAACACTGGAACTTCGACAGCTCAAGCCATTCCAGTATACAATCTGTTTATTCACGAATCAAAAGCCATCCAACCGAATTATATTTCTATTATTTCTCCATCAAGATGGTTTGCTGGCGGCATGGGGCTTGATTCTTTTCGTGAAGAAATGTTAACCGATGATAGGCTACGCAGAATTGTAGATTTTACTAATGCAAAGGAGTTGTTTTCGTCGGCCAGTATTGGCGGCGGAGTAAATTACTTTTTGTGGGATTCTACCTATCATGGCAAATGCTTGTTTACAAATAACCACGATAGCAATAGTTCAACAAGGTATAGAAAACTTAATGAACATGATGTTTTTATTCGATTTAATGAAGCGGTTGGCATAGTTGAAAAAGTGATCGCGTACAAAAATCTTTGCGACTTGATAAGTCCGCTAAGTCCTTTTGGCATCAATTCATCTATTCGCGGAAGGACCAATAAAGAACCAGGTGATTTGGCGCTAATTTCTAGTGGTGGAATAACATATATCACAAGGTCAGATGTGAATTCGGGATTAGAGCAAGTAGACAAATACAATGTTTATATCAGCAAAGTAACATCTGAACATGCTAACGAACCAAATAAAAGCGGACAGTTCAAAGTTTTATCGAGGATTGGAATTCTTTCAAAAGAAGAAGTTTGCACATTTTCTTATTTTATAGTAGGTTCTTTTGATAAGAAAGAAGAAGCCCAAAACCTACTGGCATACTTAAAAACTCAGTTTGCGAGATTTCTCCTCTTTCAGTCGGTGTCATCTATCAATTTGTCGAAGGACAAATTCCGCTTCGTCCCCATTCAAGACTTTACAGACAAGTCGGATATAGATTGGTCAAAGTCCGTTGCCGAAATCGACCAGCAACTTTATGCAAAATACAACCTCGACGAAACCGAAAAAGCCTTTATCGAATCGATGATAAAACCTATGGAGTAAAATATGGATTGGTTAGAAAAATACATATACTATCGGGATATTAAAGAAGTCTGTGACTATATCGATGACGTGCAAAAATTAAGGTATTTATATCGGTCAATGCAATATGATAAAATGCAATATCATATTAGCGATTTAACGCTAAAATACCCTGCAGAAACTGTCATTTGGAATATGGCAAATAACGCCCCGCCACAAACATACAATCAAATTTATCAAAGCACAGAAGCGCTTTTGCAGGCGGTTGGAGTAAAATTGTTGACAGAGAAACTAAAGTCTTAACGTTCATCAAATGCGTATTTAAATAAATGCAATAAAAGGAATCAGCCAAATGATAAAAAATATTACAATTTCAAATATTGCGACAATAAAAAATATCTCCTTTGCTCCATATCAAGTAAATTATATGTTTGGCGGGAATGGATCGGGTAAAACTACCATATCAAAGTATTTGGCTAATTTAGACAACTACACAAATGGAACAATTATATCAGATAGTAATTGTGATATCCTTGTATACAACAAAGATTTTGTAGATTTAAATTTTTCGGATAAAAATGCAATAAAAGGCATATTTACTATTGGTGAAACAGCTGTAGAGGCAACAGAATATATAGAATCAAAAGAGAAAGATAAAAGTAATATTGAAAAAACAATAACTACTTATGGAAATAGTATAGATGCCCTACAAACAGAAATAAATCAACTTTTGTCAGATTACGAGCAGAATTGTTGGAATACTGAAAAACAATTAGGTGAAATGTTTTCCAAAGCATTGGTTGGCTTCCGTGGATCTGCAAAAGCATTTGCACAAAAAGTTCGAGATTCTTATTCCGAACAATTTTTTGATTGCTCTATTGATAGTTTATCGGAAACTTACAAACAAATATACGATAATGATGTACAAGAATATGATTTAATTAAAGACTTTGAATTTAATATTCAAGAATTTGTCAATAATCATCTTCTTTCTCAAAGCATTGTCAAGAGTTCAGAATCAAATTTCTCCAAATTCATTGAATTGTTGGGAAATGTGAACTGGGTCAGCCAGGGATTGAAATACACTATTGACACAGATGTTTGTCCGTTTTGCCAGCAAATAATTCCAGAAGAACGTTTGAATGAAATTAGAGAGCTGTTTGATGAAACATATACAAACTCAATTACTCAATTACAGGAACTAAAAGAGTTATATAAACAAAAGATATCCCATGCTTTTGCCGTTTTGGATGCCATCATATGCAAAATTGAGACAATCCCTTTTTTAGCTATCGAAAACTTCAAAGCTTTAGTAGACAAATTTAAAACAATTGCATCAGAGAACGAAAGTTTAATTTCAAAAAAGATAGATGAACCGGCTTCCAAATATGAATTAAGTGATCCCTATTCAGTAGTAGAAGAATTAAATAATGAAATAGGTAAATTTAACGAATTGATACAAAGCAACAATAAGTTGTCGAAAAATCTAAAGCAAGCGCGAAAAGACTTCTCGTCTCAGCTTTGGAATTATATTGCAAATAACGTTGCATTCAGTTACAGGCAAATTTCTAAAAAACATAAAAGGCAAAAATAATGGCATGCAGGTTTTAATGAATAAAAGGGATGCGGCAAAAGAGTCATTAAAAATTTGTATTTCTGAAATAAATGAAAAACGTTCAAGTGTTGTTTGTATCGATAATACTATCAGCGAAATCAATTCACTTTTGGCTGAATTTGGATTTAAAGGCTTTAAAATCGAGAAAAAAGACGAATTATCCTATCGTCTAATAAGATCAGATGGACAAGAGGTCAAAGAATCATTGAGCGAAGGTGAACACAGATTTATCACTTTTTTATACTTCTATGAATTGATAAAGGGGGCTTTTGACAAAGATCAAACTATAAAGAATAAAATTCTTGTAATTGACGATCCGATTTCAAGCTTGGACAGTAATATTCTATTCATTGTAAGTTATTTAGTTCGAGACATTATTGGTAGGTGTCTAAACGGGTCAAACATAGAGCAAGTATTTGTTTTAACTCATAACATATATTTCCATCAAGAAATATGTTTTAAAGGAATGCGCGGCAACATAAGCAAACTTAAAGAACATTTTTGGATTATAAGAAAAATTAATGAAGAAACACAAATTGCCGGATATGAGGGGAATCAGATACATTCATCATATGAATTATTATGGAATGAATATAAAAACCCAAATACCGATGCCGCTTTAATATGTAACACAATGCGAAGAATTTTAGAACACTATTTTAATGTAATTGGCAATTTGAATTATGAGGAAATAATAGATAATTTTTCCGGACAGGATAAATTGATTTGTAAAACTCTATTATCTTACATTAACGCCGGTTCACACAGAATAGATGATGATTTTCATTTAAGTATAAGCAACGAAATGGTAGATAAATATAAAGGTGTTTTTAAAAAAAATATTCGAAAGCGCCGGCCAACTCGACCATTATAACATGATGATGAGACCTTAACTATTCGATTTACGTTACTAACGCTCCGCCAAACAAAACGGACAAGCAAACTCGCTTGTCCGTTTTGTTTTTCGATACTTAACAACAGGGATTTGAACGAGAGCGTTAAGAAAACGACACGGTGCATCGTGCCGCCTGCGGCGTGAACCCCGGCTCGCCAAAATGTCCGCAAGTGAAGAAAAGAAAAAGGCGAACGGTTTTCGTTTGACGAAAAACGGGGAGGTTGTCCAAATAACGCTCGGAAACGTAAACGGTAAAAAGAACCGCGAGCACCTTTGAGAAGCGAAAACAACGCCTTACGGACATACCGCGACAAATTGACAAAAACGAAGTTTAGTGATAAAATATTTATACCTAAAACAGGAAGGAGCAAACGACAATTATTTTTAATCGGAAGTTTACCCCGCGACGGAGGTAACCGCCTATGAGAAGAATTATCAAAGCGCAATCGGAATAAATTTTATTTCCTTTCACTTTTTTGTTGCAGAAAACCGAAAAAGTCCATGAAAAGCAAGTACGGATTATCTTTTGACAGGAATCTGAAAGAAGAAGAAAAATGAAAAAGTGTCTTGCAATCGACATCGGAGGATCAAAAGTTCTGGTGGGCGGCACGCGGCAAAAGCACAGGGTGCGGTCATTGCGAAAGCCGCGACTCTTCTTGACGTGAACGTATGTTATCTTGGCGGCAGAGTATCTTAAAGCCTTGACCTGTTCAAAGACGAGACATTATCGCAGAAATCAACGATAAACTGTTTCTTCCGATTGATAAAACCGTCAAAATCGAATATTCGGGGCTTGGATACTATGCGTCCTTGTGCGGCGCGGCGGCGGTTGTATACGGTGCGAACAAACAACGAGAATTAAACAAAGGAGAATAAATATGACGAACGAAAAAGAGAAAATTAACCTTTCCGCATTGTTCAGAATCGGCTACGGGCTGTACGTTCTGACCACCAACGACGGAAGAAAAGACAACGGCTGCATCGTAAACAGCGTAATGCAGGTCACAAGCGATCCGTTGAGAGTCGCCGTTTGCGTAAACAAACAGAATTACTCGTGCGGGACGATTCTGGAAACGCGGAAAATGAACGTCAACTGCTTGTCGGTCGACGCGACCTTTGACGTTTTCAAAAGATTCGGTTTCCAAAGCGGCAGAACTGTCGATAAGTTTTTCGGAGAAACGCCGAAAAGGAGCGAAAACGGGCTTGTCGTAATGTCGGAGTTTTGCAACGCGTTCATATCCCTTGCGGTGGAGCAGACAATCGACCTCGGCACGCACGACATGTTCGTTTGTTCCGTCGAAGAAGCGGCGGTGTTTTCCGATCTCGACACGCTGACTTATACGGAATATCAGAAAAACGTAAAGCCGAAGCCCGTCGCGCCAAAGAAGAAATCGTACGTTTGCAAAGTGTGCGGCTACGTTTTCGAGGGCGAAGAACTGCCGCCCGACTTCATTTGTCCGATATGCAAGCACGACGCGTCGGCGTTTGAACTTATGAAATAAATCAAATACAAATAAACCAAAAGGAGAAAGAAAATGAAAAAGTACATTTGCGAAGTATGCGGTTGGGTATATGACGAAGAAAGTTGCAAGGAAAACGGGATTCCGCTTGTGGAGTTTGAAGACTTGCCCGACGATTTCGTCTGTCCCGTATGCGGAGTTGGAAAAGAATTGTTTTCCGAAATAAAATAGGACAAAAATGAAACACAGGAAAAAAACGATAATCCTTCTTCTGACCATGGCGTTGACGTTGTTTTCGTCGGTCGTATTCTCGCCGCCCGCCGTCTCGGAAGCGAATTCCGCGCCGAGAGAAACGAAAGGCTACGATTCAAGCGGGGTTATCGTCAAGACCGAAAACAGCCCGATAGTCGTCGACAAGGAAGATCTGACATTTCATATTTATTCCGCCGACCGATTTATTCCCGTGCAGGAATACGTCAGGCGGGGCATAGTTACAGCCGAATACACTTTCCGCAATCCGACAAATCTGATTGTCGAAACGAGGTGTCTGTTTCCTTTCGGATTCGTTCCGTATGACGAATCGCAGACCGAGGCGGACAAGGAATACTTTAAGGTAAAAACAAACGGAAAAGACGCGGACAAAACAATCCGCCATACTTATAAGGCGGATCCCTTTGCAAAATTCGACCTTGAAGAGGACCTTCGATACTTTTCTGACGACTTTATCGCCGACGATACTCTTTCAACAGATTTGATGGTTTACGAATACGTTTTGGACGTTAAAGGTGCAAACGGAAAATTGCCGACGTACGTCAAGTTTTCGGACAACGTGAAAAACCTTAAATACATAGTGGCGGATAATTACGTCAAGTACGAAAAAAACGGGGACATAACGGAACTTGTCGCATGGCAGGACGGACTTAAAAACGGGCAGCTGACGCTGGCGTTTGTCGGGGAAGACGTTACTGATATCGAAAGCAAATTCAGTTTCTTTGACGACAAGTGGAAAAGCGTCGGGGGAAGCGTCGTCAAAGGGAAGAAAGTCGAGTATAATTTCAAAGATTACGCCCTGAAATTCAGACCGGCGGGAAGCGAAGTCAGCGACGTAGACTGGTACAACGCGACGGTTGCGATGATTAAAAGCATGATGACGACGGTAATCGGAGTGTGGAAACATTCGCTAAGCACGCGTTTGTTCCGATGGTACGATTACACTCTTACGTTCGCGCCGGAAGAAACGCTTGTCAACACTGTATCCGCGCCGCTTTATCCGTCGGCAACCCGCAATTACGTGCCGCCGGTGTATTCGTACACTTATCTTTTAAGTCCCGCGGCGGGCTGGGCAGACTTCAACAACCTTACGATACGGATATATACGGACATGTACTTATTAAGGGGCGAAACGCGAAAGAGCGTGACAAATCCGGACGGCTCGGTTACCATAATTGGGGAAACCGTCGACTTCTTAAAGGACGGCGGGGTTTACGAGGCGCGTTTTGAAAAACTGCCCGACGGCGATCTCACGCTTTTCCTTTGCGCGTCGGAAAATCCCGAAAGGTACAATCCGTCGCTTGGAAAGGTTACCAAAATCATCATAATATTGTCCACGGGCATCGGGTTGATTGTTATCGGGACGATAATACTTGTCGTTACCATCAAAAAACAGAAAACAAAAGGAAAGAAAAGATAAAATCAGGAAAATAGGGAACGCGTACGGCGGATTATTCCTGTTCCGAAACGGGGGCAGGGATTTCCGCGTCGGCGCGTTTTTTGCGTGTGACAAAGAATATGATAATCGCCGCAACGAGCGTCAGCATTTCGGCGGCGGGCGTTGCGAGCCAAAGCCCCGTGATTTTCCAAAGATGTGCGAAAAGATAAGCAAGCGGAATAATCAGCACGACTCCGCGCAGAAGGGTAATGATTTGCGAACATACGCCTTTATCGGACGCCGAAAAGTATGACGAAAATAACAGATTGAACCCCGAAAACAGCGAGGAAATGAAATACAGTTTTATGCCGGTCGTGGCAAGTTTTTGAAGGTCTTCCGCTTTTTCCGTGTTGAAGATTGCCGCGATGCCGTCCGCCGAGAAAAACAGCGCAACGTACAGGACGGCGGCGGTCGCGCCGATTGTAATCAGGGCATATTTCAGCACCTGTCGTATCCGCGCGAAATCGTGCTGTCCGTATGAAAAACTGATTATAGGCTGGGTGCCCGCCGAAATCCCGTTGAAAATCGCGTTTATCACGTAAAACACGTTGACGACGATGGCGAACGCCGCAACCGCCGTATCCCCGCCAAGCGACTTGAACAACTTATTGATGAGCATCATCACGAGTCCGAAGCCGAACTCCGCAATGAACGAAGCAAGTCCCAACGAGATTATCTCGCCGAACACGCGAAGAGATAGTTTCGTCTTTTCAAGACGGAACGTGTTTTTCTTTCGGAAGAAGAAAATCATCAGAATAAGCATGCTGATTACGGGCGAAATGCCTGTCGCAAGGGCGGCGCCGAGCATGCCGAGTTTGCATGGGAAAATAAAAACGTAGTCGAAAACGATGTTGAAAAGGTTGCCGAGAAGCGACGCGGTCATCGCAAGTCTGGGCGCGCCGTCGTTGCGGATGAAGTTTTGCAGAACGTTGTTGAACATAAAAAAGGGAGCAAAGCAAAGTATAATCTGCACGTAGGTTTTGCTCCCTGAAAACGTTTTGCCGTCCGCGCCGAGAAGCGACGCCACGGGACCGCTTAAAAACGCGCCGAGAAGCACGAATACGACCGCAAAACACGCGACGACAAAAACGGTGTGAGTGAACACTCTGTTTGCGCTTTTGACGTCCCCCGCTCCTTTGTATATGGCGAATTTCGTGCTTCCGCCGATGCCGAACATAAGACCGATTGAAAAAACGATACTGAACGAAGGCATTGCCAGATTCAACGAGGCAAGCCCGGTTTTCCCGAGACTCAAAGAAATGAAAAACGTGTCCGCCAGAATATAGCAGGACAGCCCGATCATGGCAATCACGTTTGCCGACACGTATTTAAAAAATTCTTTCAAAGTCTGGTTTTTCATTTTTTCTCCACAAATAAAAAAGCGCCAGGTTGCATCTTCAAAGGCCTAACGATGCAATTTGACGCGCTCACCCGGCGGCGAGATTATTCATTTGATTGCATTATATAGAAGTAAACGGCGGTTGTCAACGAGATTTTGCCGAAACTTTTGAAAGACCGCTGCCGTGAAAATGCCGCGAAAAATGAATAAATTATTTTCAACCGTTGTAAATAAGGATTTTTCGTGGTAAAATATCTTTGATTGAAAATATTAAGGAGTTAATATGAAAGTTTGCATTTACGGAGCGGGTTCGCTCGGAACGGTACTTGGAGCATACGTCGCGAAAAGTGGCGAGGAAATCGACCTTGTCAACAGGAACAAAGCGCACGTCGCCGCGTTGAAAGAGAACGGCGCGACAATCACGGGGACAGCGAATTTTAACATGAAAGTCAACGCGATGCTGCCCGAAGAAATGAAGGAAAAATATGATATTATTTTCCTTATGACAAAACAGCTCAACAACAAAGAAGTCGTGAAAATGCTCACAAACTTTTTGGCGGGCGACGGTGTAATCTGTACGATGCAAAACGGTCTTCCGGAACACAGCGTGTCCGAAATAATCGGCGAAGACAGGACGTATGGTTGTGCAATCGGCTGGGGCGCGCAAATGACCGCTCCCGGTGTCAGCGAACTCACGTCGGAACCCGACGCTTTGGTTTTCGCGCTCGGCGCACTCAATAAAAAAGCGCAGGAAGACAAGCATTTCAAGGAAATCGTCCGTATACTGTCCATTATGGGTAAGGTCGAGGTTGAAGACAATTTCATAGGGGTAAGGTGGTCAAAACTTCTCGTAAACTCCGCATTCAGCGGAATGTCGGCGGTGCTCGGCTGCAATTTCGGAGAGGTCGCGGACAACAAAAAAAGCAGACTTTGCGCGCAACGCATCATAAAAGAAATCATCGACTCAACCCGCGCGGGCGGCATTCATATTGAGCCGATTCAGGGCAAAGACGTCGTAAAACTTTTGGATTACAACAACTCGATTAAACAAAAAATCTCGTTTGCGATAATTCCCGTCGCAATCAAAAAACACCGCCTTATCCGCGCAAGTATGTTGCAGGATATCGAAAAGGGCAAACCTTGCGAGGTCGAGGCAATCAACGGCGTCGTGAGCGAGTACGGAAGAAAGGTCGGCGTGCCGACTCCCGTCAACGACAGGGCGGTCGAAATAATCCGCGGCATCGAAGAAGGCAAGTACAAACCGTCTTTCGACAACCTGAAACTCTTCGACGACGTTCTTAAAAAGAAGTAACCTCAAAGTCAAAAAACAACAAACAAAACCGTCCGGACGCGGGCGGTTTTTTGATGAAGAAAAGGAACAAATGTGTTGAAAAAGGCGCGGGTGATAGGATTTTTCGGTTTTCTACCAAATCTTTACAATCACAAAAAATCGTGCAAATACTTTACATTCCCGAATTTCCGTATTATTATTCATAGTGTAAGCAAAAATATATTAAAAATATTATATTAAAGATATATTGAAAATGCGGCAATTTCGGACGGAAAATCCGATAATTCTTGCAAAAGAGTACGTATCAAAAACACCCGAATTTTACAAAAAAGGTTTTAACGACGCGAAAATTTTGAAGCCCTGCCGCGCGCAGTATTTATCGTATGTGCAAGGAAGGGCGACGAAAAGCCGCGCTCGAAACGAAATTTATAAAACAAATTTTCAAAGGAGAAAACAGCAATGGCAGAGATGAGTAAAGCCTACACACCGGAGTTTATGGGCGATCCCAATCCGCGTGAAAAAATTCTCAAACTCGCAAGAAAGATCACCGACTGCGTCGACCATAAGATTCTGGGCGTCACGGTAAACGATCCCGAATACTGGGGACTTGCCTGCGTGGTTACCGACGAAATGGCGGACGTCGCGCTGAAAATGAAAGTGCGTCATCACTACACGTTTGAAGACCTTCTTGCAAAGAATCCCGAACTCGGGAAAGAAAAGCTTCAGAAGTTGCTTGACGACATGAGCAGAATCGGTATTCTGGAATACGATTACGGCGACAATTACGACCACAACGGTCCCATTAAGGGCGCAAAGAAAATCCGTCGTTATACGTTACCGATGTTCGTTCCCGGTTCTGCGGAATTCACGAACATGATAAAGAAGCAGCTTGACGATCATCCGGAACTCGCGATGTTCTTCGAGCGTATGACGTATCTTCCCCTGACAATGGTCACGCCTATGGTTCCCCCGGGAGGCGCGGGAATCGGTATGCACGTTATCCCCGTCGAGAAAGCAATCGAGATGGAAAACGGCACAATGGATATCGAGCATATTTCGTATTGGCTCAAAAAGTACGAAGGTCACCTTGGCGTAGGCATTTGTTCGTGCCGTTACGGTAGGGCGAAACTGGGCGAAGGTTGCGGCGACAGCTGTGAAGAATGGTGCATCGGTATCGGCGATATGGCGGATTACTGCCGCGAAACGGGCAAAGGCCGCGATATCACTTACGACGAGGCAATGCAAATTCTGAAAAACGCCGAAAAGAACGGTTTCGTACATCAGATCACGAATATCGACGGCGAAAACAAGATTTTCGCAATCTGCAACTGCAACGTCAATATCTGCAACGCTCTGCGTACGTCGCAACTTTTCAACACGCCTAATATGTCCAGAAGCGCGTACGTCGCGAGGGTTGAAAAAGACAAATGCGTGGCGTGCGGCAAGTGCGTGGAATACTGCCCCGCCGGCGCGGTAAAACTCGGACAAAAACTTTGCACGAAACAGGGCGAAATCAAATATCCGAAGCACGAACTCCCCGACAATCTCAGCTGGGGACCCGACAAGTGGGACGAAGATTACCGCGACAACAACCGCATCAACTGCTACGAAACGGGTACGTCGCCTTGTAAGGTTGCATGTCCCGCTCACATCGCGGTTCAGGGCTACATAAGAAAAGCCAAAGAAGGCAAGTACAGGGAAGCGTTGGAACTTATCAAAAAGGACAATCCGTTCCCCGCAATCTGCGGACGCGTCTGCAATAAGCGTTGCGAAGCCGCCTGCACAAGGGGCACTATCGACGAAGCCGTTGCAATCGACGACATCAAGAAGTTCATCGCGGAACAAGACCTGCACGCGGAAACGAGATTCGTTCCCGAAGTCGTCATTCCGTCGAACGTCGATAAGCAATGGTCCGAAAAAATCGCAATTATCGGCGCAGGCCCTGCGGGACTTTCCTGTGCATACTATCTTGCGACGAAAGGATACAAGCCCACCGTGTTTGAAAAGAACGCGCGTCCCGGCGGAATGCTCACTTACGGTATTCCTTCCTATAAACTCGAAAAGGACGTCATTGAGGCTGAAATCGACGTACTGCGCGAACTCGGCGTCGAAATTAAATGCGGCGTGAACGTCGGCACCGACGTCACCATCGACGAACTCAGAAAACAAGGCTACAAGGCGTTTTACGTTGCAATCGGCTGCCAGGGCGGCAGACTACCCGGCATACCCGGCGAAGACGCGATCGGCACGGATATGGCTGTATCGTTCCTGCACGACGCAACCGAAAACCACGACAGAAAACTTGTCGGCAAGACGGTTGTCATCGGCGGCGGCAACGTTGCGGTGGACTGCGCTCGCACGGCTGTCAGATTCGGCTCCGATAACGTCGGCATGTACTGCCTCGAATCGCGCGAAACAATGCCCGCGTCCGTAAACGAAATCAAAGAAACGCTGGAAGACGGCATCTCGATCAACAACGGTTGGGGTCCCAAAGAGATTCTGAAAGACGAAAAAGGCAACGTTAAAGCGGTCGTGTTCAAGAAATGCCTGTCGGTCATCGACCCGAAGACAAATCGCTTCAACCCGCAATACGACGAAAACGACACGATTACGGTCGAGGCGCAACACGTTATCTTCGCAATCGGTCAGTCCGTTGTCTGGAACGACTTGCTGAAAGGCACGAAGGTTGAGTTCCATCACGGTAATTATCCCGTTGCGGATTCTCTGACTTATCAGACGGCGGAACCCGACATTTTCGTCGGCGGCGACGTGTACAGCGGACCGAAATTCGCAATCGACGCAATCGAAGCGGGAAAGAACGCGGCAGTATCGCTGCATCGTTTCGTACAGCCCGGCACGAGCATGACCATCGGCCGCAACAGAAGACAGTTTGTCGAGCTTGACAAAGACAACATCGTCATCGACAGCTACGATACGGCAGGCAGACAGGAAGCGAAAGAACTCGACGGCGACAAGCACTCCTTCCGCGATCTGCACGGCACTCTCACCGAAGAACAGGTCAGGATCGAAGCGTCAAGGTGCCTGGGCTGCGGCGCGAGCATCGTCGACGAAAACAAATGTATCGGTTGCGGTATCTGCACCACTAAGTGCGAATTCGACGCAATCCATCTGCATCGCGAACATCCCGAATGCTCCAAGATGAGCAGAAGCGAAGATAAGTTCAAGGAGATTTTACCGTACGCCATAAAACGCGGTATGAAAATCGCTTTCGGCAAGAAAACGCCCGAAGAAAAGGCTTCGCAAAAACGCCATAAGGCTGCGAAAAAAGCGGCAAAACAAGCCAAAAAGGATAAGTAATTTATGCACGAACTCGGGGTGGTCTTCCATATCGCGGACATAGTGCGCGACGTCGCGGTCGAAAACAAGGCGACGAAAGTCCAAAAAGTCGTCATGCAAATCGGCGAAGTATCGACGGTCGTCAACGACCAGCTTATCGACTGCTGGAACTGGAACGCAAATCGTACGGAACTTCTGAAAGGTTGCGTGCTGGAAATCGAACCGGTGAAAGCCGTGACGTACTGCGAAGACTGCAAGAAAGAATACGAAACGGTCAAATACGGCAAAATCTGCCCGTATTGCAAAAGCGAAAGGACTTATCTTTTGAGGGGCAACGAAGTCATGATAAAAGAAATCGTCGTGGAATAAGCGACGAAAATCAAAAAACCATCGGGTTTTCCCGATGGTTTTTCTTTGTGCTTTTATTCTTCTTTTTCCTTTTCCTGTTCGTCGAAAAACGCGACGATGCGTTTCCTTACGTCACGCGGGATTTTTCTGTAATAAATCCTGTTAAAAAAGTTTACGGGGTGCAGCGACACGAAAAGCCTTGTGAAGAACGCGGCGGCGGAATTTCCCTTGATTTCGATATCGGCGGCGGACGTTATCGGCAGCGATTCGTCAAGACCGTTTATGGGGCAAGTGCGCCCGAGATTTACCGTGATTTCCTTTGTTTCGCCGGGGACAAGGTCAAAGAAGTTGTCCGAAAACTTTGCGCCGTTAATGTTGTTTTTGATGAACACGCCGCGCGCAAACACGTCCGTTGAAAGTGTGATTTTAAGCACGCCGTCGCGGATAAAGTCGTATTCTCTTTTGATGACGGGATGCGGAAGACGCGCGCATTTTTCCCGTCTTACAAGCCTTGTGTCGGTATATTTTCCGTCTTCCGTTTCAAGTTCCGCATAAGCAAAACACCTTAAACGTTTGTTCTGATTTCTCACGATTGCCATACCTTGTGCAAGTTGCATTTTGCTTTCTCCGGCGACAAGTGTGATGTCGCTATGTTTCTCAACAAGCACTTCACCGTCGTAATTGCACACCTTAAACGTGAGTTTTGCCGAAATATCCTTATTTGTGTCATTGAAAGTGTGGACGTAAAAGCCACCGTCCACGGTGTCGATATTGACTGCGACGGGCGCGTAATAACGCCTTAAATAATACCCCGCCGCTTTAAGGCTTTCGTCAAAATCTCTTACCGACCAGCTGAGCCCCTCGAACACGTCGTTGAGTTGCCAGACGATAGTGCCGTTCACGGTGGGCTTATTGCGCCTGAAATGCAACACCCCTTCGCGAAGACCTTCCGCCTGTGCGATTTGCGAGGCGTAAACCCAGCCCGAAATATCTTTCGGCGCGTTGAACCTTTCAAGGGTATAATACTTGATTTTGCCGACGCCTGCTTGTGAAAAGTCGCGGGCTTTCAGTTTTTTGGAATTTATATTTTCGTCGTCGCCGAGAATTTTTTTCATGCTGTTTTCGGACGGCAGACTCATCATGCCGAATTCGCTTGCAAAACGCGGCAGACGTTTTTTGAAATAAGTCGCGGGCTTCATACCGTGCCACACTGCCCAGATATGCGCGTCGCCGACGTTGTCCGCGGCGTATCCGAACATATACGACACGCCCGACGGGCTGCCGGGGATATACGCTACGTCGGAATTTTCTTGCACGATTTTTTTCAGGTCGTAATAGAAAAACGGTTCCGCCGCGTCGATATAGCGCGAGAAAAACATCCAGTTGACGGACATCGCCTCAATCTCGTTATTGCCGCAGAACAGTGCAAGCGACGGGTGGAAGTGCAGACGTTTCACCTGATATTCCGCTTCCTTTTTTACGTTTTCCATAAACGCGGGCAGGAAAAGGGGATATCCCTGACACGCAAACGGGAAGTCCTGCCACACAAGGATACCGCGCTTGTCGCACTCGTCATAGAAAAACTCGTTTTCGTATCCGCTCCCGCCGAATATTCTTATCATATTCATATTCATAAATTCGACGTCGGAAAGCAAGCGGCGGCATTTTTCCCTGTCGAAAACGTCCGTGACGTCGGGCGGGACGTAATTCGCGCCTTTTATGAAAAGGGGCACGCCGTTTAACGTAAAGCGGAAGTTTTTGCCGATTTCGTCGGGGCTGTTGTCGAAAACAAGGTCGCGAAGACCGATTTTCACGATTTTGCCGTCGACGATTTCGTCGCCGCGGCTCAGACTTACCACGACTTCGTACAAAGGTTGTTCGGGCTTATCCGACAAATCTCTTGTCCACCAAAGCTTAGGGTTTTTGATTTCGATATCCGCCTTGAACAAGCCGTTTTTGATTTCGATGCCTTTTGCGTTGAACTCCGACTTATCGGGGGACAGCACCGAAAAGAAGGTTGAAAAATCGTCCGTCGTATTGTATCTTTCGACGCGTGCCGTCATCGACAGCGTTACCGCGCCGTCCGAGTTGTGTTTTTGCGATATTCTGAAATCGGAAATTTCCGCGCCGCACGCCGTTTCGAGATACACGTCTTCGCGGATGCCCGACGCGGGGGCAAAGGGCGCAAAGTCCCAGCCGAAGTGAAAGGCGGGTTTTCTTATATGCACGTCGCCCGAAAGTCCGTTGAGATTTTTCGGCGTTTTGATGAGTTTGGTTGCGCCGACGACGAAAGCAACCGGCCCGCAGATTCTTACTTCCAGCACGTTTTCGCCCGGCTTTAACAGCGATTTCACGTCGCGGCGGAAAGGCAGAAACGCGTTTTCGGAATGGTCGACCTCCCGGTCGTTCAGAACGACGAAAGCGAGCGTGTCGATTTTGTTCAGCACAAGGAAAACCTTGTCGGCTTTCAAAAAGTCCTCGCTCACATTGAAAGTTTTCCGATAAATCCAGTCGTCCGTGCCCGCGCGGAAAAACCATTCGTTATCGCGCGTGTTTTCGGGCGAGACGTCCACAAGGGGGTTTTTCATGCGGTCAAGGCGGATAAGATCCAGAAAGTTCGTGCCGGGGACAACCGCGTCAAAAAAGCTCGCGTCCCTTGACGACTTGAATTGCCATTTTCCGTTCAGATCGAGTTTCATAAAGTAATGTTGCCTTTTTTTCGTAGGTGATAAACAGATTATACGACGATTTTCGGGGCGTTGTCAATGCGTGCCGAACAAGGTTTGTATTATTTTTTCCCGGCAGTCGAAAAGTCTTGTAAAGTGCAACAACTTAAAATTATTGACAAATCGTTTTGATACATATTGCCCGTAATAAGCGCAAAGATTACCAACAACTATGCACAAATAATGAATATTCCGACAAGTGTCGTTAAAATTAGTTTCCTAAACAATGCCTACAATACCGAGTTCCGCTATATGGGGACGAAAGCCGAATGGGCAAAAGTGAGCATTGCAGAAAAACCGAAAAAAGCAATCGTCGTAAAATGCACCGACGGCGAAATCACGGTCGAGAAGAGCGCAGACAACTGACAAAGAATGTTTGTTAAGCGGTGTCCCTTCCGGGAGATTCCCTCGCTACGCTCGGAATGACGTGCAAATTGCCATCCTGAGGAGTGTCAACAAAGCGCATGTTGCGCGAAAACCACGTTGCTTTCGCAACAATAAAACAAAACCCCGAATTGCTTCGGGGTTTTTCATTGTTTTTTGATTATTCCTTGTCGGCGCGTTGCGCTTTGAGTTCGTCAAGAATTGCCGAAAGAAGTTCCTGCGTTTTGTCGGGAGCGGGTTCAACGGGCGCGATTTCAACGGGAGCGGGTTCTGCGGGGGCTTCTTCTGCGACCGCGACTTCTGCGGGGGCTTCCGTCGTTTCGGCATCGCCGTTCTTTTTCGTTACTTTTTGTGCAAGTTGTTCCAGTCTTGCTTTTTCTTTTCCGCCGATTTCGCGCGCCTTATTGATTGCTTTCACGATAAGGAAGAGTACAAGCGCGGTGAGAAGGAAAGTAACGATTGCGGAAATAACCGCGCCGAAGTCCATAATGACCGCTTCTTTTACGACTGCGCCTGTCGTCGCGTCGATGACGGGATCTCTCAGGACGACTTGAAGGCTCTTGCCGTCTTGTCCCAAAGGAATCATATTGATAAGGGGTTGAAGTATACCTTTGACAAGCGAGTTTACGATTGCGGTGAACGCGCTGCCGATAATCATACCTACTGCAAGGTCAAGGGCGCTGCCACGATTGATGAACGCCTTGAATTCCTGCCAAAGTTTGAATTCGTGTTTCTTTTTCATAAAGTGTGCTCCATAACTTGATTTTCGAGAGATAATATAGCACACTGCGAATAAGTTTGCAAGTATATGATTAAAAATAATTATATAATTATATAAGTGACAGATTTAAGCCGTACGACCGACAAAACCCGCAAAACCCGCCAAATCTTGACAGCGCGCCGCACGGGTGATAAAATATATACAACAATATTTTCGGAGAAGACTATGTATCATATTATTATAAATCCCGTCGGCGGCAAGGGAGAAAGCCAGAAAGCGCTGCAAACGGTCAAAAAATTGTTGGATGCCAAAAAAGTGCCGTATATCGTGCATGAAACGCAACACGCGCGCCACGCAACCGAAATCGCAAGGGAACTTTCGCATGAGCCCGACACAAAAATCATCGCAATGGGCGGCGACGGCTCCTTCCACGAGGTGCTTTGCGGCATTGAAAACTTTGAAAACGTTACGCTCGGGCTTATCGCGTGCGGCAGCGGCAACGACTTTATCAAAAAGTCGGGACACCCCAAAGACGTCGAAAAAGCCCTTGACGTGATTCTGAAAGGCAACGTCGGTTACGTCGACTATATGGACCTCGGCACGACAAGGTGTTTGAACGTCGCGGGCGGCGGCATGGACGTGGACGTTCTTGTGAAATATGCCTCCGTCAAAAAACTGAAAGGCAGCGCGGCGTATAATTACGCCTTGATTTACACCCTGTTACATACCCGCTTCCACAAACTCCGCCTGATTGTCGACGGAAAAACGATGGATAAAAGCGTGTTTATGATCGGAATCGGCAACGGCGGCTTTATCGGCGGCGGATTACCAATTTGTCCGCACGCGGAAGTGTCGGACGGGAAACTTGACGTCGTTATCGTCAACGAAATGAAAAAAAGACGGATTCCGCCGATGCTCCTGAAATTTTTGAAAGGCAGACACGTCGAGGACAAAACCGTTGAAGAATTCCGCACCGACCGCGTCATTATCGAGGCTCTGGACGACAGCCGGTTTGAACTTGACGGCGAGATTATCGAGGACAGATACCTTGACATAAAAGTCGTGCCGAACAAACTGAAAATGTTTATGTAACAAAAAATCAAATTTTTACCACAAAAAAAGCACTTCGTAAAGAAGTGCTTTTTGTTTGGAGTTTCAAGATTAAATGCGCGTGGTTTTGTCTTCGCCGATACCGACCATGCCGTCGACGGTGTATTTTTTGCCGTTCGTGTCGGTGACGTAGCCGTAGATCTTGCCGTAAGGCAGGGCGTAATAAACAGCCACGGGAATGGGCATATAAAACACGTTGTCGATTTTGAAAGTGATATCGACAAGCCCTTGTCCCGCCTCGTCGCGGATATGCCATTCGTTCGCTTTCTTTTTGCCGTCTTTATGGGTGAATACCACGGGCGGCATCGGGAAAGATTTGCCTTCCAGCCATATTACGTTTTCGTTGTAATTGACCTGATCGACCGATTGGTTTCTCGTCAGGTTGAAAGCAAAGAACTTCTGTTCGCCGTCGATTTCGGTCTTGCCCATCGTGGTGAGCCAGTCGTAGTGCGAGAAGAAGGGATAATATCCTTTGTGGTCGTCGATGATACCGACCGAGCGCTCGTTGGTTTTATAGGTTTTGCCGTTTAATGTAATCGTACCCGTCGCCTTGAAGAAATCTTTTTCGCTGTAAAGGGGGTTTCTGAACGAGCCGTCCTTGTTTTTCATAAGGGGCATAACGCCGTTGGCAAGGGGCGAAAGACGTTCAAACGAAATGTCGATTGCAAACTCGCCGGATTTGCCTTTGGTATGACCGACGCATTGCGCTTTGCCGTTTGCGAAATCGTTGATAATCTTATATTCGCTCTTTTTGGTTTTGCAGTAGCAGTTGTCGGACAAAAGTTGTTTTGCGACCTTCGCGCGTTTCACGGGCACGAGATTGCGCCAGGCATAAATTTTGTTGTCGGCGTTGTTGTGCCATACGAAAATGGAAAAACCGATGGGACCCATGTTGTAGCACGCGCTGATGAGAGAGCCTTCGTCCATGTTGACTTCAAACGCTTCCCACTCGATAAGGCGCATGCGTTTGATAAACGACGGCGTCTTCATAAAGAAAGGTTTTTTGCAATCCAGAAGGTTTAAGTCCTGAAAAGGCTCGCTGAACGTGCCGTAATGCGCGACGCCGTTTTCAACGATATGCGCGGGCGTCGTGACGGGCGTGCGTTTTTCGCCGATGCTTTTTGCAAAGTTACTCATAATAAAACTCCTTATCAAAAAAGATTTTGTATTTTTTATCCGTAATTTAGTATATTGATGTTATCACACGCGCGTGAAAAAAGCAAGGTTTTTTGCCATTATTCGCGCGGCGCGCGTTTGGTTTTTCCGAAAAGTATGACGGCGCGTTCCGACGATTTTTTGATTTCTTCGGGACTGACGCCTTTCGCCTCCGCCAGGATTTTCACGACCGTCGGGCCACAAAAGCCGCCCTGACATCTGCCCATACCGGGGCGGCACCTGCGCTTAATCGCGTCAAGGGTATATACGGGCAGCGGACTGTCCAGCACGTCCAGAATTTCGCCTTTCGACACTTCTTCGCAGCGGCAGACGATTTCGCCGTACGCAGGGTTTTGTTTTATCAGCGCGTCGCGCTCGCTTTCCGACATTTCTTTCGGGTGAGGGTGCTTTTTCCTTACCGGGTTGAAGGAAGCGTTCTTTTCAACCGCCTTGAATTTCGACACGTATTCGACCGCCCATTTCGCAAGGTCGACGGCGATTGCGGGCGCGGCGGTCGCGCCGGGCGATTGTACCCCCGCCGCTTCCAGAATATTTTCGGTGAAAATACCTTTTCTTACCTGAAAATCTTCTTCGTAGGTCGGCGAGCGCACTCCCGAAAAGTATGCGATGACGTCGGACGGCTTTATATTTTCGGCGACTTTCATTTGCTCGTTTATGATAAAGTCCATGGTTTCTTTGTCGGTTGTGACGTCTTCGCGGTCGGGCGTTTCAAGGACGTTCGGTCCTATTATCATATTTTTGTCGACTGTGTGAATGACGGCGATACCCTTGCTCGTGTTTTCGTGCGACAGGGCGAATTTCGTCATATCGATGCGTTTTTTCAGCGACAGTTTTTCGTCGGACAAAACGGTTATCGGCGACTTGACTTCCGTCGTGTTGATGTATTTCCCGACTTTTTTGTCAAGGATTATGTCCGTGCCTTTTCTCGGGTGAATGGTAAAGGTTCTGTCGCCCGCCATATCGGCGATGACGTCGGTATAAACGCCGGCGCAGTTTACGACGATCGTCGGGTGCAGCGTGCCGCGGTTGGTTTTCACGGCGGTGATTTTGCCGTTTTCGACGTCCATGCCCGAAACCATCGTGTTCAGCGCGATTTTTGCGCCGTTTTCAAGGGCGTTTTCCATAAGGGCGACGCACATTTTATAAGGCGACGTGAATCCGCCCGTGGGCATATACAGCGCGCCCGTTGCCCACGACGGGGCGTAAGGCTCGATTTTCAGCAGTCCTTTTCTGTCGACGTATCTGACGCCCGGTATTTTCAGCCGTTTGGAGTTAAGCACAAGAAGGCGGGGAAGAAGTTGCTCCCACTTTTTCGCGATGAGCAAAAGATGCCCGAGCCTTTCAAACGGGACGTCAAGGTCGCGCGCAAGGCCGGTGTACATTTGGTTTCCGACGTAGTTATACTTGTGTTTTTGCGACGACGGGGAATAGTTTATGCCGACGTGCACCGCGCCGCCGTTTCGTGAGGACTGTCCCGCCGCGACGTCCGCGCCTTTTTCGACGACAAGTACGTCAAGGTTATATTTTGAAAGTTCCCTTGCGGTTGCCGCGCCGACAAGCCCCGCGCCGATAATCAGAACGTCGGGGGAAAGTCCGTCCAGAGCGTTGTCGGTAATCGGGGGAACGTATTGCTTTTGTACAAAGCCTTTCAGTTTCACGTCGTTGACGACGCCGATATATTTTTTGTCGACGGCGATGCGACCTGCCTTTACGACGGTGTTCCAGTCGTCGACTTCGCCGGATAGGTAAATGCAACCGTTTTTCTCTTCGGCGGTAATTCTGTCGTCAAGTTCTTTCAGTTTTTTGACTTTTTTCTCAAAATCGCTCATTTTATGTTTTTGATTTCCGCTTTTATTTTATTTTGCAAAAGTTCGCGCTCGGACGCGATGTCCCAAATGCCCAAACGCAGAACGTACGCGACGACGTTCCACGGCTTATGACTGTCCTTTGTGAAGCCTTTGTTCATCTTTACGTAGTTTTTGATAAATCCGTTGTAAATGAACACGCGGACGGTACTCATAAGGAATATTTTGAGTTTGGAGCTGCCGGGGAAAAGTTCCGCGTCGTGGAACAAAAAGTGCATCATCGCAAGTTCCGCCTCGGGACGGCCTTTGCAGGCGGTCATCCAGTCGATGACCTGATATTTGTCGCCGTCGCACATAATGTTGTCGGTGTGGAAATCGAGGTGGATTATGTTGTCGGCTTCGGGCAGGGCGGAAATATAGTTTTTAAGTTTTTCGGATTCTTCTGCCGAAAGAAAAGTAAAAAGCCCGTTGTCAAGGGTTTCGAGCGCGACTTGTCGGACGTCGCGGAGTTTGTCGGAGTGCGCGGAATGAACATGAGTGTGAAGCGCGGCGATGATTTTCCCGGCCGTAAACAAAATCGCGGGGTTTTTCATCGGCATGTTCGTCAGGGATTCGCCGTAAAGTTTTTTGAAAACGAGCCCTTGTCTTCCGTTTACTTCGACTTTGCCGAAACATTCCATCGGAGTGCAGCCTGTTTCAAACGCGACGGTCGTGTTCAGAAGTTCGATATCGACGTTTTCTTTCGATACGGAATCGAAGTAAAGTTTCAGCACTTTTTCGTCGCCAAGGTCGAAAACTTCCGAGGAACGAGCCTTGAACATCGGCTTCGATAAATCGCAATTTTTCACAAGCGTCAAAATTTTTTCGTCCATAATTCTCCTTGTTTTTACGCGTACACGCGCACGAAATTCATATAATAATTTTATTTTACATCATATCAATATTAACTTTCAAGAAAATTCGACAAAGTCTTTCTTTTTTTGCATAAAATAATTAAAAAAATTTCATAATAGGTATTGACAAACCCGAAAACGGGTGTATAATATAGTTAGCAATCAAGGAAAGCGAGTGCTAACAGTCGCAAATGATGATTGCTAACAATCTTAAAAAATAAGGAAGTGCATATTATGAAAAACAATCTTACAAGATGGGACAAATTTGAAAAAGGACTTGACAACTTCGGCAATTCTTTCAACGCCGCATTCGATAACTTCTTCCGCCCGATGTACGACGGGGATATGATGCGTACCGACGTCAAAGAAAGCGACAAGGAATACGTTTTGGAAATCGAAGTGCCCGGCTACGACAAGAAGGATATTTCGGTTGACGTCAACGACGGATACCTTACCGTTTCCGCAAAGAAAGAAGAAAAGAGCGAGGACGAAAAACACGGCTATATCCGTCAGGAAAGGACGGCAAGTTGCAGCCGTAACTATTACGTCGGCGACATTGACGAAGACAACGTCAAAGCAAAGTACGATAACGGCGTATTGACGGTTTATGTGCCCAAAAAGGAAGATAAACCCGAGAAATCGCGCACAATCACGATTGAATAAGTCAACTTAACATAATTTCCAATCCCCCTAAAAACGAGAAATTGCCTGCATTTTTGCAGGCATTTTTCGTTTGTTTCAAATCGAATTTATTTATGATTTCTTTTCAAGAAGGTTTTTGAAAAGTTTTACTGCAGCGTCGTAAAGTTCCTGTTTATAATTTCTGGACGGAAGAAGCGGCGTGTTTTCGGGCGAGGTCGCCGTCGCAAGGGCAAGTCCCGATTTTTCAAGGTCGAACCCAAGTGCGATTTGTCCGCATATCGCAATCACCGGCACGCCGAACTTTTTCGCGTGTCTCGTGAGCCCGCTGATTGCTTTTCCGTCAAGAGTCTGGTTGTCGAGTTTTCCTTCGCCGGTGACGACGAAAGCGGCGTCTTTCAAAAGGGAATCGAATCCCGTGCCGTCAAGCATTACGTCGATGCCCGACGTGAGTTTTGCGTTGAAAAAGGCAACCATTCCCGCCGCGATACCGCCTGCCGCGCCGCCGCCTTTCAGGTTTTCGACGTCGACGCCGACGTCGCGTTTTATAACGGACGCATAATGTTTCAGTCCGTCGTCAAGGTCTTTCACCATCATATAATCCGCGCCTTTTTGCGGGGCAAAGACGTACGACGCGCCGGTTTCGCCGCACAACGGGTTGTCGACGTCGCACATACAGGTAAGGTTGAACTTTTGGGCGTTTTTCACGTCGATTTTTTCAATGTTTTTAAGCGTGCCGCCCGTCGGGATAAAGGTTTCGCCGCTTTTATCGAAAAATTTCACGCCAAGGGCAGCCGCAATCCCCGCGCCGCCGTCGTTGGTTGAACTGCCGCCAAGTGCAAGGACGATATCTTTCGTACGCATCAATGCGTCGTCGATGATAACGCCCACGCCGTACGACGTCGTTTTTGCAGGATTTTTGAATTCCGTTGAGGCAAGTCCGATTGCTTTCGCGCTTTCGACGATCGCGCACACGGGCGACAAAAGGTATTCCGCCGTGCAGGGACGGAAGTTGCTGTTTCTCGTGCGGACGCTGATAAGTCTGCCGGTGAGCGCGCGACGGAAACATTCAAGCGTGCCTTCGCCGCCGTCGGCAATCGGCAAAACGCGCGTTTTTGCCGCAGGTGAGACGTCTTTTATCGCTTTTTCGATGGTGTCGGCGACTTCTTCCGCCGTAAGCGTCCCCTTGAAACTGTCGGGACAAATGAGAATTTGTTTGTTTTCCATAAATTCCGCCGTGATGATTACTTCGATATAAGTATATTGTATACGCGCGGATTTTTCAAGGAAAAAAAACGAAAATCAGCGACATGTTGCAAGGGTAAGGGCGATAAGGCGGTTTTTTCTGTGGGCGTCGAACACGACTTTTTTCGTCACGAGCGCGCCTTTTTTGATGATGGGGACGTTGTTCTTGTCGTAAACGGAAGACGTCGCGACGCGTCCGATAAGAAATCCGTAGTTGGAAAGAGCCTTTACGGGAAGGGACAAGGCGTTTTCGGGCGGCGACAATATCGACACCTTAAAATCTTTCTCGGGTTTTTCGATGACGGGCTTGCTTTTTTGTTTCCGCACGCGCTTTTTCCCGTCGGGCAGGAGAATGACTCCTTGCGCGTCAACGGACGCGATTCTTTCGACAAGCACGGGCGTTTCGTTCACGATGATTGCGGTGGCGATTTTATCGGTGTCACCGAAGTACAAATCCGAAAGAACCCCGAGTGCTTTTCCGTCGGCGGTATATACGGGCGCGCCGAGGGGAAATTCGATAAGGTCTTTTTCCGAAACGTCGGATTGGCTTTTTATGCATAAAAGATTAGACAAAACGACAGAATCGTCGTTTATTTTTTTCAGGCTTCGGGCGGCGACGTACATATTTTCTGAATCTTTGGAATAAAGGTCGGAAAACGCGAAAAATCCCACCGATTTCAGACGCTTTTCGCATAAAACCCCCGTGATAGTGCCCAAAATTTTGTGTTGAGAGCCCGATATGACGGGTAAAGACAGATAAGACGTGATTTTTCTCATATTATTCCTCGCAAAACATACTACAAAATTAAGATATTTCAAAAAACGGGCGTTTATGTTGCAAAAAACGTCGATATTCTTCCGAAAAAAGAAAGTTTGTCCGAAGATAGGCAAAAACGGCGCGGAAAAATCGGAAAAAATCGGGCGAAACGCCAAAATCGCAGCGGAAAAACATCGGCAAAGTTCGACAACTTTTTAACGAATAAATGTGGATTTGTCAACATAAAATAGTGCGAATGTGGATAACTCGGTGGATAACTACCCGTTTTTATACAATTTTTGAATAAAATCGCAACGGAGTGCAATGTGGACAAACTCGGCAAAACAATTTTCAAAATCAGTATGGCAATATTCGTAATTATTTTGACAATTTTTGCGTTTTTAAGCGTCGTATGTGTGAAAAACACGTTAAATATTCTGAAAAACGACGCGGGTTACGTCGTTGTGCTGGACGCGGGACACGGCGCGCCCGACGGCGGCGTTGTCGGCACGAATACCGGCGTGCTTGAAAGCGATCTTAACCTTAAAATGGTGAAAATTCTGCAAAACTACCTTGAAAACGCAGGGGTGAAAGTCGTTTTGACCAGAAAAAACAAATACGCGTTGTCGGGCGGTGCAAAAGGGTTCAAAAAAGAAGACTTCAAACTCAGAAAAGAGATAATCGAGAGCGTAAATCCCGACGCGGTTATCAGCATTCACATGAACTTTTACAAGGCTCAGCCGTCGCGGCGCGGAGCGCAAGTGTTTTACGACGCGAAAAACCCGTATTCTCTGCCGTTTGCGGCGACGCTCATGCAAAAAATCAATACGGAAATCAACAAAAAATACGGCGGACGGGAATATGCTGCGCTTTCGGGCGACTTTTATATAATAAATTCGACGTCCGCCCCCGCCGCAATCGTGGAATGCGGATTTTTAAGTAACGCGGAAGACGAAAAACTGCTTGTCGGCGACGAATACAAAAAGGAATTCTGTTATCACTTGTTTTCGGGCGTGATGCAATATCTGTACACGGGCGCAAGATAAGGGCGAGCGATGTTTGCCTTGCGGCAAAGCGATGTGCCTTCGGCGTGATATTGTGCTGTCGCAAAGCGATGTTTCTCTCTTTGAAAGAAGATAAGGTTTTTAATTATCGGTTTGCAAAAAGCCCACTGCTTTTTTTAGTAGCAGCGGGCTTTTTTGTTATTCAATTTTTTTATCAAAAGCAAAGGCGTCTGATTGCCTCCCGATAGATTTTGAACACGTTCATATAGGTCGAAATCGGGGTGCGCTCGTCGGGCATATGAATGGTGGACTCAACGCCCGGGAACTCCGGCCCGAAAGCGACGCCGTGTTTTAAGGCGCGTGCGTAGGTGCCGCCTCCGATTGAAATCGCGTCAAGGTTCGTGCCCATTACGTCGTTATATGTCGAAAGCAAGGTTTTCACCAAAACGTCGTTTTTATCGACATAAAGCGGCTCCTGAAACTCCGATTCTGCAATTGTGAAGTCATAAAGGCACTTGTCGAGAATATCGATCAAGGTGCTTTTTTTCACTGTAACGGGATAACGGATATTGATTGTGAACTTCAACTTTTCGTGCGAAGAAATTATGCCGAGGTTGACTGTGAGCGCGCCCGAAACGTCGTCGCGAAGGTCAAGTCCCGCGCCTTTTCCGTCATAGGTTTCAAACGCATTGTAAATCTTTTTCAAATCGACGTCGATATCGCTCAACGCTTTCAGAAGTTTGACGATTGCGTTGTCGCCGAGCGCAGGCGTTGCGGCGTGAGCGGCTTTTCCGTGAGCAGTAACCACGATTCTTCCGTCTTTTATTTCATATTCGAGCCCGGATTTTTCGATAATCGTCAGGTTGTCGGCGGTATCGGGGATACGCGCGGTGCAGACGTTAGGCACGACATTGGGACGGGTGCCGCCCGAAATTTCGACGTTGCCCGAATAGTTTTTCTCAAACGTTATCGTCGCGATGCCTTTTTCGCAGTTGATGACGGGGAAGTCCGCGTCGGGCGAGAATCCCGTGTCGGGCATTTTTTCGACGGTATTGAAATGTTTTATACAACGCCAGCCCGTTTCTTCGTTGCAGCCGACGATGAATCTTATGCGTTTTTTGGGGATAAGACCTTCGTCAAGAAGGGACTTTACGGCGTACAGACACGCAAGCATTGGACCGCGGTCGTCAACGACGCCTCTGCCGTAAATGACGTCGCCCGAAATCTCGCCGTAAGGGTTATGCGTCCAGCCGTCGCCCACGGGCACGGTGTCAAGGTGACCGAGAATACCGAAAGCCTCTCCTTCGCCGATGTCCGCAACGCCGCAGTAACCGTCAAGGTTTTTCGTCTGAAAACCGAAAGATTCCGCTTTGCTTAAAAACCAGTCGAGGCATTGTCTGTTACCTTCGCCGAACGGGGCGCCGGGCAAAGGTTTGCCTTCTTCGCCGTCGAAAGACAGGAGTTCAAGGGTGTCTTTCAGCAGTTCGTTTTGATATTTTTCCATTATTACCTCCGAAAAATCCGTTTAATTTTTGAAAAACATTTGTAATTTTCAATATATTATTATACACTATTTATAATAAATGTGAACTAATATTTCAAAGCACAGGGCGAATTTATGCATGAGGGACATCGTGACAGAATGAGAGAGCGAATTTTGCTGTCGGGTATAGAAAGTTTACAACCGCACGAGGTGTTGGAGTATCTTTTATATCACGCAATACCGCGAAAAGACACAAACGGTATCGCGCACGAGCTTATTTCGAAATTCGGCAGTTTCAACGGGGTGCTTAACGCCGACTACGACGCGCTTCTGGACGTAAACGGTATGACGGCAAACGCGGCGTTGCTGCTGACAAGTCTGAAAGGCGTGTTCAGAATGTACGCGTCGGGCGACAAGAAGGGCAAAATCGTCATTGCGACGCGCGGCGACCTTGTCAGGTATCTCAGCCCGTTTTTCTACGGCGAAAAGACCGAAAAGTTTTACATGCTGTGTCTTGACGCGAAAAGCACGGTAATCAAACTTGTGAAACTTTCATCGGGTATTCCGCAGGAAGTCCGCGTGGACGTCAGGGACGTCGTGGACAATGCGTTGAAATATAAGGCGGTTTCGGTCGTAGTCGCGCACAATCATCCGTCGGGCGACGTGTCCCCGAGCGTTCAGGACGTCGAACTCACGCGGGCGATCGCGGCGGCGTTGCAACTTATCAAAATCAAACTTGCCGACCATTACATATTCAGCGATTTCGGATATTGCTCGTTCGTTGAAGACGGCGTCGGCGGACAGATTCAACAAAACGTAAATAACTTCTTGAAGGACGGTATAAAATACTGATATGGAACAAAAAGTAAGAACCCGTTTCGCACCAAGCCCCACGGGATTTATGCACATCGGAAATTTAAGGACGTGTCTTTACGCCTTTCTTTTCGCAAGGAAAAATAACGGCACGTTTATTCTTCGCATCGAGGACACCGACCAGGAAAGGTTTGTCGACGGCGCGGTAGATCTTATTTACAGGACGCTCAAAACGTCGGGAATCACTCACGACGAAGGCCCCGACGTCGGCGGCGACTACGGCCCGTATATCCAGAGCGAAAGAAAACCCATATATATGGAATACGCCAAAAAACTTATCGAACTCGGCGGGGCGTACTACTGCTTCTGCACGAAGGAACGCCTTGAAACGCTGACCGACGAGAACGGAGTCAGGACTTACGACAAGCACTGCTTGCACCTTTCCAAGGAAGAAATCCAAGAAAACCTTAAAAACGGCGTGCCGTACGTTATCCGCCAGAATATTCCGAAAGTCGGAACGGGCACTTATCACGATATGGTTTACGGCGATATTTCCGTCGATTATTCGGAACTCGAAGACAATATTCTTATTAAGTCCGACGGTATGCCGACGTACAACTTCGCAAACGTAGTCGACGACCACCTTATGAAAATCACGCACGTTATCCGCGGGGTTGAATATCTTTCCAGCACGCCGAAGTACAATCTGATTTACGACGCGTTCGGATGGGAAAGACCGCAGTATATGCACCTTCCGCCCATTATGAAAGACGCGTCGCATAAACTTTCGAAGCGTTACGGCGACGCCAACTTCGAAGACTTCATAAATAAAGGGTTTTTGCCCGAAGCGATAATAAATTATATATCCCTTCTCGGGTGGAGTCCCAAGGACAACACCGAAAAAATGTCGATGGAAGAACTTATCGAAAAATTCGACGTGTCGGGGCTTTCCAAAAGCGGCAGCATATTCGACGAAGCGAAAATGCGCTGGCTCAATCAACTTTACGTGAAAGAGTTGCCGTTTGAAAAGTTTATGGAATACGCCCGTCCTTACTTCGATAAAAGCTGCGCGAAAGGGAAATACGATTACGACAAGCTCGGTCGCATTCTTATGAGCCGCGTCGAAATCTTTTCGGAAATTCCCGACAAGGTTGCATTCCTTGACGAGTACGGTCCTTTCGATACCGCGCTTTTCGTCCATCAAAAGTCAAAGACGACTATCGAACTTGCGCGTGAAATACTTGAAACGATTTTGCCCTTGTACGAAGGCGTCGACGAGTGGACGAACGAGAATCTGTTCAAGGTGTCGGAAGAGTTCGCCGCGGCGAACGGATACAAGAAACAGCAGTTGTTCTGGGCGGTGCGAGTTGCCGTCGCAGGTCGCGACGTTACCCCCGGCGGCGCAACCGAACTCATGGACATTCTTGGCAAAAACGAAAGTTTACGTCGCATAAATTATGCGTTAACACTATTTTAATTCAATTTGGAGGAAATTATGAAACAACTGTCAATGCGCGCGAAAACGATTATCTCTTTCGTTTTGTTCGCCGTGGTTTTCACGGGACTGACACTTATCGCGTCTTACTGCGATCTGTCGATTTCGAAAATTCTCACGAAAAACACGTTGCCGGAAGGTGCGTATATTTCGACGAGCGTTTTCACGCTGTTCTTTGAGGCGATGGGAAGTTGTCCCATATATCTCGTCGTGTCGATTGCCGGCGCGATATGGTTCTGGTGGGGCATCGCCCACAAGAAAATCTGGCTTTCGGTCATTGCCGCAATCCTTGTTTTCATCGGATTCTTTTTGACGCTTCAGGACGTTTTCAAATATTACACGGAAGCAGTCACGGCGTCGCTCAATAACGGTATCCCCGTCGAGGTCGAAATGAAGGGCGGATTTTACAAAACCCTTATTTCGGCGGTTATCGCGATTGCGGAAGGAGCATGCCTTGTGTTCGCCTGGTCGCGCGTCAAGCCCGAAACCAACGACGCTCTTTTCAAATGGGTGTTCGTCATCGTCGTCGCAATGGCGGGCTATCTTATCGTACACTTTGTGAAAGGTCCCGTCGGCCGCATGCGTTTCAGAACGATGAACGCCGCAGGCGACACGGAATTCACGCAGTTTACGAACTGGTGGGTAAGCAACGGAAAACGCAAACCGTATTCCGCGGAAGCGGGCTCGGCACTCGTGCTTCCTTCCGACCAGTGCAAGTCGTTCCCGTCGGGACACACTTATTCGGCAGGTCTTATTTACACCCTTATTTGTCTGCCCGATCTCGTGAAGAGCATCGGCGACAAAAAATGGACGCGCCCCGTCATTTATGCGGTAACGATCGCGTTCACGGGTATCGTTGCAATCAGCCGTATCGCCGCTGGCGCGCACTATATGAGCGACGTCTTGTTCGGCGGCACGCTTTCGTTCCTTTGCATGATGATCGGTCGCGAAATCTTTATTTTCAAAGGCGCACATTTCAAGGCTTTGTTTGAAAGAAAGGCTGTGCCGCTTGACGGCGACAATGCAGAAACAGCCGAATAATCTTAAACAATAAACGAGAAAGCCCTCGCAATGCGCGAGGGTTTTTTTATATGGGAAAAGTGCAGAAATCTAAATAACAAGAACCGACTGCGTCGGCTCTGTATAAACTTGCCTCATACTTCGGGGTGTCCTCGGATTATCTGCCGGGACTTCAAGAATACAAATAAAGAAACGCAAAAAAAAGCGTCGGGACAATCGTCCCGACGTTTTTGTTATACATCGGTTTATTCTTCGGTAATTTCGGCAGATTCTTCGGTTTGTGCCGTTTTCGCCGCCGCGTTTTCTCGTTTTTCGGAAAGCGTCAGGCGTAGTCTGTCGCTGTCCTTCCTTACGAAATACAAAGGCAGGAACGCAAGTACCGCAACGATCGACGCCGCAAGGAAGATTTTGAACGGCGGCGTGAAGCCTGCCGCCGACGTATCGACGTCCGAAAGCCCGATAATAAGCGTGATCAACGGGCCGATAATCATCGGAAGAAGTACGTTGAAGCACATTCTCACGCCCTGGAATCTGCCTTCCGTGCCCGTGGGGATATAATCCTGGAAAGACGCCATAAGCGCCGCGCTCAGGCTCAGAATCGAACCCAGCATAAAGATGCCCGCGACATACAGCACGGGAAGCCACGCGGCTTTCGGCATAAATTCCATCAGATACACGATAAGCGTGCATGCGACGATGACCGTAAGCAAGGGCAGATAAAAATGTTTTCTGCCGAGTTTGTCAAACAATACGCCCATAACCCCCGTGAATACCGCCGCGCCGATAATAACGACCGCAAGGGGCACGACGAAGTTGTCGCCTAGTTCCAGCGTGTTTTGGACGAAGTTGATGAGATATGAGAAAAACGTTTGTTGAGAGATGCCCAGAATGCACGAGGTAGCCAGGCAGACGTACAACATACGGTTGTCTTTGATGACCTGTTTGCGGAAGCCGTAAAAGGTTTCTTTCAGGAAATCCGGGTTTTGATTTTTGACGATATGGGAGCTGTCCTTCATCATAAAAATCGCAAGGATTCCCGCCACGATGGGGATAATTCCCAAAACTATGAAAAACAGCCAGTTGCTCTCATTCGTGGGTTTATACAGCGATCCGAGCCCGATAAACACGATTACCGTCGCAAACACGGGCAATACCGACAAAATCGTGTTGACTTTTCCGCGGTTTGTGTCGTCGGTAACGTCGGTAGTCCAGGTGTTGAACGCGGCGTCGTATGCCGTCGAACCCGCAAACGTCATAATGCAGTCGAACAGGACAAGCAAAAAGCCTAAGAGCCCCAGAGTATGCGAGTCGGCGCGCATAGGAATTGCAGCAAACAACATTATGGTAAGCCCCCAGGCGATGTATCCGTACGACACGAAAACCTTACGCTTTCCGAGTTTGTCGCAAAGCCCGCCAGCAAATATCGTCGTTACCGTTGCGGTGATTGCCGAAAAGATGACCATAAGCGTCGTTACGACGTAAGCCATATCTCTGTTGCCGGAGTTTGTGTAAATGTCCTGCGCGAAAGTTGCGAAATACATGTTCTCGACAACCCACGCAATCTGACCAACAAGCCCGAATACGATTGCCGAAAACCAGATTTTCCACCCGAGACGAGTGGATTTTGCGTTTTCTTTCATAATTTCTCCTTAATCATAAAACTATATATATTATGATAACACCAAATACAGTGAGTGTGCAAGAAAAAAATAATTAAACCGCAAAACGCCGTTTCTTTGAAACGCTGCTCCGTAAAAAAAAGACTGCCGTCGCAGTTTGTTTACGTTCGCAGTAAATCTTTAACGCACCAACCCGTAGCAAGTACGGGTTGTTTTGTTTCGCCGTTTCTCTGAAACGCAAGCATTTCTCGAAACGCTGCTCCGTAAAAAAAAGACCGCTTATCGCAGTCTTCTTTTTTTGGCAGGAGCAGTAGGAATCGAACCTACACCATAGGAGTCAGAGGCCTATGTGCTGCCACTACACCATGCTCCATCGGGGAAACTTTTTTCAAGTTCGTAAAAAATATAGCACAAGATAATATTTAAGGCAAGCGTTTTACCGAAATTTATGAAAAAGTGAATCATAAAAGAAAATTTTGCCGTTGCAACGGCGGGAAAACGGTGATACAATGGTTTTATGGCAACACTCAGGGAAATAATCGACAACAGCAATTACGCCGTTTTCTTCGGCGGCGCGGGCGTCTCCACCGCAAGCAACATCCCGGACTTCCGCGGAAAGAACGGCATTTACAACACCGAAAACGAGTGGGGACTTCCGCCGGAAATCATTATCTCGCACACCTTCTTCACGCGGCGCACGAAAGACTTTTACGATTACTACAAAAAGTATATGGTATATTCGTCCGCCGTGCCGAACGCCGTGCATATCGCGCTGGCAAGGCTTGAAAAGGAAGGCAAAATCAAGGCGGTGCTGACGCAGAATATCGACGGATTGCATCAGGCGGCGGGCAGCAAAAACGTTTATGAACTGCACGGGAGCGTCCACAGAAATTATTGCACGCGCTGCGGGAAGTTTTATGACCTCGATTATATTCTCGGCGCAAAGGGCGTGCCGACGTGCGAGTGCGGCGGCGTGATTAAGCCCGACGTCGTTTTGTATGAGGAGCCGCTTGACGACGACGTATGGCAGGGTGCGTGGGAAGAAGTGCGACGCGCCGATACGCTTATCGTGGGCGGAAGCAGCCTTACGGTTTATCCCGCGGCGGGGCTTGTCGATATGTTTTACGGAAAGAACCTTTGCATAATAAACGCAACTCCGACGCCATTTGACCGCCGCGCCACCTACCTTTCTCACGAAAGTTTAACCCGCGAGTTCGAAAACTTATAAACAGCCTTTTGTTGATTTTTTGTTTGACCGACAAAACAAAAGCCTTCCGGAAGGGAAGGCTTTTTTGTGCGGTAAAAAATAAATTGCAAATGAGTTTGACGGTTTTTTGCTGGTCTTCTTCGACGAATAAGCGGTTATTTTTGCTTGTCTTTGCCGATATAGAAAAGGGTAAGACACTCGGGGCCGACGTGCGCGCCGATGATGGGACTCATTTCGTTTATGATGATGTTTTTATATCCGAAATGCTCCTCGATTTTTTGTTTCAGCGTGAGAGCGTCCGCCTCGCAATCGGCGTGTTCGATATAAACGAATTCCGAATTGTCGATACCTTCGGATTTTTCGCACATTTTATCAAACAGGGCTTTAACTGCCATTTTGCGACCTATAACCTTGGATATGGGCACAAGATAGCCTTCCGTATCGACAATGAGAATGGGTTTTACCTGAATTGCCGTGCCGACGATTGCCGCCGATTTTTTGAGCCTGCCGCCGCGATACAGATGCATAAGATCGTTAACGGTGAAGTCGTGATGACAGACGTCGCGGAAGGACGTTGCAAAGTCGACAAGTTCCTGAAAACTTGCGCCTTCGCGGCGTTTTTTCAGGCAGTAGTAAACGAGCATGCCTTCGCCGCCCGAAGCCGACTTGCTGTCAATTATGCAAATTCTCCTGTCGGGGTACCTTTCCAGAAGTTCTTCCCCGGCTTCCGTAACCGACTTGAACGAGCCCGAAAGTTTTGACGAAAAGCAAATGAAAAACACGTCCTGACCTTTTTCAAGATACGGCGTGAAGAAATCGATTGCAGTGGTCGTATTGATAAGCGAAGTGGACGGAAAAACGCCCGCGCGCATTTTGTCGTAAAACTCTTTTTTGGAAAGGGTATCCGCGTCGTACACTTTGCCGTCGATAATGACGTCCATGGGAATAATCGCGAAATCGTCCTCGTAAAACTGTTTGGGAAGATTGCAGGTTGCGTCGGATATGATAACGTAATCGTGTGCCATATAAACCTCTTTACAAAAAGTGTCGCGCGGTCGCGCGAGGAGCGTTTACGAAAAAAGGAACGATAAAAATCCCGTTCCCCGCTTGTAAAATTCCTCGATTTTAATATAAACAAAAATACAACATTTGTCAAGATTTTTATCGCGCTTCCTAAAAAAGAACGTGTATGCGTGCGCGCCCGCACTAAGTTTTTATTGACTTTTATATATTCAAAGGCGTATCATATTATTATCAATTATATCAAATCATATATGTTCGGAGGAATTATGCAACACGAGATCACGAAACCCCAAAGATTGCTTGACGAAAACGGCAATATCAAAGAGCCCGGCTTTGCCAAAAAGATGCTTTACGAATATCACCGCTCCGACGTCAAAGCCAAAAACTGGCGCATTAAGGAATGGGATTATTACTACATCGGCAATCAGCATTACGGGCTTGCGCTCACTATCGGCGACAACGGTTTTGCAGGCGCATTGTCCACGTCGATTCTTGAATTCGACAAACCTTACGACGTTACGAAAACCGCGCTTGTCGTGTTCCCGCTCGGCAAGATGAACCTTCCCGAAACGTCGGAAAAAGGCACGACGAAATGGACGCAGGGCAAAAGTTCGTATACGTTTGAAAACGACGGCAAAGTCCGCCATCTTAAAGGCACTCACGCCAAATTCGACGGTGACAACGCTTTGACTTTCGACATCACGCTTTCCGATTTCCCCGAAGAATCTATGGTAATCGCGACTCCGTTTGACAAAAACGCTCACTTTTATTTCAATCAGAAAATCAACTGCATGCGCGCGGAAGGCGTCGTAAAATGCGGCAATAAAGAATGGAAATTCGACAAGTCCGACAGCATGGGCACGCTCGACTGGGGGCGCGGCGTCTGGACGTACGACAACACCTGGTACTGGGGCAGCCTGCAAGGCTATCTCGAAGACGGCAGCCGCTTCGGCTGGAATATCGGTTACGGTTTCGGCAACACGTCCGCAGCGTCCGAAAACATGCTTTTCTATAACGGGAAATCGCATAAACTCGACGAAGTTACTTTCAACATCCCCGTCAAAAACGGCAAGGACGATTATATGAGCCCGTGGACGTTCACGTCGAACGACGGCCGTTTTGAAATGAATTTCACCCCGATTCTCGACAGACAAGCACCCTTGAACGTCGGCGTAATCTGCATGCTTCCGCATCAGGTATTCGGCAAATTCAACGGCAAAGCAATCCTTGACGACGGCACCGTGATCGAAGTGAAGGATATGGTGGGATTCGCTGAGAAAGTCCACAACAAATGGTGAGTAAAAAGTCATAATTTTGCGATATTCTGCTTTTTCGGCTGAACTTGAAAATTCGTGTACGCCAAGCACACTGGAATTTTCAAAACCCGCCGAGAAAACCACAATCTCATCAAAATTCTGACTTTTAAGGGATAGGGGACCCCGCGGGATACTGTGTACCCGTGGGGAGAAGGAGCAAACGAGCAAAAGACAAACAAACGAAAGAAAAGAGTTTGTTTGGTCAAAAGTGAGATTTGCGACGTAATTTGCGCCTTTTTGAGTTTTTCCGAGAACCTGAAAATCCGTTAATGGGGACCCCAAAAGATACTTTTGTACTTTTGGGGAAAAGGCGCACACAAGCAAAAGAGTGAGCGTTATCGTCCCCGATAACGTGATTTCAAAAGTGCAGTGTGCGACGCGTACACTAGGATTTTCAGAACCTCGTAAGAAACGTCAAAAATCCATCAAATTCTCGCCGTTTTTAGGGAGTTGGAATCTAAAAATTCTGACTTTTTAGGGATTTTGGGGACCCCGCGGGATACTGTGTACCCGTGGGGAGAAGGAGCAAACGAGCAAAAGACAAACAAACGAAAGAAAAGAGTTTGTTTGGTCAAAAGTGAGATTTGCGACGTAGCGAAGCAAATATAACTGCGTAGCAATCTGAGACCACACATGATAATTTTTATATTTTTTACGTTTAGGTAGGAGGAGATTATGAAACGTACACCTTATTGTGAAATTCTGCAAGAATACGGCGGAAAGTTCGTCGACTTTGCAGGTTTTGAGATGCCGGTGCAATTTGAAGGGATTTTGCACGAGCACAAAGCCGTCCGCGAAAACGTCGGGCTGTTTGACGTGTCGCATATGGGCGAAATAATGTTGAGGGGAAAGGGCGCGCTGGATACAATACAGCGTCTTTTCACAAACGACTACACCACGTTGAAAAGCGGTCGCGTCAGGTATTCGCTGATGCTTAATGACGAAGGCGGGGTGGTTGACGACGTGCTTGTTTATTGTTTGTCCTCCGAGCTTTATTTCGTATGCGTCAACGCGTCGAACGTCGAAAAAGACTTCAAGTGGATTTCGGCAAATCTTTTGCCCGACACCGTCGCCGAAGACGTTTCGGAAAACACCGCGCAACTTGCGATTCAGGGGCCGAACGCGATTAAAGTAATAAGGAAAATTTTTAAGGAAGAAGACATCCCCGAAAAGAACTATTCGTTCACGTTGGTTGACGGGCTGTTGAATTCCGCCGTAATACTGTCGCGCACGGGCTACACCGCGGAAGACGGCTTTGAAATTTACTGCGCCTGCAACGACGCCGTGAGACTTTTTGACATCGTACACGAAGCGGGCAAGGAATTCGATATGGCGCTTTGCGGGCTCGGAGCACGCGATACGTTGCGCTTAGAAGGCGCGATGCCGCTGTACGGCCATGAAATGGACGACGAAACCCTTGCGACCGAAATCGGACTTAATATGTTCATAAAACTCGATAAACCCGATTTTATCGGAAAAGCCGCGTTGCTTGAAAAGGCACCGACCAAACAAAGGCTGGGCATCGAACTTATCGACCGCGGCATTGCGAGAGAACACTCGGACGTATATGCGGGCGATAAACTTGTGGGATACGTTACGTCCGGCACCATGTCGCCCACGCTCGGAAAAGCGATTGCAATGATAAGAGTCGATAAGGATATCGACACGTCCGATTTATCGGTTGACGTTCGCGGAAGAAGACTGAAAGCAAAGGTTGTACCCCTTCCGTTTTATAAAAGACAAAAATAACAGGAGTAAATTATGGAAATCAAACAAAACTTAAAGTATCTCGAATCACACGAATGGGCAGACGTTAACGGCAACAAGGTTAAAGTCGGCATCACCGATTTTGCACAGAACGAACTTGGAGATATCGTTTTCGTGGAACTTCCTTCCGTCGGCGAAAAAGTCGTCAAGGACAAGGAGTTTGCAAACGTGGAATCCGTAAAAGCGGTTTCGCCCGTCGTAAGTCCCGTTACCGGCAAAGTGATTGCGGTCAACGGCGCGCTTGAAGATTCGCCGGAACTTATCAACGAAGACGCTTTCGGCGCATGGTTTATCGAAGTTGAGGCGGAAAGCCTGTCCGAAAACCTTATCGACGCGGCGGCTTATGCGGAAATCGCAAAATAAACGGGAGATTTTATGAGTAGTTACGTTCCCAATACTTTTGAAGACCGCGCCGCCATGCTTGAAAAAATCGGCGTGAAGTCGATTGCGGATTTGTTCGACGTGCCGAAAGGGTGTGAGGCGGATCTCAATCTTCCTGCGGGGAAATCGCCGCTTGAAGTCGAAAGGATAATCAACGCGCTGGGCGCGAAAAATAAGGTGTTCAGGACAATGTTTCTGGGCGCGGGCGCATACAACCATTATATCCCGCCCGTCGTGTCGGAGCTTGCCGCAAGGGAAGAATTCGTCACCGCATACACGCCGTATCAGGCGGAAATGAGCCAGGGCATATTGCAGTCGATTTTCGAATATCAGACCGAAATCGCAAACCTTACCGGCATGGATGCGTCGAACGCGTCGCACTACGACGGCGCAACCGCAATTGCGGACGGTATCCTGATGTGCATGGGCGCAAAGACGAAAGCGGTTTTATCCGACGCGCTTAATCCGGAATACAAGGCGGTCGTCAAAACCTATCTTGTGCCGCACGGTATCGAGGTTGTTTTTGCACCGACGAAAAACGGCGTTACCGATTTGGACGCTCTTAAAACGCTTATCGACGACGAAGTCGGCGCGGTATGTATCCAGCAGCCCAACTTTTTCGGGCTTATCGAAGACGCGGAAAGCGTCGGAAAAGTCGCAAAGGAAAAGGGCGCGAAATTCGTGATGAGTTGTTATCCCGTCGCGCTTGCGCTTCTTAAAACCCCCGCGGAATGCGGCGCGGACGTCGCAGCGGGTGAAGGGCAACCTTTGGGGCTTCCGCTTGCTTTCGGCGGTCCGTATCTGGGCTTTTTGACCTGCCGCGAAAACCTTATGAGAAAACTCACGGGGCGCATTGTCGGCGAAACAGTCGACCACGACGGACGTCCCGCATACGTGCTTACTTTGCAGGCAAGGGAACAGCATATCCGTCGCGAAAAATCCACGTCGAGCATTTGCAGCAACGAGGCGCTTTGCGCGCTCACGTCGTCGATATATCTTGCGGCGATGGGCAAGGAAGGGCTTAAAGACGTTGCGAAACATTGCGTGTCGAAAGCGCATTATATGAAAGACGAAATCGTGAAAATCGACGGTTTCCGTCTTAAATACGACGGCGAGTTTTTCAACGAGTTTGTGATTGAATCGGACGTTGATACATCAAAAATCGTCGATAAACTTCAAAAACGCGGCATTCTTGCGGGTTTACCGCTGAGCGACAAAGATATGCTCTGGTGCGTTACGGAGATGAACACGAAAGACGATATCGACGAAGTCGTAAACGTTCTTCGGGAGGTGAAATAATATGTTGATTTTCGATAAATCGGTATGCGGCCGTCGCGCCGTTACGCTTCCTGCGCTGGACGTTCCCGAATACAATCTTGACGAAAACTTCGTGCGAAACGCGGAATTAAACATTCCCGAAGTTGCCGAAATCGACCTTGTGCGCCATTACATAGGTTTGTCCTTAAAGGCGAAAGGCGTCGACAACGTGTTTTATCCGCTGGGCAGTTGCACGATGAAGTATAACCCGAAACTTAATGAGGTGCTTGCAAGGAATCCCGCGTTCACTTCGGTGCATCCGCTGCAACCCGCGTCCACCGTACAAGGCTCGCTCGAAGTCATGTACGACGCCGCGAAATCTCTTGCCGAAATCACGGGTATGGACGAAATATCCCTTGAACCCGCGGCAGGCGCGCACGGCGAATATACGAGTTTGCAGGTAATAAGGAAGTACCATTTGTCAAGGGGCGACTCAAAGCGCAACAAGATTATCGTGCCCGACAGCGCGCACGGCACAAACCCCGCAAGCGCGGCAATGTGCGGCTTTGAAATCATCAACGTGAAAAGCGATAAGCGCGGCAACGTGGATCTCAAAGCATTGAAAGAAGCGGTCGGCGAAGACACGGCGGCGCTGATGCTCACGAATCCGAATACCCTCGGGCTTCTGGACGAACATATTCTGAAAATCACTTCGATTGTCCACAAGGCGGGCGGGCTCGTGTACTACGACGGTGCAAACCTTAATGCCGTTATGGGCGTTATCCGTCCCGGCGATTTGGGGTTCGACGTAGTGCATCTCAATCTGCACAAAACCTTTTCGACTCCGCACGGCGGCGGCGGTCCCGGCTCGGGCGCAATCGGTTGCAAGAAAAAACTTGCGAAATTTTTGCCGAACCCGACCGTAGGCGTAAAACGCGGCAAATATTTCTTCAAGGACAGCCCCGACAGCATCGGGAAAGTCAAAGCGTTTTACGGCAACTTCCTTGTCGTTTTGCGCGCGTATGCGTATATCCTTACTCTTGGCAAGGAGGGCATCAGGGAAGCGTCCGAAAATGCCGTGCTCAACGCAAACTACCTGCGCGTTCTGATTGCACCGTACTTCAAGACGGCTTTCGACAGAACCTGCATGCACGAATTTGTATTAAGCCTTGAAAAGTTCCACGAAGAAACGGGCGTCAGCGCGATGGACGTTGCGAAAGCGCTCATCGACAAAGGTATTCATCCGCCGACAATGTATTTCCCGCTTATCGTTCACGAGGCGCTTATGTTTGAGCCGACCGAGACCGAAAGTCGCGAAACCTTGGAAGCGGCAGCCGATATGATGCGCGAGATTTTTGAAGAGGCAAAGGAAAACGCGGACAGCGTGAAGGCAAGCCCCGTTTCGACGCCGATATCGAGGCCGGATGAGGTGCTTGCTGCCCGCAAGCCCTGCGTAAAACGGCGATAATTCGCGATATTTTGCTTTTTCGGCGGAACCCGAAAAATCGTGTACGCCAAGTACACTGGATTTTTCAGAACCCGCCGAGAAAACCACAATCTCATCAAATTCTCGCCGTTTTAGGGAATAATACTTATAAAATTCTGACTTTTTAGGGTTAGGGGACCCCGCGGGATACTGTGTACCCGTGGGGAAAAGGCGCACACGAGCAAAAGAGTGAGCGTTATCGCTTGCGATAACGTGATTTCAAAAACGAAGTGTGCGACGCATTCTCGCCGTTTTAGGAGAGAGTATAACTCATCAAAATTCTGACTTTTTAGGAGAATTATTATAAAATAAAAGCACTGATTTTTCAGTGCTTTTTTGTTGTATTTTGTTTCTGTGAAGATAAATACTTTAACATAAAAAAAGACGCCGTGGTCGGCGTCTTTTTTGTGTGACAATTGATTATTCGATAAAGGGACCGAGTGCTTCGATAAGGTCCGCGCAGTTGTCGCTGAATACTTCCAGCACCACCGGGGTGGACAGGTCAAGGCTGAATATGCCGAGTATCGACTTTGCATCCACAACGTGACGGCCGCTTCTCAAATCCATATCGTAGTCAAACTTATTCGTGACGTTTACGAAATGTTTGACGCTCTCTGCTGTACCGAGATTTAAGGTAACTGATTTCATATTGTCTCCTATATACAAAAAATTATTTCAAATTAACTTTTTCGTAAGGAATTTTAGCATTTATGACTTTTTTTGTCAATTATTTACAGGCCGTACTTTTCCTTTATCTGCGTAAAAGTATAGGGTGCGTCGAGAAACGCTTTGTGCGCGTCGTATAAGGAGTAGCCTTTGTTCGTCAGCCCGTTTATGACGTCGGTAACCTGAATGTAGCCGTAGTAATAGGTCGCGGCGTTTGCGGGCTGCATAATCGCGTCGAAATAAAGGTTTGTCGCGAAGTCGGAAATCGTGCTTTCCTTGTAAACGAGTTTTTTGCTGTCGGACGGATCCTGTGCGGAAGAATTCAGAAAGTATGCGTGTTCATTAAGCTTCACGGTGTCGGTGAGCCAGGTTTCGATTGCTGTTGCGGAAACGCCGTCGTAATTGACTTTCATATCGACAAGCACGCGAAGGTATCCTTGCGCCAGAACTTTTTTCACGCGGTAGCGCATGATAAGGTTGTCTTTGCCGTCCGTCGCGCCGTAAAGATTTGCGGCGTAATGTTCGGCGTAGGTTGCCCAGCCTTCCTTGTATGCGGTGGGGCAAAGCACTTTCACGATGTTGTGCTGATTGCTGTTTTTCAGGTAATTGTACTGATAAAGGTGACCGGGGATTCCTTCGTGCGACAGCAAATCGTATGACAGATAACCCGTGCTGTCCCAGTTGTTGATGATAATCGTTTCGTCCGACGACTTGTTGTCAAGGGGCGACACGAAGTACGCGGCGGGTGCGAAGTTATCCTTCATACTTTCGTCCACGACTTTGAGCGTTACGTTTCCCGCCGTAGTTGAAAACGCGGGGAATGTCGGCGAAAGCAAGCCTTTAAGCGTGTCAATCGTATTATAAAGTGCGTTTTCCGACCAATCGTCGTTGTTAAAGGCGTTCACGACTTCCTTGTCGATGTCTTCTTCCTTAATGCCGAGCTTGACAAGTTTTGCGCGGATTTCTTCGATTTCCGCAGTCGTTTTGTTGAACTCGGTCATAAGTCTTTGTGCGGCGGACGCAATCGTATCGCGCGTGCCCGTCGATGACTGGAACAGGGCGGCGTAATAGTTTTTGCCCGTTTCGCCGTAGGACGCGTATCCGCCCGAAACACTTTGGATAAGCGTGCCGAGGGTAGGATTGGAGAAGAAATGTTTCAGTTCATTGCCGAGCCTGACGTACGCCTTAATCATCGTACGGATACCTTCGGTCGCCTGCGTTTTATATGCGGTTTTCTGGTCGTCCGACAAGAAAGAGCAGCCGTCGATTTTTTGAATCATATTTTTGTAAACGAAGTTCTTCTTTACGTTTTCGTCGGTTGCGTATTCGTCGGGATCGACGTCCTCGCTTTTAGCATAATTGACGTAGGATATGGGCAATCCTTTTTCAAGAAGTTCTTCATCGGTATACAGCATTTTTGCGCCCGTGAAATTGCCCGTTTGTTCAACCGCGTAAAAAAGATTTATGGGGTGCTTCGAGAATCCGTTTTTAATGCACTCGAATTCGTAATTCACGTATTCGGGAAACGCCGATGCCGTGTCGTTCATCAGGAAGATATAGTCCTTTACGTCCTGTTCGTCGCGGAGTTTGTATTCGGTAAGGTATACCGGGAGACTCGCCTGCATGCCCGAATATCCGCCGATGTAACTGTCCTGCATATAGTACGAGCCCGCAAGTTTCGATTCCTGAATGAAAAAGTATTGCAAAAACGTGAACAAATCCTTGTCGGAGTCGTTCATTTTGCTGTAACGATAGGTGTACGCCATAAGGGCGGCTTGCATTTTGTATGACGAATACGCCGCGTCGTAATCTTCCTTCGACGACGGGCGGGGAAGCGCAGCCTTTGGTGTGAGACCGAGCGCGGTGTCCGCATCCTCAAAGAAGAAGTTCGCGCTCATCGCGTCGTTTGAGAACAGCGACGGGAACAATTCGTTTGCAAAGTCGTTTATATTATTTTTTCTGAAAATGTTGCAGCCCGAAAGGGTGACGACCGACACAAGAAGTATCGTCAACGTCAAAGCAACCGCCAATATTTTTTTGAATTTTTTATTCATAACTTGTCCTTTTTCGAATTGTATATGTTTATTCTTTAATCTTATTCTATATCAATATACATAAATTTTCAATAAAAATTCCGAAAAATAGTTGAATGCGTCAAAACTATTGAAAGAAAACGCAAGCGTCTGTAAACAGCCGCCGAACGCCGACCTCGTACGCTTATACTTCGCATTCGCTCGTGTAAGCGCATCGGTCATCAGTACGAATATACTCAAACAAAGGATTGAATAGGGCTGCTCGGCATAGTGCAAATCGAGGATAAACAGCAAAGCGACGCAAAGTGTCTGCAAAGTTAGACACGATGCATAACGCAAGCGGTTGCAAGCAACCGCCGAACGCCAACCTCGTACGCTTATATTTCGCATTCGCTCGTGTAAGCGCATCGGTCATCAGTACGAATATACTCAATCCCACCGCGTCATAAACTGCGCTTTTGACCAAACAAACACATTTTATTTATTTGTTTGTCTTTTGCTTGTTTATTCCTTTTCCCCACGGGCACAAAGTATCCAGCGGGGTCCCCTTGATAATGCGGCTATGTTTTTTTATGCCGCTATTGTCTTATGTGCAAGCACACGCCAAAACGGCATAAAAAAACACCATCGCTTATGTGCGATGGCGTTGGTGGGATTGAGTAGGCTCGAACTACCGACCTCGCGCTTATCAGGCGCGTGCTCTAACCAACTGAGCTACAATCCCATACTGGTGGAGGTAAGCGGATTCGAACCGCTGACCCCCTGCTTGCAAAGCAGGTGCTCTACCAACTGAGCTATACCCCCAAGGTATAAATCGTCGGCGTTAATCAAAACGCTTATAAAGAATATCATTGTCTTGAAAATTTGTCAACGATTTTATTGAATATTCGGTAATTTTTTGTCGCAAAACGAAAAAACGCAAAAAATCACATTTGCAGATATGATTTTACGACGTTGCCGAGTGCTTCGGCGTTTTTTGAATACTGTTTATTCGTAATCAGCAGGTTTTTCAGCCCGATCCAATACGCCTTAATAAGTTGAGCGTCGCGCATATTCAAAACGGTGATGAAGTTATCCAGCACGAACACGAGTTCCTTTCTTGTATCAAGGTCGAGTTTGCTGTCCTTAACCGCCGTGATTTGCGTTTTGACGTAATAATCGGCTTGTTCGGACAGGGCGGCGTTGACCTCGATACGTTTTTCGTCGCGAAGTTCGAAATCGGCTTTTTCGTCGTCGGAAAGGAGCGTCAGCACCGCTTCCTTAAAGGGGGCGATGATGCCGTTGATAAACCCGATGTAGCTGTCGTTTTTGTCGTCGGCGCGGTAAAAATCCTGCACGAATTTCACGAAATCGCGACGACCTTCGTCGAAGTCGAGCAGCAGGCAAAGTATGAGCGCGACGCGCTTTCTCAAAGACGCGGGAAGACGGAAAATCGTCGCCGTACCAAGGTTTACGATGGCGCGGTTGTATTCGTCGTCGTAATCGAAATTGAAACGGCAATCGTAGGCGAGTTTTTTAAGCTCGTCATAATACGCCATACACCTTAAAAGCATACGGATTTTCTGGTTGGACATTATGAGTTTGCTGCCGATAAACTCGTCGCACTGGGCGGAGAATGCGGCAACCGCTTCGTTATTGTAATCGATATTCATATTCTCACCGAAAGATATTATATTATGAATCCGCCGAAAAATCAAGCGCGAAAAGGACAAAAAGAAATCCGCCTAAAAAGCGGATTATACATCAAGGTTTTCGTATCTGAAAACGTCGTCGTTCAGAAATTGCGCCGCCGTCATATCGAATGCGGAAGCAATCTGAACAATCGTGTCAAGAGTTACCGTTTTGTTTTTGCAAGTCATTATGCAGTGCATTGTGCCGTGAAAAATCCCCGAGTTTTGTTCAAGACGATATAAAGTCATATCGCGTTCCTTCAACAGAGATTGGATTCTGATTTTTACCGCTTCGCAACTTGTCATAAATCAATATTGTTCGTGTTATTTCTTTGCGATGCACTCGACCTCGACCAGAACGTTTTTGGGAAGTTTGCTGACTTCCACGCAACTTCTTGCGGGATAGGGCGCGACGAAATAAGACGCGTAAATTTCGTTGAACGTCGCAAAGTTGGAAAGGTCGGTAAGGAAAGCCGTTGTTTTCACGACGTTTTCAAAGCCCATACCCGCCTCGTTCAGAACCGCTTTCATATTTTCAAAAACCTGTTTGCTCTGGTTGACGATGCCGTCCGCGACGTCGCCTGTTGAGGGGTTTACGGGGATATTGCCAGACACGTACAAAGTGTCGTCGACGAGTACCGCCTGCGAGTACGGTCCGATTGCTTTGGGCGCATTGCCGCTTTCGATTTTGACTTTCATAATTTATTTGCTCCTTATTATAAACGATATACGTCCATTATAAATCGACGGCGGGCAAAAAGTCAACCCGCGATTTTGTTGATTTTTCGGGCGCAAAATAGTATATTGTGTTTATAAAACATTAAGGACGTATTTATGGACGTAAAAGAATTTCTGAATAAATCGTACACTGCTTATCACGCCGTGAAATACGGCGCGGAAATGCTTGAAAAAGCGGGCTTCAAAAAACTTGATATGAAAGACGTATGGCGTCTTGAAAAAAACGTCGGCTATTACGTCATCGAAAACGGGACGAGCCTGTTTGCGTTCAAAGCGGGCGAAAATCACGTTTTCAACGTGGTGGAAAGCCACACCGATTCCCCGTCGCTCAAAGTCAAAGGAAATAAACTTATCGACAGCGCGGAAGGGAAAAGGCTTAACGTCGAAAAGTACGGCGGACTTTTGCTGTATACTTTTCTGGACGCACCGTTGAAAGTCGCTGGACGGATTGCATATTCGGACGGCGGCGAAGTGAAAACCGAAGTCGTCGAAAGCAAATACAACGTCGTTATCCCAAGCCTTGCCATTCATCATAATCCCGACGCGAACACGAAACTTGCGCTGTCGGTGCAAAAAGATATGCTGCCTCTTTTCGGCGGCGCGAAAGACGTGTATTCCACGCTCACCGACAAGGACGTTATCGACGCCGACCTTTTCGTGGTGCCGGCGACAAGCGCGTTTTCAGGCGGCGTAGGCGACGAGTTTTTGTGCGCGCCGAGACTTGACAACCTTTTGAGCGTGTATTCGTCGCTGAACGCAATCATAAATTCAACCCCGAAAGACATCGCCGTCTGCTGCTGTTTCGACAACGAAGAAGTGGGCAGCGAAACAAAGCAAGGCGCCGCATCAAATATTTTAAGTACGCTTTTAATGAAGATAAACCGTGCGTTTATGAAAAACGACGATGATTTCACCTTTGCGACGGAAAACGGCGTTTTACTGTCGTCGGACAACGCGCATGCCGTGCATCCGTCCTTCCCCGAAAAGAGCGATCCGAGCGAGAAAGTATATCTTAACAAGGGCGTCGTCATAAAGCATCACGTCAATTATTCCACCGACGCTTTGTCGTCCGCCGTCGTGAAAACCTTGCTCAAAAACGAAAATATCGAGGTGCAGGATTATTACAATAATTCCGACGTGCGTTGCGGAAGCACAATCGGGCTCGTTACAAGCGCCGACCTTAATATGAACGCCTGCGACGTGGGTATCGCCCAGCTTGCGATGCATTCCGGCGTGGAAACCGCAGGCGCGAGCGACGTCGAAAAAATGCAAAAGTTTATGACCGCTTTCATGAACGCAGCCTTCTCAAAAACCGAAAACGGCGTAAAAATCAACTGATATGTACGAAGTATATCTGAAAAAAGGCGAAGAAAGGCGCATACTTTCGGGACATTCCTGGGTGTATGCGAACGAAGTGCAGGAAATCAAAGGCAAGGATAAAAACGGAAGTCTTGCCACCGTCTTCACGCACGATAAAAAATATATCGGGAAAGGATATATCAATCATTTGTCGAAAATTCTCGTGAGGATTTTCATCAGAAACGACGATATCGACGACGAAGAGTTTTACAAAAAACGCATAAAAGCCGCAAACGATATGAGAATCGCTTTGGGCTTCGACGACGCGTACCGTATGGTGTTTGCCGAAAGCGACGATCTTCCCGCGCTCATTATCGACAAATACGCCGACGTGCTTGTCATGGAATGTTTGTCGCTGGGCATTTCGCAAAGAAAAGACCTTATTGTGAAATGCCTTGTCGATTTATTTCACCCGAAAGGTATTTTTGAAAAAAGCGAAGCGCAGGTGCTGAAAAAAGAAGGCGTCCCCGAAACGCAGGGCGTATTGTACGGCGAAGTGCCCGAAAAAATCGTAATTTCCGAAAACGGCGTGAAAATGTACGTTGACGTCAGAAACGGTCAAAAGACGGGATATTTTCTGGATCAGAAAGAAAACCGCATGGCAATCCGCCGTTACGCAAAGGACAAAACCGTGCTTGACTGCTTCTCGAACTCGGGCGGATTTTCGATTAACGCCGCAACCGTCGCAAAGGAAGTAACCGCCGTCGATATTTCGGAAATTCAGGTGAAAGCGGTGCTTGAAAACGCCGCGTTGAACGGGTTTAAGAACGTGAACGCCGTATGCGCGGACGTGTTTGAATACTTGCGACTCAAAAAACGGGAAAACAAAAAGTACGGCGTTGTCGTGCTGGACCCGCCCGCGTTCACGAAAAGTGCGGCGGAAGTAGGCGATGCGTACAGGGGATACAAGGACATCAACGTTCTGGGGTTGAAACTTGTCGAAAAGGGCGGATATCTCGTCACGTCTTCCTGCTCGCACTACATGACGCCGACGCTGTTTCAGAAAATGATTGTCGAAAGCGCGAAAGAAAGCGGCAGGCGGGTGCGCCTTGTCGAAATCAGAACCCAGTCGCCCGACCACCCGTCCCTTCTTTCCATGGACGAAACGCAATATCTTAAATTTTACGTACTGCGCGTCGATTGAAACGACGGCATAGATTGACTTTTCAAAAGCATGGTGCTAAAAATATATTTACTCCGAAAGAGCAACATCGACGGGGCATCAAAACAGGAAGTAATAACATTGAGCATCGGAACTGTAAAATGGTTTAACGCGACGAAAGGCTTCGGCTTCATCGCAAACGATGAAGGCGGCGATGACGTTTTCGTACATTTCAGCGCAATTCAGGGCGATGGTTACAAGACGCTGAAAGAAGGACAAAAAGTTTCTTTCGACGTGGAAGCCGATCCGAAAAACGCCGCAAAACTTCGCGCAATAAACGTAGTGGCAAAATAGTGCATACAACCGACGTCAATGCTGTCGGTTTTTTATTGCAATCGCTTGAAAAACAAGTTTACATTTGGTAAACTTAACTTATAAACTATAAAACGAATCGGAGGCATTTATGTGCGACACAATCGTGGCAACACCCGCTTACACCAAAAACGGGAAAATGCTTTTTGCGAAAAACAGCGACAGAAGTCCCAACGAGCCGCAGTTTTTACAGCATATCCCGGCGAAGGATTACGACCTTCAAAAAACGCCGACACTTGCGCTTACATACGTTACTGTGCCGCAGGTCGAACATACCTTTGAAATCACGATTTCCCGTCCGAGTTGGATGTGGGGCGCGGAATTCGGCTTCAACGAGTTCGGGCTGAATATCGGCAACGAAGCGGTGTTCACGAAAGAAAAGTACGTAAAAACCGACGGCGTAACGGGTATGGATATGCTGCGCCTGGCTCTTGAAAGGTGCAGGAGCGCGAAAGAAGCCCTGGACTTTCTGACCGATTTTATCGAAAAATATCCGCAGGGCGGGAATTGCGGATACGGAAAGAAATTTTATTATCACAACTCTTTTCTGATTGCCGACTCGTCGGACGCTTACGTTCTGGAAACCGCTGGGAAATACTGGGTATGGAAAAGGGTGAAAGACTTCTTTGCGATATCCAACTGTCTGTGTCTTGAAAGCTATGACGCATGCAGCGCAGGGCTTGTCGAAAACGCAATCAAAAACGGCTGGTGCAAGTCAAAAGCCGACTTTAACTTTGTAAAATGTTATACTGAACCATTGTTTACGAAATTTGCAAAGGGCAGGGAACGCCGCGTGAAAACAATGGAATTGCTGGGCGAAGGCGCGCCCGACGTCAAAAAGTTTATATCGATTTTGCGCTCTCACGCAGGTAAAGCGGAGCGCGGATATCAGGAAGTCGGCAGCATTTGTATGCACGCGGGCGGCATTATCGGCGACCAGACGACGGCAAGTTACGTGGCGGAAATCGACGGCGCGGACAGCGTGTATTTCGTCACCGGCGCGTCGTTGCCGTGCATAAGTTTGTTTAAGCCGTACGTCCTTGGAAAAAACGAGCACGTTGCGGAAGACGGCGAAGATAAAAAAGGCGTCGAATATTGGCTGACGCACGAAAAAATGATGCGCTATTTCATCAGCGGCACGCTTTTGACAAACGAGATTATCGAAAAAGGAAGGGCTGCCGAAAACGAGTGGATCGACAGGTTTTTATCCGCCGGGAAGGAAGACCGCGTCGCAATTTCCGAGGACGCCTTCGAGCAGGACGAAGGGCTTGTCTTAAAGCAGCTTGACGACGCCCGTACAAAACAAATCTCGTTCACGAGAGGTGGCGCGTATTACAGGATTTTCTGGAAAAACAAAACAAAAAAACTGTATGAATTTATCAAAAAAGAAAATAAGGAAAAGTAATAATAATACTTAATTTCATTAAAAAACCGCCGATCGGCGGTTTTTCTTATTTCTTAAAAAGCGAAACAAGCATATCTATGACGATTTTACGCATGCGGTTGTAGTCGATATAAGAGTGCTTATCGAAAACCTTTTCGTGGGCGTAGGACTGCACGGTTTCCATCGCAAGGTGGACGCGTTCAAAAATATCCTCGCGGTCATAGCCCAAAGAGCGGAGTTTTGCGACGAACCTCATCGTCATATCGTTTTCAAGCGCCATAAATTTGTCGCGCACGGTTTTGTCCGTGGACGAAAGGGAGTGCAACGCCTCGTGAATGGCAGCGTTGTTTTCGTGCACCGTAACGGCGTTGTCGATGGAGTGCGTGATGATAAAATCGAAGTCCACGGGGGCGGTGATTTTGTCGAACATTTCAAACACGGGATAAAACACGTTGTCGACGTAAATGTCCAGCACCTCGATGAGAATATCGCGTTTGTCGTGGAAATATCCATAGACGATGCCCGTGGAAACGCCCGCTTTTTTTGCGATTTCCGACGTGTTCGTGTTGAAATAGCCGTCCTTTGCGAAAAGTTCGTACCCGGCTTCGATAATCCTGTTCTTTTTGTCGATCGAGCGCTTTTGTTGCGGCTCGCGTACTTCCTGTGACATATTTTTTACCTCTGAAACATTATACATTACTTTCAAAGAAAAAGCAAAACAAAACGCCGTCAAAAAATATGAAAAATATTTCAGATTTTGTTAAAAAGGGTTGACAAACGATTTCCAAGCGAATATACTAACCTTGCAAATATGAAAGAAAATTCATATTCACATAATTCGGAGGTGGCTTATGCCGTTGGTAGTAGCACCCGTCGGCAAGGACGTGAGAGTCGTGAAAATCCTTGCGGACGAGAAAACGAAAAAACATCTTGAAAACCTTGGTATTACGATCGATTCCGTTATCCGCGTAATATCGGCAAGCGGGGGCAGTGTTATCTGTGTCGTAAAAGACGGTAGGCTCGCTCTCGACAAAGAAATGGCAACAAAAATCCTTATTGCATAGGAGGCATATATGGAAAAGAGATTAAGCGAATTTTCGATTGGCGAAACCGGCGTGATTCGTCTTGTCGGCGGCGACGGCAAGATAAGACGTCGTTTGTTCGATATGGGAGTTACTCCCGGCGCGGAAGTGTATTTGAGAAAACGCGCTCCGCTCGGCGATCCCATCGAAATTACTTTAAGGGGTTATGAACTCACTCTTCGAAAAAGCGAGGCGGACGTCGTAACGATGGAGGTTTAAGCATGAAAAAGTTTGCACTTGCGGGAAACCCGAACTGCGGTAAAACAACCTTATTCAACTCCCTGACGGGTTCGACCGCGCACGTCGGCAACTGGCCGGGCGTAACGGTCGATAAGCGCGAAGGAACGTACAAAAAGTGCGCCGAACCCGTGTCGATCGTCGACCTTCCGGGCATTTATTCGTTGTCGCCTTACACGCCCGAAGAAGTCATTTCCAGAAACTTCATTCTTGACGAAAAGCCCGACTGCGTCATCAATATCGTTGACGCGACAAACCTTGAACGCAACCTGTATCTGACCACTCAGATTATGGAAATCGACGTGCCTATGGTCATCGCGCTCAACATGATGGACGAGGTCGAAAAACAGGGCGACAAAATCGACGCGACAAACCTTGAAAAGAAAATCGGCATTCCCGTCGTACCCATTTCCGCGCTGAAAGAAAAAGGGCTTGAAGAACTTATGAAACGCGCGTACGACGCGTCCAACGAAAAGCGTCAGGGCAAAACCGTTCTCGAAGGAAGTGCGCTCATGCACCTTATCGGCGACTGCAAAATCGCGCTCGAAGGTCAGGGCGTCGACAACGCTTTGTTCCACGCGATTAAACTTGTGGAACTTGACGAGTTGGAAGTAAAAGCGCATCCGCAATCGACGGCTATGGTCGAAGAATTCAAAAAGACTTTCTCCGACGACACTTTCGGCAGCGACTTCGAGGCGCTTGTCGCGGACAGCAGATATAAATACATCTCCAAACATTATTCGTCCGTCCTTACGAAGAGCGAACAAAGGCAAAAGGAAAAACTTTCGCGTTCGGACAAGGCGGATAAAATCCTTACTCATAAGGTATGGGGTATCCCTATCTTCCTTGTAATACTGTTTCTGGTATTCCACCTTACGTTCGCGGAAGACTTTTTGTTCCTCGGCGCGGGCGGCGTGTTCGATAAGGAAGCGGTGGCTTATGACGTAAATAAAAACGTAATCGAAGTTGCCGAAGACACTTACGATCCCGATAACGTGAAATATTATGACGCGGACGGCAACGAAGCCGAACTGACCTTTGAAGACGGCAAACTCGCGTTGGTCGAGGCAAAACCCTTCGTGTTCACCGGCGACGGAAAGAAAGTCCTTGTCGAAAACGCGGCGGAACTGCCCGAGGGCACGAAATTTTATGCCAACGAAAAGGGCAAGCGGGAAGTAACCATCGAAGCAACCCAATTCGTGTACTGGAAAAACAGCCTCGGAGAAGTCACGAGAATTTCGGCAGGCGACGCTAAAAACCTTGCGGCAGGCACTAAGATTTACGCCGACGAAGAATTGACTCACGAAGTTACTCTGAACGCCGACGGCGAAGTCGAAGGATACGCGGACATAGAAACGGAATACGAATCGTCATTCGTGTCGGGCATCGACGAGTTCTGCGCGGGAATTTCCGCGGCAACCTTCTTCGGATATGAAGAAAGCGTTTACGGTCCCGGCGTAATCCTTGCGAACCTTCTCAATACGTTCACCGACTTTTTAAGCACCTGCATCAACGAAGGTCTTGTGAAATCGGGTGCACCCGACTGGCTTACGGGGCTTATCGTTGACGGTATCTTCGGCGGCTTGTTCGCGGTACTCGGCTTCTTGCCTCAGATTCTTTTGCTGTTCCTGTTCTTCTCGATTCTGGAAGACAGCGGATATATGGCGCGCGTAGCGTTCATCCTTGACAGAATTTTCAGAAGATTCGGTCTTTCGGGCAGGGCGTTCATGCCGATGATTATGGGATTCGGGTGCTCCGTTCCCGCGTTCATCAACACCCGTACGCTTGCCGACGAAAAGGAACGCGTCGCGACAATCAGGGTTATTCCGTTTTTCAGTTGCGGCGCAAAACTGCCGATTCTTACGGCAATCGCGGGCGGTATCGCAACTATGACGGGGCTTAAAAATCCCGACGTAATTACTTATTGTATGTACATTCTGGGCGTAGTCGTCGCAATCGCTTGCGTGCTTCTTATGAGAGCGACCACGATGAAAGGCGACGTTCCCCCGTTCATTATGGAATTGCCCGCATACCACGTGCCGCAACCCAAAAACCTTATGTTGCACCTGTGGGATAAGACGAAACACTTCGTCAAGAAGGCTTTCACGATTATCCTTGCGTCGACAATCGTTATCTGGTTCATGAGCCATTTCAGCTGGAACTGGAATTACCTGGAAGACACGCAGATGAATCAGAGTATCCTTGCGGGTATCGGCGGAATTATCAGACCTTTGTTCACCCCGTTGGGATTCGGCTCGCAGCTTGCAAATAGTTTCGGTTGGGTATTCGCGGTCGCGGCAATCACCGGTCTTATCGCAAAAGAAAACGTTATCGCGACGTTCGGTACTCTTGCGGCTTGCATAGTCGGCGGAATGATTGACGTGGAAGCGGACGGCGGTCTGATGGCAGTCGCGGAAATGATCAAAGCAACCGGCGTCAGCGTTCCCGGACTCATCGCGTTCATCGCTTTCAATATGCTGACAATCCCCTGCTTTGCGGCAGTCGCAACGGCAAAGGCGGAACTTCCCTCAAAGAAGTCGTTCAGAAATACCTTGCTGTTCTGGATCGGCACGAGTTATATCGTGGCAATGATGATTTACCTTATCGGCAGCTGGTGGTGGACGGTGTTCATCTTCGCGGCGATATGGGCGGCAATCATTACGCTCATCGTGCTTGACAACAAAGGTAAAATCGACGTAAACGGCTTTTTCAAAAACCTTAAAGGCAAAATGAGAAAAGCTAAGGAGTAATATTATGTGGTCGTGGCTTGCACCGTTAATCGGAATATTATGCGCGCTGTTCGTGGTGGGCGTTATCGTCTGGAACCGCGCGCGCAAAAAGAAAGGAAAATCGTCCTGCGGGAGCAGTTGCGCGGGCTGCCCGTGCTGCAACTCCTGCAACGGTCGGGACGCCGAGTTGAAAAAACTCGAAGAAGTCAGAAACAAAAATAACGACAAAACTTCATTATAATAATAGTAACATTTGTCCCTCCTGGATAAAAATCCCCGCGCAATTTGCGTGGGGATTTTTCATATCGTTTCGGGTTGGAAATTCGCGTTATTTCAGTTTTATGAAATCGTTGAAAAGCGACGGAGCGTCGGCGTAAAACACGCCGGTGTCGTTTGCCGTTTTTTCATTGAAGTCGTTGTTTTCGCCAAGTTTTTCGCGGGAAGAATACATAAGAAACGGCACGGGATTTCTTGAATGAGTTTTGATTGAACAAGGCGTCGGGTGGTCGGGCAGAAATATCAGCGCAAAGTCTTCGTGTTTTGCCGTCAATCCGTTTACAATCGTCCCGATAATGTCTTTATCAATCATTTCGATGCTGTAAACCTTGCGTTCGGCTTCTCCGCGGTGTCCGCATTCGTCGGGTGCTTCAACGTGGATATAGCAGAAATCGTTTGTTTCAAGGGCTTTGAGAGCGGCTTCTCCCTTGCCGAGGAAATTAGTGTCCCAGTTGCCTGTCGCGCCGTTTACTTCGATAACGTCCATGCCTGCGCCTTTGCCGATACCTTTCAGCAAATCGACCGCCGAAATCATTGCGCCGCGAAGGGAAGTTTTGTCGACAAACGGGGTGAGCGCGGGCTTCACGCCGCCGCCCCAGAACCAGATGCAGTTGGCGGGATTTTTGCCTTCTTTTTTACGCTTTTCGTTTATCGGGTGGTTTTCAAGCAGCGCATAGGATTTTTCGTAAAGGTCAAGGAACAAATCCTTGTAAACGCCTTTCGGGAGATAGTCCTTGATTCTCCTGCCCGTTATGTCGTGCGGCGGGGTAACTTCGTCGTCGACGACGCCGTGGTTTATAATCAGGCAATGGCGATAACTGACGCCCGGATAAAAATGCAGGGAGTCCGTTTCCAGATGTTTTTTGATGTGCGCGACAAGCACCGCGGCTTCCGCCGTCGATATTTCGCCCGCGGAATAGTCGACCATCGTTTTGTCCGAAAAGTTTTTTTCCGTGGAGAGCGTGACAAGATTCATTCTGTACGCGACGTCGGTATCTTTCATATCGACGCCTATGCTGAGCGCTTCCAACGGTGAACGTCCGCTGTAATACTTTTCGGGGGCGTAGCCGAGCACGGCAAGGTTTGCGACGTCGCTTGCCGGCTTAAACCCGTCGGGCACCGTTTTCACAAGCCCGATTTTTGCGGTTTTTGCAAGTTTTCTCGCGTTTTCGATGTTTGCTTTTTCAAGGGGCGTACCCGAAATCGACGGTATATATTCGTCCGCCATTCCGTCGCCCAGAACGATAACGTACTTCATACGGATAAAGTATAAATCAATTATCTTGCGTTTGTCAAACGAACGCGAAGATTGCGGCGCCTTAAAACATAATAAAATCTGCTTGCGTAAGCGCATAAAAGAATATATAATATATATACTTGTTGAAACGGTAAATTGAAACGGTAAAATTTATGGCAGAAAGCAAAGAAAAACTTCAAAAACTGCCGCTTGGCGAAATCAAGCCTATGGGCTGGCTTAAACGGGAACTCGAATTGCAGGCGACGGGGCTTACCGGACGTCTGGACGAGTTATGGGACGACGTTTCCAAAAAATCGGCGTGGCTCGGCGGTCACGGCGAGGCGTGGGAGCGCGGCCCGTATTACCTTGACGGGCTTGTTTCGCTTGCGTATCTTCTGGATGACCGCCGTCTTATCGACCGCGTCGGATTATGGATTGAAAAAATCCTGTCGTCGGTTGACGCCAGCGGGTTTTTCGGGCCTGTGCGCACGGTTGACTGGTGGCCGCGTATCCTTGCGCTTCGCGCGCTATGGTCGTATTACGAAGTTACCGGGGACAAGCAGATTCCGCCGTTTGTAAGAAACTTTTTCAAGTACGAATTCAATAACCTTGACGAGCAACCTTTTTACGTATGGGCTGCCGCAAGGTCGTTTGAACAATTTATCCCGATGAAACGGCTTTTCGACGAAACGGGCGACGAGATGATAAATCAACTTGTCGATAAAATCGTGGACGGCTCGTACGACTGGTTTTCGGTTTATGAAAAGTTCCGTTATAAAAAACCCGCCTCGACTTATCTTAGCCGCGGCATTATAAATTTCGGCGCGAAAGTGGGCGCAAACGCCGACAGAAAACGGAAATACGGCGCAATGCCGCAAAAAAAACAGATGAGCGCGCATAAAATAATGGCGCACAACAAACTGCCCACCGTAAGGAAACTTATGCTTTTGCACGGCGTCAACAACGCGATGGCGGTGAAATATCCCGTTTTGCTGAACGATTTCCGTCCCGATCCCGAACTTGTGCTGTTGTCGAAAAGGACGGTTGAAAACCTTATGAAATATCACGGCACGGCGGCGGGCGTATTCACGTCGGACGAGACTCTCGACGGCACGAATCCGTCAAAGGGCGTCGAACTTTGCACGGTGGTCGAGTTTATGCGAAGCCTTGAAACGCTTGTCGAAAAAACGGGCGACACTTATTACGCCGACTTGTTGGAACTTAATTGCTTCAACGCGCTTCCCGCAACGATTACCAAAGATTATACGGCGCATCAGTACGTCCAGCAGCCAAACGCCATTGCGGCAAACCGTATAAAACGCGACTTTTTCAACGTTCGCTCCGACGGCACCGTTTACGGGCTGGAACCCAATTACGGCTGTTGCACGGCAAATATGCACCAGGGTTTCCCGAAATTCACGGAAAATCTTTGCTACAAAACCGACGAAGGATTTTGCTTTATGGTATATTCCCCGTGCAGAATTTCGACGCTTTTCAAGGGCGTAAGAGTTATTCTGAACGAGTCCACCGATTATCCTTTCAAAAACAAGTCGAAAATTGTTGTGGAGTCGGTGTCGGGCAATCCCGAAATCAAGTTTTCATTCCGCGTGCCGCAATACACGAGCCTCGAAGTGCTGGTAAACGGCAAAAAAGTCGTGTCGGGCGACAAGGGTATCATCGCTTTCAAGAAAAAGGTCGAAGCGGGCGACGTCATCGAACTTTTGTTCGATATGCCGCTTACGACAGTCGTGAATCCCGACAAGTCGATAAGTTTTCGGAAAGGCACGTTGCTTTTTGCGACGAAACTTCGCGCAAAGTGCGATACGCGCGGCAAAATCCCGTTTTGCGACTACGAATACAAGACGGTTTCGCAGTGGCGCACCTTGCCCGAACTTCAACATAAAAAACATTTGACCGTCATAGAAACGACGGAAAGGGAAGTGTCGGCAATGCCGTTTGACGAGGACAATCCCCCCGTCGAAATCACGTATCGCGCGCGCTACGTCCAGAACTGGAACGAGGTCAAAAACAGCGCGGGGAGAGTGCCCCGCCATGCAAGGTACGGCAAGGAAACGTTCGAGCGCACCCTTGTACCGTACGGCTGCACAAGGATAAGGATTGCCCATCATCCTGTTTTTAAGTGAAAAAATAAAACAAAAATAAAAAAGAAATCTACATATTTTGTAAGGAGAAACTTATGAAAATAACCACAAAGTGGGGCGAAAAGATTGATAAAAACAATCCGTTGCCCGAGTATCCCCGTCCGCAATTCGAGCGTGACAGTTTCATCAACTTAAACGGCGTTTGGAGTTATCTCATTTCCAAAAAGAAAACCGAAATTCCCACGGCGTTTGAAGGAGAAATCGTCGTGCCGTTCTCGCCCGAGTGCCAACTTTCGGGGGTTGAACGCGTCGTTATGCCCGACGACTTTTTGTATTACGAACGGGAATTCGACCTTCCCGAAGAGTTTATAAAAGGTCGCGTCATTCTGAACTTCGGCGCAGTGGATTATATCGCGAAAGTTTACGTCAACGGCAAGTACGTGGGCGCGCACAAAGGCGGATACAATCCCTTTTCTTTTGACATCACCGACTACATAGTCATCGGCAAAAACCGCATAAACGTTACCGTTACCGATCCCAGCAATACCGGCGATCAGTGCCGCGGCAAACAGACGCTGAACGGCACGGGAATATGGTACACCCCGCAAAGCGGAATCTGGCAGACGGTATGGCTTGAAAGCACGCCGCTTACCTTCATCGAAAAAATCAAAATCACGCCCGATATCGACGAAAAGGCAGTTAAAATTGTCGTTTCGACAAATAAAGCCCCTGAAAGTAAGGCTGAAATCGTTGTCGTGGACGGCGATAACGTCGTTGCGAACGTGAATTTCGAAAGCGGAAAAGAAGTCGTGATTCCCATTGAAGATATGAAACTCTGGTCGCCCGAGGACCCGCACCTTTACGACGTCGTGGTCGTTTGCGACGACGATATGGTCAGAAGTTATTTCGGCATGCGTAAGTTCTCGGAAGGCGTCGACAAAACCGGCAAAAAACGCCTGTTCCTCAACAACAAGCCTTATTTCCACAAAGGTCTTCTCGACCAGGGATATTGGAGCGACGGTATGCTCACTCCGCCGTCCGACGAGGCGATGATTTACGACATTCAGACAATGAAAGACCTTGGCTTCAATATGCTGAGAAAACATATCAAGGTCGAGCCGATGAGATGGTATTATCACTGCGACAGACTCGGAATGATCGTGTGGCAGGATATGGTGTCCGGCTGCAAAAACTACAACATTCTGTGCATCGCCGTTCTGCCGTTTTTGGGCTTTATGTTCAACGACAACAAGTACGGATTCTTCCACAGGAAAAACAAGGAAGCGCGCGACGAATACACGCAGCAATATTTTGAAATGCTCGACAACCTTTACAACGTCGTATCCATCGGAATGTGGGTGCCGTTCAACGAAGGCTGGGGACAGTTCGACAGCGCATGGTTTTCGGAGCGCACGAAAGAGTTCGACGCGACGCGTACGGTCGACAGCGCAAGCGGCTGGCACGATCAGGGCATCGACGCAAAGAGTATTCACTGCTACTTTACGCCGTTCAAAGTGCCCAAAAAAGAAAAACGGCTTGTTCTTCTTTCGGAATACGGCGGATACAGTTATCAGGAAAAGGGACACGTTTTCAACAATAAAAAATTCGGTTATCGCATTTACAACGATAAGGAATCCCTGAACGCGGCTTACAAAAAACTGCACGAAAAACTCATTATCCCCGCAATCAAGGACGGACTTGCGGCAACGGTTTACACCCAGGTTTCCGACGTCGAATCCGAAATCAACGGGCTTTTGACGTACGACAGGCGCGTTCTTAAAGTCGATCCCGATATGGTCAGGGCGGTCAACGCGCAATTAAAACTGTAAACCGCGTTGACAACGCGCGCGCGTTGTGATAACATTACAATAACGGAGGTTGTTATGAATTACCTTGCAAGTCATCTTCCGAAAGGTGAGAAAATTTACGCAAAAACCCACAAAAGCGCATTCATTTTTATGCGTGACGTGCTCATCGCGGTTTTGCTTTTCGGCATTGCCGTCGGCGTGCAGCTTGGGTTCAAGGTCGACACGAAGATCATGATATGGGTTTATATCGTGTGCGCCGTCGTGGTGGTTTTCTGTTTGTGCGACAGCGCGGTTCGCTACGCGTCGACGTTGCTTGTGGTAACCACGCATAAATTTATGTACAAAGAAGATATCATAACGATTAAGGTTTTCGACACGCAACTTCAAAACATCGACTCTGTCGAGGTCGATTACAAAACTCCGCTTCGCCGTGCGTTGAATATCGGCGATCTCACGTTGCGTACAAGAAACTCCGTCCACGTGTTCAGAAACCTGTCCCGTCCCGACCGTTTCAGCGCAGTACTCAACAAACGCGCGTCGGATGTGCAGGAAGGCAGAATCGCAAAGACATGCATCTCGTTTGCAATCGGCAAATCGCCCGCCCCTTACGTTGAGAAAAAGGACGCCGTAAACGCTTAACAAAACAAAATTAAACGACCGTGAAAGCGGTCGTTTTTTCATGCAAAAAATCTTTGAAAAGCCCGTTTTGAATTAAAACATATCCAAAAAAAGCCATTCGTGAAAACCGCAGTAACTTGCAAGTTCCAGCACGGCAACGATGAAAACAAGGTGGGCGACGTACACGATAAGGGTGTGCCGTCCGATGAAACAGACGGGCTTGTTCCATTTTCCGTCAAGTTTCGGCATCAGCGTTTTCTTGTCGCAATAAAGATAGGGCGAAATTGCCGCCGCAAAGAAAAACATCCCGGAATACGGCAGAATCGGCCAGAAATCGCCGGGAGACAGCGCGAAAGTGCCGTCGGTAAAGACGAATACGAAAGCGTCGGACGCAACCTTTGACTGGAAATCGAGGTCGTACGCGCACCTTATCGAAAGCCCTGCGATAACAAATCCCAGCGCAATGCCCAAAAGAAAATTCAGGAACTTATTGTGCCGAGTGATAAGCTCGATAACCGCCCACGTCGCGACGCAGGTTGCAAGCAGGTGAATTATGCCGAAGCGGATTATCATTCCGGGCTCGAAAGAGTCCGCGATTGCGGTCGCCGTCGTTATCCCGATGGAGATAAGCGCAAGCGTGCAGGCGCGTTTCATATTGTTCCTTGAAAATCCCGTGGAAAGTCCGCAAAGGGTGATGAACGTGAACACGACGATGGGGTGAATAACCTCGCGCGCGGGGTGGTTCATATAAAATTCCGCCGCGGCGTAAAACCTTGTGAATCCGTTTGTCGCGCCGTGCGACAAGTGCAGCCATTCCGGCCCATAAAAGTAATCGACCGTCATAAGAAGATGGTCGATAAGCATCAGAAGAATCAGAAAACCGCGGATAAAGTCAAGTTCCCAGATTCTGCCGCGTTTTTTTGCGGCGGGTTTTTGAACGACGTCGACGTCAGTCATGAAATCATACGAATCTGTCATCGCTTTGCCTCGGTGCGGAGATACGTGAGCCTGCCGTTATAATCGCGATAGACTTCGTAGCGGTTTTCGTATTCGTAAATGATAAGGTCGGGCATAAGTTCGCTTCGGTAAACGAGCGGTTTTTCGGGGCGTTTCCTGCTGTCGTAAAATTTCAGCGCGCTTTTTAGAGGCGTCAGAATAATGTTTCTTACGGAAATAATCACCGAACTCACAAGACACAGCAAAAGCCCCAGAAGGTACAACTGCGAATTCGTCGAAAAGTCGAAAAGCGCGACGCCCAGCGTCAGATGAATTATCAGACCGTATAAGAAGTAAAAAAACGGGACGTAAAGGCCGAAGTAAAGCATTATCGTCGATAAAAATCTGACGACGTAGCCCAAAAACTTCATCAGGACGCTCAAAATCCCCGCGCCCGCAAAGCCTGCGATAAATCCCGGTTTACTCATAATCCTATTTGTCGATAATCAGCGACACGATTTGTTTCGTATCGATATTTTCAATGCCGACAAGGTCCTGTACGATAAGTCCGTCGATTAAGATAAGCAACAAATCGGCATAGCCTTCGGCTTTTTCTTTTTCATCGATTCTTTCCTCGATGGTTTTCTTGATTATTTCGCGCCACGAAAGATATTTTTCGCGGAACAGTTCGCAAAGTTGTTTGTTGTCGGACAACGCTTTGTTGACAAGGTAAATATGCACCTTGCTTCTTTCGCCGTATCTTGCGCCGAAGTCCAGGACGTATTTTGCAAGACGGGGGAAAGACGTGTCCTTATCGGCGTTGTTGATCCATTCGTAGTAACGCGTTGCAAGCCCGTTCAGATATTCAATAGTGATGTCCTCGAAGATAAGTTCCTTCGAGTTGTAATAATAAAACAGCGTGCCTTTCGTGATATTTGCGGCGTTTGCGATGTCCTGCAACGAAATTTCGTTGACGTCGCGGGTTGAAATCAGGGACAAGGTGCTGTCGATTATTTTTTGTCTGGTATCGGTTTTCAGTGTTGCTGCCAATGTTTGCCTCCGCTCGTGTGCCAAAACAAAACGTTTTTCGGTACACATAATAATATCACAATGCACGCGCGCCTGTCAAATGAGAATAAACTTAAATAATATGCTTGTCGCACGCGCGCAAGAAATTGCCCGCTAAACATTGATTTTGCGGTATTTTGTGGTATAATCAAAAGTGGAGGGTGGCTATGAGAATTATTCCGTGTCCGAAAGAATTTACAAAAAAAGACGGCAGTTTCCTGTTCGACGCAGAAACAGGGTTTTTCTGCGACTATGAAAACGTCGGGAATTCGATTTCTTCGTTTTTGAAAACCTGCGATATCGGATGGCGTACGGGCGACGATATAAAATTCACGTCCGACGGCTCCGACAGTTCGTCCGAAGCGTATACGCTTGTTGTCGGCGAAGACGGCGTCAAGGTGTCCGCAAAAAGCGAACGCGGGCTTTTTTACGGCGCGCAAACGCTGAAACAGTTGATCCTTTCGTCGTTTGACGAAAAGACGAAAACGGCGGAGATTCCTTGTTGCGAAATCAACGACGAGCCGCGTTTTTCGTACCGCGGATATATGTTCGACACCGTTCGACACTTTTTCCCGATCGAAGTCGTGAAAAAGTATATCGAGGCAATTTCGCTCCTTAAACTCAACGTGTTCCATTGGCATTTGTCCGACGATCAGGGCTGGCGTGTTCAGATTGACAAATACCCGCGCCTTACCGAGCACGGTTCGATGCGTCGTGAAACCTGCGGCGACAAGAAACCCCACGGCGGTTTTTACACCAAGGAACAGATAAAAGACGTCGTCGAGTTTGCAAAAGAAAGATTTATCACGGTAATTCCCGAGTTCGATATACCGGGACATACCCGCGCCGCGGTTTCTTCATATCCCGAGCTCGGGTGCAGCAAAAAGCCCGTGGAAGTGTCCACGAAATTCGGAATCCACAGCGAAATACTTTGCGCGGGACGAGAAGAATCGTACGATTTTGTCAAGGGCGTTCTTACAGAATTTGCGGAAATGTTCCCGTCGGAATACATCCATATCGGCGGCGACGAGGCCGTCAAGCACGAGTGGTACAAATGCAAGGACTGCCAGAAAAAAATGAAAGAACTCGGGCTTCGCAATGAAGAAGAGTTGCAGGCTTATTTCACCGAAAAGGCGGTTGAGTATCTTAAATCGCTTAATAAAACCACGATTTGTTGGAATGAAAGCGCAAACAGCGGCAAACTTGAAAGCAGCGTTATATTGCAGTTCTGGTCTGACGGGAAGGAAAATGAAAACGTAATACGGGAAGTTAAAAACGGCAGGAAAATTATCGTGTCGAAGTTTAACCCGTATTATCTCGATTATCCGTATCCTATGCACTCGTTGAAGGCGGCGTACGAGTTCGAGCCCGTATTCCACGGTATCGAAGGATACGAGCAAAACGTGCTGGGCGTCGAAAGCCCCTTGTGGACGGAGTGGATCGACAATACGGATTTGCTTGCGTTCAGAGTGTTCCCAAGGCTTACCGCGGTGGCGGAGAGCGCCTGGTGCGATAAGTCGAAAAAGGATTACCTTGCGTTTGAAAACTCGCTGAAAAACGTCAATAAACTTATTGAAAACACAACGGGTATCAAGGCCGCGCCGCTTAAAGACTGCAACGTCAAAAATCCGCTGAAACGCGCCGCAATCATGATGAAATTCGGCATGAATCTGATCGATTTCGAAATGATTGCCCGCTCCAATCGCGCGGCAAAAGAAATGAAAAAAATGCGAAGCGTCCGCAAAAAGGAGAATAACGGAAAATGATTACCAAAAGATACAAACTTTACAAAAACTTCGGAAAGTGTATGGAAATAAGCAACGGCACGGTGAAAGCTCTCGTTACCGTCGATATCGGACCGCGCGTCATTTATTACGGCGTGAAAGGCATGAATATCATGCACGAAGACGTCGACAGGCTCACGAATAAAGGCGGCGAATTTTTCGACAAAAACTTCAAAGAAGGCGAAAAATGGTATCTTTACGGCGGACACCGCATCTGGAAAGCCGAAGAAGACTTGCTTTCCTACGTCCCCGACAACTATCCCGTGCGCGTGGACAGGCTGGAAAACGGCGCGATATTCACGCCCGCACCGCAAAAACTCACGTCGCTTCAACAGGTTATGCGCGTCGAAATGGCGGACGACGGCACGCTTACGGTCACGGAATCGTTGACGAATATCGGCGAAAATCCTTATGAACTTTCCATTTGGGGACTTTCTGTTTTGCGCCAGGGCGGCACCGAAATTATCCCGCTCAACACCGTCGATACGGGGTTTTTACCCCAGCAAAATATGGTATTTTGGCCGTATAACGACAAAAACGACAAAAGATTTTCGGTGAATACGAAGTACGCCGTGTTAAAACAAAAAAAGACTATTGAGCGTGCGTTCAAATTGGGGCTTTTCAACCATCACGGCTGGTGCGCGTATCAATACAACAAATACCTTTTCGTGAAACGCTTTAAGGTGCTTGGCGGCAAATTGCCTGATTATCAATGCAACTTTGAAACGTACACGAACGAACATATTATGGAAATGGAAGTTTTGTCGCCCGTAACAACGCTTTTGCCCGGCGAAACTATTTCTCAGGAAGAAAGATTCTCGATTTATTCCGGCGTGAAACTTTCAAAAACGACCGACGAAGAAATCGATAAAATGTTTGAAGACATAGGTTTTAATGGATAAGTTTATGAAAATCGACAAAGACTTTTTGCCGATATACGAATTCAACAAGACTTTTGACGAAAAAGTCAGGAAAGAAGGCGCGGATTTATTCGCGTTTTCTGTTGAAAGAAACGACGGATATTCCGAGTGTTTTTCGATTGACGTGCTGAAAGAAGGCGTCGACGACGCGCTCAACTTCCGCCGTGCCGAAAGATTCATAAAAACCGCACTTTGGACGGTCGGCGGATATAAACTGAAAATCATCGCAAACGACACGCTGTATAAAAGCCTTGAAAACGCGTATTCGCACGGCGGAAAACGCGATTTTGACGTGAAATTTTTTGAAAAGGTTTACGACGCGCCGTTTTCGGTCGAAAGAGTTCCGGCTCTTTTAAAAAGCAAGCGGGAACTCGTTGCGGCGGACAAAAATGAATGCGGCGCAAGAATCGGACTTGACGCCGGCGGCAGCGATATTAAGATTTCCGCGGTAGAAAACGGAAACGTGCTGTTTTCAAAAGAGATTTTGTGGCAACCGAAAGTCAATTCAAACCCCGCTTATCACGTAAAATTCATAAACGACGCTTTGAACGAGGCGGCGACGCATCTTAAAAAAATCGACGCAATCGGCGTGAGCAGCGCGGGGATTTACGTCAAAAATGAAGCGCGCGTCGCAAGTCTGTTCATAAAAGTGCCTGAAAACGACTATGACGCGGTAAGGCGCATTTACATCGACGCGGCAAAACGACTCGGCGCGCCGGTGACCGTTGCAAACGACGGCGACGTTGCCGCAATGGCAGGCGCAATCAGTATGGATATGAAAAGCGTTTTGGGAATTGCAATGGGAACGTCGGAAGCGGCAGGTTTCGTCGATGACAAAAACCGTTTGTGGGGCTGGCTTAACGAACTTGCGTTCGTACCCGTCGATATGAACGAAAACGCGGCGGTCGACGAATGGTCGGGCGATATCGGCACGGGCGTAAAATATCTGTCGCAGGACGGCGTGATAAAACTTGCGTGCCTTGCGGGTATCGAGTTTCAGACAAGCGTGCCGTCCGAAAGGCTGAAAGTCGTCCAGAATCTCCTTGACGAAGGGAGCGAAGTCGCGGCAACCGTTTTTTCTGACGTCGGCGTATATCTTGCGTACTCGCTTTTATACTATTACGATTTTTACAAATTTGAAAACGTGTTGCTGATGGGGCGCGTTATGAGCGGACTCGGCGGCGAAATAATAATGAACAAGGCAAACGAAGTGCTTAAAAACCACGGCGCGGACAAAAAATTCAGAATTTTACTTCCCGACGAAAATTTCCGAAGGCTCGGACAATCGGTCGCCGCATCGTATCTCGGCTGAAAACGAAAAATCAAACGATAATCTTTGAAACCGTCGCAACGCGGCGGTTTTTCATTTTCTCGAAAGATTGTAAAAATGACACAAATAAATCCGATTTTGTGTTAAGACTGTCACATTGACTTAAAAATAATAAATAACGTGTCAATATGACAGGAAAAATGACACGATATTAAAAAACGAAAAGCAAGGGCGAAAGCGCATACCTTATTAAATTCGCGCGCACGCGCACGCGTAAGAATTAAAAAAAAGAAATTTGGCGAATATCCGAAAGAATGACGTAAAAATAATAAGAATTATTGTCGGACAGGGGAAAGAGTCACGAAATATTCCGTCCGACAAAATTCGCGCTTTGCGTTTTTTAGGTAAATTCTCGCGATTTTTGTCGGAATTTCTGTCGCCGCGGGTATTACGTCCGCAATTTTGACTCGAACCGCGTCGAAATACGGATTTTGGACGAAATTTAACCAAAAAAGTTAAAATTCGGTCAAAAAAATGAAATAATGGCGAAAATTTGCTTGACGAGTATTGATTTTTATTATATATTGATTAGGCTGTTTGATTTTGGGATGATGCAGGAAGTTACTTGTTTCACAAGAGAATTTCTGCGGACAAGGGTACGATGTGATTCGTGCGACTAACGGAAGCGGGCGATCCGCTTTTATTTAACAGGCAGCATGACACACACGGAAGTGTGTACGAAGTTAGGAAATTTTGGAGGTACAAAAATGGCAGGACAAAAAATCAGAATTAAGTTGAAGGCTTACGACCACACCTTAATCGACGCATCGGCAGACAAGATTGTCGAAACGGTAAAAAGAGCGGGAACCAAGGTTTCGGGCCCCATTCCTCTTCCCACCGAGAAAGAAATCATCACGATTCTTCGCGCGCCGCACAAATATAAGGACAGCCGTGAGCAATTTGAATTAAGAACGCACAAACGTTTGATCGATATCTACAACCCCAGCAGCAAGACGGTCGATTCCCTTATGAAACTCGATCTCCCCGCCGGCGTCGATATCAGCATCAAACTTTAATGTAAATACATTCGGAGGTGAACTTTATCTATGAATAAAGCAATCATTGGAAAGAAACTGGGCATGAGCCAGATATTCACGGCAGACGGCACCGTTATTCCCGTAACGGTTGTCGAGGCAGGTCCCTGTCCCGTCGTACAGGTCAAAACGAAAGACCGTGACGGATACGAAGCCGTAAAAGTAGCGTTCGGCGCTATTAAGAAAAACAACGTAAACAAACCCGACGCGGGACAATTCAAAAAAGCCGGCGTCGAAGCAAAGCGCGTACTTAAAGAGTTCAAACTCGAAAACGCTGCTGAATACAAAGTCGGCGACGAAATCAAATGCACCGTCTTTTCGGAAGGTGATCACGTGGACGTTGTCGGCACTTCGAAAGGTCACGGCTTTTCGGGCGTCATTCAAAGATGGAACGCGCAACGCGTCGGCAGCATGTCGCACGGTACCGGTCCTATCCACAGAAGCGTAGGATCAATGGCTGCAAACAGCGATCCTTCCCGTGTTTTCAAAAACAAACACATGGCAGGTCAATGGGGCGCGGAACAAGTTACCGTTCAGAACCTTACAATCGCACGCGTTGACGAAGCAAGAAATCTGCTTCTGATCAAGGGCGGCATTCCCGGTCCTCGCGGCGGATACGTCTTCGTCAAACAATCAATCAAGGGCTAATCGGAGGATACAGAGATGAAATTAAACGTTATGAATATGGCCGGCAAGAAAGTCGGCACCGTCGAACTTAACGACGAGTTGTTCAATATCGAGTACAACGAAGCTCTTATCCATCAGATTGTCGTTGCACAACTTGCAAACAAACGTCAGGGCACGAAAAGCACGCTCACCCGTGCGGAAGTCCGTGGCGGCGGCGTAAAGCCTTATCGTCAGAAAGGTACCGGTCGCGCTCGTCAAGGTTCAATCCGTTCGCCTCAATTCGTAAAAGGCGGCGTCGTATTCGCACCGAAGCCCCGCGACTTCTCAAAGAGAACCAACAAATTCGCAAGACGTCTTGCATTGTTGTCGGCTCTTTCCGAGAAAATCCGTACCAACGAAGTTACCGTCATCGATAACATCGAACTGAAAGACGCAAAAACCAAAGAGGTCGTTGCAGTGCTTAAAGCCCTCGGCCTTGATAAAACCACCCTTATCGTTACTGCGGACAAGGACGAGCTCGTGCTTCGTGCGGCGGGCAACCTTGAAAAAGTCGAAGTAACGACCGCCGACCTTATCAACGTCTATGAAGTCGTGAAGAACAACAACTGCTTGTTCACCAAGGCGGCAATTGAAAAAATCGAGGAGGCAAATGCATAATGACTGCTTACGATATCATTATTAAACCTATCCTCTCCGAAAAGAGTTACGACGGTATCGCGGACAAAAAGTACGTCTTTATGGTCCACCCCGACGCCACCAAGACCCAAATCAAAAACGCGGTCGAGGAAATTTTCGAAGTTAAGGTTGAAAAAGTCAACACCATCAACGTTACCGGTAAAATGAAAAGAATGGGCAGAACCGAAGGCCGCAGGTCTTCCTACAAGAAAGCCTACGTACAACTTACCGACGAAAGCAAGTCCATCGAGTTCTTCGAGAGTCTTGCATAATAGGAGGAATGAACAATGGCTATTAAGAAATTCAAACCGACTACCCCTTCGCGCCGTTTCATGACGGTCTCGACTTTTGACGAAGTCACCACCACGACTCCGGAACGCAGCCTGCTTGTCAGCAAGAACAAATCCGGCGGACGTAACGCAAACGGCAGAATCACCGTCAGACACATCGGCGGCGGCAACAGAGTAAAATACAGAATTATCGACTTCAAACGCGATAAAGACGGTATCCCCGCAAAGGTCGCTACCATCGAGTACGATCCCAACCGTTCCGCAAATATCGCACTTTTGAACTATGCAGACGGCGAAAAACGCTACATCATCGCTCCTCTCGGAATTACCGTCGGCGACGTGGTAGTAAGCGGACCCGATGCGGATATCAAAGCAGGCAACTGCCTTCCCATCGAAAACATTCCCGTCGGTACCGTTATCCATAATATCGAGCTTAACCCCGGTCGCGGCGCACAACTTTGCAGAGCAGCCGGCAACGAAGCGCAACTTATGGCAAAAGAAGGCAAGTACGCAACCGTACGTCTTCCCAGCGGCGAAATGAGATATATCCTTGCGCGTTGCAAAGCGACCATCGGTCAGATCGGCAACGTCGACCACGAAATCGTATCGCTTGGCAAAGCCGGCCGTAAACGTCATATGGGCGTCAGACCTACCGTCCGCGGTGTCGTTATGAACCCCTGTGATCACCCGCACGGCGGTGGCGAGGGCAAATCTCCCGTCGGTATGCCCAGCCCTGTTACTCCTTGGGGTAAACCCGCATTGGGATATAAGACCCGCAAGAAGAAGAATGTCAACGATAAGTATATTATCAAGCGTGTAAACTAGGAGGCTATTATATGAGCAGGTCAGTTAAGAAAGGGCCTTACGTTGAAGAAAGGCTTATGAAAAGAATAATCGCAATGAACGAGAGCGGTGAATTGAAACCCGTCAAAACCTGGTCAAGGGCTTCCACCATCTTCCCCGAAATGGTCGGTCACACGATCGCCGTTCACGACGGAAGAAAGCACGTTCCCGTATTCATTACCGAAGAAATGATCGGATGCAAACTCGGCGAGTTCGCACCCACCCGTACCTTTAAGGGACACGCAGCCGGCGAAAAATCGACCGGTGCGAAATAGGAGGTATTCAGATGGCTACAAGAAGTAAACAAAAATCTTTGGCAAGAAAGACAAACGCCGATAAGCGTCCCCATGCCGTAGCGAAATATATCAGAATCTCTCCCTTCAAGGTAAGAATCGTTCTCGATATCATCCGTGGCAAAAAATACAACGAAGCGGTCGCTATCCTCGAAAACACTTCGAAAGCGGCTTGCCCCGAAGTTCTTAAAGTGCTTAACAGCGCGGCGGCAAACGCCGAGAACAACCTCAATATGAGCAAAAACGATTTGTTCGTTGCAGAGTGCTTCTGCGATCAGGGCCCCATTCTCAAAAGAATCAACCCCGTATCGAAGGGACGCGCACACCGCATCAACAAACGCACAAGCCATATCACTGTCATTTTGGACACCGTTAAGGACTAGGAGGTAACTATGGGTCAGAAAGTTAATGCACACGGCAACAGAGTCGGTATTATTAAAGATTGGGATACCAAATGGTACGCGGACAAGAAAAACTTCGCAACCAACCTTAAACAAGACGACGACATCCGTAAATTCATTAAGAAAAATTATTACAAGAGCGCGATTTCGAAAATCACCATCGAACGCGCTGCCAACAAGGTTACCGTCAACATTCACACCGGTCGTCCCGCAACCATCATCGGCAAGCAGGGCGCAGGCGTCGAGACAATGAAGAAAGAAGTTCAGAAATTCTGCCCCGAACGCAACGTCAACATCAACGTTATCGAAGTGAAACGCCCCGATATGGACGCACAACTCGTTGCGGAAAGGATTGCGGAACAACTCGAAGCGCGCGCATCGTTCAGACGCAGCATGAAACAAGCGATGAGCAAGGCTATCTGGGCAGGCGCAAAGGGTGTTAAAACGATGGTCAGCGGTCGTCTTGACGGCGCAGAAATCGCAAGAAGCGAAAATTATCACGAGGGTTCTGTTCCCCTTCAAACTCTTCGCGCGGATATCGACTACGGCTTTGCGGAAGCAAAAACCACGTTCGGTCAGATCGGCGTAAAAGTTTGGATTTACAAAGGCGAAGTCCTTGGCGGAGTACCCAGAGAGGAGGTAACGACAAATGTTAATGCCTAAAAGAGTTAAAAGACGTCGTCAGATGCGCGGCAGAATGAAAGGCAACGCGAACAAAGGTAACAGAATCGCTTACGGCGAATACGGCCTTGTCGCAGCGGAACCCTGCTGGATTACAAGCAATCAGATCGAAGCGGCGCGTGTCGCAATGACGAGATATATCAAACGTGGCGGTCAGGTTTGGGTTGACATCTTCCCCCACAAGCCCGTTACGAAGAAACCTGCCGGCACCCGTATGGGTAGCGGTAAAGGTTCTCCCGAATATTGGGTAGCAGTCGTGAAACCCGGTCGCGTTATGTTTGAAATGGCCGGCGTATCCGAAGACGTTGCAAGAGAAGCATTGAGACTTGCTTCTGCAAAACTTCCCATCAAGTGCAAGATTTACAACAAGGCTCAGCTTGAAGCAAAACTTGCCGAAAAAGAAGGCGGTGAAGCGAAATGAAAACGAACGTTTTATATAACAAGACAAACGAAGAGTTGCAACAACAACTTAAAGAGTTGAAGTCGGAATTATTCTACCTTCGCTTTAAGCACGCGACCAATCAGTTGACCAACCCCAACGTCCTCAGCAACTGCAAGAAGGACATCGCAAGGGTACAAACCATTTTGCGTCAACGCGAACTCAATATCTCTGTCGAGCCCGCAGCCCCCGCAAAGAAATCGGGCAAAAAGGCAAAATAGGAGGGACTTAAATGGAAAACACAGTAAATATCGAAAGAAATCTGCGTAAAAACCGCGTCGGTATCGTCGTATCCGATAAAATGGACAAGACCATCGTCGTCGCAATCGAGCAGAGAGTAAAGCATCCCCTCTACAAAAAGATCGTCAAACGTACCAAGAAATTCAAGGTTCACGACGAAAACAACGTTGCAGGCGTAGGCGACAAAGTTCTTATCGCTGAAACCCGCCATCTCAGCAAAGACAAATGCTGGCGCTTGGTGGAAGTCATCAAGAAAGCAGAGTAAGGAGGGCGTGATAAATGATTCAACCGCAAAGTAGATTAAAAGTCGCAGACAACTCCGGCGCAAAAGAAATCATGTGCATCAGAGTTTTGGGCGGCAGTTTCAGAAGAAGTGGCAATATCGGTGACGTTATCGTAGCCTCCGTAAAGAGCGCAACGGTCGGCGGCGTCGTTAAGAAAGGCGACGTTGTCAAAGCGGTTATCGTAAGAACGAGCAAGGGCATTCGTCGCGCAGACGGCAGCCATATCAAGTTCGACGACAACGCGGCAGTCATCATCGACGCACAGAAACAGCCCCGCGGTACTCGTATCTTCGGGCCTGTTGCAAGGGAACTTCGCGATAAAGATTACATGAAAATCATTTCGCTTGCTCCCGAGGTTCTGTAAGGAGGACACACGACAATGGCAGCATTAAACGTTAAAAAAGGCGATAACGTAATGGTTATCACCGGTAAAGATAAAGGCACTGCGGGCGAAGTCCTTAAAGTATATCCCGAGGACAATCGCATCGTGGTAAAAGGCGTCAACGAGGTTCACAAACACGTGAAACCCCGCAAAGCGCAGGATAAAGGCGGCATCGTCAAACAAGAAGGCACTATCGACGTGTCCAACGTTATGGTCATTTGCCCCGCTTGCCACGAAGTAGTTCGCGTAAAACACGCAGAACTTACCGAAGACGGCAAATCCAAGAAGATTCGTGCTTGTGCAAAATGCGGCGCAGACCTTGACGGCAAGAAAGTTTCCGCCAAGAAAGCAGCCAAAAAAGTTGCGAAAAAAGCCGCATCCAAGGCAAAAGACGCCGAATAATACGGAGGTAATATATGGCTGAAAAGACAAACGATGTTCAAAGAAACTGGTTGCAAGCCTATTATAAGGAAACGGTAGTTCCCGCCCTTATCAAGGAATTCAACTATACGAATATCAATCAAGTTCCTAAAATCGAGAAAATCGTTCTCAACATGGGCCTTGGCGACGTGAGAGACAACGCAAAGAGTTTGCAACTCGCCGTTGACGAACTCAAACTTATCGCAGGACAAAAGCCTATCGTTACGAAGGCAAAGAAGAGCGTTGCGAACTTCAAAGTAAGAGAAGGTCAGAACGTCGGCGCAAAAGTTACGCTCCGTGGACAGAGAATGTACGATTTCTTTGCAAAACTCACCTGCATCGCGCTTCCTCGCGTACGTGACTTCAAAGGCGTATCGAGAAAGTCCTTCGACGGCCGCGGCAACTATGCGCTCGGCGTCAAAGAGCAGTTGATTTTCCCTGAAATTTCCTATGATCAGGTCGAAAAAATTCGCGGCTTCGACATTTGCGTCGTAACCACCGCGAACACCGACGAAGAAGCAAGGGAACTTCTGAAACTGATGGGCATGCCCTTCGCAAAGAATTAGGAGGCTTAAAATGGCAAAAAAAGCATTAGTCAATAAACAACAAAGACCGGCTAAATATTCGACGAGAGCATACACCCGTTGCTCCATCTGCGGCCGTCCCCACGCGGTACTTCGCAAGTACGGCATTTGCAGAATTTGCTTCCGCGAACTGGCTTACAAAGGTCAGATTCCCGGCGTCAAGAAAGCAAGCTGGTAACAGGAGGATAGAGATATGTCAATGACAACAGACCCCATTGCAGATATGCTTACCCGCATCAGGAACGCACTTACTGCAAAACACGAAACAGTTGAAATCCCCGCCTCCAAAATCAAGGTTAACATCGCCGAGATTTTAAAGAAAGAAGGCTATATCGCCGATTACGAAGTCATCGAAAGCGGCGTTCAGGGCGCAATCAAAATCACGCTTAAATACGCAGGCAAGAACAAGAAGGTCATCACCGGACTTAAACGCATCAGCAAACCCGGTCTTCGCGTTTACTGCGAAAGCACGAAAATACCTTCGGTTCTGAACGGAATGGGCATTGCCATTCTTTCGACCTCGCAAGGCGTCATGACCGACAAAGAAGCAAGAGAAGCCGGCTGCGGCGGAGAAGTTCTTGCTTACGTCTGGTAATAAAGGGAGGTACAGAATATGTCAAGAATAGGAAGACTTCCCGTTGTTATCCCCCAGGGCGTTACCGTAACGTTTGCAGACGGCGTCGCAACCGTCAAAGGACCGCTCGGCACCCTTTCGGAAGAAATCAAAGGTCATATCAACCTTGAAATCAAGGGAAACGAAGCAATCTTTACAAGAGATAACGATGAAAAAGAAACCAAAGCGTTGCACGGCTTGTACAGGGCAACCCTTCACAATATGGTGGAAGGCGTTACCAAAGGTTTTGAAAAACACCTTATGATCTCGGGCGTCGGCGTCAAGGTTGCTCTTCAAGGCACGAAACTCGTTATGAACATCGGTTTCTCGCATCCCGTCGAAGTGGAACAACCCAAAGGTATCACGTTTGCCGTTGTCAACGCCACCCCGAACCTTGTCGAAATCGCCGTCAAAGGCATCGACAAAATCGAAGTCGGTCAATGCGCGGCAACTATCAAAGCCATCAAGAAGGTTGAACCTTATCACGGCTACGGCATCTACTACAAGGACGAAGTCGTTGTACGTAAAGAAGGCAAGACGGCCGGTAAATAAAGGAGCGTAAAGTATGATTTCCAAATTAGATAAAAACACTGACAGGCTCGCAAGACACGCAAGAGTCAGAAAGAAGATCGGCGGTACTGCTGAAAGACCCCGCTTCGACGTTTACAGAAGCAATATGCACATCTACGTTCAGGTCATCGACGACGTCGCCGGAAAAACCCTTGCCGCAGCATCTACGGTAGAAAAAGAAATCGGCAAAATGGTTGAAGGCAAGAGCAAAACCGAAGCCGCGAAAATCGTCGGCGCGGAAGCCGCAAAACGCGCGATCGCCGCAGGCATCACCGAAGTGGTTTTCGACCGTGGCGGTTACATCTATACCGGAAGAGTCGCAGCGGTTGCGGACGGCGCAAGAGAAGCCGGCCTGAAATTCTAGGGAGGTTATTATGGCAGAAAGAAACGAAAAGTTCAATAAAAACAGAGGCGAGAAGCGCGAGGACAATACCCCGCACAGACTCATTGCCATTAACCGCGTAACAAAGGTTGTCAAAGGCGGCCGCAGAATGCGTTTCACCGCACTTGTCGTCGTCGGCGACGAAAATGGCAGCGTAGGTATCGGCACCGGTAAGGCAGCCGAAGTACCCGAGGCAATCAAGAAGGCGGTCGAAGCGGCAAAACGCGACGTCAAACCCGTCGCAGTCGTCGGAACGACCATTCCTCATCGCGCAGAAGGCGTCTATGGCAGAGGCAGAGTTCTTCTTATGCCCGCCGAAGAAGGTACCGGCGTTATCGCCGGCGGTCCCGTACGTGCCGTTCTTGAAATGGCAGGTATCAAAGATATCCGTACGAAATCCATCGGCACCACGACTCCTATCAACTGCGTACGCGCAACCATTAACGGTTTAAGACAGCTCCGCACCGCCGAAGAAATTATGGAAGTAAGAAACATCGGCAAAGCGGACGACGAAAAAATCGTGCTGTAATCGGAGGTAACCGAAATGAAACAAATTAAAGTAACTTTGGTTAAAAGCACCATCGGCGCAGTCAAAAAGCAACAGGCTACCGTTGAAGCGTTAGGTCTTCACAAAATCGGACAGTCCAAAGTATTTACGGACAGCGAGGTTTTGCAAGGTATGCTTAAAGTAGTCTCCCACTTGGTCAAAGTGGAAGAAGCGTAAAGGGAGGGCACATTTATGAAAATGCACACTTTACAACCCGCCGAAGGCGCGGTAAGAGACGTAAAAAGACTTGGCAGAGGTATCGGCTCGGGTACGGGCAAAACCTCCGGCAAAGGTCATAAAGGTCAATGGGCAAGAAGCGGCGGCGGCGTACGTCCCGGATTCGAAGGCGGTCAAATGCCTATTTGCCGTCGTTTGCCTAAACGCGGCTTCACCAATAATTTCAAGAAAGTATATTCAATCGTGAACGTGGGCGACCTCGACGTGTTCGAGGCAAACACCGAGATCACGCTCGAACTCTTGTACGAGAATCGCATCGTCGGAAAGATGGAACCTTATGGTCTGAAAGTCCTCGGATGCGGCGAACTCACGAAACCCCTTACCATTAAAGCCAGCAAATTCACGGCTTCTGCGGTAGCGGCAATCGAAAAGGCAGGCGGAAAAGCAGAGGTACTGTAATGTTTGAAACTATTAAAAACGCATTCGGAACAAAAGAAATACGCGTAAAAATATGGGCAACGCTTTTGTTGTTGCTTGTTTACCGTATCGGTTGCTTTGTTCCCGTGCCCGGACTTAACGTAAGCGTTATTTCCCAGGCTTTGGAGCAGAGCAGTGCGGCATCGTTCTTAAACGTAATCAGCGCGATTACCGGCGGGTCGCTTTCACAAGGTACGCTTTTTGCTCTCGGAATCATCCCGTTTATCAATAGTTTCATCATAATGCAACTTCTGACACTCATTATTCCCAAACTGGAAGAAATGAGTAAAGACGGTGAAGAAGGCCGTAAGAAGATCACTCAGATCACGCGTTACGTCGCAATCGTACTCGGCGTAATTCAAGCCATCGGCATTGTGTTTATGTGGAAGAACTACATCGACCCCATTTACGGCATGCAAAAGAACTGGCTTGCGATGATTTACGTAATCGTAATTCTCGTCGGCGGCAGCGTAATGGTCATGTGGCTGGGTGAAAGAATCACGGAATACGGCATCGGCAACGGTACGTCGCTTATCATCTTCGTCGGTATTCTTTCAACGGCAGGCACCTCGCTTCTGAACGCGTTCAGAACCGTCCCCACCGATCCCAACAAACTCTGGAACATTTTCGGGTTCTTAATCCTCGTCGTGGCACTCTTTGCGTTCATCGTCTTTATGGACGGTGGTGAAAGAAGAATCACGGTGCAATATGCAAAACAGGTCAAGGGTAACAAAATGTACGGCGGACAAACCACGTTTATTCCTATTCGTGTAAACGCGTCGGGCGTTATGCCGATAATCTTTGCGTCGTCGTTCATCATGTTCCCGCAGATGATAATCAGTTTCATTCCCAAACTTGCCGAAAGCAAATTCGGCGTATGGTGGATGAGAAACCTTACCACTTCCGGCGGAACCTGGTGGGGCAGCCTGATTTATTACATCTTCTTGGTTGTATTCATCATCTTCTTTGCATATTTCTATTCGATGATTCAGTTCAACCCCGAAGACGTTTCAAAGAACATTCAGCAATACGGCGGGTTTATCCCCGGTATTCGTCCCGGTAAACCCACTTCGGATTACCTTAAACGTATCAACAACCGTATTACTTTGTTCGGAGCAATCTTCCTTTCGATCATTTGCGTAATTCCTACGTTCCTGTTCAACGTTATCGGCAAGGACATCGGACTTTCAAGCGCATTCTCGGCAACCGGACTTCTTATCGTAGTATCCGTCGCGCTGGAATTCAACAAGTCGCTTGAATCGCAAATAATGATGAGACATTACAAGGGATTCCTTAAATAATAAAGTATGAGGGAAGCGGCGCAAAGCGACGCTTCCCGAAACCTTGCTTTTAAGGACGGGGAAAAGAGTTTTTCAGGAGAGTTTATGAATATTATTCTTTTGGGCGCACCCGGAGCAGGAAAAGGCTCGCAGGCGGCGAAAATATCGGAATATTACAAAATCCCGCACATTTCGACGGGCGACATATTCCGCAAAAACATTAAGGAACAAACGGCACTCGGCAAACTTGCAAAGACTTTCATCGACGCAGGCAATCTCGTGCCCGACGACGTGGTTATCGATCTCGTCAAAGACAGGCTTTCAAACGACGACTGCAAAAACGGATATATCCTTGACGGATTCCCTCGCACCATTCCCCAAGCCATCGCGCTTGACAAGGTTGCGGATATCGACGTCGTTCTGAACATCGACGTTCCGTTTGACGTCATCGAAGACAGACTGACCGGCAGACGCGTATGCATTTGCGGCGCAACCTATCACGTATCGCAACTTAACGGCAGGGATACTTGCGAAAAGTGCGGACAAAAACTTTTCATCCGCGACGACGACAAAATCGAAACGGTGAAAGCGCGCCTTAAAGTCTATGAGGAACAAACCGCGCCTCTTGTCGAATATTATCAAGGTCTCGGCCTTGTCAAAACGATTAAAGGACGCGACACCGTCGACGAAACTTTTGAGGAAGTCAGGAAGGTTCTCGATACGTTATGATTTACCTTAAAACCGCAAGCGACTTTGAAAAAATGCGCGTGGCGGGCGCAATCGTCAGGGACACCCTTTTGCTTACGGAAGAAAAAGCGAAAGAAGGCGTCACGACGGCGGAACTTAACAAAATCGCCGACGCTTACATCAGAAAATGCGGCGCAGAACCGAGTTTTCTGAATTACAACGGATATCCGTTCAGCATTTGTGCGTCGGTCAACGAGGAGGTCGTCCACGGGTTTCCTTCCAAAAGGGCGCTTAAAGACGGCGATATTGTGAGTATCGACGTGGGGGCCGTTATCAACGGGTTTCACGGAGACGCGGCAAGGACATTCCTTATCGGAAACGTAAAGGAAGAAGTCAGAAAACTTGTCGAAGTAACGAAAGAATGTTTCTTTAAGGGGATCGAAGCCTTTAAGGACGGAAACAGACTTTCGGACATCGGAATTGCGGTGCAGACGTACGCCGAAAGTTTCGGATACGGCGTCGTGAGAGAAATGGTCGGACACGGCATCGGCAGGAAAATGCACGAAGATCCCGAAGTCCCGAATTACTTTACGGGAAGAAGGGGACCGAGGCTTGAACCGGGTATGGCGCTTGCCATCGAGCCGATGATAACTCTCGGCAGTCCGGACATCTGTCTTGACGAAAATCAGTGGACGGTGTCGACAATCGACAAAAAACCCGCCGCGCATTACGAAAATACCACAATTTTAACAAAAAACGGCCTCGAAATATTGACATTATAAAAAAATTAATGTATAGTATGAAAATCAGTGTCGGAAGTATTGTCCTGTCAAAAGCGGGACGCGACAAAGGAAGATATTTCGTCGTGACGGAAGTCGTCGACGAAAACTACGTCAGAATTTCCGACGGCGACCTTCGCAAAGCGGAGAAAGCCAAACTCAAAAAAGTAAAACACTTGAAGTTCAGCGGTGATAACTTGCCCGAATTTGCAAATATGCAAAACAAGGACAAGGGTGTTGTCAACGCCGAACTTCGTAGCGCGTTAAAAGCGTACAAAAACACCTGTAAGGAGGAACAATAGTGTCCAAGGAAGACGTCATCGAAGCGGAAGGCCGCGTTGTCGAGGTTATGCCCAACGCAACTTTCAAGGTTCAGCTGGCAAACGGTCATATCGTTATTGCCTACTTGTCCGGAAAACTCAGGATGAATTATATCCGTATTCTCGAAGGAGATAAGGTTACTATTGAAATGAGTCCTTACGACCTTACGAAAGGTAGAATTACCTGGCGTAGCAAAAATTAATGGAGGTATCAACAATGAAAGTCAGACCGTCTGTTAAACCTATGTGCGACAAATGCAAGGTTATCAAAAGAAACGGCAGAGTTATGGTTATCTGCAGCAAAAATCCCAGCCACAAACAAAGACAGGGTTAATTTCACTATTGCATATTATCTGCCGGTAGCACGCGGCTGATTACCGTATCATTCCATTTACATGCGGTATGTGTGAGGGCGACAATATAAAATATCATTTGTAAATTTAATGGAGGTTACAAAATGGCACGTATTGCTGGCGTAGATTTACCCCGCGAGAAAAGGCTTGAAATCGGACTTACCTATATTTATGGTATCGGCCGTCCCACTGCCACGAAAATCTTACAAGAAACCGGCATTTCCCCCGACATCCGCGTCAAGGATCTGACCGAAGAACAAGTAAGTATTCTCAGGGAGTATATCGAAAAGAATCTTCACGTCGAAGGCGATTTGAAGAGAGAAATTTACACAAACATCAAACGACTGAAAGATATCGGTTGTTATAGAGGCGTAAGACATCGTAAAGGCTTACCCGTACGCGGTCAGCGCACGAAACAAAACGCGCGTACCTGCAAGGGTCCGAAGCGTATTGTCTCACGCAAAAAGTAGGAGGTAACTTATGGCAGCACCCAGAAAAGTTATTAAGAAACGTAAAGACTTAAAACGTATTGAAAAAGGTTGCGCGCATATCCATGCCTCTTTCAATAACACTATCGTTACCATCACCGACACCGAAGGCAATGCCATCAGTTGGTGCAGCGCGGGCAAGCTTGGCCTTAAAGGCAGCCGTAAGAGCACCCCGTACGCAGCGCAAATGATCGCAGAAGCCGCTGTCAAAGACGCGCTTCCCCACGGATTAAAGAGTGTTGAAGTTTACGTCAAGGGTCCCGGCGCAGGTCGCGAAAGCGCAATCCGCGCAATCAACACCGCAGGTCTCGAAATCACCCTTATCAAGGACGTCTCTCCCATTCCTCACAATGGTTGCCGTCCTCCCAAACGCAGAAGACTGTAAGGAGAATTTGATTTATGGCTAAATATACAGGACCGGTACTTAAAAAGTGCAGAGCGTTGGGTATCAGCCCGATGGAACTCGGCATCGATAAAAAATCAAACCGTCAGGTTAAAGTTTCCAGAAAGAAACAAAGCAACTACGCTTTGCAACTCAAAGAGAAACAGAAGGTTAAATTTATCTACGGCATTCTTGAAAAACAATTCAAAATGTACTACAACAAGGCTGAAAGAATGCGCGGCGTAACGGGCGAAAACATGCTCGTTCTTATCGAAAGCCGCCTTGATAACGTTGTTTATCGCCTCGGCCTCGGCAGCAGCCGCGCTATGGCGCGCCAGATCGTAAACCACGGTCACATCACGGTAAACGGACACGTCGTCGACATTCCGAGTTACCTTGTGAAAGCGGGTGACGTCGTTGCCGTTAAATCCAACAAACAGGACAAAGTCATGTATGCGGACATCAAAGAAGGCAACAAAGTCGTACTTCCCGCATGGCTGTCCTTTGATAATGCAACCCTCACCGGAAAAGTCGAGCGTCTTCCCGAACGCGCGGATATCGACCCGTCTATTTCCGAACATCTCATCGTTGAGTTGTACTCGAAATAATCCGATTTTGACAATCAGATTATCCTTTATAGGAGGAATTGTTCTATGATGGAAATGAAACGACCTAAAATCACTTACGAAGAGAACGAGTCGGGCAGCTTCGCCCGTTTCGTGGTAGAGCCTTTGGAACGCGGTTTTGGTACGACGCTTGGGAACAGTTTAAGAAGGATTCTTCTTTCCGCGCTTCCCGGTGCAGCACCCGTCGGCATTAAAATTGCCGGCGTCGACCACGAATTTTCAACCATTCCCGGTGTACGCGAAGACGTTACCGAAATTATCCTTAATATCAAAGGTCTCGCAATCAAAATCCACGGCGCTTGCCCCGAAAAGAAGGAAATCACCCTTTATAAGAATACGGCAGGTCCCGTGACGGCCGCAGACATCAGCGTTCCTTCCGATGTTGAAATTCTTAACCCCGATATGTATATCTGCAACCTCGAACAGGGCGCAGTGCTCGATATGTCGATTTATATCGATACCGGCCGCGGATACGTTCCCGCAGACCGCAACAAGGACGCCAAAGCGCCCATCGGATATATTCCCGTCGACAGCATCTACACCCCCGTCGAAAAAGCAAACTACACTGTCGAGAGCACCCGTGTCGAGCAGAGCATCGACTTTGACAAACTGACAATCGAAGTCCTTACAAACGGCACCGTTTCCGCAAAGGAAATCATCAGCCTTTCTGCAAAAATCATGAACGACCACGTTCAACTTTTCGTCGACCTTATCGACAATATGTCGAGTTACGATATCCTCGTTTCGCAAGACGACGACAAACAACAGAAAGTGCTTGAAATGTCCGTCGAGGACCTTGACCTCAGCGTTCGTTCGTACAACTGCTTGAAACGCGCAGGTATTCACACCGTCGAGGATTTGACCAAAAAATCCGAAGAAGATATGCTTAAAGTGCGTAATCTCGGCCGCAAATCGCTTGAAGAAGTCATCAATAAACTTCACGACCTCGGCCTTGATCTTCGCAACAAAGACGAGTAAGGAGACTTTTTATGGAACCCAAAAAATTAGGAAGACCTACCGACCAACGTCTTGCCGTCCTCAGAAACCAGGCAAGCGAACTCTTGTGGTATGGCAAAATAGAAACAACCGTTGACCGCGCTAAATCGGTCAGAAGCATCGCTGAAAAACTTATCACCCTTGCTATCAACACTTACGAAGATACCGTTAAGGTTACCAAAACCAAAACGAACCTGAAGGGCGAAAAAGTCGAAGTCGAATTCACCAACGACGGCCCCAAAAAACTTGCTGCACGCAGGAAAATGATCGCCGAACTTCGTGATATCCCCGAAGCCAAAGAGGAAAAAGAAAGCAAAACCGCATATGCCAAACGTACCGCGGACGTCAGCAATCCTCTTGTTGAAAAACTCTTCAACGAATATGCTCCCAAATACGCAAAACGCGCGGAAGAGAAAGGCCAGAAGGGCGGCTACACCCGCATCGTCAAACTTGGCGAACGTCGCGGCGACGCAGCATCCATGTGCATTCTGGAATTGCTGTAATCTTTAAAACTAAGGCACGCAGAAATGCGTGCTTTTTTTATGCAAAAATTATTGATAATATCGCGCGTTTTTTATATAATTGACCTATGCAAAAGATTCTGAGTACAATGCGTCGGGCGATAACCGACTACAACATGATCAGTGACGGCGACAAAATCGTCGTGGGCGTTTCCGGCGGCAAAGACAGTTTATTGTTGCTGACCGCCTTAAAAGCCTTTCAACGCTTTTCTCCCGCGAAATTCGACCTTGCCGCAATCACTATCGACATGGGCTTTAAGGACGCGTCTATCGCCGAAAAACAGGCTTTGTCGGCGTATATTGCGGAACTCGGCGTGCCGTATTACGTCGTCGATACCGATATTGCCGAAGTCATCTTCGAGGCAAGGAAAGAAAGCAATCCGTGCAGTCTGTGCAGCAAGATGCGTCGGGGCGCGCTTAACAATAAGGCGATCGAGCTGGGATTCAACAAACTCGCTCTCGGACATCACGCCGACGACGTCGTGCAAACCATGCTGCTGTCGCTTTTGTACGAAGGCAGGTTTTCGACTTTCCAGCCCGTATCTTTTATGGACAGAAGCGGCATAACGCTGATACGCCCGTTTATTTACACAAGCGAATCGGACGTCAAAGGCGCGGTCAACAAACTGAATCTGCCCGTCCTGCACAACCCGTGCCCCGCGAACAAGCACACCCAGCGCGAATACGTCAACGAACTTGTGAAAAGGCTCACGAAGGAAGTGCCGTACGCCCGCGAAAGAATGCTTGGCGCAATCTACCACCCCGAACGCGCAAACCTTTGGCAAAAACCCGATAAATCCGACGATTAAAAGGTCATAAATCCGTTGTCCCCCTACATATTTTATAAAGCAGGGGGAATCAATGGAAAGGAATATCGAAAGGATTTTACGGGAAGCCCGATACGTCTTGGAAAACAAGTGTACCGTGCGGGAAGGCGCAAAAAAATTCGGCGTGTCGAAAAGCACTTTTCACGCCGACGTAACTTATAAATTGAAAGACGTCGATAAGGAAACATATGAAAAGGTGCAACGTCTTATGGATTATCACTTTTCAATCCGCCATTTAAGGGGCGGCGAAGCGACAAAAAGAAAGTATAAACAATCAAAATCGCCCGTTTAACGGCGATTTTTTAACAATAAAAGCGCGCAACGATACTTTGTGCGCGCTTTTTATATTATTTATAGTTTATTTGTTGGTTAACACATGGGTCCCGTCTTTTTTATTAAGTCACTAAAAAAGTAGTGCATTCCATCGACAAGAGTATTTCTATGGATGTATTGCTTTACATCAATTCCAATAGAGGATGCGGCGGGTTTTGAGTCAATATTGGAAGCAATGAAGTAAAATTCCCACGAATGATTATTTATTTGATGTTCGATCATTTGGTGTATTGTGGTTTGTGAAAACTGCTTACTTGCGTTTTCCAATCCGTCTGTCATTATTGCAACCATTACTTTCGAGGGTTGTTTAGATTTGGGCATTTCGTCCAAGTAACTGTTCAAAGTGATAATACCTGTTCCTATTGCGTCGAAAAGAGCAGTTAATCCATTCGGTTGATAAGAAGTTTCATCAAGCAAAGTCATTGTGTTTATGTCTACATGTTCATATGCTACGCGCGTGTTCGTATTGAAAAAAACAACAGTTAATCGTGTTTCCGTATTTTGTTTTTGTTGTGCTTTGATAAAAGCATTTAATTCACCAATGGTTTCTTGTCGTAGGCTAAACATAGAACCGCTTTCATCGATAATTAGCAATAATTCAGTAATGTTTTTTTTCATTTTGTTTTTCTCCTATGTTTTTTTATCGGGTTGTATAATCAATTCCAATTGTAAAGTTTTAAATAATTGTATGTTTTTTGTATTAATATAATATAAAATTTCAATACCGTTGCTCATATGGAGTTATTCCCGACATATAATTATTCGAAAAATAATCAAGAATTCCTAATATAATATTAAATAAAATCACATAAAATTATAAAAACATTACATTTTATAAAAAATAACATTGAAAAACTTGACAAAACATATTAATGTCGTTATCATAAAATTAGTTAAAGATATTTGAGGCGTGTATGGGTAAAATTATTATTGAAATAAATGATGATCTTTATTGTCAAGCGGAATCGATTTTTGTCGATGCAGGCATTGATTCGGACACTGCAATAAAGATGTTCTTCAAACGAGTTGTCAACGAAGGTTCTTTTGCGTTTTTGTTGCAGAATAGGCAAGGTGAAAAAGAAGACCTGCTGGTTGATAACGTTAAAAGATATATGTCGAGACCGAGAAGATTGTATAATAATGAAAGTAGTGTAGAAGGATATGTAGACCGAATTGCCGATATCAAAGAAAGTGGTAATTTTGATAGAATTCGCAAGGGTAACGCAGTTAGGTTGTTGCGGAGTAAAGGGTATGACTTGTATGATACTATTACATTTGCTTCCAAAAATACTGGCGCATACAATTATTGGGCGAATCCGGATAGTTACTATACCAAACACAATTGGAGTTTGATACTTAATGATTGGAAAGAACGAAAACTCTATTTGTTTAATATTCCTGCGAATTCGATTTCGGATAATATGATAGTAGTGCGTGCCGATAAGCCGGACAAAATCGATCTGCAAATAATGTACAACGATGTAACTTTCACGGATAATAGAAGCGGAATCAGCTTTGCCAAATTTCTTGTCGGCGAAGTGAAATATTAATTTTTTGGAGGGTAAAATGACTGCAAGTGATGTGAAAAGAATAATTGAAAGCTATAACTCATATTTTACGCAGCGTGCGTGGACAAGACAAACCAATATGGTAAAGTTTGAAAATGATTACATAAGAGTTTGTCGCGTAGATAGCTCAAACAAATGGGTGAATGAGTTTGATATGGAAAAGATGTGGAGCATTATTATAGATCTTAAAAAAGATTTTACGATGTTACCAAATTATATTGAACTAGCGAGCGTTTTAAATATTGACGTCACTCCGGTAACGCGAGGTAGCTTGCGGGGATGTTATGGAATAAGAATCCGCGGAATGAAGCAAGAACCGAATCAGGATATTATTTTGACGATATTAAATTATATTTTTGAAAACTGATAAAGTAGGAGTTGTGTTATTTATAAATATTGACACAGTTTTAATAAAATGCGCGCAACGATATTTCGTGCGCGCATTTGTTTTTGGTAATTAGTTTTCCTAGTGCTAAATATTCGGAATTATTCACGACCGACAAGTTCGTCAAGGGTAATGTCGAAAATATCCGCAAGTTCCCACATTTTGAATATATCGGGAACGTTTTTGCCGTTTTCATAATTGCTGATTAACGACTTGTCGCTGTTAAAATGCGCGGCAAGTTGACTTTGGGTAAGTCCTGCTTGTTTGCGGTAATATTTCAGATTTTCTGCAAATTTGAACGATTTCATATTGACAATAGTACAAGAATCTTGTACTATTTAATAAAAAGTTAAAGCATTCTCAACTTTGTAAAGGGGATTCAATATGAATTTAACAGAATTTAAGCGGGAAATTTTGAAACTTTTGAACGAATGCGGTCGGGATTGGGAGATTAAAAGCGACGATGGCTTTAATATCGCGGTATTTACCGAAAACGATGGCAGTTTTATCGTAAAACTTCAAAACGGTTCGTCGATGAAAAGAAAAACGAGGCAGTTACCGTTAAAAGAGTTTAAGGAAAAGTATGCTCCGCACGAATAAAACGAACAGGGCATAAAAAAAAAGACACTCGGCAGTGCGAGTGTCTTTTGTTTTTGCTAAATTATGCTTTGCCTGCACAACCCAAAACGTCGATGAGTTTGTGGCGGACGCATTCCTTAATCGCCGCTCTTGCGGGCCCGAGATATTGACGGGGATCGAAGTGCGAAGGATTGTTATAGAAATGTTCGCGGATAGCGGCGGTTGCTGCCATACGAAGGTCGCTGTCGACGTTGATTTTGCAAACAGCCATACGTGCGGCTTCGCGAAGCATATCTTCGGGAACGCCTTTTGCGCCGGGCATACTTCCGCCGTACTTTTCAATGGTTTCGACGTATTCTTGCGGAATGCTGGACGCACCGTGCAATACGATGGGGAAGCCGGGCAGACGTTTGCCGACTTCTTCAAGGATGTCAAAGCGCAGACGAGGCGCGGTCTTGAACTTGAATGCGCCGTGGCTGGTGCCGATTGCGATTGCAAGGGAGTCGACGCCCGTGCGGGTTACAAACTCTTCAACCTGGTTGGGGTCGGTATAGCAAGCGTCCTTTTCGCTGACGTTTACCGCGTCTTCGATGCCTGCCAGCTGGCCGAGTTCCGCCTCGACAACGACGCCGTGATCGTGAGCGTATTGGACGACTTCCGACGTGATTTTGATATTTTCTTCAAAAGAGTGATGCGACGCGTCAATCATAACCGAAGTAAAGCCGCCGTCAACGCAGGATTTGCAAAGTTCAAAACTGTCGCCGTGATCGAGGTGCATTACGATGGGCAGTCCGCTGACTTCCGACGCCGCCTCGATAAGATGACGGAGATAAACGGGGTTTGCGTACTTTCTTGCGCCCGCGGATACTTGCAAGATAACGGGAGCGTTTTCTTCGGTGCAAGCCTCGACGATGCCCTGGATGGTTTCCATATTGTTGACGTTAAAAGCGCCGATTGCGTAACCGCCTTCATACGCTTTCTTGAACATTTCGGTGGATGTAACTATTGGCATAAATAACCTCCATTGATTATTATGTTTATTTTTGTCAAGGCTATTATATATTAAAAGCCGATAAATTTCCACTAAAAGACGCACAAAATTGGAAAATACTTCAATTTTTTACAAACCGCGCAAAATGCCGAAAAAGGCGAAAAAAAACCGCAACGGGCGTTGCGGCATTAAAAAAGGCGAAATTATTGTTCTGCGCTTATGGGTTCGTAGGGGATATAGGCGTCGTCATCCTCGATAATCTTTCCCTTTTTGACAAGGTGTTTGTAACGAAGAATCTTTATCACGAGAATGAATATTCCAAGCGCGATGGGCGCGCACGCCGCGACCACGATGACGTAGTAAAGAAGCGGATTGAAAATGCCTGCGTACGACGAAAATCCCGCATAGGTTTTTATCGACAGGTAATACGTCAAAAATGTTGCCGCCGACGAAGCGAATCCGAAGCCCACAAGATGATATATGCGGTTTTTGCCCGTGAGAGCAAGCACGATAAGCATCGCCGCTCCGTAAAGAATCACGATGTAATACCACTTTGAAAACAGCACGTTGTACGCAAGCGACGTATCGATTGCGGCTTTTGCCGCGATGTCAAGCATCTTATACGATTCCGTCTTCATAAATCTGCGTTGGGCAAGGGCGGCAACGTTGTTTGCCATAAAATACCCTGCCGCAGCTGCCGCAGCAAACACAATGACGAAACAGAACACGGTATAAATCGCATACGCCGTGCGTTTCGAGTTCAGATTTTTCTTTTCCTGTTCAAGAGCGCTGTCGACGGGAAATTCCTTGACGTTGGCTTTCTTGACTTTTTTCTTATTATCTTTCTTTCCCATAATCTTAATAAAAGGCATATACCTTACATCTATTTTAAGGCTTAAAACGGTAAAATGTCAATACAACTTTGAAAAATTGTGTCGATTTCGCCCGATATACGGTTGAAAACATAGTTTTTACTGTTATAATATATACGAAATATTGAAAAACAGAGGTTTAATTATGATTTCAGATGAAAGACAAAAACTGCTGGCAAAGAATCTTGTGGAATATTCGATAAGCGTTCAGAAGGGCGAAAAGGTCTGGATCGACGCTTTCGGCATCGACGTTTCTTTTGTGAACGCGCTTGTGGACGCGGTGTATGCGGCGGGCGGACAACCTTACGTTTTCCTGCACGACAGACGCGTCGAACGCGCTGTTCTTAAACACGTTACCGACGAACAGCTGGAACATATGGCGGCGCACGACGCGCGTCTTATGTCCGAAATGCAATGTTACATCGGAGTCAGGGGCGGGCAAAACAGTTACGAACTGTCCGACGTGCCCGACGACCGCATGCAGGCGTACAACCGCATTTACAACCACCCCGTGCATCACGAACAACGCGTGTGCAAAACCAAATGGGTGGTCATGCGCTATCCCACGGAAGGCATGTCGCAACTTGCCGGAATGAGCACCGAAGCCTTTGAAGATTTTTATTTCAAGGTATGCTGTCTGGATTACGCAAAAATGGAAAAAGCAATGCAACCGCTTGTTAATCTGATGAATAAGACGGATAAAGTGCGTATTGTGGCAAAAGACACCGATTTAACGTTCAGCATCAAAGATATTCCCGCGGTTACTTGTTCGGGCAGAATGAATATCCCCGACGGCGAAGTTTACACCGCCCCCGTGAAGAACAGCGTCAACGGAGTGATACACTACAACGCGCCGAGTATCGAAAACGGCTTCCGTTTCGAAGACGTCAGACTTGTTTTCAAAGACGGCAAAATTATTGAAGCGACCGCAAACAATTCTGCGGCGGCAAACGCGATTTTCGACACCGACGAGGGCGCACGCTACGTCGGCGAATTCGCAATCGGCGTCAACCCTTATGTCAAGAACGCAATCGGCGATATTCTGTTTGACGAAAAAATCAGCGGCAGTATTCATTTTACGCCGGGTGCCTGTTACGACGACGCTTACAACGGCAACGTGTCTGCCGTCCACTGGGATCTGGTTTTGCGCCAAACCCCCGACGTCGGCGGCGGTGAAATCTACTTTGACGATGTGTTAATCCGCAAAGACGGTTTGTTCGTGGTGCCGGAGTTGGACTGTCTTAACCCGTCCCGCCTTGTTTAACGGCGATATTTTGCGACCTTACGGCGTTTTGACAGAACTTTGTTCAGTTACGTACGCCATAAGTACGCGCCTTCGCAAAAACCTGCCAAGAACGCCGTAATCTCATCAAAATCTCGCCGTTAAACGATAGAGATAGAGAATGCGCCTTTTCGGCGTTTTTGCAGAACCCGAAAAATCGTGTACGTCAAAGTACACTGGATTTTTCTGAACCTACAAAGAATCCCAAAAATAAATGGGGACCCCGCGGGATACTGTGTACCCGTGGGGGAAAGGAGCACACGAGCAAAAGAGAGAGCATTGTCGCCTACGAAAATGCGATTTCAAAAGTGAAGTGTGCGACGCATTATCGCCGTTAAACGTTAGAGATAGAGATTATGCCTTTTCGGCGGTTTTCGCATTATCAAAAACAAAAAAACAGGGCGAATTTTTGAAATATAAGGAACTTACTCGGGTATTTTTGGAAATATCGTTAAAAAATAAACAATAATTGGTAAAAAGTGGGTAAATTTGCTTGTTAAAATTACATTTTAAGGGTAAAATGTACTTGCAATTCGGGTTTCCGATTGTTAATTACTTCGTAATATAAATTTTGGAGGATATCTATATGTCACAAAACGTCAGAGTTGCTATCAACGGCTTCGGCAGAATCGGCCGTCTTGCTTTCAGACAAATGTTCGGCGCGGAAGGTTATGAAATCGTCGCTATCAACGATCTTACCAGCCCCAGAATGCTCGCTCATCTTTTGAAATACGACTCAACCCAGGGTAACTATGCAAACAGCCACAAGGTTGAAAGCGCAGAAGCTGTTCTTAACGAGGACGGCACCGTTAAAGAAGACGGCTACATCGTTGTCGATGGCAAGAAAATCACCATTTACGCACAAAAGAACGCCGCTGACCTTCCTTGGAAAGCCCTTGACGTAGACGTTGTTCTCGAATGCACCGGTTTCTATACCAGCAAAGCGAAAGCGCAGGCTCACATCACCGCAGGCGCAAAGAAAGTCGTTATTTCCGCTCCCGCAGGCAACGACCTTCCCACAATCGTTTACAACGTAAACCACAAAACGCTCAATAAAGACGACAATATCATCTCCGCCGCAAGCTGCACCACCAACTGCCTCGCTCCGATGGCAAAAGCCCTTAACGACTTTGCTCCCATCAAATCTGGCATTATGGTTACCATTCACGCTTACACCGGCGACCAGATGGTTCTTGACGGACCGCATCGCAAGGGCGACCTCCGCCGCGCTCGCGCAGCTGCCGTGAACATCGTTCCCAACAGCACCGGCGCAGCAAAAGCAATCGGTCTTGTCATTCCCGAACTTAACGGAAAACTTATCGGCTCCGCACAACGCGTTCCCACGCCTACCGGCTCCACCACGATCCTTACCGCTATCGTTGAAGGCACCGTTAAGAAAGAAGACATCAACGCCGCTATGAAAGCAGCCGCAAACGAAAGCTTCGGCTATAACGAAGAAGAAATCGTTTCAAGCGACATCATAGGTATGAGATACGGCAGCTTGTTCGACGCAACTCAGACGATGGTCATCAACCTCGACAACGGCACTTCCGAAGTACAAGTCGTTTCCTGGTACGACAACGAAAACAGCTACACCAGCCAAATGGTTCGCACCATCAAATACTTCTCGGAACTTCTCAACAAATAATCGAAAAACAAAAAATACCCTCGGCAAACGCCGAGGGTTTTTTATTTGCTTTTGTTCTTATGCCGTCGTCGACAACTGAGTGACGGTGATAAACGCGTTGTTGAACGACGCGGTGTCTGCCGTCGTGTTGTAAATCGACAGCGTGCCGGGCGATGAAAAATTCAGATAAACCGTCTTCGCCGCGGACGTAATCCCCGTGTCGGAACCGTCGTAAACAACGTTGTTCGACGTCGCTCCGTTGACGTACAAAGTTATGGTTTTCTGGGTTGCGCCCGTGGTCGACGCCGCGCCGCCGAAAGTTACGAGATATTCGCCAATCGGCACGTTTACGGCGTTATTTGATACGGTAAACGTCCCGCCCGTGCTTTGTGCGGTTTGCGAAATCGGGATAATCGCGTTGGTTGCAACGCTTTCTGTCGCGGTGTTTTCCGCATGCACGGTGTAACTTACGCCGGCAGGTCCCTGTGGTCCTGTTGCGCCGGCAGGTCCCTGCGGACCGACCGCACCCGTTGCACCCGTTTCGCCTTGCGGTCCCTGCGGGCCTATTGCACCGGCAGGTCCCTGCGGACCGACCGCGCCCGTCGCACCTGTTAAACCTTGCGGTCCCTGCGGTCCTGTTGCACCGGCGGGTCCTTGTGGTCCGACAGGTCCAGGCACGCCTTGCGGACCGCGAAGTCCGTTGAAGCCGCGAGGCCCCGGTATTCCTTGCGGTCCGACGGGACCGCGTGGTCCTGACACGCTGCAAAGTCTTGCGGGCGGATTGCAAGGATAAATATTGTTTCTGCATAAACAACCCATAGTTTTACCTCCGAAAAAATATGTAAACAAGGGCTTTCGTTATATCCTATGCCGACGCGCTTCGGCGTGTGATTTTCAATGGTTTGACATCATAAAAATAATGTGATATATTTTATATATTCTTTTATGGGAGAATTTATAATGAACTACGTAATAAGCACCGACGCGTGCGCAGACATGCCCGTCGGATATGAAAAGGAACATGATATACCCATCGTTCCGATGCCGTACTCTTTGAAGATGCCGAAGGGCACGCTGAAAAAACTCGACTTTATCGGGAAGGCGAACACGGAGTTCGATATTGTGGAATGCCGCACCGACACGACGGGCTTTATTCAGAACATGAAAAAGTTCTTTGACACACTTCGCGCGGGGGCGATTCCCAAGACGAGTCAGTCCAACGCTGAAATCACTTTTGAAACGCTTGAACCTTACGTGAAAGCGGGCAACGACGTTTTGCATATCGCGTTTTCGTCGGGCATGAGCGGCAGTTTCAACTCCGCTTGTATCGCGGCAACCGAGCTTATGGAAAAATATCCCGGACGCACGGTGAAAGTCGTTGACAGTCTCGGAGGCGTCGGCGGCGAAGGGCTGTGCGTAATGGACGCGGTGAAACTTCGCGACGAAGGCGTGAGCATTGAAGACGCGCACAAAAAACTTACCGAATACGCGCCGAGATATCATCATTATTTCACGGTCGGCGACAAAGCCTATCTTGCAAGAAGCGGCCGTATCTCGGGCATCGAATACATGTTCGCAACCCTTCTCAATATCCAGATTATTCTGGGACTTGACGGCGAAGGCAAGGTTTATCCAGCCGCAAAGGTCAGGGGAACGAAAAACGTATACAAAAAGTTTTTGGAATTGTTTGAAACCGAAAAGGGCGACGAAGACAACTCCGAAATCATTTTGTGCCACGGCGACAATCCCGACGGAATCAAACTTCTGGGCGAAATGATGACCGAAAAATTCTCCGAAATCAAAAAAATCGATTACAACTACGTCAACCAGATGGTGGGCAGCAATTCGGGCCCCGACAGTCTTGCGCTTTTCTTCCACGGAAAACCGCGCGCGATTTACAAGAGGTAATAAAAAACAAAAGCGAGGAAAAAATCCTCGCTTTTTTTATGCAAAAAAAGCAGTTATTCGTTGAAATCTTCGCGACTTAACGTTTTTCCGCTTTTTGCCGATTGATAAATGACGTAATAGCCTTTTCCGTTTTCGTCGTCGGTCAGTGCCAGCCAATCGCAGACGTTTTTGATTTCGTCGGGTGGCGGGCTCTTTTTTTCGTACGGCACGCCGTAGCAGATGTATTCGACCTCGTCAAGGTTGAAAATCAAGCCCACAACGTAATTGCCGTCGGCGCCGCTAACGTTCACCCATTTGCTGTTCGGAACGGCGTTTTCAAGGTCAGTGTTTTTTGGAAAACAAATGAACATTTCGTCAAGTTGCGGCTTTACGGCAAGGTAAAAATCGTTGCCTGTAAAACTTTCTTTTGCGAAATCGGGTGCGGAAACGCTTGCGTTTTCTACGCGAAAACCCGCGTCTGAGGCATCTTGCGGCGGTTCGTCGGGCGGTGAAAACCTTGCGGTTTCGGCGGTTTCGGACGCGGTTGACAAATCGACGTTTTCATCTTTTTTCCGTGTTTTTTCGACGTTGTTTTCTTGTTTTTTCACCGCCGATTTTTTGCGGTTTTCCGTTTTCTTTTCAAAGTCGGATAACAGGTTGAAACAGCGGAATTTGTCGTTTCCCGTCGTGCCGAAATACAATGTTTTGCCGTTTTTTGCGATAACGCAATCTATGTTGTCGGAAAGCGAAAGAGTGCCGAGATTCCTTTCTCCGTTTTCCGCATTGAACGACAAAATTTTGTCGCCGATTCGTATTATCATCGTTGCGTCCCGAACGTCGTCAACGTGCAAAGAAGTATTGAAAACAGTGCGCCCGCCGTCGGACACAAAACGCAGAATACCGCTGCCGACGCCTGTTCTGACGTCGGATAAAATCATAACTTTTTTCTGAAAAGACATATTAAATTCTCCTTTTAAGAAATAATATGTGCCATGCATTAAAAAAATGCGTCTGTTTTGAAAACAACAAAACAGACGCTTTAAGTTGAAAAAAAAGATGCTGTAAACCTATTGTTTTGCGACAACTGTTGCGGAAGCGATGACGGCGATACCGTCGCCCGCGCCGACGAGACCAAGTCCTTCCGTCGTCGTGAAGGCAAGCGACAAATTGTCCTTGCTTATCGAAAGAGCGTGTGACAACGACGTGCGGATTTTGTCGAAATACGGGTTAAGTTTCGGGCGTTGACAAGCGACCGTTGCCGAAACGAATTTTACGACGTAGCCGCGCATATCTAAGCGCGATAACACTTCTTTCAAAAGAAGCATGCTGGAAATTCCTTTGTATTTTTCGTCGGTGTCGGGGAAAAGAACGCCGATATCTCTTTCGCCGATTGCGGTAAGAATCGCGTCCATTACGGCGTGCGTTAGGACGTCCGCGTCGCTGTGACCGAGCAGTCCTTTTTCAAAGGGAATTTCCACGCCGCCGAGCACGAGTTTCCGATTTTCGACGAGCTTGTGCGTATCTATGCCTATGCCCGAGCGGTACGGGAAAGTTTCAAGGTCGGAAAATCTTGTGATTTTTACGTTCTTCACGTCGCCGTCCACGGCTTTCGCATCGTCGTACAAAGTAAGGTAAACCGACGCGTCGTCGGTAAATGACGAAGAAATGCGGGCATAAGCGGTTTTCAGTTTTTCGGTTCTGAAACCTTGGGGTGTCTGAACGCGGCGGAAATTTTCGCGGTCTGCCGCGCTGTATCCGTTTTTCACGTTCGCGATGCTGTCGTCGAGTTTTATCACGGGGACCACTGCGTCGACGTCGTTCAGCGCGTCAAGTACGTTTTTTATCACGTTGTCGGAAACGTATGGCCTCGCGCCGTCGTGGATAAGAACGAATTCGGCAGTTACGCGTCCAAGGGCGCGTTTCACGGTGTCGGTGCGGGTGCTGCCGCCCAAAATCACGGTTACGTTTTCGTATCCGTCGAAAAGCGAGCGCGCGCGGGCAAAATTCTCGTCGTTCACCGCGACGATTATTTTTTCAAGACCGGAAAAAGCAAGAAAGGGCAATACGGAATTTTCAAGCACCGTACGGCCGTTTACCGTGCAGAAGAGTTTGTTGAGGTTGTCTGAAAAGCGGGAACTCTCGCCCGCCGCCGGAATAATTACGTCAAACATCAGTCGTCGATCACCTCATACAAATCGGTTGCGTTTGCCTTGTTTGTGACGTCGGGGGTTGCAAGGATTCTGATTTTTACGGTGTCGTTGCCGAAATGCACGACGACGATATCGCCCGCTTTGACGTCTTTGGACGGTTTCGCGTCGCGGCCGTTGACCTCGATTCTGCCGCCGTCGCAGGCGTCCTGCGCGACGGTGCGGCGTTTAATAATGCGTGAAATTTTCAAAAATTTGTCGATTCTCATTATTTTTCGTTTATTTTTGTACTTTTTTTATTTTATTTATAAATATATAAGCAAAAACGGTTGACATCTTGCGCGACTTCGTGTAAACTCGTAAAATGCGTAAAAATATGAATAAGTATATTTTTCTTTTTCGAATCAGTCGGAAAGGGTAGGGGCGAATGTCGCCTTTTTGCGTTGTCGTACTGAGGTTTTAGCCCTCGCGAGGTGCATCAAGACATAACCTTCTTATGCACTTATCTCATTATAATGCACGGTAGCAAAAATTTCAACATAATTTCAAAATTTAATTTCCAGTAAAAAAGGAGTTACACGATGTCAGAAGTAAAAGTTCACAAGGTAAAGTATGGCAATACCGAGCGTTACTCTTTCAGCAAGATCAAAGACGTGCTCGATATTCCGTACCTCATCGAAGTTCAGAAGAATTCGTACAAGAGTTTCCTCGAACACGGCATCAAAGACGTGCTGGACGAATATTCGCCCATCCGCGACTTTTCGGGACGTATGGAATTGTCCTTCATCGATTACAGACTCGACGGAGAGCCGAAGTATTCGGTCAGGGAATGCAAAAACCGCGACGCGACGTATGCCGTGCCTCTTAAAGTAAAGGCTCGTCTCACCAACCTCGAAACGGGCGTTATCGAAGAGCCGGAAGAAATCTTTATGGGCGACATTCCTTTGATGACGGACAGCGGAAGTTTCGTCATCAACGGCGCGGAACGCGTTATCGTCAGCCAGCTTGTCAGGAGCCCGGGCGTTTACTACAAGGGCGAAAGGGACAAGAACGGCGTAATGCGCTATTCCAACCAGATGATTCCTAACCACGGCGCATGGCTTGAATTCGAGCAGGACGCCAACGGTTTGCTTTGGGTACACGTCGATCGTCAGCGCAAAATCACCGCAACCACGCTTTTAAGGGCTTTGGGTTACGGCACGGACGACCAGATCAACGCCGTATTTGAAGAAAAGATGATTGCCGACACCTGTGAACGCGATCCGCAAGGCTCGCACACCGAAGAAGCGGGCAAAATCGACCTGTTCAGAAGAATGCGTCCCGGCGAAGTTCCCACCCTCGAAGGCGCGAACATTCTCATCAACAATTACTTCTTCGACAATCGTCGTTACGACCTTACGAGAGTCGGCAGGTATAAGTTCAACAAAAAGTTGAGCCTTGCTTCCCGTATCGTGGGACAAAAAATCACCCGCGACGTCGTAAGCGTTCTCACCGGCGAAATCCTTGCCGAAAAAGGCGAGGTCATCACCGAAGAAAAAGCGAAAGAAATCCAGAACAACGCCGTGAACGAAGTTTACGTCGAAGTTTCCTCTGCCGAAAAAGACGGCGAAAAGAAAACGATTGAATTCAAAGTCATCGGCAACAACACCGTCGACCTTGACGCAATCGTCGACTGCAATCCCGAGGAACTCGGAATTCTGGAAAAGGTTTATTATCCCAATCTCAAAAAACTTCTTGACGAAGTCGAAGGCGACGAAGCGCGCCTTGACGCAATAAGAAACAACGTGAAAGAACTTGTCGTAAGACACCTGACGCTTGAAGACATCGTAGCGGCAATCACTTACAACCAAGGTCTTTCCTATGGTCTCGGCACGACCGACGATATCGACCACTTGTCGAACCGTCGCGTCCGCTCCGTCGGCGAACTTCTGGAACATCAGTTCGGAAAAGGTATGCTCCGTCTTGAAAGAGTTATCAAGGAGCGTATGTCCATCGCCGCCGAAACCGCCGATATGAAACCCTCGACCCTTATCAACACCCGTCCCGTGGCAAGCGCAATCAAGGAATTCTTCGGAAGCTCCCAGTTGTCGCAATTCATGGAACAGCCCAACCCCATTGCGGAACTCACGCACAAACGTAAAGTTTCCGCTCTCGGCCCCGGCGGTTTGTCAAGGGAAAGAGCCGGCTTCGAAGTCCGTGACGTTCACCACACTCACTACGGTCGTATGTGCCCGGTAGAAACGCCCGAAGGACAGAACATCGGTCTTATCACTTCGCTTGCTTCGTACGCACGCATCAACGAATACGGATTTATCGAATCGCCGTACAGAAAGGTCAAAAAACCCGAAGGCATCGTTACCGACGACGTCACTTATATGGCGGCGGACGAGGAAGATAAGTACGTCATCGCACAAGCCAGCGAAACGCTTGACGAAAACGGAAAATTCATTCACCAACGCGTTACGTGCCGTATCCGCGAAGATATTCGCGAGGTTGACGTAAGCCGCGTCGACTATATGGACGTATCGCCCAAACAGTTGGTATCCATTGCAACCGCTCTTATTCCGTTCCTTGAAAACGACGATACGAACCGTGCGTTGATGGGCTCGAACATGCAGCGTCAGGCAGTGCCTCTGCTTCGTCCCGAAGCGCCGATGATCGCAACCGGCGTCGAACATAAGATTGCATACGACAGCGGCGTGCTTATCATCGCCAAAAACGACGGTATCGTAAAATACGTCGACGCAGACAAAATCGTCGTGGCTCGTCCCGACGGCGAAGACGATACTTACTACACCTCGAAATTCGTACGCAGCAACCAAAGCACCTGCATCAACCAGAAACCCATCGTGGTCAGCGGTCAGAAGGTGACGAAGGGTATGATCCTTGCGGACGGTCCTTCAACCCAGAACGGCGAACTCGCGCTTGGCAGAAATATCCTTATCGGCTTTATGAGCTGGGAAGGCTATAACTACGAAGACGCGGTACTTATTTCCGAACAACTCGTACGCGACGACGTTTTCACCTCGATCCACATCGAAGAATACGAAAGCGAAGCCCGCGAAACGAGACTCGGCGAAGAACAAATCACGAGAGATATTCCCAACCTTTCGGAAGAGGCTCTTAAAAACCTGGACGAAGACGGTATCGTCAGAGTCGGCGCGGAAGTCAGAAGCGGCGACATTCTCGTTGGTAAAGTCACCCCGAAGGGCGAAACCGAACTTACGCCCGAAGAAAGACTTCTGCGTGCAATTTTCGGCGATAAAGCAAGAGAAGTGCGCGATACGTCCCTCCGTGTGCCTCACGGCGAAAGCGGTATCGTTGTCGACGTGAAAATCTTCACAAGAAAGAACAGGGACGAGCTTGCTCCCGGCGTCAACAAACAGGTGCGCGTATATATCGCGCAAAAACGTAAGATTTCGGTCGGCGACAAGATGGCGGGCCGTCACGGTAACAAAGGCGTCGTGTCCCGCGTTCTTCCCAAAGAAGACATGCCGTTTATGGCAGACGGTACGCCGCTGCAAATCGTGTTGAACCCGTTGGGCGTTCCTTCCCGTATGAATATCGGTCAGGTTCTTGAAGTTCACTTGGGACTTGTCGCGAAAATGCTTGACTGGAAGATCGCAACCCCCGTATTCGACGGCGCGTCCGAAAACGACATCAAACAACTTTTGCAGGAAAACGGACTTCCCGAAGACGGCAAAATTCAACTTTTCGACGGCCGCACGGGCGAACCTTTTGAAAACCGCGTAACGGTCGGCTATATGTACTACCTTAAACTTGCTCACCTTGTCGACGACAAGATTCACGCAAGAAGCACGGGTCCGTACAGCGTGGTAACGCAGCAGCCCCTTGGCGGCAAGGCGCAATTCGGCGGACAGCGTTTCGGCGAAATGGAAGTCTGGGCGTTGTACGCATACGGCGCGGCAAACATTTTGCAGGAAATCATCACCGTTAAGTCGGACGACGTCGTGGGACGTGTCAAGACTTACGAAAATATCGTGAAAGGCAACAACGTGTCCGAACCGGGTATCCCCGAATCGTTCAAGGTTCTTATCAAAGAATTGCAATCGTTGGCTCTTGACGTCAAAGTTCTTACCGAAGAACATGACGAGGTCAAACTCCGCGACTTCACCGAAGAAGACGCAGACACCGTTGCGTTCAACGCAGATAAGAAAGACGAAGAACTTGCGGAAGTCGACATCGACGACTTGTTCAAGGTTGACAACGTTGACGAAGGCGATCTGTTCGGCGACAATCTGTTCGACGACAGCGACGCTGATTTCGATAACGATATTTTCAAGGATATGGCCGACAACGCGTCGGACGATGCTGAGTAAGGAGGTATCGGCATTATGTATGAATTAAGTTCTTTCGATTCAATGCAAATCGGTATTGCCAGCCCTGAAAAAATCAGGGAATGGTCGTACGGTGAGGTTCTTAAACCCGAAACGATAAATTACAGAACACAAAAACCCGAGCCCGGCGGACTTTTCTGCGAGAAAATCTTCGGGCCCACGAAAGACTGGGAATGCCACTGCGGCAAATATAAACGCATCCGTTACAAGGGCGTCATCTGCGAAAAGTGCGGCGTCGAAGTAACGAAAGCGAAAGTCCGTCGCGAACGTATGGGACATATCGAACTTGCGGCGCCCGTATCGCACATCTGGTATTTCCGCGGCGTTCCTTCGCGTATCAGCCTTATGGCGGATATTTCCCCGAAGGAGCTTGAACAGGTTTTGTACTTCGTATCCCATATCGTTCTCGATCCGGGCGAAGTCCCCGAAATCCACAAAAAACAAGTCCTTACCGACCGTGAATATCGCGAACTTTGCGAAAAATACGGCAGCAAGGCTTTCCGCGTCGGAATGGGTGCGGAAGCGATAAAAGAACTTCTTATCGAAATCGACCTCGATAAGGAAAGCAAAATTCTGAAAGACATCGTCGCGAATTCCGTCGGACAAAAAAGACTGCGCGCGGTAAAACGTCTTGAAATCGTGGAAGCGTTCCGCATCAGCGGCAACCGCCCCGAATGGATGATTCTGGACGTTATCCCCGTTCTCCCGCCCGAACTTCGCCCGATGATTCAGCTTGACGGCGGACGTTTCGCAACGAGCGACCTTAACGACCTTTACAGACGCGTTATCAACCGTAACAATCGTCTGAAACATCTGAAAGAACTCGGCGCGCCCGACACCATCATTCACAACGAAAAACGTATGCTCCAAGAAGCCGTCGACGCTCTTATCGATAACGGCAGAAGGGGCAAAGCGGTCACCGGCAGCGGCAACCGCGACCTTAAATCGTTGTCCTCGATGCTGCGCGGTAAACAAGGCCGTTTCCGTCAGAACTTGCTTGGTAAACGTGTTGACTATTCAGGTCGTTCCGTTATCGTCGTAGGGCCGGAACTGAAACTTTATCAGTGCGGTTTGCCCAAAGAAATGGCTGTTGAGTTGTTTAAGCCGTTCGTAATGAACAAACTTGTGGAACGCAACATCTGCCATAACATCAAGAGTGCGAAACGCTTTGTGGAGTCGATGAAACCCCAGGTATGGGACATTCTGGAAGAAGTCATTAAGGATCACCCCGTACTTCTGAACCGTGCTCCGACGCTTCACAGACTTGGTATTCAGGCGTTTGAACCCGTCCTTGTCGAAGGTCGCGCAATCAAACTTCATCCGCTTGCCTGCGGCGCGTTCAACGCCGACTTCGACGGCGACCAGATGGCAGTCCACGTACCTTTGTCGATCGAGGCGCAAGCCGAAGCCAGAATCCTTATGTTGTCCACCAACAACATTCTGAAACTTTCGGACGGTCACCCGATCATCTCTCTTACACAGGATATGGTAATAGGTTCTTATTACCTTACTATCATACGCCCGGGCGCGAAAGGCGAAGGCAAAATATTCAGATCCCCCAACGAGGCGATGACCGCTTACAGAAACGGCGTCATCGACCTTCAAGCAAAAGTCGTAATGCGCGTTGAAAAGGAAATCGACGGCAAAGTGTACAGCAAACGCCTGACCACTTCCATCGGTCGTTGGATTTTCAACGAAATCATTCCGCAGGATTTGCATTTCGTACCGCGCGACACGCCCGAACAAATGCTTGACCTCGAAGTCGAAGGGCTTATCAACGAAAGCAAGGGCATTATCGCTCTTCGCAAGCAGGAACTCAACAAAATCGTCGACAACTGCTTTAAGTACAAGGGCGCAACCGAAACCGCAAAAGTCGCCGACGCTATCAAGAGCCTTGGCTATAAATACTCGACTTTGTCGGGCGTAACGACAAGCGTTTTCGATATGCATATTCCCGAAGGCAAAGAGGCAATCATCAAGAAAGCCGATGACGCAATCGTCAACGTCGAAAAGAACTTCCGTCGCGGTATCATCTCGGAAGACGAACGCTACAATGCGGTTGTCGAAACCTGGAAGAAAGCCACCGACGAAGTCACCGAAGAACTTAAATCCGAAATGGATCCCTTCAACCCCATCTGGATGATGGCGAACTCCGGCGCTCGTGGTAACATGGGACAGATTCGTCAGCTTGCAGGTATGCGCGGACTTGTTTCCGACCCGTCGGGCAGAACGATCGAACTTCCCGTCAAGGCAAACTACCGCGAAGGGCTTTCCGTTCTTGAATACTTCATTTCGTCGCACGGCGGACGTAAAGGTCTGGCGGATACCGCTCTTAAAACGGCTGACTCAGGTTATCTTACCCGTCGTCTTGTCGACGTATCGCAGGACGTCATCGTCAACGAGGACGATTGCGGCGACACGAAAGGCGTCGAAGTCACGGCAATTTACGACGGCAAGAACAGACTTGAAACTCTTGCGGAACGTATCGACGGCAGATATACGGTGAAACCCGTCCTGCATCCCGTCACCGGCGAGGTGCTTGTGGAAGCGGATACGATGATCCTTCCCGACAAGGCGCAGGAAATCGACAAAATTCTTACCGATGAATGGATTAAGAACGGCTCCGATCTCAAAAAACTGCCGAAAGTCGCAATCAGAAGCATTCTTTCGTGCAAAACACGCCACGGCGTCTGCGCGAAATGCTACGGCAAGAATATGGCGAGCGGTAACCCCGTAAAACTCGGCGAAGCGGTCGGTATCATCGCGGCGCAATCAATCGGCGAGCCGGGCACGCAGCTTACGATGCGTACCTTCCACTCGGGCGGCGTTGCAACGTCGGACGATATTACGCAAGGTCTTCCCCGTGTCGAAGAATTGTTTGAAGCGCGTCGTCCCAAGGGACAGGCGGTCATCGCGGAAAACAGCGGCGTCGTAACCCGCACCAACAACGACCGTGAAATCATCGTTACGAGCGCTGACGGCGAAACCAAATCGTACGCGATTCCTTACGGCGCGAAACTCAAAGTCGATAACGGCAGCAAGGTGGAACCGGGCGATCCGTTCACTCAAGGTTCAATCAACCTGCAAGATATGCTCCGCGCACGCGGCGTAAAAGGCGTACAGGATTACGTAACGAAAGAAGTCCAGTCGGCGTACAGAAACTCCGGCGTCGATATCAACGATAAACATATCGAAGTCATCGTCCGCCAGATGCTCAGAAAGGTCAAGATCGAGTCGCAGGGCAGCACCGATATGCTCCCCGGCACGCTCGTCGACATCTTTGAGTACGAAGACGCCAACCAAAAAACCCTTGAAAACGGCGGAGAACCCGCAAAGGCAAAACGTACGTTGCTCGGTATCACGAAAGCCGCTCTCGCGACGGAATCCTTCCTGTCGGCGGCATCGTTCCAGGAAACCGCACGCGTACTTACCGACGCCGCAATCAAAAACAAAATCGATCCGTTGCTCGGTCTGAAAGAAAACGTTATCATAGGTAAACTTATCCCCGCCGGCACCGGTATGAAGATTTACAAAAACATCACCACCGCTCCCGTTGTGGATCATCCCGAAAAGCCGATTACCTGCACTTTCGAAGATAAGGAATTCGACGACACCCTCGGCGATTACGACAACGAATAACAAATACACGGCGGTCACATCGGAAGATTATCCTTTTTGACCGCCGATTTTTTGGAGATACTATGAAAAGACTGTTTACATCAGAAAGCGTTACCGAAGGACATCCCGATAAGGTTTGCGACCAGATCGCGGACGCTATCCTTGACGATATTCTTGCAAAAGATCCCGGGGCTCACGTTGCGTGCGAAGTTTGCGCGACGACGGGCGTCGTGTTCGTAATGGGCGAAATCACGGCGGATTGCTATTCCGACATCTCGAAAATCGCGCGCGACGTCATCAAAGACGTCGGTTACGACAGCAGTGATTTAGGATTCGACTACAACACCTGCTCGGTTCTCACCGCGATTAACGAGCAATCGCCCGACATCGCAATGGGCGTCAACGACGCGCAGGAATTCGATGGCGATATTATCGACAAAACCGGCGCGGGGGATCAGGGTATGATGTTCGGTTTCGCCTGCGACGAAACTGAAGAACTTATGCCGATGCCCATCGTGCTGTCGCACGCGCTCACCAAAAAACTCACGGCGGTGAGAAAAGACGGCACTCTTTCGTACTTGCGTCCCGACGGGAAATCACAGGTTACCGTCGAATATGACGACGGCGTTGTGAAACGCGTCGATACGGTTGTCATTTCCGCACAGCACAACCCCGACGTAACGCAGGAACAAATAAGAAAAGATATTATCGAAAAGGTCATAAAAACCACAATCCCCGAAAACCTTATCGACGACGATACAAAGATTTTCGTCAACCCCACGGGCAGGTTCGTTATCGGCGGACCGCACGGCGACAGCGGGCTTACGGGACGTAAAATCATCGTCGATACGTACGGCGGATATTGCCCGCACGGCGGCGGCGCGCTTTCAGGAAAAGATCCCACGAAAGTTGACAGAAGCGCACTTTACATGGCAAGATACGTCTGTAAAAACGTCGTTGCGGCAAAACTTGCAAAGAAATGCGAAATCGAGGTTGCCTATGCAATCGGTCGCGCACGCCCCGTTTCGGTGTCCTTGAACACGTTCGGCACGGGCGTAGTGTCCGACGAAATTCTGACAAAAGCGGTGCTGAAAGTGTTTGACTTCCGTCCGCTTGCAATCATCAACAACCTTGACTTGCGCAAACCCGTTTACAGAAAGGTTGCCAACTACGGCCATCTCGGAAGAAACGACGTTACTTGGGAAAAGACCGACAAAACGGAGGAACTTAAAAAAGCGGTAGCGGAGATTAAGTAATGATTATCTCGGGCGACGTCGAAAAAATTATTTTCAGAAACGAAGACAACGGTTATACCGTCGTCGATTTAAGAAGCAGCGGTGATTACGTCACCGCTGTCGGCGTTTTTCCGGAAATTTACGAAGGTATGCGGCTGGAACTTACCGGCGACTATAAGTACCACACAAGACACGGCTTGCAGTTTCTTGCGGAAAGCGTGAAAGTTGTCGAGCCCGACGGCGCGGCGGCAATCGAAAAGTTTCTGAAAAGCGGAATTTTTAAGGGCGTCGGCGAAGTTACCGCAAGGAATATCGTGGAGCGTTTCGGCGAGCGCACCCTCGACGTGATGAAAACAAGCCCCGAAAAACTTGCCGAAGTGAAAGGAATCAGCGCGAAAAAGGCGGCGGAAATATGCGCCACCCTTCGCGAGCACGGCGAAATGCAGGATACGCTTGTATATCTTCAACGCTTCGACGTGTCCTTAAACCTTGCGCTTAAAATCTATAAAACGTACGGCGCGCGCACCGAAGAAGTCATAAAAACCAATCCGTATCAACTTATTTCCGACGTGGAACGCGTCGGGTTTCAGACCGCCGACAAAATCGCACAAGAAGTCGGAATCACGAAAGACAGCGATTTCAGAATTCGGGCTGGCATAATTTATACCCTTAAAGAAGCGTCGAACAAGAGCGGGCACACCGCGCTTCCCGACGACATACTCAAAAAAGAACTTTTATCCCTTCTGGGGTTTGACGAAACTTATCTTGAAAAGGTGGAGTGCAATATCGAAGACCTTATTTTCCTGGCGGAAATCAAAGACTACGTCGTCGATAACGCGCGCTTTTATATGCTTTATAAAAGCTACCTTACCGAAAAAACGATTGCAAGACGACTTGCGCTACTCGAAGCGGCGCACGGCGACATCGAAGTGGATTTTTCGGAACAAATCGATAAGTTTGAAGAAATGTGCGGCATAAAACTGCACGAAAAGCAGCGCGAAGCCGTGTCGAACAGCCTTAATTCCGGCGTGCACGTAATAACGGGCGGCCCTGGCACGGGCAAAACCACGATAATAAAGTGCATTCTGCACATTCTCAAATTTTTGAAGCTGTCCTATCAGCTGTGCGCGCCAACGGGACGCGCGGCGAAACGTATGGGCGAGGCGACGGGTGAAGAAGCGAAAACCATTCACCGCCTTCTTGACCTCGATTTCAAGGACGGCAAAGGCTATTTCACTTACAACGAAAACACGAAAATCCCCGTGGACGTCGTCATCGTCGACGAAGTGAGTATGGTTGACGAATACGTCTTTTCAAGCCTTGTCAAGGCGTTGCAGGACGGCGCGACGCTCATACTCGTGGGCGACAAGGATCAGCTTGCATCGGTGGGCGCGGGCAACGTTCTTGCGGACGTTATCGCGTCGGGACTTTTCAAAATAACGTATCTTGACAAAATCTACCGTCAGTCCGACGGCAGTATGATTATCGAAAACGCGCACCTTATAAATCACGGCAAAATGCCTGTGCTCGACAACCGCGCAAAAGACTTTTTCTTTGTCGACAAGTCCGACCCGACCGAAGTCAAAGCCGAGGTCGAAGCGCTTGTCACGACAAGACTGCCGAAGTATCTGAAATGCGAGCAGACCGACGTGCAGGTACTGTGTCCGATGAAAAAGGGTGTTGCGGGCGTCATCAGCTTAAACGCTGCGATAAGGGACAGCCTTAACCCGAAAAAGGATTCTTCCGACGACATAAAATGCGGCGAATACACCTTCCGCGAAGGTGATAAAATAATGCAGACCGTCAATAATTACGAGCAGGAATGGTTTGAAGAAGTTGACGGAAGAACTAGACGCGGGGCAGGCGTTTTCAACGGCGATACGGGCTTTATCGAAAGTATCGACCGACAAAATATGAAGTTTAACGTGCGTTTTGATGATAATAAAGTGTCCGAATATTCATTAAGCGATATTGACCAGATTATCCCGGCATACGCCGTTTCGGTGCATAAATCGCAGGGAAGCGAGTTCAAGGCGGTGGTTGTCGCGCTCTCGCAGGGGAACTATTTCATAATGACCAGAAACCTTTTGTACACCGCCGTAACCCGCGCGAAAGACCTGTGCGTCATCGTGGGCGCGGAAGACGTCGTAAAGCGTATGGTCAGGAACAATTACACCGCGAAACGTTATACGTTGCTCACAAGATTTCTGACGGAGGCGTACGGTGAATACGACTAAGATGAAGGAGTTTTTCAAAAAACTTTCCGATAAGTTTCTGGATTTGCTGTATCCCGAAGGGCTGACCTGCGTCAATTGCGGCGACGAACTTCAACACGAAACTAGGCTGAATCTTTGCGGAAAATGTTACTTAAACCTTATCGAAAACGACGGGCATCGCTGCAAAATCTGCGGCATAAGAATGAGAAACGAGGCGGACTACTGCGACAACTGCACCCGCTTCGATAAATACTTCGATATGAATCGTTCGCCGTTCATTTACGAAAAAACGGCAAGCGACCTTGTCAAAAAACTTAAATTCGGCAACAAACTTTATATCGCGAAAGAACTTGCGAAAGCGATGGCGGACGAATACTTCACGGGAAATTTCAATTGCGACTTCATTTTGTACGTCCCGATGACTGAAAAAGAAGAAAAAGAAAGGGGCTACAATCAGTCGGAACTTCTTGCAAAAGAGGTCGGACTTCGCACTGGGCTTTCGGTTTTCGACAATCTCAAAAAGGTCAAAGAAACTGACAGACAGAAGAAACTGACCGCAAAAGAGCGTCGTGAAAACCTGAAAGGCGTTTTCGACGTTGTCCGCGCCGACGAAATCAAGGGCAAAAACGTCCTTGTCATAGACGACGTTTACACGACGGGCGCGACGATAAACGAATGCGCGAGAGTCTTAAAACGCGCGGGTGCACGCAAAGTTTATTCGATAACGGCGGCGCAAACCGCGTTCAAACCCGACGGCGAAAAAGGCGAAATCGCCGAAGATAACGCCAACGCTTTACACAAAAAATAATTTAGTGTATTATATAAAAAAGTCATTTTTTGCGCGCACGCGCACAAGGAGATTAAATGGGTATTTTCAGCACGCTTTTTGACGAGAACGAAAGAAACGTCAGAAAACTGAAAAAGATTGCCGATAAGGTTGAAGAATTGTCGGAAAGATTTAAGGCTATGTCCGACGAAGAACTGCAAGCGATCACGCCGGCATTGAAAGAAAGATACAATAACGGCGAAAAGTTGGACGCACTTCTGCCCGAAGCGTTTGCGGCGGTAAGAGAGGCGTCGACGAGGGTTACCGGGCTTCGTCATTATTACGTGCAGCTTCTGGGCGGCATCACCTTGCATCAGGGACGCATCGCAGAAATGAAGACCGGCGAAGGAAAAACGCTTGTCGAAACGCTGCCGGCATATCTCAACGCGCTTACGGGGAACGGCGTTCACGTCGTTACCGTCAACGATTACCTTGCAAAGCGCGACGCCGAGTGGATGGGAAAGATTTACAGGTTCCTCGGAATGAGCGTCGGCGTCATTTTGCACGATATGAAGACGGAAGACAAAAAAGCCGCCTATAACGCCGATATTACTTACGGCACGAATAACGAATTCGGTTTCGATTACCTTCGCGACAACATGGCTGTCACAAAAGAAGACCGCGTACAGCGCGGACACGCCTTTGCAATCGTGGACGAAGTGGACAGCATACTCATCGACGAAGCGCGCACACCCCTTATCATTTCGGGACGCGGCGATAAATCGAGCGATATGTATATCCGCGCAAACCGTTTCGCAAGGACGTTGAAAGAAGGCGAAGATTACACCCACGAAGAAAAGGAAAAGACGGTCAATCTCACCGACGAAGGCGTCGCGAAAGCCGAGAAATTCTTTGGGGTGCAAAACCTTACCGACCTTGACAACACCGCGCTTAACCACTATATCAATCAGGCGATGAAAGCTAACGTCATAATGAAAAAGGACGTCGATTACATCGTACAGGACGGACAGGTGCTTATCGTCGACGAATTCACCGGCCGCGTTATGACGGGACGTCGTTTCAGCGACGGGCTGCATCAGGCGATCGAAGCGAAAGAAAACGTAAGGGTACAAAGCGAAAACCGCACTCTTGCGACGATTACCCTTCAAAACTACTTCCGCCTTTACAAAAAACTGTCGGGTATGACGGGTACGGCGAAGACGGAAGAAGAAGAATTCCAGAACATTTACAACCTTGACGTCGTGGTTATCCCCACCAACCTTCCGATGATAAGAATCGACGAAAACGACCAGATTTATACGAAAAAATCGGGCAAAATCGATGCGATTATCAAAGATATCAAAGATTGTGCGGAACGTCGTCAGCCGGTGCTTGTCGGCACGGTTTCCGTCGAAAAGTCGGAACTTTTGTCAAAAATTCTGCACAGAGAACGAATTTTCCACAACGTATTGAACGCGAAAAACCATAAGATGGAAGCGGATATCGTCGCGCAGGCGGGCAGAATCGGCGCGGTTACCATCGCCACGAACATGGCAGGCCGAGGCACCGATATTATGCTGGGCGGAAATCCCGAATATCTTGCCAAACAACGCCTTGAAAAAGAAGGATACAGCACCGAAGATATCGAAACCGCAACGTCGTTTGTGAAACTCGACGACGAAAACCTTATTAAACTTCGCGACGAATACCAAAGATATTATAAGTCGTACAAGGAAACTTGCGACAAGGAAAAGGAAGAAGTCATCGAGGCGGGCGGTCTTCGCATAATCGGCACGGAACGCCACGAAAGCCGCCGTATCGACAACCAGTTGCGCGGCCGAAGCGGACGTCAGGGCGACAAAGGCAGTTCGATTTTCTATATCTCTCTTGAAGACGACATCGCAAGGATTTTCGGCGGCGATAAGTTGAAACGCATCACCGAAATGATGAACGTCGACGACGATATGGCGATTTCGAACAGCGTCATCAGCAAGCAGATCGAACGCGCTCAGCGCATGGTCGAAAGCCGCAACTTCTCAATCAGAAAGAGCGTGCTGAGTTACGACGACGTCATGAACAAACAGCGCGAAATCATTTACGAAGAGCGCAACAAGGTTTTGGACGGCGTTGACGTACACGCGCAGGTCGTCGATATGATCGAGCCTGTCGCAAGGGAAATCGTCGGGTTCTATTACGACGACGAAAAGCCCGTTGACGAGTGGGATCTCGAAGCGTTCAACCGCGCGCTCGAACAAAGACTTTTCCCCGAAGGCACTGCGTTTATCACGGCGGAAAAAGCCAAAAAACTCAGCCGCGAAGGGCTTGTCGAAGAAGTTGCCGCAAAAGCGAAAGAACTCCTTGAAGAAAAGGTCAAGTATTGCGAATCGGTCGGTCTTGACTTCCACGACCTTGAAAGGTTTGTGCTTTTACGAAACGTCGACAGCAAGTGGATGGATCATATCGACGCAATGTCGAGTCTCAGGGAAGGTATCGGACTTCGCGGATACGGTCAGCACAATCCTGTGCAGGAATATCAGAAAGAAGGCTTTGAAATGTTTGACGAAATGATCGACAACATTCGTCGCGACACGGCGATTACCCTTATGAAAGTCACCGTGGAAAGAAGCGAGGACGGCGAAGTTAAGCAGGGCGTCGAACGCGTCAACAACAAGGCGAAACCCGTGAAGAGCGCAGGCAAGGTCGGCAGAAACGATCCGTGTCCGTGCGGATCGGGCAAAAAATACAAGAACTGCTGCGGAAGAAACCAGAATAATTAACGACTATGGTAGATTTTTTCAATCAGAAAAATAAAATAAAGGAATTTGACGATACCCTTAAAATGGTTGCGGATGCTTTCGATTTGGACAGTCTGAAAGCCCGCGTCGACGTCCTTACGAAAGAACAGCACTCGGACGGTTTCTGGGATAACATGGCGCACGCGGGAGAAGTCAACCGCGAGCTGAAAATGCTGGAAACAAAAATCCAGAAATTTGAAAAAGTAAGGGCGGAAGTCGAGGACGTAAAAGTCCTTATCGAGCTTGCCGAAGAAGCCGACGACGAAAGCGAAGTCGAAAGCGTAAATGCCGAAATCGCAGGTTTAACCGACAAAATCGAGCATTTAAGACTTGACGCGCTTTTAAAAGGCAAATACGACTCGCTCAATGCAATCATTACTTTGCATGCGGGAGCAGGCGGTACGGAAGCGCAGGATTGGGTGCAGATGCTGTATCGCATGTATTCGAGATATATCGAAAGAAAGGGTTATCAGATGAAAGTCCTTGACCTCTTAGAAGGCGACGAAGCGGGCATAAAAAGCGTAACGTTCACGGCGGAAGGCGACAATGCGTACGGATATCTGAAAGCCGAAAAAGGCATACACCGCCTTGTCAGAATTTCCCCGTTCGATTCGCAGTCGCGCCGACACACGTCGTTCGCATCGGTCGAAGTAATGCCCGAAATCATCAACGACGAAGAAATCGAAATTCGCCCGGAAGACCTGAAAGTCGATACCTATCGTTCGGGCGGCGCGGGCGGTCAGCACGTCAACAAAACCGAAAGCGCGGTGCGTATCACGCATATCCCGACGGGCATTATCGTCGCTTGTCAGAACGAGCGCAGCCAGATTCAGAACCGCGAAGTCTGCATGCGTATGCTGAAATCGAAACTCATTGAAAAACGCGAAGAAGAACAAATGGCGGAAGCCAATTCCATAAAAGGCGACCTTAAAAAAATCGAATGGGGCAGCCAGATAAGAAGTTACGTTTTCTGCCCGTACACTATGGTGAAAGACCACAGGACGAATTACGAAACGGGTAATATCCAGTCTGTTATGGACGGCGATATCGAGCCGTTTATCGTGGAATACTTGAAGAGGCTTTAATGTACGAAGAAATCGCCGCAAAAAAGTTCAAGGAACTTCAAAGCAAGGACGATTATCTTATTCTTGCGATAGAGTCGAGTTGCGACGAAACGTCGGCGGCGGTAACGCGCGGTAGGGACGTGTTGTCGCTTGTCATAGCGTCGCAGATCGAGATTCACAAGCGATTCGGCGGGGTTGTCCCGGAAATCGCAAGCAGGAATCACGTTTCGGCGATAAGAAACGCCGTCGATGAAGCGTTGAAGCAGGCAAACGTGTCGCTTTCCGACATATCCGCCGTGGCGGTAACGTACGGAGCGGGACTTCTGGGCGCGCTGCTTGTCGGCGTATCGTATGCGAAAGCGCTTGCGTACGCAATGAACGTGCCGCTGATTAAGGTGAATCACGTCAGGGGGCACATTTCGGCAAACTATATCGCGGACAAATCGCTGGAACCGCCGTATCTTTGCTTGCTTGCGTCGGGCGGACACACCGCAATCGTGGAAGTTACTGGGTACGACGACGTAAAAGTCATCGGCACGACGCAGGACGACGCCGTCGGCGAAGCATTCGACAAAGTCGCACGCGTTTTGGGGTTGCCTTATCCCGGAGGCCCGGAAATCGAAAAACTTGCAAAAGACGGGAAACCCACGATAGATTTCCCGAAAGGATTTCACAACAAAAACACCCTCGATTTCAGTTACAGCGGGCTGAAAACGTCGGTGATAAATTACATGCACACGGCGGCGCAAAAAGGCGAAGAAGTAAACAAAGCGGACGTCGCGTGTTCCTTCCAGAAATCGGCGGTCGGAGTAATGACCGAAAACGTCGAAAAAGCACTGCTGAAAACGGGGCTGAAAACCGTCGTTATCGCAGGGGGAGTCGCGTCGAATAAGCACCTTCGCGAGGAGATGGAAAAGGTCGGGAAAAAGCACGGCGTGAACGTGATTTATCCGCCTTTGAAACTTTGCACGGACAACGCCGCAATGATCGGAGCGTGCGCTTATAACCTTATAAAAGAAGGCAAAGGACGGGCGTCTTTGGATCTTGACGCGTCGGCGTCGGTAAGCCTTGAATAATTGCAAAAAACAGATATTAAGTTGCAAAACGGCACGATAAACACCTTGTTTTGCGAAAACACATACGAGACTTTTTAGGGAAGAACGATGAAACTGACAAGAAGCGCAAACATAATCGAAGTCGACGTAAACGGCAGAAAATACTCAAAGGTAAACTATTCCGTGCCCGAAGAAATCGCAAACTGCGTTACGCACGGATTGCCCATACTTTTTTATATCGCCGGGCTTATTTACATGCTCACGATAAGTTTCGACGCAAGGACGTACGCGACAAGTATTATCACCTGTCTTTCGGCAATCACGGTATACACGATATCGACGATTTATCACGCCGTTCAGGACACCGTGAAAAAGTATTACTGGCGTAAGGTCGATCATTCCGACGTGCCGTTTCTTGTCATCGGTTGCAGCTGTGCGGTGTGTTTATTGTTGTCGACACACGTCTATAATTATATTGCGCTCGGCGTAAGTTTCGGTATCGCGTTCATAAGCGTCGCGCTCAGCGTGACGAACGTCGACAAATTCAAGGCGGTAACGATGACGCTCGACTTTGTAATCGGCGCGGTCATGCTTGCGGCGTTCATTATCAATTTTTCGTACATACCTCACGCAGTGAGGATACTTTATCTTTCGGGAGCGTTGCTTTGTATTGCGGGGAGCATACTGTTCGGCATAAAACTCAGATTCGTACACGCGGTATTTCACGTATTTATCACGGCGGGGACGATATGTTTTTACGTCGCGAGCCTGCTTTTGATGCAAAATTACCACGGTTTTTGAGATTATTTTATAAAAATCCCGTTTTTTTCTTTGACATCTTGTTCTTTTATTGATATTATATTAGGGCTTGTAGTATTGCTACAAGATGTTTTCTATTACTCTAAATGTGAGAGTATATGATAAATACTAAATTATTAAAGACCATTTCGGAATCCGAAAAAGTGGTCGGTACAAAACAAGTGCTTAAAAGCATTGAAGGAAAGACGGTAAAGTGTGTCATCGTCGCCGACAATGCCGACGGCTTTATCAGAAACAGCGTGACCGCGTTGTGCAGGGAAAACGGTATCGAAATCATAAGCGTTCCTTCCAAAAAGGAACTCGGAAGAATTTCGGGCATCGACGTTCCGGCGGCGGTCGTGGGGTTGAAGTAAAGACGTTACCATAAATGTTTGAGTTTATCTTCGGGTTGCTGATAGGCTCATCCGAAATTACATCAGGAGGTTAGCAAAAAATGCCGACAATTAACCAATTAGTCAAGCAAGGCAGGGAAAGACAGGTCAAGAAAAGCACCACGCCTATTATGCAGCAATGCCCGCAAAAACGCGGCGTATGCTTGTCCGTCACCACGACTTCCCCTAAGAAACCTAACTCGGCGCTTCGTAAAATCGCGCGTGTCCGTCTTGTAAACGGTATGGAGGGTACGATTTATATCCCCGGTATCGGTCACAATCTGCAAGAGCACAGCGTGGTACTTATCCGTGGCGGACGTGTCAGGGACTTGCCGGGCGTCAGGTATCACATTATTCGCGGCACTTTGGACACGGCAGGCGTTGCAAATCGCAGACAGGCTCGTTCCAAGTACGGCGCAAAACGCCCCAAATAATAATCGGATGATTTCAACACCCAAATAAACAGGAGGTTACTAATATGCCAAGAAGAGCAGGCGTACCTAAACGTGACGTACTTCCCGATCCGAAGTTCAACAGCAAAGTTGTTACGAAACTCATCAATCAGGTAATGTACGACGGCAAAAAATCAACTGCCGAAGGTATCGTTTACGGTGCATTTGATATTGTAGAAAAGAAATTAAACCAACCGGCAATCGACGTCTTTACGAAGGCCCTTGAAAACGTGATGCCCGCAGTCGAAGTCAAAGCAAGACGAGTAGGCGGTAGCACGTACCAGGTACCTCTCGATATCCGCGCTGACAGAAGACAAACGCTGGGCATCCGCTGGATGACCTTGTACGCAAGAAAACGCGGCGAGAAAAAGATGGACGAACGTCTTGCAGGCGAAATTATGGACGCTTTCAACAGCACGGGCGGCGCTTTCAAGAAGAAAGAAGAAACCCATCGTATGGCAGAAGCCAACAAAGCGTTTGCACATTATCGCTGGTAATTTGTATCAACCAATACTTATTGTTAAGGGGAGTCATGAGAATATCTTAATTATAAATAGGGAGAACAACCTAAACTATGCCAAGAGAAATTGCGCTTGAAAACATAAGAAATATAGGTATCATGGCTCATATCGATGCGGGAAAGACCACAACGACCGAGCGTATCCTGTTTTATACCGGCAGGGTTCATAAACTCGGCGAAACGCACGAGGGTACCGCCACGATGGACTGGATGGAGCAGGAGCAGGAAAGAGGTATTACCATCACTTCCGCCGCTACCACCGCATACTGGAAAAACCATCGTATAAACATTATCGATACCCCGGGTCACGTTGACTTTTCCGTTGAAGTCGAACGAAGCCTTCGTATCCTTGACGGTGCAGTCGCATTGTTTTGCGCCAAGGGCGGCGTCGAGCCGCAGTCCGAAGCGGTATGGCGTCAAGCCGACAAATATCGCGTACCCCGTCTTGCTTTCGTAAACAAGATGGACATCACGGGCGCAAACTTCGACAACGCTGTCCGTATGATGCACGAAAGGCTTAAAGCCAACGCCGTTCCTATCGAACTTCCCATCGGAAGAGAGGCGGATTTCACGGGCGTTGTAGACCTTGTCGCAAACCATGCCATCATTTACAAGGACGAACTGGGCGTAAACGTCGAAATTACCGATATTCCCGACGATATGAAAGAAATTGCGGAAGAAGCCCGCACCACTCTTATCGAAGCGGTTTCGGATTTTGACGACACCATTATGGAAGAGTTCCTCGACGGTAAGGAAATTACCGCGGAAGAACTGAAACCCGCAATCAGAAAAGCAACCATCGCTTTGAAAATGGTTCCCGTACTGTGCGGAAGTTCATACAGAAACAAGGGCGTACAAAACCTCCTTGACGCTATTGTGGAATACCTTCCTTCTCCTTTGGATATTCCTTCAATCGAAGGCGTCAATCCGAAGACCGACAAGGAAGAATTAAGACACAGTAGCGACAGCGAACCTTTGAGCGCGCTCCTGTTCAAAATAATGACCGACCCCTTCGTCGGAAGAATCGCGTTCGTACGTTTGTACAGCGGCACGATGAAAACGGGTATGACGCTCATAAACGCCACAAAGGGCAAACGTGAACGTATCGGAAGAATTTTGCGTATGCACGCAAATAACCGTCAGGATATTGAAGAAGCGTATGCGGGCGACATCGTCGCGGTCGTAGGGTTGAAAGAAAGTTCCACGGGCGATACGCTTTGCGATATTAACCACCCCATTATTTTGGAACAAATGACCTTCCCCGAACCCGTTATCAGGGTCGCTATCGAGCCTAAGACGAAAGCAGGTCAGGAAAAAATGGGCATTGCGCTTCAAAAGCTTTCCGAAGAAGACCCGACGTTCAAGGCTTACACCGATCAGGAAACCGGACAAACCATCATCGCGGGTATGGGCGAGTTGCACCTGGAAGTTATCGTCGACAGAATGCTTCGCGAATTCCACGTCGAAGCCAACGTCGGTAAACCGCAGGTCGCATATCGCGAAACCATTACCAAAACCGTTAAGAAACAGGGCAAATACGTCCGTCAGTCGGGCGGTAAAGGACAATACGGCGATTGTACCGTCGTGTTTGAACCGCTGGAAGCGGGCTCCGGTTTCAAATTCGAAGACCAGACGGTCGGCGGATGCATTCCGAAAGAATACATTCCCGCAATCGAATACGGCATCAGAGAAGCGTCTCGCAGCGGCGTCCTTGCCGGATACGAAACGGTTGACTTCAAAGCAACTGTCGTCGACGGAAGTTATCACGACGTCGACAGCAGCGAAATCGCTTACAGAATCGCTGCGTCAATGGCTTTCAAGGAAGGTTGCAAGGAAGCAGGTCCTATCCTTCTTGAACCTATTATGAAGGTCGAAGTTACCACCCCCGAAGATTATCTCGGCGACTGCATGGGAAGCATTACCGGACGTCGCGGCGAAATCGCGGGTATGGAACCCAACAACGGCATTTACCAGATTGATGCGAGAGTGCCTCTTTCCGAAATGTTCGGTTACGCGACAAACCTCAGAAGCATCACTCAGGGCCGTGCAAACTTTACGATGTTTTTCAGCCACTATAAAGAAGTGCCGAAGAGCATTACCGAGAAAATTCTCGGAAAATAACCGCTATTAATGCTTTGCATTAAAATAAAAATAAAACATCAGAATTTGTAGGAGGATTCAAAAATGGCAAAAGCTAAATTTGAAAGAACAAAACCCCACGTTAACATCGGCACTATCGGCCACGTTGACCACGGCAAAACCACCCTTACCGCTGCTATCACCATGTACTGCGCGGCGAAGGGTAATGCAAAAGTCATGAAATATGACGAAATCGACAAAGCTCCCGAAGAGAAAGCACGTGGAATCACGATCAACACCGCACACGTTGAATACGAAACCGCAAACCGTCACTATGCTCACGTTGACTGCCCGGGCCACGCCGACTATGTCAAGAACATGATCACCGGTGCTGCTCAGATGGACGGCGCAATCCTTGTTGTCGCTGCATCCGACGGTCCTATGCCTCAGACTCGTGAACACATCCTTCTTGCTCGTCAGGTCGGTGTTCCCTATATCGTAGTATTCCTTAACAAATGCGACCAGGTCGACGACGAAGAACTTCTTGAACTCGTTGAAATGGAAGTTCGCGAACTCCTTTCGAGCTATGATTTCCCCGGCGACGATACTCCTATCATCCGCGGTTCTGCACTTCTTGCTATGCAGGCTCTTCTCGACGGCAGAGTTGACGATCCCTCAACCAAATGCATTCAGGAACTCCTTGACGCGGTAGACAGCTATATCCCCGCTCCCGAACGCGACACCGACAAGCCCTTCCTTATGCCTGTCGAAGACGTTTTCACCATCACCGGTCGCGGAACCGTTGCTACGGGCCGTGTTGAACGTGGTCAAATCAAGATTCAGGACAAAGCAGAAATCGTCGGTCTTTCCACCGAAAAGAAAGAAACCGTTATCACCGGTATCGAAATGTTCCGTAAACTTCTCGATTACGCAAACGCAGGCGATAACATCGGTACTCTTCTCCGCGGTATCGACCGTAAAGAAATCGAAAGAGGACAAGTTCTCGCAAAACCCGGCACGATTCATCCCCACACCGAATTCACCGCTCAGGTTTACGTCCTGACGAAAGATGAAGGCGGCCGTCACACCCCGTTCATTAACGGTTATCGTCCTCAGTTCTATTTCCGTACCACGGACGTTACCGGCTCCATCAAACTCCCCGAAGGCGTTGAAATGGTTATGCCCGGCGACCACGTAGATATGGAAGTAACGCTCATCACTCCGATCGCTATCGAAGAAGGTCTCCGTTTCGCTATTCGTGAAGGCGGCCGTACCGTTGGTTCGGGTGTTGTTGCGAAGATTATCAAGTAATTAAGATTACTGATTTCTACAAATTCAAAAAATAAAATCATTATTGACCGCGTGCGCAAGCGCGTGCGCGGTCAAGAAGGTTTATGTTTTTTGTCTTAAAACAAAATAATAAGGCTGACGCACAGGTTGCAGGACTACTTGCAATATCGTTGACAGCGGTCAATTACTGTGCTATATTATTTAGGCGCCTTTTTCAGGCGTAATATTTTGGAGGTGTAATTATGCGAGTCAAGATTACTCTTGCATGCACCGAGTGCAAACAACGCAATTACGATACTTATAAGAACAAGAAAAACGATCCTGACAGACTTGAAATGAACAAGTATTGCAGGTTCTGCAAAAAAACGACTCTGCACAAAGAGACCAAATAACGGAGGGTCATATGGCAAAGAATATGCCCGAAAATCAGAACGGCGAAGAAGAAGTCAAGGAAGTCCGCATTTCGCGCGAAGAGTTAAAACAGGCTCGTCGCGAGGCTAAGGCTGCGAAAAAAGCCGCTTCCGAAAAAGAAAAACTTCAGAAGACCGTCTCTGACAATAAAAATCAGAAGGTCAAGGCAAAGACCGACGCCAATGCGAAACCCAAACTCGGCAAGCGCATTTCCAAGGCTTTCAAGGAAATGATTTCCGAACTCAAAAAGGTTACGTGGCTGAAAGGAAAAGCGGTATTGCAATCAACGCTTATCGTTTGCGTCGTCGTGCTTGTCTTTTTGGTAATTTTGACTGCTATGGACTTCGGTCTTGGCAAATTGCTTGAACTGCTTGTCGAAAAAGCAGGGGCGTAATCGTATTATAGGAGTTTTCAATGGAAAATAACGGCGAAGCCAAATGGTACGTTGTGCACACGTATACCGGCCATGAAAAAATGGTTGAGGACAACCTTAAAAAGATGATAGAAAACAGCAATCTTCAAGACTTTATTCAGGAGATTGCGATTCCCGTTGAGGAAGATATCGTCGAAAAGAACGGAAAGAAAAAGGTTGTCGAACGCAAAAAATTCCCCGGCTACGTTTTTGTAAAACTTATCGAAACGGCACACATCTGCTTTATGGTTACGAACACCCGCGGCGTTACTAACTTTGTTGGTCCCGTCGGAAAAGCAACACCGTTGTCAGAAGACGAAGTAAAGCGTCTGGGACTTGAAAAGGTCGAATTCGTCGACGTTGATTTGAAAGCGGGCGACAGCGTACGCGTTGTCAACGGCGCGCTTGAAAGTTTTATCGGCGTGGTTGAAGATATCAGTCTTGAACGTCAGAAGGTCAAAGTTATCGTTTCAATGTTCGGCAGACAAACCCCGGTCGAACTCGACTTATCACAGGTCGAAAAAATTCAGGGTTAAAAAAATTAAAATACGCCTAATCGGGGCGAAAGCCCCTTTACATATCTTATGTGATGTGGGAGGAACGTAAATTCGATATGCGTTCCGCGATTGACCACGATTAGTCTTGGAGGTTTTTATGGCTAAGAAAATTACAGCGGTTGTCAAACTTCAATTACCCGCCGGTAAGGCAACCCCGGGCCCGCCCGTAGGTTCTACGCTCGGTCCGCACGGCATTAACATTCCCGGATTCACGAAGGAATTCAACGAGAAAACGGCAAAACAAGCAGGTATGATCATTCCTGTCATCATCACGATTTACGCAGACCGTTCGTTCTCGTTCATCATGAAGACGCCTCCCGCGCCTGTTCTTATCAAGAAGGCTTGCGGTATCGAGACGGCTTCGGGTGCTCCCAATAAAACAAAAGTCGCTTCGCTTACCAAAGCGCAAGTGGAAGAAATCGCAAAAATCAAAATGCCCGACCTTAACGCTGCTTCTCTCGAAGCCGCTATGAGCATGATCGCCGGTACTGCGCGCAGTATGGGTGTTACGGTAAAGGAGGACTAATAATATGTTCAGAGGTAAAAACTATAAAGCATCAATTGCGTCCTTCGACAAGGCAAACTCTTTCGAGCCCGAAGAGGCTATGAAAATCGTGGTCGATACCGCAAAGGCAAAATTTGACGAAACAATTGAACTTCACGTAAAGCTCGGCGTTGACTCCCGTCATGCCGACCAGCAAGTCCGTGGCGTCTGCGTACTTCCCAACGGCACCGGTAAAACCGTCAAGGTTTTGGTAATCGCAAAGGGCGAAAAAGCAGACCAGGCACAAGCGGCAGGCGCAGACTTCGTCGGCGCGGAAGATATGATCGCAAAGATCCAGAACGAAGGCTGGTTCGGATTTGACGTTATGATTACGACTCCCGATATGATGGGTCTCGTCGGTCGTCTCGGTAAAGTCCTCGGCCCCAAGGGATTGATGCCTAACCCGAAATCCGGTACCGTTACCATGGATATCGTTAAGGCAATCAACGACGTTAAAGCAGGTAAGGTCGAATATCGTGTCGACAAAACCTCGATCGTTCACGTTCCTATCGGCAAAAAATCGTTTGGCCCCGAGAAACTTCTTGAAAACTTCAACACGGTTATGGAAGCTCTCGTAAAAGCGAAACCCGCAGCGTCGAAAGGTACTTACCTGAAAAGCATCACCATCGCCGCAACGATGGGCCCCGGCGTCAAAGTCATCTATCGCATGAACTAATTTTATTATTATTTATAATAATAATTCGCAAGGGCTATTAAAAACGCTTGACGAAAGCCGACGTTTTTAGTATCATTACAGTAATTTAATATCCAAAGACAGCAAGCACCTTTTGGTTTAAAATTCGCTCGCCGAGGAACTACTAATCATTATTAAACGATTATGCCGTTTTTCACGTCTTTGGGAAACGGCATTATTTTATGCCTTAAATCTTAAAGGAGGTTATAAATGTCAGAAATCAGAACACAAAAAGAAGCGGTTGTCGAAGAAATCAAGTCGAAAATTCAGGCTGCCAAATCCGTCGTTCTCGTTGACTACAAAGGCTTGACGGTCGCTCAGGATACCGAACTTCGCACCAATTTCCGTAAAGCCGGCGTCGAATACAAGGTTTACAAAAACCGCCTTGCAAAAATCGCTTTCAACGAACTCGGATACACCTGCTTTGACGCAGCGCTCGAAGGACCTACCGCTATCGCATTTGCAATGAACGATTCCGTATCGGCGGCGAAAATCGCGGCAGAAGGCGGCAAAAAGTTCAACAAACTCGAGACGAAGTGCGGTCTTGTCGACGGCGAATTCAACGACGCGGACGCATTGAAGATCATCGCATCCTTGCCTTCAAGAGAAGTTCTTATCGCAAAGATGCTCGGCAGCATGCTTGCTCCTATCAGCAAACTTGCTTATGTGCTTAACGCTATTGCGGAAAAGCAAGAAGCTCAGGCGTAATTTTACGTCAACAAAATTAAAAACATTAAACTATTTATATTTGGAGGATTAAAAAAATGGCAGATGTCGCTAAATTGATGGAAGAAATCAAAAGTATGACAGTTATAGAATTATCTAATTTCGTAAAGGCTCTTGAAGAAGAGTTCGGTGTTTCCGCAGCTGCTCCCGTCGCAGCAGGCGCTGTTGCAGGTGCTGCCGAAGCTGCTCCCGCAGAAGAAAAGACCGAATTTGACGTTGTCCTTAAAGAAGTCGGCGCAAACAAAATCGCCGTTATCAAGGCTGTTCGTGAAGCAACCGGTCTTGGTCTTGTCGAAGCTAAACAAGCTGTTGAAGCTGCTCCGAAGACCATCAAAGAAGGTATTCCCAAGGATGCAGCGGAAGCTCTTGTTGCTAAGTTTAAAGAGGCTGGCGCTGTTGCCGAAATCAAGTAATTAAAACATCATAATTTTGCAATATTTTCCTTTTTCGCCGGAACCCGAAAAATCGTGTACGCCAAGTACACTGGGTTTTTCAGAACCCGCCGAGAAAAACAAAATCTTATCAAAATTCTGACGTTTTAGGAATGTGCAGAAAAATAAAATCTCACCTTCAAAAGGTGGGATTTTTTTATTTTTTCTAAGATACTTGCGTTTTCGGGGCGTTTGTTCTTGTGTTTTTTTTAATATCGTAATATAATGTGTGCGGATTAAAGTTATGAAAATCAAAAGCATTAAAGAAAACGATAAAAATATTTTCAAGGAACTGTCGAAAGAGTTTTACGCGTCCGGCGCGACGATAAATCCTTATAACGACGAAACAAACGAAAAAACTTTCAGATACCTTACTTCGGCGCATCACAACCTGTTCGGTTATCTCATCATATCCGACGACGGAAACTGCGCGGGGTATTCATTGCTCACGTCGTATTGGTGCAACGAAGAAGGTGGCGAAATAGTTATCATTGACGAACTGTACGTCAAAAAAGAGTATCGCCAGCACGGATACGCAAAACACTTTATCAACTGGGCGGAAAACCACTTCAAAGGACGCGCCGTCGAAATGACGCTTGAAGTGCTGTCCGACAACGCGCACGCAATCGACTTGTATTCGGAGCTGGGGTTTGCGCCCGACGGCTTCACGACAATGACAAGAAAAATATAAAGGCTTCCGACGGGAAGTCTTTTTATGTTTTCGACATTGAAAAATCGCCGCGTGTGTGATACAATAAATTTACAAAATCAAATCGAAAAGGAAACGAAATGAGCATCGGAACAAAGATACTGAACAAAATCGTGTCGCTCGCGCAGGCGACCGGCGGGCAGGTTGAAGGAAACAAGGACGTGACCGACGAAATGAAAAACCTTGCAAGGGCTGTCGCGGAAGAAGGCGTCGTAATGCTTAAAAACGACGGCGCGTTGCCGCTGTCCGGAAACGACGTCGTTGCGGTTTTCGGCAGGGTGCAGAACGATTGGTTTTACGTCGGATACGGCTCGGGCGGGGACGTCAAGCCGCCGTATAAAGTAAACCTTATTAAAGGACTGGAAAACGAAGGCGTGAAAATCGACGAAACGCTAAAAAAAATCTATGCCGACTGGTCGGTCAAAAACGTGCCTTACGAAGGATTTTGGGGGCATTGGCCGTTCCATTTTGACGAAATGCCGCTTTCCGACAAGGTTGTCGGCGAAGCCGCAAAGCGCGCGAACAAGGCGATTGTCGTTATCGGGCGCGCGGCGGGCGAAGATCGGGAACAAAAACTTGAAAAGGGCAGTTTTTATCTGACCGACGAAGAAAAGAAAATGCTTTCCGTCGTGACGAAAAAATTCAAAAGCACGATTTTAATCATCGACAACGGCAATATTATGGATTTGTCGTTTATCGACGATTACGGCAGTGCGCTTTCCGCCGCGCTTTACGTCTGGAACGGCGGCATGGAATCGGGAAACGCCGTGGCGCGCGTCCTTTCCGGCAAGGTCAATCCGTCTGGCAGACTTCCAGACACGATAGCAAAACGCTATAACGATTACCCGTCGGCGAAAAACTTCGGCGGGAAGAAATATAACAATTATCAGGAAGACATTTACGTCGGCTATCGCTTTTTTGAAACGTTTGACAAAACCGCGGTGAGATATCCTTTCGGCTTTGGATTAAGTTACACGACGTTTGAAGAAAAAGGCGCGCTCAAAAAGGACGAGAAAGGCTTTTTCGTTGACGTCAGCGTGAAAAATACGGGCGACGTTCCCGGAAAAAACGTTGTGGCAGTGTACGTTTCCGCGCCACAAGGGGAACTCGGAAAGCCCGAAAAAATCCTTGTCGGATTTCATAAGACAAAGGAACTTGAAACCGGCGAAACCGAAGAATTTATCATTCGGATTCCGCTTGAAAACATAACGTCGTTTGACGAAACGGGGTGCACGGGATACAAGTCGTCGTACGTCGTAGAGTGCGGCGAATACAAGGTATTTCTTGGCGCAAACGTGCGTGAAAGTAAGTTAATCGGTGCGTTTTATATCAATGAACCCGTGTTTATGACGGTAAATGCAATTTGTCCCGTACAACACGATTTCAACGTGATATACCCGAAATACTTCAAGCGCGTGAAATATATCATGGGTGAAAAGCCCGTGCATAAGGCGAAGTTTGAAAGAGCCGAACGCATTATTGCAAATATCCCGGCACTTTCTGAAAAGAAGGGTGACGTTGACTTTTTTGAAGTTTTTGACGGAAAGTGCAGTCTTGACGAATTTATCGCGTGCTTATCGATTTCGGAACTTGAAATGCTGACGCACGGCGATTACAAAATGAACAGCCCGTTGGGCGCGAAAGGCAACGCCGGCGTATTCGGCGGGATATCCGAAAGTCTTAGGAAAAAAGGGGTACCGACGGTTGTTACGACCGACGGTCCGTCGGGCATAAGGCTTATGACGTACGCCTCGCTTTTGCCGTGCGGTACTGCGATTGCGTCGACGTTCAATAAGGACCTTGTGGAAAAACTTTACGGCGCGGTTGCGGAAGAAATGTTAAAAAAGGGCAGCGACGTTTTGCTTGCGCCCGGAATGAATATACACCGAGATCCCCTTTGCGGAAGGAATTTTGAATATTTTTCGGAAGATCCCGTGCTTTCGGGGAATATGGCGAGCGCGGTTGTCAAAGGTTTGCAAAGCAAGGGCGTATCGGCGTGTCCGAAGCATTTCGCGTGCAACAATCAGGAAACGAAACGGAAGAAAAACGATTCGCGCGTATCGGAGCGCGCGCTCAGGGAGATATACCTTAAAGGCTTTGAGATTTGCGTAAAGACGGCGGATCCCAAAATGATTATGACGTCGTACAACAAAATCAACGGCGTTTACAGTTGCTATAATTTCGATTTATGCACCGAAGTTTTGAGGAACGAGTGGGGCTTTACGGGCGCGGTAACGACCGACTGGTGGAACGTCCCCGAAAACGATCCCGACAACGCCCGCGTGAGAAACAACGCATACCGCGTGCGGGCAGGCAACGACGTACTTATGCCGGGCGGGACTCATGTCAAGGGAAAATACGACAATTCCGCCGAGCAATCGGTGAACGACGGTGCTCTCCGCCGTGAAGAACTTGAAAACGCCGCGCGACACGTCCTGTCGATGATGCTTGACGTGCCGTCGGTAAGAAGGAAAATCAAAAAATAAAATCGTTTATGAAAAGAAAAAGAGCGGATAGTCCGCTCTTTTCGTTTCCAAGACAATCATTTTACGTTTCGGGTGAAGCATCTTGTCTTTGAAAGACCGTCCTCGATGACGATGTGGTCGGCGGAGCATACGCCGTCCGAGTTATAGGCACATTTTACGGACGCGCACGTGACGGAGTTTTCGATATTGCCCGTGCCGAAGTCTTCCGCCGCCTCAATATCGGCAAAAGTTTGTGCAAGAATACCGCCTTCACGCTTGATTTTGCTGGCGCACACGCCTTTTTCGGTGATGTTTACGATGCCCGCCACGCAGCGGGATTTTACGTTGTGTTCACAATTTACGGTATGACAAATAATATTATCCATTTTATCCTCCGAAATAATTTTTTTCAAATGCGGCAAAAATATACGGCGAAGTCGTCAAAAACTTGAAAACGCGCCGTATTTATGGTATTATATCGTTGAGGTGATAATATGAAAGTTATTTTATTAAGCGACGTTAAAGGCACCGGCAAAAAAGGGCAAATCCTTGAAGTCAGAGACGGATACGCAAGAAATTGTTTGTTGAAGAAGAAACTCGCAGTCGAAGCGACCGCCTCCGCGCTTAACGAAAACGCGCAAAAGAAAGCGGCGGAAGAAAAACGCATTGCCGAAGAAATCGCGGAAGCGAAAGTTGTCAAAGAAAAGCTTGAAAAAAGCGTCATCGACATCGGCGTGAAATGCGGCGACGGCAAAATGTACGGCAGCGTAACGACCGCGGACATCGCGGAAGGCTTAAAAAAACAAGGCATCGAAATCGACAAAAAGAAAGTCGTGCTGAAAGAAAACATCAAGGCTTTGGGCGTGTTTGAAATCGAAATCAAAGTGTACGCGGGCATTTCCGCAAAAGTAAAAGTCAACATCGTAAAGGCAAATGACTGACCTTTTTGAAAACGAGCGCATCGACGATCTGGAAATCAACGACCTTCGGCTTATACAAAATGCCGAAGGCTATTGTTTTACGTCGGACAGCGTGCTTCTTGCAAACCTTGTGAAAGCAAGGAAGACGGACAAAATTCTGGACGTCGGCGCAGGCAGCGGAATAATTTCGATACTCCTTGCGGGGAAGATGGGATACGGCAACGTGTCGGCGCTCGAAATTCAGAAAAATATGGCGGCTCTTGCTGCGAGAAATGTCGAAATGAACGGTTTAAGCGACAAAATTGTCGTGATAAACTCTTCATTGCAGGATTTTGCAAAAAGTGTCCCTGCGGAAAGTTTCGACGTCATCGTGTCGAATCCGCCTTACAAAAAGCCCGATTCCGGCGAGATGGACAAGAACGAAACCCGCGCCGTTTCAAAGTACGAACTGAAACTTACGCTTGACGAACTTATCGAAAACGCAAGACGACTTTTGAAGTTTCGCGGGAAGTTTTATATGGTGCATCGCGCCGACCGCATGGCGGAATGTATTTATAAACTGAAACAAAACAATATCGAGCCAAAGGTAATGACGCTTGTTTACCCAAAGGCCGAAAAATCCCCCGACGTCGTGATTTACGAGTGCATTAAGGGCGCGTCGGAAGGCGTGAAAATCAACACGCTTATCGTTTACGACGAGCACGGCGAATATACCGCGCTCGCCAGAAAAATGTATTCTAAGGATTGATATGGCAGGCACTTTATACGTTGTGGGTACGCCCATCGGAAATCTGAAAGACATCACTTATCGCGCGGTCGAAACGCTTTCGTCCGTGGACGTCATTGCGTGCGAGGACACGCGCGTATCGTTAAAACTGTTGTCTTATTACAACGTCAAAAAACCCCTTATCAGTTATTACAAACAAAAAGAACGCGAAGGCTCGGAAAAGATAATTTCGCTGCTTAAAGAAGGCAAAAACGTCGCGCTCATCACCGACGCGGGTATGCCGTGCGTCAGCGATCCGGGCGCGATACTCGTGTCGGAATGTAGGAAAGAGGGACTCAAAGTAGAAATCGTACCGGGGGCAAGCGCGGTCGTGTCGGCAGTCGCGCTTTCGGGGATAACGTCGCGCGGGTTCACTTTTTTGGGATTTTTGCCCGAAAAACGCAAGGATAAGGAAGAACTTGTAAAAGATTTTAAGTTTTCTTCCGAGCCCGTCGTATTTTACGTCAGCCCGCACGAGATAAACGACGACGCGAAATTTTTGTACGAATCTTTCGGCGAAAGGCAGGTTTTTGTCGTACACGAACTGACGAAAATGTTTGAAAGCGTCGAAGAACAAAATCTTTCTTCCTTTTCGATACCGTCGCCGAAGGGCGAATACGTCCTTATCGTGATGCCAAGCACCGGCGGAAACGCATTGAATGACCTTAGTATTGCCGACCACGTCCGCCATTATATGCAAAGCGGTATGACGAAAAAGGACGCGATAAAACGCACGGCGTCCGACAGGAACGTCGACAAAAACACGGTTTACTCAGAAGTTCTTGATTTATAAGCAAGAATTTAACGGCGGAATCGACAAAAATCCGCATACTTTGACAAAACAAATCAAAAACGAAAAATCCGCGACACCGTCTTAGTGTTATTATTTTTGCAAATAACATAAGGGCGGTATTTTTTCATTGAAAAACGACGCGGACGGAAAAATAATTTCACGGGAAGAATTCGGAAAGGGCAATTTGAAAAAGATATGCGACTGTTTGTCGAAAACGTTTGATAAGGGGAACGTACTGGTTATTTTCGACGAAAAGAGCAGTAACGTTTCCGACGACGTCGTAAGGTACCTTTTAAAAGGCGGATATTTCGTAAGGACGGCGGAAACACACGGAAAAGCCGAGGAACTTCCCGCAGTCGACGAGTGCGTAAAATATATAGTGGGAGTGGGCGGCGGAGCGGTTGCGGACGACGCAAGACTTCTTGCGAAACGTCAAAGCGTCGGATATTCGCTGGTGATGACCGCGCCCGACAACGACAATTTTGCGTCGGACGGGGCGTATATCCTGAACGAATACGTGTATACGGGCGCGCCAGATTTCGTCCTTATCGACGAGGAAGTCGTTGAAAAATCGACGGGAGTTGAGGCGGCGGCGGGCTATGGCAGGGCGTTTTCGTGTCTTGTCGGGCTGTTCGACGCGGACTTCAAAAAACTTATGTTTGCGCGTGATTTTGACGAATCCGCCGTGAATACCGTCGCGGAAAGCATAAAAATATTCGAGTCGAAGAAAAACGACGACAATTTCAAAACCCGTCTTGCAAGGCTGATGTTCACGATTTCCAAAGCGAAAAACAACCTCGATATGAAAGCGGAAAGTGCGGACGCCGTCGCAAGGGTGATGACCGAAAAATTCGGCAGGACTTTCGGCGAAAACTCATTTCTTGCGGCGTATATGATACTGAACGTGTACAGGCTGTATCTGGAATCGGACGCCACCGACACGCTTATCCCGGAAGATATCGTGTTGACCTTGAAAACGCTTGAAAAAATGCGCGTCGTAAACTATAATAATTACATGTCCGATTTGTCGGTGACGACGGCGACGGATTATCTGAAACAAACGTTCATATTAAGCGAATATCGCAGGGAAATGTACGAGCGGCTGGACGGCATGGATTTGCCCGCCGTTGCGAAATTCTGGCGAAGGCTTTACGACGACGCAGGCTTCTGGCTGAAACGATACGCGTCGTCGGACGAGTTGTTTAAGGTGATGGCTCTGGCGTCGGAACTGTCGGAAGGCGGACTTTTGAAATACGTAAAAAGGACGGGCTTTTTCGAAAGGTTTATCTGATATGACACTCACGAAAGAACTTTTGGACGTTGAATTGTTTTTGTTCGATATGGACGGCACGGTCTATATCGGCGATAAGGAAATCGCGGGCAGTTTCGACGCGATACGCGCGCTGAAAAAACTTGGCAAGCGCATTTGCTTTTTCACGAATAACAGCAGCAAAGCCGCGGAAGATTACATCGAAAAACTTCATAAAATGGGGCTCGATATCACCCGCGACGAAATTTATACTTCGGGCGAAGTAACGTGCGAATACGTCAACCGCGTTTATCCCGGCGCGTCGGTGTTCGTCATGGGCAACGAAAAACTCAAAGCCGAATTTATCCGCCACGGCATTAAACTTTCTGAGGATAATCCCGATTTGTGCGTGCTTGGCTTCGATACCGAACTCGAATATTGGAAACTTTATCGCTTTTGCAAGTGGCTGAACAAAGGAAAGCCTTATATCGCGACTCACCCTGACCTTAACTGTCCCGCGGACGAGTGCCCGATGCCCGACATCGGCGGAATGATTTTGTTTATCAACGCAACCATATCGAGAAATCCCGACATCATAATCGGCAAACCCGAAAGAGAAGCGGGCGAAGGCGTGAAAAGAAAATTCAATCTTCCGGCAAACAAGATTGCAATGGTCGGCGACAGGCTTTACACCGACATAGCGTTCGGCTTCAACAACGGCTTTAAGACGGTGCTTGTGCTGTCGGGCGAAACGACGGAAGAAATGGTGAGTGCTTCGGACAGGAAACCTGACGTAGTCCTGCCGTTTGTCAAGGACTTAATCAAATAAACAAAGCGTCCGAAAGGACGCTTTTTTCGTGTGCAAAACATTTTCGTTTATTATCAAATAATAAGTTATTTTGTCAAAATATTCATTTTATCCACTGGTTTTCATCGGTAAAGTTTATTTTATGCTTTTTCGTAAAAACCGCCGGCATGGAAGTTTTTCGCGCCGGTGGGGACTGCGGTCATTTTGAATATCACGCAACCGTCGGGGCAAACGACGGTTTTTTCGTACTTCGATTCGCCGCCGATTTTCGTAAGATCGCCGCCGCTTCGTACGGCCTCCATAATCGGAAACATCACCGTCATCGTTTTTGAACATATTCCCTGACCTTGCGCGTTTACGGGGCAACCGTACGTGCATTTATAAACGTCGCCGATTTCTTCGCCGTTTCGGCAAAGACCTTCCGTCTTGTCGCCGCGAAGGTAGCCTATGACCTCGATTGTCCATTCGTATTCTTCATTGTACCATTTTTTCATAATCCGTCCCTGAGTTATAAGTGATGAGTAAATTATATCACGACGTATTGTGTTTTTCAAATAAAAACGGCAGTTTCAAAATCGGAAAGGTGGCAATAATTCGGGTATGAAAAAATTATTGCTGCTTATTCTTATCGCGATATCGTGCACTTTGCTTTCGGGAAGGGAGTTGAACGAGTTTTTCACAAACCGCGATTACGTCGAATACAGAAACGACGAGGGAAGACTTATTGGCGAAACGTTCACTTTTGACGAAAGCGAGTTTTCAAAAGACGATTTATATAAAAAGTTTTTCGTGATTTATCATTTCGACGGGAGTCTTGACGACGTCGAGATAACTTATGCTTATTCTCCCGTTTTGAAAGGCATCGAAATCGTGGACGGAAAGCTCGTAAATTTGCAGATAACGAAGCGCGGCGACGTCGTAACGGTATCGAACCCCGTCAATATGGGAAGTTATTGATTATTTTCACGGCGGATGGTATAAGAAAAATTTTTCGGGACAATAATCAAGCAGGAGGTCAGTATGAACAAATTCAAGTCAGCGTTAATAAAAACAGGTAAATTTTTGAAAAAGAACGTTTATTACGTAGTAATCGTCGTCGCGGTTGCGGCAATCTGCGCGATCGTCGGCGTTACGGTTTCAAAAACCAAACAGGCAAAAAACAGCACGCCCGTCGTCAACGACACGAATATCGAGAGTCCTCAGGACAAACCCGCGGACAAGCCCGATCCCGTGGACAAACCCGACCCCGTTAAACCCGATCCCGTCGTGTTTATCGTACCCGTCAAAGACAGCGCGGTCGGCGCAAGTTTTTCGGAAACGGAACTCGTGTTTTCAAAAACGTTGGAACAATGGAGCACGCATAGGGCAATCGACTTCATGGCGGAAGAAGGCGCAAGCGTATTTGCGGTATGGGACGGCACGGTGTCCGAAATCGTCAACGATCCGCTGTACGGATACTGCGTGAGCATATCGCACGGGGACGGGCTTGTCACGAAATATTGCGGCTTGTCCGACAAGGTCAACGTATCCGTTTCGCAAACGGTGAAGAAAGGCGCGAAAATCGGCGAAATCGGAAACAATATGATTGTCGAAAGCGCGGACGGGACGCATCTTCATTTTGAAACCTATAAGGACGGAAAACTCATAAATCCCGAAGATTACTTCGTCCAGAGCGAAAAATAAAAACACTGCAAAACACCCTATTTAGGGTGTTTTTTCATGCAAAAACCGCCGTGATTTCGTTACTTTTTTAACAATACTTAGAAAATAACATAATACTTGACAGCGTAATAAACCCTGCGATATAATTATATTGTCGGTCAGTCGTACGACAAATGCCGACAGAAGGGAAATTATGAAAGAATTTGCAAAAATCGAAAGGGCGGTGCATGCGATTGCGCCGTCAGTCAACGTTTCTGTTGAAAACAACTGTGTGGTTCTTCGCGGGGAACTCGATAACTGGGACGATGTCGTCAAGTGCGGCAGGGCTGCCGTCAGCAAAAAATATCTGGGCGTCATCAACGATATCACTCTTCGCGGTTTCGAACAAAAGGTACGACTCCCAAAAATCAACGACAAACTTTACGACGGAAGAAAACCCGACGTCCTTATCGTGGGCGGCGGTATTTCGGGCGCGACGATTGCACACGAGCTTTCAAAATGGCAGCTTGACGTGATGCTTGTCGAAAAGGGATACGACGTCGCCGTCGGCGCAACTTCAAGAAACGACGGTTGCGTTCACGTCGGCATCGATCTTACGCCGAAACTCGTCAAACACGATTACCTTATCAAAGGCAACGCGATGTACGACGAATTATGCGACGATATGGACGTCAAGTTTGAAAGAACCGGGCACATGATGCTTATGTATTATAAGTGGGAAAAACTGCTTATGCCCGTTGTCGGACTTTGGTCAAAAATCCTTAAAATCAAAGGAATGAGATATATCGACAGAAAAGAACTGCTGAAAATCGAGCCCGAAGCGGTCGAATGGGCGCGCGGCGCGTACTATATGCCCACGGGCGGTATGGTGTCGCCGTATAAACTTACGGTCGCACTTGCGGAACACGCGGCGGAAAACGGCGTGCACGTTTGTCTGAACACCGCGGTGCTCGGAATGAAGGTCGAAGACGGCGAAATCAAAAGCGTCGAGACCAACCGCGGCACGATTTATCCGCGACTTGTCATAAACGCGGCGGGCACTTACGCCGACGTCATTGCCGATATGGCGGGCGACAGAACGTTTACCATTCACCCGAGAAAGGGTATCGATGTTATTCTGGACAAGAAAAAGGGCAATCTCGCGCATACGTCGATGTCGAAAATGCCGTTCGTCCACGTTCCCGCAAACTGGAAGGAAACAAAAGGCAAAGAAGGCTTGCTCAAAACCCTTATGAAAGGAAAAAGCCTGAACGAAACGCAAAAGACGCATACAAAAGGCGGCGGCGTTATTCATACCGTCGACAACAACGTATTGCTTGGGCCGAATGCAATCGAAGTGCCCGACCGTGAAGATTATACGACGGATATGCAAAGCATTCAGGACATTGTTACGAAACAAAAAATCATACAGGACAAACTCGGTATGGGCGACGTCATCACGTACTTTGCAGGCGAACGTCCCGCAACGTATGAGGAAGACTTCGTCGTGCGCCGCGGTATATTCACGAAAAACATCATCGAGGTCGCGGGGATTCAGTCCCCCGGCATTACGACCGCGCCCGCCGTTGCGAAAGACGTCGAAAAATGGGCGATTATGTTCCTTGGAAAACAAGAGAAAGTCAAGGTCAACGAAAACTACAATCCGAAACATAAAAGCGTGCCGCACCTTGCCGATATGAGCGAAGAAGAGCGGAACGAACTTATTAAGAAAAACCCCGCTTACGGCGAGATCGTCTGCCGTTGCGAGGAAATCTCGAAGGGCGAAATTCTGGACGCCGTCAGAAGCGCGGTGCCTGTATATACGGTTGACGCGATCAAGCGCAGAGTGCGTCCCGGAATGGGCAGATGCCAGGGTGGTTTCTGCGGCCCGACGGTTGTGAAAATCCTTGCGGAAGAAAAAGGCTGTTCCGTTGAGGAAATTACAAAAGGCAACGATTACAGCGTGATTTTATACAATAAAACCAAAAAGGGGGCTGAAACTAATGTATGATACGGTAGTTATCGGCGGCGGCCCCGCCGGTCTTGCAGCGGCAATTTCCGCAAATAAAGAAGGCGCAAAAGTATTACTTATCGAGCGCGAGCCGAAACTCGGCGGTATCCTGAAACAGTGCATACACGACGGCTTCGGACTTATCACTTTCAAGGAAAAACTTTCGGGGCCGGAATACTCCGAAAGGTTCATCGATAAACTTTTTGAAACCGACGTCGAAGTCAAACTTCTGACCTTCGTCACGAAAATCGAAAAAACCGAAAACGGCTTCACGATTTACTTTGTCAACAGAGACGGCGCAAGCCACGTTTCGACAAAAACCATCGTCCTTGCAACTGGTTGCAGGGAAAGAACCGCAAGGCAGATTTTCATACAAGGCACCCGTCCGTCGGGCGTATTCACCGCGGGCACGGCGCAAAACTACGTCAACCTTATGGGCGAAATGCCCACGAAACGTTGCGTGATTTTAGGCAGCGGCGACATCGGCCTTATCATGGCGCGCCGCCTGACGCTCGAAGGCGCGAAAGTCCTTGGCGTTTACGAAGTGAAACCGACGCCGTCGGGACTTACGAGAAACATTCATCAGTGCCTTATCGACTTTGATATTCCTTTGCATTTGTCGCACACGGTCACCCGCGTTTTCGGCGAAGACAGACTCACCGCCGTCGAGGTTGCGAAAGTCGACGAAAAAATGCAGCCGATTAAGGGTACGGAAGAAATTATCGAGTGCGACGCGCTTATCCTGTCCGTCGGACTTATCCCCGAAAACGAACTTGCGGAAAGCCTGGACGTAGATATTAACCGCCGTACGAAAGGCCCCGTCTGCGATCAGAATTATATGACGAGCGTCGAAGGCATTTATTCCGCGGGCAATTGCCTGCACGTCAACGACCTTGTCGATTACGTCACGGAAAACGCTCTCGAAGCGGGCAGAAACAGCGCGCATTACGAAAAACGCGCAAGAAAATACGTGCCGCTTTCAATCGACAACAACTTTTTGTATATCGTGCCGACCGTGCTTGACGTAAACGGCGACACGTCCGACGTTACGGTTTACTTCCGCGCGTCGCGCGATATGAAAAACGCAAGGCTTAGACTCAGCGTCGACGGCAAAGAAGTAATGAACAAAAAGTATCAGGCGGTACGCCCGCCCGAAATGGAAAGGCTCAAAATCAATTTCAAAGACTTCGGCGTGAACGAGAATTCCAAGGTGGAATTCACGCTTTTCGAGGAGGAATGATTATGAAAGAACTCGTATGTATCGTTTGTCCCAACAGCTGCAAACTTTCGATATCCGAAAACGGCGAAGTAACGGGTGCGCGTTGCCCGCGCGGCAAAAAATTCGCGACGGAAGAACTGACCTGTCCGAAACGCACCGTTTGCACGACGGTCGCGACGGTTTTTGACGACTATCCCGTTTTGCCCGTCCGCACGGAAACCGAAATTCCCAAGGACAAAATCCCCGCGCTTATGGAACTTGTCAACAATTTCACGCTGAAAAAACGCGTGGCGCGCGGCGAGGTCGTCATCGAAAACGTGCTCGATACGGGCGTGAACCTTATCAGCACCTCGAATATGCTTTACGATTATTTTGTAAAAATATAATTATAAAGGGGAAAAAATTATGAAATACGGACCTTTGGCATTAAGCTTCGACTTCGGCACGCAGAGCGTTCGCGCCATACTTTTCGATAAGACAGGCGAAATCAGAGGCAAAGAAAAAATCGATTATAAACGCCCGTATTTTTCGGTAAAGCCCGGCTATTGCGAACAGACCGCCGATTTTTACTGGGATAATATGTGCACCGTTTCAAAGATGCTCAAAGAATCTTCGGGCGAGCTTTGGAACGATATCGTCGCGATGAGCGTAACGTCTTTGCGCGACGTCATCACGTGCCTGGACAAAAACAACAATCCGTTAAGACCGTTTATTTTGTACCTTGACGGAAGAAGAGTTGAAAATCCGCTTGATTATATGCCGTCCGGGAAGAAAAAACTCGTAAGGCTTGCGGGGGTGCTCGATATGTGCGCCGCTCAGTACGCCGCGACTTTTTCAAACTGGCTTGCCATTAACGAGCCGAATATCTGGTCAAGAACGAAAAAAGTCGTAATGCTTCCGACGTATATCCATTATAAACTTTTGGGAAAACTTTGCGACAGCGTTGCGAATCAGGTTGGGCACGTCCCGTTCAATTACAAGAAAAAAGAGTGGATGCAACCGTCCGAAATGACCTATTTCATTTTCGGCAGCATCAGACCCGATATGCTTGTGCAGGACCTTAAAAAACCGTGTGAAGTTATGGGATACATATCAAAAGAAGTCGCCGAAATCACGGGGCTTCCTGAGGGGCTTCCCGTTATTGCGTCGGGCGCGGACAAGGCGTGCGAAACCCTTGCGGTAGGTTGCGAAGGTCCCGACGTCGCCGCAATATCCATGGGCACCGCCGCAAGTATCGAAATCACGACCGAAAAATACGTGGAGCCGCAACCGTATTTGCCGGCGTATCCGTCTATTTATCAGGACAAATATAACCCGGAAGTTCTTATTTTCCGCGGTTACTGGATGATCAGCTGGTTCAAAAACGAGTTCGCGCATAAGGAACTTGTCGAAGCGTCGGAGCGCGGCGTTATCCCCGAAAAACTGCTGGACGAACATTTGCGCGACGTCCCCGCGGGTTCGGACGGACTTATCCTGCAACCTTTCTGGTCGCCGGGCACGTCAAATCCCGAGGCGAAGGGCGCGGTCATCGGTTTTGCAGACTACCACACGCGCGTGCACGTTTATCGCGCTATTATTGAAGGCATCGGATTTGCGCTGTACGACGCGCTTAAATCAATGGAAAAACGCGCGGGCTACGATATTAAACGCATTATGGTGTCGGGCGGCGGCGCGAATTCGGACGAAGTGTGCCAGATTACCGCCGATTTGTTCGGTTGCAAAGTGCAAAAAATTCAGACGTACGAAACGTCCGCTCTCGGCGCGGCGATGGCGTCGTTTACCGGGGTCGGGGAATATAAAAAGCTTTCGGACGCGGTGAAGAATATGTCGCACATCACTTACGAGTACGTGCCGAATAAGGAAAATCACGAGATTTATCGCAAACTTTACGACCGAGTCTATCGCAAACTTTACGACGCCAACAAAAAATTCTACAAAGAAATCCGCGAAATCATCAAACATTAAAAGCGGAAATATGCACATATCGGCATAAATAAAAAGGGCAGACTTTCGTCTGTCCTTAATTATTTGCTCACAAGATCACGCGTTGTTTTCGTCTTCGCGCAGCGCCTTTTCGTACGCTTCCAGAACGCGGGTTTTGATAAGTTCGCGCGTTTCGGTGTTGATGGGGTGCGCGATATCCTTATATTCACCGTCGGGCGTTTTTCTGGACGGCATCGCAATGAAGTTGCCGTCGTTACCTTCGATAATTTTGATGTCGTGAATCACAAAACAGTCGTCGATAATTATCGAGGCGACCGCGCGGAACTTGGTTTCGTCGCGTTTTATAAGCCTGATTCGTATGTCTGATATGTTCATGTTTGTCCCTCCGCAACATATAATTTAAGATAATTTTACAAGGTTTTTCTCAATAATGCAATACTTTTTTGTATTTTTTCTCGTTATTGTCAAAAAATCGGCGGCAATCATATAATGCCGTATGATTTTTTTAAGCGGAAAAAAAGTGCATTTTATAGGCGTCGGGGGCGCGTCGATGAGCGCGCTCATAAGGTGGGCGAAGTCGTACGGGGTGGAAGTTTCGGGAAGCGATGGAGCGTATTCCAAAACACTTTCGGGACTTCTTGAAGACGGCTTTGACGTGTACGTCGGCACGGACGAAAAGAGAATTTCTGGCGTCGATATCGTCGTTTACACGTCGGCGGTGAACGACGAAAATCCCGAACTTTCCCGCGCGCGAACGCTCAAAAAAACGGTTGTCGAGCGGCACGATTTTTTGGGGCTTCTCAGCGAAAATTTCAAAAAGGTCATTGCCGTTTCCGGCACTCACGGCAAGACCACGGTAACGTCTTTAATCGCAGCAATTTTAAAAAATTCGGGCAAAAAATTCACCGCGCACATAGGCGGATTTTCAAACGATCTGGGCGGGAATTTCGTAAGAACCGGCGACGAAATTCTTGTGACGGAAGCGTGCGAATACAAGGGACATTTCCTGTCGCTGCACCCCGATATCCTTGCGATTCTGAACGTTGAGTGCGACCACCCGGACTGCATAAACACGTTGTCAGACGCATTGTCGCTTTTTGCCGAGTTTGCACGAAACGTGCCGAATAACGGCTTAATAATCAAAAATTCAAACGTGAAGTACTGTGATTTGCATATATGCAAAAATGTGCATATTGAAAACTTTGGCGGCGCGGACGCGAAATGGCAGGCGGAAAATATATATTCGCACGGGGGAATATGTGAATATGATATCCTGAGAAACCGAGAATACTATATGCGAGTCCGCCCCGCGCTTTTAGGGCGACACAACGTGAAAAACGTCCTTGCCGCGGTTGCCGTTTGCGACGCGCTTTCGATTGACAAAAACGTAATGAAGGAAGCCCTTGAAAACTTCAAGGGAGTTAAACGCCGCCTTGAAAAAACGGGGGAAGTAAACGGCGCGGACGTGTACGTCGATTATGCCCATCACCCGTCGGAAATAACGGCGTCGATAAGCGCGATTAAACCCGTTGCGAAGAACAGGCTTTTCGTGATTTTCCAGCCGCATACTTTCAGCCGCACGGCAAAGTATTTTCAGGAATTCGCATTATCGTTCAACGCTGCCGACGAAGTATGGTTCGTCCCGACATATCCCGCGCGCGAAAAAGAATCGGACGGGAAAACGTCTTTCGATTTGTTCAGATACGTCGACGAAAACGTGCGCCCCGCCGAATACGTGAAAGATTTCGTGACGGCGGCGAAAAAAATCAAGGAAACGGCAAGAGCCGGCGACGTAATAATGATTCTGGGTGCCGGCGACGTCGACATCATCGCCGACCTTCTGAAAGAGCAATAGATTTCCAAAATAAAAAACAGAATTAAGCCGAAAGAAGAAGCGAGTGAACACAATAAATAGTAAAGCCTTGGAAATTGAACGAACGCGAAAAATATCCAAGGCTTTTTTGCGGAATGAGAAGAAATTGAGAGTAACCTGCATAAATATTGACATTATGCATAAAAACTGCATAAAAACAACAAGGAGAACAACGAGCAAGAAAAACGAGATAAAAACAGGTTTTCCGCTGTATCAATTTATTGTGTTGAAGCAAAGCAACATATAAAATGTAATATTAGATAATAATTAAGTTTTATTTATATATGTAGCGCAGGAAACGGCGAAAAACGCGCGGAAAATGCAAAAAAACCGCATAAAACTCTTAAACAAAAGTGAGTAAAAATATATACATTTGCATAAAAAACAAAAAAATAAATAAAAAATAATTAAAAATTGTTTACAGATTGGCCACGTACCTTTATAATAGAAACATCATAATTTGTCAGAATACTTTGATAAAGTCTGCAAAAAAACGCAGACGAGACGGACGAGAAACGCAGTCAACGCATAAGTATCCGGCAAAAATGAAAAGGCAGACACCAACAATGTTGGCAAAATTTCCAAAGATATTTTTTAGGAGGTAAAAAACATGAAGCAAAGAAAATTAGTTGTTGCATTGGCTGTGATTTTGGTTCTTGTTCTTGCAATCGGTGTTCTTACCGCGTGCAAAAAAGAAGAAAAGATCCCGTACGAAGCCATTGATGACAATGATATTGTTAAGGATTTGACATACGGTGTTGATTATAAAACATTGTATGATCAATTTGGCAATGAAGCCGACGCATCTAAACTTACGTTTAAGAGTAATGGTTTGGCATACCAAACGTTTAGTGATGGCAAAGAGTATGAACTTGGACTTGACTTTTTGTCGATGGCAATGGTATACAAATCCAAAAACGAAGGCGAATACGTAAAATGGTGGAAAGCGTTCATTCAACGCTGGAACTATTTGCTGCCGGAAGTGCCCCTTTACAGCAACCAATATTATGATGTGTTTGACGCTCGAGTAATTGACAAGGAATCTGTTATTAAAAATCCGACCAACCCGTATTGGAGCGTAGCAAATGCGCTTATTGATTGGAAAGCTACCGCAGGCAACGCAGACAAAAAGATCATTATCGGTAATACGACGGAACTTTCGGGCAACCTTCGTCATTCAACGTTTGGCGTAAGCAGCCCTGCGGCTTCCGATTTAGATATCGATGGTTTGATCAACGGTTATTCCACGGTTGTCGCAAACAAAGTTGGCGATTATCAATATGATAGCACCGTTGTAGAAAGTCACGAAGATAAAGTAAACGAAGACGGTACTCGTACGTTCACCGTTAAGATTAAGAATGACCTTAAATTCTCCGACGGTACTCCCATCACTGCAAAGAACTTCCTCTACTATTTGATGGCGTTCAGCACTCCGATCACCGCAACGAAAGAAGGTGGCGGAAGCAATACTGCAGGACAGTCTTACGTTGGATATAAAGAATATTCGCAATTTGACGGAACAAACGACGGCAAAATTATTTACAAGAAAGACAAAGACGGCAAGGATACCACCGACGTTGATTATACGATTTCCAAAAAGTTCAAAGGCGTACGTCTCATTGATGAATATACCTATTCTCTGACTGCAACCGAAGATTACGCAACGTACTTCTATGGCATCGCGCTCGCAGGTCTTTCTCCGACGGCGAAAGCTATGTATATGGGCAATAATGACGTCAAAGACGATGGCGACGGTTGCTATATTGTCGAAGCAGAAAATGCAGCAGACAAATTCTATAACACCAAGACCGAAGGCGAAGTAACGTCATATACGTTTGCATCTTATATCAGAAAATCCGCATCAAACACCAATCAAGCAGGTGAAGCCAAAATCCCGTTCACCGGCGCATACATGATTGATAATTACGACAAAGCAAACAAAACCTGCACACTTGTTCGCAACGATCAATACAAGGGCAACTTCGAAGGTCAAAAAGGCGGATTTGATAAGATTGTGTACATTCAAATAGTTTCTGAAACTCAACTTACGCAATTAGAACAAGGACAAGTCAACGTTGTTGCAGGCATCACCGGAGGTACCGATACCGATGCTGCATTGAAACTTGTCAGAGAAAAACCCGATAGTTTTGCTTCTGTCGACTATGCTCGTGCGGGTTACGGCAAACTCGGATTCCGTTCCGACTTTGGTCCTGCTATGTTCCAAGAAGTCAGACAAGCAATCGCATATTCAATCGATCGTCCTGCATTTGCAAAACAATTTAACGGCGGTTACGGCGGTGTCGTCGACGGTCCGTACTACACCGGTGCATGGATGTACAAAGAAGCCTTAAAAGAAGGAATGAAACTTGACGTTTACACTGCGTCGGTGGACTCTGCAATCGAAGTGCTGGAAGACGGCGGCTGGACGTACAACTACAAAGGCGAAAAATATAAAGCTGGCGACGGCATTCGTTACAAGAAATTAAGCGGTGCCGAACTTACTTACAACAACTTGCATTTTGCTTCTCAAGACGGCAAATACAAGACCTATAAACTTGGCGGCGCATATTATATGCCTTTGGTTATCAACTGGTTCGGCACCACGCCCAACCCGTTTACCGATCAGCTTATTTCGAGCTGGGCAACGTCATCTGCGCTGCAACAAATCGGCATGGCAGTTCAATACAAACTCGGTGACTTTACGCCGATGCTTGGTGAGCTCTATCAATATGAAGGATATGGCTACAACGGTGTTGCAACTTACAATGCATTCAACTTTGCAACCGGTTATAACTCTGCCGCATACGATTATTCGTTCAATTGCAGCATTGAGCCGAATTTATTTGAGAACAACTCTCAGTGGTACATCAAGGATGCAGCCGACTATTACTATATTTCCAAATAATCTGTAATTGATTTGAAAATTAGTTAAAATCATCGCGACAAAGGGGGAGCGTAACTGCTCCCCTAAAGTCGTGTAAATGAGCAAATGGAGTAAACAATGGTAAAATATGTTGTAAGACGTATTCTTTACATGATATTGGTGTTGGTCATTTTGTCGATGATCATGTTTTTTTTGTACAACTTGATACCGTACGATCGTGCGGCAAATGCAGCGCGTGCAGAGGTCGCAAACAATAAAACCGTGAAACTTGACTATGACACCGTATATCTTAAATATCAGCGCCTATACGGAACTGACGGTTCGACGATGGATCGTTATTTGCGATGGGTTGGTGTAAAACCATATTATAACGGCGAGAAAAAGGGCATTCTTCAAGGATATATGGGCTATAGTATAACTTATGCAAAGGACGTTACCGAAGTTATTTCAACGCCTATGCGTAATACGGTGCGAATCAACTTGATTGCCACGGTGGTTGCACTTGCTATTACTATCCCTTTGGGGATTGCATGCGCGGTTAAACGAGGAAGTGTTTTTGACAACGGAACACAAATCTTTACTATTATCGGGTATAGTATACCGGTGTTTATAACCGCAATATTATTTATTTGGGTGTTTTCAGGCACCCTACACTGGTTCCCCGCAAGCGGCATGGGGACCGCCGGTGAAAAATATACCGGAATCAAAGCGTTTAATGATTGGCTATATTATATGGCGCTTCCGCTTATCGTTATGACGTTCTGCTCGCTTGGCGGAATGACCAGATACGTACGTGCGTCTATGATCGAGGCGCTCAGCATGGATTGTATCAGGACGGCAAGGGCAAAAGGTCTGAAAGAAAGGACGGTTATCTTTTCACATGCATTCAGAAATGCTTTAATACCGATTGTAACACTTGTTATCGGTTGGTTTTTGGGTATATTCTCGGGCTCGTTGATGGTTGAATCGATTTTTGGCTTAAACGGCGTGGGAAAACTGCTGATCTCGTCGCTTAAAACAGGCGACTATGAGGTCGTTTTGTGTTTGCAAATGTTTTACGTTTTAATTGCTCTTTTGGGTAATATGATTATTGACCTTGCGTATGGCATCATTGATCCGCGCATCAGAGTTTCAAAATAGGAGACCAAAATATGAAAAAAGAATTAAAAAACGATAATTCCGCTTCAAAGGTCAAAGCCTTTTTTGTAAAACTCGGCAAAGGCATTGTCAATATTTTCAAAACGGTTGGTAGATGGCTATACCGTGCTTTCATGGGACCATCCGCCGTTTTAGCGAGAGAGGAATCAAAAAGACGAAAGCAAGCACTTGCTGAACAGGAAAATAATTCGGCGTCAAACCTTGATCGAGTCGATGGTCAGGTTTTGTGCGATGTTGATGATAAATCGTATAATGATACCGTTTGTGATAATGCTGTAAATGCAGATGAAGCAACGGATATTGACGATAAAACAAATAAAAAAAGAAAGAAATGTAGAAAAAACAAGAAACAAGATGACAACAATGTCGAAGAAATTGTCAGTCCGTTCAGACAAGTTTTCAAAAACTTCTTTGGAAAAAGACTGGCGGTAACTGCTCTTGTCATCCTGATTTTGATGTTTGGACTGGCGTTTATCGGACCACTGTGCATGCCGAAGTACTCGGATACGTACAGCGAGTTTTTCCATCTTAATCAAAAACCGGGATTTAAATATCTTAAAATCCCAAAAGAACTTGCATCAGATGTAAAATATATTTCTACATGGGATGCTTTTTCCGCGGGATTATCCAACAGCGGCAAAGTTTATGTCTGGGGTAACACGGATATCGGCGCAAGCGGTATCGACGTTGGGAAAATCCCTGACGAAGTTAAAAATGCAGATATTAAGTTTGTCGGTGCAGGCGAGGATCACGTGGTGGCAATCGGCTCGGACGGCAAGATTTATTGCTGGGGCAAAGACGACGTCGGACAACTTGGTAAATACGAAACAACCGAGTTATATTATGAGATGCCGGCGGAAATCCGTGACGGCGTAAATATCAATGAAGTTTCTCAACTTGTAGTCGGACATTTTGTAACGGCACTGGTTATGAAAGACGGAAAAGTTTATATGTGGGGCGCAAAGGCTTCATTGTTAAACTTTGAAAGTATTGCGGCACTTACAAACGTTGAAAAATTAGTATTTGAACAGTCGTATGCGGTTGCTTTGTTGAAAGACGGAACCGTTTCAACCGGTGACAAAAACGTATTTAAGAAGGTTTACTTACCGGACGGAACAAAAAAAGACCTTGACGCGTTCACAAGAGGAAGAAAAATAGTAGATGTGGCGGCGAACCAAAGTTGTGTGGCTCTTGTCTTGTCGGATGGCACAATTGGTTTTGGAGGCACCGTTGACGAAAAAACGTATACAACGGGCATTCCTGACGGTGAAAAAATCACACAACTTGTCAGTGGTCAAAGACACTTTGTTGCGTTGACCGATGCCGGTAACATTTATACATGGGGCAGCGACATTTTAAATCAAACCAAAATGCCAAAAGCTTCAAAACTACAAGGCACGGATACCATTTATGCGGGAGCATTTGCTTCGTATGCGGTAAAAGATGGCAAAGTACTTGGCAAGTGGGGATGGAAAGGATATTTGTTTGGAACCGATGCGTCGGGCAGAAGTATTTTGCAGCGTTCGATCAGCGGTGGCAAAATGACGATGACGGTCGGAGCAGTTGCGGTGTTGATAAGTACCGTTATCGGTATTGTTATCGGTATTATCTCCGGATATTTCGGAGGTTGGGTTGATATGTTCTTAATGCGTGTGTGCGAGATTGTATCGGCAATACCGTTTTTGCCGTTTGCAATGATTCTGTCGTCGGTTATGTTGAAAATGGATATTACAAACAACCAAAAAATCGTGCTGATCATGGTTATTTTGGGCGTGTTGACCTGGCCCGGACTTGCTCGTCTTGTCAGGGGACAAGTTTTGGCAGAAAGAGAAAAGGAATTTGTCACTGCGGCAAAGGCAATGGGCGTCAGGGAAGGAAGAATTGCGTTCAAGCATATCTTACCAAACGTAATCAGCGTTATCTTGGTTTCACTGACGTTGGACTTTGCGGGTTGCTTGCTTACCGAATCTTCGTTGTCATACCTCGGCTTCGGCGTTCAACAACCGAGTCCTACCTGGGGTAATATGCTGGATATGTGTAAAGATATCACGCGTATTTCAAACTACTGGTGGCAATGGTTGTTCCCGGCATTGCTGTTGGCGACGTCAACTATTTGCATAAACATCATCGGCGATACATTGCGAGACGTAATGGATCCGAAATCGAATATTGATAAGTAAAGGAGGTAAGGAACATGGCATTATTAGAAGTTAAAGACTTGCATACTTACTTCCGTACAAAGAAGGGCATCGTCAAAGCCGTCAACGGAGTTTCGTATTCGGTGGAAGCAGGTCGCACTATCGGCATCGTCGGCGAATCAGGAAGCGGGAAAAGCGTCGAGGCAATGAGTATATTGCGCTTGCTCGACGAGAACGGCTGGATCGAAAGCGGCGAGATTTTGTTCGACGGGCAGGATATTACCAAAGTTTCCGTCAACGAAATGTGCAAGATCAGAGGCAACAAGATTTCCGTTATCTTCCAGGAGCCGATGACCAGCCTTAACCCCGTATTTAACGTTAAACGCCAGCTCAGCGAGCCGTTTATCATCCACCAGGGAATGAAGAAAAAAGAGGCCGAAAAGAAAGCGCTTGAAATGCTTGATGCCGTACAGATTCCCAACCCTGCGGCGGTTTTGAAACAGTATCCGCATCAGCTCTCCGGCGGTATGCGTCAGCGCGTTATGATCGCTATGGCGCTTGCTTGCAAACCCAAAATCCTGATTGCGGACGAGCCGACTACCGCGCTCGACGTCACAATTCAGGCGCAAATCCTGCATCTGATGAATCAGTTGCAACGCGATAACGGCACCGCTATTATCTTTATTACCCATGACCTCGGCGTTATCAACGAGATGGCGGACGACGTCGTCGTTATGTACTGCGGTCAGGTCGTGGAACAGGCGCCCGCGTCGGTCATCTTCACCGATTGTCGCCAAAGCCATCCTTATACCGAAGGCCTTATGAATTCTATCCCTCGTATCGAGGGTGATAAGGGCAAACTCGAACCCATACCCGGCGCCGTGCCTCACCCGCTCGCGCTTCCTAAAGGTTGCAAGTTCGCCCCCAGGTGCAAGTACTGCACTCAAAAATGCATCGACGAAGAACCCGAACTCATTGAAGTCGCCTCGGGACAAAAAATCAGATGTTTCTATCCCGAAAAGGAGGTTAGAAGAAGTGATGAACACCTCAAAGAAGTTGTTGAGTATAAATAACCTTAAAAAGTACTTCCCGATTGCGAAATCTTCAATTTTCCAGAAGGAACAATTGTACGTTAAAGCCAACGAAGATATATCCCTTGATATTTACGAGGGCGAAACTATCGGCGTCGTCGGCGAGTCGGGTTGCGGAAAATCGACGCTCGGCAGAGTATTGCTTCAACTTTATCCTCAAACCGCAGGCGAATCTATCTATTATGGCAGAAGCATCGCAGAAGTCGCACCTGCATACATCAGGGAGACAATTGTCCATTTCGACCGCCATTTGAAAAAGTATGAGAAATTGCGCGCTAAGGCCGAAAAACTCGAACAAGAGGTGGCGGCTGTCGGCGAGGAACAAGCGGATTTCTTTTTGCTTCAAAACAGGAATTTGGCGGAGGCAAACGCACAAACCGAACTTCAACACATCGTTAAAATCGTAGGCGGGTTCTTTGCTGTCAGAGACCAGGATGGTTTGCGAAAGAACCTTGAAATTTACAAGTGCAATATTAAAGATGTGAAGTTGAAGAGAAAATTCGACACGCAAAAAGTGCAACTCGAATATCTCGAAGGCAAAGTGCAGGAAGAAGGTTTGTCCGATGCGAGAAGGACATTCTATAATAAAAGAATCGAACGCATACGCACGATGCATGAAACCACCGAAAAAGCGATAGTTATCGAGGACGAAAGATTCAATAAGTTGTGCGGCGAACTTGACGAAATAAAAGCCAGATACAGCGACAACGAAGAATTCCAAAAGTATGAAGCAATGCTCGACAACGGCGTTGATCTGGCGCGCCTCAAATACAAAGAAATCAGACCGCTCAGGCATGATCTGCAAATCATTTTCCAGGATCCGTATTCGAGTTTAAATCCTCGTATGACGGTCGGTCAGATTATCGAGGAAGGTCTTACGACGCACAATTTCTTCCGCCACGGAAGCAAGGCGATGAAAGAATACATCTTGCAAACAATGTCAAAATGTGGTTTGCAGGACTATATGTTGCACAGATACCCCCATCAATTTTCGGGCGGACAAAGACAACGTATTTGCATAGCGCGTGCGTTAGCGGTCAAGCCGAAGTTTGTCGTATGTGACGAATGTGTTTCCGCGCTTGACGTGTCCATTCAATCGCAAATCATCAACCTGCTTGAAGAACTGAAAGAGAAAGAAGGATTGACTTATTTGTTTATATCTCACGATTTGTCCGTCGTCAGATATATCAGCGACCGTATCTGCGTTATGTATCTTGGCAACGTTGTCGAACTTGCGGATGCGGAAACAATCTTCAAAGATCCTCGCCATCCCTACACAATCGCGCTGTTAAGCTCCATTCCTACGACTGATATCGAGAGTTTGGAAAAAGAGCGCATTTTGTTGGAAGGCAGCATTCCGAGCCCCATTAAGCCCCCGTCAGGATGTAAATTCCACACCAGATGTTATATGGCGTGTGATAAATGCAACAGAGTTCCTCCTCCCCTTGTGGAAGTTGAACCGGGGCATTTCGTAGCCTGCCATAAGTTGGAAAAGAAGTTGGACGAAGAGGGTAACTATTTGTTCGAGATGCCTAAAATGGTCAAAAAAACCGCAAAAATACAGGAAGTCAAAAGTGAAGAGGGCGAAGAAAGTTTGCCCGCAGACGTCGTGGAAGAACAAATAAATGCGGAAGCCGATCAAAACGAAACGGATGCAATAATCGCAGAAGATATTGCAAAAAAATCCATGGACTGATATGAAGCGACTGCCAAAAGACGAACGTCCCCACAGAGAGGGCTTCTTTGAGTTGATGACGAGGCTGAAAAACCAGTCCGACGACGATAAACAACTCAAAGACGAGGAAAAGATTAAGCTGGACAAGAAAGATATCGTGGCGTTGTTTTTATCGGCGTTTTTCACGTTATTCTTGCCGGTTGTCATATTCCTTGTCGGGATAGTGTGCCTTGTTATGGCACTGTTCGGATTTTTCGGATAGCCGAAAAAAAACATTTACAATATTTCAAAAAGCATCACGGAAGTCAAGCAAGAAAAAAGACTTTCCGTGGTGTTTTTTTATTATTTGAATTTTGCATATAAGTCCGTGGAATGGTCAAATTCAGAGTTGTTATTAGAAGAACAATCGCCGAAAAATGTGAAATATAGCATATCGTGTAATATTTGCTAATAAAAGCATAAACAGGAGTTTAACATTACGAAATATATCAATTAACGAACGATATTAACATATTTGAATGTTTTATAATATGTTAAGAAGGGTGTCGTTTGTTGGCAAAAAAGAAAGAGTTCGACAAAAAATCGAACTCAAAAAAAGAGATGTTTTTTCAATAGTTTTCGACGGTTACATGCAGTCGACGACGACTTTGCCGTAGGCGTATTTGTCCTCGGAAATGCGCGGAAGTTCGCGACCGATGTCGTCGAATTTTATCACGGAGTCGATAAAGCCCTCGGTATTTATGACCTTGTTTGCAAGCAGGTTTATTGCCGTATTGAATTCCCCATAGCCGTTTTTGACGGCGGTGACGTTGAGTTGTTTTTCCAGCACGTCGCCGAGGTTCAGTTGCAGGTTGCTCAGAAAGTAATTGTAGCCGATGACCGCGACCGTGCCGCCTTCCTGCGTGATGCTGGGAATGTAGTTGGGGAGCATGTTGGAGCGGGGTTCGTACAAGGTGAATTCCGCAAGTTTGCCGCCTGTGATTTCGATAATACGCTGGCGGACGTCCGCTTTGGACGGATTTATGGTGTAATAAATGCCGTGATTTTCGGCAAGGGACAGTTTCGTTTCATCCACGTCGATGACGATCGGCACAAGTTGGTAATAAATGCAAAGTTCCGCCGCGATGATGCCGAGCGTGTTTGCGCCGAGAATCGCCACGTAGTCGCCGCGTTCCGTTTCGAGCGCGCCGAGGGATTTAACCGCAAGTGCGATTTGTTCCGTAAAAATGGCGTCGTTGTCCTTAATGCCTTCGGGCAGGGGGTAAACGTTTTCGGGCGGCATCGAGATGAAGTCGCACAAAAAGCCGTCCATATCGAGCCCCATAACCTTGACGTCGGGGACGAGCGCGCCTTTTTTCTTGTAAAACGGATCGTCGAGAACGTAAGGGCTCAAAACCACGCGTTCGCCTTTTTTCAAGCCCGACATTGCGTGCGCCTCGGACACGAGACCGATTGCGGAACGCACGGGAATAATCGGATAAGAAGCCTTTTTCCCCTCAAAAATCGCGACGTCGGTTGAAGACAAAGCAACTTTGCTTATTCTGACTTTGACGTCGGTTGCCTCGGCTTCCTGCTTTTTCTCGACAAGGGCGATTTCTTCTTTGGCTGTGATTTGCCACGCTTTCATACAATTCCTCCACAATATGAACAAAGCCATTATATCATATCGAGATTTGTTTGTAAACCGCAGGTATAAATTAAAAAATACTTATTTTACGCAAAAAAACGTGAAAAACCGTTGACTAAATGCGTTTATGAACTTATAATAATTAAGCATTCATTCTTTTAAGGAAATAAAACGGAGGTATAGATATGAAAGATAATATCCATCCCGATTACCACGAGGTTACGGTAACCTGCGCTTGCGGCGCAACGTTCAAAACCGGTACGACCAAGAAGGGCGATACGATGAAGGTTGATATTTGCAATAAGTGCCACCCCTATTTCACGGGCAGACAAAAACTCGTTGATACCGGCGGACGTGTAGATAAGTTCAAGAAACGTTATAATCTTGACTAATTCATTTTGTGCAGATTGTCAGAAGATAATCTGCATTTTTTAAATTTTAAGATATGAGAAAAACCCAAATCGGCGGACAGGCGGTCATGGAAGGCGTTATGATGCGCGGCAAATGCAGTATGGCAACCGCGGTCAGAAATTCCGACGGCGATATCGTTGTCGAAAGCAAGCGCCTTATCCCCGTCGAAAAGAAAAACGTATGCTATCGTATTCCCGTATTGCGCGGCATCATCAACTTTGCGACGATGCTTTATACCGGGACACAAACGCTTTTAAGATCAAGCGAAGTCTACGGCGAAGAAATCGAACCCTCGAAATTCGACAAATGGCTCTCCAAAAAACTGCATATCGACATTATGAAGGTCATGATATGGTTTTCGGTGCTTTTGGGGGTGGCGTGCGCCGTAGGTCTTTTCGTGTTCCTGCCGCAGTTTCTTACCGAATTACTTTTCAAGGTTCCCGCGCTCAACGCGCTTTCGGGCAGCGTGCGCGACGTCGTATTCAGCGTTATCGAAGGGTTGATAAGGCTTGTCATCTTCGTGGCGTACGTCGCGATATGTTCCTGCGTGCCCGACGTGAAACGCGTGTTCATGTATCACGGGGCAGAACACAAGACGATAAACGCCTTTGAACACGACGAAGAACTTACCGTCGAAAACGTGCAGAAGTATTCCACGATTCACAAGCGTTGCGGCACGACGTTTATGGTGCTTGTCATGGTTGTCAGCATCATCGTGCTGGCGTTTGCCGGCTGGCTTACAGTGGACGTTTTCGGCTGGCCGAACAATGCCGGCATCAAGTTTGCGGTAAGGATTGTGATGATTCCGCTTGTTGCGGGCATTTCCTATGAAATTCTGAAACTTCTGGCGTTGTCCGACAATATCGTCGTACGCATTATCCGCTGGCCGGGGCTGCAACTCCAAAGGCTCACAACCCGTCAGCCCGATGACGATATGGTGGAAGTGGCGATCGTCGCTTTCAAGACCGTCTACGAAATGGACGCCGACGAAACCATTCCCGAACGCACTTTCGACATCGGAAAACCTTATAAGGACGCGCGCGAGCAGGTGGAAAAGATTCTGCCTGCGGACAAATTCGATAAGTCCGACGTCGATTGGATTTTCACGGAAGTCACCGGCAAAAACCGCTCGGAACTGCCGCTTCTCAAAACAATTAAGACAAGCCAGCTTGAAAGGGCGCTTGCGTATGCGAAAGAACGCGCGACGGGCAAACCCTTGCAATACGTGTTCGGACACGTCGATTTTTACGCCGCGAAACTTCTTGTGAACGAAAACGTGCTTATCCCCCGTCCCGAAACCGAACTTCTGGCGGAGGCGGTTGCAAACCGCGCGAAAGACAAAAGCGTGCTCGACTTATGCACGGGCAGCGGCGCGATTGCGATAAGCGTGAAAAAGCACGAGCCGACGGCGGCGGTTACCGCAAGCGACGTCAGTGAAAACGCGATTTTCGTGGCGAAAGCGAACGGCGTCGCAAACCTTGTCGACGTGAAGTTTATCACAAGCGATTTATTTGAGAACATCGACGGTGAATTCGATATAATAGTGTCGAATCCGCCGTATATAAAGACGGACGACATCCAAAATCTTGACGTCGAAGTCCGCGGGTACGAGCCGATTATCGCGCTTGACGGCGGCAAGGACGGGCTTGATTTTTATCGCCGCATAATCGACGGCGCGGCGGCTCACCTTAAAGACGGCGGGGAACTTTTGATGGAACTCGGCATGGGCGAAGCCGAAGACGTGAAAGCGTACGCCGACGGAAAACTCGATTTTTCCGAATTTATCAAAGACTACGACGGCATCGACAGAATCGTGGTTTTCAAAAAGAGGTAATTTATGTTCAATAAACTCGAAGAAACCAAAAAAAGATATGAGTTTCTTACCGACGAAATCGTCAAACCCGAAGTCATCGCAAATCAGAACGAGTGGAAAAAACTCGTGAAAGAACGCGCCGATATCGAAGAAATCGTCAATAAGTACGCCGAATACAAAGAAGCCGAAAAAAACTTCGAAGATTGCAAGGCGATGATGAGCGACGACGACGCGGATATCCGCGAACTTGCGAAAGAAGAATACGATTCGTTCAAAACCGCGCTCGATAACGTCACCGAGGAATTGAAAGTCTTGCTTATCCCGAAAGATCCCAACGACGACAAAAACGTCGTCATCGAAATCCGCGGCGGCGCTGGCGGCGACGAAGCCGCGCTTTTCGGCGCGGAACTTATGCGTATGTATATGCACTACGCCGACGCGAAACGCTGGAAAGTCGAGGAAATATCGTCAAATATGACCGAACTCGGCGGCGTAAAAGAAGTCGTGTTCATGGTGTCCGGGAAAGGCGTTTACAGTAAACTTAAATACGAAAGCGGCGTTCACCGCGTACAGCGCGTGCCGGAAACCGAATCGCAAGGTCGTGTGCATACCTCGACGGTCACGGTTGCGGTGCTCCCGGAAGCCGCCGACGTCGAAGTCGAAATTCTGGACAAGGACCTGAAAATCGACACTTTCCGCTCGGGCGGCGCAGGCGGTCAGCACGTCAATAAGACGGAATCCGCAATCCGCATAACGCACCTTCCCACGGGTATGGTCGTCATCTGCGAGGACGAAAGAAGCCAGATAAAAAACCGCGAAAAAGCAATGAAAGTCCTGAAAACCCGCCTGTACGACTACTATCAGCAAATCGCCGATAAGGAAATTACCGATAAACGCAAGGCGCAAATCGGCACGGGCGACAGAAGCGAAAGAATCCGCACCTACAATTATCCGCAAGGCCGCGTCACCGACCACCGCATAGGTTTCACGCTGTATTCCCTCACGAACTTCTTAAACGGCGATATGGACGAGATGATCGAGGCGTTGCAAATCGCCGCAAGGAACAAAGCGCTGGAATCCAACGCCGAAGGAATTTTGTAATTCTTATATTATTTCAACAATTTTTTGAAATAACTTGAAAAATATCCGCATACGGGTTAAAATAGAATCAGTAATTAACGGAGGTATTCAATATTGATACATTTGATTTACGGCGCGAAAGGCTCGGGCAAGACTAAAAGAATTATCGACATGGCAAACGCCAGTATCGACACAACGACGGGCGATATCGTTTTCATCACCGATACCAACCGATATATGTACGATATCAAGTATCAGATTCGTTTCATCAATACCGAAGATAATCATATTTTCACCGAAGAAGCGTTGCTCGGCTTTATCAAAGGCCTTATCGCAGGAAATCACGACATAAAAACCATTTACATCGACGGCGCGCATCGCATCGCAAAAAAAGACGTCGACGCAATGCAGGATTTCTATGCGGAACTTGAAGTTATTGCGGAACGTCAGGACGTTGAGTTCGTCTTGTGCGTCAGCAAAAACGAGGATGAATTACCCGACTTTTTGAGGAAGTATTTATAATGCTTTATACAAGTACCCGCGACGGCAGCGTACGCATCACGGGAAGTCAGACAATCGTAAACGGAATTTCAAAAGACGGCGGATTGTATGTTCCGTCGTCTTTTCCAAAATATTCCTTGAACGATATCGAGGCTTTCAAAGATTTATCGTACGTTGACCTTGCAACAAAAATTTTAGCGGATTTTCTGGACTTTTCAAAAGACGAAATCAACGGCTTTTGCAAGGCCGCTTATTCGCGCTTTGAGACGGACGACGTGTGTCCCGTCAAAAAAATCGACGAATCCACTTATATACTGGAACTTTTCCACGGCCCGACGCTTGCGTTTAAGGACGTTGCGCTGACGCTTTTGCCGCACCTTCTTACGGCGGCGGCCAAGAAAAACGATGTCAAGGAAAAGGTGCTTATTCTCGTCGCGACAAGCGGAGATACAGGGAAAGCCGCGCTGGAAGGATTCAAGGACGTCGAAGGCACGAATATCATCGTGCTTTATCCCGAAGACGGCGTGAGCGAAATGCAAAAACTGCAAATGCGTACGCAGGAAGGGGGAAACGTTGCGGTTTTCGGCATAAAAGGTAATTTCGACGACGCACAAGCCGCGGTCAAACGCATTTTCCGCGACGAAAAAATGATTGCGGCGTTGAAAGAACAGGGCTTCGTGTTGTCGTCTGCAAACAGCATCAACTGGGGACGACTTGTCCCGCAAATCGTTTATTATTTTTATTCGTACGGAAAACTTTTGACAAAGGGCGATATTAACGTCGGCGACGAAATCAACTTTTCGGTGCCGAGCGGCAATTTCGGCGACATACTTGCGGGCTATTACGCAAAGAAGATGGGGCTTCCCGTCAAAAAACTTATTTGCGCCAGCAACGTAAACCGCGTGCTTGCCGACTTCTTTGAAACGGGCGTTTACGACAGAAACCGCGACTTTTTCAAAACCATCTCGCCAAGTATGGATATATTGATATCCAGCAATCTTGAAAGGTTCTTGTACGACGTGTCTGGCGAAAACCCGGATTTCGTCAACGAAAAGATGACCGCGCTTGCAACGTGCGGGAAGTACGAGATACCTTACTATTTGATTGAAAAAGCGGGCATTGTCGGAGGATATGCGGACGAAGACGATACAAAAATGGCGATTGACTGTTTCTTTGACAGTTTTGATTATCCCCTTGACACACATACGGCGGTCGCCGTTACAGTATATAACAATTACGTCGCAGAAACGGGCGACGAAACGCCCACCGTCGTCGTTGCGACGGCAAGCCCGTATAAATTCCCCGCGGACGTGTACGACGCAATCTCTCACGAGAACTGCGACGACGCGTTTTCGGCAATTCAAAAACTTCATCGCATATCGGGCGTGAAAATTCCCGACGCGATAAGCACACTCGTCACGAAACAGGTAAGGTTTAATACCGTCGTCGATAAAAACGACGTCGATAACGCGGTATTGAACGCTTTTAAGGAATAATATTATGGAAGAAAACAAAAAAATTGTTTATAGCGCGCTGAAACCGACCGGCGATTTACAACTCGGCAACTACATCGGCGCATTAAGGAATATGGTGAAAATGCAGGACGAATACAACTGCGTTTATATGGTGGCGGATTTGCACAGCCTTACGGTGTCGAACCTGCCCGCAGACCTTCGCCGCAGAACCTACGACTTTATGGCGTTGTTCCTTGCAATCGGGCTCGATCCAAAAAAGTGCGTGCTTGCGGTACAAAGCCACGTTCCCGAACACTCGGAACTCGGCTGGATTCTCAACTGCTACACAATGTTCGGCGAGGCAAGCCGTATGACGCAGTTTAAGGATAAGTCCCTGAAAAATCCCGACAACGTCAACGTCGGACTTTTTGCGTATCCCATGCTGATGGCTGCCGATATTTTGTTGTATCAGACCGACCTTGTTCCCATCGGAAAGGATCAGAAACAGCACGTCGAAATCGCAAGGACGATTGCGGAAAGGTTCAATAATAAGTACTCGCCCACGTTTGTCGTGCCCGACTGCTACTTCCCGAAGACGGGCGCGAAAATCCAGAACCTCTTGGATCCCACCGCGAAAATGGGCAAAACCGACGACAATACGAACGGCGTAGTTTTCCTGCTTGACGACAAGGACACGATCGCAAGAAAGTTCAAGCGCGCCGTCACAGACAGCGGCAACGAAATTATCGTGTCGCCCGAAAAGCCCGGCATCAGCAACCTTATCACGATTTACAGCGTGTTTACCGACAAAACCCAAAGCGAGGTCGAGCAGGAGTTTTCGGGCAGGTCGTACGCCGAGTTCAAGACGGCGGTCGGCGACGCGGTAATCGCGAAAATCGCGCCGATTCAGGATAAATATCACGACCTTATGAAAAACAAGGATTATCTGAACGCGATTATGAAAGAGGGCGCGGACAAATCGTCCTACCTTGCCGAAAAAACACTCAGAAAAGTCAAGAAGAAAATCGGGCTTGTGGAGATGCCAAGATAGGTTTACACGGCCGAATTTATAAAAATTTTGACAAAATCGGCAAAAACACGACAAAATAATCCCATAAAAATCAAAGCGCACCGCAATTTTCGGCGGTGCGTTTTTTATTTGCTTTTAATGACGAAACATTTGAAAAATCGTTTGAAAAACGACGTTCACAAGCGTTTTATAACCTCGTCGGTAAACTCTTCCGTCGAAAATACTTTTTGAGTTTCGTCGCGCTTGTTTTTCATATCGGGGGTGACGAAGTTTTGGCTTATCACTTCTTCGACGGCGTTCTCGACGGCGGTTTTTGCCAAGGATTTATCAAAAGAGTATTCAAGCATTTTCGCCGCTGCAAGGATTATTCCCGCGGGATTTACGCCGTGCGGATTTTTTGCGTCGAAGCGTGCGACTTTTGCGGGTTTATAAAGCCCCGTTGCGGCGTCGCCCAGATATCCTTCGCAAAGGTTTCCGAAACCGCCCGAAATCGCCGCGCCCAAAGAAAACAAAGTATCAGAAGTGCTTTCGTTTGCGACGATTACGTCAAATGAAGACGGGCTGAAAAGAAGCGGCGCGACCACGCTTTCCAAGGTATAAGACGTAAGGTTTACCAAAGGGTAGTCCTCGTTGATTTCGTGAGTGATTTTGCGGCGCAAGAACTCGGTGTTGAACGTGTCTGCAAGGTCAACGGAAGTAAGACGATTTTTGCGCTTTTCGGCAAGTTCGTAGGCTATTCGTCCGATACGCTCCGCGTACATTTCGGGAAGAGTTACGACGTCGTAAGCCTCGCGCCCGACTTTGCCCGTCTTGTAACCTTTTTCAACAAACTGCCTTGCGGCGATATCGTGCACAATCAAAAAATCGACGTTCGATATTTCGTCTTTGTCGTTCAGTGCAGAACAGTTAATCGTGTTATAAAAGGACTTTATCGACCTGAAATTCCCAAATAAACCAAGGTTTTTGCAAATTATAGTAATTACGTCGTCGTGAACGGAGGAGTGTGCAAAGTCGTATGATATCGCGCCGGCAATCGCCGCGTCCGCCGATTTTACAACTTTGTATTCGTCGGTTTTCAGTATCTCGCTTTCGGACTTTCCCAAAAAAGCGCGCGCGTCGACGGGGTGAAAATTCAAAGAAAAACCAAACTTTTCGGAAACGGAGGTCAAAACCCTTTTTGCCGCGGCGGTCAGAATCTCTGAATATCCGTCGCCGTTTATAATCGCTACGTTGAACATACTCATTTTCTTTTGTCGGAAAGATAATATTCCGTGCCGTCCAGAAGGGCGTGCCAGGACGCGTCGATGACGTTTGTCGAAACGCCGACTGTCGTCCAGTTTCTGAACCCGTCGGACGACGTGATAAGTACGCGGACGGTCGCTTTCGTCGCTTCTTCGCTGTTGAGAACGCGCACCTTGTAGTCGGTCAGCGTAACGTTGTCGATTTCGGGATAAAACTTTGACAGCACTTTGCGAAGGGCGATATCAAGGGCGTCGACCGGGCCGTCGGATCCTTCGGCGGATTCTTGTCGTTTTTCGCCGCCGACGGTAACGGACACGGTTGCGTTTGACACGTTTTTGTCGCCTTTCGCGCAAATGCTCACCGTATATTCTTCCGCGCGGAAAAACTCGGGCAAAAGATTTATCGCCTTTTTCACGAAAAGGTTGAAACTTGCGTCTGCGCCTTCAAACTGATAACCCTGCATTTCCATTTCTTTCAGTTTTTTGAGAAGGACGTCGGATTGTTCTTTATCGAGGGGGATGCCCGGGAGAACGTCCTGCGCTTTTTTCAGAAATATCGCGCGCCCCGCGACCTCGCTTATCGGGAAACTTCTTTCGTTGCCGACAACCGACGGGTCGATATGTTCGAAAGCGGGGGAATATTTTATCACGCCGTCGCCGTGCATACCGCCTTTGTGCATGAATGCGGCTTTGCCGACGTAGGGCGTGTTTTTGGGCAGGCGTACGTTTGTGATTTCCGCAATGCGCCGCGCCGTGTCGGTAAATTTTTTGATGGAATCTTCGGGCAGGATATCGTATCCTTTTTTGAGTTGCAAATCGAGTATCGCGGTGACGAGATTGCAGTTTCCGCATCTTTCGCCGAATCCCAGAAAAGTGCCCTGAATATGAGTCGCGCCCGCGTCGACCGCCGCAATAGTGTTTGCAACGGCAAGCCCCAGATCGTCGTGGCAGTGTATGCCGATTTTCGCGCGCTTGAAAGTTTTTACGACGGTTTTTACGATTGCCGAAATTTCTTCGGGAAGAGTGGCGCCGTTCGTGTCGCAAAGGACAAGAAGTTTCGCGCCGGCGTTTTTTGCGGTGCGTAAAGTATCGAGCGCGTAATCGGGGTTTTCCTTGTATCCGTCAAAGAAATGTTCCGCGTCGAAAAACACCGTTTTGTTGCGGTCGCAAAGAAAACGAATGCTGTCGTAAATCATCTTGAGATTATCTTGCGCCGACACCTGCAAAACCTTTTCGGCTTGCGTAACGCTGCTTTTTCCGACGACGGAAACGAATTGCGTTTTTGACAAAGAAAGCAGGTTTAACGCGCTGTCTTCGTCGGTTAAGTTGTTTTTGTGTCGGGTTGAGCCGAAAGCGACAAGGTGAGAATTTATCGTTTTCACGTCGTCGTCGCACAAAAGTTTTTTGTCTTTCGGGTTGGCGAAAGGAGTGCCTGCCTCGATATAATCGATTTTCAGGTCGTCAAAAAGGCGTATGCATTCCGCCTTGTCGTCAATCGACAAAGTAACGCCTTCGGCTTGCGCGCCATCCCTTAAAGTTGTGTCAAGAACCTCGATTTTCATTTGTCGTTAAGTAATTTATTGACTGCGTTGACGTAAGCGATGATTGCCGCTTCCAGCACGTCGGTCGAAACGCCGCGGCCGCTTACGGTACGCCCGTCAAGGTCAAGTTTTACGATTGCTTCGCCCAGGGCGTCTTCACCTTCCGTGACGGAGTGCAGCGAAAAGTCGCTGAGTACGAAGTCTTTGCCGACGATATTGTTGATTGCTTTGAAACTTGCGTCGACAGGACCGTCGCCCGATTCCTTTTCGGTAACGGTGCCGTCGTTGGTTTTTAAGGTGATTTCCGAAAACGCGCTGTTTTTATAGGACGAAATATCGTACGCTTCGAGGGCGTATTTTTTCGGCACGAGCGCGTTCAGTTTGTCGCCGTGCGGCAAAAGTGCCTCGACGTCGCGGCGGGATATCGTCTTTTTCCTGTCCGCAAGCGCCTTGAATTTTTCAAAAAGTTCGTCGATTTTGTCGGGAGAAAAGGTATATCCCATATCGGATAGAAATTGTTGAAAAGCGTGTTTTCCGCTGTGTTTTCCGATAAGGATTTTGTTGTCGACGATGCCCACGTCGTGCGGATTCATAATTTCGTAGGTTTCGCGCGCCTGCATTACGCCGTGCTGATGTATGCCCGCCTCGTGCGCGAAAGCGTTTCTGCCGACGATTGCCTTGTTCATGGGGATTTTCAGACCGACTACGCTTGACAAAAGCGTGCAGGTGCGGTAAATTTCGCGGCTGTCCGCGCGAGTCGTCGCGTCGAAATAGTCGCCGCGGGTTTTCAATGCCATTATGATTTCTTCAAGGTCGGCGTTGCCCGCGCGTTCCCCGATGCCCAGAACCGTGCCTTCGATCTGATTTGCGCCCGCTTTCACGGCGGAAAGCGAGTTTGCGACGGCAAGTCCCAAGTCGTCGTGGCAGTGGACGGACAGGTTAATGTCGCAAAGTCCGTCGACTTCCGAAAGAAGCGTTTTTACGATGTTTGCCATTTCGTCGGGGGTGGAATATCCGACGGTGTCGGGGATATTTATCGTCGAAACGCCGGCGTCGACCGCAAGCCGCGTAACTTTCACAAGATAATCGAGGGGAGTACGCGACGCGTCTTCAAACGAAAACTGCACGTTGTCGGTATACTTTTTTGCGTAACGAATGGCGTCGGTCAGTGTGTCGATTGCGGCGTCGGGCGTGATTTTGTATTTGTGGGCAAGGTGAATCGGCGAGGTTGCGATGAACAAATGCAACCTCGGGTTTTCGGCTTCTTTCAGCGCGTCCCACAGCACGTCGATATCGTGTTGTTTGCACCTTGCAAGCCCGGTGATTTCGGCGGTTCTTATGCGTTTTGCGATTTGTCTGACCGCTTCGAAGTCGCCTTCGCTCGCGGCGGGATAGCCTGCCTCGATAATATCGACGTTCAGGCGTTGCAATGCGTCCGCCACGGCGATTTTCTCGTTGATGTGCATGCTGCACCCGGGGGATTGTTCGCCGTCTCTTAAAGTTGTGTCCAGAAGTTTAATCGTTCTCATTCGTTTTCAACGTTTTTCCGCCGCGTCCGAGTGCCGAGCCGCCGGAGCGCGCCATTTCCAGCACGCCGTAAGGTTTCAGCACGTCGATAAGGGCGTCGATTTTGCTTGTTTCGCCGGTAAGTTCGATAATCATCGTGTCGTCGGACGAAACGTCGATGGGCTTCGCCTTGAAAATTGTGCAGATATCCACGATTTCGCTGCGCTGACTTGCCGCGCAACTGATTTTGATTAAAAGCAACTCGCGGAAAACGCAGTCGTCGCGGTCGAGATCGGCGATTTGCACGACGTCGACCTGCTTTTGAAGCTGCGCCTGAATTTGTTTTATGATTTTATCGTTGCCGCGCACCGTGACCGTCATACGGGAATAATCGTCGTTTTCGGTCGCGCAGACGGTAAGGCTGTCGATGTTGTAGCCGCGCCGCGCGAAAAGTCCCGAGATGCGGGTAAGAACGCCGGGGCGGTTTAATACGAGTACGGATAATCTGTGCATGTTGTCTTGCATAAAAACCTCACAATATATTTTCCTGCTTTTTAAGTTTCAGGTCGATGACGGCAGGGGAGTTTAAGTCGATTGAAGAAAGTATGCCGTCAAGTTCCCGAACGGTTTCCGCGCGGTATGCGGGTATGCCGAAAGAACTTGCAAGGCGCACGTAATCGACGCCGCCCGGTAATACGCTGTCAACGACGTTTCCGCCGTATTTCTTCTTCTGAATTTCATAAATCATACCAAGCGACGAATTGTCGAAAATCACCGTAACGACGGGCAAAGAATAACGTCTTATCGTGATAAGTTCGTTGAAACTCATGTTGAAAGAGCCGTCGCCCGTCACGTACAAAACGCGCTTGCCCGTTGCGAAAGCGGTGCCTGCCGCCGCGCCTATGCCAAAGCCCATTGCGCCAAGTCCCGCGCTTGTGATAAGTCTACCGCCCAACGAAAAGTCGTAATAATTCGTGACGTAAAGCTGGTGTTGTCCGACGTCGGTCGTAACGTACGCGTCGCGCCCGAAATGACGGCAAAGGCAGTTTATCATACACTGAACCGTTGATAATCTTTCGTTTTTGTCGGGTTGTGCGTTGAACCAGGCGTGATCTTTTTCAATTACGCGGCTTAAAAGCAAGGGAAGCGTATTTGAAAGATCGCCGACGATCCTTGCGTCCGACTGGTGGTTTTTGTCGATTTCGGCAGCGTCGATATCAAGGTGCAGAAGTTTCAGCTTTTTGTTGTAAAAAGTTTTTTCCGTTGCCTTGCTTGAAAACCTTGCGCCGACGGAAATAAGAAGGTCGGCGTCTTTTAAGGCGGCTTTCGCAAGGGTATTTTTTGCGGTCGAAACGCCGATGAAATATTCGTTGTCAAAGTCCGTCACGCCGACGCCGCGCATCGAAACGCCGATGGGCGCTTTGAGAATGCGGGATAACTTCGTAACGAGATTTTTCGTGCCGCTTGCAATAACTCCGCCGCCGGCGTAAATCAAAGGACGCGCCGACTCGTTGATGATTTTTGCCGCGTCGGCAACTTCCGCCATATCGACAAGGTCTGCGGGTTTTTCGGTTATTTTTGCGGGGACGTAATCGCAGGATTCGTCGAAAACGTTTGCGGGAATATCGATAAGGACGGGACCTTTTCTGCCACTCGTCGCGACGTAAAACGCTTCCGAAACGGCGAAAGAAAGGTCTTTCACGTCCTTGACGATGTAGTTATATTTTGTGATCGGCATCGTGATGCCCGTCGTGTCGACTTCCTGAAAACCGTCGTGACCGAGCATATCGACGCTCACGTTTCCCGTTATCACGACAAGGGGGACGCTGTCCGAAAACGCGTCGGCAATCCCCGTGACAAGATTTGTCGCGCCGGGACCGGAGGTTGCGATGCATACGCCGACCTTATTCGTCGCGCGGGCATATCCGTTTGCCATAAACGCCGCGCCGCGCTCGTCCGCGGGCAGAATATGTCTGATATCCGACCGCGACAACTCGTCGTAAAGCGACAGAATACTCGCCCCGGGGTATCCGAAGACGATATCCACGCCGTGCCGACGAAGTTCTTTTATTAAAATCTCCGAGCCTTTCATCATAAAAGTGTCCTGAACGCGCCTTTTCGTTCGTATAATGATTTTTAACTATTTTATTATAATTATTTTATATAGTCAAATCTTTTCGGTTCGGAAATTCGTTGATAATACGATGAAAAACGGTTACAATATAATCATGAGTTTTTACGACGTGGTTTACGAACAAGTGAAAAAAATCCCGAAAGGCAAGGTCGCGACGTACGGGCAAATCGCGTTTTTATGCGGTAGTCCGCGCGCAAGTCGCGCCGTCGGATACGCGCTGCATTTCAATCCCGATCCCGATTCTATACCGTGCTATCGCGTCGTAAATCGTTTCGGCGGGCTTGCACCGGCGTTTGCTTTCGGCGGACGGGAAGTGCAAAAGGCGCTGCTTGAAAACGACGGTGTCGTCGTCCGCGACGACTTCACGGTCGACCTTGAAAAGTACGGTATGAGATGAAATTCATTGACATTTTCCGTCCGATTGTTTTATAATGTCATTTGTTTGAAAAGGAGTAATTATGGACAAGTTTTATCACATCAATATTGCGGGGCTTGAAAGGGATTTACCCATTTGCCCGATTAACGAAAACCTTTACATAGCCGGATTCGTCATGTTTTCCGACGTCGAAATGACCGTCAGGTGCGCGGAAGAACTTCTGAAAAAAGCACCCGAACACGACCTTATCATCACGGCGGAATCGAAGGGTATTCCTTTGGCGTACGAGATGGCTAAACAGGAAGGCAAAAATTATATTCTTGCCAGAAAGGGCTTAAAAGCTTATATGGTCGATCCCGTTAAGGTTGAGGTGAAGTCCATCACGACGGCGAAAGTCCAGACGCTTTATCTTGACAAGTTTGACATCGACAGAATGAAAGGCAAGCGCATCCTTATCGTCGACGACGTTATTTCGACGGGCGAAAGTCTGCACGCGATTGAGGAACTCGTGCGTATCGCGGGCGGTCAGATCGTCGGGAGAATGGCGGTGCTTGCGGAAGGCGACGCGGCGGAAAGACACGACATTATTTTCTTGCAGACGCTGCCGTTGTTCTTCAAATAAAAGCGGATAATTACAAACAAAGAAATATTTAAGGATAGCGAAACCGCTATCCTTTTTGTTTGTCACGATGAAATGAGAGAGTGTATTCGCGTTGCACAAAACAAGCGAAACGGTATGTGCTAAAAACGCACTTGTACAGGATTATTTTCTGTCTTCTTTTGCCGTGGCGAGCATGGCTTTAAGGACAACGACGTGCAATTCTTCGTCCTCGATTATTCGCTCAATCGTGGCTTTTAACGTATCGTTTTGCACGCATAAAATCGTGTTTTTGTAATTTTCAATCGCACACAGTTCTCCTTGAATATCATATTCCAGAAGTTTAATAAGGTCTGTTGCGTAGTTGACGTAACTGCCGTTCCAGAACGCCGTCCTGCCGCCGATAACGGGGAAACTTCCGTAAGCCGCAATCGCCGTCCCGAGGATTTTCTGGTGCTTCATTTCGCAAGCCGCAATCTCTTCAAGCTTTTTTGAAAATTCCGGAAACTCCCGCGATAATACGTAACTTTGATAAACGTATTGCAGGATTGCCGTCGTTTCGCTGTCGCGCCCGCCGTAGTCGTTCATTAGTTTTTTCGCCTCGACGGGGTTCGGGTACGGTATGACCGGCTCGGGATATGGTAAGTCTTTTCTCACGCTCAAATCAGAAAAATTCATAAAAAACGCCTCCGCACGTACAAGATATGCGAAGGCTTGAAAAAAGGTTCAAAAAATCATAAATACACGACGAGAGCCGCAACGCCGAACAATACCAAAAAGTACAAAAAGTTGACGGCAAGAAGTTTCAGCACGAAATGTTTTTTGACGTCGTATTTTCTTTCAAGGCTCATTACCATATAGTTGTTCAAAGGGGCGGTGCCGTATTTTCCGATATTTATGCCGTACATCAGCGACACGGTATTTTTTGAAAAAGTCGGGAACACGAGCGCGACGGGATTGTTTGTGAGAAGTTGCGACGCAAGCGCCGAAAGCCACAGTTCGTTGCCGGCGATGATTTTTGTCAGAAATCCGTTGACGGACGGCATACGCAGGAAGTTGCCGCTCATCACGAAAAACGCCGTAAACATTATAATCACGCCGTAGTTCGCTTTTTTGTAACTTCTGGGGTGGACGAAAAGCATCACGACAAGGATAATCGGCGTAACTATGTAATAAGGCAGAACGTCGAAAATCGAAAGTATGATGAACACGAACATCACAAAGTATATTAAAAGTTCAAACTTCGGCAGTTTATATTCGCCGACGGGGGGCGGATTGAGTTTTCCTTTTTTGACGAACAGACACATTATAAACGTCAGTCCGTATCCCGCAAGCGCAAGCGGCCACAGGTTTTTGACAAACCAGAAGAAATCGAAATCGTAATAGTCGATAAGGAACAGGTTTTGCGCGTTGCCGAGCGGCGACACGATGCCCGAAAGTTTCACCGCCATCGTCTGCATAATCACGACGAACGGGATAAGATCGTTCGCTTCCGCCTGCGACAGCATGATTATCGCAAAGGGAATAAAAGTAATCGTCGCGATATCGTTCGTGATGAAAAGGGCAAAAAATGCCGGTAAAAAAATAAGCACCGTCGCGATGGCACGGCGGTCGGATATTTTATCGAGGATTTTGCCCGACATGATCCCGAAGAAGCGGCAATCTTTCAGCCCCCTGACGACAAGCATGAGCGACAGAAGACACAATATCGTTTTGTAACTGACGTAGTTTAAGTATTCCTTATCGGGCGGAACGAAGAAACAGGTGATTATCGCGCCGAGGACGGCAATTATCACGATAATGTTGTTTTTCAGAAGATTCTTGAACTTTAAAAGGCGCAGATAAGCGTCCGTCCCGTCGTGCGGGTCGGTTGAAAAAAGTTTAAGTTTTCTCTTAAAAATCTTGCGTTCCATTTTATTACTATATTTATAAGGTAATAATTAATATACAGTCGTTTTACCGTAAAGTCAATAACAAACGGAAAAATTTAACGCGAAATTTTTAATATTTGCTCCTAAAACGCTGAAAAACGGTTGTAATTTTGAAATTTATATGGTAAAATTCACTTTGCTAATTAAATTCGGAGGAATTTATAATGATAAAAAGTTTAATGCCGATGTTATCGGTTATACAATATGAAGTCGGTCAGAAGGTCGGCTGGGCAATGATGACGCTCATGGTGCTTGCGGCAATCGCTCTCGTCGTCGTGGTTCTTATGCAAAAGAGCAGCGGCGAAGATATGAGCGCAATCGCCGGATACAACCAGAAAAACGACTCGTTCTTTGGAAAGAATAAAGCGCAAAGTTCCGAGGGAAGACTCAGAATTGCTACGGTGGTGTTATCGGTACTCCTTCTTGTAGTTTCGGTAACCTACTTTATAATCCTAAGTCTCAGCGGAAGACCGTAATAAAACACAAAGGGCGACGATAAGTCGCCCTTATTTTTAATATGGAATTTAAGGAAAGATTATTAAACGAAATAAAATCGGCGGGGCTCGACAACTTTTCGGACAGATTGTTAAACCGAAAACTCGGGATATATTCGACGTTTGAAAAGCGCGAGGTCACGAAAGCCCTTGACGAACTCGTGCAAGACGGCGTGCTTGTGTCCGTCGAAAAAGGAAATTATACGCTGAAAGACAAATGCGACGCGGTAAGCGGCGTGCTTCGCGGCAATCGAAGGGGCTTCGCGTTTCTTATCCGCGACGACGGCAAAGCCGATCTGTTCATACCGCACAAAGGATTGCACGGCGCGCAAAGCGGCGATAAGGTTTTCGTCGTGCCCGTGAAAGGCACTGCCGACGAAGGCAAAGTCGTTTCGGTCATCGAGCGCGGAAAACGCCAACTTGTGGGCGAATATACAAGCGACCGCGCGGGACACGGGTTTGTCGTTCCCGATGACGAAAGTTACTTTTCGGACGTGTTTATTCCGACTGCGGGACGCGGCGGCGCAAAGAACAAAGACAAGGTCGTCGTGAACATTTACGACTGGGATTCGGGCAAAAATCCCGTTGGCGAAATTACCGAAATTCTTGGCCGCGCAAACACGATAAAAGGCGATACTCTGGCAATAATCCGCGACCACGGGTTTTACGAGAACTTTTCAAAAGAGGCACTTTACGACGCAGAAAGAATAAATAAACCCGTCGATATGAAAGAAATCGCAAAACGCACAGACTATCGCGATTTGCTCACGATTACAATCGACGGTGCCGATGCGAAAGACTTTGACGACGCGATAACGGTTGAAAGACGCGGTGACGGATTTGTCCTTTACGTCCATATTGCGGACGTCGCGCATTATATAAAACAGGACGGAATTCTGGACACAGAGGCGTTGAAACGCGCAACGAGCGTTTACCTTCCGAACATGGTGTTGCCGATGCTTCCCGAAGCCGTGTCGAACGGGGTTTGCAGCCTTCAAGAAAACATGGACAGACTGACGCTTTCCTGCGTTATGGAAATCGACAAAACGGGAAAAGTCACGGGAAACAAAATCGTCGAAAGCGTGATAAGAAGCAATCATCGCATGACCTACGACGACGTGCAGAAAATCCTTGACGGCGACAAAAAACTCATTGAAAAATACGCCGACGTATACGATATGATAACGTGCGCGCGCGACCTTGAAAGGATACTGAACGCGAAAAGAAGAAATCGCGGCAGCATAAACTTTATCTCGGAAGAGCCGAAGTTTACGATAAAAGACGGGAAGGTCTTGGACGTCGCGCCTTATCCTTATTACGAAAGCAACCTTATTATCGAAGAATTTATGCTGCTTGCAAACGAAACCGTTGCGGAGTTTATGTATCATACCGAACTGCCTTTCGTTTACCGCGTGCACGAAGCGCCGAACAAGGAAAAAGTGCTGGAATTCAAAAAGTTCGTTTCTTCGTTCAATTATAACTTCGTCGTGCACCAGAGCATGCACGCGTCGGAGTACCAGAAACTGCTGGATGACATAAAAGGCACGGCGGAAGAACGCATAATCAGCAAAGTCATGCTTCGCAGCATGCAAAAGGCGAAGTACACGACGGGGAATGCGGGACACTTCGGGCTTGCGCTCGAATACTACTGTCATTTCACGTCGCCGATACGCCGTTATCCCGACCTGACCATCCACCGCGTCATCAAAAAGATGCTTAATGGACAACTGTCGGGCGCGGAGATTACGAAAACGCTTATCCGGTGCGAAAAGGCGGCGGCAATATCGTCGGAAAGGGAAATCGCCGCTGAATGTGCCGAGCGCGACGGCGACGATTACTTCAAAATGCTGTATATGGCGGACAAATCCGGCGAAGTTTACGACGGTATAATCAGCGGCGTAACGGGTTTCGGGGTGTTCGTTCAACTTCAAAACACGGTGGAAGGGTTTATCTCGCTTGACAAACTTCCCGCCGGAAAATATAAATTCGACGAAGGGCGGTTCACTCTTTCTTCGGGCAAACACGTTTATTCGTTGGGCGATAAAATAAAAATTAAAGTCGACGGCATTTCTCGCGAAATCCGCCGTGTAAATTTCTCGGTTTATGAAGAAAAAGCAAGACGGCAATAAAATCATTGCCACCAACAAAAAAGCGTATCACGACTATTTTATCGAAGACACTCTGGAAGCGGGCATCGCTCTCGAAGGGCACGAGGTAAAGTCGTTAAGGCTTAATAACGTCAATATGAAAGACAGTTTCGCCATCGTGAAAAACGGCGAGGTTTTCCTTGTCGGCATGCACATTTCGCCGTATAAAATGGCGACGATGTTCAAAATCGATCCGATGCGAAACCGTCGCTTACTGCTGCATAAGTCGGAAATAAGAAAACTGAAACAAAAGGTGGAACAAAAGGGATATACCCTTGTCCCCACGAAACTTTATTTCAAGGACGCGCTCGTAAAGGTCGAACTCGGTGTCGCAAGAGGCAAAGAGTTGCACGACAAACGAGACGCGATTCAGGAAAAAGAAAACAAAAGAAAACTCGACCGCGTATTGAAAGAATACGGCGCGAGATAGGAGATATTTATGGATAAAAAAATCGATACTTTATGCGTACAGGCGGGTTATACTCCGAAAAACGGCGAGCCCCGTCAGATCCCCATCGTGCAAAGCACCACGTTTAAGTATGATTCGAGCCCCGAAATGGCAAAACTTTTCAATCTCGAAGCAAGCGGGTACTTCTACACAAGGCTTCAAAACCCCACCAACGATTACGTCGCGGCAAAGATCGCTGCACTTGAAGGGGGAACGGCGGGTATGCTCACGTCAAGCGGTCAGGCGGCAAACTTTTACGCCGTGTTCAATATCGCAAGTTGCGGAGATCACGTCGTCAGCAGTTCCGCAATTTACGGCGGCACGTTCAACCTGTTTGCGGTTACGATGAAAAAGATGGGCATCGACTTTACGTTCGTATCGCCCGACTGCACGGAAGAAGAGCTCGAAGCGGCGTTCCGCCCGAATACGAAAGCGTTGTTCGGCGAAACCATCGCAAACCCCGCGCTTGCCGTTGTGGACATTGAAAAATTCGCGCGGGTAGCGCATCGACACGGCGTTCCGTTTATTATCGACAATACGTTCGCAACGCCCGTGCAATGCCGTCCTATCGAGTGGGGCGCGGATATCGTAACGCATTCCACGACGAAATATATGGACGGTCACGGTGTGGCGGTCGGCGGCGCAATCGTTGACGCGGGCAAGTTCGACTGGTTCGCTCACGCCGACAAATTCCCCGGGCTCACCACCCCTGACGACAGTTATCACGGCATCGTTTATGCAGAGCGTTTCGGGAAAGAAGGCGCGTTCATCACGAAAGCGACGGCGCAACTTATGAGAGATTTCGGCTCGATTCAGTCACCGCAAAACGCATTTTATCTTAATCTCGGACTTGAAAGCCTGCACGTCAGAATGAAACGCCACGCCGAAAACGGTCTTGCCGTCGCAAAATTCTTGTCGGAAAACGAGAACGTCGCGTGGGTTTCGTATCCGCTGCTCGAAGGCGACAAGTATTACGACGTTGCGAAAAAGTATCTTCCGAACGGCGCGTGCGGAGTCGTCAGCTTCGGCGTGAAGGGCGGCAGGGAAAAAGCCGAAAAATTTATGGCTGCGCTGAAAATCATCGCAATCGAAACACACGTTGCCGACGCAAGAAGTTGCTGCTTGCACCCCGCAAGTTCGACGCATCGCCAGATGACCGACGAAGAGTTGACGGCGGCGGGCATTTCTCCCGACCTTATACGCGTAAGCCTGGGGCTTGAAAACGCAGACGACCTGATTGAAGATATCCGTCAGGCGCTTGAAACGGCGGTGAAGTGATATGCCGATCGTTATCCCGCGCGACCTTCCTGCATTCGACAGTCTGCTTCACGAAAAGATTTTCGTCATGGACGGCAGCCGCGCCGTGTCGCAGGACATTCGCCCCATCGAAATCGCAATTCTGAACCTTATGCCCACAAAGGAAGTTACCGAAACGCAGCTGCTGCGGTTGCTTGGTAATACGCCTTTGCAAGTGAACGTCACGCTTATCAAAACGTCGACGTACAAGGCAAGCCATACGAGCGAAACTTATCTCGACAAGTTTTACAAAAACCTTGACGAAATTAAAAAAATGAAGTTCGACGGTATGATAATTACGGGCGCGCCCGTCGAAACCCTGCCGTTCACCGACGTCAAATATTGGGCGGAACTTCAAGAAATCCTTGATTTTGCGGACGAAAACGTCACCAGCACAATGTTTATATGCTGGGGCGCGCAGGCGGCGCTTTATTACTACTACGGCATAAATAAGCATCTGCTTGACAAAAAACTTTTCGGGGTGTATAACAACGTTAAGTGCGTCTTGCACGAGCCGCTGCTAAAAGGCATGGACGACGCGATTCGGATCCCGCATTCGCGCCATACCGCAATCGACGAAGATAAGCTGAAAAAATGCCCGGATCTTGAAGTGCTGGTGTCGGGCGAAAAGTGCGGCCCGTCCATTATAAAGTCGAAAGACAACCGCCGCATCTTCCTTACGGGACACAGCGAATACGACCGCGAAACGCTGGAAAGAGAATACCTTCGCGACAAAGAAAAAGGGCTTGAAATCGCCCCGCCCGAAAACTATTACAACGCGGACGGCACGATAAATATGAGCTGGGGCAGCACGGCAAATCTCCTGTATTACAACTGGCTCAACTACTACGTTTATCAGGTCACGCCCTTTGAAATCGACACGATTTCAAAGTAAGTGGCAAAAAATAATACTGCAAATCAAACGGTTTATCGTATCGTTTCGTACGGTAAACCGCGAGATATATCAACTTAATACTTTTTTCGTTATTTTATCCACGGGGATGTTTTTGGATTCGACGTTTTTGTATGGACGATAAGAAGCATGTCGCAGGTCCGGCTGCGTTAAAGACGGAAAATTAAAATTAAACGCAAAAAATAACGAAAAAGTGAACGCTCCTGCGTTCGCATTCGCTGCTTAATTAATTAGCGGCACGTCGACCTTACGTTCCTGTTCCGTAAGCAATCGGCGTCATACTGAACGGGCTACGGATTTACCCACGGCGGTAAGTAAATCGGCATTCTCCGCCTCTTCAAAACCGCCGTCTGTCGGCGAACGACGGTAAGAGAACTTAATCACCGAATAAGCATGTAGAAGGTGTCGGGTGTAGAAGGACGAACCGGGGTTCAAATCCCCGCATCTCCACCAAACGAGAAACAAGTTGAACTTCCTGTTCAACTTGTTTTTCTATGTCGTCAATGCGGGGATTTATTGCGATTTGTCGCACGAATGCGTAGCATTGTTGCTTGCAACAAATCGTTGAGCGTAGACGATCGCTTATGCGATATTCCGGGGACCCCGCGGGATACTGTGTACCCGTGGGGAAAAGGAGCACACAAGCAAACGAGTGAGCATTATCGCTTGCGACAATGCGATTTAAAAAGCACTGTGTGTGACGTTGCTCCGTTATTACGCAAACTATGTTTGCTACAAATCCCCGCATCTCCACCATCTTTGTAGTACGAAAAAGCTGCAACAGACAAAAAGCACAAGTTACCCGCGTATCTTGTGCTTTTTTGTTACTATATCTTGTGTTTTTGTCGTTGGACAAAATCTTTGAATTTAACAGCTGCATTTCGGCGCTTTTTTCAAAAAACAGGTCTTGAACTTACGGCATATCGTTTTTGCTCGATAGGGCACTACAATTTTATAATAATTTTTAAGAGAGAACAAGTTTTTAGGTTCTCTCTTTTTTGTTGCTGTTTGAGTGTAGTTTTCCAAAGGTGATAAGAAAAATTATAATTATAGTAATAACGAAAAGGAGAACAATATGAAATATGGAATGTGGTTGGACGAATGGTTTCGTAATTACATACAGCCGTCGTCGAAGATAAAAACTTGCGAATTGCTGAACAGATTGAACCAAGGGATAGATTATAGCGTGACTTTATGTCAAACGCAGGAATTTATGCTCCGGCGTTTTTCTGTTTTGAAACGATACGAGAGTTTTAGAAAAAATATATAAACAAAGGGACAGAGCTTCTCTGCCTTTTGTATTTCTTTGGGAATGAATCGCATATTTATAAGAGATTTTATAAAATCAAAGAGATAACATATTGTCTTTATAGAAAAGATGTGTTATAATCAATATGGCATAAACTACTTAAACGAAAAGCAGAAGGAGCGAATCGATGCGTAAAATTTGTTATTCAAAGTTATGGAAATTGCTGATTGATAAAAGGATGAACGGCTCTGAACTCAGGAAGGCGGTTGAACTTGCGCCGAATACGCTTACGAAACTATATAAAGAAGAACCTGTTTCTGTGGAAACGCTGCTTCGTATTTGCGAATATCTCAACTGTGACATAGGCGACATAGTGGAATTCTCGTGCATAGGCGACAAGGCGGCAACATATAAAGGAAAAGGAGTGTAATAGAATGAATCTAACAAGGTCGAAGAAAAAAGACTTATTATATGTCGCAGTTGCCGCGTTCTTCTTCCTTACTGCTTGTGTACTGCAAACGGTAGACGATTATATTTCCGATTGGTCCGTTAAAACAACGATTGCGTTATTGACGCAATATATTTTCTTCGGTCTCCTCGCGTATTGGACGGCGTCCGTGATCAGCCGCATTTCCGACAAAAGCATTTGCTCGGGGATTATCGTGGCGATAGCGCTGATGGGGGGGATCCTTTTTGTCAGACTTCTCAAATATCACGTTTTTTACGACGGAACGGTGATGCGGTATTTATGGTATTCCTATTATATCCCGCACTGCCTTGCTCCCGCGGTTCTGCTTATTACGCTGCTGGGTATGGGACGCAAAGACGGAAAACCGCTTGCAAAAGGATGGTATCTGCTGTTTCTGCCTGCGGCGGCGCTGATTCTATTGGTTTTTACGAACGATCTCCACGAGCAGGTGTTTTCTTTTGCAAAAGGGCTCAAATATTCCAACGAAATATATAAATGGGAATGGGGGTACTATTTTATTCTGTCGTGGATTGCCGTATTGTATCTTTCCATCGGCGTATTGCTCTATATCAAATGCCGCGTTTCGGGGTGCAGAAAAAAGGCGTGGATTCCCCTCGTTTTGTTTATTGTTTGTATCGTGCTCTGCGTTTTGAGAGAAGTGTTCGATCCCGTCTTTATCAGAATGCCGGAAGCGGTTGTTTTCAGCGTGGTTGTGGTTTTTGAAAGCCTTATCCGAATAGGATTTATCCCGTCGAACGTCAATCACGAAGAACTTTTTTACGTGGCGGACGTTTCCGCAGGCATTGCCGATAAAGACCTGAACGTCGTTTTAACCTCGAAAAACGCGCCCGAAATCACGCGCGAACAGGCGATGAAAGCGGCAAACGGAAGCAAAACCGAATTGAGAGAAGACCTTGTTCTGCGCGCAAAAGCAATACGAGGCGGAGAGGTGTTCTGGACGGAGGATTATTCGGTCATCAATAAAATAAACGAATCTCTTGCGGAAATAAACGAAACGCTTGCGGAGGAGAGCGACCTGATTGCCGCAGAAAACAAACTGAAAGAACAGCGCTCTAAAATCGAAGAACAGAACAATCTGTACAAAGGGATTTTTGCAATTTTTCGTCCGCATCTGAAAAAGATAAAAAAATGCTTTGCCAAGGCGATAAGCGAAGAAGAGAAAGAAGAAGCGCTACGCCTTGCCGTCGTTTACGGCGTGTATCTGAAACGGCGCAGTAATTTTGCAATGCTTGCAAAAAACGGGCAGGTGCAATTATCTGAACTTTTATACGCTATACGCGAATCTACGGACGCGCTTTCTTTCTACGGCGCGGCGGCGTCGGTGATTTTTGAGGGCGACGGCACAGCCCTTATCGGGCAGGTTACTTTTCTGTACGAATTTTTCGAGGACTGCATAGAGAGCGCGCTTCCCGATCTTTCCGCGTGTCTTGTACGGCTGTCGGTTAATAACGGGTTATTGCATTGCCGTATAGCCCTCGATAACGCAAGAGAAAGCATACCGGAGAATTGGCGAAGCCGTGAATGCGAAAAACTCGGAGCGTCGGTTCGTTTGCAGATACAGGACGAAACGCTGTATGCAACGCTGTCGTTCGGCGAAAGGGAGGCGATTGTATGATACCGTTCGTCGATTGCAACGAAGCCGTTTTTCGCGGCACGCTTATCCTGCTGTTGCTTGCGGCGTTTGTCGGGGTGGTATGTTTTGCGATAAGCCTTTCGTACCGGCTGAAATTGCGGTATATTCTGCCGGAATTACTTTGTACGGTATGCGCGGTTCTGACGTTCTGCTTTTTGGCGGACGGCATTCAGATTCGCGATTTAGGTAAAAATCGAAGCGACTTTTCGGGTTCGTTTTGTTTTTTGCCCGCGTGGTGCGTTGTTACGGCGGCTTTTTTACTGCTCGCGTCGGTCTGTTTGTGCCTGGCGCTCGTCATAAAAAAGCGGTTGTCGTCTCTTACCGCTATGTCCGTCAAAGACGCGATTTCCGTATTGCCCGCAGGGCTGTGCTTTTACGACGAAACGGGGCGGCTGCTTTTAACGAACGGAAAAATAGGCGACGAATGCAGAGAAATTACGGGAATGCCGCTTTCGGACGGCGCGGCGTTCTGGTCGGCTATGTGCGAAGGCAAAGTAGCGGACGGTATCGTTTGCAGCCGGGAAGGCGATTCGGTGCTCGTCGAGAAAAAAGACGGGAGGGCATGTTGTTACAAGCGGATCAACCATATTTTAGACGGCAAGACCGTTTACGAGTTGTCCGGTTCGGACATCAGCCGTGAATTCGCACTCAAAAAGAAAGTCGAAGAACAGAACGAGGAACTCCGGAAAATGAACGTAAGACTCCGCAAGTACGGCGAAACGGTAACCGAGGTGACCAAAGAGCGGGAAACGCTTGCGGCGCGGGTGAAGGTGCATGACGGTATGGGTTCTCTGATTCTGAAAACCAAAAGAGCGCTTTTGCAGGGGGAAGGCGACAAAGAGGCGTTGATACGCGAATGGAACGGCGTCGTTTCGTTTGTTTCCTCGCCCGAAACGGAAGAGGATAGGACGGAGGAAATTAAAAAAACGGCGGAAAGCGTAGGCGTGAAAATATTATACACGGGCGTGCGCCCGCCGAAAGGGAGCGTCGCCGAAAAAATTCTTGCAAACGCCGTGTTCGAGTGTATCACCAACACCGCAAGGCACGCAGACGGCGACGAACTTTATATAACGATATCGGACGAAGGGGCATTTTTTACGGCAAGAATCGGTAATAACGGCAGACCGCCGAAAGCGGAAATCGTAGAGGGAGGAGGACTTTCCTCTTTGCGTAGAATAACGGAAATGGCGGGCGGTAGTATGAAAACGGAAAGTTTTCCGCGGTTTCTGCTTTCCGTGAGTATTCCGAAAGGAGAAAAAGAAGATGAGCGATAAAATCAACGTGATGATCGTGGAAGATCAGGCGATGCCGCGGCAACTTTTCGAGGTGATTATAAAGGCGCAACCTAAATTTAATCTTACCGTATCCATCGACAACGCCGCCATTGCGGACATCTGCTGCGCAAGGCACGCCGTAGACCTTGTGTTGATGGACGTGGTAACCAAAAACGGGGCGAGCGGTCTCGTCGCGGCGGAAAAAATAAAGGCGCAGAATAAAAAAGTAAAAATAATCATCGTTACGAGTATGCCCGAATGTTCTTACGTAGAACGGGCGAAAAAGATCGGCGTAGAGGGCTTTTGGTATAAGGATTTCAGCCCGGAACCGATTTTAACGATTATCGAACGCGTGCTGAGCGGCGAATCCGTTTATCCCGACGACGTGCCCGAAATTCAACTCGGACTTGCGAAAAGCGGAGAGTTGACGGAGAGAGAACTTGAAATTTTACGCGAGATGACGGGCGGGTTCACGAACGCGGAAATTGCGGAAAAACTCGGCATTTCGGAAAAGAGGGTGCGCAATCACGTTGCCAATATGCTTGAAAAAACGGGATTCAGAAGCCGCACCGAACTTGCCGTGCGCGCAAGAGAATCGGGGCTTACCATACTTGATAGGACGGAAGACGATATCTAAGTGAACAAAAGCATATGCGGACAATCCGTGACAAAAAAACCAAAACGTAATCAATCGACTGCGATTTGCAGTCGATTTTTCTTTATATGCGACGCGATTTTTTAAAAGAATCGTCAAAAGGGTGTCATTTGACACTCCCCGCGCAAAAAGAAAAGTTATAAAATAATATATACCAACTTATACGGCTTGCAATCGTCCGTCCCCGCGCGGTGACGTCTCAAGCCATGGAGAAAAAAGAAGAATGAAAAAAGTGATTGTCGCAATCCAAAACACTCTCGTGTGCGAAGCAGTGACGTGCGCATTGAAAAAGGCGGGCTTCTTTGTGGAGCAATCGCTTTTGCAAGACCCCGACAAGATTGCGACGGCGTGCGAAACGTTTTTTGCTGACGTTCTTTTGATGGACGTCGGTCGTCCGACGGAGAAATCTTTAGATCGCCGTATGGAAGCGATTTTGCGCTCAAAAAAGAAAAATACGACTATGAAAGCTGGGTTATTGTGCGACAATGCTTCCGACCCCGAAATTGCTCAAAAAGTAAAACAAGCAAAGGAGAATGGGTTTATAGACGTATTCTTCTACGAGTCCGTGCAGACCGATTACCTTTGCGACGTTGTGGATTCTCTTTGAGCAAATTGCAAAATGGTTTTGACGGGTGCTAACGCCCCGAAAAAATAAAAAATTATAGGAGTGTTATCTTATGAAAAAATCAATTAAGGCGATTTTGAGCGTTGTGTTCGTGCTCGTTTTGGGAGCGACTATGCTTGTTGCTTGCAACAAAGACAAAGGCGAAGAAACTCCCGAAACGCATACTTATTCTCAAACTTGGTCGTACGACTCGAGTGAACATTGGCATCAATGCATACTCGACGGACACACGGACGTTGCCGACAAAGCGGCGCATACCTGGGACGAAGGCACCGTCACAACGAAAGCCACCTTTACGAGCGACGGCGAGAAGACCTACACCTGCACAGTTTGTGAAAAAACGAAAACGGAAACCGTCACCATGGAGTATATCGACGTCAACTTCGTGAAATCGGATGCCGAAGTGCAGACGAAAGTCAGATTTACCGTGGCCGAGGCAGGCACCTATTACTTCCGCTACGAAGTGCAGGACTGCGGTTTTGCCAACGGCTACTATTGGATCAATATGAACAAGGTTGACGGCACTCTGCAACAGACCGACACCAACCATGCGCAAGCAAAGATTTACGACGCAAACAAACAACTTGTCAAAGAAGGCCTTCAAACGCAAGCGGCAGGTCAATTTATGGCGGTGAGCGATGAAGACGCGCAAACACGCAAAGGATTGATGGACAACGGCGTCAAATATCTTGAAATGCCTTTCGTCACTCCGGGCGAGTACGAGATGATCGTCACACACTTTGCCGAAATCGACTTTACTGCTCTCGATTACAGTAACGGAACCTTCTCGAAAACAAACGTAACGTTGTGGGACAACTCTTACAAATATTACTCGATTACGTTGACGGATGACATTCTGCACGGAGATTACGGTCATGATTTGCAACTCGATGCGTCTCCCGCAACCGGTCTTACCTGGCAATTTGTTGACGCAGACGGCAACCCTGTCGAAAAGAAAGAAGGCGACACCGACACCTATTACAGCAAACCTGCGGCAGGAACGTATTATATCGTCATCTATTCCGCAACCAAGCAAACGGGAGTGACGGTCAGCGCAAGTCTTTGCTGACGGAACGAAACGATTTGCAAACAGAATTGATAAAAACGACAAAACTTAATAATCTGCGCAAACGCCCGAATAGGCGTTTGCGCATACATTTTTGCGGGAGGATAGAAATATGAAAATTCGCACTCGATGGATATTTACAATTATTCTGTGTTTGCTTATAGCTATTCCGTTAGCTGCGTGCGACGGTTCGCCTGCCGCGCCGAACGGCACGCTTGAAAGCAAAAACGGCGTTACCGTTGAAGGATCGTTTGCGGACGGCGCGGCTTTACAGGTATCCGTTCTGTCTGGGCGCATATAAAGAAGTGTTGCAAGGCTACGGCGACAATTATTGCCCGTATTGGTTACGCGACGGAATCGTAAAAGGAGACGACGGCAAAAACTACGTTACGTGCGTTACTTCCCGCCCGCCGTTCGACCAAACAACTCAATATCTTGCCACCAAGACCTTTGTCGGTGTCGTACCCGCAATCATCATCGAGTTGTAATCGAAACGAATGCAAAATAACTTACGCGCACACCGAAATGTGAGCGCAACGGTAATAAATTTACGAGGTAAAATATGAATACAAAATCAAAGAAAAACGTAATAGCGGGCTTGCTTTTGCTTGTCTGCATGATTGCCTGCATTGCAATCGCGACGGCAATAATGCCTACCGTCGTTTATGCGGAGTCGGCAAGCCCGTACCTGCAAGTCACTTGCGGTTCGATTGACAAATCCGGCGCTGGCTGGACTTGGGATACCGACGAGAGTTATAACGGTACGCTTACTCTCAACGGCTACGACGGCGAAGAAATCGCAATCGGCGGAGTCGATAACGGCAAAGTGGATATTGTGCTTGTCGGCGATAATAAAATCACCGTCACCGCGCCGTACGGAAACAGGGCGATTCACACGTACAACGTTTCCACCCTTACGTTCAAGGGGAACGGTTCGCTTACCATTGACTATCAAGTAGTAGCATCAAACCAAGTGTATATGCATGGTATTTTAATGGAAGGCGAAAGCAGTTCTAAAAACAACGGCAATCTGACGTTTGACGAAAGTTGCACCGTCACCGTAAAAGTTTACGGCGAAGTGGCAGAAAATAACGGTTCGGTTGACGCAATTTACATGAAGACGGACGACATCGGTTCGGGCAACGGCAACGTGACCGTGGGCGAGAACGCCACGCTCAATATCGACCTGAAGTGCGACAAAGATTATCAGACGTACGGCATTTTCGCCAAAGGCAGCATTGCTCTCAACGGCACGGTTGATATCAAAATGGAATATACGGGCTCGGGTTCGACTTACGACACATGGAGAGACGTAAATACGTCTTCTTCGTACACGGCTTGCTCGATCGGGAAAAATGCAAACGTCACTTCCGTATGTCCCGGGAGTAACGGTTCGTCGCTGACCGCGTTTCCACTTGTTGCCAACGGCGCTGAAAAGATTTCTTCCTGGACTTACATCGGGTCGAGCGAACAGTATTTTGAAAACGACGACTGCCTCGTCCACGTTTGGGATAAGTGCGCCAATGGCGTAAGTTTCAAAAATTACTCTTACAACAAAATCGCAACGCCCCTTACGTTTGAAGACAAGGCGGAGTACGACGTTCCCGCCACCGTTTACGGCGGAGACGTTGCTTATTCTTCCGTTGCGCTTTCGGCAAGCGGCGGCAGCGGAGAATACGTCTTCTCTATCGTGAGCGCGGCAGACGGGAATACAAAAGGCGTCGGTATTATTTCGACTGAAACCGATTTGAATAAGATATACGTCAATCCAAACATCAGAGGCGTAAGCGAAGCCACGGAAATCACCGTCAGGGTGAAGGACAAAGGCGGATATTCAAAGGACGTCACCGTACGTATCGGCGAGGTTGCCGCCCCCACGTACAGCGCAACCGTGGATCCCGTGGATTTCGGCACGGTGAGAGTGGGATATTCTCCGGTCACGCAAGTTCCCCTACGCGTTGTCAACACGGGAACGGGAAAAATCTCTTGCAACCTTACTTCCATTACTCTCGAAGGGGAAAACGCAAGTTCTTTCACGTTAGGTTACTATTCTAGCCCCTATTACGTCGGAGCGGGCGCTGAAAATACTTCGAGTTGGAGCATAAAACCAAACAACGGTTTGCCGGTGGGCACATACGTCGCCACGATAAAGTTCAGCGGAACACCTGAATATTCCAAGTACGGCGGATCGAGCGTGGAAGCAACCGCAACCGTCAGGTTTGTCGTCACCGAGCACGATTTTGACACCACCACGTGGCAATACGACAACAATACGCACTGGAATCCCTGCAAAGATGCGGGATGCGCCGTCCACGGCAACGAAGCCGCGCACGACACAAACGGGGAGTTGACCGGCTATGTGGCGGCGACCTTCGACGATGACGGATATTCGGGCGATAAACATTGCTCGGTCTGCGATGCTGTGTCCGAAGACGGCAAGGTGATCCCCGCAGGCAAGTACATCAGAGTGAGTCAGGCAACCATGACTCCCGCCGCCATCACCGACAAGTTGACGGCAAACGACCTTATTTTCTCGTCGCTCGACACTTCAAAATACACGGTTGCGCTCTGGCGCGTGTTCGATCTCACGGATAACGCTTTGAACACCGCCGACGGACAATATCCCAAAGCCAGCAAGTTTATCGCAAATCACGAGTATGCGATAGAAATCGAGTTTACCGCCGTCGGTTCTTACGAATACGATGAAATGCACGGCGATTATTGGTCGACGTTCACGCTCAACGGAAACGCAACCGATTTGGCGGCGGCGGTCCTCGTCGGTGGAGCAAGACAGCGCAGAATCACGCTCGTTGCCGAGGACACCACCATTCCCGTCACCGTAACGGGCGTTCAAGTGGATTTTGCATCGGGCGAAACCACAGTTGTCAGAGACAGCACCTACACGTTCAAAGCAACCGTTTCGGGCACCGGCGCGTTTGACAACACGGTCACATGGAGCATCATAGGCGGCTCGGCAGGCACGAGCATTTCAAGCGACGGCGTTCTCACCGTCGCGGCGAACGAAGCCGCTTCCACTCTCACCATAAAAGCGGTTGCCAACGGAGATCCCGAAAAGGTTGCAACCAAGACGTTGGAGATCTATTCCAAAGTGACGATCAAGCAAGGCACAAATACCGAAGACCTTTACAAAAAGGCAGGAGAAACCGTCCATCTCACGGCGATTGCCGCGCCCGCAGGCTATCACTTCAAAGACTGGACCAAGACGGGAGAAGGCACCTTTGCGGATAGCACCGCAACCAAAACCGACTTTACCGTGCCCGCATCCAATGTGACGATAGGGTCCAACTTCGAGTTGCACTCCGCAACTTCGGCAACCTGGCAATCGGACGGCACAAGACATTGGCACGAATGCTCTTGCGGCACTAAAGTTGACGTCGCTCCCCACACGCCCGACCGCTCCGAAGCCACCGAAACCGAAGCCGTCAAATGCACCGTCTGCGGATATATCATTACCCCTGCTCTCGGACACGACACGCACGCCCCGGATGCAGAATGGCACTTTGACGCAACCAAACATTGGCACAACTGCACGGGTTGCAGTCAAAAACTCGATGAAGGGGCGCACGCGTTCGGGGATTGGACGATCACCGTTAAACCCGAGGTGGGAGTTGCCGGCGAAAAGGAGCGCGAATGCTCCGTCTGCGGATTCAAGGAAAACGCGCCCGTAGAGGCTCTTGGCGACGAACAACCCGGCGGCGAGCAACCCGAAAAGACGGGACTTTCGGGCGGCGCGATTGCGGGTATCGCGGTTGGCTCTGTTGCAGTAGCGGGTGTCGGAGGTTTTTCGGTGTTCTGGTTCGTAATCAAGAAAAAGAAGTTCGCCGACCTCATTGCCATCTTCAAAAAGAAGTAAAACGGGAGAAAAAATGAGCGCAATCAAGAAACTGATTATCAGTCTTATCGTAATTATCGGAATTTTAGCCGTGGCGCTGATCAGCGTGTATATCGTAGCGCGGGTGAATTTAGGCGTAGACTTGTTCCGCACCGTAGGACAGTTGAAAACATTAAGTCAACCTGTAAACGAGCAGGAATCTTTCCCTGCGGCGTATCGAAGCGAAGATCTTGCCGATCTGAAATCGCAGACGGACAGTCAGTTGGGCGACGTCGTGCTTTACGAGGAAGGCAAAGGCTATGAGGGGTACACCGTCGATTTTACGGCGCTTGCATTGTCGGGCGCTACGGCAAAGCCCGTTTTCCTCTCCGAACGGCAGGCGGGTGCTCTTGCCGAAATCGTATTTCATCAGCAGACGGGCGGAGTGCTGACGATAGCGGATAAAGAAATTTCCGTATGCGTTTTGCAAATTGCCTTTACCGAAATCGACGCAGAAACGGGCAACGCCGACCTGAACGTGACGGTGAAACTGGATCTTACTCCGTTCAAAAACGATATGGAAGGTTTTCCTTTCAATCTGCTTAAAGGTATCGTCCCGGATGCGTTGTATGTGACTTCCGTCGTTCGCATTGAAAAAGGAGAAGGGATTTCCTACACTGTCGTTCCTAAGTATCTTACGCTCAACAACCTTTCGGGTGACGATACCTCGGATTTCTTCCATACGCTGGACGTTGTCTTAAAAATAGGCAGTGCGGAAGAACTAAACGCTAAAATCGGAACAACCGCAGCAAACGCCCTCATCGGTATGGAGCAAAATCCCGGTTTTGTCTATGCGCTGAAAGCAACGGGCGGCTCGGGCAGTTTCGCATTCGTTTCGTTTGAAAACGAAGGGAAACAAATAAACGCACTGGTGTTTTAACAAATAAGAGCCGGCTCTTTTCTATAAAAACGAGGAAAGAGGAAAACGAATTGGCAAACGAAAGGTAATAAAATTAAATTATTTATTCTGTGGGATATTTTGTACAGATATAATATGAGAATAAGCCCGGGTAATACTCCTGGTTTTTCTTGCGCTTTTTATAAAAACATAGCATAATGGCAATATCTTTGGTGTAGCTTTTTCGTATGTTAAAGACAAACGAGAAACAAGTTGAACCTCCTGTTCAACTTGTTTTTCTATGTCGTCAATGCGGGGATTTTGCACGGCAAAATCAGTTCCGTTGCTTTGCAAGGCAGGATGGGGGGAGAAGTCGTGTTTTTTAGGGCGGTTTTTTGTTGTAGAACGTGAATAATTGCATAAATATGCGATAAAAGAATTAATTTGCAATGAAAAACGATTATTTATGCAATATTTCTTGCGTTTTTATGAATATAGTGATATAGTAAACTCATTAAATTTTTTCGGATAAAATTATGAAAGGAAAAAAGAAAAACGAAACGTTTTCGGAAGATTCGACAGGCGTGAATTCCGCCGAGGAAACTGCCGAAAAGGTTGCGGAAACAATTGAAGAAAACACCCCTGTCGGGGACGAGTTTGCGATACTCGACGGCAAAGACGCGATTGCGATTCAGCAAAAGAAGCCGAAAATCCTTGCGATAAGCAAAGCGTCGGTGATTATATCCGTCGTGGTTGTCGTGCTGCTTATTATTGCGTCGATCGTGCTTGCCTACACGTTGCCGCTCGGACAGTACGAAAGAAGCACGGACGCAGATGGCAACGTTTATATCAGCGGCGATTATCACGAAGACCCGTCGCTTGGGCGGCTTCCCTGGTGGAAAGTACTGCTTTCGCCGTTTCTGGTGCTTGGCGGCAGCGGCACGCTGACGCTTGTCGCGATATTGTTCATGCTTGTCGTAATCGGCGCGGTATTCAACGCGTTGGACAAAACCGACGTGCTTGTTTACATGGTGGAATCCATACGTCATAATTACGGCCATAAGCGATATCTTTTGTTGTTTTTGTTGCCGCTGGCGTTTATGTTTCTCGGCACGACGTCGGGCATGAGCGAGGAAGTGATACCTATCGTGCCGGTTGCGGTGATTTTAAGCTATGGTCTCGGTTGGGACGCGCTGATAGGGCTTGGGTTTTCGGTGCTTGCGGCGGGGCTCGGTTTTATGGCGGGCGTGGTAAACCCGTTCAACGTCGGTATCGCTCAGTCGATTGTCGGTGTGCCCATGTTCAGCGGAATCGGCATAAGGATTCTGACGTTTGTGCTTTGTTACGTCATACTTATGGCGTTTATGTTCCCGTATGCGAAAATGCTTGACAAAAAGCCGCAGCGTTCGCCCGTATATAAGGAAGATCTGAAAAGGAAAGAAAATTTCGATTTTGAAAATCGTCCGTTCGTATACGACGCGGGAAAATCAAAGGCTCTCAAATTCTTTGCGGGCTGTATGATTGCAATCGTGTTTTTCGCGGTGCTTTCGATATTTTTACAGGGGGCGTATATACCCGCGCTCGGCAGTTTCAAACTTGCGGATTATATATTGTATATCACCGTCGTGATTTACATAATCGGCGGCGTGGTGGCGTGCGTTTACAGCGGACTTAAAGGCAAAGCCCTTGCAAAAGAAATGCTGAAAGGTGCGCTGACGCTGCTGCCCGTAACGGGAATGGTGCTTATCGCCAGCAGCGTACGCTATATTATCGAGGCGGGACACGTCATGGATACCATATTGTATCACACGATAAACGCGGCAAAAGGGCAAAACCCCGCGGTGCTTATTCTGATAATATACCTTGTCGTTCTGATTTTCGAGCTGTTCATTACGTCGGGGAGCGCAAAGGCGTTTCTGCTTATGCCGATGATCGGCGCGATATGTTCGCAACTTGGCATCAACCCGCAGGTTGCGGTGCTGGCGTTCACTTTCGGCGACGGTATCGTCAACGTATTCATGCCTACCAACGCGACGCTTTTACTGACGCTCGGACTCACGACGGTAACTTATCCGAAATGGTTCAGGTGGGCGGGTCCGATACTTCTCACGGTGTTCGGAATGACAATCGGAATATTGATGCTTGCACAATTCGTCATATTCGCATAAAAACAAACAAGAATACTTTTTGACAAGATTCCGCCCGAAAAGGCGGTTTTTTGTTGCGGGAAATCCTAATTATAATTAAATATATTGTTTTGTTATCTTTACGCTCGCAAACGCCGCGTGCAATATGGTATAATCTCAAAGTATGTTTAAGTTGCTTCGTCTGTTAAAGCCCGACGCGGGCAGAATAGTGCTTGTCGTATTTCTGACGCTGATAACCTCGGCGGCAAGTCTTGCGTTGCCGTATCTTATGAGTTATATCGTGGAATACGGTATCGGCGGGCAGAATATGACGGTTACGCTTGCGTGTTCCGGGATAATGCTCGGCGTGTCGATAATGGGGCTTGTCGTGGGCATTTTGTCCTACAAAATCTCGGCGGGCGTCGTCAGCAGATATTCAAAGACCTTGCGCGAAGTAATTTTCAAAAAGGTAAACACGCTCAATCCCGACCAGCTCAATCACTGGGGCACGGGCGCGCTCATAACGAGAAGCACAAACGATATCTGGCTTCTGGAAGAGTGCGCGAGTATGCTTATGCAGGGCGTCATCAGTATTCCCATTCTGGTGCTTGGCGGAAGCGCGCTGGCGTTTCTTGCCGATCCGTGGCTTGCGCTTATCATGTTCACGTTCGTGCCGGTCGTCGTGACGGTGCTGTATTTCGTCGTGCGTCGCATTATGCCTCTTTGGGAAAAGAGCGACGAATACATCGACAAACAGAACAGCATTATCCGCGAAAGGTTGACGGGTATCCGCGTTATCCGCGCGTTCAACAGGGAAGACCGCGAGTGCGACCGCGCCAACGAAGCCACGCTCGTCATGGCGAAAAACATCATAAAAGCCAATGTCAATATGGGGCTTCTTACGCCGGTTATCATGCTGGGGCTTAACCTTGTCACGATTCTTATCCTGTACGTCGGCGCAAAGCTTATGCAGGGCGGAAAGTCGGCGGTTACGGGGGCGGATATTATCGCGATCGTGCAGTACGTCGCGCTTGTCATGAACGGCATTATGATGTTTGCGATGATGCTTGCGTTTTTGCCGAAAGTCGCCGTAAATAGCAGACGTATCAACGAGATTCTGGAAACGGAAGTTCAAAAAGAACCCGACGACGAAAACCTGCCCGCTTTTTCGGGCGCACTTAAATTTTCGCACGTCGATTTCAGATACGAAGGGGCGTCGGAGAATGCGTTGAGCGACGTGTCTTTCGATATCGCGCCCGGCGAAAAGGTTGCGTTCATCGGCGGTACGGGCAGCGGAAAAAGCAGCATCGTCAAACTTATTATGAAGTTTTTCAACCCGACTTCGGGCGAAATATCCTACGACGGAAAATCCGTGTCGGAAATCAGCGGAAAACGCGTCAGAAACAACGTGACGTGCGTGCTTCAAAACGCCACGATATTTTCGGGCACGATCGGCAGCAACGTCAGAATGTCGGCGGCGGACGCTTCCGACGAGCAGGTGTACGACGCGCTGAAAGTCGCAGAACTGAAAGGATTTGTCGAAAACCTCGAAACGGGGCTCGACTACGAAATACTAAGCGGCGGCAGTAATCTGTCGGGCGGACAAAAACAACGTCTGTCGATTGCGCGCGCAATGCTTAAAAATGGTTCGATTTATCTTTTCGACGACAGTTTTTCCGCGCTTGACTTCCTGACCGAAGCGCACGTCAAGGAAAACCTCGATAAAACCCTTTCGGGAAAAACGAAAATCGTAATGACGCAACGCGCGTCGACGGCGGCGTCGGCGGACAAAATATTCGTCCTGGACGAAGGGCGCATCGTCGGGCGCGGAACGCACAAAGACCTGCTTTCGTCGTGCAGACAATATCGTGAAATTTACGAGTCGCAGACAGGACAAAAGGTCGAAGGAGGCGCAGTATGAAACGGTTTCGAAGCGGCGACAAAATGACGAAAAACGAAACGAAAAGCATAATTCTGCGCCTTGTCCGAGAAATCGGCAGAATCAAATGGGGCATGGTGTTGGTGTGCGTATTAAGTGCGCTTACGATGGCGGCAAACATCGCCGCGCCCAAGTTCTTGTCGGATGCTCTGGACGTCCTGAACGCATATAACGGGACGGGCGATCTTGTCGGACAAATCAAAAACACACTCATACTTCTTATCATCATATATACGGCGTATTCGGTGCTGAGTTACGTCGAAATGCTGTCGTCGAACAAGATTGTCAGCATGCACTTTACGGCGGGACTGCGCATGGATATGTCCACGAAAATCAAGTACCTGCCCGTGTCTTACGTCGACAGGACGGAGGCGGGGCAACTTCTTGACAGAATGACGGGCGACGTGTCGCAAATGGGCAACAGTATACATAGTATTGTCGAAACGCTTTTAATGGGCATTTTGCAACTTCTGACGATTATCGTTATGATTTTCACGATAAACTGGGTGTTTGCGCTGATTGTTATCGCGTTTGTGCCTGCTTCGGTTGTCGTGTCGTACGTCATCGCAAAGAAGAGCGAACCTTATTTCGATAAGATGTTCAAATCGTCCGGCGAGATTTATCAGGTTGTCGAGGAAACGTATTCAGGGTATCAGACGATAAAAAGCTACAACGTGGAAAACCGCCAGGAAGAAAAGCACGCGCGTGTCAACGACGAAATGTGCAAGGCGGAAGAAAGGGCGACGTTCCTGTCGTCGATAATCACGCCCGTCGTGTCGCTCACGAACAATATCGCCTACGTCGCGATATGTTTAATCGGCGCGTATTTCGCAATCGAAGGTATGAAAATCGGCGGCGACGTAGTCAGCGTCGCGGACATTATCGCCGTCGTCATTTACGCAAAAATGTTTTCGTCCCCGCTTGAAAGAATCGCCGGCGCGATAAGCAGTATTCAAAGGGTTGCATCGGCGTCGAAAAGGGTGTACGAGGTGCTTGACGAACCCGAAATGGACGTAAGGGACGGCGAGATGCCCGAAAATGTTCAGGGCGTCGTCGACTTCAACCACGTCGCGTTTTCTTATAATCCCGAAAACCCGCTTATCAAAGACATGAATATCCACGTCGAAAAAGGGCAAAAGGTGGCGATCGTCGGGCCTACGGGCGCGGGCAAAACCACAATCGTCAATCTTCTTATGCGATTTTACGATCCGAACTCCGGCGAAATAATAATCGACGGCACGGACACGGGCAAAGTCTCGCGCGAAAGCGTAAGGGGCTGTTTCTCGATGGTGTTGCAGGATACCTGGCTTTTCGGCGGCACGATTTACGACAATATCGCTTATGGCAAAGACAACGTTTCGCGCGAAGAAGTTATCGCCGCCGCCAAATCCGCGCACGCCGACGGCTTTATAAGGATGCTGCCCGAAGGCTACGACACCGTCGTCAACGAATCGCTCACAAACCTTTCGGGCGGACAAAAGCAGTTGCTGACGATCGCAAGGGCGTTTTTGTCGGACAGACCTTTGCTGATTCTGGACGAAGCGACAAGCTCGGTCGATACCCGCACGGAACTTCTGATACAGGGCGCAATGGACAAACTTATGCGTAAGAAAACCAGTTTCGTCATCGCCCACAGGCTTTCGACAATCGTCAACGCCGACGTGATTCTTGTCATCAAAAACGGCGACGTCGTGGAATCGGGCACTCACGAAGAACTGCTTAAAAAGAACGGCTTCTATGCCGAAATCTACAACGCCCAGTACAACTTCTCATAAATCAACCGAATGTTAATATGATAAAGACCGCTGTCGTGCGGTCTTTTTTCGTGTCCGAAAAACTTATGCTTGATATGCCAACAGATAATAATACGAACGTTGCCAAAACGCCGATATTTCAACGCTTTTATGAAAAATGCTCGCTTGCAGTACATACAGTACAACTGCGTTCGCCTTTTCCAAAAATCATCTGAAATCTCGGCGTTTTCGGTTGTGAACAAGTTTTCCGTCGTGTTTTTAGAATAAGACAAGGCACGCGAGCGGCTTAATACTTTACCGTATAAGCCGTGAGCGTAACGCAGTATTAGTCAAAAACACGGCGTAAAACCTAAGTTCGTATTATTATCTGTTGGCATAAATACGTAGAATAAAAAACTTGACAAAATACGGGGGGGGGGTACACTTTTAGTATAAAGAAATGGGGGAAATTTCTTAATGCTAAAAAACCGCATGTTTTGTATCGATTGTGTAAAATAGGGGAAAATCGTCCCGTTTTTGCAGTAATTTTTTCGGTATTTCACAGTATGATATTCACTTCAACTTTATTTATAGCAATTCAACTTTTGGTTGAGCCGCACCGTTTGCAACCGACGGTTTAATCCCATATAATTGCAAATATGGAGGTGGCCATATGACTTATGGACAAAAGATAACGCAACTACGAAAGAATGCGAACATGACGCAGGCTCAGCTTGGCGACGCGCTTAACGTGAGCGCGCAGGCGGTTTCCAAATGGGAACATAACCTTGCCGAACCCGATTTATCCACAATCAAGAAGATCAGTTACATATTCAAAATATCCATCGACGATTTTCTGGATATCGACCATAAGGACGGGAATAACGGCGATAACGTGGCGGAAGACCGCCCCGACGAAAGCGGAACGACGGAAGTTTCCGAACAAATCGTAACGGCAGTCGAAAACGCCGTGAAGCAAAATCAAATCGCGCCGATCGGTTATTGCGTGTCGTGCGGAAGTATCGTTACGAAAGAAAACGCGGGAATAATCGCGCCGAAAGTTCTTTGCAAAAAATGCTATGAAGAAAAACTCGCAAATGATAAGATTCTGGCGGAAAAACGTCAGAAAAACATCGACGCAAAAGTCAAAGACATAAGGAAAAAGAAAAGAAAAAGCATAGTCTGGGGAAGTATCGTTTCGGTAGTTTTATTAGTTTTCAACATTATGGCAATGGCAAGCGGAGAATTGAACGAGTATCTCGGGTTTTGCATTCCGTTCACGATTTTTATGGTGTACGCCGCGTTTGCGTTCGTGTCGGAAGTTATCCTTGACGAAGGACCTATCCCGGAAATTCTCGTGTGGTTCGTGACGCGCCCGATAAAACTGCCCGGGATCATTTTCACGCTCGATCTCGGTGGGCTTGCCTTTTTAATCGTGGCGAAAATAGGTTTTGCGATTCTAGGATTCCTGCTCGGCGTGATATTGTTCCTGCTCGGCGTCGGAATCGGCATTATCGTCGCGCCTTTCTCTTATCCGTTCACGATAACAAGAATCAACAAAGAAATAAAACAAATAAAAAATTCAACGGGAGAAACAATATGAAAAGAAAACCAATTTTATTCTTTGTAACAATAGTCATTGCCGTTTTGGCGATGATGACTCTCGTTGCCTGCGGTGACAAGGGCAGCGGAACAAAAGGTCTGGCGTCATTTGACAACTTGACTTTTGAAGATGCAACGTTCGAGTATGACGGAACCGAACACAAAATCGAGGTCAAAGGTGCACCGGCAGGCGCAACGATTGAGTATGATAACAATACCGCAACCGAAATCGGCGAATACAACGCGACGGTAACAGTGTCAAAAGATGGTTATAATCCAAAGACATTAAATGCAAAAATGATTATTATGCCGAGTGCGAAATTGCTGGTTTCCGCACGAACACTTGCCAAAAACGACAATGTGCAAAACTATGATTTTTATCTTAATCTTGCCGGCACTGTTGACGCGTTAGGTATCACGCAAACGGCAAACGCCAATTACGACGGGAAGTATAGATATAATCAAGATACCGGCGCAATCAAATTCTGGCGTCAAACGAGCGGAGTTTTGCTTGTCGACTCAACGGAATATATCTACACTCAAAACGATGCAAAAGTTAAAGTCGTTGCAAACGATAAAGGAGAAGTCAAAAAAACCGCGATTATTCCTGCCGAAGACGAGGAACTCAATCTTATAAACATTCCGTTTGTATCGCTTGTCAATGCGCTTAAAGAAGATAATGTTAAAAAAATCGAGCTGTCGGGACGTACGGATTATAAATACGTTGCAACCATAGGGCTGCATTCGGATAATGCCATAGTTTCAAAATTACTTTCAATGCTGGAAAAACTCGGAACGGAAGTCAACCTGAAAGGCGTAGCATTTTCCAATCCGATGGGCGTTTCTTTATTCTTCAATATAGGAAGCGATAAGAAACTTGTCGATTTCAAATTAAGTGCGGATATTTCGTTCCCCGTGAAAGGCGTTAATGTTCAATTTAAGCTTACTTATTTGCAAAAAGCGAATTCGACAGAAGTAGTCATTCCGTCCGTAGCAGGGCTTATTACCGAAAAAGACGCTGTTGCAAGAGAAATGGCAACAATAGAAAATGCCATTACCGCTTTGAAAAATTCAAATGCATATTCCATTGACTTGGAAGCGAAAAACGAATTCGATCCTGCGTGGAATATAAACGCCACCGTGGACAAGTACGTTGCAAGAATGTATAAAAACACGAATGCCGAAACAGGAAGAGTTGATTTCAACCATTCCTTTGTTTACAATGCTCATACAGTAACCGATGACAAAGATAAATTCAAATTTACCATCGGAAATATCAAAACAGGCGATGTTTATCGTATTTCAAGGAAGGGCACAAATACCAGCACGAAACTTGAAGGAGTTAGTGCGGACGGACAATTCGATTATCTTATGGCTGTTGCAAAAGCAAACGCTTCTGACGTAGATTGCATAAAGAAAGTCGAAAAAGACGGCAAGGTTTTGTATTATATTTATCTCAACGACGGTGCAACGCACGGCGTTCAAGGCAAAATAACAAACGTTATAAACTCAAATCCGACCGATGAAACCACAGATGTCGAAAACTATTTCAATGCGGAACAAAATCAAATCGACGAGTCGGAAATGGTTGTCGAAATGAAGGACGGCGCGATTGTGTCGATAAACATCAAAACGGAAATCCGTTATTGCCCGACCGGCGGCGAGTATACGGAAAGAAATATCGTGTTGACAAACGAGATAGTTTTGAAAATCAACGAGAAATTGTCCGACGCTCAAAAATATGAAGCTCCGAAAACCGTCGATACGCCGCTTACTGGGCTTAACAACGCAAAGTTCTATATTCTGTAATTATTTTACGGATTTAATTCAAAAAGCAGACGAAACGGCAATTCCGAAACGGCGGGATTGCCGTTTTTCGTTGTCGGTTTTTAATGGATTCGGGCAAAAAATGTAAACGAAAGTTGTTGTTATTTTCACAAAGTAATGTTATTATAGTAATGTATAAGGGTTAGTGTTCCCTTTTTCAGGAGGAAATTATGAAGGCGAAGAAGAAACTTATCGGCATTCTGCTTGTAATAGTGGTGGTTGTTTTGAGCCTTGGCGTGCTTACCGCATGCGGCGAAACCCCGGGCGAAACGTCGAAGAATAAAAAGGCTGTCGTCATTTGTACGGCGTTGCTTTCGGGCGGGCTGTACGACACGAAGACGAACGAGGCAATCTGGGATCCCGTTGCCGAGGGCGTTTATTTCCAGCAGGTGTTCCCCGGCGGGGATATGATGGGACTTGTCATGGCGGTGCTTACCGACAAGACCACGTACGACTTAATCGACGGCATTATGAAGTACAAGGACGAATCCGTCGAAAACTTATTATGGCAAATCACGCTTGACGAGCAGGGCAAAAGCAACAATCCGAATCTGCGCCCCGCAAACGTGCGCCCCACAACCGCGGACGGCACGTTCAAGTCAACGCTGTATAACGATTCCGGCGAAGTCGTCGACGGATACGGCGCATACACGGCAGGCGAAAAAATTCAATACGGCGCAATCGCCGCGTATCGTCAGCAATGCCTGGACCTGAAAGCCAGATACGAAGAACAGGGCTGGGACGTCGTCGTTTTCAACTATGACTGGCGCATCGACAACAGGGTCAATTCCGAACTTCTTGAACAATTCATTCAGACCAACGGCTGGGAAGAAGTAATTCTCACGTCGCACAGTATGGGCGGCCCCGTCGTTGCGGGATATATCGCAAGACTTCAAAACAAGTGGTTGGAAGCGGAAGCGAAAAACCCCGGACAAACCGACGTCAAAAAACCGAATCAGATCATTCGCTCGTATCGCGCGTTCTCGCCTGCAACGGCGGGCTCTCTTGACGCGATTTATTATCTTGACGATCCCATCGGAGCGATTGCCGACGTTGTAAACGGAACGGTCGGCGACACTCTCGGCGGCGTTGTTCTGGGCGTCGACGCGATTTCGGAAGGCATAAAGAAACTTGCGGGACCGCTTGCACAGAACCTTACTTCCGTAATGCAACTTCTGCCGTTCCAGACCTTTGCGGATTCCGATTATTACGGCGAGAACGAAAGCCCCGTTTACGTTGACGGCGTACCCGTGAAAGATATGTACGAATGGTACTGCTCGCGTCCCTGGGCGCACACCAGCGACTGGAAACCGGACGTCGACGGCATTTACGACAAGCTTAAACCCGGCATGAAAACCCTGCCGGCATACTGGGATTCCTTCTACGTCAAAGAAAGCGTGAACGACAAAGACGCCAACGTTTACGCGCCCGAACTCGTGAACACGACTTATTGCCTGGGCATCGGATACAACACCAAAAAGAGCGTGCAAATCGTGACGAAAGACACCGACGCCGTTAAGGTCAACAAGGTTACTTACGAAATGTGGGACACCAGAAACCATAAGTACGACACTCCGCTTACCAGCATCGAGTATTATTCCTACGACCACAAAGCGATACTTTTTGGCGACGGCGACGGAACGATGCCCACCAACGCATGCCTCGGCGGACTTAACTACAATGGCGACAAGACGATAAGCAACACAAAAGGCAGCCGCGCGATTTATCCCTTGCCGGAAGCGCGCCAGACCACGACGATCTGCTACTATAACACGGACCACGGTACCGTCGGCGGATATTGGGACGTCCTGAAATGGGACTTCTACGAGATGATTGACAAGATTATCGTCGAAGACGAAATAAATCCTTTCTTTTAAGCCTTGATTATCAACGAAAGCACGCGCTCGCCGCGTGCTTTTTTGTTGCTCTTTTTCAAAAACCAAATTTTCTTACAAGTGTATAAAATTTAGGTAAATAATAAGTAATAATTATATTCTTGCAATAAAGACTATATTTATGTATAATAAGAAACGTAATGAAAAAGAAGGAAGCAAAAAAACTCAATAAAATCGACGCGCAGGCAGTGCATAAGAAGCGCGCCCTTATCGCGGAAAAAATAAGGGAATCTTTCGTATCGACCTTGCCGATAATCATCATAGTTGCGATAATGTGTCTGTCGATACAACCTGTGCCGGCGGGCTTATTGTTGTCGTTCCTTATCGGCGCGTTGCTGATAATCGTGGGAATGGGGCTGTTCACGCTTGGTGCGGACACGTCCATGACGCCGATCGGCAGCCGCATCGGCACGACTCTTACGAAGTCGAAAAACCTGCCGCTTATTTTGTTTGTGAGCTTTATTCTGGGCGTTGCGATAACGATTGCGGAGCCCGACCTTCAAGTTCTTGCGGAAACCGTGCCGCACATCGACGGCAAAGTCCTGCTGATTACGGTGGGCGTCGGCGTAGGGTTGTTCCTTGCGGTGTGCATGCTCAGGACGATTCTGGGCATAAGGCTCAAATGGCTTATTCTTGCGTTTTACATAATCGTATTCGTGCTTGCGGCGTTTGCCGACAAAAACTTTTTGTCGATTGCTTTCGACTCGGGCGGGGTTACGACGGGTCCGATGACGGTGCCGTTTATCCTTGCGCTCGGCATAGGCGTCGCGAATATCCGAAGCGATAAAAAGGCGGAAGCGGACAGTTTCGGTCTTGTCGCGTTATGTTCGATAGGGCCGGTGCTTGCGGTGCTGATTTTGGGGTTCTTTTACAAGGGACAGGGCGTTGCGGACGTGAACCTTCCGTTCATCCCGGAAACGACGACCGAAATGGGGCTGGAATACCTGAAAGCGTTCCCCGCATATATGAAAGAAATGGCGATTGCACTGTCGCCGATTATCGTACTGTTTTTGATTTTCCAGGTGGCTGCTTTCAAGATGAGCAAAAAGAGTTTTTTGAAAACGCTCATCGGTATTCTTTACACATACGTGGGTTTAGTGTTGTTTTTGACGGGTGTAAACGTCGGTTTCTCGCCGCTGGGGTTATATCTCGGTCAGCAACTGTACAGCGGCTGGACGCAATATATTCTCATTCCCGTGGCAATGCTTATGGGCTGGTTCATTATTTCCGCCGAGCCCGCGGTATTCGTCCTTGAAAAGCAAATCGAAGACGTGAGTTCGGGCGCAATCCCCGGAAAAGCGATTAAACTGAGCCTGTCGATTGCAATCGCGTTGGCGATGGGGCTTTCGATGATCCGCGTCCTTACGGGGATATCGATACTCTGGTTTATCGTGCCGGGTTATCTCGTCGCGCTTATACTGATGTTTTTCGTCCCCGACATATTCACGGCAATCGCGTTCGACTCGGGCGGGGTTGCGTCGGGACCGATGACTGCGACGTTCATGCTGCAATTTTTCATCGGCGTATGTTCGGCGCGCGGCGGCAATATATTAAGCGACGCTTTCGGTGTGGTCGCACTCGTTGCGATGATGCCGCTTATTTCCATTCAGATCACCGGTCTTGTTTACAAGAAGAAGAAACAACGCGCGGAACGCGTAGCCGAAGTCGTTTACGGCGACGACGATATTATCGAACTGTGGGGGAACTGATATGTACTTTGTAATCTCGGTAATCAATCCCAACGGATTGTCGATTCTGAATAACATTTGTCAACGGCTGGAAATCCCCGTGATTCTGTCGCTTATCGGCCACGGCACCGCGTCGCAGAAGATACGCGATTTGTGGGGGATCGAGTCCACCGATAAGAGAATCCTTTTTGCGGTCGCGGACGAAAACAAAACGAAGTCGCTCATCACGGAAGAACGACGCCGTCTTTACATCGACGCACCCGGCAACGGCATTGTGATTTCCGTCCCGATTAAAAGCGTCGGCGGCGGCAGCACCCTCAATTTTTTGAACGGAGAAAACAAGGATATGAAAGCACCCGATATAAATTTTGAATACGAACTCATTCTCGTGATTGCAAACGAAGGGCATACCGACGCAGTTATGGACGCCGCAAGGGCTGCCGGCGCGGGCGGCGGCACCGTTATCCACGCAAAGGGTACGGGCGGCATGGGCACCGAGAAATTCTTCAACGTGTCGATTGCAAGCGAAAAAGAAATCATTATCATCGTTGCGAAAAAGGAAAAGAAAGCGGACATTATGCGCTCCATCGTAACGACGGCGGGCGCGGGCACCGACGCAGGCGCGATAGTTTTCTCTCTTCCCGTTTCCGACGTCGAAGGGTTCAGACGGGACGACGATAACGCCGAAATTCCAAAAGCCGAACAAAAAACAGAACAAGCAGAATAAGTTAAGGCCCTCCTATTTTGCGGGAGGGCTTGATTATTTTCTTATTCGGTGGTAAAATATAGACATAATTTACGGTAGGTGGGATATGTTGGATTTCGAAAAACACAAACAGGCAGGGGAAAATTATTTATCTTTCGACGTTGAAAAGAACTTATGCTTCCCGATGCATTGCAACGAAACGTACGAGTTTTTATACTGCAACGACGGGCTTGCAAACGTTACCGTGCTGGACAGAATTTATCGTCTTCGCGCGGGGAAGTGTATGGTAATTCCGCCAAAGTTCGCGCACGCTTACGAAACGCCCGATTACAGCAACGTTTTCATCTGCAAGTTTTCAAAGGATTGGGTTCCCGACTTTTACGAAAAGCACGACGGCTACATCGCGACTTTTCCCGTTTTCTCGATAGATTTTGCGGAATCGCTGACAAGGAAAATGCCCCTTGTTACCAACACGTTCAAGCAAAAAGCCGTTTTGTATCATATTCTTGCGGAGTTCGAGACGCACACGGCGTTTATCCCTGTCGACAAAAAGAAGGTGGACGTTTTGAACGCAATCGCGAAATACGTTTCGCACAACTTCACGGAAGACATAAGCCTGAAAGACCTGTCCGACAAAATGGGATATTCTTACAATTATCTTTCGGCTGTTTTCAACGAATATTTCGGCGCGAATTTTTCCGACGTCGTGAATATTTACCGCATAAATTACGCAACCGATCTGTTGTATTCGACCACGCTTTCCGTCGCGGAAATCTCAAAAAAAGCGGGTTACGACAGCGTGCGTAGTTTCAACCGCAACTTCCAGAAATACAAAGGAAAGTCGCCGCGCGACGCCCGCGAGTTCGTGAAAGAAGGCATTATCGTCGACGTCTGACGGTTTTTTGCGGTTTTTACTGTATATTTTTGGTCGTTTGTATAGTAAAAAAAATAAAGACGTCGTTTGTTTGAAAAGAGCGTCGTTTTTGTGATATGATTATCATATAAATATAAAAAATAAGAGGAGAACATTATGGCAAATTTTTCAAAATTGATTGAAAAAAAGGCAGACGCCGCGCAATATATGGTTGACGAAATCACCCATATCTGCAAGGATATGCCCAAACGTACTCCCGGCGAAGAAGGCGAAAGAATCGCTTGCGAGTATATGGCTGACGTCCTTAAAAAAGACTGCGGATGCGAACGCTCCGACGTTGAATCGTTTAAGGAAAATCCCGGCAGCTTTTTCGGCTGGATTTATATCACGATCACCTGCGTTCTTGCGGGGCTTATCGCATACTTCTTCCTGCCGATATTAGGTTTTGCGCTTATCGTTTTCGGTTTCTACGTAATGATAATGCAATTCGGTCTTTACAAAAAGACTTTCGACTTCCTGTTCCCCGAAAAGACGGGCACGAACGTTACCGCAATCAAGAAATGCACGGGCGAAGTCAAAGGTCGCGTATTTTTCAACGGTCACCCCGACGCAGCGTGGAACTGGCCTGTCAACAATAAGTTCGGCGGCAAAGTTTACGAAGCGAACATCGTTATCGTTGTCCTTGGCGCGTTGTTCCTTATGGGATGCAGCCTTGCGGCGGCTATACTCACCGGTTTCAAACCCATGATTCTTAAACCCGAAAACGGCGTTCTGTTCTGGCTTGGCATCGCGAACCTTGCATTCGTACCTTTCTATTTCGGTATGTACCGCATGTGGGATCCGAACACGACGGTTGACGGCGCAAACGACAACCTTACGGCTTGCCTTATGGGCATCGCGATCCTTAAAGCGATGAAAGACGAAGGTATCGAGCTTGAACACACCGAAGTCGGCGTTATCCTGTCCGGCTCCGAAGAAGCGGGACTCCGCGGAGCGAAAGCGTGGTGCGAACAACACAAAGGCGAATTCGACGACGTTCCCACCTGGATTTATTCTTTCGACACTATTCACGATCCGAAATTCCTGGGCGTAAATTACCGCGACCTTAACGCAACCGTCAAAGCCGACAAGGAAGTTTCCGACAGCTTTATGGAAGCGGCAAAAGAACTGGGCATTCCCTGCAACAAAACTCTTGTTCCTCCCTTCGGCGGAGCAACCGACAGCGCAGCGTTCGCACAGGCAGGTTTCAGGGCAACGGGTATCACCGCTTTGAACCACGTTCTGGAAGATTATTACCACACGCTTAAAGACAGTTACGACAACCTTAACAAAGATTGTCTTGCGGATTGCTATGCAATTTCTGTCCGCGCGCTTGAAAACTTTGACAAAAAGATTTCAAACAAATAAGTAAAACAAACACGATAATGAAGGATAGCGAGTTTTCGCTATCCTTTTTCGTTGAAAAAAAACGGTAAAGGCGGCGGATTTTTTTTCATTTCTTGACAACAACGTATATTTAATGCAATAATAAAATTAATTTAACGCAACGTGGAAAGTATGGAAGAAATCAAAAACATCGACTGCAATCTCATAACGGGACTCACGTCCGAAGAAGTCGAAACGCGCGTCAAGAGCGGGCTCGTCAACGGATTGCAAACAATAAAAACCAAAAGCGTACTCAGAATACTTATCGACAACACCTTCACGTTTTTCAACTTCGTGTTTTTCGTGATGGCAATCATCGTCGCGGCGTTTTCGGGATTCGACGAGGACGGCATGGGCAATTACGGCTTCGTGATACTGTGCGTCTGCAATACGCTTATCGGTATCGTGCAGGAACTTCGCGCAAAGCACACGATGGATAAACTGTCGCTCATTTCCGCACCGAAAGTCAGGGTTATCCGCGACGGGGAAGAAAAGGAAATCGCCGTGAAAAACGTCGTTATGGACGACGTTACGATATTGCAGGCGGGACACCAGATTTGCGCGGATTCGGTCGTTGTTGAAGGCAGTATCGAGGTCAACGAAAGCCTTATCACCGGTGAGCCCGACGCAATCGTGAAAAACGTAGGCGACAGCCTTATGTCGGGAAGTTACGTCGTATCGGGACGCGCAAAAGCAAAAGTCGTGCACGTCGGCATGGATAACTTTGCAATGAAAATATCCGCCGGCGCGAAGTATTTCAAAAAACCCGTTTCGGTCATCAAAAATTCGTTAAATAAAATCGTAAAAACGATGTCGGTGGTCATTGTGCCGCTGGGCATCGCTCTTTTTTCAGTCAAATATTACATTCAGGGCAACGATATGAACAGTACGGTGCTGACGACAATCGGCTCGTTGGTCGGCATGATTCCGAGCGGTCTTGTCGCGCTTACGTCGGTCGTGTTCTGTCTGAGCGTAATAAGGCTTGCAAGACACCACACCCTTGCACAGGATATGTACTGCGTCGAAACGCTTGCAAGGGTTGACGTGCTGTGTCTTGATAAAACGGGCACGATTACCGAAGGCAGTATGGAAATCCACGGCATAAAAACCGTCGATTTGTCGGAAGACGAGTTCTGCCGCCACCTTAAAAACCTGTCGGACGCCGTCAAGGACGAAAACGCAACGGCGGCGGCGGTCAAAAATTACGTCGGGCAGTACGAGGCGGCGGGCGAAGTCAGCGTTGTCGTGCCGTTTTCGTCGGACAGAAAGTGGAGCGGCGCGGTTATCGACGGCAGAAGTTACGTTCTGGGCGCGCCCGAATTCGTTTTCCCTAATACCGCGGAAGAAATAAAAGCAATCACGCGCGAAAAGGCGGAAGAAGGACTCAGGGTGCTTGTCCTTGCGTCGTCGGACGTCGAAATTATCGGGCACAGCCTTCCCGACGGACTGAAAGCGGAAGGGTTTATATTCATCGCCGATAAAATAAGAAAGGAAGCCCCCGATACGCTGCAATATTTCAGGGATCAGGGTGTTACCGTTAAAATCATTTCGGGCGACAACCCCGTTACCGTGCGCGCCGTCGCAAAACGCGCAGGGCTTTCCGATTGCGACAGTATCATTGATATGTCAACCCTGAAAACCGACGAGGAAGTCATCGACGCGGCGGAAAAATACACGATATTCGGCAGGGTTCTGCCCGATCAGAAATTGTTGCTTGTAAAAGCCCTGAAAGCAAACGGACACACCGTTGCGATGACGGGCGACGGCGTCAACGACGTGCTTGCATTAAAGGAATCCGACTGTTCGATCGCGATGGCTTCGGGCTCGGACGCCGCGAAGAACGTGAGCAGTCTGGTGCTTCTTGACAGCAATTTCGCGTCGATGCCGAAAGTCGTTGCGGAAGGCAGACGTTCCATAAACAACCTTGAAAGGTCGGCGTCGTTGTTCCTTGTGAAGACGGGATACAACTTGCTTATCGCGCTGTTGTTCCTTATCGTGCCGTCGATTCTGCCGTTCGAGCCAAGGCATCTGACGCTGCTTGGCGGCGTGACGATCGGGATTCCGTCGGGAATACTCGCGCTCGAACCCAATAAAAACAGGGTGGAAGGCAGGTTTTTGCCAAAAGTCATTATGAACGCGGTGCCCGGCATAGTAACCGTAATGGCGGGTATTATCGCAATCGTAATCACAACGCAGACGATACTCACGGGGCTTTCTTCGGACGAACAGCACGCGCTGTATTTCCTTGCGACCGTGTTTGCGGGATATCTGTTCGTGTTCAAATCGTGCTGGCCGTTCAATCTGTTGCACGCGGTGCTTTTCGTGGGCGTAATCGCGCTTCTGGTGCTGTGTTACTTCGTACAGCTGTCGTTTATCGACATACAGTCGTTCTTCGGTCTGTACCGCGGAATAACGCCCGCAATGTGGAAAGTGCTTGCGGTGGTATGGTCGATACTTGTCGTCGTATTTGCGGCGATGTGGGCGCTTGATAAAAAGTATAACGTGCGCTTCCAGACGACCGTCGGCGACATCGAAGACAAAATCGATTTAAGACACGAAGAAGTCCTCAAAAAAAGAGAAGCGAAAAAGGCAGAAAGAAAAGCCAAAAAATCCCTTTAAAAAAAGACAAAACAAAACCCGCAATCTGCGGGTTTTTTAAATGCGTTTTTCAGAAGAACGAGTGCAAAACAAGCATCACTATGCCAAGAATTAAAAGCACCACGCCGACGGTAATATTAAGCGTTTTGGGCTTTACCTTGTTTGCGATAAGTGCGGCAAGTTGCGCCGTAACGAGCGTGCTGAATATGCAGGTTATCATTGCCGTAGTGTCGGGCAAGCCGCCGATTCCGAAATGCGATACCGCCCCGACAAGCGCGGTAAACGTCATGATAAACACGCTTGTGCCGACCGCCTTTTTAAGCGGAAATCCCATAAACGACGTGAGCACAAGGAGCATCATCATGCCACCGCCCGCACCGACGAATCCGCAAATCATACCAATCATTGCCGACAGCGCGAATGTTTGCACCGCGTCGCACCATTTGTTTTTGTACAAGCGGTCCTTTAAGGGATCTCTGCCGTTGACGGGAACGAGTATGAATTTAAGCCCGAGTAGTGACGTTGCGAAAATGGAAAAGTTGCCCATAAGGTGATTGTCGATTTTTGATGCAAGAAAACTCCCGAGAACCGTAAAGCACAAAACGACGACAAGCATTTTCGAGCCTTTTTTCACGTCAATGTTTTTATCGACGGCGTAAGCGGTTGCGGACACGGCGGATGCCAAAACGTCGGAAATCAGCGCGATACCGATGGCGTCGTACGACGGGAAGTCCAGAAATGCGACAAGCATCGGTGCGATAAACGCGGCGGCGGACAATCCCGCAAATCCCGTGCCTATGCCTGCGCCAATGCCTGCGAAAATATATACGATAATTTTAATATATTCTTCCATACAATCGAATAAATTATATCACCGCGCGCTTTTATGTCAACCGTTCGCCGTTGACTTTCCGATATTAAAGTGGTATCATATACTTTATGAAAATAATGTTCGTGTGCCTTGGAAACATCTGCCGCAGCGCAATGGCGGAATTTATGATGAAAGACGCCTTGAAAAAGAGGGGAATATCGGAAAAATACGTTATCGACTCCGCCGCGACGTGCGGGCTCGAGGCGGGCAACCCCGTATATCCCGACGCGCTGAAAAAACTGAAAGAGCACGATGTCCCGACGTACCCGCATTATTCGAAACAGGTCAGAAAAACCGATTACGACAAATACGATTTGTTCATTGGAATGGATGACAAAAACGTCGCGTATCTCAAAAATCTTTTCGCGCCCGACGAAAAAAAGAAGGTAAAAAAGTTTCTGGAATATGCAGGGCAATCCCGCGACGTCGCGGATCCGTATTATACCGGCAATTTTGACGATACTTATGACGATTTGAAAATCGGTATCGAATTTTTGATAAATAATATTGAAAACAGGAAGTGAATTTATGAGTGAATGTACGCACGATTGCAGCTCCTGCGAAAGCCACGGAAGTTGCAGCGAAAAAACCGACTTCACCGTCCCCGTAAACGCATTGTCGAAGGTCAAACACGTTATCGGCATCGTGTCGGGAAAAGGCGGTGTGGGCAAATCTCTCGTAACGGGGCTTATGGCGTCGATTACGGCAAAACAAGGGTTTAAGACGGCGATTCTGGACGCTGATATTACCGGTCCGTCGATTCCGCGCATGTTTAACGTGAACGGTCCCATCGACAGCGACGGCAGTTTCTTTTATCCCGTGAAATCGAAAGGCGGCATTGAAATTATGTCGGCAAACCTTTTGCTGGAACACAGTAACGATCCCGTCGTATGGCGCGGTCCCGTCATCGCGGGTATGGTGAAACAGTTTTGGACGGATTGCGTCTGGGGCGACGTGGACTTTATGTACGTCGATATGCCTCCCGGAACGGGCGACGTGCCTCTTACGGTTTTCCAAAGCCTGAACGTCGACGGTATCATCGTCGTGACAAGCCCGCAGGAACTCGTGTCGATGATTGTCGGCAAAGCCGTGAAGATGGCAAATATGATGAATATCCCCGTGCTTGGCGTCGTTGAGAATATGAGTTACGTCAAATGCCCGGATTGCGGCAAAGAGTTTTCGATTTTCGGCGACAGCAAGGTCGACGAAGTCGCAACCGAATTCGACCTGAAAGTTCTCGGACGGATTCCGTTTGACAAAAACATCGCAAAAGCCTGCGACGAAGGCAACGTCGAGTCGCTTGACGCGGACTTCCTTGACAGCGCGAAAGAGGCGATAAAACGCCTTGCAAAATAAACGAAGAAAAAAAGAAGCGCCCCGAAAAATCGGGGCGTTTCTTAAATATATAAGGGGGAAGGAAATTATCTTGCGTTTAAGCGGTCGAATTCTTTCACGTTTTCCACGATAAGGTCAAAGAATTTTTCAACGATTTTTTTGTCGTCGTCGTTGCCGCGGATTGCAATCGTCATCGTTACGACGTCGTTTAAGGTTGTGAGCGCAAGCTGCATAAAGGGTTTGTACTTGACCGCGCCCGTCATAAATCCGTCAACGGGTTTCGCATTGCCGAAAGTCAGTTTATCGACGGGAAGAAGCCCGATGTTGCTCATACCGATAAGCGGGTTGTCGTACCCGATTTTGATTGCGAATTCCGAAATCGAAAAGGGTAGTATGGTATAGGCGAGTTTCAGAAGAGGCAGGCTGTAAAGCCCCATGTATTTGTCGCGCTTGCTTTTCTTTGTGGAGCGCATGACGTTGATAAGCGTATCGTTGATCGTTTCGCCCTTATTATGCACCGTGCAAAGCATAAATCCCGTGTGATTCGCAAGTCCGCCGGCTTCGTCGCCGCCTTCGATATGACGGCGTAAATCGACCATGCAGGGTATTGAAAGGGTTTCGTCGTCGCGCATGCCCGAAATATCGTAAAGCGCGCGCACGTACGCCGCAAGCAGCATATCGTTGACGGTAACGCCCAGACGTTTTCCCGCGTTTTTCATATTAAGGAAAGTGTCGCGGTCGATTTTTCTGATGTTGATCATCGTGTGATCGTCGGGACGGGGTTCGGTCAGCGGGAATACGTGTTTGTCTTTCACCGCGCTGATGTTTTTGAAAAGACCTTTCGCGACCTTTTTGTCGGCTGCGTCGAGTTTCGTATAAACCTGTTCCGCGCTTCTCGTACCTTGTTTAAGGTCGGTGGGGTTTTCGCCGTTCAAAATCGCGTTGTAGTTTTTTGCAAGTTTTTTCAAAAAGTATTTGAAGTCGCCGCCGTCAAAGCACATATGGTTGACGATCATCGCAAACGTCGATTTTCCGTCCTTGTTCAGGACAATCACCTTAAACTGTACGTTGCTTGAAACGGGGATACTCTGACACAGGAAATCGTACGCTTCTTTTTCGGGGTCGTCGCTGTCTTTTATTGTCAGGATATCGTCGACGGTGTAAGGCTCCACCTTCCAGTAAGGATTGACGGGATTTTCGTGAAAACTACTGTGAAGCACGGGGGCTTTTTCGCACATTATGACCAGCACGTTTTTAAGCGCGTCGGCGTCCAGCAGCCCGTCGAAAGTCAGGGTTGCGTGCACCATACGGTCGTAATAGTTTCGGAAAAGATATTGCATCTTATCCCACATTTCGGCTTTTATAGTCTTGCTCATAGTTTCAAAATCAGTATTTTATCGTATCGTTTTTACGATATAAAGATGTTATTTGTTTTCGTCGTTCCACATTGTGTAGTACGCTTCGTCAATGCGCGCTTTCTTTTCGGCTGCCGCCTTATCCTTTTTCTTTGAATAGCTCACAAGAGATGCGATAAGGATAACGACGTCGAGAAGGGCTGCGCCGACGGGAAGAAGCCACGACGGATGCCACGGGATAACGTGCGCCACACCCAGCATTACGTACACCATAACGGCGGTTACTTCAACGGTTGCAAGCAGGTCGAAAAGCCTTGATTTGCTGTTGTAAGAATACGCCTCGGCGGTGTCGGTGATAAGCATTGCGACCACCATTACAAGGAAGGTCATCCAGCTGTACTTGAAGTGCACGAGTATTTGCAGAATAAGGAAAATAAACGTGAACGTAAGCGCGATGATGACGTGCGACAGACCGCGGATTGCAAGGCGTCTTTTCTTTTTCGCAAGGACGATAATACCGAAAATCGCGCCTGCGATAACGCCCATAAACGCGCCGCCCACAAGAATGAGCCAGGTTTTGTCCCAGGCGCGGGTTGCGAAGCTGACCGAAAGATATCCGATCACGACAAACAGCGCGATTGCGATGCCGGTGAGCACTCTTGCGCCGATGCGGGGCACTGCGCGCTTTACGTTGTCCAGACGGTTTTCAAAATCGACGAGCGTGTCTTTGAAGTTTCCGAGACTGTCGATGCACAGGTCGTAGATGGCGTTTTCGTCCGTCATACCTTTTATCTTGTATTCCTGCGCGCGGTCGAGAAGGTTTTGCAAAACTTCTTCGCGGTATTCCATTGCCTCTTTCGTGGGAGAGATGGCGCGGAATTGTTGTTCGAGATACTTTTTGAAGCGGTCGATTAACATATTATTTTGTTCCTCCGTTGATTAAGTCTTTCATTATTTTTATGGTGTCAAACCAGTTGGTTTTGTTGAAGTCGTAAAAGGCGCGGCCTTTTTTGGTGATGCGGTAATATCTGCGTCTTGCGCCGGCGTCGCTTTCGCCCCAGTAACTTTCGATAAACCCGTCGTGTTCCATACGGCGGAAGGCGGTGTAAAGGGTGGCGTCTTTAAGGACAAGTTCGCCGTGGCTAAGGTCTTCGATCGCCTTGCTTATTTCATAGCCGTAACTGTCGTTTTTGATAAGTTGCGCGAGAATTATCGTTTCGGTGTGACCGCGCAGCATATCGGCGCTTATTGCCATTTTATTTCGCCTCCTTATGTATATCGCCTGACGATATATATCATAGCACAAAAAACGACGATGTCAATAGTTTTTGATAGAAAAATGAAAAAAATCCCAAAAATATTTTTCCGCCGAAAAAACGTGTTTACAAACCCGCATTTTATATGGTAAATTATTTATATAAGAATAGTTTTGGGTGGATATGTTATGGACAAAAAAGAAAGAACGAAAAAACCGATGAAAAAGGGCGCAAAATGGGCGCTTGTCATTTTTATATGGGGCTTTTCGGCGTATTTTCTCGTTGCGCTGTCGGGATTTATCGCGGCAACCGTTTCGGCAAAGGACGCGAAAAGCGTCTGGGCGGACTGGCAGAACGAATACGTCGCGCTTCTTGAACAGCGTTACGCTGCCGACGAAAACTTTTCAAAGGTGAACGACGAGGATTTTCTTACCCGCACCGATATGGCAGAAGTCCTCGGCGCAAAGCTTAACGAGATAAGGTATATCGCGTCGCACAACAGTTACAAAACGGGGCTCACTCCCGAAACGAAGTATTTTTATCACGGCCCGCTTGCGGCGATAATGGGAAAGCAATACGATTATATCTTCGACACGATTACCGAACAACTCAACGCAGGTATCCGAAGTATCGAACTTGACGCGAATAAGGTGAAAACCGCCGACGGGTTCAGAATCGAGTGTCTGCACAGCGATATGCTGGAAACGAACAGCACGATGATCGACTTCGACAAAGGTCTTAAAGAAATCAGAATGTGGATGGACAGAAACGAAAACGCTTTGCCGATTATCGTCCTTGTGGAGCCGAAAGGCGGCAAAAAATTCGACCTCGAAGCCTTTGATAAATTCGACGAAATGCTGTTTGAGAACTTCGGCGAAAAACTCGTTACTCCCAAAAAACTGCTTGACGCGGCGGGCGTTTTCGACTTTGACGAATTCCGCGCGAAAAACGCTTATCCAACCGTTGAAAGTCTGAAAGGGAAAATCATTTTCCTGTTGCACGAAAAGGACAGCCTGGAAACGTACATGCAGCGCGATCCCGATATGCAAAAAAGCGCGATGAATATCGCCCTTGAATACACGACCGTCCTGAAAAAAGGCAAGGATTATTCCCGTTTCTCGTTCACCGTGGTTCTGAACGATCCGACGAAACACAAGGAACGTATAGCGCAGGCGATAAACCGCGATAACTTTATGGTCAGAACGAGGCTGGACAGATACGCCGTCGTGAAAGACCACTGGTACAAAAACGGAATCGAGTCCGGCGCGAATATTTTAAGCACCGATTACACCCCGCACGCCAAGGAAAGAATAATGGAATATCCGACGAAAGGGAAGTGGACGGATACCTATTACGCTATATTGTACGAGGCGGACAAAACGGTAGCCTTGCGCGGCAAATAACGAAAACGAAACGGTCGGCGACGGCCGTTTTTTCGTGCGTCCGCGACGTTGTATCGTAATATTTTGAATGATATTGAAGTTTTTTGTTATTTTTAGTGTTTTCCGAAAAAAATTTTGTTACAAGAACGCTTTTCCGTAAAAAATTCGGAAAAAAATCAATAATTTCGTTTACACCGCATATAACGTATGTTAAAATCAAATAGTAAGGAAAAAGGAGATAACCGTGGATAACACCGACGTAAAAATTTTGCAGTGTCTTATGAAAAACGCTCGTGCGAATTCGTCCGAAATTGCCGAGAAGGTTAAGCTGTCCACGTCCACCGTTATCGAACGCATCAAAAAACTTGAAAACTCGGGCGTTATCAAAGGCTATGCCGCGATTATCGTCCCCGAAAAACTCGGCAAAGACGTTACCGCGCTCATAAGCGTCGCAATCGATCATCCGAAGTTCAACGACGGTTTCGTCGCCGCGGTCAAGGACAACCGCCACATTGCGGAATGTCTGTATATCGCGGGGGAATTCGATTACTTTTTGAAAGTCGTCACCGACAATACGAAAACGCTTGAAAGCGTGCTGAACGAAATCAAGAGTATCCCCGGCGTTTCAAAGACTCAGACGAGCATCGTTTTAAGCAGTCCGAAGAACGAATACAGCGTCCCCATAAAGGCGAAAAAAGAAAAGTAAAATATGCGCGAAAGCGCGAAATTATAAAATAAGGGCGAAAGCCGAAAATTAAGGAGAAATAATAATGATAGTTGGTATCCCCAAGGAAATTATGCACGACGAAGCGCGTGTTGCTGCAATCCCCGACACCGTAAAGAAAATGGTCGCCGCAGGCATGACCGTTCTTTTTGAAAAAGGCGCAGGCGAAGGCTCGCACTACCATGACAAGGATTATCTTGCCGCAGGCGCAACCATTCTTGAAGATTGCGAAGAAATTTTTGCAAAATCCGACGTTATCCTGAAAGTTAAGGAACCTCTCTTCAACGAAGAAAAGGGCAAACACGAAATCGAGATGATGCACAAAGGTCAATATATTATTACGTTCATTCACCCCGCGTCTCCCGTAAACCACCAGATGGTCAAAGATATGGCGGCGGCAGGCGTTATCGGACTTACCCTTGACGGCGTACCTCGTATCTCCCGCGCACAATCCATGGACGCTTTGTCCTCGATGAGCACCTGTGCAGGCTATAAGGGCATGCTCATGGGCGCAAACGACATCTCCAAATTCATGCCTTTGATCGGCTCGGCAGTCGGCGTTATCCAACCCGCAAACGTTCTCGTCATCGGTACCGGCGTTGCAGGTCTTCGTGCGGTCGCAACCGCAAAAGGTCTCGGCGCGAAAGTATATTCTGCCGATATCCGTCCTTCCGCAAACGAACAGGCAATGTCGCTCGGCGCGAAAATCGTCCCGACCGGTGTTCCCGAAGAAATCGCGGTACGTCGCGTAGGCGTTGTCGAATATGCAAAACGTCTTCCCGAAGAATGGCTTGAAAAAGAGCGCGCGGCACTTGCAGACGCGGTCAAAAACGCCGACATCATCTTCTGCTCGGCACTCCTTCAAGGACAACTCGCTCCCACGCTCCTTACCGATGAAATGGTCGCTTCCATGAAGCCCGGCTCTGCAATTATCGATATTTCCATCGACCAGGGCGGCAACTGTGCAATCACCACTCCCGGTATCCGCGACATCAAACACAACGTCATTATCGAAGGTATCAAGAATATCCCCGGTCAACTTCCCACCAGCTCGACCTGGCTCTTCGCATACAACATCTACAATCTGCTTGCGTTCCTCGCGAAAGACGGCAGCATTAAACTCGATATGAACGACGAAATCGTACAAAGCATTCTCGTAACGATTGACGGTGAAATCGTACATAAAGGTGCTCGCGAGGCGATGGGACTTTAAGCATCGACATTTAGCGAATTTCTGAGTTTTTTTAAGAACCCGAGTTTTCGTGTACGCAATAGTACACTGGAAAACTCGGAACCTTAAAAGAAACGTCAGAACTTCATCTAAATCTCGCCGCTTAAACGGCGAATATGGCGAAAACCGCTTCACAGCATTAACTTTTATCAACAAAAGGCAATCCCCTGCCTGCTTTCGGGCAGGGGGTATTTTTAATAATGATACAGGCAGGAATTTAATATGTTATCAACGTTAAACTCTGTTATTACCGGCGCGCTCGCAATGGGCAATTTCGGCCTTGAAAAAGCGATTTACTTTCAGCTGATTCTTCTTGGCGTATTCGTCGTAGCGACGCTTGTCGGTTACAAACTTATTTCAAACGTTCCGACGCTTTTGCACACCCCGCTTATGTCGGGTATGAACGCTTTGTCGGGCGTTACGGTGCTTGGCGCGTTGTCGGCAAGTGCCTCGCTTTTCAAACTCGGTACGGCGGGCATCGTGCTTTCTGCGATATTCGGTTCTCTTGCAATCGCTCTTGCAATGGTCAACGTCGTCGGCGGCTTTATGGTTACCGACCGTATGCTCGGCATGATTGCGAAAAAGAAGGCGAAAGGGCAAACCGTGATTTACGCGGCGTCGGCAGTTGCGGGCGCAGGACTCCTTGCGGTAATCTGCTGCATGGACGTCATCGCAAAAGGCGCGGGCACATCGGCGCGCGATTGGGTTTACCTTGCAATGGCAATCGTATTGTCGCTTGGCGTGCTTTTGGGCATCGCGATGATGGGCAAAGTCGCTTACAGTAAAATCGGCAATCGTTTCAGCGCGATTTGCATGCTCCTTGCGATTATCCTTATTATCGTGTACGGCAACGGCACAAGCCACATTGCGGCGGTATGGACGCTCTATATCGGTCTTGCGCTCGGCGCGGTTGTGGGTATTGTCCTTGCAAAGAAAGTCAAAATGATTCAGATGCCGCAGATGGTCGCTCTTCTTAACGGTCTGGGCGGCGCGGCTTCGGCAATCGTCGGCGCGTTTGCGATGCTCGGCGTAGGCACGGGCTTTGACGCGTTCTCGACAACGACGTCGGTTCTTGCGTTTGCGGTCGGTATGATTACCCTTATCGGCAGCCTTGTCGCAGCCGGCAAACTTCACAAGATTCTTCCGCAAAAACCCGTCGTTTACAAAGGACATCAGGCGATGACCGTCGGCAGCCTTTGCCTGACGCTTGCGCTTATCGTTGTTTTTGCGGCAATCGCGGCTCTTTCGGGCAGCGGCAAAATTGCTCTCGGCATCGACCTGAAAGCGTTTTGCGGAATTATGATCGCATTGCTGTTCGTAATTTCGGGATTCTTCGGATACATTTTCGCGATTCGCGTAGGCGGCGCGGATATGCCCATTACGATTTCGCTGCTTAACAGCCTTTCGGGCGTTGCCGGCGCAATCGCAGGTCTTGCAATCAACGACTTGTTGCTCGTTGCGGTCGGCGGTATCGTCGGCGCGTCGGGACTTCTCTTGACGCAAATTATGTGCAAGGCGATGAACAGAAAACTCGGCGCAATCCTTCTCGGCGGCACGTCGTCCAACGACAATGCTCAAAAAACCGCCCCCGAAAAGGTCGAAGTCAAGGCGGAAACGAAACCCGCCGAAGTGAAAAAGGAAGTCAAGGCGGAAGATAAACCCGTTGTCAAGACGGAAATCAACTATGCCGCAACTTTGAACAACGCGAAAGAAGCCATCATCGTTCCCGGATACGGCATGGCTATCGCGCAGGCGCAACACCTTGTAAAGCAACTTGCGGATAAACTCACGGCAAACGGAACGAAAGTGAAATATGCAATCCACCCCGTCGCGGGACGTATGCCGGGGCATATGAACGTTCTTTTGTGCGAAGCCAACGTGGAGTACGAAGACTTGTTTGAAATGGACGACATCAACCCCGAGTTCAAGACGGCGGACGCAACGATAGTAATCGGCGCAAACGACGTTCTGAACCCTGCCGCAAATACTGCGGAAGGCACGCCGATTTACGGAATGCCCGTACTTGACGTTGCGGATTGCAAAAACATCTTTATCTTCAACTATGACTTAAAACCCGGCTATGCGGGCGTAGATAACCCCATTTATACCCGCGAAAACGGCGTGCATCTGTATCTCGGCAACGCACAGGAAACCCTTCAAAAGTTTATCGCAGATATGGACAAACCCGTTGAAACCACGACGGAAGTCAAGGCCGAAAAGACGGAGGCAAAACCTGTCGAAGTCAAGACCGAAACCAACTACGCTGCAAGCCTTAACGGCGCAAAAGAAGTCATCATCGTTCCCGGATACGGCATGGCTATCGCGCAGGCACAGCACCTTGTAAAACAACTTGCGGATAAGCTCGCTGCGGGCGGAACGAAAGTGAAATACGCAATTCACCCCGTTGCGGGACGTATGCCCGGACACATGAACGTATTGCTTTGCGAGGCGGACGTTGACTACGAAGATTTGTACGAAATGGACGACATCAACCCCGAGTTCAAGACGGCGGACGCAACGATTGTCATCGGCGCAAACGACGTTCTGAACCCAGCCGCAAACACTGCGGAAGGCACGCCCATTTACGGAATGCCCGTACTTGACGTTGCGGATTGCAAAAACATCTTCATCTTCAACTACGACTTAAAACCCGGTTACGCCGGCGTTGACAACCCCTTGTACACTCGCGACAGCGGCGTGTATCTGTATCTCGGCAACGCGCAGGAAACGCTGCAAAAGTTCATTTCCGACATCGACGCGTAACAATCAAAACAACCGAAATCTGCCACCGTGTAATGCGGTGGCATTTTTTCGCATAAGTTTTCCGGCTTTGCACAAACTTTGATAAGGAGGCAAATATGAATCTTTTGAAAGAAGTAATAAAAAACTGCAACGTCGGCGTTGACGCAATCGACAACATCTGGGAAAACGTCAAGGACACGAAACTGCGCGAAACCATCTGGAAACAAAAAGTCAAGATTATGGATTTGTCCGACAGGGCGTCCAAAGAACTCGGGGACGAGCCGTCCGCAAAAGACGGTACGTATCCCAATAAAATGGAAAGGGCAATGATGAAGGCCGCCGTAAAGATGAAATCGGGGCTTGACAAGTCCACGACGAACATTGCCGAAATGCTTATCGAAGGCAACAACATGGGCATTAACGACGTCGTTAAAACTTCGCATCTTTATCGTGAAGAAGACACGCCTTTTGCCGGCGAACTTATCAAACTTTACGATGCCAACGTCAAAGAGCTGCGCCGCTTTTTGTAAAAATCAAAAAAATACAAACCGCGCCGTAACACACAAAACAACGCGATAAAGCATTGTTTTGAGCAGATAAAGCAAGGATAATGTAAAATTATTATTATCTGTGCTTTCGCGCTAATGCTTTGCATTTGACACGCCGTGTCCGGTTGTTGTCTATGTCCGCAGCGTTCGATTTCCGCAAATGCAAGCGCTTGCTTCTCTCTTCACTTGCGGTCCGCGCATTATATAGGGGACCCCGCTGGATACTGTGTACTCGCGGGGAAAAGGAGTATGCGAGCATAAGACAACCGACTGCTGCTTGCGACAATCGGTTGGTCAAAAACTAAGCATACGACGATAGCCCGCGCAAATTTATTTGCGCAGAGGACGTTGACGGACAAAAGGTGACGTTAACGGGGCTGCTCGGCATAGGGCAGTTTTGAGATATATTGCGAAACGACACAAAGTGTCTGCTAAGATAGACACGCTGCATAACGCAAGAAAACGCAAGCGTTTTCCGAACGCCAACCTGCGGTTGGGTTCTCTGCCCCTTGAAACATCCGACAAATAAAAAGCGCACATCGTTGTGATGTGCGCTTTTTATTTGGTGGACGTTAACGGACTCGAACCGCTGACTTTCTCCACGTCAAGAAGACACTCTACCAGCTGAGTTAAACGTCCATAGCGAAGATTATATTACCACACAATTTTGATTTTGTAAACAGTTTTAAGGGGGAAAATTATTTATTTTCCGGACAAATTTTCAAGAAGTTCCGCCGCGTCGCCGACAAGTTCGACACAAGGGCGCTTTTTATAATAAGCGGCGGTGCGCGGTTCGGGCGTGGGGGAAGTGTCCGAAACGCCCAGAAGTTCCTTGCAGATAATGCTTCCGTTTTTTTCCTTGAAACCTGCCGCAAGTTTCTGGACAAGCGCGTAAAGTTCCGCCTTTTCCTGTTTTGCCGAAGGATCGGAGTAACCGTATTTAAGCCCTGCGACCATAAACATACCGCTGACCGCGCCGCAGACTTCGCGCATTCTTCCCATGCCGCCGCCGAACGACGACGATATGAGAGCAAGCGTTTTTTCGTCGATTTCAAGTTCGTCGGAAAACGCAAGAAGAACCGCTTGCGCACAGTTGTATCCGTTTTTGAAGTTTTGCATTGCTTGTTCGCGTTTTGTCATAATATCACCGAAAAAGAAGTTTAGTTTTGAAAATGACATGATAAATGCGGGTTTTTGCGATTATCAAATCAAATATATTATACAACTTTGCCGCCGTTTTGTCAAATGCGGGAAAAGCATTTAAGAAGAAGACGGCGCAAAAAAACTAATGCGGATAAAATTTCCTTGTAATATTACTTAATATGTGCTATAATATTATTCACTTTGAAATTTTATTCAAACATTAAGGAGAGATTATGGCATACGAAATGTTGTTAAGCCCCATTAAAATCGGCAACATGCAGCTCAAAAACCGCGTGGTCATGGCACCGATGCTTATCGGTATGGGCGACTTCGACGGTAAACCCACGGAGCAACTTATGAACTATTACGTTGAACGCGCAAAGGGCGGCACCGCTCTTATCATCACGGAAATCACGCGCGTCAACGATTTTCACGGCGCGGCGGCGTTCGCGCAACTTTCGATGAGCAAGGATTCGCATATCGAACCTATGCGTAAATTCGCCGATCGCATACACGAGGCGGGCGGAAAACTTGCGGTGCAACTTCATCACCCCGGACGTCAGAATCTCGGGCTTTGCATCGGCACGATTCCTCTTCTTATCCCGTTCCAGAATATCAAATGCGTCAAAAAGCTTATTTTCAAAGTCGTACCGAAAGTCGGGCCGAAACTTCTGGAAAAGCACTGGTGTCCGAAGGTTTATGCCCCGTCCGTTACGGAGCGCGCGAAGTTTGCCGACAGCAAGATGAGGGCTTTTTCGCATAAACAAATCGTCAACCTTGAAAAGGACTTTATCGACGCTGCCGAAAGGTTGCAAAAAGCGGGCGTCGACGCCGTTGAACTGCATGCGTCGCACGGCTATCTTATCCAGCAATTTTTAAGCCCGTACACCAACCGTCGCACCGACGAATACGGCGGAAGCCTTGAAAACCGCATGCGCTTTTTGCTGAATATTATTAAGGGCATCAAGGAGCGTTGCCCGGGTTATCCCGTTCTTGTCAGGCTCACCGTGGACGAGTGCTATTCCTATATCGGAAAGCCCGGCGTCGGATACGACCTGAAAGAAGGCGTCGAAATGGCAAAACGCCTCGAAGCGGCGGGTGTCGACGCAATCGACGTATCGTCGGCGGGTTACGACACTTTCAACTACTGGCTTGAACCCACATCTTTCCCCGTCGGTTGGAGAAAATATATGGCGGCGGAAGTCAAGAAGAACGTCAAGATTCCCGTGCTTGCCGCAAACCTTATCCGCACTCCCGAACAGGCGGAACAGCAACTTGAAGAAGGCACGCAGGACTTAATCAGTCTCGGACGTCCGCATATTGCCGATCCGTATTTCGTCAACAAGTGCGCGTCGGGACATCCCGAAGATATCCGCCGTTGCATCTGCTGCTTATACTGCATTCAGAGCATGGAAGAACAGGCATTCCACGGCAGTCATACGTTGTGTTCGCTCAATCCGTATCTCGGCCACGAGGGCGAAATGGACAAAATCACCGAAAAGGTCGGAAACGGCAGGCTTGTCGTAATAGTCGGCGCGGGCGTAGCGGGGCTTATGTGCGCGGAAGTTTTGTTAAGGCGCGGCTTCAACGTCACGATTGTCGAAAAAGAAGCGGTTGCGGGCGGACAGCTCAACCTTGCGGACAAAGGTCCCGGCAAAGACAAAATCGCGTGGGCAACGGAAGACCTTATGACGTCGGTAACAAAACTCGGCGTGAATATTAAATTCAATACGGAAGCGACCGTCGAAATGCTGAAAGAGATGAATCCTTACGCGGTCGTTATCGCAACGGGCGGCGTGGCGATTAAGCCGAAGTCCATAAAAGGCATCGACAACAATAACGTTTGCACGTCAACCGAGATTTTGTCGGGCGCGGTCAAACTTGAAAACAAACAGGTCGTCGTCGCCGGCAGCGGTATGACGGGGCTCGAAACGTCGGAATATCTGTGCAAAGACGGCAATCACGTTACCGTGGTTGAGGGCAAAAACCAAATCGCGCCCGGTATGTGGTTCCAGCACGTTGACGACGCAATGCAAAAACTTTCAAAGTACGACACCAGATTCGTTACCGGCAAGATGCTTGTCGAAATCAACGAAAAAGGCGTGGTCGTCGAAGATACGAAAACCAAAAACAGAAGCGAAATTCCTTGCGACAACGTCGTTATCAGTCTGGGCGTAAGAAGCGACAACAAACTTTACAAAGACGCGAAAGATAAGTTTGAAAGAATTTACGTCATCGGCGACGCCGATAAGACGGGACGTATCGCAAGCGCAACGAAGGAAGCGTTTGAAACCGCTTTGAAAATCAAATAAGAAGTATGCTTGATAAGTTCAAAATCGGTCATTTCACCGACGAAACAAACGGAACGGGGGTTACCGCGATTATTTGCGAAGACGGCGCAGTCGGCGGCGTCAGCGTCCGCGGCGCAGCGCCCGCAACGCGCGAAACCGACCTGCTTTCGCCCGAAAAAACCGTCGAAAAGGTAAACGCGGTCGTGCTGTCTGGCGGCAGTGCGTTCGGGCTGGAAGCGTCATGCGGCGTTATGCAGTATCTTTCGGAACAGGGCAAAGGCTTTAAGGTCGGAAAACAAGTTGTGCCCATTGTCGTCGGTGCGTCGATTTTTGACCTTGAATACAATAACTTTGCGTTTCCCGATAAGGCGGCGGGATACAGTGCCGCGAAAAACGCCAAAGAAAACGATTTTTCTTCCGGTAATATCGGTGCGGGGACGGGCGCGACCGTTGGCAAACTTTTGGGTATGGAATGTGCCGCAAAGGCGGGGCTCGGCGTTGCAAGCGTGACGATCAACGGCGCGGAAGTTGCGGTTATATCGGTCGTGAATGCATTGGGTGACGTCGTGGACAACGGCAAAATCATTGCGGGCATCAAATCTCCCGACGGAAGTTTCCTGGACAGCCTGAAAGTTTTCACGGCGGGCACTGTCGGACAACACGGCGCAAACACCACGATAGGGTGCGTCCTTACGAACGCGAAAATCACGAAAGTTCAGGCAAACCGCCTGGCGGACCTTGCACACGACGGGCTTGCGCGGGCAATTTCCCCATCGCATACGAACTTTGACGGCGACGCATATTTCGCGCTTGCCTCAAACGAAAAAAGTATCGAGTTCAATATCCTTACCGCGCTTGTGCCGCAACTTACCGAAAAGTCGATACACGCGGCGGTTACGGGACAAAGTAACTTGACGCAAAAGAAAACGGATAAACTTATCTTCGGCATTTTCCAGAAAATGTGGAAGTAACGAGAAGGTACTATGGCTGAATTTGAAAAAATCTTAATCGAATTCTTTACGGGGGACGGTATGACGATTGCGCGTACCGTCGCCGTGTTTATTTTCGGGTTGCTTGCGGTGAAGCTTATACTGCTTATCGTGAACAAACTTTCGGTGCGCGCGCACATCGACAAAACCATTTCAAGTTTCGTGTTGTCGGTCGTGGGCGTTTTGCTTTATTTCGGCTTATTGCTGCTGACGGGCAAATCGGCGGGGATTTCGACGGCGAGTTTCGTCGCGCTTATTTCGGCTGCCGGGCTTGCGATATCCCTTGCGCTCAAAGACAGTTTAAGCAACCTTGCAAACGGATTTATTATTCTCGGAAGCAAGCCTTTCGTCGTGGGCGATTACGTTGCGGTAAACGGCGTTGAAGGCACGGTGAAATCAATCGGGTTTTTCAACACGAAACTTGTGACCTACGACAATCAGATAATCACTTTGCCCAACTCCTCGCTTATCGGCAGCGGCGTGGTGAATTACAGCACAAATCCGACGAGAAGGGTTGTTTGCAGACTGCGCTTTTCATACGACGAGGATGTCGAAAAGGTCAGAAAGATTATGCTTAACGTCGCTCGCGGCAGGAATGAGATTTTGTCGTCGCCCGGGCCGAGCGTGGTCGTTGAAGACTACACCGACAGCGCGATATTAATCACTCTTCGCTGCTGGGTGCCTACCGAGTATTACTGGGACGCGCTTTACATTCTGAACGAAGAAATTGTCAAGTCTTTGAAAGAAAACGGCGTTGCCGTCACGACGAATAAACTTGCTGTAAAGGTTGTCGGAGATAACAAACAATGAAAAAACGCACTTTAATTATCATATTTTTACTGTTAACGTTGCTTATTGCGTTTTCGACGTCGGGCGTTGCGTATGCGGCGGACGGCGCGGCGAACGAAACGAATACGGAAGTCAAGTTTTCGGACGACGATTTAATCAAGCTTATCGCAACGTACTGCGCGTTCGGTCTGTCGATTATCGTCGGAATTCCGCTTATCAAAACCGTCAACAGAAGGAAGAAACAAGGCTACGTCAACAGCCTTGCGGAAGAAACCGAGTACGTCGCAAAACAGGTGCGCGCGCTTTACGAAAGTCGCGACAAGGAAAAGTCGAAAAGAGAAGTTTTGAAGTTTTCGATTAAGGTTACGGCGGTTGCCGACCACGCGCTGACGACTTACACCGAAAAACAAATACAAGGTTATTACGAACTGTACGAATGCTTGTCCGACATCAACGTAAAACTTCTTGCGCTTGAAAAAGTCAAGGAAGACAAGGAAGAGTACGACAAGGAATTTCTTCTTATCGTCGACGCCGCAGAAAGCGTCGCGGAAAAGGCGAAACTCCTTAAACAAAATGCAGAAATCATTGAAAGGTACAACAAATGATTGACATCGAAAGGCTGAATTATCTGGCAAAAAAATCCAAAATCGAAGGGCTTACCGACGAAGAAAAAGCCGAGCAAGCCGCAATTCGCCGCGAGTATATCGACAGCGTAAAGGCGTCGTTGAAAGCGCAACTCGACAACACCTATATCGTTGACGAAAACGGCGAAAAACACAAAGTTCAACCAAAGAAAAAACAATGAGCAACGACATTAAGGACGTAACGTACGAAATCGAGGACAGATATCTGAGCCCCTACGCGTTCAAAAGTCGCGACACGGCGGGAAGGGTTACTCCTGTCGAAGAGTGCAAAATCCGCACGGAGTTTCAGCGCGACCGCGACAGAATTATTCACTGCAAAGCGTTCAGGCGGCTGAAACACAAGACGCAGGTTTTCCTGTCGCCCGAAGGCGATCATTACAGAACGCGCCTTACGCACACCCTCGAAGTGTCGCAAATCGCAAGGACGGTCGGGCGCGCGATAAGGCTCAACGAAGACCTTATCGAAGCGATCGCAATGGGACACGACCTCGGGCATACCCCGTTCGGACACGCCGGGGAGCGCACCCTGAACGAATTGACGAACGGGCATTTTTCGCACAACGAACAAAGCGTACGCGTCTGCGAAGTATTGGAAAAACTCAATCTCACGGCGGAAGTGCTGGACGGAATCAGGGAACACCGCATCGACGGCAATCCGAAAACGCTGGAAGGGAAAGTCGTGGGATACGCCGACCGCATCGCCTACGTCAATCACGATATCGACGACGGCATACGCGCCGGGCTTATCGCGGAAGAAAGCCTGCCCGAAGAATGTATAAGCGTTCTCGGACGCACCCACCGCGACAGAATCAATAATCTTGTATATAATCTCGTCGAGAACAGCGCGGGCAAACCGTATATCACGCTGTCGGACGAGTTCGAGCGAGCGCTTGACGGGCTGCGCTCTTATATGTTCGCAAACCTTTATACTCAGTCGGAAGCGAAGTATGAAGAAGTGAAAGCAAAACGACTTATCGAAAGCCTTTTCGATTATTTCGTAAAAAACCCCGACGAACTTCCCGACCTTTACAAAAATCTGTTGTCGGAATACGGCGTGCAGACCGTCGTGTGCGATTATATCGCCGCAATGAGCGACCGCTACGCCGTCAAAGTTTTCTCGGACATCTATATTCCGAAAGGCTGGCAAGAAAAATCGCGCGAGTTTTAGGAATTATCGATTTTTTGACGAATAATAAATTGTAAACGTTTTGAGCGTTTGAGGTTATATGTTTCAGAAAGAAGGCTATCCTTTGGACTGGTTACAGGAATTAAAGGAAAAAAACAACATAGTCGAAGTTATCTCGCGGTACGTGCAGTTGCAGCAAAAGGGCGGCAAATTCTGGTGTTGCTGTCCGTTTCACCATGAAAAAACCGCGTCGATGTGCGTCAACGAAGACGGACAGTTTTATCATTGCTTCGGCTGCGGAGAATCGGGCGACGTCATCACCTTTATAATGAAGATGGAAGGCATGACTTTCCCGGAAGCGGTTGCCTTTCTTGCGGAGCGCGCGGGTATGCAAGTCCCCACGCCCGTCGGTTTTCAAAGTAATGCGGAATCCAGACAAAAACGCGACAGATTGTATGAAATCCTGACTCTCACCGCCAAATTTTATTACAAATCCCTTATGAGCGACGAGGGGAAAGACGCGCGGACGTACCTTGAAAAACGCGGCGTCGATAAAAATCTTATGACAAGGTTCGGGCTCGGCTTTTCGCCAAGTTACGACGGCGTAATAAAGTACCTGAAAGAGCAGGGATTTTCCGAAGCCGAAATGCTCGACTGCGGCGTTGCGTGGCAAAGCGACAAATCGAGAAGAGTTTTCGACGCGCTGCAAGGCAGAATGATCGTGCCGATTTTCGATATGCGCGGCAGAGTCGTCGCATTCAGCGGACGAGCCGTCACGAAAGAGTTTTCGGGCGGGAAGTACGTGAATTACCGCAACACGAAAGTCTTTGAAAAAGGCAAGGTTCTGTACGCCGCGAACTTTGTGAAAAAGGAAAAACAAAAGGTTGCCATCGACAGAGTAATCGTCGTCGAAGGTTATATGGATGTCATCTCCCTTGCAAAGTACGGCTTCAACAACGCCATTGCGGGAATGGGTACGGCGTTCACGCCAGAGCAGGCGCGCGCACTTCGCACGTTGTCAGAAAACGTATGCGTGTGTTACGACGGGGACGCGGCGGGACAGCACGCAACCGTCAGAAACCTTGAAATCCTTAATAAGGAAGGTCTGAATCTTAAAGTCGTGTCAATCCCCGAAAACGGAATGGACCCCGACGATTACGTCAAAAAGTACGGTCACGCCGGTTTTGAAAAACTTCTGGACAACGCCGTTCCTTACGTCGAGTTCGTGCTTTCCGTCATTGAAAAGGACAACGATCTGTCAACGAATACGGGGCGCGCAAAGTACGTCAACGAGGCCCTTGCTTTCATAAAGACTTTGCCCGAAACGACAGGACGCGACGTTTACCTTGAAATTGTGCACGATAAAAGCCGTGTTGCGATGAATATATTGCGCGACGGACTTGTGAACGAAATTTCCGAAGTCGTGTTTTCGGAGCCGCAAATCCAAAAGAGCGAACTGCCGGTAAGTCTGGAAGCGGCGCGGTTTGTCCTGAACAAAATGGCGTCGGATGCGGACTTTGCAAAACCCGACGACGTCATCTCCCGCGACGTGTTCGGCGACAACGAAGTGCATAAACTCGTGTACGACTACGTCAAGGAAAAAACGGAAGCCGGCGAAAAACCGCAGGCGCACATGCTGTATTCTTTGTCGCAGGACGAGGAAGTCGCAAACGTGTTAAATTCCGTGAAGGAATTCCACGACGAAACCAAACTCATAAAGTATTACCGCGACAGCGTGAAACTGTTGAACTTAAACTACGTCAACTACCGCATCAAAACGCTTTCGCAAAGTTTCGACGCATGCTCCGACGCGTCCGAAAGACGTCGGATTTTCACCGACCTTTCGGTTTATCAGAACATGCTGAAATCACTTAAATAAAAAAAAACGCAACTCGCTTGCGATAAATATTTTTACCGTAAAAGAACTTGCATACATAAGGAGGTCTTAATGGAAAACAGGGAAGCCTTATTAAAGGCCGAAACCGACAAACTGATTGAAGAAGGCAAAAAGAAAGGCTCTTTAACTCAGGAAGAAATAATGTCAAAGCTTGAAAAGATTGACGCAACCGCAGACGAAATGGAGGACGTCTTCAAAACAATCGAAGCCGTCGTTCAGGTTAAGGAAACCGAGGATAACTTTGACAAGATTATGGCAGAAGGAGGTACTGACGACTCTGTCAAAATTTATTTGAAACAAATCGGTTCCGTGCCACTTTTGTCCGCCGAACGCGAGGTCGAACTTGCAAAACGTATGGAAGAAGGTGACACAGAAGCGAGGCGCATATTAAGCGAAGCCAACCTTCGTCTTGTCGTGTCGATTGCAAAGCGTTACGTCGGCAGAGGTATGCAGTTCCTTGACCTTATTCAGGAAGGCAACCTCGGGCTTATGAAAGCCGTCGAAAAATTCGATTACAGAAAGGGGTTCAAATTCTCGACCTACGCGACGTGGTGGATAAGACAATCCATCACCCGCGCGATCGCCGACCAGGCAAGGACGATTCGTATCCCCGTGCATATGGTCGAAACCATAAACAAGCAGGTGCGCGCGACGCGTCAGCTTCTGCAAAAACTCGGCCGTGAACCCAGCCCCGAAGAAATTGCGGAGTTTATCGGCTCCACGCCCGAGCGCGTGCGCGAAATCCAAAAAATAGCACAGGATCCCGTGTCGCTCGAAACGCCTATCGGTGAGGAAGAAGACAGCCATCTCGGCGATTTTATCGAGGACAGCAACGCCGCAGCCCCCGCGGAAGTCGCGGAAGCGAATATGCTGCGCGAACAGCTTATAAGCGTTTTAAGCACGCTTACCCCGCGCGAAGAAAAGGTGTTAAGACTTCGTTACGGCATCGACGACAGCCACCCGAGAACGCTTGAAGAAGTTGGCAAAGAGTTCAACGTAACGCGTGAACGTATCCGCCAGATCGAAGCGAAGGCTTTAAGAAAACTGCGCCACCCGAACCGCATCAAAAAGCTGAAAGATTATACCTAAAAATGTTGACGCTTGACGAAAGATTAAGTGCTGTCGTGAAGGAGCTGGAACTTGGCGATAAAGTTGCGGATATCGGCTGCGACCACGGTAAAATCGCAAATTCCGCCGTGCAAATCACAAAAAACCCAGTTTATGCCGTCGATATCAGCGCGGAATGTCTGATGAAGGCGCGGACGCTTTCAAAGGAACTTTTGCAGGAAGACGACGTGATTTGCCTTGTCGGCGACGGGCTTAATCCCGTGAAAGACAAAGACGTCGATACCATCGTTATTGCCGGTATGGGCGCGCACGAAATCGTGAAAATTTTAAGCGACTCGGACAAGCGATACGAGAAGTATATTCTCGTCCCGCATCAGCACGCTGACGTTCTGAGAGCCTTTTTGCAGGAAAACGGCTTTTTCGTGAAAAAGGACGGCGTCGTGAAAAGCGGCAACAAGTTTTATCCCGTCATCGTCGCGGAAGGAATCGGATATACGCGCTACACGCCGTTTGAAACCTATTTCGGAAAGGACGAAACGGAAGACCTTGCGGAATTTATAGGCATGCGTAAAAAAGTCTTGAAAATGCTTGCGTCCCGCGCGAAAGGCGAATCGCTTAGAAAAATCCTTGCCGAAACGAGAGAGATCGAAGAATATGAAAATCAAAGAAATAATCGCTGAAATCGAAAGAGTCGCGCCGCTTGACACGGCGTTGCCATACGATAACCCCGGGCTTATTGTCGGAGACGACGAGAAAGAATGCACGGGCGTGCTTCTGACTGTCGACGCGACGTACGGCGCGCTTAAAGAAGCCGAAAGCAAAGGCTGCAACCTTATTATTTCGCATCACCCGATAATCTTTACTCCGAGGAAGAGTTTTTTGACGAAAGATTATAAATGCGACGTAATTGCGTCGGCTTACGTGTCGGGCACGGCGATTTACGCCGCCCACACGAATATCGACGGATTTCACGACAATATGGCGGTACGCACGCTGAAAGCAATCGGCGCGAAAAACGTAACGACGCTGTTCGATAACGGATTCGGCGCGCAAGGCGACGTCGATATGAAATTTTCGGAAATTAAGGAAAAAGTCAAAAAACTTTTGTGCGACGATACGATTTTCACGGTCGGCGACGAAAACAAGAAGATTAAAAAAGTCGCGATGATAAACGGCGCGGGCGGCGACGACGAATGTTTCTCCCGTGCAAGAGAAGTCGGCGCGGACTTGTATATTTCCGGCGAGTTTAAGCATCATATCCTGCTGGAAGCAAAGGAAACGAATTACGCTTTAATGTCCGTAGGACATTATGCAAGCGAAATGTGTTTTAATGACGTTCTTAATGACATATTACAGTGTCACTTTGACACAATCAAAATTGTAAAATATTATGAAGGAAATCCCTTTAACGGCTGATTTCCGCGAGGTGTATATATGAAATTTGACAGTATGCTCGAATACCAGAAAATCGATTCGGAACTTGTGAAGATCGAAAGAGAACTCAACAACAGTACCGAAAAAGAAAAGGCAAGCGCCCTGAACGCAAAAATCAAGACCGCGGGCGACAATATGGCAAAATTCCAGAGCGAAGCGGACGAACTTAATCTGAACGCCGAAAAACTTGCGGCAAACGTCGGTAAGTACGAATCCGAAGTGAAAGAAATCGCGGACTCCATCTCCGACGTTCAGGACGAACAGGAAATCGAATATTACGAAAAGGTTCTTGCGGGGCTTTCCGAAGACGTCAACAAACTGCTGAGGGAACTGCAAAGAGTGTCCGCCCGTATCGATCAGGTGAAAGATAACAGCGACAATCTTACCCGTCAGGCGGTGCAGCTCAACGAGCAATACAAAGTCGCGCTGCAAAGTTATCAAGGCTTGAAACTCAAACTGCAAAACGAAGGTCGCCCCGTGATGGAAAAACTGAAAGCGGTTGAGAAAAACATAGATCCGAAATTCATTCTGATGTACAAGCGGTGCAGGGCGGCAAGAAAACTCCCGGCATTCGTGGAATACGCCGGCGACGGAAGTTGCTACTGCGGAATGAACCTTCCCAACGACTGCATCGGAAAACTGAAAGAAGACGGCGACTTTGTTGAATGCCCGAACTGCGGCCGCATTGTAATCCTTAATAAATAAAAAGCCGACATATAACTTACAGGAGAAAGACCATGGAAAAAAAGTTGTTCAACGATATAAACGTTTATAACGTGAATGCCGAAAAGCGCAACGGCGCGGGTTTTCCGTACGACGACGAAGGCAACAAAAAAATAGTATCGCTTAACGGCAAATGGAAATTCAAGTACGCGAAAAAAATCGCGGATATCCCCGAAAACTACTATGCGGCGGACTACGACGTGTCGAATTTCGACGAAATAACCGTGCCGTCCAACTGGCAGATCGAAGGGTACGGCAGACCGCAATATCTCAATATCCGTTACCCGCACGCGCTTGAAACGAAAATCAAAAGCAAGATTCCGCACGTAAAGGAAGACGAGGCTCCGGCAGGGTTATATGTCCTTGATTTCGAGTGCCAAAAAAACGACGACGATAACGTTCTTATCAATTTCGGCGGTATCGAAAGCGCGGGCGAAGTTTACGTCAACGGCAACTTTGTCGGGTACAGCGAAGACTCGTTCGACTATCAGGAATACGACATTACCGACTTCGTAAAAGACGGCGTAAACCGCCTTGCGGTGACGGTTTATCAGTTCTCGACGGGCAGTTACCTTGAAGATCAGGACATGTGGAGAATGAGCGGTATTTTCCGCGACGTTTTCCTTGTATATCGTCCGAAGAAATTCATTTCCGATATCTTTAACTATTCGGAATTCACCAATAAAGACGGTGTTATGTTCTTTCGCGCGGAAATCTCGATGCGCGCTGAACGCGCCGATTTCAGCGGCGGCAGGCTTGTCGTGATGCTTCGCGACGCCGACAGGCAGGAAGTATTTAAGGATATTGTCGTTATTCCCGAAATCAAAAACGGCGGAAGTTACAAGGTCGACTTTTTGAAAGAAGTCCGCGACGTAACGCTTTGGGAAATGGAAAATCCTTATCTTTACGAAGTGGATTATATCCTTTACGAAGACGGCGAAGACACCGTGATGGCGGACAGAAGAAAACTTATGTTCGGTTTCAGAACGGTGGAAATCACGGGCTATAATTCCGAAACAAACCGCGGTCCGTTCATTATGCTTAACGGCAAACCTTTGAAAATCCGTGGCGTAAACCGTCACGAATTCGATCCCGAACACGGCAGATACGTCTCGCGCGAGTTCAATGAAAACGACATCATCCTTTGCCGCAAAAACAACATCACGGCAATCCGCACGAGCCACTATCCTGACAGCCGCGACTTTTACGAACTTTGCGACAAATACGGCATCATCGTAATGAGCGAATGCAACCTTGAAACGCATGGTCTTGCGTCCAGAATCCCGGGCTCTGACAAACGCTGGGAAGGGCACGTCGTTTACCGTATGCGTAACATGGTAGACTCTTACAAAAACCATCCCTCGGTCATCTTTTGGTCGCTCGGAAACGAGGCGGGCTACGGCCAAAATTTCGTAAAAATGCGCGAAGCCGCGCTTGAAATCGACAAAACGCGCCCCATTCATTACAATCCCGACACCGACTTCCGCTCGTCCGACGTTCTGAGCGATATGTACACCCGTCAGGAAAAAATGAGACGCATCGGCGAATGTAAAAAACCTTATACTCACTGCGTGGCGTTGTGGTCGCCGACGGGCAAGGTTTTTAAGCCCAAGGATTACCGCGACAAACCTTTCGTACTTTGCGAATATGCACACGCGATGAACAACAGCCTCGGCAACTTCAACGATTACTGGAAAGAGTTTTTGAGATACGACAGGCTCGCCGGCGGGTTTATCTGGGACTTTGCGGATCAGAGCATCAAAAAGGTTGAAAACGACGGCACGGTCAAATGGACGCAGGGCGGCGACTTCGGCGACGTACCCAACGACGGCAACTTTGTCTTCAACGGTATCGTTCAGCCCGACAGAACCCCGCAACCCGCGCTGTTTGAAGTGAAAAAGGTATATCAGCTTGTCGATTTTTCAACGAAGGGCGACAACCTTATTATTAAAAACCGCCACAGAATAACCCCGCTCGACGACAGATTCAAACTGTCGATGAGAATTCTGAGAGAAGGCAAATTCGTGGAAAAGGTCAAGCTCGACCTGCCCGAAATCAAGCCGCTCAGCACGGGCGAAATCAATATTAAAAAATATATCAAAAACCGCGAAAACGAACTTTCGATCGTGGTGGAACTCAGTCTTGCGGAAGATACTTTCTTTGCACCGGCGGGGCATATCGTCGCGTACGAGCAGATTTTGTATAACCCGAAAAAGGGCAAAGCAGTCGATATGACCGTCAAACCCGTTTACGAAAACAACAAGGACGAGGTGCGCGTATATACCGAAGAATTCGACGCCGCAATCGACAAGAAAACGGGCGGGCTCAACTTCTTCACGAAAGACAACGCGCCGCTTCTGCACGAACCCGTAAAACCCAACTTCTGGCGCGCGATAACCGACAACGATTACTTGCCGCAAGTCCCCGCGTTCGTAAGGGCGATTATGGGCAAGTGGTATTACAAAAAAGCCACGAAACGCCTGAAAGTCGGCAGGATTAAGGTCAAGGAACAAAACGGTTCGATCAAGGTCGAAGTGCATTGGATAAGTACAAGACTGGGGCTGAAAACGACCTATAAATTCGACGGCGTGGGCAACGTTATCGTCCAGATGTCGGTGCGCGGACGCGCTTACGGATTGCCGAGATACGGCTTCGTGACCGAACTCAACGAAGGCTACGACAAGATGCGTTTTTACGGAAAAGGTCCGTTTGAAAACTATTGCGACCGTGGCGACGCGGCGATTCTCGGCGTGTACGAAGGCGAAGTCGGAGAGTTCGAACACGGCTATCTCACCCCGCAGGAATGCAGCAACCACACCGAAATGAGATGGCTTGAAGTGTGCGGCGAAGACAAGCCGACGCTGCAAATCAAATATGTCGGAAAACCCTTTGAAGCAAGCGTCAACGAGTATAGTATCGAACAGTTGGAAAATACCACACACAGGCATTTATTGCAAAAAACGGGACGTTTAACTGTCACTTTTGACGGAAAACAACGCGGCGTAGGCGGCGACGTACCTGCCGTTGCATGCACTAAACCGAGATACAAAATCTATCCCGTCGTGAAGCATTCGTTCAGCGTACAGCTCTCTTTCAAGAAGTAAAAAGTCATTGAAATCTTAATCGTCAAAAAACCCTCGCTCAGTCGGGGGTTTTTATTTTTAAGGTATTTTTTAATTGATTGTAATACTTTTGTAATGTGATAAACGACCGAAAACGTTTGTCAAAACCGAACGCGTATGGTAAAATGCAAGCGATATAATTTTGAAAAGGATTATATCGTTGCTTTACGCACATTATATAACAAATAAGAAAGGTGCAAAATGAAAATGAAATTCAAAAAGAATAAACACGAACATGAAGTCGCGGAAACGCCCGACCAGATTATGGAAGACACCGCGGCGGAAGAACTTGAAACTCTTGACGAGCGCGAACCCGAAATCCTTGACGACGTAAGCGCGTCCGACGACACGGAAATCCACGGAAGACTTGGCGATTTTTCAAACGAAAACACCGTCATCGAAGGCGCGCCCCCGATGCTTAAAATCGACCACCTTAAAAAAAGGTACGCCAACAGCGAGGTATATTCCGTAAAGGATTTGTCGCTGGAACTGAAACCCGGCGAAGTTTTCGGATTTCTGGGCAAGAACGGCGCGGGCAAATCCACGACCATAAAATGTCTGACCGGCATCCTTCCGTTTGAAGAAGGCAAAATCACGATTTGCGGATACGATATCGTGAAAGAGCCTATGCAGGCGAAAATGAGCATGGGTTACGTCCCCGACAACCACAGCGTTTACGAACGTCTGACGGGCAGGGAATACGTAAACTACGTCGCCGACCTTTACCGCGTGCCGAAAGCCGACCGCGAAGAAAGGCTCAACATGTTTTTGGACTTATTCAGACTTCGTTTTGCCGTCGACCGTCAGATCAAGTCGTACAGCCACGGCATGAAGCAGAAGATTTGTATCATTGCCGCACTTATTTACGAGCCGAAACTCTGGGTTCTGGACGAGCCGATGATGGGTCTCGATCCGCAATCCACGGCGGAAATTTTAAGTTATATGCGTGAACACGTCCGCAAGGGCAACACGGTATTTTTCAGCAGCCACAACCTCGATATGGTTGCGAAGGTCTGCAACAGAGTCGCGATAATCAACGACGGCATTTTGCACTGCGTCATCGACTTGTCCGATCCCGCAAACCGCGAAACCCTTGAAAAACGATTCTTTGAAATCTCGTCCACCGAGGAAGAAAGGAGGGCGTGGAATGTCTGATAAAATCAATAAGGAAGCGCTTGCCGCGCATCGGAAGAAGGTGCGCGACGATTGGTTTACCATACGCGCGCTTTTGAAAATAGATATGAAATCCCGCTTCGGGTACGGCACGCGTATCGGCGCGGGCAACGTCGGGAAATGGATATTCAATTTTATTATGTCCGGCCTGATGTATGCAATAATCGTATTTTTGATTTTGCTTTTCACGCAAATGTTCGTCGCGCGTCCCGGACTTCGCGACAGTTACATCGTCATCGTGTCGATGGCGTCGATAATCCTGCAATTTTTCATTTGCACCGCAACGCTCATCAAGGCGCTTTATTACAGCGGCGACAACGAAATATTGTTGCGATTCCCCGTGAACGGCACGCAGATTTTCATTGCGAAGTCGATATTCGTATTCATCAGCAACTTTTTGATTACGATGGGGATTCTTCTGCCGTTTTACATATGTTACGGCGTTATTCTGCAAAAGGCGGGCGCACTCGGAAGGCCGCCTGAGGTTTTCTATCCCGTGGCGATACTCACGACGTTTTTAAGCAGTTTCCTGCCGTTCTTCCTGGCGAACATCGTGGCAATCCCCGTGATGAAGTTAATCAACCTTATCAAAAACAAATACGGCATCGTATTGTGCGTTACGATCCTTGTGGTCGTGGGCATATTCGTCGCGTACATGCAACTGCTGAAATCGCTTGTCGGTTTTTACATTGAAAAGGATATGGCGTTGTTCAGTCCGGAAGTCATGGGCAGAATCGGGAAGTTTGCGGCAGGCGCGTTCCCGTTCAACCTTTACGCGAACATGCTTTTGGGACGTCACCCGTATATTAACCTTATTTACGTCCTGCTGCTTACGACGGGCGTCGGACTTATTGCAATGCTCATCGTCAAAAAGTGGTATTTCAGCACGATTCTGGACGGCATCGAAAATCAGCGCGCCTCGTTCACGAAACGCACCTCAGACAATCCCCTTCCGCCGTTCCTGTCGTATATGCGCCGTGATTTTTACGGGATTTTAAGAAGTTTCAATTACAGCTTCCAATATCTCGTCATGGCGGCGGCAGCACCCGTTATGGTATATTACTGCAATGCGCTTGCGGGTTCTGTCGGCAGCAACAGCGTCGGCAACAACATTCTGCCCGGCATATCGCTTATGGTCATTACGATTTTCGTAACGGTCATCGTGTCGTTCTCGTCAACGGCGATAAGCAGGGAAGGCGGATGCTTTTATCATACGAAGATTATTCCGTTGCCGTACTGGAAGCAGGTGCTTGCAAAATTCCTTTTGTATTCGGGCGTAGCAACGCTTTCGATTATCCTTTGCTGCATCGCTGTAAGCGGCGCGAAGTTCGTATCGCCAGTCGACGCGGTTATGATATTCTTTATCGCGGAGTTTTCAAACATTGCGCTGACAAGTCTTTGCATGTGGTTCGATACCAAATCGCCCACGTTCAACTTCATGGGCGACGGCGAGCTTGTCTCGGCAAACAAAAACGTTGCCATCGCGCTTGCTCTCGGGCTTGTGTTTGCGGTGTTGTACGGCTTGTTTACGATGATCGGCGGGTTCCTGCCCACGTTTGCGGGAATACCCATCAAACACGGCGCAAAGTCGATTATGGGGCTTTTGCTCATCGTGTCGGGCGTTGCGGCGGCACTTGGGCTTGTACTCCTTTTCGTAAAACTTAACAAACGCTATAATAAACTTTATCAATAATTATAATAACAAAACGAAATATTGTAAGTTTCGTATATTCCTTGCGGCAGACGAAAGGTTCTTTGCCGCTGAAAAAAAGTAGGAGACGCCGATGAAAAAAGTACTGATAGGATTATTACTGATAATTCCTATGGCAATCGTTGCGGCTGTTGTTCTTGTTACAAACGTGGTTCTGATCACGCCCGACATTACGGTTGCGAGCGTTGCAATCGTTGACCCCGATTTTTATCAGGACGTTGACAACGTTTCGCTGTATTTTGACCGCCCCGGCATGCAATATCAGCTTGCCGCGCTGGTCCTTCCCAAAAAAGCAACGAATAAAAAAGTCCATTGGAGCATTGAAAACTCGGTATCGTACGATCCCGAGTACGAAGGCGATATTGCAACCGTCGACGATAACGGCAACGTTACCATAAACTGGACGGGCACGTTCGACATTGTCGCAAAAACCGACGACGGCGGCAAAACCGACAGGTGCCGCTTTGAAATTAAAAGCGACGTCGCAAGGTCGGCTTACATAGTTTATAAAGACGTGAAACTCGGCGAAACGCCGGGCATCGACATCACGACGGACGAAATAATCCGCCTTGAAGCGTGTGCACACCCCATCGACGTTGATCTTGAATACGTCACTTGGGAGTCGAGCGACAAAAACGTTCTTTCGGTTGACGCAAACGGCGTTGTCGTGCCGCAGGGCGCGGGAACGGCAACCGTCACCATGAAACTTAAATCCAAAGATTTCGTGTCGGGAAGCGAGAAGCGCGTTGCGCCCGAAATCGTCCGCACGGTTCAGATTACGGTGCGCGGCGGAGTGTTCCCGACGGCTTTGAAATACGTTCATACCGACAGGGTTTCGCTTTCGTCGATAGACGCGGTAGGAAGCACTCTCGTTAAATCTCAAAACGCGACGCTTGAATCCGACGTAATCGTGTTCAGCGGAAAAACGGGTTACGCCGTCCTTGAAAAGGGCGGAAAAACGATGACGTTACGCAAGGTCGAAAGCGAAACTTCGATTGTTTTCGAAAACGCCGACGTTATTGAAAACAGCACCGTTATCGTCGGGAAAGTCCCGTATAAACTCAACGCGATATTTGCCGCAAGCGGCGAAAAAGCAAGCGGCGCGCGTTATAAATCGTTAAACACCGACGTTGCGACAATCGACGAAAAAACGGGGTTAATCACTGCGATTTCAAGCGGTGAAGTCACGTTTACCGCAGAATTTGGCGAAGAAAGTATTTCAATCGATCTACACGTGAGAAAACCCGTCATATACTTTATGCTGGAAAAAGACGCCCTGCAAGGTATCGCGGACGAGTGCATTTACGGCAACATGTATTTTGAATATTCGGGCGAAGAAATGACAGGTCGGCTTGTGCCGGTCAGACAAATCAAAGTCGTTGCGCCCGAAGACCTTACGGGCAGTGAAAACCTGAGTCGTTTCAAATGGTCGGTAGTAAGCGACGGCGATATCGCGACGATTGACGAAAACGGCATGATCACTTTTTCGGAATTTGAAAAAGGCGTACGCAAAAACGTGAAAGTCACTGCCGAGGCAAAGGACAGCCCGTATGCCGGCGACAGCATCAAAAGGGAATATAACTTCACCGTGATGTACGGCGTCAACGTCGAAACCGCCGATGAACTCACGAAAGCCGTCAACGAAGAAATCGACGGAAATAAGTACGAAGTGTTCCTGAGAAACGATATTACCATTCGTTCCATCAGATATACCGAAGCCGACACAAGAAACATTTCGGGCGAAAAGGGCGAAGAAATCAGGACATGGTGCAACGCGCCGCTCAAACTCACGACAAGTCTTTACGGCAACGGACATACGATTGACTGGAAACACCGCGACTACGACGATCCGACCGCAAAGCCGAACATCATGGGCTCGAACATACTCGTAATGGACGGTCCCCAGGGAAAAGACGCGCCGCGCGTACTTTTAAGGAACGTGAAGATTAAGTCGTCCGAACTTCCGAAAAGCAACACGTTTGCAAGCAAAGATTTCGTCGGTATCGGCGTCGAAACAAAGGGCAACGTGCACGTGCAATACTGCGTCATCGAAAACGCAATGTACTGTATGCGCGTCGGCAGCTACGACAACGAGGAAGAGGCGATAAATAAAGGCGATTTTGCCGAAACGCTTATCGAAGGCACGATTATGAGCAACAGCAGCAAATTCACCTGCTTCTCCTGGTGCACTTACAAGAACCAGAGAGTCGTGATGAAAAACTGCGTATACGGTCAGGCGGCATCCCCGTCCGTCGGATTTTCCAGCGGCGACGACAACGAAGAGCATACCTGCAATCTCGACATTCAGGGAATACTGAGAATTTACAACTGGAAACAGGACGTCGACCTTGACCTTGTCGGCGGAATCACCAACAACGACGCAATCGACAATATTCTGAAAGAAGTTATCCAAAAAGGCTTACAGGGGAAACGCTACGAGCACCTGTTTGTCAAAGATTCCGGCGTAAGATATATGCACTGCGGAATGTTGTTCAGCGGACTTAATCACGAAAACCGCGTAACGGTAACGGGCGCGCTTGAAGAAAACGGATTCGACCACGTAGAAATCAAACTCAACGAACTTGTTGCGGAAATCAGTCCCGGCGCAGCAATTATTGTGGGTAATTTGAAACCCGTGACGTTTTACGGATACACCGACGAAAGCAAAACGCCCGTAAAACACAATTCAAATCTCGTTCACTCGCAGGAGTTGTACAAACTGCTTCGAGGAGAATAAACAACGATTAAACTTTGCAACCGCCGTATTTACGGCGGTTTTCTTTTTCGTTCTTGACAAGCGCGCTTTATGATAGTTATAATAATGTGTATAAGAACTATCAGAGGTGTTTTATGAAAGGTCTTGCACTGGAAGGCGGCGGCGTAAAAGGCGCGTATCACATCGGCGTTATGACGGCTCTGCGCGAAATGGGGCTTGCCGATTTTGACGGCTACGTCGGCACGAGTATCGGCGCGATCAACGCTGCTATGTTCTGCGCCGGCGACTGGGAAAAAACCCTGGAACTTTGGGACAATATCAATATGCAGAACGTCCTTGATATGGACGAACTGTCGATAAAGGAACTGACGCAGGGACAATTCAACGCGCAGCTTATCGGCAACATCGGGAAGCTTTTAAGAAACCTTGGCGTGTTCGTCGATACGACGGCGGACAAAATGCGCGCCTTTCTGAAACAATATATCGACGAAAAGGCAATCAGAAAAAGTAATAAAGACTTCGGACTTGTGACCTATTCCGTCCCCGATTTCGCGCCGCATTACATGATGAAAGAAGATATCCCCAAAGGGCAGATTTACGATTACGTAATGGCGTCGTCGGCGTACCCCGCGTTCAAATGGCAAAAAATCGAAGGCAATGAAAACAAGTGGTTCATCGACGGCGGCGTTTACGACAATATGCCCGTGAAAATGCTGGTCGACAAAGGCTACGACGAAATCGTCGCAATCCGCACGAATATCAAAAAATACCGCGCGTACCGCGACGTCGACTTAAAGGGCGCGAAACTTCTGGTGTTTACCCCCAGCGAAAAGCTCGATTACGCCGTAAACTTCACGAAAGAAAATATCGATAGATTCAAGGAAATGGGCTATTACGAGGCAAAGCGCACAATTCTGGGCTTGCCGAGTTTCAGATTCTGCGTGCGCGCCGTCGACGATCAGGCGTTTTCCGACTTCATGCACGGCATCGACAGAAAAGCCATCGAAGAAGTCGTCACACTTGCGAAACTTAAAGTGCATAAGTCGCAGGACGCGAATATCGAGGACGTAATCGACACGCTGCGCGATATGCTTAAACTGTCGTCAAAGTCTTCGGACTTGCAGGTGTTTGAAAACTTTCTGGAAGTTTTCGCCGTGTATTTTAACGTCGACCGCTTCCGCTTTTACGATATCGACGAGTTTTACGACGCCGTTTTCTCCGCCGCGAAAAAAGCCGCAAAGGGCATTAAAGGCGGCATAGACGAGGTCATCAAAAACGACAGGGGTATCAAAAACGAATTAAAGGAAATATTCATAGCGTTTTATAAGTGCTATCACTCGCCGAAACGTCTTAATAAATAATGGAAAAACTTTTACTTCTCGACAGCAACAGCCTTTTGCACCGCGCGTATTACGCGCTCCCCGGTCTTACCGACAGCAAAGGAAACCCCACGGGCGCGATCTTCGGATTCGTGTCCATGCTCGCGCGGCTTATCAAGGAAGAAAAACCGACGCATATCGCGGCTGCGTTTGACCTGAAAGCGCCGACGTTCAGGCATAATATGTATGCGGGCTACAAGGCGACCAGAAAACCCATGCCCGAAGAACTTGTGAAACAAGTGCCCGTCCTTAAAAAACTTATCGGCGACCTTGGGATCAAAATCGTGGAACTTGAAGGGTACGAGGCGGACGATATTATCGGCACGCTTGCAAAAAGGTTTTCGTGTCCTACGGATATCGTCACGGGCGACCGCGACAGCCTGCAACTTATCGACGACACCACCAACGTGCTTTTCACGAAAAGGGGAATCACCGAAGTCGTGAGATACGACAAGGAAAGGCTTTTTGAAGACGGCTTCGAAACGCCGTCGGCGATTATCGACTACAAGGCTCTTCGCGGCGACGCGTCCGACAATATCCCCGGGATTCCGGGCATCGGCGAAAAGACCGCGATGGAACTTCTCAAAACCTACGGCACAATGGAAAACGTCCTTGCTAACGCCGACGAAATCAAAGGGAAACTCGGTGAAAAAATCAGGGACGGAAAGGATATGGCGCGGCTTTCTTACACGCTTGCGACAATAAATACCGCCGTGCCGATAAATATCGGAATGTCGGATATTACGTTTTCGTATCCGCTTTCAAAAAGTGCGAAAAACGCGCTTATCGCGCTGGAATTCACGTCGCTTACAAAGCGTTTCGCGTTTACTGGCGAAGAAGTAAAACCCGACGGAAACTACACTTCACAGGTCAAAATCGAATATACAACAGTTGAAATTGACAATATCGACGATTTGAAGAAGTTGTTTGACGACAACAAAGGAAAGCCGTTTGCGCTTAACGCAGGGGCGGACGTCGACGTTGCGTTTTCTGCCGACAGACTTTATGTGATTAAACAAAATTACGACCTTTTCGGCGGTATGACGATGGACGACGTACTGAAAGAAATCGCACCGCATTTGACAAGCGAGTGCGTCGTTTCCGACCTGAAAAAACTTTTGCATCTTTTCAAGGACGCCGGCGTCGAAACGTCGGTAACGCCAAAGGACGTGGGACTTCTTGCATATCTTGTTTTCGGCGGAAGAAGTTTCAAGGATATCGTTACTCTTGCCGCCGCCGCAAACGTTTCGGGCGACTCGGTTACGGCGTTTTTCGCAATCTGCGACTACCTCGAAAAGGAACTTGAAAGCAAGGATCTTTCGTCCCTGTATCACGATATCGAACTGCCGCTTGAACGGGTTTTGTTCGATATGGAATGTGCGGGCGTGAAAGTCGACGTCGGGGTTCTGGAAGAACTTCGGAAAAAATACGAGGACGAAATCGAAACGCTCACCGCAAAGATTTACTCGTACGCCGGTGAAACTTTCAATATAAATTCGCCGAAACAACTCACGGTGATATTGTTTGACAAACTCGGGCTGAAACCGTCCAAAAAGAACAAGACGGGGCTTTCCGTCAACGTGGACGTGCTTGAAAAACTTTACGAAGAACATCCGATTATCCCGCTTATTTTAAGATACCGTCAGATTTCCAAGCTATTATCGACGTACGTGCTGGGGCTTGAAAAGGCGGTGTCGTCCGACGGGCGCGTGCATACCGAATACAAGCAGACACTTACGAATACGGGCAGGCTGTCTTCGACCGAGCCGAACCTTCAAAATATTCCGACTCGCACTGTCGAGGGTAAGGAAATCCGCCGTGCGTTCGTCGCGGAAAAGGGCAAAGTGCTGATTTCCGCCGACTATTCGCAAATCGAACTTCGTCTTATGGCGCACATGAGCGGCGACGAAAACCTCATCAGGGCGTACAACGAAAGCCGCGATATTCACGCCTCGACCGCTGCGGAGATTTACGGCGTCGATATTGCCGACGTAACGGACGAAATGCGCCGCAACGCAAAAGCGGTCAACTTTGGCATAATTTACGGAATAAGCGACTTCGGGCTCGCGCAAAACCTGTCGATCAGGGTTGCCGATGCGAAAAAGTATATCGAACGGTATTTCAGGACTTATCCGAAGGTCAAAGAGTTTATGGACGGGCAGGTCGAATTCGCAAAAGAGCATGGCTTTGTAAGAACACTTTTCAACCGCATACGTCTTATGCCGGAACTTTCGTCAAGTAACTATGCCGTGAGAGAGTTCGGCAAGCGCGCCGCAATGAACTTCCCGCTGCAAGGTACCGCCGCCGACATTATAAAAATCGCAATGCTGAAAACGGCGAAAAACCTTGAAGAAACAAGTGCGAAACTTCTTTTGCAGGTTCACGACGAACTTATCGCGGAAGCCGACGAAAACGAAAAGGACAAGGTTGAAAAAATCCTGAGAGAAAGCATGGAAACCGCGGTAAAACTCAGCGTCCCCCTTACGGTCGGCGTCGCAAGCGGCAAAAGCTGGTACGAGGCGTAATATGAAAGTTGCGGTAACGGGCGGCATAGGCGCGGGCAAAAGCGAATTTATGCGCGCTGTGAAAGAACTTGGGATAAGGACGTATTCCGCCGACGAAATCAATGCGGAACTTTTGCGCGACAAAGGATATATCGAAAAACTTTCGGCGGCATTTCCGTTTGCCGTAAAAGACGGGAAAGTCGATAAGGCTGCTCTTCGCGAAGAAGTGTTTTCAAACGAGAAGAAGCGCAAAACGCTCAACGCGCTCGCGCACCCTGAAATACGGCGGAAAATCGAAGAAATCACGGGCGACGCCGTCGTCGAAGTGCCGCTTTTGTTTGAAAGCGGAATGACGGATTTGTTTGACAGAGTAATCGTCGTGACCGCCGGTGAAGACGCGAGAATAAACCGCATCGTTTCGACAAGGAACATATCAAAAGACCTTGCGAAAAACATAATTAAAAATCAAACCACGGACGACGAAAGACTAAAGCGGGCGGACTACGTCGCGATAAACGACGGCACCCGAAAAGATTTATACGAACAAGCGAAAAACATTATAAAAAGGATTTTTGAATAATATGGAAAACGTTCTTGACATTCTCGGCGGAGTGAAAGACTACGCCCATCGCGGCTGTTTTGACAAGACTTTGCCCGAAAACTCGCTCACTGCAATCCGCATTGCGGCGGACAAAGGGCTGGGGCTTGAAATCGACGTGCATCTGACAAAGGACAACAAACTCGTCGTGTTTCACGACCACACGTTAAAGCGTATGTGCGGAGTAAGCGGCATTGTCGAAGAAATGACGGAAAGTCAGCTGACCGCGCTTAAACTCAAAAACACTTCGCACACGATTCCGACGCTGAAAGACGTGCTTGCGGCGGTTGACGGGCGCACCCCGATATTGATTGAGTTGAAGTGCCGAAACAACGAAATCGCACTTTGTGACGCACTGATTGATGAGTTAAAGTCCTATAACGGCAAATATATGTACATAGGCTTCAACGAAAAGGCGGCAAAGTATTTTAAGGATAAGGGATATACGATCGCGCTCTCGTGCTTTAAACCGAAGACGCCGAAACTCGATTTCAAACCAGATTTTCTGCTTTGCAATATTCTGGGGATTCCGCGCAGCAAGAAAAAACGCGCGAAATATCCGCCTTTCATATCCTGGACAATCGAAAGCGAGCGCGGCAGGAAAAAATCGGAAGAAACGTCGGTCGCGACGATTTACAACACGGCAAATTTCAATTTCTGAAAACAAAAAACGTCATTGCGAAGCATCGCTTGCGATGCTGTGGCAATCTCCCGGAAGGGGAAAGCCTTTCGTGCGTTTTTGAAATAAAAAATAAGAATAAAGATAAGAGGTAAAATTATGCAAAACATCACAAACGGCATTCTGGACGTAACGGTCAACGAAAACGGCAGCCTTCTCGACAGCGTGAAATATCGCGGCGAGGAATATCTCTGGCAGGGCAGCGAGAAATCGTGGAAATCGAAAGACATCGTCATCTTCCCCTTCGTCGCGCGCCTTAAAGACGGCTGGTATACCGTCGACGGAAAACGCTACGAAATGAAAAATCACGGACTTGCCCGCTACAACGTCTTCACGGCGGAAAGCAACACCGGCGACACGCTCGTCATGGACTTTAAGTCTTCGGAAGAAACCAAAAAACAATATCCGTTCGATTTCGATTTCAAGGTGAAATACGCGCTTGTCGGAAACAGTATGAAAATCACGTACACCGTCGTAAACACCGGCGACGTCGATATGCCTTTCGGGCTCGGCACGCACTTCGGATGGGCGCTTGTCGGCGACGAAACCGACGATACCTGCGACGTATCCGGCAACTTTGCGATTATCGACACCGATAAACCCATCGAAGAATATGAATTCGACGACGATCTGCACCTTGTCAAGGGCGAGAAAAAGTCGGAGTTTACCAACAAAATCCCCCTGGTGAAATCGACCTTTATCCACGATGCGGTCGTCACGAAAAACAACGCGAAAAAAGTAACCCTTCTGCGCCGCGACGGCAAGAAAATCACGTTCGACATCGGCAACGTTCCCGTGCTTGCGATATGGTCCAACAACAAAATGGGCAAATACGCCTGCATCGAAGCGTGGTGGGGACTTCCCGACACCGTCGATTGCGACAGGGAACTGAAAAACAAATTCCTTATCAACACTCTCCCCGCGGGAAAGACGTTCGAATATGAAGTAACCGTTACGTTTTAATAAATAAACGGCGTTTATTATTGAAATTTTCAAAGGCGCGTGCTACAATTTAACGGTAGCGCGCGTTTTCGCGCAAAGGAGTATTTATGCAAAGAATGAAAGTTTCGGAAATTCCTTATGAAAGAGCGGACGCCGAAAAGGTATGCGGCGTCATTGATAAAGCGGTTGAAAAAATCAACGCGGCGAAGTCCGTCGACGACGTGCTGGAAGCAAGAGAACTCGTGAACGACGCTTTGCGCGATTTTTATACGGAGTCGTCGCTTGCGAACGCCCGTTTCACGCTTAATACCAAGGACGAGTTTTACAGCGCCGAAAAGGACTATTACGACGAGAAAATGCCCGTGGTGCAGGTAAGTTATCTGAAATACGCCGACGCGATTTTAAGAAGTAAGTTCTTGGACGAACTCAAAACAAAAATAAATCCCGTCATCATTAAACAATTCGAGTTGCAGAAAAAAGCGGTGAGCGACGCGATCGTTCCCGAAATGCAAAAAGACAACGCGCTTGTTACGGAATACTCAAAGTTCGTGTCGGAATGTACGTATAACTTCCGCGGCAAGGATATTACGCTTGGCGAACTTCGCAAATTCACACAGGACAGCGACCGCGCAACCAGAAAAGAAGCGTACGTCGCGCTTGGAAAAACGCTGGAAAAACACAGCGATTTTCTGGACGACGTCTTTGACAGAATGGTCAAAAACCGAGACCTTATGGCAAAGAAAATGGGATACAAGAACTACGTCGAGTTGGGCTACTACAACATGGGCAGGCTTTGCTATGACGAAAAAATGGTAAAGGTTTTCCGTGAAAACGTCTTAAAGGATATCGTGCCCGTCGTGACGCGTCTGAAAAAGCAGGTTGCGGAAAAACTCGGCATCGACCACATGCGTTTATACGACAACGACACGTATTTTCAGGAAGATCCGAAACCCGCTCTCGACGAGCGCGGCATTCTGAAAGCAGGGCAGGAAATGTACAAGGATATGAGCCCCGAAACCGGCGCGTTTATGGATATGATGATGGATACCGACGCGTTCGACGTGTTCACGCGCGAAGGCAAATGGACGGGCGGATATATGACGAGTTTCGATAAGTATCACCAGCCGTTCATCTTCGCAAACTTCAACGGAACGACCGCCGACGTCGACGTCGTAACGCACGAGGCCGGACACGCTTTCGCGTATTATATGTCGGAACCCGTCGTGCCGTACGAACTTGGTCTCGGCGCAATGGAAACGGCGGAAACACACAGCATGTCAATGGAGTTTTTCGCCTGGAAATATATTGATATGTTTTTTGGCAAAGATGCAAATAAGTACCGTTATAAGCACCTTTTCGATGCTTTAACCTTCATTCCGTACGGAACGATAGTGGATTACTTCCAACATATCGTATACGAAAACCCCGATATGACGCCTAAGGAGCGCGACGACGTCTGGCTGAAACTTGAAAAAGAATTCCGCCCGTGGATGGACGCCGACGACGTGCCGTATCTTTCAAAAGGTACAAGATGGCAATACCAGAATCACATTTTTGAAAGCCCGTTTTATTACATCGATTACTGCCTTGCTCAGACCGTCGCGATCGAGTTTCTGGAAGAATCGCAAAAGGATTACGACAAGGCGTTCAAGGCGTATCTTGCACATGCGACGCGCGGCGGCTCGTACGTCTTCACCGATCTTGTTCGCCTTGCGGGGCTGAAATCTCCGTTTGAAGAAGGCGCGCTTAAAGAAGTTGCGAAAACGTCCGAAAACATTCTTTCGTCGCTTCAAAAAACGTTTTAATTTTTACGGGGATAATATATTATGAAAAAAACAAAAGTCAGGACAAGTAAAATTCTGTTGTGGGTTGTGTCGGCGGCGCTCGTCGCGATACTGTCGGTGTCGCTTGCCTTTATGGGCGTTGCGCTCAACCGCACGAAAAACCTTTACAAAACCGATTTTTCAGACCTTACCGGGCTCGCAAGCAAAACCGTGTTGTTCATCGGCGACGGTATGGGCGAAAACCATATTAAAACGACGGAAACGTATTATGGTGAAAGGGCGTTCATGCGCTCGCTCGGGGCAGACGGGTTCGTAACGACGTTTTCAAACAACGTCGGGATTCCCACGGACAGTGCGGCAGCCGGAAGCGCGCTTGCAACCGGACAAAAATTTAATAACGGCGAAGTCGCGCGCCACGGCGGAAATAACGTCAAAAGCGTCGCAGAGTACGCCAAAGAGAAAGGGCTCGGCGTGGGTATCGTGACGACGGACAATCTTTACGGCGCGACGCCGGCGTCGTTTTCGTCGCACGCAAACAACAGGGGCGACACTTCCGAAATAATTAAAGGGCAGATTAACGACGTCGTGGACTTGTATCTCGGCGCGGGAAAAGACGAATACACGAAATATAAATCGCAGTTTGAAAGCAAGGGCTTTACGTTCGCAACAAGCTTTAACGACGTCGGCGGAAGCATTTTGAGCAATAAATTAATTATGCCGTTTTCGTCGCTTCCGTCGGAAGACGGCACCGCCGATACGCCTACGCTCGAAATGTGCACCGAGTTCGCACTGAAATTTATGGAAGCCCGCTTCCCGGGCGGATATTTTCTGATGATCGAGGGCGCGCATATCGACAAGAAAAGCCACAAAAACGATATTATCCCGATGACAAAGTACCTTAAAAGCTTCGACAACTCCATTAAAATCGCATACGACAGGCTAAAAGACCTCGACAGCGCGATTATCGTCACCGCCGACCACGAAACGGGCGGGCTGAAATACAAGGACGGCGAAACCAAAGACGATATCAAAAACAGCCTTTATACCACAAAAACGCATACGGGCACCAACGTGAAATACTTCATTTTCGTGAAAGGATTGTCCGCGGACGAGCTGAAAGCGATTATTCCCGAGAAAATCGACAACACCGACGTAAACCGCATCGCGCGCGCTCTTCTCGCCGCTTAAACATAAATGGTTTCAAATACTTGACTTTATGCGGTTTTTAATATATTATTTTATCCGTTGTGCGGACATGGCGGAATTGGCAGACGCGTAAGATTCAGGTTCTTATGGTCGCAAGGCTGTGCAGGTTCAAGTCCTGTTGTCCGCACCAAAAAAAGACAATCCGAAAGGGTTGTCTTTTTTCATGCGGCAGCGGACTTGAAACAAAACTACGTTTTGTCGGCAAACGACACTGCGTTTGTTTGCCCCTGCACGCAGCAGACATGGCTAACGAAGGAATGTATAGATTAAAGGATTGAATAATTTGTAAGGATATGCTATAATATGTTAAACTGTATATGTACTTATGAGGGGAAATGATATGTCATTAATAATAGGGTTAATTGTAGCGGCAGTTATTGTTGTCGGTGTAATTGTTGCGATTGCAGTGACTAAATCAATCAATGAAAAAAAGTATAGAGAATTAGAGTCCGAAGCATTAAAAAAATTAAATTATTCAAACTGGGACTTTGTTTCATATTTTGATGAGAGCGTGATTGTGAAAAGCCGTCAGACATTGGAAAAATATGATGATATAAAATTTTTCAAAGATGATAAAAGCAAGCTTAGAAGAGCAAAGAAAATTATAAAAAGAAAAAAAGAAATCGAAAAGTATTTACGTGAGTTTCTCAGTAATAACGAGTTTAAAGAACATCCGCAATACAATAGGCTTGCAGAACATATTAATGAAAAAATCGATGATGCAAAAGCGTATAGAATTTGTGTAACATATATATCTTCTGCGGGTAATAATTTAGGATCAAGAGAAATTGCATTAAGTCAATCCGATATAGATAAATTTGACAAAGATCCGTCATTACTTATGGGGAAAGGCGAGTATAGTAAATTCTTAAAAGAGCAAGAAAAAGAAGCATTAAATCTGAAACAGCATAAATATTACGAATATATAAACAATCTTATCGATTATGCGAACGAAAACAGAGATCTTTTATTCATAAAGGGCAGCGTGGAACAATTGGACAATTTAATTGCTCAATTATTTGACAGAACGGTTAACAGTATTAAAAGGATAAAAGATATTAACAGCGAAGAATGGGATGTTATTCGGAAAATCATAACACAAACCGAGAAAGAGTTAAAAGAAGTTGTAAATCGAAACCAAAGAATTCTTAAATATTATGATTCGCCTGAGTTTTTAAAAATAAAAGAAACCTGCGAAACATTAATGAGTACGCAAAGAGAATTCAATGAATATATTGAAGAAAAAGTTAAATCTATTGCTCAACTTTTTGGAACTAGGATTACTCGAAACGAAACAATCAACGAAGATGAATATCAATATATTCGTCCGTATAAAAAGACCATCACGCCATTTACGGCGGAAGTTTCGGCTGCCGTATTTGCAAGTGCCGAAAATAGTCCGTTGGAATATGTAATAAAGAATTTTTATCCCAACAAAAGTTTATATCCTGAACAAATACAAAAACTGCAACTGCTTATTGAAGAACTTGCAACGTTAAAAGAAGCAAAGCAAATTATCGAAAACTATAAAAAAGAGTACCAACAATATCTCACCGACGTTCCGGAATATGTTATGACGGAAGATTCGGCAGGTTTCTATTCCAAATTAGGATTTGCGAATATCGATGAAAGCGTACTTACTGTCGAATATACTTTTTCTTATACTTCCGGTGGCGGAATGGCAAAAAGAAAATTCACTGTACCAATGACCGAAGAAACAATTGTTGATTTAATTGAAGCATTAGAAGGGAAGCTTACTATCAGCGCTTTTACAAAAGAACAACGCGCATTAATGACAAATAAACTTCGGGAACATATTAAAGAACGTGATCATTTCACTTGTTGCAGTTGTGGAAATTCTATTTATGCTGAACCTAATTTGCTTTTGGAAATAGACCATATCATTCCTGTGTCCAAAGGCGGTCATACGACAGAAGAAAATCTGCAAACGTTATGCTGGAAATGCAACAGAGCCAAAAGCAACAAAATCTAGAATTTAAGAGTAGGTAAACGAAAAATCCGGACGGTAAAGATTTAGTGCCGTTCAAAGCGACTTTTGACGAGTTCGTGAACGGGCTGTACTTTTACAGCGAAATGCTTTTTACCTATGAAAACGTATCATACGAAGTGTTTCTAAAAGGGAGCGAAACGGTTGAGTTTTGCTCGGAAGATATGCAACAGGAGTATGGTTCAAGGGAGGAGTTTGAAGCAAAAGCGAACATCGACGGAGTACTGCTGAAAGACCTTTGGGCGGACGTGAGTTTCGCGGGATTTATGTACTGCGGATAACGAGTGCGTGTCGCTGGCAATATCCGTATCCCGACAAAAAACAATGTTTAACACTCAAAAAAAGACCGATAAAACGTCGGTCTTTTGTTTTTGCGGTTTGAGGGAATGTGATTAATTTTCGTCGGTGAAAATCTTTTCCTGCTTTTTGAAAGAGGTTTTGAACGTAAGGAACGAGAACTCGTTTTTCATATTTTTGAAACTTTCGGGTTTTGCCTTAAACCAGATAAGTCCGACGATCGATACCGCGATAACGGCGATGCCGATGCCCGACAGCGCGCCCAGAAAATCGATTGCGACGTCCGGCCAGGTTGCGTATCGTCCGCTTGTGAAAACGGGCAGTTGGAACATTTCCGAAATGCCTGCGACGACAAACGCCGAAAGCAAGGAAAGTGGGAGCGACACCCATCTCGGCTTAATAAGCAGGAAGAACGTGCCGAACAATCCGAACCCCAGCACAAGGAAAAGCGAGAAGTGTCCGAGCCCTTTTCGTATAAGCGTGTGGAAGGTGTCGAAGACTGACACGGTAATCGATTTTTCGACGGTAAGGTCGGGGCGGCCGACGTACGTTGCGCGCACGGTGACTTTGCCCGATTTGTCGGACGTAAACACGCCGTTTTCGTCGATTGAGCCTTCGCCTTTGACGACTTCCCATTTCACGTTTTTCGTGACGTTGCCGCCCGTATAAGCGGTGAGATCGATTTTGCCGCCTTTGACGCATCTGTCGGGTGCGACGACGGTAAGCCCGTCCACGACGTCGGGCACGGTGACGTGCAGCGTTGCCGTTATTGTATTGTCATAAATTGAAAAGTACGTAATCGTGGCGGTGCCCGGTTTATATGCGTGCAGGTGCGTTGTGGAGGCGTTGACGACGTTTGTATCGGACGATTTGCTGATTATGTTTGACGGCGCGCCTTCGCTTTCGTTTTCTGCCCGGAAGCCGAGTTGGCTTGTGATGACCAGGTGTTCGTCTTTTTTCATTGTAAGGCTGAACGAGCCGTCGTCGTTTTTTGTGGCGCGTTTATCAAAAATGAATCCCGTGGCTTCCGGTCTCGATCCTTCCACGATTCTGATTTTTTGAGAAACGGTTTTATCGCCCAATTTTATTTCAAGAAGTAAAACACCGTTCGTTGGTTTTAACGGATAAAACCACTGCTTTGCAGGCAGGAAAAAGATTTTGTCGTTTTCGTTATGCTTTTCCCCATTAATCAGAATTTCTGTTTCGATAGTAGAGACGCCGTAACCGTTGTATTCGTCGTCGGTGACAGCCAGCACCGACAGTCTGTATTCTTCGCAGGTTTCAAGCGTGATTATCCCGTCTTTGGCATCTACTAAGTCGCTGCCAAGATAGATTTCTGTTTTTATTCCTTTGACTTTGTCGGGGTTGACGCCTTCGTTGTATATTTTTAAATCGTACAACACGTTGTCGGGGTTGTCTTTCGACTTAATAACCACCCTGTGATAGCCCCATTTGGAAAGTGTGACTTCACCGTTTTCTTCGACATTTATGTAATCTTCGGACTCGTCAAAACCGCGCTCGAAGTATAGTCCGGAAGTGTCGGCGTTTTCAGGAAGACACTTGACGCCAAGTTCCAGAACGTCGCCCGTATAATAATGATCGACGTCGGTCAGGACTTTGCCGTCACGCCTGACGCTTTTGACAACATAGCCCGTAACGGCGGAAACAGGGGGCGCGGGCTCATCGGATTTCATTGCCGACTGAATGTTGTCGGACACCTTCACCGACTGAATCGCGCTTTTATCGCCGGGCGTCAACGCCTCGCCCCAGATAAAAATGGTGAGCGCAATCGTACAAAAAAGGGCTGTTAGCGCAAGCGCGCGAAGCCCTTTGAAATATTTGCGTTGACTTGTAGTTTCCACAAAATCCTCCCGTCCCGAAATTATTTATCGGATTTATTGTATGCCTTCACGGATTTGTCCAGCATCTCTTTGGTAATTTTCGAGTTGCAGTACGGACAAACGCCGACGTCGTTGATAAGCTCGAACTTTGCGTTGCAGAAAGGGCAGTGGACGAGATTGAGCGTCCCCGCGCGTTCCGCCTCCATCATTTCGTAATCCTTGTCGCGCATTGTGGTTTTGTCGATGATTCTTTCGTTGTCGAGGACGAGATAACCGTCAAGATAACCTTTTTGCACCATCGTTTTGACGTCGTTTGCCACGACTTCGGGGTTTTTGTTGTGCACTTCCGCAAGCATTTTCACGCTTTTGATGCCGTCGCCGACAATCTGCGCTTTGAGACGCGAGAAATATTTAAGCTGACCGAAATGAATCCATACCAACGGCGCGCCGTAAAAGCCCATAACGATAAGGATAATGCCGACGATGCCCATCGCGCGGAAAGACTGACCTTTCGTAAAACCGATGACGGTCATCACGATTCCCAAAGGGAAACCGACCGAAAGGAAAATCGCCCATAAAAGAGTCCTTCTTGTTTTTATATCGATTTTGTTCATACCTGTCTCTTAAATCGTGTCTTTGAGCCCCAAAAGATAGTCGGAAGATACGCTGAACACTTTCGCAACCGCGACGATGTAACTTGCCTTAGGCTCGTTTACGCCGTTTTCCCAGAACGAAATTGTGCTTTTCGTAACGCCGATTCTTTTTGCGAGCTGGTCGCTCGTCATGCCTGCGTCGATGCGCAGATCCTTTAATCTTTCAGAAAAAGCCGATATATTCATATTATACACCTCGTATAGAATATTGTAAAGAATTCAAAACAAATATAAGCATCAATTTAGAATTCAAAACGATACTAAAAGGCGTTGAAACGAGAATGCAAAACGCTTAAAGCAGCGCGTAACGGTTGGCGTTTTTGAAAAAGTATGATAAAATTGACAATATGAAAGTTACGGATACTTACCTTGCCGAAATTACCGACTTCGGACTTGACGGTAAAGGGTTTTCAAAAATCGAAGATATTGCGGTGTTTACGCCGTACACGGCGGCGGGCGACCTTGCGAAAATCAAAATCAAAAAGGTTTACAAAGGAGTTGCCGAGGCGGACGCCGTGAAAATCGTGCGCCCCGCAAATTGCCGCGTCGTTCCGCCGTGCAAAACGTACGGGGAGTGTGGCGGCTGCGTGTTGCAGCACGTCGATTTTCCGACCGAAAACGAACTGAAGCGAAAACTCCTTCAAACCACGCTGAACAAGGCGGGAATAAACGTTCAGGTTTCGGACACGGTTTTTGACAAGGAGTATGAATACCGCAACAAACTGCAAATGCCTTTCACCGCCGACGGCGGCGAAATCACGCTCGGCTTTTTCAGGCGGAACACGCATGACGTGGTCGCGCTGTCCGGGTGTATGCTGCACGGCGATTTCGCGACGAAAATAATAAACGCCGTGAAAATTTGGGCAAACGACGAAAAAAGAAAACCAAAACTTTCCGTTTACGACGAGGCGACGGGCAAAGGGTGTTTAAGGCACTTTGTCGCAAGGTACGTCGACGGGCTGCTGTTCGCGACGGTTGTGATAAACGGGAAAGAACTGCCGTACGGGCGTGAACTTTTTGAAATTATATCAAAAGATTTTGAATGCGTTTTGTATTCGTCAGTCAACGAAAAACGCACGAACGTCATTATGGGCGACAACGTGAAAAAACTATATGGTGCGGAAAGAGACGTCGATATCGACGGCATAAAAACCACGCTTTCGCCAAAGTCGTTTTTGCAGGTCAACGACGGGGTCAGACAAAAACTTTACGACGGGGTAAACGCCGCGGTGAAAAACGCTGATGTAATCATCGACGTTTATTCGGGCATAGGAATCCTTACGTCGATGCTTGCAAAAGCCAATAAAAACGCCAAAGTCTTTGGCGTGGAAATCGTGAAAGAAGCGGTTGAAAACGCAAACGATTTGATGAAGAAAAACGGGCTGTCGGAGCGCGTCGAAAACATTTGCGGCGACGCAACGAAAGTGCTGCCAAAACTCGTAAACGATATTTTAAGCAATGAAAAATCGGGCATAAAGCCCGAAATATGCGTGGTTATCGATCCGCCGAGAAAGGGCGCGACCGAAGAAGTGCTGGACGCCGTGATAAGGTCGGGCGCCGAAAAGTTCATATACGTTTCCTGCAATCCGAAAACCTTGCAACGCGACGTCAGGTACGTTAATGAAACTTTTGAAGTCGCGTCGGTAACGCCTTACAACATGTTTCCGAAAACGGCGGAACTCGAAACCTTGTGCGTGATGAAACGCAAGTCTTTATGACATGTTTTTGAGATAAGGCAGGGCGAATCTGAAAAAGGTTTTGTACGCCTTGCATTTTTCAACGTCGCGCCTTTCGCGCTTGCAGCCGCCTTTGCAAAGCATATAATATTCGCACGATTTACAAGTCTCGTCCACGACGAGGCTTTCTTTTATGAATTCGACGGCTTTGTTCGTGTGTTCGAGCGTGAAAAAATCTTTGTCCGAAATATTGCCAAGAAGATATTCGTCGGTGCAATAAAAGTCGCACGGATACACGCTGCCGTCCGATTCGATCACGAACTGGTGCGTGCAATGCCCGTTCATACCGCACTGTTCGGCGCGCTCGAAGTGAGCAAGTCGCACGAAGTTGTCAAACTGGCGTATCGACGTGTAATCGCCGTTTGCCATATCTTTCTGGTACAACGCGAACGCCGACAATAAAAACAGGGCGTAGCTTTTTTCGTCAAGGTAAAAATCGGGGTTTTCGACCTCTCCGGAAAGAGGTTTCAGGCATGGGATAAACTGCAACCGCTTGAAGCCTTGCGACGTGAAAAACGGATAAATCTTGCCGATTCTCATCGCGACGTCCTTTGTCAGAACGGTAAGGATATTGAAATTTACGTCGTGTTTTTGAAGAAGTTTTGCCGCCGCGACGACCTTTTGAAAAGTTGGGTTGCCGTCCTTGTCCACGCGGTTTACGTTTGCGGTTTCGTCGCCGTCAAGAGAAAGCCCGACAAGGAAGTCGCCTGTTTTGAAAATCTCGCACCATTCGTCGTCGATGAGTGTGCCGTTTGTCTGGATTCCCAAAAACACGGGCGAGTTTTTGATATTTGCGCGGGAGATGAGATTAAGCGTCGCCTTGAAAAACGCTTTCCCTGCAAGCAGCGGTTCGCCGCCCTGAAAGTTGAACCAGACGGGATTTCCGTCGGCATAGGCAAACGCCTTTTTGACGACGGTTTCCGCCGTTTGAAGGCTCATTGCGCCGTGCGACGGCGTTTCGCGGTTTTTTGCGACGTCGTTGTAAAAGCAGTATTTACACCGCATATTGCACGTTGACGACGCGGGCTTAATCATTATCGAAATCGGCGGCATTACTTAATAATCCCCCTGCGGTTTTCTTTCAACGATTTTCTGAAATCTTTAAGCGCTTCTAAAAGGGTGTCGGCGACGTCGGGATAGGTCATCGAGATATTGTAGCCTTCCGCCGGGTCTTTATCGAGATTGAAAAGGTAGTTTTTGTATTGCTGGTCGATGAACGCCGAGTTCTCGGTGCGTACTTTCTGATAATACTTGAAATCGTACGTTACGCCGCCGACTTCAACGGGCATCTGAACGGCCTGAACCGTGCCTTTTTTCATATAGAAAAGGGCGTCGTGCACGCGGGAATCGGGGGCGATCTCGCCGCTCCAAAGTGATTTCAGATTAACGCCGTCGATAATACGATCCGAGGGGAGAACGTCCACGCCCGCGTACGACAATATCGTCGGGAACAGGTCGGTGAGCATTGCGCTCGATTCGATTTTATATCCGCCGGTCATGTGTTTTATCGTGCCGTTTCTTACGCCCTTCGGGTAACTTACAATCATCGGGACTTTCATACCGCCGTCGAAAGTGGTGTTTTTCCTTCCGCGGAGACTTCCCGTCACGCCTTCACGTCCCGGACCGTTGTCGGACGTAAAGATGATCATCGTGTCGTCAAAGACGCCTTTGTTTTCAAGCATATCGAAAATTTCGCCAAGCGACTTGTCGAATTCTTCGATGCAGTCGATGTAGTTATCGTCGGTGGTGTCGCCTTTTCCGTTGCCGTTGTTATCCGAGAAAATGGGGTAATGAGGCCACGGCGTCGCGTAAAACGAGAAGAACTTTTTGCCGCTGTCGATTGATTTTTCGAGTGTGGATTTCAATTCCTTGGTAAATTCCTTCGTGGATTCGGACTGGTCAAGATTTTCGGCGTGAGTGCGTACTTCTTCGGCCTTCCCTCCGACCTCGCGTACCCAGTTATAGGGCGTCATATCGTTGACGTAATAGCTGCCGTAGAAGTAATCGAAGCCCTGATTCGTGGGGAGATATTCGCCATAGTCGCCAAGATTCCACTTTCCGATGCACGACGTGTCGTAGCCGACCGCTTTCAATGCTTCGGCAATGGTGATTTCGTCGCCCAAAATACCGTCCACGTTGTTTAAGAACTGATATGGATTGATAAAGTGGGTGATTGAGTACGGATCACTGTCGCAAGGCGTCGGGAAAATAACGTTGTCGATATAGCCGCGCGTGGCGTAACGACCGGTAAGAAGACTGAACCTTGACGGGGTGCAGACGGGTGCGGATGCGTAAAAGTTTTCCATAAAAATCCCGCTTTCTTTCTGATAAGTCACGCCGTCCTTTTCAAAAACTCTACCTTCCGAAAGGGAGTCGATGTTGGGCGTCTGAATGGTGGCGTTTGCTTTTCCGAGATAGCTGTACGCCGAAATATCCGAGTACGCCATATCGTCCATAAGTATGATAAGAATGTTGGGCGCATCGGCGTCGGCTTGTGTTTTCGACAGTTCTTTAAGGTATGCGTCGTGTCCCGCCTGCAAACTTTCGACGGTCGGACGGATTCTCAAAGACATATAAAAGACGTAGCACAAAGACGTCGCTGTCATCGCAAGGGACAACGCCGCCGTCGCAAAGCGTTTAAGAGTGCCGTCGGGAAGTTTCTTATCAAGCGCGTAAAGCATAAGTCCCGAGAAAAGCGGCAACGCGGACAAAATAAGATTGTACCACACGATTTTGCCGAACTCGTCCGCGCCCCAAAAAAGGAAATACACGAACAATTCAAGAATCATATAAGCGTACGAGACGACGAAAAGCGGCTCAAACTTTTTGTTGAACAGCGCGCGGATAAACACGATAAGCGCGGTAACCGCCGCAATCGCCGCCGCAAACGGGGCAAGAAAATTGTATCCCGTGCCGAGCAGCACGACGGTGTACGCGATTGAAAATAAAAACCATACAAGGGCAAAGCCCGAACGTTCTTTTGAATTTTTAAGCATAATTTAACCTCTTACCGTATGATTATAGCATAATGGGAATGTATTTTTCAAGCGATTACGAGGCGAAATCGTACGTTTGTCCAAAAACGTCGCTTAGCTTATATGTAATTTCTTGACACCATACGCCATATTTGATAAAATAGATATGTATTTTTTTAATACTTTATCTACAAAAGGAGCGTTTAATGCTTAAATTAAAACACATTACCAAGGATTACGTCACAAAACAGAACACGGTTCACGTTTTGAAAGGCATCACCTTGAACTTCCGCGAGTGCGAATTTGTCACGATTCTGGGACAAAGCGGCTGCGGCAAAACCACGTTACTGAACATTATCGGCGGTCTTGACAGATACACCGACGGCGACATCATTATCAACGGAAAGTCGACGAAGGACTTCGACGACAGAGATTGGGACAGATATCGCAATAAACAAATCGGCTTTGTTTTCCAAAGTTACAACCTTATCCCGCACCTTAGCGTGCTTTCCAACGTCGAGCTTGCTTTGACGCTTGCGGGGCGCAAAAAGGAAGAATGCGAGGCAATTGCTCTCGAAGCGTTAAAGAAAGTCGGGCTGGAAGATCAGGCGTATAAAAAACCCAACCAGCTGTCGGGCGGACAAATGCAAAGGGTTGCGATCGCAAGGGCGCTTGTCAACAATCCCGCGATAATTCTCGCGGACGAACCCACGGGCGCGCTTGACACGGAAAGCGGCAAAATGGTAATGAACCTGTTGAAGGAAGTTGCCAAAGACCGCCTTGTCATCATGGTGTCGCACAACGCCGATCTTGCGGCGGAATACAGCACGAGAACGGTCAGAATCGTTGACGGAAAAGTCGTTGACGACACCGATCCGCTTATCGATCCCGACGACGTCGAGGAAGAAGAAGCCGTCCTTGACGAATCAGGCGAACCTCTGCCCAAAAAGAAAACAATCCGTCAGCGCATCAAAAAAACATATCAGCAGATAATACACGAAAGACGGGAAGAACGCAAGGTTTCCATGGGCAGCGCGATGACGATAAGCATATCCGCCAAAAACCTTTACAGCAAAAAATGGCGCACTTTTCTTACTTCGTTTGCGGGCAGTATCGGCATTATCGGTATTGCGCTTGTTCTGGCGTTGTCTTCGGGCGTGAATAAGTATATCCGTCATACCGAAGAAAGCGCGCTTTCTCTTTACCCACTTGAAATCAGCCAGAGCGGCGCCGATCTTATGGAGCTTGCCAACATGCTTATGTCAAAGAGCGAAGGGCAAAAGTATCCTTCGGGCGCAACGGTGTTCATAAACCCCGTCGCCGGGCTTCTTGTGAAAGATATCGGAAGCCTTTCGGAATTTTTGAATTCCAGCACACTGTTTTTCAACAACGACCTTAAAGAAATCAAAGCCTATCTTGACGATCCCGACATCGGGCTTAAAGACGCCGACGGCTACGTAAAATACGTTTATTCGTCAAATCTTAACGTTTACAGGCGTATCCCCGTCAGAGATTCCGTGAACGGCGGAACGTATTATACGACGGGACACAAAACGGACGGTGTGCTCGATAACGCGGCGGATGCCGACGGAAACAACGACTGGTCACAAGTCCCTTATACGAAAATCAATCCGTTTGCCGACTCTATGGAGCCGATGATGGAATCCATGGGCTTTACAAGCACGTTCAGAGATATGCTGGACGAATTCAGCGGATATCTTGACAAATTCAGCGTGTTTTCGGAACTTATTTCCAACCAAAAAATACTTGAACAGCAATACGACGTCCTTGCGGGAGCATGGCCCGAAGACGCAAAACAAGGACGTATCGAAGTCGGCGAAGACGGCAAAGAATACAAAGTTTTCGACTGCGTGTTGAAAGTCGACGAATACAACAAGATTCAGGACTTCATGCTGTTTGCGGCAGGTCTTGTACACCCCAACGAAGTTACCGATATGTTCGGCGGGACGAACAGCGGCAACGGCTATGGATTCTACGATAGATATTTCACGGAAGAAGAACTGCTTGGCATCGAATATGCGGTCCTTTGCGACAGCGACTACTTTGACGTTGACGCTGAGGACGGGAAAATCACGAAATCGTACCTTAAAAACGGAAAACGCATTGAAGACAGCGGCACGTTCGTTGACGGACACTGCGGCATAAAAATGAAAGTGTCGGGCATCGTACGTCCCAACAAAAACGCGTCTGCTTCGGCAATTCAGGGCGTCGTCGGATATCCCCACGCCGTTGTCGAGGCGCTTGTCGAGCGTTGCCAAAACCTTGGTATCATCGGTTCGCAATTCACGAATTGTTATCGGGTTGTGCCTTATGGCAGCGATTATAAGGTTGTGGGCGACAAAACGGTTGCAAAAATCGAGGACGGCAACCTCGTTTACAGCGTGAAAAGCGGGCAAATCGCTTTCGTAAGCGTGCTTGACACGATCGGGAAGGAAATCAAAGATGGCGACGTAATCGAAAAATCGGAAATAGTTGCGGTCGGTCAGTACGACACAAAAGCCGAACTTGAAAGCAAGGTTCTTTCTTATATGAAAACCACTTTCGGATATGCCGAACTCGATAACCCCGACAGTATTCAGATTTACGCGGCGAATTTCGAAGGTAAAAAGAATATCTTAAAAGTCCTTGACGATTATCAATATTACGTCAGAGAAAGCAACGACGACGGCACGTACACATGGGTGAACACCGGCGAAAAGGACGAAAACCACTCCATCAAATACACCGACATGCTGCAAACGATTATGGGCTACGTCGAAAAAATGACCAACGCCATGATCACCGCGCTTATCGCGTTTTCGGCGGTGTCGCTTATCGTTTCGTCGATAATGATTTCAATCATCACTTATACGTCCGTCCTTGAAAGGCGCAAGGAAATCGGCATTCTGAGAAGTATCGGCGCAAGGAAACTCGACGTAAGCAACCTGTTCATTTCCGAAACTTCGATAATCGGTATGATTTCGGGCGCGCTGGGTATCGGCTTCGGCTATCTTTTGATTTACATCGCAAACGTGATCATTAAGAAAGTCATCGAAATTCCCAACCTGTTGCACCTTGACTGGTATTACGCCATTTCGCTTTTCGTGATAAGTTTCTTCTTGTCGATGATTGCGGGCATTATCCCCGCGGCGATTGCGGCAAATAAAGATCCCGTCGAGTGTCTGAGATCGGAATAATCAACCGCTTGAAAACTGTCGCGATATGCGGCAGTTTTTTATTGTCCAAAATGTCAAAAAACATTGACTTTAAGTATATTTAGTTATATAGTGTAGTAATATTGTAGGATTACCATTTAAAGAGGCCGTTTTATGAACTATTACGAAATCTTATTGCCGCTTGCGCTCATACTGCTTTTGTCCAAGTTTATGTCGATTCTGTTCAAAAAACTCGGGCTGCCGCAGGTTGTAGGGATGTTGCTTGCGGGCATACTCCTCGGGCTTATCAAGTTTATCCCGGGACAAACGATATTCAACGCCACCGCAATGGAAGGCATTTCTTTCCTTGCAAAAATCGGCGTAATTTTCATAATGTTTTCGGCGGGGATAGAAACCGACCTGAAACAATTCAAATCCACGGGGGCAGCGTCGGTTGTCATCACGTTTTTCGGCGTGGCGTTTCCTTTGCTGTTCGGATTTCTGGTTGCAAGCGCGTTCAACGGCGGATTTCACGTGTCGCGCACACAGATTCTTTCCAACCTGTTTTACGGCACGATACTTGCGGCGACGTCGGTCAGCATTACCGTTGCCGCGCTTAAAGAGCTGGGAAAACTGCAAACGCGCGTCGGCACGTCGATTGTCAGCGCGGCGATTCTGGACGACATAATCGGCATTGTTTTGCTGTCGCTTATGATCAGCCTTGACAAAAGCGGGAACACCGCGGACGTCTGGGTTGTCGTCGCAAAACTTATCGCATTCTTTGCAATGGCGATACCGATGGGCTACGTCGCGTTGTTCATAATCCGCCGCATAGATTTAAGATATCCGCACACAAGACGTATCCCGATTCTTTGCGTCGTGGTGTGTTTCGTGTTCGCTTACTCCGCGGAAAAACTCTTTGGAATTGCTGACATTACGGGGGCTTACGTTGCGGGACTTATGCTTTCGGGCATTGCCGACAGGACGTACGTCGACCGCCGTATCGAAATCAGCAATTATATGATTTTCGCGCCCGCATTTTTTGCAAACATAGGGATAAACCTTAATTTTGACCACTTTAACCCCGCTTTTGTGGGATTTGGCTTTGCATTCGTTGCGGCAGGAATACTTGGAAAAGTTGTCGGTTGCGGTCTTGGCGGATTGATTTGCGGATACGGAATAAAAGACAGTTATCGCGTGGGTATCGGTATGATGGTGCGCGCGGAAGTCGTGCTTGTCTGCACGCAAAAGGGCATCGACTACGATATGGTCAATCCAAGCATTATGCCGTTCGTTCTCATACTAATTCTTGTGACGTCGCTTATCACGCCGCTTCTTTTGAGACTGTCTTATAAGAAGGAAGAAAACGGCGGCAAACTTCCGCCGATAAATCCCAATGCAAAAGTAAAATTGTACAGTACCAACGACAACGAATCGGACTTCATAAAAACCGACACTGACAAGACAATCTGATATGACGCCGAAAGATACGATTTATAACGGCGCGGACGAAAAAACAAGAGCGTTCAGCGCAAAACTTATACCGACGAAAAAGGCGATAATCGGGCTTAAAACGCCTTTTGTCGAAAGCGTCGCAAAAGATATCGCGGCGGGGAAATACGGCGATGTACGCATCGTCGTCGGTTCGCTTTCCGATGACGTGTACGAAGAACTTTTGATAAAAAGTTTCGTCGTTGCAAAGCTTAAAACCGACGACGAAACGAAAAGGGCGGATGTAAGAAACATCGTTGCCGCAATTGACAACTGGGCGAATTGCGATATGTTCGTCGCAAGGTGCAAGTTCATCGGGAAAGACCGCGAAAAATGGTTTGATTATCTGACGGAATATCTTGAAAGCGATAAGGAATACGATCTGCGCTTTGCAATCGTCGCGATGATGACGTATTATCTCACCGACGAATATATCGACCGAGTGCTTGCGCTTTCGTCAAAAGTGAAAAGCGACAAGTATTACGTAAAGATGGCGGTTGCCTGGCTTATGGCGACTGCGCTTTGTAAATTTCCCGACAAAGCTCTTGACGTGATAAAAAGTAACGTCTTGGACGTATGGACGCACAACAAGGCTTTGCAAAAGGCGCGCGAAAGTTTCAGAATCGATAAGTCGCAAAAGGATTATCTCAACACTCTCAAACGAAAATAATCAAAAAAGGCATAAAAAAACCACCGGGATTTTTTCCGCGGTGGTTGTTTTTTTGAAGATTACATAATCTTTCTGAAAATCGCCTCGACTTCCTTTCTGTCCCAGATTTGCGGGCAGGGATACAAGGGGTTGGCTTCGTGCAGGGCTTTCGTGATGCAGTCGTCAAGGTCTTCTTCCTTAATGAGTTGGCTGCCGTCTTTCGCGCGGATTTTGTCGGGAATGTTCATGGAAGAGTTCATATCCCTGATCCACTGAATGAAAGCGTTTGCTTTTTCGGCGTCGTCTTTGCCTTGGATACCGATGCAGTCTGCAAGGCGGGCAAGTTTCTTATGCGCGCTCTTTCCGTACGCTTCGAGAACGTAGGGAAGGATAACCGCGTTTGCAAGACCGTGAGGCACGCCGTAGTGTCCGCCGAGCGTATGTGCGATTGCGTGTACGTATCCGACGTAGGAACGGGTGAACGCGCGACCTGCGATGAACGAAGCGTATTGCATTTTGTTTCTTGCTTCAAGGTTGTCGCCGTGGTCGTAAGCCTCTTTCAGATACTTGTGGATAAGTTGAACTGCCTCGACGCTGTCCTTTTTGGTTTGTGCGGTGTTTTCGCCGCCGATGTAACCTTCGACTGCATGAGTCAAAGCGTCCATACCGGTGGTGGAAGTAATGTGAGGGGGCAGACCGATTGTGAGTTCGGGATCCATCACGATATACCGCGGTATAATCTTCGGGTCGTTAATGGGGTATTTTTCGTGCGTATCGGGATTGCTGATAACAGCGGCAAGAGTTGCTTCCGAACCTGTGCCGGACGTCGTGGGAATCGCGACGAGCGGGGGAAGTTTTCCGAAAGGTTTGCCCATAGTAACTTTCAGCACGCCTTTAAGCTGGGGTACCGATTTTTTAGGAAGCATGACGCGCGCGCCGATGCCTTTTGCACAGTCCATGGGAGAACCGCCGCCGAGAGCGATGATGACGTCGCAATTGTTTTCCTTGTAAATGCGAAGACCGTCTTCGATGTTGGTGATGGTGGGATTGGGCACTACGTCATGGTAAATGACAGCCTGCATTCCTTCTTTTTCAAAAGCTTCTTTAATGGGGTCGGCAATACCGAGTTTGTACAAGCCGCCGTCGGTAACGATAAGCGCGCTGGTGCAACCTTCTTTTTCCTTGATCCATTTGGGAAGTTGTTTGATTGAACCTGCGCCCGAAAGTGTGCCTTTGTTCTGATGCCACGGCAAGAACCACATTGCAACCCACATGGATTTCTGGAATACTCTGTAACCGAATTTAGTTAATCCGTTCATTTTATTCCTCCTGATTAAGATTATACGAAAATTATACCATCTAAATGCAAAAAAGAAAACGATTTTTACGAAAAAAAGAATAATCGTTCGGTTTGCGCCAAAGAACCGCCGGTTTTTTCGGCAAAACAGACAGCCTTGTCCGCCGCCGTATATAAAAAACGTAAACCTTTTCGACGGCGCATATATTGACTTTGAAACTCACTTAGTGTAATATATATTATGTCATAAAGACAGGGAGGAAATTATGTCTGAATCTATCTCAAACGAAAGGTTAAGCAAACGTAATCTGTGGGGCTACTCGATGGGCGGTATCGGCAGAGATATGGCTTATCAGCTGGTCAACACGTACCTTCTGACGTTCATCACCTTTACGAAAGGGCTTTCGAACACCGAGTTCGCAATGGTTGGCGTCATTATGGTTATCTGCCGTATTTTCGACGGCTGCAACGACCCGTTCATGGGCAGCCTTATCGAAATCACAAGGACGAAAATCGGCAAGTTCAAGCCGTGGATTCTTGCGGGCGTATTTACGAACGTTGCGGTTATCATCGCGCTGTTCTGTGTGCCGCTCCGCGGGACGAGTTATCTCATTTTCTTTGCGTTCGGATACCTTCTGTGGGGTATGACCTATACGATGAACGATATTTCGTATTGGGGAATGTTGCCTTCGCTGACCTCAAACCCCGGCGACCGCAACAACCTTACGACGCTTGCAAACATCGGCGCGGGTATCGGCGCGGGGCTTTCTGTCCTTGCAATCCCGTCGCTTACGCAGGGCAACCTGGCAATCGCGTCCAACGCAAGCAAGTCCTACGCAATCGTGTCGATTATCGTCTGCATAGTTTTCTTTATCTGCCAGATTATGACGGTTTTTGTCGTAAAAGAAAAACCTTTGCCCAAAGTCCGTGTGGACGACGGCGAAAAACGTTCCTTAAAGGATATGTTCAAGGTCATTTTCAAAAACGACCAGTTAAAACCCGTTATGGCGTCAATGCTCCTTTACAACATAGGCAGCGGCATTACAATGGCTCTTGCGAGTTACTGGATTTATTATCGCTTTGCATATCAGGGACTTCTCGTCACGCTGTTTACGGTTATTTCCGGCGTATCGACGCTTGTCATTGTGTTTTTCCCGATGATGTGCAAAAAGCATTCCAGACGCTGGATTTCAAAGTTGTCGATGATTATGATTATCGTCGGATATCTTCTGATGTTCGTCATAAGTCTTACGACGGGCATAAACCCCGACGCGGACAAAGTCGGCTTCAAAATCGGCGAAGTATTGATTCCCGTTACGTTCATATTCACGGGACTTACGGGAACGTGCGCGTTCTTCGGACAGACGCTGTTTTATCAGGTGCTTACGATTTCGGTCGCGAACACGGTCGAATACAACGAATATACGACGGGAATGCGCGACGAAGGCGTTATATTTGCGTGCCGTCCTTTCACTGCGAAACTCGGCAGCGCGGCGGTCGTCGGCATTACGACGCTTGTCGTTCTCGCACTTGGTCTTAACCCCACCAACAAGGCGATTTCCAACGCCGACTACGAGGCGGGACAACTTGCGATTCAGGTGGAACAACTCGTGAAAGACGAAACCCCGAATTTCGATTCCCTTTCAAAGGCAGAGCAGACGAAACTTATCGAGGCAAAGAAAAAGTCCATCGAAACCGAAAACGTCGCAAAAATCGAAGACATCATTCACACAAACGAAAAAACGAAGGTCGCAAAATGGCAATATCAGACAATGTTTGCGTTCATGACGTTGCTGCCCCTTGTGATTCTCCTTGGAAGTTTTGCGATATACTTTAAGAAGTACAACATAAACGAGGAACGTTACGACGAAATCTGCGCCGAAATCGCAAGGCGCAAACTTGCGGCGGAAGGCAACGCGGAAGTCGTGCTTGACGGCGCGGACGTAAACGAACTCGAAAACGATTTAGCATCTTCCGATGCGGAAACACCGGATGAAATTTTTGAACAGGAAACGGCGGCGGACAAAATATCGGAAGCCCCGGACGAGGTTGAAAAATAGTCAATGATAGTTGCGGTTATTCTCGGAAACAGAATGAACGATAACGGTACGTTATCCGCGCTTGCAAGGAAGCGTCTGGACCTTGCCGAAAAACTTTATAAGGAGTATTCGCCCGAAGAAATTATTCTGTCGGGCGGACGCGCCAATCCCAAAGTGGACGTCACCGAAGCCGACGCCATGCTCAAAGAACTGAAACGCCGCGGCAATATCGACGAAAGCGTAATCTTGCTGGAAGGGAAATCCATGTCGACCAAAGAAAACGCGAAATATTCCGTGCCGATGGCGCTTAAATTCCACCCCGATAAGATTATCGTGTGCACCACGCGCGAGCATGCGACGCGACCTTATCTCAATCCGCTCAGACTTTTCCGTCGCGCGGTCAAAGACAACGGAAGCAACGTGCCCGTTGAAATTTATACAAACAACAAATAACATTTTTGGAGATATAATATGTCTGAAATCAAAAGCGACGTCCTGATTATAGGTGCGGGACCGTCGGGTATTTTCACGGCGCTGGAACTTATCCGTAAGAACAGCGACAAAACCATCACCATCGTCGAACAGGGAAGAAACATCGACAGACGACACTGCCCGAAAAACAAAACGGGCAAGTGCGTAAATTGCAAGCCTTATTGCAACATCACCACGGGCTTTTCGGGCGCGGGCGCGTTTTCCGACGGGAAACTTTCGCTATCGCCTGAAGTCGGCGGCGACCTTCCCGAGCTTATCGGCTACGACACCGTGCAGGAACTTATCGACTACACCGACGGGATTTATCTCGATTTCGGCGCGGATAAGAAAATCGAGGGCGCTAACAGCGAAGACGTTAAGGTCAAAGAAATTCGTCGTCGCGCAATCGCAGCAGGACTGAAACTCGTCGATTGTCCCATTCGCCATCTTGGCACTGAAAAGGCGCACGAAGTGTATTCCCGCATTGAAAAATTCCTTATCGACAACGGCGTGAACATTCTTTTCGACACGTCGGCGGGCGACCTTATCATAAACGACGGAGTGTGCGAAGGCGCGCATTTCATCAACAACGTTACAAAGCAGGAATTCGTCATAAAGGCGGAAAGAGTGGTTGTGGCAGTCGGTCGCGTCGGCGCGGACTGGCTTGACGATCTGTGCAGAAAGTACGGCATAAAACGCCGTGCGGGCGTCGTCGATATCGGCGTCAGGGTTGAGTGCCGCAACGAAGTCATGGAAGAAGTCAACGACGTGTTGTACGAAAGCAAACTTATCGGTTACGTCCCGCCGTACAACGATAAAGTCCGCACGTTCTGCCAGAACCCCGGCGGATTCGTCTCGCAGGAAAATTACGAAGGCGGGCTTGCCGTCGTAAACGGACACAGTTTCAAGGATAAAAAATCCAAAAATACCAACGTCGCGATTTTGTCGTCGCACCACTTCCGCGTACCTTTCGATCAGCCGATCGAATACGCAAGAAAGGTCGGGGAACTCACGAATATGCTTGGCAACGGACAAATCCTCGTGCAACGCTTCTGCGATATCCTTGACGGCAAACGCACCTGGGAAAAAGAACTTGCAAGAAGTAACGTGCGCCCCACGCTTCCCGACGCGGTTGCAGGCGATATTACGGCGGCAATGCCTTATCGTCCGATGTCGAATATCATCAACTTCATAAAAGCGGTCGATAAAGTCGTGCCGGGCTTTGCGGGCAAGGAAACCCTGTTATACAGCCCCGAAATCAAGTTTTACAGTAATAAGGTGGAAATTGACGAGCGTTTTGAAACGAGCGTCAGAAACCTTTATACTCTCGGCGACGGCTCGGGCTGGACGCGCGGACTTATGCAGGCGTCGCTTATGGGCGTGCTCACTGCAAGAAATCTTTTCTCGGAATAAGAAAAACAAAATACGAACAAAAAATAAAAGCCTTGCGTTCTTGCAAGGCTTTTCGTTTGTTGGTTGATTAAATTTTTATGCCGCGCGTTCGTAAATTTCGTTTTCGCGACGTTTTTTAAGGACGGGAAGTTCCGTGGCGCGGAAAAGGTGGAATTTTCCGTTTTCGTCCTTTGAGAACAATAAAAGGATTTTGCCTTTCACGACGCAGATGCCTGCGGCAAGCGGCTCAATCAGGAATACGACGCCAAGGATTGCCATAAACACGAATACTACCCAGATAAACGCGCCGTCCTTGAACCACATTTCAAAGCCTTCGTAAATGGTATGTACGCCCATAATGTTGCCGAAGCCCGAAAGTCCCAACGCTTTTCCGGCGGCTTCGTTGACCTGCGCGGTCGTGTACTCGGGATGAGCAAGGCGAGCCGCGTCGATTGCGTTTTCGACGTCCGCCATATTGTACTTTGCGTGGAAGGGAAGCATTGCGATGAGTACGTAAGTCAAAGGAATTGTCAGAATGAACGCAAACGCCGTGATGAAAATCGTCAGACGTTTTCTCAGTTTATCGTCTTCAAAGCGCAGCGCGACGTTTGAAAACAGCATAATGCCCGTTGCCATTACTAAAATGACGACAAGATATTTTGCAAGGGGGTTTTTGATTGCGGCATAACTTTTGTAAAAGTTTGCAACGCCCATCGCGTTGACAAGGAACAGTATGCCGAACACCATAATGACGCACGATAAAATAATACCGTAAACGCATTTTTTGTCGTTTGACGAAAGATTTTTCATAATTTCTCCTTACCCTGAAAATCGGTTGCCCGTAAAACCATAATAACAAGCGCAGCAAACGTGTGTCAAATGTTTTTTGATATACAATATATTTTTATTATACTGTATTTATATTGTATGGCATAATCGGCGGGCAATTTCTTGCCTTTCGCGCCGCGTTATGATAATATTATATGGAAAACAAGAGGTTGTATATGAGTTACGCAGACAAAGTATTCGTTGAAAACGTCAAAGATATTCTTGAAAACGGCGTGTGGGATACCGACAAGGAAGTCCGCCCGCATTGGGAAGACGGCACGCCCGCGCACACCGTCAAGAAATTTTGCGTCGTAAATCGCTACGACTTGCAAAAGGAATTTCCGATAATCACCGTAAGGCGGACGTTTTTCAAGTCCGCAATCGACGAAATTTTGTGGATATGGCAGAAAAAATCCAACAACGTCCACGATTTGAAAAGCAGAATCTGGGACAGTTGGGCGGACGAAAACGGCAGTATCGGGAAAGCGTACGGATATCAGCTTGCGAAAAAATCAATTTATAAGGAAGGCGAGTTCGATCAGGTCGACCGCGTGCTTTTCGATTTGAAAAACAATCCGCAAAGCCGCCGCATTATGACGAATATTTATAACTTCGACGACCTGCACGAAATGAATTTGTATCCTTGTGCATACAGCATGACTTTCAACGTTTCGGGCGACACCTTAAACGGTATTCTGAACCAAAGAAGTCAGGACACACTCACCGCAAACAACTGGAACGTCGTGCAATACGCCGTGCTTTTGCATATGTTTGCACAGGTTTCGGGGCTGAAAGCGGGCGAACTCGTGCACGTCATCGCCGACGCTCATATTTACGACCGTCACGTGCCGATTATCAAGGAAGTCATTGAAAAGCCGCAGTATCCCGCGCCGAAGTTCTGGATAAATCCCGACGTCAAAAACTTTTACGATTTCACCGTCGACGATTTCAGGTTGGAAGGCTACAAATTCAACGACCTTGACAAAAAAATCGAGGTGGCAATCTGATGAAAACGATAGTTGCAGTCGACGAAAATTGGGGCATCGGCAAAAACAACGGGTTGTTGTTTGCAATCCCCGAAGATATGAGGTTTTTCCGCGAAACGACGCTTAATAAAGTCGTCGTGATGGGCAGTAACACATTAAAAAGTTTCCCGGGCGGCAAACCACTGAAAAACCGCGTAAATATCGTGCTTTGGCCCGACGGCGAGGAGCGCGACGACGTCGTCATCGTGAGAAACCTTGACGAACTTTCAAAAACCCTTTCCGCCTACGACACCGACGACGTGTTCATTATCGGCGGGGCAATGTTTTACAAAACCATGTTGCCTTATTGCGATACGGCGTACATCACGAAGGTCAGGGCGGACGGACAGGCGCAGGTTTTTTTTGAAAACCTTGACGACCTTTCCGGCTGGTCGCTTGAAAAAGAATCGGAACTCATAAACAACGGACAATACGAGTTTTCGTTTTGTACTTATAAAAACAAAAACCCGAAACCGTTTTAACGAAAAAACACAAGCGCATCGCACAGGCGGTGCGTTTTTTATATGGAAAAACGGCGCAAAAAAACCTCGGCGGAAACCGAGGTTTTTCGTTAAGTTCAATTAGTCGTTAAGGTTCTTGTAATCGTCTTCCTTCTTCTTGGAAGTCTTTTTCTTATCGACTTGTTGTTTGCCTTCCTTGTGTTTGGGCAGGTACTTTTTGATGAAGAATGCCGCAACTGCGATGACGACGATTGCGCCGAACGCTACCGAAGTGAAGATAACCCAGTTGAAGTTCTTGCCACTGTCTTTGTTGTTTTCCTTATCGGGCTCTTTATCGGGAGTGGTTTCTTCTTCTTTGTCGATTGCGCTGTACTTGACGGTGTTGACCGTAAGGTCTGCGTGTGCCGCCTTGAAGTCGTTAACGTGTTTGTCGAAATCGTCCGCTTTCACGTCGAGTTTTTCGATAAGGACGTCGTCGAACAGAACGTATCCGCTTGCTTTATTATCGGCAGATTCGCCAAAGCCCAGACGGATTTTGAGAGAAAGGTCTTTCGCATTTTCGCCGTACTTGTCGATTTTCGTGTCGGACGAGGGCGCTTTGATGAAGAACACATACTCTTTCCAATCGGTGCTGTTGACCTCGATTGTCTGCGAAGCGTAGTCAACGTACTTGCTGTTTTCGCCGTAGTTTGTCGCGACAAGCGTGATATACGCTTTGCCGGTGTGACCTTCGGACAATTTTGCCCAGACGGAAATCTTATAGAAGCCGTCTTTCGTGAGCGTCTTTGCATCGCTTGCGTAATAGCTTGCGCCCGCCGTGTTAAGGTAAGGGATAATCAGGCAGGATTCGCCGCTGTGCGCTTTGTAATCGGTGCTGTAAATGACGCCGCTTTGAAGTTGTTCGGTATCGGTATCCTTGGTCAGGGACGTCTTTGTCCAGCCTTTCGGGGAAGTGGGTTTGTTCTCGTCGGGGGTGGTTGCAAGACCGAAGCTGTCCAGGTTCATTTCGACGCGTTTGGTTTCTTCGTACTCGTCGGCGGCAGACGCCGTTGCGCTTGCGGTTTTTGCATTGTAAACGCTTTCGGAAATGTCTTCCTTGATGACGTAGTCGAAGAGCACCGTGCCGCCTTTCGCGCTGCCACTGTAATTATAAGTTTCGGTGGCGTCTTTGTGGGTGTTCTTATTGTAAACTTCGTATTCGTTGGCAGCTTTTTTTACATACTTGCCGTTAAGACCGTCCGCAAGCCCCATATTCGCGTCGGTGAGGGGAATGTCTTTGTCTTCGCCGCCGAGGTACAAGCCTAAGGTTGCGCTGATTGACGAGAATCCCGTCTTGACGTAGAAGGTGTAGCGTTTCCAACCGCCGGTCGCAACGCCCGTGGACGCTTCGATGTTTTCAAACTTACTGTCGACGTTGGTTTCTGAGATGTTGTTGTCGGTCATAAGGTAAACGCTTGCTTTGCTGTCGCCCATGACCTTGACCATAACGCTGATTTTGTAATAAGAGTTCGCGTTGAGCGTGAAGCTGTTTGAAACGTAACCTACGCGCACAGATTCTTTCGCAAGACCTTCAACGTTCGCGGAATTGATGAGCAGGTAAGAGTTGCCGCCCGCATAAATGCCGAATGTTTCAACGTCTTCTTCTTTGCATTCAAACGGTGCTTTTTTGAGCGTGTCGACAGAAACGCCGAGTTTTGTCGCAAGGTTATTAAGCAGGTTTTCGCGATTTACATCAACGATACCCGCAACTGCCTTGTCTTTCTCGCCTTTAAGCGTCCAGCCGGAAGGTACGCCGAAAGAAGTGCTTTGGAATTCGCCTTTTTCGTTTACGCCGCCGTCCTTGAAGAACTTCGTATCGGAGTAGTTGTATTTCTGGAACTGACCGTTGGTGAACGTTTCGCTTGAAAGCGTTTCATACCAGTCGTATTTCTTTTCGTACGTGCCGGAAGCCGACGCGCCGTTGTATTTTGTATAATCCGTTTCGACAAGAGACGCGTTTGCGATATAAGCCGTGCCGCTGAACAGGGTGGAGCTTGTGAACGCGCCGCCGCTGCCCAAAGAGATTTCAAACGTTACGTCCTGATTTTGGAGCGACGCGGTGTGGAAGTAGCAAACGAGTTCGCGATAGCCGTTAAGGCTTGACGAGCTGTCCGCAAGGTCTTTGTCGGTGGTAACCGCGGCAAACGTCGCGATTGCTTTTGCGGCAGAGTTAGTGTCTTTATCGCCGTCGTATACGGTCAGGACAACGCCCGAAGTCGAAGGAACGTCAACAGTCCTTACCCATATGCTGAAACGGTAATATGTGTCTTTTTGAAGTGTTGCCTTGGTCTGGAATTTCGCAATGGTTGCTTTCGCCGACGTGAATTTTCTGTTTCTTTCCGAGAAGTTTGACGAAACGTAAGGCGTTTTGTCGTCTGCCGAAAACTCTTCGCCGTCGCCGGTGATGGTCACGGGAACGCCGTTGATGTCGGTGCCGCTCTTGTTGGCGAAAGCGTCGGTGAGTTTATTATCTGTCGGTTTGAAACGGTTGTCGGTGACGTAGTCGCCGGTTTGCGTGGTGTCGTCGGTTTCTTCGATTTTAAGGTCGTCGACAAGGACATAACCTTTCGCTTTGTCGCCGCTGTCTTTGCCGAGACCGAAGTGGAAGTACAGTTCGTCCGCGGTATTCTCGTTTGCGTAAACGTAGAAAACGTGTTCTTTCCAGCCGGGGTTTTCGGTGTCTTTTCCGACGGGGATAATTGTATTGTCGGACAAATCTTTGCTCTTACCAAGGGCAAGGTACGCGCTGCCGCTTTCGATATAATCCGTGTTCAGAGAAACGGTTACTTTGTAATATCCGCCGCGCTTGAAGTAAAGGGGATTCGTGGTGTAAAAGCCCATTCTCGCGTCGGCGACGTTATAGATTGCGAAAACGCTGCCGTGTCCTTCGACCGCAGCCGCGTCAACGGCGTAATCGTTCACAAGGGTGATTTTGCCGTCTTTTGCGTCGACTTCGTTCACAAGACCGTAGTTGCTGTTGGTGTCGGTTGTCGTAACTCTGTTGTAAAGATAAGGATAATCCGACGTGGTTTTGTAATCGAAGCTGCCGTTGGGCACCGAAAGGGTAATCGTTTTTACGTTTTCGGTGGGCAGGACGGTATCGTCTTTGACGGTGGTCAGACGGATATTGTCAAAGAAAGCGTAACCGCTTGTTTTGTATTCGTCGCGCAGGTTGTTGTTGCCCAGCATGAGTTGCAGTTCAAGCGATGTGCTGCCGTTGTATTTTCCGTCGATAATGAAGGAATAAGTCGTCCATTCGCCGACGGTGATCGCGTCGAAACTTGCATAGCCTTCGGTTGCGGGAATCGACGAGCCCGAAGAATAACTTTTTGCGATTTTGATCGTCGCGCCTTTTTTCTCGCCGCCGTCAAGGTTTGCCGTTCTTACGTCGACCTGCAAAAGGTATTTCGTGTTTGCCGCCGCGCTGAACTCCGAAGATCTGTACATATAGTAACGGGCTTCCGTGTTGTTTATCATAAGAACGTTGTCGTCCTTATTATAATTTTTCGCGTCTTCTTCGTCCGTCAGGCGTTTCGCGTCGAATTTCGAGAAAGTGCACCATGCGCCGAGGTTCGCGTAATCCGCAAGGTTGATAACGCCGCGTTTTACGGTTTCGAGCTTGGGAAGGGTGCTGCCTTCGGTATCAGACGTCGGCGAACCGGTGAAACTCGACGGGGCGTAAGGATATCCTTTGTCCGACGTCGTGTAAGACCTGAAATTGCCGTTGGTGAATGACGGAGAAGCGCTCGTACTGTCTTCGGTCGAACCTTTGTTGTCGTCGTTTTTGTTGCATGCCGCAAGAAGAACGACGGACACGATAAGCGTCAGACATACGAGAAGTGTGAGCAATTTTTTAAGATTGAGTTTGTTCATTTCGACTCCTGTATAGTGTGTACTATGCGCACGTTGCGTGCGATAAAAATAAAATATACATATTGCATTATAATACATATCAATATTTTTGGCAAATAAAAATGATTATTTTGCACTGTTATTTTGACGTCGTGATGATAACACGCCGGGTTAAAACAAAACTAAAAGACGGCGCCGTATTATTTTTTGAAAAATCAAGATACTACGGTTATGCAAAAATACGCGCGGATAGAAAAGAAAAAAGAAGTTTTAAGGACGGCGGCGTTGATACTTTCCGGCGCGGTTACGGGGATACTGTCGGGTTTTTTCGGCGGCGGGGGCGGAATGCTTGTCGTGCCTGCGCTGACGCTTATTATGAAACTTACCGAAAAGCAGGCGCACGCAACCGCAATCGCGGTGATTCTGCCCGTTACCGTCGTCGGCGCGGTAACTTATCTTTTGCGCGGAGTTTCCGCGGGGGATGGTTTTGCGGGGACTGCCATAGGCGTTGTTATCGGCGGTCTTGCGGGTGCGATGCTCCTCAATAAATTGTCGAATAAGTTTGTTTCTTTTTTGTTTTACGGCGTGATGATTGCGGCGGGAATAAAAATGGTTTTGTGACACAAAACGGTGTTTAAGTTGTGAAATGGAAGTTTTATTTATCGTTTTCGGAATAATCGGCGGATTGCTCGGAGGAATGGGCATGGGTGGCGGAACGCTGCTTATTCCGCTGCTGACTCTTGGGCTCGACGTGCCGCAACAGACGGCGCAACTTCTGAATTTATTGACGTTCATCCCGATGAGCGCGTTTGCTCTTATCGTCCACGCAAAAAACGGATACGTCGTAAAGAAACGTATCTTTTTCGTTATTCTGCCTGCACTGGCGTTTGCGATTTTGGGCAGCGTTTTCGCAACGAAAATATCCGCAGAAGTTCTGAAAAAAGCGTTCGGATACTTTCTGATACTTCTCGGCGGCACGTATTTCATAAGTTGTTTCGTCAAAAAAATTCGTGATAAATAGGAAAAATATGAAAAATGTTTGAAAAAATCGCGGGAAACGCCGTGATTTTTACCAAAAAAACGTTAAAAATTTAACTTTCTATCAGTTTTATTTTTTTATTTTACAAATATTTATAATAAGTGTTATCATAAAATTATCGTGAAATAAGGAGGGACATAATTTTTGATTTTCACTTTTAAAAGAGGCGTTCACCCGGACGGCAAAAAGAAGTTGACGGAAAACGTCGCGCTTTCGGATTTTCCGACGCCCGTTTCAGTCTGCATACCTTTGTCGCAACACATCGGTGCGCCTGCCGAACCCGTCGTCAACGTCGGTGATTACGTCAAAGAAGGGCAACTTATCGGAAAATCGACGGGATTCGTTTCCGCAAACGTGTTTTCGTCCGTTTCGGGCACGGTTACGGGATTTATGACTTTGCCGACCGCTCCCGGCGGAACGTGCAATCACGTCGTCATCGCAAACGACGAAAAATACGACAAAGTTACGCTTCCCGCTCTGAACAACCCTTCGCCCGAAGAAATCGTGCATAGGATTCAGGAAGCCGGTATCGTCGGTATGGGTGGCGCGACTTTCCCGACTCACGTCAAACTTTCGCCGAAAACCCACGTCGACACACTTATCATAAACGCCGCCGAGTGCGAGCCTTACATCACCTGCGATTATCGTCTTCTTCTTGAAAAGACGGATGAATTCATCGCAGGCGTTTTGTTGCTGAAAAAGGCCCTCGGCGCGGAACACGTCTTTATCGGTATCGAAAAGAACAAGCCGGAAGCGATCAAAAAACTTATCGCCGACTGCGCGAATACCGACATCGCCGTTGCGCCGTGCAAGGTGAAATACCCGCAGGGCGCGGAAAAACAGCTGATTTACGCCGTGACGCGCAGGAAAGTTCCCTGCGGCGGACTTCCCGCGGACGTCGGCGTCGTCGTATCGAACGTTCATACGGCTTATTCGGTGGCGCGCGCCGTTTATAACGGTGAGCCTTCCTACAAAAGGGCAATGACGGTATCGGGAAGCGGCGTGCAGAATCCCGGCAACTTTTGGGTAAGGACGGGAACGTCTTATCAGTTCATATACGACACCCTTGACAAAGACGTGTCGTTGCCCGAAAAGAACGTAAAAATTATATCCGGCGGCCCGATGATGGGATTCGCTCAGCCGTCGATGCGAGTCTGCACGACAAAAGGCAGTTCGAGTCTGCTGTTTCTGACGGAACAGGACGTCGAAAACAAGCCCCGTACGCAGTGCATCAACTGCGCCGGCTGTGCCAAAGTCTGTCCGATGCACCTTATGCCGATGAAAATCGAGGCGGCGGTTCTTTCGGGCGACTGGGAGGACGCGAAAAAATACGGCGTTCTTAACTGCATCGAATGCGGTTGCTGCGCTTATAACTGTCCTGCGAAACGCCCACTCACTCAGGCAATCCGTCTTGGCAAGAAAACCATAAAGGAGAAGAAGATTTAATATGAACGACAGCAGTTATAAATACATAGTTTCGACTTCTCCGCACATCACGAACGGCAGAACGACAAGGGGCGTTATGTTTGACGTAATAGTCGCGCTTATGCCCGCGGTAATAGCGTCGTTTTTGCTGTACGGACTGTACACTTTGCTCATGACGGCGGTTTGCGTCGCGAGCGCGGTTTTCGGGGAATATCTTTACAACCTTATCAGGAAAAAACCGCACACCGTCAACGATTTGTCGGCGGTCGTAACGGGCATACTTCTGGGGCTCAATCTCACTCCGACCGTTCCGGTTTACGTGCCGATTATCGGCGGAATTTTCGCGACGCTTGTCGTGAAGATGCTTTTCGGCGGTCTTGGCAAAAACTTTGCAAACCCCGCAATCACGGCTCGTATTTTCGTTATGCTTGCCTGGACGACGGCGATGACGACTTTCGTCGCTCCCATCGATTTGTCGAACGGCGGCGCGGAACTTATCAAATATTTCAACCACGATACCGTCAACGCTCTGACTTCGGCAACTCCGCTCGTCGGACTTAAAGAAGGCGCGGTGAACGCGTCCGCGCTCGATTTGTTCCTTGGAAGAACGGGGGGCTCTGCCGGCGAAACGTGCGCGCTTGCGCTTATCATCGGCGGCGTATACCTTGCGATAAGAAAGGTCATCGACGTTAAAATTCCGCTTATCTTCATACTCACGTATTTCCTTGTCACGCTTGCGATTTACAAGGACGCGAACGTTGCGGGCTGCGGTATTTTGTCGGGCGGACTGCTTCTCGGCGCGATATTTATGGCAACGGATTACTCGACGTCGCCCGATACCGTTATCGGCACGTGCATTTATGCGTTCGGTTGCGGGCTTCTCACGGCGATTTTCAGAAAGTACGGCAGTATGCCCGAAGGAGTTTCGTTTGCAATACTGCTTATGAACGTCGTTACGCCGCTGCTTGACAAATACATTCGTCCCCGTCCTTTCGGTTACGTCAAACCGGTTAAACCGAAAAAGGGCAAAAAATCCGAAAAGGAGGCGCAGGCATAATGGCAACGAAAGAAAGAAAACCCAATAAACTCGTCGTGTGGCTGAAAGACCACCCGATGCCCGCTTGCGTGATAGTATTGTCGTTGATCGCGCTTATCGCCGGGCTTCTTCTCGGGGGAGTAAACCAACTTACCTATCAGTCGCCCGAAGAAAAACTTGCGAAAAACCTTAGCAAGGCTTACGCAAGCGACGCCGGCTGGACAAAGGTCGAAAACCTTTCGGATTACAACGTTTCGCCAAGCGATTCTTCAACGACGCTTACGGCGGCTTACAAGAGCGCGGCAGAAGGGAAAGACGTTTATATTTACACGACTTCCGCAAAAGGATACAAGTCGGGGCTTGAACTTATGATCGTCGTCGAAAACGATAAAATCATCAAGATTATGAAAACGTCCTCGTCCGAAACCATGGGCGTCGAAAGCAAGGAAAGTTTCCTTAATCAGTTTTACAACGTCGACCTGACGACAATCGACGGGTTCAGAACAAACAAACAAAAAACGACAGTCGGCAAGGAAGTGTCCGCCGTGTCGTCTGCAACGAAAACGTCCAACGCGGTTGCGTCGAGCGTCGATATTGTCGCAAAATACCACAAAGCAATCAAAGGGGGTAACAAATAATGAGAGCAGGAAAAAACCCCAACAGCAAATGGAAAATCGTGACGAACGGCATTGTCCGCAATAACCCCACGTTCCGTCTGGTTCTTGGCACTTGCCCGACGCTTGCGCTGACGACCGCGGCGATGAACGGCATATATATGGGGCTTGCGACGACCTTCGTCCTTGTGTGCAGCAACGTGATGATTTCGCTTCTTAGAAACATCATTCCCGACAAAGTCCGTATCCCGGCGTACGTCCTGATTATCGCGACTTTTGTCACCGTCCTCGATATGGCGATGGAATACGCTTTACCCGACGTTTATGAAATATTGGGACTTTATCTGCCGTTAATCGTCGTTAACTGCATCATTCTGGCAAGAGCGGAATCGTTTGCGTCCTGCAACTCCGTCGGCGACAGCGCGCTTGACGGGCTTGGAATGGGGATTGGATTTATGTGTTCGCTCACCGTTATGGGCGGCATCAGAGAAGTCATCGGTGCAGGTACTTTCTTCGGTATCGCAATCGGAAGTCTTCCCGAATATTCGATGTCGGTAATTGCGATGGCTCCCGGCGGATTTTTGGTGTACGGACTTATGATGGCTGCCGTAAACTACATCAGCAACAGAAAACGCGATAAGGCTCTTCGCGAAGAAATCCGCATTGAAGAACTGAAACCCATTATCATAAAGGAGGGTAAATAAATGTCGTACTTATACCTTATTATCGGCGCGATATTTGTAAACAACTTTATCCTCACGCAATTTTTGGGAATCTGTCCTTTCCTCGGCGTGTCCAAAAAGACCGACAGCGCGCTCGGCATGGGCGTTGCGGTTATCTTCGTTATGGGCGTCGCGTCGATTATTACTTACGCGGTCAACCTTCTTCTTATTAAGTGGAACGTCGAATACATTCAGACGATTGCGTTCATTCTCGTCATCGCCGCGCTCGTGCAGCTTGTCGAAATCGTGATCAAGCGTTTCAGCCCGGGCTTGTATAACGCGCTGGGCGTATATCTGCCGCTTATCACGACGAACTGCGCCGTTCTGGGCGTTGCGATCGTCAACGTTACGCCGTCGTACGGATACAACCTTATACAAGCGTTTCTGAACGGCGTTTTCAGCGGCGTCGGCTTCACGCTCGCAATCGTACTTATGGCGGGTATACGCGAGAAATTGCGTCACAGCGATATCCCCGAAAGTTTTCAGGGTTTCCCCATTACGCTTGTTGCGGCGTCCATTATGAGTATGGCGTTCACGGCGTTCGGCGGTATGATTTAAGGAGGGCGGAAATATGATTAATTTATTAGCGGCTTCGAAAGCGCTTCAAGTATTTATCCCCGCTTTAATCCTTCTTGTCCTTGCAATGCTGTTCGCGATTGCGCTTGCGTATCTCGGAAAGAAACTTGCGGTAAGCCGCGACGAACGCATTGACCAGGTCAAGGATTGTCTGTCGGGCGCAAACTGCGGCGCGTGCGGATACGCCGGTTGCGACGGTTTTGCAACCGCTCTTGTCGAAGGAAAGGCGGAACTTTCCTCCTGCAACGCAACCTCAAAAGAAAAGAAAGAAGAAATCGCGGAAATTCTGGGACTCACCGACACCGGCGAAGCGACGAAAGTCGTCGTTTGCTGCCACGGCGGTCAGGACGCGAAAGATAAATACGATTACGTCGGATACGGCGATTGCAGAAGTATGGAACTTCTTGCAGGCGGTCGCAAACAGTGCGCCTGGGGCTGTCTGGGAACGGGTTCCTGCGTGGACGCGTGCCAGCATCACGCCGTTACCGTAAAACAAAAAGGATATTCCGAAGTGTCATTAAGCAAGTGCATTTCCTGCGGCAAGTGCATTTCGGTGTGTCCGAAAAAGATAATAAAAAGGATCCCTGCAAGCGCGACTTATTACGTTGCGTGCAGCAATCACCAGAAAGGTAAGGAAGTGCGCGAGCTTTGTACGAAAGGCTGTATCGCGTGCGGTATCTGCGTGAAGCAGTGCGAGGTCGGCGCGATAACCATCATCGACAACCTTGCCACAATCGATTACACGAAATGCATAAACTGCGGCAAATGCGCCGCGAAATGTCCGCAACGTTGCATAGTCTCGACGGACGCCAACAGATAATTTTGGCAACGTTCGTATTATTATCTGTTGGCATAGCGTGAAATAACAAAATCGCATTCTTCAAAAACGTCCCTGTGAATAGCGGGGATTTTTTTGCGCGTTATTTCATAAAATCGTCGAAAACCGCCCGAAAAAATTGTCAAAAAGTGCAAAAATTTGAAAATACCCCCTATACAAACGTTTTTTTATATGTTATAATTCCATTAGTTTTAGGTTCAATAATAAACAACAATATACAAGTTTTAAGGATTTTTTTATGGAAAAGATTGCAATTATCGATTTAGGTTCAAATTCCGCGCGTCTCGTACTCGTCAACATTCTCGAAGGCGGATATTTTGTCGTTTTCGACGAATTGAAGGAATCCGTACGCCTCGGGCAGGATATGGACTGGGACGGCTTTTTGAAGCCGCAACGCATCGCGCAAACGATAAAAACGCTGAAAATGTTCCGCCGTCTTTGCGACGCGAACGGCGTTGAAAAGATTTACGCTTACGCAACTTCCGCCGTACGCCGCGCCAAAAACCAGAAAAGTTTTCTTGACGAAGTCGCGGTTTCGTGCGGTATCAAAATTCAGGTTCTGACAAAGGACGAACAGGCAAACCTTGTTTATCAGGGCGTCATCAACAGTCTGGAAGTGCCCAAAGGGCTTATTATGGACATCGGCGGCGGCAGCACGCAGTTCATTTATTACAGCCGCAAGAATATCCTTGCCAGCGAAACGCTGCCTTTCGGCTCGGTTACGCTTACCGACCTTTTCAAAAACGATAATTGCCCGCCCGAAGAAAAGGCGAAAAAAGTTCAGGATTTCATCAAGGAACATCTTGACAGGATCGAATGGTTCAAAGAAATCGATCCCGATACGCAATTCGTCGGCGTCGGCGGCACGTTCAGAAACCTCGGTCGCATAAGCAGGAATATCAAAAAATACCCGCTCGATATGATGCACAATTACCATCTTTCGACGGAAGAATTCAATCAGATTTACAACACCATCAAAACGCTTGACCTTGACCGCACCCAAAAAATCAAAGGGTTGTCGTCGGGACGCGCCGATATTTTCCCGACCGCGCTTGCAGTCGTTAAGGAAGTTATCGATTACGTCGGTCTCAACGAAATCATCGTCAGCGGTTGCGGACTTCGCGAAGGCGCAATGTTCCGCTATGCCGTGCCCAGCACCAACGAGAAGCCGTTGTCGGATATTCTGGGACACAGCATTCAGACGCTCATGCACTATTTCGACGCGAACATTTCCCATGCGGAACATGTATATAATCTGTCGTTACAGCTGTTTAAGCAGTTAAAAGTGCTGCATAAACTGCCCAGAGCGTACGTTAAGGTGTTGCGCGTCGCCGCGCTTCTGCACGACAGCGGCATGCGTATCAAGTTCTATGACCACCATCGCCACAGCAGTTATATCATCTTAAACAGCAACCTATACGGCATTTCGCAAAAGGATCTTGTCGTGGCGGCGTTCGTTGCGGGCGGTCACAAAAAGAGCGACTTTAACGAGCTCGATATGAGCAAATACCGCGTCCTGCTTTCTCCGGAAGACGTCGAGGCAATCAAAAAACTTTCGGTCATTCTGCGTATTGCGGAAAGTTTCGACAGAAGCCAGAGCGGGCTTATCACCGGCATCAACTGCGACGTGCTCGGCGACAGCGTGATTATGAAAACGGAAACCGAAGGAGACTGCTCGCTTGAAATCAAGGAAGCACTCACGGCCTCGTCCGAGTTCAAGCGCGCATACGGTAAAAACATTGAAATCTTATAATGACATAAAAGTGGTTCTTGCGTCGGGTTCGCCCCGAAGGAAGGAACTTTTAAGGGAGATTTTTCCCGAATTTACGATATCGGTAAACGACGCGCCCGAAAAGAAAATCGGGCGTTTTCCGTCAAAACTCGTCACCGATAACGCGCGCGAAAAAGCAATAGCGTCCGACGCTTTGGACGCGCTTGTCATCGCAGCGGATACCGTCGTTTTTATGGACGGCAGATATTTTCTGAAGCCCAAGGACGAGAACGACGCCTCGGAAATGCTGAAAACCTTGTCAAATCGCACGCATTTCGTTTATACCGGCGTCGCGTTGAGATTCAACGAAAAAATCACGACTTTTTACGTCGTGTCGAAAGTTAAAATGAAAAACCTTTCGTCGGATACGATTAAGGAATACGTCGCAACGGGCAGCCCCCTGGACAAAGCCGGCTCGTACGGCATTCAGGACGACGTCGTCGTGGCGGGTTATTCCGGCAGTTTCTCAAATATTATGGGCTTGCCCGTCGAAGAAACGTCCGTGCGTATCGACGAATTTTTAAGGAGTATTTATGGCACTCATGGAACTTGCCGTTGATTTCGGCTCGTCTTACATTACGATTTATAAGCGCGGCGAAGGCATCGTTCTGAAAGAAGCGTCGGTCGTCGTCGTCAGCACGCACAAGAAGAAACGCGAAGTCGTGGAATCGGGAAACGCTGCGAAAAACTACGTCAGAACGACGATGGGAAATGCGCGTGAAATTTATCCCGTGCGCGAAGGTGTCGTTGTGAGCGTCGAGGACGCGTCGCTTATGATGAGCGAATTTATCAAAAGACTTTTGCCCGAAAAGATTTTTAAGCCGCAAATCCGCGCGGTCGTGATGATCTCGTCTGGACTTACCGTTGTCGAAAGGCGCGACGTCGAAACGGTTATGCTAAACGCCGGTGTGAAAGACGTCATTCTTGTTGAGTCGCCGCTTGCGCTGCTTGCATACACCAACAGCGTCGGCGGACTGTTTCTGGATATCGGCGGCGGCACTGCAGAAGTCGCAAGCGTCACGAAAAACGGAATTTCCGCGGCGTGCAGCGTGAATATCGCGGGCGCGATGCTCAATTCCAAAATCATTGATTATTTCGTTGAAAATTACGGCTTAAAAATCGGCGATTATACCGCGGAGAAGTTGAAACTCGACGTTGGCAGTATGTACGACAACGATTTGTCGGCAACCGAAATCAGCGGTCGCGACGTTCTGGACGGAACGCCCCGCAGTATGGAAGCGTCGGCAAAAGACGTGCGCCGCGCCATTTCAAAATCCATCGACGCTCTTATCGAAGTCGTTGAAAACGTCCTGAATATGACACCGCCCGAACTTGCGGGTGAAATCGGCAAAAAGGGCATTTTCATTTCGGGCGGCACGTCGGAACTTCCGGGGCTTATCGAATATCTGGGCGTCAGGCTTTACCTGCCGATAACGCAGCTGAAAGATTATGACAATGCCGCGGCTCTCGGCGGCGGCGTGCTTCTGGAAGACGGCAAAGCGTTAAGTCAGATGCTTAATATGAAGGTTGATTGACGGATATTTATCGAAATCGTCCGAAAAATCAATAAAAACATATAAAAACAAGCAAAATCACGAAAAAACACATTGAGTGTTCTTTTGACACAAAAGACTGTGGTTTTGACATAAATCGACATAATCGGCGTTTCTTTTACGAGAAACGCTTTTTTTTGCAAAATTACACGGTTTACCATATATGCGGAGGTAAATTGTGGGAAGAAAAATTGTTGTTACATCGGGAAAAGGCGGCGTCGGCAAAACGACGCTTACGGCAAGTCTCGGAATCGCGATTGCGGAAACAGGCAAAAAAGTCGTGCTTGTGGACGCCGATATCGGGCTTAATAACCTTGACGTCGTGCTTGCGGTCGAAAACAAGGTGGTTTACGACGTCCTTGACGTCATATCGGGGAAATGCAGACTGAAACAGGCGTTGATTCAGGACGTCGACAATCCCACGCTTTACGTTTTGCCGTCGGCGAAAATTCAGGACAGTCCGCTTATTACGGCGTGCAGTTTCCGAAACGTCGTGGACGCGCTCGCGCTCAACTTCGATTTCGTGATAATCGATTGTCCCGCGGGCATCGACAACGGATTTCACCGCGCGGTATCGGCGGCAACCGAGGCAATCGTCGTAACGACACCGCATATTTCGGCTGTGCGCGACGCCGACAAAGTGTTGTCGATACTGTCGGGGTACTGTCTTATGAGCGTCGGAATTGTCGTGAACCGTGTGCGCGGCGATATGGTATCGAAGGGCGAAATGATGAGTGCGGGCGATATAGTGCGCGCCGTCAGATGCGAGCCTGTCGGAGTTATTCCCGAGGACGACTACATCACGATGTATTCGCAGACGGGGAAAGTGCCTTTCGACACGACCTCGGGGCGCGCTTTCAAGATGCTTGCGTCAAACGTCATAAACGGCACGAAAAACATTTACGACTGCGTTTCGCGCGCAGGACTCGGCACAAGAATCAGGAGGTTTTTCGGACTGTGAAAAAGACTGCAAAACTTGCAAGCGAAAGATTGAAAAACGTCATTTTAAGCGATAAAGTTTCCCATCCCGACAGGCTCAACGACCTTTTGAAAAGCGACGTAAACGATATGCTGAAAACTTATTTCGAGCTGTATCCCGGAAGCATAAAAGTGTGTATGAAACCGTCGGAATACGGGCTGGATATTCTTATCGACGCAACCGCCATACGGGTTAAGGATTTCGGAAGCTTCGGGGAATAACCTCGCCGAGTTTTTTAAAAAGCGGATTGTTCAGAATCAATCGTTGCATATCGTCTTCGCCAAGTTTACACACGACTTCGTTGTTTTTCATAACGTAAAAAACATAACGATAATCGGGTTTTATCAGGCATAAAACGCGTTGTAAAGTTGCGTTTTCGTCGATATATAGCGTTTGACCGATAACGCCTTTGTCATAGTTTTTCACAATCGGGGAAGCGTTGTTAAGGTATTTAAGGTCTGCCGCGTCGCTTGGGAATATGTTGTAAATCATCAAAAACGCCGCCATCAAAAGCAAGGTGAAATTCGGCGTGGTTTTTAGCGAAAACAGGTAAAATATAAGCAGTGCGAGCGACAGGATTATCCCGAAAATTCTGAGCAGTTTTATCACTCTCGGTTTGTATCCCGAAATCGCCTCGATAACCCTTGCGCCGTCCAGCGGAGTTACCGGCAAAAGATTGAAAAGCCCCGTCCAGAGATTTGCGTAAAAAATCGTTTGAAGATATGCAAAACTTTCGGGAAAAATCCACCATATCGCCACGGTAAAAAGCGCAAGCGAAAGGTTCAGAAGCGGCCCCGCAAGCGCGATTATTACGTTGGATGTTTTGTCGAAATCGTGATTGTTGTAAAGCGTCGCGCCGTAGGGCAAAAAAATTATCCGCTCGGACGGATAACCTCTTGTTTTCGCGGCGATCGCATGGAAACATTCGTGCAGAGTAACCGCAAGAACGCTCGATAAAAACGCCCCGATGCCGAATTTCCACACGAGAAGGGCGGCAACGATTATCGACATTGGGTGAATTTTGATTTTCACTTTTTCAGGTCAATATCGAAGTAAGCGCGGCAATGCTTGCGTATTTTGCTATTTGTGCAATCAGAAAGCCGAGTGAAATCGCGGTAAGCGCCATAAGCGGCAGAATCAGCAGACTGCCCGTGCCTTCCTTATTGAAAGAGCCTTTGATTTTCTCAAAGAATTGCCGCGATTTGCGCGCGGGTTTTACGTCGTACGAAACGTAATCGTTGTTGATAATCTGGTTTTCCACGTTATCGATGTCTTCGTATTTCATATTTGTCACCTCACGCTATTATACGGCGGATTTTCACGATATATGCCAACGACTTAAAATCCCATATCCCTTGACATTTTTTTTCATGCATATTACAATATTTAATTGCATAAATGAATGAAATTCGAATAATCGAATTCGGTTGAATATAATTTTGTCGGACGCGAAAAACACCGTTTGCACGGCGGAATTTTCAAAAATCCGACGTTTTATAAGGAATATTTATGAAAAAACTCTTCATCGACTACCACCCGAAACGCGTTTGCGTCGCAATGACCGAAAATAACGAGTTGAAGGAATATTACGTCGAAAAAGCAACGAAACCGAAAATCGTCGGCAACATTTACAAGGGCAAAGTCGTCAATACCTTGCAGGGAATGAAAGCGGCGTTTGTCAATATCGGGCTTGAAAAAAACGCCTTCCTTTACGCGGGCGAAACGCTTGTCGACAAGACCACTTTGGGCGACGGCGCGCTCGTTATGCCGCAAAAACTCAACGTGTCGCCGGGCGACCGCATTATGTGTCAGGTCGTTAAGGATTATTTCGGCACGAAAGGCGTCAGGGTTTCGCAAAACATATCGTTGCCGGGCAGGCTCGTGGTCATTATGCCGCAGATGGATTACGTCGGCATATCTCATAAAATTTCCGACGAGGCAAGAAGAGCCGCGCTTTTGAAACTTGTCAAAGAAAACTGTCCCGCGGGCGTAGGCTTTATCATTCGCACCGCCGCGCAGAACGCCGACGACGCGGATATCGTCAAGGAAATGAATTCCCTTGTCCAGAAATGGAAAAGCATCGTGCAGAGTTACAAAACCGCACAGGACGGCGACGTCGTTTACGAAGAGGGCGACCTTATCTTCCGCACAATCCGCGATATTCTGGACTCCGACATCGACCGCATTATCGTCAACAACGAAATCGTTGCCCGCGACCTTCGCCAGAGTCTTGTCGAAATTTACGGCGACAGAGATGTTGTGGAACTTTATACAGGCACCGAAAACCTGTTCACATATTACAATTTGCAGTCGCAGATTTCAAAACTCATAAAACGCAAAGTAATTTTGAAAAACGGCGCGTATATTATCATCGACCGCACCGAAGCGTTGACAGCAATCGACGTCAATACCGGAAAATACGTCGGCGAGAACGATTTGGAACAAACATTCCTCAACACCAACTTTCTGGCGGCGGAAGAAATCGCCAAACAGTTGCGCCTTCGCAATATCGGCGGTATCGTCATCGTCGACTTTATCGATATGGAGCTGGAAGAAAGCCGCAAAAAACTGCTTGCCGCTTTTGAAAAGGAACTCAAAAAAGACCGCGTCCGCACAAGTAAACCCGTCATGACCACTTTGGGACTTGTCGAAGTCACGCGAAAGAAAACAAGAAGCAGCGTTTACGATCTGCTGCTTTCGGAATGTCCGTATTGTCAGGGCGACGGGTTCGTTTTCTCGGAAGAATACGTCATTATGCGTATTCGCGAAGCACTTATGAATCTTATGAGCGACGAGGATCCGCGTTCCGTCATCGTTACCGCAAACCCCGACGTTTACAACAAAATATTCGCTTTGCGTTACCTTGAAAGAGAGTGCAAAACGATTTGGAAAGGCAAGCGCATCTATATTATTCCCGACGCGCTTTTACACCGCGAAAAGTTCAGCCTTTCGCCGACGAACGAATCGGTGTTGACCTTACCCGAAAACGCCAAACTCCTATATTAAAAAGTCATAATTTTGCGACCTTTTGAGTTTTTGGCAAAACCTTACTCGGTTACGTACGCCTAAGTACGCGCCCTCGTAAGAACTTGCCAAGAAACGTCAAAATCTCATCAAAATTCTGACTTTTTAAGAGAATTATGATATTTAAAAATTCTCGCCGTTTTAGGGAAGTTGGTATTTTTATACCCGCCGAGAATGCTCATGTACGGTAAAGAAGCAAGCAACCGAAAACAATAGATAGACCGCCAGCACTACACTATTCCGAACCAAAGACCAAAAGATAAGCATTGTGGGAAAATCTAAACTTTTGGATTTTCCTACAATGCCAACTACGGCGGAATCCCTCCCACTCCTTATATCTTTCTGTATACATTGAATTTGTATTTAGTAAAATGCAGACAACACCACGGATCGGCTTTTGGTTGGACAATTCCAACCAAACACCACAGCAGACAGCAGAAAACATTCTGAACGCTAGGAAGCCGGTATGATTGTTACATATAAGGGGAAGAAAAATTTATTTTAAGTACTTGCTTTTCTAAGGCTGATATGATATAATAGTTTCATTCCTGAAAAGGAGAAAAAAATATGCGGCAAGGTATTCTTAAATAAAGCTATAATCAAATAGTGGGAACAAAGAATTATGATAGTCCCTTTCGTGGGGGGCTTAGTTTTTGTACCCAATTTAAGAATACTTTTGCCTTATCAATTTTGACATATCCAAAAAACAGCAATTATAAATAGGTGTATGCTGTATATGTGTATGTCCGCAAATTATAATCCCCAGTGGTAAAAGTATTTTACTGCTGGGGATTTTTATGCCCTTTGG